>Ga0209992_10000032_pt1 | contig 218700 bp, 171 predicted proteins | sample 2SBtaG_2_FD_182564 | JGI IMG/M metagenome (GOLD analysis project Ga0209992, IMG submission 182564) | Deep subsurface microbial communities from Kolumbo volcano to uncover new lineages of life (NeLLi) - 2SBTROV12_ACTIVE470 metaG (SPAdes)... | ecosystem: Environmental > Aquatic > Marine >... | reverse complement strand
CGCTCGAAAACGGGTATTAAAACGCCAGTGCTTGGTCGATCATAACTGTCGAAATCCAAATCTAGGATAAAGCATTACCAGTTTCTTATTCAATCAACACAGACCCAGGGTCTGGGTCGGGCGCTCGAAATGACGTTGAGTCGGGGCGATATCTAATAAATTATTTCTCCTTACAAACTCGGTGTTATAATGGATTTATTATGTTTTCTTTACGACAAAAAATTACTCAAATCGAATCCCGCCCTTCCAGCATTACCGATGATGAAATTGCTTTGCGGCGTAAACAAATCCACGATTTTGTCGCGATAAGCGCATTTGAGGGTTTACGTCCTTCCAACACTTCTCTTAAATTACAAGAGTTGTTTGCCGCTAAAAAACTAACTTCAAACGAATACATTGCGCTTTGTAAGCAACATTCCAATGAACTTGGAGTATGACAGAATCAAACAATCCGTATTGGAATGATCGTTCCGACTCTTACCAATATCCCAATTCTACCGTTCTCAAGAATATTACCGGGATTACAGACGGCACAGAACTTGAGGCATTCGAGTTTAATGCAACCATTGCTCGTATGCCTGAAGCTCTTGACTTTATCAGAGACAAACCCACCAACCTAAAAAACTGGCAAAAAATTCATCATATTTTATTTCAAGATATTTACGAATGGGCTGGTGAGCTCCGCAATGTCCAATTTGTCTAAAGGCCAAACTGTATTTGCACATCCAGAAAATATCGAAACAGAAGCTCATCGAATATTCAGTGAGTTAGAGTCAGAAAATACTCTTCAAGGTTTATTAAAAACCGATTATTGCCGAAGGCTTTCCTATTTTTTTAGTGAATGTAATGTTTTACATCCATTTCGAGAAGGAAACGGTAGAACTCAAAAACTATTTTTTAGCGAAATGGTCGTCCAATCAGGATATCGAATTGAGTGGAAAGAGTTGTCGATTGAAGATCACCTCAAAGGCGTAATTGATGGTTACCATCATCGTTTTGATACATTAGCTACAATTTTCGAAAGAATCATAAAATAGAAAAGTAACTGCCATAGGACAAAAGACGTGCAGAGTCGCTTGCTTTTGCCGTCTTAGTGAGTGGTGATCGCCCTTCGATCCTTCGAGAGCTTTTAAGGGACATGCTTCTCTGAAGCATAGATTTCTTCCTTCGAGAACCTTAGGACAAGCTTAAGCTCCTAAGAACTAGAGTGGAAAAATTTATTAAATCGAGGCGAGATCTTTCGGCTTCTCTCAAGATGACATACGGTGGGAACTTTTCAACTCCAGTTCCTTTTTCAATCAACGCGTGAAACGAGTCAGGCGAGTTAAAGGATGACATTTGGCCAAGGCGACCCTGATTTTTGAAGGTGAAAATCCCATAATAAATTTCCCTGAAGGAGCAAATATAGCATCCCGGAATTTCTCACTCCAGTCCATCCCGCTAAAGATTGAAGCCTTTGTATCTCCCGCTTAGCGTCCATAGAACGCCAACCATTGGGCTTATGAAAATTGCCATTAGCAAGGGGCGTAAGCTCTCCTCCAACGCCAAAAGGAGCCAGGTTAGAGGGTATGCGATTAATTATTTCTTTCAAACTTTAACCTGGTTCCTCGTCCAATTGCCTTGGAAAAAATTTTAATTAGCAAGATAGGATTAAGTTCGTATTTTACGGAGAGCCTATACTTTTAAACTTTAAAGTTAGTATGACCGAAGTAAAAAAAATTGAATCCTTTGCGCGTTTATGGTATCTAACAAATTAGTTAAATAAATTTTTTTGGACGATCGAGTGACATTTCTTAGCCTCAGAAAATTAAATAAAGAGCGTTCCAACTGGACTGTATTTGCTTTAGCGGTTTGCTTTAGCTTGATTGCCCTGTTCGGGAGCCCTTTGCATCATCATGATTTGGATCCTACTGAGCTGGATCTGGATTGTATTGCTTGTCACTTGGTTAACTCAAACGTAGGTCTGGAAGCGGACACTGCTGAGATTTCTCTCTCCACCCAAGAAACCCAATGGATTGCGACAACCGCTACTGTTTCGATTGCCGCCGCTCCGTTAACCGCTTCCAGTCGAGCTCCTCCTGTTACCTGTTGACTTAGTTTTTCCTTAATTTCATTAATTTTCCCGGTTCCGCATGGATCAAGCGGTCGCAATCTTTCTATAATGATTGGTGCGTATTACCTAAGCTGGGAAACTGTCAACGGAGCCCATCATGTATCGTTATACGTATATATTTGCGTTAATATTTTCTCTAAGTTTGCAAACCTTTTCGGCTTTTGCCGAAGACCATAAAAAAGAACCAGAAAGCCCTAAACAGCGTTTTGTTGTTCATTTGGATCAAATCGTAGTGACAACGCCAATGAAGGATAAAATTTCCAGTTCCGCCAAACCGGTGAACATCCTTCATGACGAAGAGTTGCGGCTAAAAGCTGGCGCTACTATAGGCGAAACTCTAAAACATGAGCTGGGAGTTCACGGCCAGTCTTTTGGTCCCGGCGTTGGACTTCCCGTTATCCGCGGTCAAAGCGGACCGCGGGTTCGCGTGTTGAACAATGGATTGGGCGCTAACGACGCTTCCCAGGCAAGCCCCGACCACGCTTCAAGCTCGATCCCATTAGTCGCGGAGAGAGTGGAAATTCTGCGCGGGCCCGCTACCTTGCTATACGGTAGTGGCGCGATTGGCGGCGTTGTTAATGTTATCGACGGTCGGATTCCAGAAGAAATGCCCGACAAACTCGCTGAAGGATCGTTTGAACAAAAATACAATTCTGTTTCCGACGCGCATTCAACGATCTTAAAAATCGAAGGCGGCAACGGAAACTTGGCTTACCATTTTGATGGGTTTTACAGAGAAAACAATAATGTTCGAATTGACGGCGACGCAATAGACGAGTCCCGAGGCCAGGTGAGCGAACCCGATTTAGCGGTGACTCAAAACAGCGCCGGTTTTATTAATAACAGTTCGGCAGACGCTAAAAGCGCCACGGGTGGTCTTTCTTACATAGGCGATTTCGGATTTTTTGGAGTTTCTGCAAACTATTTGGAAAATGAATATGGCGTTCCACCCGAAGGGACAGACGATGGAGAGTTGGCCCGTATCGAACTTGAGCAAAGCAAAATAGATTTTAAGAGCGAATTCAAAACCTCCGACGGTTTCTTTGAAGCGTATCGAACCAAATTGAGTTTTACCGATTACGAACACGTGGAAGCGAAGGAGGCTTTGTTCCGCAACGACACGTTGGAAGCGAGGTTAGAAGCCCCACACAGACCTATTGGCATTTTCGAAGGCGTTATGGGTTTTCAATTAATTTCTGGAAATTTCTCCGCTTTGGAACTCGAAGAAAACGAATTCATCGTTCCCATCACTCATAGCGCCAGCTACGCCGTATTTGGTCAGGAGACCTTCTCCGTGGGACCGACCAAAGCCGAATTTGGTTTTCGCTTGGAGCATGCCACGGTGGACTCGCGAAACGGCGTTGATCCTGATTCCAGTTATACTCCTATCAGCGTTTCCGCATCCGATCTTTGGGAGGTCAACGACAACAACTCGGTTAACGTTGCTATCACTCGGTCGCAGAGAGCTCCGCAGGTGCAAGAGCTCTTTTTTAGCGGATTTCATGAAGCCACTCGAGCATTTGAACGCGGCAACCCTAACTTAGGATTGGAAACTTCCTACAATCTTGATTTGGGTTACAAGTTCAATTCCAGTTGGGTGAGCGCTCAAGTGGATCTATTTCATAACTGGGTTGACGATTACATCTTTGTTCAACGAACCGGAGCAATAATAGATGGGGCTCCAGAGATTTTGAATCGTCAAACCGGCGCCAAGTTTTATGGATATGAAGCCAGCCTTATCTTTCCTTTAATTGAAAAAAAGCACCTGGTGGATTTGACCGTGTTTAGCGATTACACTCGCGCAACTTTGGACAACGCGGGAGACGTTCCTCAAATCCCGCCATTACGTTGGGGATTTCAACTAGACTATGCTCTCGGTGATTGGAATTCCAATATTCGTTTGACCCGCGCCGAGGAGCAAAGTTCTCCAGGCGATAACGAAGCCGATACTCCTAGTTACGTTTTGCTCAATCTCGCCACGCATTACCACATTGATAATGTTAAAGGCATGGACGTGTTGGCGTACGCAAAAGGCAATAACTTACTGGACGATCAAATCCGGAACTCAACCTCTTTTTTAAGAAACTTTTCTCCAGAACCTGGAATAGGCGCGGAAGTCGGTATTCGAATCAATTACTGATTCAATGAGATTTTCGCTAATACAAGTAAGGAGACAAAATTATAAAGTTGTTTAAATTAAAGAGAGGTGGTGGTCGCCCTTCGAGAGCCTCCTAAGGAACATGCTTCTCTGAAGCATAGATTTCTCGACAAGCTCCTAAGGAACTAGAGTGGAAATATTTATTAAATCGAGGCGAGATCTTTCGGCTTCGCTCAAGATGACATGCGGAGGGGACTTAGTAACTCTAGTTCCTTTTTTAATTAACGTGTGAAACGAATCAGGCGCTCGAAATGATCCTTCGATAGGATGCGGATAGGTTCGGCAAAGGAAGCAAGGCGAGATCCTTCGCCGATATTTCCATATCGCCTCTGGATGACAGCGAACTAAAGTTTTAAACCAACGGCTTTTAATAATTCAAGGGCGTTGGTGGTGTTCGATATCCCTGGGCGTAATATATAGTCAAAACTCATGACGGTTCCTGTCTCATCGGTTGATAACTTCTCTTTAAAGTGAACCGTATCGCAAGCTCCTTCCAGGCTATCTACATTTGCGAGTTCTAAATCATGAGTAGATATAGCGCCTATAACGTTTAACTCTAAAAGTTGCGCCGTAATAGACGCTACGGCTATCTGCCGCTCGCGACTATTGGTTCCTTGCAGGATCTCGTCAAAGAGGTATAGCGTCATTACCCCTTTTTCATGATTCCTTTTGATTAAATCAATGATCTCTTTAATATGTTTAAGTTCTGCCATGTAAAGAGAAACGCCATCAATCAGGGAATCGGTTATCTTAAACGATGTAACAAGGTCGACTTCCGGCAGTGACAACGAAGCGGCGCATACGGGCGCCCCCGTTCTGGCAAGAAGGGCGTTGAGCCCAATACTCCTGAGAAGAGTGCTTTTGCCAGACATATTAGACCCTGTAACAAATAAAAATTTTCCGTTAGGGCCTATCTCTATGTCGTTACCTACTCGGGATCTATCATTGATCAAAGGATGTCCAATTTGTTTGGCGATAATCTTTTTGCTGGCGTCTTCACTATTAGGATATGTCCATTTGGGATTATCGTATGGCAGACTTGCTAATGACGCTAGCGCTTCATATTCTGTAATAGCGTCAAACCATTTTCTTGCATGTTCCCTGCATCTCATCTGCCAGGCAATCAATGATTTTTGAAGGTGAAAGTCCCATAATAAATTTCCTTGAAGAAGCAGATATAGCATCCCGGAATTCCTCACCCCTGCCCATCCCGCTAAAGACTGGAGTTTTTGTATCTCCCGCTTGGCGTCCATTGACGACGATACAAGGCGCTTCTTCAACTCTTTTAAATGATCGGATTCGGGGTTTTGCGCCAATAACAACTCAATCAGAGAAATATATTTACCCAGCTGCGATTCTATTCCGTGTAATTTTTCAAATAATGACTTTCGGCGCTTTTGCCAGGACATGGAAAGTGTCAAATTAATACAAACCAAGGGTGTCCACAGCATGCCAACAACGGGGCTTATGAAAATTGCCATTAAAGCAATCGGGGTTACCAACGTAAGCAAGCAAACCAGCCCATATCCATAGGGGCCAATTTGATCAATCTCTTTGGATTCAACCCAGTCAAAAAAAGTTTTCCAATTATCGGTTTCTCCGCTCAAATTATCGCAGAGATAGTAAACTTCTTGCCTTAAATCCAGCTGACTAGAAAGTTCCTTTACCGCCTCCTGCCTCTTAACCGTTTCATACTGATTTGTCCGTTGCGATATCCAATCCAAGAATTTCTCAATTCCTGCGGGCGTTTTTAAAGTTCCAATCAATTGCAGAAGAGAACCTTTTCCAACAACGTTCATGTCCGATAGAAAATGGGGAGAGTCGTCTTTGTCGCTATAATGAGGAATTTCTAAATCGTTCCATTTCCTTTCAATTCGATTGATTGAGTCGAGATTGATTTTTTCTAAAGATTGTAATCTTTCTATTTTGCGATTTTGCTTTCTATTTAAAATCACCGCACAAGAAAACAATAATGCAAACAAAAGAAAAAAGATTCCCCACGGATCTAATTGTTTTGACTCTAAAATTTTATAAAAGAAACTTAAAGCAATCAGCGCCAGGACCAACCTCGACCAAGCGATAGTTTCGCAATTCTTTTCAAGGTTCCGTTTCAGTTTTGAGAATGAAGCCGCTCTGTCAGAGTAATTTTTTATGAGATCGTCTAGATATTCTAAGTTGTGGAGTTGAGGAATGGGTTTGATTTTCATTTAAGGAGACCTAAAAATGAATATTTGCCACGAGCCACCCCTGTAAAGAAAGGATAAGCCCGTTGGTTGAAGTTAAAGTTTTGAACTATTAGAGACTCTCTTAAATAAATTGGCTCCAATCGTTTTCGTAAAAATTCTTTCATTGAAATTCCTCTAGACCTCTTGCGTCAACAATCCATTTTATTATTGGTAGCGGTTTTATTATACAAGGCGAGATTTCTTGATCTCCTATACCTCTCAATAGAAACTCTACAACGAAGAACCTCACTTCGGTTTAGCGCTTCACGCAATTCTAGTCAAAACAAAACGCTATTGGATATCCAATACTAGTTAAGATTTCACTCCCCTCATAAATTTTCGCGCTTATTTCCTTTTATTGTTTATTTTTTATTTCGAAAATTTTGTCACATTTTAGTCGAATTTAACCCGATAAAAGCACAATTAATTTCTTCCTAATCCATTATCCACCTTTATATTAAACTCTTGCTTCTATCGCAATAAAAACAATTACATACACATTTATAAAATCTTATTTACAGGCGCTGAAATTATATTTTTTTTCTGATACCTTTATATCTTGGAATTGGACAGACAATAATTTTGAACCATTTTTTAGACAAACAGTCATTTGGAGAAGCTAAACAATGTCCACTGATACAAACGGCAATAAAGTTTTAATTGTGGACGACACGCCTGCCAATATTAACGTTTTACGCGACATGTTAGAGCACAACGGCTATCAAATTGCCGCTGCCAAAAATGGAAAACAGGCTCTAACTTTCGCTCCAAAATTTCGACCCAACCTGATCCTCCTAGATATCATGATGCCGGAAATGGACGGTTTCGAAGCTTGTAGGAGACTGAAATTAGACGAATCGACCAAAGACATTCCCATTATTTTTCTTTCCGCTAAGGTAGAAAAAGAAGATGTTTTTCAAGGCTTTGAATTGGGCGCTGTCGATTACATATTAAAACCATTTCACCTTGAAGAAGTGTTATCGCGAATAAAAACACATATCAGCTTAAGGCAAACCATTTTAAAGAACGAACAATTGATTGACGAGTTGAAAAGCACGGTTCATTTATTAAACGAGACGCAAAAAGAAAGCTCGGCGAAATCCGAATTTATTTATAGGATGAGTCATGAGTTGCGCACGCCAATGCACGCTATCCTAGGCTTTTCGCAATTATTAGAACAAAGTAAAAGTGTCAAGGAACACCGCAATGATCGCGAAAGCGTTGCGGAAGTTTTAAAAGCTGGCAAACATTTGCTTTCCCTCATCAATAATGTCCTGGAACTATCACAAACCAAATCGAGTAAAAATAATTTTGAAAAGGTTTTTCTTTTTGAAATCGTCGAGAACGCAATAGCGCCCCGCTATTCATTGGCCGATTCGTCAAAAGTTAAAATAATAAATAATCTCCGAAAGGAAAATAAATGTTCAGTCAAGGGCGACCCTAAATTACTTCACCAAACTGTGGACTCTCTTTTAACAAATGCCATAAATTATAATAAAGAAGGGGGGGCTGTGACTTTTGAACAAAGTCTCAACGAGGAAGGAACTGTATGCCTGTCTGTAATTAACACCGGCGAGAATATTCCCGAAGATATGCTGGAAAGTATATTTGAACCCTTTTTTCGCTTAGAAGCCCATAAAAACTTAGTGGACGGTATTGGGATGGGACTCACTTTAGCTAAAAAGTTTATAGAACTCATGGGCGGTACCATTTCGGTAAATAACTTACCTGACGGATGCTGTTTTAATTTAAAACTGAACAAATGTTAAATTTTATTTTTGGAATTACGAAAGAAAGGTTGGGTCCTTTCCCCTCTCCCTCTATAATAGCAATAAACTATCTTAAACCGTTTTCCAAACTTAAGCAGTCGTCCGAACAATCTTTAGATGAGTTCAAGACAAGCCAAGCCGACGAAACTATTGGAAACTTAGGCTACATGAGCCAATCTTTTTTTTAAGCTTCAAAGCGCTTTGATATTCATTTAAATATTTATTTTTTAGTCCCGCTTTTGATATCAAAAATTTGTGATAATATTTCACATACCCTTAAATTTATTGGGTTTATTTTTAATTAGTTTTTCCTTTTGTCATTTAAAATTGGTTATACATTGCCTACAACCCCCAAAATACTTATTGCAGAAGATTCCATAACAGTCGCGGAATTTCTAAGAGATTTCCTGATCTATTCTGGATACACGGTAGAAATTGTTCCAGACGGACTTCAAGCTTTAGAAAGATTAAAGAAAACTCCTTTTGATGTCCTTTTGCTGGATTTGAATATGCCGGAGATGGATGGTTTACAATTATTAGAAGCCATTCAACACCAAGTTGCGATTCCACCTCTGAGCATAATGATAACCGGATATCCTGAAGCGGAAATTCGAAACCGCGCTAAGGACTTAGGATGTTATCTTTTTCTTATTAAACCCATAAATATTGATTCTCTTGAATCTTTTATTAAAAAATATCTAGCGGCTCACAAAAAAAACCCGCCTCGTCCTCTAACCTTAAAAAAGTTATCGGACAAATGGAGTCTTCCCGCGAAAGAAAAACCAAAACCTCCATTTGTATGTTTAGTGATTGCCGCCAGTACCGGAGGTCCAAAAGCCTTGGAAGCGGTACTAAAAAAACTTGAAGTTACGGAAGAATACACGACTCTTATTGTTCAACATGGACCTAAATGGATGCTTCAACTTTTTGCGGATAAACTAACCGAACGAGTGAAGAAAAAAGTTGAACTAGCCGTCGACGGTAAAAAACCATTACCAGGCCATATTTATTTAGCGGTAGGCGACTGCCATCTTTATATAGATCCCAGTAGCTATAAGTTAAAACTATGTTCGGAAACTCCAAAAATTAACTCCGTGCGCCCGGCGGCAGATCCCTTATTCCACTCAGCCGCCGATGCCTTTGGAAATTATTGCGTAGGCGTTGTATTAACGGGACTTGGCAAAGACGGAGCCGAAGGAGGAAAAAAGATCCATTCAGAAGGCGGACAAATCATTGTCCAAGATCCAAAGACAGCGGTGGCAAGCACAATGCCTTTATCGATAATTGATTTAAAAATCCACAAACAAATTGCTTCTCTTGAAGAAATTCCGGGAGCTATAAACACGACAGTTTCGCAGTTAGCAAAAAGATTAAGGTAGATATTAGAATTTTAAATTATTAACCATCTTACTAGCAATTATTCAATGTCACTGACGCCTGAAAAATTAGTCAACCAAGATCAAAAGCTCGCTTCATTTCCATTAATTTTTGAACAATTAATGGAAGCTCTAAACGACCCTAGAAGTACTGCGGAAGATATAGCGGAAATCATAATGCACGATGCCGCCTTATGCGTTCACCTTTTGAAAATTGTGAACAGCTCTTTCTATAATTTTGCGTCCAAAATTGACACCGTTAGTAAAGCCTTAAGTATTATCGGCACTGAACAACTCTTCAGTCTATCCGTAGGCACGACCATCATTTCTAAATTTGAATCTATTCCCGAAAAATTTGTGACCATGGAATCATTTTGGCACCATGGCATCGCTTGTGGCTTAGCGGCAAAAAGCATCGCCAAGTTTAGAAACGAACCCAATTTGGAATTTTATTTTATCGCTGGAATGATCCATGATATTGGGAGCCTCATTATTTATAAACAAATTCCAGAATTAGCCTCGTCCGCTCTGGTGCAATGCAACGACTGGGGACGCCCTTTAATTAAGGCTGAACAAGACGTAATGGGTTTTGATCACACGCAAGTAGGAAAAGCCTTGGCCGAAAAATGGCAACTCCCGGAATCCTTGAAACAAATTATTACCTACCATCACGATCCAGAACTGGCTGAAGAGTTTCAAGTGGAGGCGTCCATAATGCACATAGCCGATACGATAGCCGAGGGCAGTTTTTTGGGAAGTAGCGGTCAAATTAAATCGCAACCATTGAATACGATGGTGTGGAAAAGTCTGGGGCTCCCCGACAATCTGCTAACTTCCATTTACGACGAGATGTATGAAACATTTGAAGAAACGGTTCAAATATTTACCTAAAAAAAGCCTTGTTTAGTTTAGGACGATTCTTCCTCAATAGCGGTTACTTTAAACTTTACTATATCTTACGTTTTAATTTAATAACTCCGCTATCCCCGCCTTTCTTTTTTGTTTCTTTTGGTTCCCAAGAAAATCTCTTAGATGAGGAATTCACAATTTTTAGTTCTTTTATTTTTTCATGGTCGCTTTTTAGCATGCTTGGAGAAAATTGATCAATAACGTGGAAATATTGTAGCGCCATTTCGCTCGTATTCTTCGCGTTAGAGCTTAATCTAGCTACCTTTAAAAAAAGGTGAGAATTCTTTTTACTTATCTTCTTCAAAACGCCATGCTCTATGGCCCTCAAAAAACATTGCCTTGAATTTAGTTTTTCCATTGGAAGATTATTTTTAAAGATTATTTTTTTGGGAAATTCTTCTTTGTTTTTTTCATGTTCCTCTAAAAGTTTTTTCTTTATTTGTTTTGCCGTCGCGAATTGTCCTTTTACGAAACATTCAAAAAATTTTATCTTTTGATCTTCTATTAGTTTTTGAGGAGAGGGCAACTCTTTTTCGTCAATGATATTAATCATCGCTTTTTTTTCTTTTCGCTTTTGCCCTTTATCTTCATTAGAAAAGTATCTTGACTTAATCACCGCAATTAATTTCTTGTTAACTTTTTTACGTTTTAAGAAATCTAAAGAAAATGTTTTCAAAATTTCCAAAAAACATGCGAATAAACCCACTGGAACGTTTTCATGATAAAACTTTGTAGTCTCTTCAATTTCTTTTATCGCTACTTTTTCAAACTCTAAAAGCGCTGGGAGATTTTTCGTTTCTTCTTCTTCATATTCCATTAGTCCAAGGTACAAATACACAATCGGAGCCGGGAATGGATGTTGCATATCGGCCTTCTTTTTTAAAACTAAATGAATGCAACTTTGAACGGCGGCTAATTGGTTTTCCTCCCAAAGCGCTTCTAAAAGAATCTCGGAAGTAGCAATATCCCAAGGATGGTCTTCTAAATAGGGTCCTAAACAATTGATAATTTCCTTAATCAAACCTTTTTTTCGAAATAGTTTAGCTGCCGCCGGCGACAGCGCCGGATCGAACATAACCGATTTCTTGAGCAATTTGATTCCTTCAGCATCCTTCTCTTTTTTACCGCTAATCTTTTTTTCACCAAGATAAAAATGAGCAAATGGATGCTCTGGGTCCAGCTTTTTTATTCTTTCAAAAGTTTCTAAAAACTTTGAAAGGTTCTTATCCTTAAAATAAAGTTCCATTAAACATAATAAATAATTAGGCAACCGCTTCTTCTCAAAAAGCTTCTCGTAAATTTCTATAGCCTTCTTAAACCTTCCCTCCGCTTGACACTGATCGGCTTCTCGCTCGCTTTTTTTTATGGCATACCTGACGCCTTCTTCTTTCTCCCACTGAAAAATGGAATCGTTAACCTTATCCTTCAATCGATCAAAACTTGTAACATTAATTAGAGGAACAGTCGCATCCCAATAATTTTGAGCGGCTCTCTCGAAATTTTTCCAAATTTCCCATTCAGCAGAGAGTTCTTTATAGTCGTTTGGTTCTACAAGAGAAATTATGCAAGTTTCCTTTAAGGGACTCTGCCTAATGCTGCGAAGAAGATTTAAAATTTGATCGTAATCTTCTTTTTTTACCCCTTTTTGAATGACCAATAAAACTAGCACATAAGATTGAACCGCCGCTTTTATCTTATCTATTTGGTGCATATCATAGGGTTTCTCCTTTAAACTAAGAACCATATTCCTTAATTGACCATTTATTGGTAAAAGTGGAATAATCTCTTCAATTTCATTTTTTTTCTCTTCGTCTTTTTCAATATTCTCTATTTTCTGCAGCAGTTCTATGACGGTTAGACTTTCTCTAAGATTTTGAAGAGCGATATAAGGTTCTTTATAAGTGTCGCATTTGCTGCCAAGATCTTTTCCTAAAAGAAGCTTAATCCCTGTATTGTCCAGAGCAAAGATTCGTTTATGAGAATCGTCTTTAATTTCCTTAAAGAAATTATGCGCGGCTAATTTTTGGTCTTGTCCGATAGGATTGGACACGGCAGCGGCCCCATCAATATATTTATAAGGAACTACAATTTAATGTATTGTTATTTAAATTGCCTGAGGAAGGATTTTAGTTTCGAAGATTGAAAACCATGTACAGTTTTCAGCCTTTAGAGCTTACGCCTAGAGCCTTTAATAGTTTTTTTGAAATCTAAAAACCATTACATTAAATAGATTTGCAAAAAAAAATTCTACAATGCATCTAAAACAGCTCTTGTGAATTAGAATAGAACAATCGGCCTATTACTAATTTTCGAAATACCGACATGAGACCCCCCTCTTTCGGCATTTTTAGATAACTGATTTTAGCATAATTTTTGTTACAAAATTCAAAGATCATTACAAATTTTATCCAACAAAAATCGATATTACTTTCAAAAAAACAATAAGAATTATCCCTTTTTGGGTTTATCTCATCAGTACACAAATTGTGACAAAACCTATATCAAACTGATTTAAACCTAAGATAGAGATAGAATTAATTTGATTCTGAATCAAGAGTTATTATCAAGTTTTATAGATACGGGGACTTATGGAGGGATCTTTCTAATTCAAATTACAAGAAGGGGGAAAATCGAATAAAAGGTTAAAGTGGGTTTTTATTTCGGGGGGAAAATTTAGAGGAGAAAGGAATTCAGGCAGCTATCTTCAGAAAACGGTTAGTCGTCGTTTCTTTTCTGATAATATCTTTTAAATCTTTCCTGAATTCCTTTTTTGCTCTCTCGCGGTTGTAAGCCCTTTTGTTATCTTGCTTTTTCACATGATAACGTTTGCTTTGAAGCTGCTTTGCAACAAAGTTTATTGGTTTTCTTTCAATTGTCATAAGTTAACTCCTTTAATTTTAATTCCTTGTAACAGAATCAAGTTTAAATCTGAAGACAACTCTTGTCAAAAAATTATTTCGCCTCACCCCTCCTTCTATCCAAATACACGAACTTAAAGACGTAATAATCTGAAATTTATTCTTTGGCGCGCTAGTTCCAATAATAAGCATTCATATTTAAAACCAAACCATCTATAAATTTTTCGCTTAATTAGTCCTAGTTTTGGCTCCAATAACTATTTCGTAAAGTTGTACGTTTTATTGTCGGATTTTGGAGTAGGTTTTCTACATATTTTTTCCTGTGACTAAAAAACTAATATCAGATCGCATCTATAATTCAGAAAATCAATCTCCAATTTTAGACTTCAAATATTCCGCAACGACTTCTTTGACATCTCGCTTTTTTTCATCCACTTCAAAATTAAGTCCTGTCATTGCCGCATTATTAATGGCATTCGCTAAAGGAGACAGCGCTTTTTTGAGTTCTGGAAATCGCTTTATAGTATCCCGACGAATAACTGGAGCGGCATAATAGGGAGGAAAAAAGTTTTTATCGTCTTGGAGTGAAATCAATTCATAAGCGGGAATACGTCCATCTGTCGAAAAACCATCAATAATATCCACTTCTTTTTTAGAAATTGCCAGGTAAGTCAAACTTGGATCCAGATCTTTAACATTGCCAAACCGAAATCCAAACGCCTTTTGCAAATTTCGATACCCATCCGGCCTTTCTTGAAATTCTGGAGTAAACCCCGCCACTAAATTCGAAGCTGAAGAACCTAAATCGGAAATCCTTTTCCAATTATATTTTAGAGCGTCTTCTTTACGAACCGTAAGGGTATAAGTATTATTAAAACCAAAAGGATTTAACCAAATGAGATTAAATTTTTCGCGATAGAGCCTGGCGGTCAATTTGTAAGCTTTATCTGCATCGGCGATAGCGGACTTATTTAAAATTGCCATTAATCCCGTTCCTGTATATTCAGCGTACAAATCAATTTCTCCCCTTTTTAACGCTTCATGGCAAATTAGCGTTCCTCCCAAGTTAAACTTCCGTTCTACGCGAAGATCGGTTCTAGTTTCTATTATTTGCGCCATCAATTCTCCCAATATATGTTGCTCGGTAAAGTTCTTTGAAGCGATTTTAATTACGTTATCTAAGTTATCTTGTTGTTGAAAGTTTTGATTCGAATTTTTTGAATAATTTAAAGCGCTTCCAATAGACAATAAAACCAAAATTAAAACAGCGGCGACTTTTTGAAACTTAAATATCGGATTTGTTTTTTGTTTTGGTCGAAGCGATTTCTCTAATGTACCTAACAAAAAATCCACAATAAGCGCTAATAGCGCCGAGGGAATGGCTCCTAGACAAATCAAACGCGTATTAGAAAGCGCGAGTCCGCGATTAATGAATTCTCCCAAACCGCCAGCTCCAATAAAAGCGGATAAGGTCGCTATTCCAACGCCCACTACAGCCGCTGTGCGGATTCCAGCCATGATTACAGGAATGGCAATAGGGATTCTCACTATTCTAATTTCTTGCCAATTTGTCATCCCCAATCCAATTGCAGCTTCGAGAGTTTCTTTGGGAACGGACCTTAATCCCACAAGCGTATTCCGAACTATTGGAAGTAAAGCATAAAGAACGAGAGCCGTTAAAGCCGGCAACACTCCTATTTTTTGAAATAAAACTAAAAGAATTACGAGTATGGCCAAGCTCGGAATTGTTTGTAAGACACTAACAATGGCAAGAAGTAAACCGCTTAATTTGGAATTACGGAAAGTCAGTACTCCTAGCGAAACTCCAAGAAAAGTCGCTATTCCAGTAGATATCCCCGTTAAAAAAAGATGTTCGTAAGTTCTTTGCCATAATTCAGGGAGTCGTTCCAAAATGTAATCTATGGGAAAAGATGCAGGCATTAAAGATAGTTCCTAAAAACCGATAACTGCTGGGCTGTTTTAGTAAAAAGACATTCCACAAATTCCGTTTTCGGATTTTCAAATAGCTCGGTTTTAGTTCCGATTTGTTCAAGGCTCCCATTATGAAGAACCGCAATACGATCGCCTAAAATCAAGGCCTCAACAATATCGTGAGTTACAAAAACTACTGTTTTATTTAATTGCCTCTTCAGTTCTAAAAATTCATTTTGTAATAAACTTCTAGTAATAGCGTCTAACGCGCCAAAAGGTTCGTCCATCAATAGGTAAGAAGGGTCTGCGGCTAACGCCCTGGCCACTCCAATACGCTGCTGTTGCCCACCAGAAAGTTGATCGGGGAATTTCTCTTTTGCATTTGGAGGTAAGCGAACCAGCTCTAATAATTCTTGGCATCTATTCGCGGTTTTATCTAGCGGCCAATTTAAAAGACGAGGGACGATAGAAATATTCTCTTCGACAGTCATGTGGGGGAATAAACCAAAACCTTGGATCACATAACCTATCGAACGTCGCAGAGCGATGGGGTCTTTACTTTTGATATCTTCGCCATGGAACGATATTTTCCCAGTAGTCGGTTCAACCAAACGGTTTATCATTCTTAAAGCGGTAGATTTTCCCGAACCGGAAGATCCCAATAAAACTAATATCTCTCCTTCAATAACTTCGAGAGAAAACTTATTCAAAGCGTTTGAAACACCGTCATAAGTTTTTGAAATTTTGTCAAAAACAATCATGGATTTTTACATGTCTATTAAATTTTTCTTAAAGTAAAACCTCATCGTGAAAATAGTTAAATCAATTATAGAACTAAAATAGAAAAGATTGTTCATTTTGAGGTATCCTTAACAAGTTTCGCGTTATAGGAGTAAGGTTTAATTAATGTCAAAGATTCACATCTCAAATAAAAATTCTCTAAGAATGAAAGTCATAATTAGTTCTTTCATTATGACCATAACATTAGGGCTCATTGAAGGAGGATCGCACGCGTTTTTCTATTTAAAATACGGCAAACCCATTCCTAAAAAGGAAATTCAAAATACTCTTCTACCCGAGAACATAAGCATCCAAACAGCGGAAGTAGAAGAACCTCCTCCAACTCTAATGAAAGATCACGTCCTACATCCTTATCTAGGTTATGTGAGGAACCATAAAAAATCTAAACATATTTTTGATGAAAAAGTCGTAAAAGTTCCCGTCAATTCACAGGGTTTTTTTGGCCTTTCGCCTTTGGAGAAGAAAGAAAAAAACGAAATCCATATCGCCCTTATGGGGGGTTCCGTTGCCACACATTTGTTTCTTTATTCTAAAGAGCGTCTGATTAGCGCACTTCAACAAAATGAGCGCTTTAAAAACAAAAAACTAAAAATAATTTCGTTAGCCCTTGGGGGGATGAAGCAACCGCAACAATCTTTAGCTTTAAATCTATTTTTAGTTCTTGGCGGAAAATTTGATATTGTAATAAATCTAGATGGGTTTAACGAGATAGCCTTACCTTATTTGGAAAATATTCCAGTCAATGTTTACCCATTTTTCCCTCGCTTTTGGCATTTCTACGCAGCTAAGGCCATTGACACTGACGTGGCTGGCCTAATCGGGAAAGGAGTACTGATAAAGGAAGATAGAGAACGTTGGAGAAAATATTTCTCTTGGGGGCCATTGAAACATAGCGCGTTTTTTCTAACTATTTGGCAATCTCTCAATAAACAAAAACAAAACGAACTCACAAAAATTCATAATCAGGTCAAAGATTTTTTGAAACTTCGGTTGAAATCTCCCCAACAAACGGGTCCAAAGTATATTTTTAATTCCCCGGAAAAATTATTTGAAGATTCTGCGAAAGTTTGGGAACAATCTTCTTTCCAAATGGCAAAAATATCGAAGTCCAACGGGATGCAATATTTTCATTTTTTACAACCCAATCAGTATCTCAGAAATTCAAAGGTTTTTACTGAGGAGGAAAAAAAGACGGCATTGGCTGGAGCGTCTCAACCTTTTGCCGAAGCAGTGCAAACGGGATATCCTCTTTTAAGGAAAGCTGGAGAGAGTTTAAAAAATTCTGGAGTTGCGTTTATTGATTTGACCGATATATTTAAAAATGAAACTCAAACTATCTACAAAGATTTTTGTTGTCACTATAATCAATTTGGAAACGATATACTGGCGGAAGAGATTGCTAAGGCGATTAACGACTACACATCAAAAAACGCCCATCCTCTTTAACCAACTTTAAACTTAAAAAGACTGTTATTCTTGATCGGCCTCCAGCGCTTCGCGAGCGACAGCTTTCCCTGCCCTAGCGCTGATAAATTTTTGTTGGTCGTATCCTAATAACATTTCCCAAGCAAATTTCTTATAATCGTCAATCAATGGGATTGCAACGTCATTTAACATCCATTGCCCATGCATCTTATCTACTTTTATATGTAAATCCCAATATCCTTGGGCCTTTTCCGATAAACTCAAGCGGTCGGCGCAAACTTTGTAATTATTAAATGCATAGGGAACCGAAATCTCCGTGTATAACAGGCCCCCTATATAACGCAAAAAATGTCGGTTGCGGTCGCAAAGAAAAAAACTGTGATTGATATTAGCCAAAACCTGCCATGGAACTAAGTCAAAATAAGCCTCAGGTTCCGTTTCCATTCCAAGTTCCATCAACATTTCCGCAAAATAAGAAGAATGTTTCCGTGGCAACCGACCAGCTCCATATTCCTCAATCAACAATCGAGTCAACATTGATTGTACTTCGTTGCTAACGCCGCCTATCATGCGAGACAGTTGACTAGCTTCAACCAAACCGTCTAAAGAAGAAATTGCCAATAAACAACGATAACCTTTTTGGGTCATTTCGTTCCTAAAATAACAATCGGTTTCAGTCGCTTCTGGTTCTAGATCCGCGTCCGCTCGTTTTCTGAGTCCATTTTCTATATTTTCCTCTTTCAAACTATTTAGGCCTAACTGTTCTCTCTCCCATTCCTGCCAAGCAAACTCAATCCTATTCCGGATACCGGCTAAATATGGCGAACATTCGTTATCGTAATTAGATAAGCTGTCGTACCAAAATAGTTTCATCCGGTTAATGCGATAAAGAATTCTTTGTAAAAAAAGGTGGCAATGATCCGCCTCGCCATCGTTTTCATAAGCATCCGCTACGGCTTCCTCTATAGCTATTTCCAAAGCCTCAGTTAGAGAGGGATTATCCCTTATCTTTTTGTCGAGGTTTTCCAAACTTAACAATTGAACAAACTGTCGTTCAACCTCGTCAAGATCATATTCCGCCAGATCATGACTCATTTCCAGGTTGGATAAAAAATTGGGGTCGTAAATATTTTTCTTTTGCATGATGGACTACAGCGCTTTAAGGTAAATAAAAAATCAAATAATAAGTCCACGACTCTTCGATAGGGCGTGAAATACCCGTGATTGCGGTCTTGGAACTGAAGTGTGTCCGTTACTGTAACATGAATGAGCAAAAATTTCAAAATTCGGAATTCCAATGCTAACTAAACTCACCAATCTTTGTTTAAAAAACGAGGACAAATCAACCGCAACTCAATTCGCAGAAGAAGTGGTTAAAGGCTTATCCATGGAGCAAAAACGGCTTCCATCCTGGCTTATTTACGACGATAAGGGCAGTATCTTATTTCAAGAAATCAACGATCTTGAAGGATATCATCCCACTTATTGTGAAACGGATATATTTCAGAAACATAAAGAGGCTATTGGCGAAATTATTTCCAATCAACCATTAAATTTAATCGAATTAGGAGCGGGAGACGGTCGAAAAACAACTATCCTTTTAGAACATTTTATTAGAAGGAAATTAGAAATTGATTATATTCCTATCGACGTATCGGAAGGCGCTATAAAAAACTTATCTAAATCATTGGAAAACCGATTTGGAAACGATTCGTTAAGGTTTCATGGTTTAGTTGCCGACTACTTTCAAGGGATCGATTGGTTAAGCGCAAATAGTTCCAAACGCAATCTAGTTTTATTTCTGGGTTCAAGCGTCGGTAATTTCGATATTAATTCGGCAGTACATTTTTTGAAACATCTGAGAGAATCCTTAAATGAAAACGACCTTGTATTAATCGGATTCGACCTCATGAAAGATCCCAAATTACTACATGCCGCTTATAACGATCCAAAAGGAGTTTTTCAAAATTTCAACCTTCACTTATTGGACCGTATTAATGAAGAGCTTGGAGGAAATTTCAATACTAAAAAGTTTATCCAATCTGGAACGTATAACGCTAAAACCCGTGCAGTGGAAAGTTATGTTTATAGCGTCGAGGAACAAACTGTCAGCTTAAACTCCGTAGAAAAAGAATTCCACTTCGATTTATGGGAAGGAATACAAACCGAGCACTCGTACAAGTATACAAAGCCAATAATTGAAAAATTAGCGAAGGATTCTGGTTTCCAAATCGTTAATCATTTTTTCGACGACAATAAATATTTCGTCGATTCCTTATGGAAACCTATATAAAATTTCGGAAAATAACCGACAGTTTAAAGAGGAGGGAATAAAAAAAACGACGGGAAAATCCCGCCGTTTTAATATATTTTTTTAGACAACCGTTACGTTAGAAGCCTGAGGACCTTTTTGTCCCATAGTTCTTTCAAATTCTACAGCTTGACCTTCTTTTAGGGTCTTAAAGCCGTCCCCGCCAATGCTTGAAAAATGGACAAAACAATCTTCGCCTTCGCTAGATTCGATAAACCCAAAACCTTTACTATCGTTAAACCATTTTACTGTTCCAGTAGCCATTTTGATTCTCCTAATTCATTTTGGGGAGAAATGTAGATATTTATCCCCAATTTAATTGGGTCTTAAAATTTTTCTAGCGAGATATCTTTTAGGAGGAAAAAATAAAGAAGGGCGGGTGGTCCTACCAAACAGCTTTTAATAATTCTTCAAAAAAATTTCTACACAAATAATATTTACAGACCATTTTTAAAAACTACGAGTTAATTATAGCGCTGTTTGGAAATAATATTCATAAAAAGTAAAATTAGTTTTTAGACTAGTAATTTATCTTAAAAAAGTTCAAATTAATCAAAAACTTCAAGGATTCTTCTGCCGCTTAATTTATTGCGCAAAGACACATCTGGAGCTCTAATCTAAATCGTATCCTTAAGGTTCCTAACAAAAATGCTAGTTTTAAAATTATTATTCATTTTTTTGACAATAATCAATATTTCGTGGATTCTTTATTGAAGCTTCTTTAACCTTTTAATCGTTACATTTTTTTAAGGACAACATGGAAATCGTAGATGTTTATAACGACGATTATTCCCTCGCAGGAGCTATTCCACGAGATCAAGCGCAAAAAGAAGGTCGTTGGGTAAAAGTTTCACATTTATGGATTATAAATCCCAAATCGGCTTCAGTCATTTTTCAAAAAAGGTCGAAAAGAAAAAAAAATTTTCCAGAAATGTTGGATATAACCACAGCCGGGCACTATTCAACTGGAGAGGAGTTATCTCAGGGGACTAAAGAAATGTCTAATGAGCTTGGAGTTGATATTGCTTATGACGATTTAATTTCTCTAGGGGTCCGTCATAATATTATTCCAACTCCAGAATTAACCGTCCGCCAATTTTGTCACGTATTTTTTATGGCGAGCGATTATCAATTAACGGATTATTCTCTTAACCCAGAAAACAGCGAAGGCCTGACCACTATTTCCATCGACGAGGGATTGAGACTTTGGTCGGAGGAAACATCCTCTATTGAAGCGTTTTTCATTGAAGCAACGACGAAAGAAGAAAAAGTTATATCGCTTTTTAAAAACAATTTTTTACCACGTGTCGACCCTTATTATTTCAAAATCTTTATTTTGGCAAAACGCTTTTTAATGGGCGAGAAACATTTAGTAATTTAGTTCTTCCATCCCCCTTCAATTACTGAAAAAAAACTAGGATTACATATTAGCTTATATGAAAAATCCTAGTTTTTCAGCATCTGGACATTTTTTTAATTCACTGACTGCGGAAGCATTTCTCCACATTGTTTTTCAAGAACTTTAGGGTCGTCTCTAAAGTCTCTATAAAACTGAACAGCCATTTGATCTATGAAAACATCTTCTTCTTCCTTTTCAATAGCGTCTAGAGTTCCTTCGGCTGTTTCTTCTGGCGAACTTTTTTCCATGTCAATTCCTTTTGCCATATCAGTGTCTATTGGGCCTGGATATATGCCGATGACGTTTGTCCCTTGCTCCGCTAGTTCCGCGCGCACTCCTTGAGTTAATGAGAAAAGAGCCGCTTTAGAAGCTGAATAAGAGCCTAATACTGGAAAGTTAACTAAACTAGCGACAGAAAGAATATTAACAATACTGCCTCCGCCGTTCTTTCTTAAAATGGGAGCAAACGCGCGAATCATTTCAAGTGTTCCAAAGTAATTCACTTCCATTTCATATCGAGCGGAGTCCAAATTATTTTCGGAAATTAAACCGCTATAATTGGCCACTCCCGCATTATTTATAAGTAAATTTATATCGCCAGTTTTTTGAACAACCGCTTGGATTTGATCTTTCTTTACGATATCTAGATCAATAAGTTCTACAGTTCCGCCCAGCTTTGCCAAACCGTTAGAATTATCTTTGTTAAATGCCTCCGTATTGCGCATAGCCGCATACACTTTTTTGACGCCACGCTTTAATAAAGCTTCCACAATTGCTTTACCAATTCCACGATTACTTCCTGTAACCAGCCCTACTGCATTTTCAATATTCATTTTATTTTCTCCACTCAATATAAGTTTTAATTATTTTTTAGCTCCAATCATTTCTTGTACAGCTTCAGTCGTGACGGGGTCGCCGCCAACGCCCCATTGTCCCGTGGGCACATCCTCAACGATAACCCAAGTAACCGGACGAACGCCCTCGCCTTCTACGGAAATAATTGCTTCGGAAACTTTTTTAATCAATTCCTGTTTTTGTTCTAAAGATAAAATTCCGCTGATTCCTTTAATTTGAGCTAATGGCATCTTTATTTCCCTCAATAAATGTTATAAATATTTTTGAACCAATCGGTCCAAAATTGGACAAAAAATTTTTAATCTAAAACTTGCAAAGCAACTCCGCTTATTTCTTTTATCATTGTCGGATTGGCTCCTGTTTTGATCATCGTTTGCAAACCGCAAATATTACTCACTAAGTATCGAGCAATGGGCAAAGGTTTTTTATCTTTAGGCACTTCGCCTTCTTCTTGCGCTCGCTTAACTGCCTCAAAAAAGATATCGGTTGTCTTTTTTGTAGCCTTTCTAATCAAATCCGCCACTACCGGATCTTTTTGAGCAAATTCATTAGCGCAATTCATGATGAGGCACCCTTTGCGCTCGCAAGAAATTTTTGCTTTTTCCGCCAAAGCGTCGAAAGCGCCTTCAATAAAAGATCGGCCTGATTTCGCTTTTTTAAGAGCGTCTCCCAGTTCTTCCATAAGAATATCCTGATAACGTTTGATACAACTTTGAAGCAGTTTATGTTTACTTTCAAAGGTTTGGTAAAAGCTACTCTTCGACAAATCCATAGCTACAATTAAATCTTGTAAAGACGTAGACTCGTAACCTTTGCTCCAGAAAACTTCCAAAGCCGCGTCCAAAGCTTCGTCAAATTCAAATTCTTTAGGTCGTCCAATTATCATAATTCATAATATAGAACCGATCGGTCCAAAAGTCAACGTTTTTTTACCAAATATTTTATTTTAACGTTTAGAAAAGTTTTTCAGCTATATTGATTTTTAATTTTTAACAGCTACCTGAGAACCATTTCTGCGCATCGCACACTCTGCCTCCCTGCAATATGCAGGTTCCTTGCTCGGCAATAAATTGGGACTTTTGGTTCGTCACATTATATTGCCCGCCACGAATTGCGCAATATTTAGCGGCATCGGTCAAATAACCCGTCACTTTGATTCCGCCTATCGAACAGCGTCCTCTTAAAAGAGCCCACTCTTCGCATTGTCGATTATCTTCAAAGACACAAACGCCATATTCTGCCCCGCTTCCATCTTTTTCTATTTTCAGTTGTCCTCCCTTATCAATACAATGGACTGCAGCGGGATTTGCCAAACCTATCTTATTTAGAGATGGATCGGAAGTCGTAGCGCATCCTACCCAAAAATTTAAAGACAAAACAAAAATCAAAAAAAATAACGTCTTAGAAACATTTTTCATAAAAATTCCTTTTATTAACGCCTAAGGTTTTCGTGCTTTAACTAAAGAAAAATAATCATATACGGGAGCGATTGAAATATCGACAAATCCACACTCCATTAATATATCCGTCAATTCCTGAGAAGAAAACATTTTGCCTTGAGCGGCGCGCATCATCAGCATGGTAAAAGACGAAACGGCTAACGGACCGTCTTTAGTATCGTTCAATAGCTGGTCATAAATAAAAATTTGGCCATTCTTGGGCAAATTTTCAAATGCTTTGCGGCCAAGTTCTAGGCATTCGGGCCGCATCCAATCATGAAAAATATTCGCGAAAAAAATGCCATCATTTCCTCCTGGCCACGGATCTTTAAACATGTCCGCACCATAAGTGTCGATTCGCTTTTCCAAACGGAATTCTTTAACATATCTCTCCGCTTCGCTACAAACCTGAGGCCATTCTAAAACTGTGCATTTTATATCGGGATTAAAGTTGGCCGCGGCGATGGAAAAACAGCCCGATCCTCCGCCAACGTCTAATAGCTTTTTCACATTTTTAAAAACTCCTTGATTGGCTAATCCCATGGCGCCAGGGAACGATGCGCAGTGCATAACGTGAGTCGTTTTTTTCGCCCATTCGGGACCAAAGTCGCCCTTTTTCCAATTATCCGTATTAGGTTTATCTTTCCTGACTGAAGTGGTCGTGGAAAATGGATCGTTTAACAAGGCTTCTTTTACGCCTTCGTGGGTTGGCATATCGTGGCGAACCATTTGCAACAACCCGCCTTTGTAAAATGGACTGTCAGGTAAAAGAAAATTCCTTGATACCTGAGTAAGGCAAAACTTCTCATTTTGCTGAACCAGAAACCCCGAGGACGTTAAAATTCCAAGCAACGATTCGGTCCCTCTAAAACTTAAAAAAAATTTCCGCGCAACAGATAGAGCCGTCGCAGGCTCATCATCCAAATAGGAAAATAAACCTAACTCGTCCGCTACTGTTAAAGCGGGTAATTGATAGGAAGTTAACCAAATGTCCCAAATCAATTTATCGGAACAACTCGGAAGATTTAACGTCATTTGTTTATCTTTTTCGCTCAATTTAACCTTTTAATGTTTAGCTTAAAAATATATGACCCACAAGAATAAAGCAATATCTGATTAGATAAATTTCTTCTTATTCGATTTAATACCATTACCTAACTCAATTTATCTTACCCGTATCAAGATAATAATCGCTCCCATTGAAGAGCGCCATCTGTTTGCTGTTTTAGATTTACCAGGCGAAGCCGAATGGCTACGAACATTTCACGAATACGATTTTCGCCTTCAGAAGGACTCTCTGGCGATTCAGAATCGCTCAGACTTCACAAAAGTAAGGATAAAAGATTTGCTTTGGACTTAAGCTGGAGTTGAGACATTTCAGCAGTTGGAAGACCTGTGGTTTATTGGAGATGGAGAAATAGAAAAAGGCTGAAGGTACAGCCGAACATATAAAAAAGCTATTGAATCAGCAGAAGAATTGGATAGTTAAATTAGTAAGGCCTAACTGTATTTTTTACGACTCAAAATGATCGGGTCGCAGCACGCTTGAGTCTAATACAAAAAGACTTCCTGAGTGACGTTCTAGAAACGGCTTGAGTCCGGAGAGAATCGGATCAAGTTTTTCCTCTGGAACGACAGTCAAAACCATCTGTAAGCTACTTGTGTCGTTAAACATCATATGACCTTCGTGGATTCCGCCATGTCCTTTTCCCGATAAATTATTGAAAATCGTATAACCGCTAGCTTTAATCCTATCAAGGACGTCCGTCACGAAATGAAGATGCTCTCCTTCAATAATGATTTTAATTTCTTTCATTGGATGAAGTTTCATGGCGTTCATGATGTTTCAATCTCCACAACAAGGTTATATTATTTTAAAGGTTGCCATTCGTTCGGCGCTTTGAAAAGGAAAAACTCCATGGGTTCGGGATCCAAAGCCACAATATGGAGCCACTGATTCATGGTCAATCTTTGCAAAATAGTATGCCGAGCAATGAGGGTAGTAATCATTTTTCTCGGAGCCTCTATTATAACAAATAATCGCATAGGCTCATGAAAAGGTTTTTCTCCGTCGAAAATCGTTTGAAGAGGAAGTCCAACGCATAAATCGCTTTCGGTTCCAAACATGACGCCTATACGACCAACAACGTTATGATAGGCTTTACTTCCCGCTCCATAAACTTCCTCATCAACCGTGGAAAAATAATGTTCCATGTTAATCCATTGTCCTACGATCATTGGAGCGGTCATGATAATTTCTAAATAATTTCCCTCTGGATCTTTTGAGGAATCATAGGAATGTAAAAAAGTCCGGCCCTCAAGGTTTATACCTTGGGTCAATAATCGTCGCCCGGCAATAAAAGCCGTATGCCGAGAAAGTCCCCATTCCGGTCGAACTTGCGACCAATCTATACTTCGTATTTTAGTCCTTCCTAAAGCGCTAAAATTTCCCTTAGTATCAGGTTCGTCCGGCAAGCGACCTAAACGTTCCCGGCTATTCTTTTCTCCCGCTTCCTGGAGGTCTCGTTGAAGTTTGATCAAATCTTTTCGGTGCGTAGCAGGGACATCTTCCAAATCAAAGAACTCCACTTCGTCTGTTGTCGTGTCGTGTTGCCCGGGAAGAAAATGCGTATCGGCCGGAATCGCTAGCCCTTTCATAGCCAGTAGTTGTCGTACCTCTGGTTTATTGGCCATGACGGCTAAAGCGCGCGCGTTGGACATGCCGTGGTTACCTCCGCACGCCCCGCAATCGAGGGCGGATTCAAAGGGGTTGTTATCCGAAGTGCTTCCATGACCGCAAAGCAAAATGAGTCGGGCAAACGTTTTGAATCCTAGAACCCTTAAGGCTGTTTCCACATAAATAGCTTGCTCGGCGACCGTAAATCCTGCCTGTGTAATCCGTTCCAACCGGCCATCGAGGTCGCGCTCATGAAGGTTGAAATCACGATCCAGGGTTTTAATAAATTGTTCAAGATCGGGTTTGGTCCACTGCAATAATTCGAATATTTCTTTATTTTCAGGATTATCTAATGGGATTTCACTCAAGGCTAACTTTCGCAAGCGCTCAACCTGGTCGTGGGGAACGGTTCCGCCCAACTGACCAAATTGTTCAATCAATAAGCGGTATATAGTGGCTCGATGTTTCGCCGCAACCATTTCCCGAGCTTCGTCTCGGTCGATTTTGTCTACCGTCAAGGTAGTGCCTATAGGAATAGTAAAACGCTTTTTTATCCATGAAGTGATGTTTTTAAACCATTTTGGGCGTAATGTTTGGCCAAAAAGCCTGACCCCAAAGAACCAGCCGATCGCTTCCACCATGACATAAGGAGTGATCACGTTCTCTTTCAAGTCATGCAGCAGCGTATTGCCGGCTTTTGCGAGATGGTGCCCTTCCAAAAATTCTTTCGCAGCCTCGGCTTGATAAGCGCGGGGAATTTCCTTAATAACATGTTTGGGTTTCAGAAGAACTGGGCATTGGTCTGTTTGTTGTTCGCTCGTAAATCCTAAATAGCATATAGGGACTCCAAAAAAACCGGCAAACCCAAAGGTTTCATTGCCGCCCACTTCTTCAAGGTGACGTCGAAAAGATTCCGATCGAACATCAATACAAAAAAGCGACTGAGACAACGGACGCGATTGTGGGGCTTTATCTTCCTCCGCGTCTAGCTTTTTCATTTTCTCTATATTGGAGGAAAATTTTGGCAGAAAACTTTTTATAAAGCTTGCTTCCAAAGCTTTGAGCCAGAAGGGACCATGCGTAGGTTCTGGATATTCCTCGACCCAATCAAGTAAAGTTTTTACCGCATCGGTACTTTTCAAGATATCGGATGCAGAAACGTCCAAAGACTTGGCTAAATGTAGTAACATAAAAGCCTGTACTTCAACCTCTTGCTTTTGTCGGATTTGCTCCCAAATTGAAATCACATCCGGTTCGCATCGATTCAGGTCGTCGATACGTAAGGGTTCTTGTACGAACATGGACATATCAAGGTTTTCAACGATTTCGTCAGGCAACCCTCTAGTCTGGTAATCTTTGTAGAGCCCATATCCAATGGAACAATTATTTAGGTAAGCTCTTATCGAAGTATAGGTCCCGGGAATTCCCAGTTTATTGCGGCAGGCCACAGACACCAGTTCCCGTTCATAAATAATTCGAATTGCCATGTATTCGATCAGGTCCATTGGATAGGCAGTTTGCCATACATAATCCGTTTGTTCCGAGCGCCATTTGAGGAATCCCGTCCACCCTTCCAATTGAGACAAATGGTGGGTGAAATAATCAATCCATAGGTTCTTTGGTATACCTAAAATGGTCATACTTTCGAGTATGGCGTCTTCGGGAAGTTCAGGTAGGTTTTGGATTTTAGATTTCCAATCGGAAACACCCAAAACGGAACCAGTTGAATCGTCGCGCGCTAATTCTTTCCAACTGGCATAAAAAGATTTTTCCCGCAATGGCATACCCCAATGCGCGTGTCCTTCATCGAGAAATCCGCTAATCCATTTGATCACTTCGTGGTTGACTTGTTGCCGGACATTGGTCCCGAACGATTTATCGCACCATTCCCCAATCGTACATTGTGTCGCTAAATCTTTTTGATCTTGTTTTGCATAAGATTTTAAGGAAACTGTTTCCTCTTTGTCTTTTGACAACTCTTGAATTTTTTCGACGAGTTCGCTTACTTCTTTTGGATCATGCGACGATTGCAAAAGGGCCGAGACCGCGTCTCCGGATACTTTTCCAGAACCGTGGAGAAAAAGGGCTTTCAGGATTTCCTGATGACTAATATTGCGACCGCCAATAGCGACATTCGCGTCTTTAAAAACTTCTTGAAGAGCGTCGTTTAGAGCTTCGTCGGTAATTCGGTCTTGTTTATAGTAGTCTCGGTAAACTTGATTGGGAAGATAGCCTCGACCGCCTAAAAACCGTTCGGCCTCCTCAATGGCTTTTTCAAAATGGAAACGTTCTAGCCCATGAAGGGGATTGTGATGGATAAACGTTTTCATCGGCCAGTAATGGGAAACAGGTTCGCCCGCTAGATTTACGAATGACCGTAATTCTATCCGCTGCGATTGGGTTGGCGTCGCAGTATCTTTATCGTCGACCGTGGACATAACTTTGATTCACCGACCTTAAAAAGAGTTAATCAAATGAAACATTAGTAAAACAATCCGCTATAAGTAGCGCCTAATATTAATACCGTCACCGCGACAAATTCCGTCGTGAATAAATCGTTATAAAAAACATCGGTTCGCGCCCTACCAAAGGCGGTTTGATGAAGCATCTTTAAAAGATACCAACCGCTTCCCAACCAAACCGCGAGGAACATCAAAAAAATCATGGTGAAATTTACATTGTGATTTTCGATTGTCGGCATGATCGTCAAACCGGTAATCGTTGGCAAAAATGGGAGAAATAATGCGAAACTCACAAGAAAAACCATCGCAATTCCAAACCGAGGCATGGTCAATCCAAGCCCAGGAAGCTTTCCAATGATTTGCCATCCATAGCGTTGTTGAATAAATGAAAACGCCAGGCAAACGCCTCCCAAAATAAACGCCACGGCTATGCCATAAGCAATGCCCCACTCGGGAAAATTGGGAAAAATATTGAGCAGTCCCCAGATAAGCGATACGTGAGCCACAGTTGCGGAAGCGACGAATAAATTGCTTTGCCGTTGTCCGAGAGCCGCTAAAGAAGCATAAAACGCGTTTACCAACGCTAACAAACTTATGACAAAGAGCATTTCAGCGTTAAGCGACGTATAAATCATATTTAATTCGGCTAACCCGATGGCTAACCAAACGACAACCCAAAAACTCGAAAGAGTTCCTTTAGCGCCTTCAACTATACCTACGAAAGGGAGATGAAAAGGAGCTAACGGCAAGAAAGTAACCGCAAGAAATAAATTCGCGAACAATTGAAAACTTTTGTCCCCAAAGCCGGAACTTAAAGAGATAACGATGGCGATAACAAAATGTATAAGAACGAGCGTTGTTTTAAAAGAGCGGTATTTTTCGCGATGAAGAGAAAACGCGGCAAAACCTAACAAACCGGTTAGAAAAAGCCTACTCACAAAACCTTGGCTTAGCAAAACGCCTAAAGCTAGCCCCAAAGCTATCAGGCTTGAAGAGCCAATTACCGAAGCTTGTTGCGTTTCTTCTTGACAGAGCATAACGCAAAAACTTGAAAGAAGAACCGCGAAGGCCAAAAAGTTAGTCGATGGATCTATCTCAACCGTCGTGACTAGCAAAATGCCTAGAGCGACAATCGCCGTTAAGCCAATGGATTTAAGAGTGGCAAACGAAATTTGGGCAACCCTCCACACAATCCCAAGAACAAGCGGAATAAGAGCTAGAATTATAGGAAGAGCCTGTTGATTATCCATAGTATTAACGATCGCGTTTTAAAAACGATGGGCTACTTTTTGCGCCAATCGTAATATGCTAGCGCTCCATCGAACATAAATAAGGTCCACATAGAACCGATTTATTAAAAGGATGTAACTTTTTTTTCGAACGGAAATGAGCCAATCCGAAATAAATATTTTTTGACCCTTAGCGTCGGTGTAGACCACGAACCAACCGAAGAGAATCAGTCCCGTGGCTACCAAAATAATCATATCAAAGATTTGCGGGTTGAAAGCCGCAGCCACAAAATATCCATCGGCCTCGCCCGGTCCAGGGTATAGAAAATGCGTGAATTCCTCGCCCGCCCATAGATAAACAAATCCAATAAAAAATAAGGCGCCGATCATCGCGCCAGCCACTTTCCAAGAAGCCACCGCTTGAAGGCGATATAAACTAAACATAACCTGAGAAGTCGTAATCCAACTAAAAAACAGAAAAATTACCGCGCCATGGGCGTCTTGCAGGTGTATATCCAACATGTCATGCGCCACCATGAGAATAATTAAAGGCATCGTCAAGGTGACTCCCAAACCCGTGACCCAGGTTAATTGGGAGGAAGATTCTTTTTTCTCCTCCTCGTCATTGTGTTCCCCATGATGCGGAAACTTAGGTTCGTCTCGCGAGGAATGAATACCGGTTCCCGCTCCCAAAAATAAGGACGCCTTAAAAAGACCGTGGGCGATTAAATGAAATATTGCCAAGGCAAAAGCGCCTAGGCCGCATTCCATAATCATGTAGCCCATTTGCGCCATAGTGGAATACCCTAAGGTTTTCTTAATGTCGTTTTGCGCCAGCATCATGGAGGCCCCCATCAAAATGGTCACAACGCCAATTATAAAAACAATATGAAGAGTGGGCGACGAAAGCGCGTAAAAAGGAGCCAAGCGATTCAATAAAAATCCGCCTGCATTAATAATACCCGCATGCATAAGAGCTGAAACAGGCGTTGGCGAATCCATGGTGTCTGGTAACCACACGTGCAGAGGGAATTGATTAGATTTGGCAATCCCGCCAACAAAAATAAATAACGCTATAGCGGCAACGACGCTGATATTAAAGGAACCTCCCGGCAATAACGAAATCGTTTGAGGATTTTCCTTCGCCGCTTTGAAAAGTTCCGTAAACTCAAGCGTTCCAAAATATTTATACGCCAGAAAAATTCCGAAAAGAAAGAAAACGTCTCCAACACGATGGCACACATATGTTTTAAAACCATTACGACAAGCGTCGGGATGAGAAAAATTAAATACCAGAATTATATAGAGAGCCCAACTTAATAATTGCCAAAACACAAACAACATCAACAAATTGGGACTAGTAACTATAGAGAGAATCACAAAGACTACAAAACCTAATAGCGCAAAAAATCGGGCATAACCCGGGTCTCCCTCTAAATATCGAACTGAGTAAACATGAATAACAATGCTTACGCTGGTGATCAACACCATCATGACAGCGGCGAGACGGTCAACCAACAGTCCTATCTTGAATATGGAAGAACTTTCGGGATTGGACGGCCATAACATTACATGAACCGTACCTTCAATGCTCACATAATAGAGAGTCCAAACAGCAAGAAAGAAAGAAATTACGTTCGCTATAACCCCTATTCTGGCCACATGAGATTGTAATTGATGGCCAAAAACCCTGATAATGATGCTGGCTAAGAGAGGAAAGAGAAGAATAAGAATCGGGATGGTCATGACTTATAAATTGCCAATACCTGGTTTAAAGTTTGCATTCTTCAAAAACCTTTTTAAATTCAAGCATTGCAATACAAAAACTCAGAAGTTTTTTATTGGGTTTTGAAGGTTTCCATTACAAATCGAACTAGTAAGTCTGGCATAATTTTTTTATCATAGCTTAAGATGCCTCTTTGCAAATAACGATTCTTAAAATTTATTACATAGATTTCCCGAATTGACAAATACGAAAAATAGAATTGTTGCAATGATTTTAAAAATGTTTAATCTAATCGGGATATTCTAGCTTAACTTTCGTCGCTTGATTTACTTGGGAGTATATGTATTGATAAAAATAAACCTGCTTCGTCTATTACCTTTCTTGCGGAACCAGGTTTATGTACTCATCCAGCCCTAATTAAATTCTAACCTTTTGAAAAGGAAACAAGGTGAGGCTCAGTTTTCCTATCAAAATAATAAAAGTAAAGCTCTCCAAACATTGCTAGTAAAAACCGACTTTCCAAAGCAGTAATTTGGGAATTTCCTCCTCTGTAACCGAACCGTTGGAACGAATAACGGGCATGAAATACAATTAAAACCACATGGGAAAACTGAATAATCAAGAATATGATATACCTAACAAAACCTAATAAGCCAAGGCAAAAAGGTTTCATTTTTTAACAAATACTTTTAATTCAATTGTCGTTACAAACCAATATCTTTTTTCCAAACATAATCTTCGAATTATTCGAATAAAAACCGCTAAATTGTAACGCTTTATATGGTTTTTATGTTTAAATAATAAACCTTGTCTTTAAGCTTCATTCTAATCTTTTTTCCACACCTCCATGTCTGTTCTTATAAATTGCCAATCCCTTTCTAAATCTTTTGATCATCAAATAATATTTAAAGATTTAAGTTTTAGCGTATTTGAAAACGATAAAATATCCATTGTTGGAGACAATGGGTCGGGTAAATCGACACTGCTTAATATATTAGCCAAAATCGAGCCTGCCGATGATGGAATTGTTTCTTATCGGTCGAGCCTAAGGGTTTTTTATATTCCTCAGAGTTTTTCTCACAAACTGGATTCTTCAATTTTAGAAACCATTCTAGACTCAAATCAACATCCTGGAATCTCTTCTATGGAATTTGAACAACAAGCTTTCAAATATTTAACTCAAGCTGGATTTAAAGATTTAAACACACCCGTAAAAGAACTCTCTGGAGGCTGGAAAAAAAGGTTAGAAATCACTAGAGGATTAGCAAACGAACCCGACGTTTTATTTTTGGACGAGCCGACAAATCACTTGGACGAGGCCGGCATTTATTGGTTGGAGAGGATTTTACAAAAATCTTCTTTTTCCTGGATTGCCGCAAGTCATGATCGTTACTTTATTGACAAAACAGCAAAAAAAACCGCCGAAATCAATCGCGCTTATCCCAACGGGCTGCAAACTGTAGAAGGCGGTTATGGCGAGATCCTTAACTACAAAAAACAATTTTTAGACTCGCAAAATCGATTGAAACAATCTCTATCCTCAAAAGTTCGTAGAGAAGAAGAGTGGCTTAGTAGAGGCCCAAGAGCTCGAACAACAAAAGCTAAATTTAGAATCGACGACGCCGAACGATTGAAGACGGAACTTCAAGAGACGCAAAATCGATTAAAAAACCAAAGCGTTAAAATTGAATTTGAGCATTCGCATAGAAAAACTCAAAAACTTATCGAAACGGTAGAGCTAAATAAAAGTTTTGGCGATAAAAAAATCGTCGAAAAACTTAGCCTCATAATCTCTAAAAAAAATCGCGTAGGAATTTTGGGATTTAACGGCTCGGGAAAATCAACTTTGCTAAAATTATTTCAAAAAAAATTGAATCCAGATTCGGGCGAAGTCCGACATGCCAATAATTTGAAGATAGTTTATTTCGATCAAAACCGAGAACGACTGGATCAAGAGGCTACGCTTCAAAAGTCTCTCTCGTCTACAGGGGATTCTGTAATATATAGAGGCGAATCCGTCCACATAGTTACTTGGGCGAATAAATTTAGATTCTCAGCCGACAAACTTCCCTTAAAGATCAAAAAATTTTCTGGAGGCGAACAAGCTAGAGTTTTAATTGCAGGTTTGACTCTAGAATCTGGCGACGTTCTTCTTTTAGACGAGCCTACAAACGATTTAGACATATCCTCCTTAGAAACATTGGAAGAAAGCCTGATAGATTTTCCCGGAGCAATAATTTTGGTATCGCATGATCGATACCTCATGAAAAAAGTATGCGGTACTTTCATAGGATTAAAGGGCAACGGCGAAACAAAAATTTATTCAGACTATTCTCACTGGGAGACTGAAATTATAGATTCGAGCGGAACAAAGAAAACCGTAAAAAAACAACCCGCTTTGAAAAAAAAATCGAATCAAAACGGCACACGCCTTACCTATAATGAACAAAGAGAGTTTGACGGTATGGAAGAAAAAATACTTGTCGCTGAAACGGCATTAGAGGAACTACAACAAAAAGAAGAAGCCATTACAAAATCACCGAACCCAAAAGAAGCTGAAGAATATTATTCAAAACTTCATGAAGCTCAACTAGAAGTTGAGAGTCTCTATTCTAGGTGGGCTGAACTTGAGGGAAAGACTAAATAGAAAACGGGAATGTATAAGAAAACTAAATCGTTCTTTACTGTTAGTTAGTGATTTGATAGAAATTTTATTGAATCGAGGCGAGATCCTTCGACGGAGTTTATCCTGAGCCCGCCGAAGGACCTGGATGACGCGCAGAGGGGACTTTGCAACTCCAGTTTCTTTTTAATTAGACTAAAAAATTGAATATTCCCATTGACGAAAAAAACAACGAACTTATGCCTGATGGAAAAATCGGAGCCGCTTATCTAGCGGCGGAAGGTTTCTTCGATCAATTAAAAAAGGAGCTAAAAGGGATAACAAAAGTTTACGACCGCTTAGTATTAACCGATCGTCCAATTCAAAAATCTTATTGGGCTCAAAATATATGGCAAAACCCTACGCTAATTCCGATCCAATCGATTAAAGATGGCGCTCAAAAACTGAAGGCGATCCAAAGAAACTGGAACCTTTACTCATTTCAACTTCACCGACGCGCAAAACTAATACAAGAGAGTTTGCCCTATGTTTCCGGGTCTCCTCTTCAGTTCCCATCCCCTCTTCCTAAAACAAACTTAGGCTCCTGGACCTTGTTAAACTCTAATGCCATTCTAGCCTCTGCAGAATGTTCCAGTTTGTTCCCTAACGGCGAAGTTCATTTTTTAGAAGATAAAGAGGGACCTCCCAACAGAGCATATTTAAAACTTCAAGAAGCCCTTACGATTATCGGAACGTTACCGCAACCAGGGGATTTTTGTTTAGATTTTGGCGGAAGCCCTGGAGGTTGGGCCTGGGTTTTACAAAAACTTGGAGCTACCGTATTAAGCGTAGATCGCTCTCCTCTTGATCCAAAAATTTCAAATCTTCCCAGAGTTCAATTTCAAAAAAAAGACGCTTTTTCAATTGAACCTTCTTATGTTAAAAAATTTTCCGATAATGTCGATTGGATATTTTGGGACGTTATTTGTTACCCAGAGAAGACGTTTGAATGGATTTCTTCATGGATAGAATCCGGTTTTTGCAAAAACTTTGTTGTCACTCTCAAGTTTCAAGGAAACAATGACTATGAAATATCAGAACAATTTTCAAAAATACCAGGTAGCAAACTAGTCCACCTTTACCAAAATAAACACGAATTGACCTGGATGTTAACGCAAAGTTCCATTTATTAATCCAACAGAAAAAAGCCAGACACGCAATTCCGCCATAACCGGTTTAATGGCGGAATCTTAGCGTCAGTATGTCAGGTATTTAATCAGGCTCGTCAAAATTCTATGAAACCTTCCGCCGTTGTTTTACCAGAGTTTGTACAAGATACGATCGCGAGAGAAATGGAATCTAAAAATTTTAAGGATATCCAAGCTTCTTGCGCCGACCTATCCTCTAAATATCAGAACCGTACCGGCTCTTATTTCTCATCGACCGAACATCGCCTCGCCTATTTAACTGCAAGAACGCCTTCTACTTTTGGAGCCATAAAAAACGTTTTCGAAAAAATAAAATACTATGACGACTTTTCAGAAATACATAGCTTTTTCGACGCTGGCTCGGGTCCCGGTTGCGGTCTTTGGGCTGCAATAGAAGAGTTTGATAATTTGCAACAAGCAACCTTGATAGAAAAAGACAAATCCATAGCGGAAATGGGAAAATCTATTATTAAGGCTTCGAATTTTAGCGAGACTGGTTCTATTCAATGGGAACTAACGAGTTTAGAAAGTTTAAATTCCAAATTAAAACTTCATGACTTTGTTTTAGCCTCGTATTCATTGGGAGAAATTCCAAATTATCTTGGTGTAGCAGAATCTCTTTGGGATATAACCCAAAAATGGTTGGTAATCATCGAGCCTGGCGATCGATTAGGCTTTGAACGAATCAAAAAGATTCGTACTTCTCTTATCGCCAAAGGAGCCAAAGTAGCGGCGCCTTGCCCTCACGATCAAGAATGCCCTTTACCTGAAAATGATTGGTGTCATTTTTCACAAAAAATCATTCGCAGTAATCATCATAAAAAATTAAAAACGGGTACTCTGCCTTACGAGGAAGAAAAGTTTTCCTATATGGTATTTTCGCGAGTTAATTTACCGGAAAGGGCCGCAAGGATAATTAAACGTCCTAAAAAAGGATCGGGACATATTTTATTGGACCTTTGTCTTCCCGAAATTATCGAGCGAAAAACAATTTCTAAAAAAGAAAGAGAAAAATATCGAGTAGCGAAGAAGTTATCCTGGGGAGACGATTGGAAAATTATTTAGAAGTCATGGTGAAGGAGCCATCCCAATCGTCTGGTAATGTTTTAGGATCCAAATTTTTAACGCGATCAATCATTCTTGCAACGGCTTTATCTCCCGGTCTAAAATTTTCAGCGTATTGAAAAAGCTTTAGGGCTTCGTCAAAATCTTTCGCCAAATATTTTTCAAAACCGCCTGCGTAATTATCATAATAAGCAAAAAGATCCGGTTCGATATGATCGGAAATAAATCCATAAACTTCATAAACCTTTACCGCCCTCGTTTTTCCTTTTGCTATTATAACGTCTAAGGTCCGCGTCAAAAACTTATTGGGAGTTAAAGCCGAATGTGTTTCTTCAGATATCATCAAATAAGTGCCGTATTGTTTATTTGCTGATTCTAACCTTGCCGACAAGTTAACGGCGTCGCCCATTACGGAATAATAAAAAACTTGTTCAGATCCCAAGTTTCCAAAAAACATACCGCTAGAGTTAACTCCCGTTCGCACTCTTAATGGAGGAAGATCCCTTTTCGCCCATTCTATACAAAGTTCCGCTAACCGCTTTTGCATCTTAAGCCCAACGGTCACCGCTCTTTCTGCATGATCCGGCATGGGGAGAGGAGCTCCAAAGGTAGACATTACCAAGTCGCCCGCATACTGATTAACCGTTCCTTCCGCTTTTAAAATAATTGCGGTCATTTCAGTAAAGTATTCCGTCATCAGTTTGGCCATCCCAACCGGTCCTAATTTTTCGGCAACGGACGTAAAACCTTCCAAATCGCTAAACATAACGGTCATATATCTCTCTTCACCGCCAGACTTTAGTAGTTCTGGTCGTTCAATGAGTTGATTGACCATAACGGGAGAAAGATATTTTGAGAAGGCTTTCTGAATAAATCGTTTTTTCTTATCTTCAATATAAAAATGATAAAGCGACGATCCGCTAAATATAAAAATTTTCGCAAACACTGGGAAAGCTATGTTCAACCATAGGCCTTTTTCAATAAAGAGAAAATAATCAAAACCTACATACGCGATAATCCCAAAACCAAGGATCCCAACCATAATCCATGGTTTCAAATACAAAGACCCATATCCAAAAACGATCCCCCAAAAAATGATGATTGCTAAATCTAAAAAGGGCAACCAATTTGGGCGAGTTAAAAAATCTTCGCTCAGAATATTTTCGATTACATTTGCATGAACCTCTACTTCCGGAAACTTTGGCCCATAAGGAGTGGTGACGCTATCGTAGGTTCCTTTTGCGGTTCCGCCAATCAAAACGATTTTATCTTTTAACTTATCGGCCCCTACTTTACCTTTCAGAATATCCGTCGCCGAAATATACGAAAATGTTCCAGATTGACCTCGATAATTAACCAACATTTCTCCTCTTGGAGAAACCGGTATATCTAATGGGCCTAAATGAACTTTAGAAAAGCCGGAATCGTCGGCATCGATCTTTAAACGCTCTTTTTTAACGTGTTTGAGTATTTGAAGAGTCAAAGGAGAATAAAACCCATCTCCAAACTTAACAACCATGGGAGCCCATCTCGCTACGCCATCGGAATCCGGTCGATAAAGAGAAAACCCCGACCCTACCGCGGCTTGACTCATTTCTGGCAAGCTGACTTCCACTTCAGATGCCGTGTCTACAATATCAGGCTGATGTATGGAATCCGATTTGGACAGATTTTCATAAATAGACGGTTCCAAAAGTTTTTTCAACTTTTCGCCAGGGGGAGGTCCTAGCTCTTCTGCCATATAAAAAATAAAAGCCAAAATGGTACGTTGAGAGGAACGGATGGCTTCAACAAAACGTCTATCGGAAGCCCCGGCATCATTAAGCCACTGTTTCAGGGTATCTTTAGAAACTCCATCGTCGTTTTTAATTCCTTCCCGCACATTATCCATGGGAATGAACAAATCGTTTTCTGGAAAAAAGATATTGAAGGCAACCGCTTTTGCTCCGGCTTCGGCTAACTTATCTATCAATTGAGCGTGCAAAGTTCTTGGCCAAGGCCATCGACCTTGTTCCTTTAAACTTTGCTCATCGATAGCGGCAATCACGACCTGATCTTTCATGGCATGAGACCCATCCCGGGAAACTACCTTCAAATCATAAGCTTTTTGCTCCAAGGATTCAAAAAACTGAAGATCCAAAAAGTAAATCAATGCCGTAACGACAATTAAAGCCGCAGGGATGGCAAAATCATTTAATAACTTCGATTTCATTTAGAAGATCATGTTAAGTTTTTGTGACAATTTGCTCTTAGAATACACGTCTTTTTAGATTTCTGAAACCGTATAATTTATCTAATATTACCTAGCCTTATCAATAAGTTGTCTCAATGCAACATTGAGTACTATAATAAAAAAAACACCCACACTATTAGCCCTATGAATTATTGCCTCAAAAATTTATTAATCTACTTTATCGTACTTTCAGTTTCTTCATTTTGCATTATTTGTGAAGCCTCAAACCTGCAAATTGAAAATAAAACTATTATCACCCCGCGTTTTTATATAGATAAAATTTACACATCCATGATGGGGCCAAGCGCCAGTCAAAAGTTTTCAATGCTAGATAATGAGCCCAGGCAGCTTTTATGGATAACAGGCTACCGATCTCGAGTTTTAGACGCGAATAATCCCAAGACAGAATTAAAAGATTTCATGTGTCATAGCAATCTAAATATAGATATAAAGAAGCATCGCAATCTATTTGGATGGAGGCAATATCCCAGCGAAAGATTTTTTACTCTTTCCGAGGGTCGGGAAGCAATAAATTTCCCTAAAGGATTCGGTATTCCCGTCTACTCGGACGAAGTTTTCAAATTAGATTCACAAGCTTTGAATCACAATATTAAAAATCCAAACGTTCAAGTAAAAATTGAAAACGTCATCTCCTTCGTGCGCAACGCCAATTTAAAAACACCTATGAAACCGCTTGTTATGAGCGCAGCAAATGGATTGGCGCTTTTAAAAGGGAAAGACGGTTATTATGGCGTATTAAATGGAGACCATTCAAAACACGGAGCGGGTTCAAGCAAGGGGGTAAACGCGCATAATGCAAAAGTAAGGAAAGATATTTTTGGACGGGAGTTTACAGGACACTGGGAAGTGCCTCCTGGAAGGCATACTTATAAAACATTAGTCACTCGATGGATGAATTTGCCTTACGATACTAACGCCCACTTTATATCCGCACACGTTCATCCTTTTGCTGAGTCTCTAGAATTGCGAGATCTAAAAACAGGAAAAATCATTTTTAAAACTCTAATAGAAAACAAAAAAAATAAAATTGGATTGGCTGTTGTTCCTACTTTATCGAGCGAAGAAGGTAAACCTTTATACAGAGATCGCGAGTACGAACTCATATCAGTCTATAATAATACTTCCAAGGAACCGATTACGGTAATGGCCGTCATGTTTTTATATCTGTTTGACAAAGAGTTCGATAAAACCAATTTGGACAATTCAACATTAAATTGGTTTAAGAGTTTAATTCCTCGGATTCCAAAAATATTATGAGGACCTATAAAAATTGTTTTTGGCGACGAACAGCTCTTATGAAATAAGGGCTGGCGAGTTGCCGCAAGTAAAAATATCGAATTATTAGAGATTCCTTAATGCTATTTATCGATTCCCATATGTTTAAAAATCTGCCCCATCGCTCCTAGAAAATTACTATTTTGCTCAGCCTTCATTTCCTTTTCGCTTTTTTCTTCGTCCCAAATATTTACCTGGATCATAGGGGGTTTTTCCATTTGGTTTTCTAAAGCTTTTCCGGAATGAACGGGAGCATGACAGGTTTGGTTTTGACATAAATAAACGGCAGAACTTTCATTTTCGGATCGTTTTCCCTGAGCCATTGGGAAAATCTCGTCGGTTTCTTTCCCTTCCGAATAAATCAATATCTTATTCGGGATATAATCATGCTGAGCCTTCCTATACATTTCCTGAAAAGCGGGATCTTCTTTAGAACCGACAAAAACCATTTCTGTTGGAGAACAAAGCAATGCATCTAGAGCCGCAAGCAAACCATTACAAGAAGCGGGTTGTTCTTCCATCAATCCTTGAAACGCCTTAATCGTCTCTTCTCCCTTTTTTAAAATCGCCTCGTCGCTAGCCATCCGCCCTATTTTAATTAAACAAAGAGCGGCAATTGCATTCGCCGAATAAATTGCTTCGTCCTGAGGATTTTTAGGCCGAATAGGTAAAGGATCGTTCAATTCGCCATAAATAAAAAATCCGCCTTCTTTTTCATCCCAGAATTCATCTATCATAGTTTGAGCCAATTCTTTTGCTCTTAAAAACCATTTCAAATCGAAATTAGCTTCATAGAGATTTAAAAAACCTTCAATCAGGTAAGCATAATCTTCCAAAAAACCGGTTATCTTTGATTGACCATCTTTATAAATTCTTAATAGCTTCCCGTCAGAAACCATTTCAGACCAAATAAATTCTGAACATTTTAAGGCGGACTCTAAAAAACTTTCTTTGCCCAAGACAGACGATCCTTTTGAAAAAGCCGTAATCGCTAACCCATTCCAAGCGACAATTAATTTTTTATCAGTTCCTGGGTTGGGCCGTTCAGACCTTCTTTTCAATAAAATTTCTTTCGCTTTGTTAAGGATATGACTCACTTCAAAAATTGGAACGCCTTCTTTCTCCGACACCATCTCCATAGACATCGCGTTTGTAAGGACATTAGTCTTTCCTTCAAAGTTTCCTGCAGAAGTAATTCCAAATGCGCTTGAGACCACTTTAGCGTGTCTTGGACCCAATAAATCTAGAACTTCCTTAATGTTCCATACATAAAATTTTCCTTCGGTTCCCTCTGTATCCGCATCTTGACTGGCGTAAAAATACCCCAAGGAGTCCGTCATTTCTCTTTGAATAAACTCTAAAGTTTCAGTCGCAATTTCATGATACATCCCCTGTTTTGTCGCTTGAAAAGAATCTAAAAACAACTTAACTAAAAGAGCGTTATCGTAGAGCATCTTTTCGAAATGAGGGACCAACCACTCCCTATCTGTTGCGTATCGATGAAAACCGCCGCCTAACTGATCGTAAATGCCGCCTTTGGACATTTCAGTTAAACTCTTATCCAGCATCTCCATCGATCTTTGATCCGCTTTTCGTTTCCAATTACGTAGTAAAACCTCGTAATTCATTGGTTCGGGAAACTTCATCCCCATACCAAAACCGCCATGAGCGTCGTCAAATCGCTCGTCTAAAAAAGCCACCGATTGTTCAATAGGCTTCCAATCTAAGGCAGAACTAGCGATAGGTACCTCGCCACGTTGCAACATTTTTTTAATTACGATTTTTGACCGCGCCAAAATTTTATCGTCTTCTTTTGCATGCATCTGTTGGGCTTCGTCCAATATTTGCAAAAAACCCGGTCGGTTATATTTTGCGGCAGGAGGATAATAAGTTCCCCCCAAATACGCTTTTAAGTCAGGAGTCAAAAACAAACTAATGGGCCAACCGCCATGACCCGTAAGAGCAATCACCGCTTTCATATAGACTGAGTCAACATCCGGTCTTTCCTCCCGATCCACTTTTATATTTACAAACCCTTCATTCATTACTTTTGCTATTTCTGGGTTTTCAAAACTTTCATGAGCCATGACGTGGCACCAATGGCAGGCAGAATAACCAATACTTAAGAATATGGGTTTATTTTCACTTTTGGCTTTTTCCAAAGCCTCATCTCCCCAGGGATACCAATCCACCGGATTATCTTTATGCTGTAATAAATAGGGACTAGTCTCGTCTTTCATTCGATTGATGCCGTCTGTCATCAAAAACTCCTTCTTTATACTTCGCTCGTAGGAAAACTTTATTAATACCAATAACTCAAAAAATTAAGGCTACCGATTTAACACAAACCATCTAATAACCAAAAAGTAATTTAGGTGATTCCCTATTAAAAGGAATTTAGGGCTCTAAATTCAAGGTTTTTTTAAGAAAAATAGAAAAGGCGAGGAAATAATTGGAAAATATAATGAGATTAAGAAGCTTAGTCTCAAACCTAGAAAAGAATTTTATTCTTTGATGAGTTTTTCCCGGTACTGATGATTAAAGTCTCTCAGGCTGATATAGGGGTCAACCGCATTTTCCTTAAGGTCTTTAAAATCATCGACTATAAACGACGTGGAGTTAACTCTTTCCTCCGCAGTTATTCCAGCGCCCACTACAAACGAAGGGGAAAACCAAAAAGTTGGGTTAAGAAATGCGTCAAAAACCATTCCAACAAAGTTCCTTGGAGATGATGGGCCAAAAAATGGCAATACTAAATAAGGACCCGAGCCAATATCGTAAGACCCTATCGCTTGCTCCATGTCTTCATTTACAGGCTCTACCTCGTAGTAATCGCCAGCCACGTCAAATAATCCGCCAATACCGACGGTGCTATTTAGCACCAAACGGCCTATGACTCTTGCCGCTTTATCCAAATCTCCCTGTAATAAACTGCTAACAAAATTTACCGGGCTAGCCGCATTTGCAAAAACATTTTTAACGCCCAATCTAAAGAACTCCGGAACCCAATCTCTATATACGGTGGATACCGGCTCAATCATATAATCGTACATACCATCGTTTACGCCTTGCATAAATCGATTATAACTTTCGTATGGATCTTCTATTGGAGGATACTCTGGGTGTATATCGCCAAAAGGATCATCGGATTCATCAAAGTCTGGTAAATCTCCAGAATCAGATTCAGGCGATGAAGGTGTTTCCTTTTTAGGGGCTTCCATCTTCATTTCAATATCAGCTGTAGAAGGATTTTGAGCTACTTGAGTAATTCTTTGATAGCCAATTTCTAGGCCCTCACTACCGCTATCGCTTATTTTTCCACTTTTCCCGGTTTTTTCCGAAGTCTCTGAGGGGATTGCAGCAATGTCTTGAACCAAATCGATTGCCGGTTTTGTCATGCGAGGCGCTTCATAATTAGACTCTAAAACCGGGGGACTTGATTTCTCTAATGTCATTGATACGTTCGCTATATCCTGGACTAAATCAATTGCTGGAGTGGTTTTACTATTCTCTTTAGGTTTGGATTCCAAAAATCTAGGACTTGATTTTTCTATCGTTATTGAAACACTCGCAGTATCTTGAACTAAATTATTCGTTGGCGAATTGTATCCCTTTTCCGAAATTTGAGATGTCTTTAATCCGCTTGAAGCCTCATCATTTTGCCCAAAAGTGACCCCTGGAAATAAACCTAATCCCAAAATAAAGACGATTGCTCCTAATAGCCTGCATTGCGAGAATTTCACTTTATCACCCCATTATTCCTAAAAAAAACCTCTAATCGTAAGAAATATAACAAATATTTTATAGTTTTTCACCAAGTATTCAGTAAACCTTTTTCTCAATAATATTAACTATTCAATGGCTTTTACCTTTAAATCAATATTTGGAGAACTCCACTCTTTAAATATCCTCTATTAGCGTAATTGCCTGTTAAACCAAAACAATAAAGGCAACTCTCACACTAACTTATAAGGAAAAGTTTTGAAAACCTTAATTGTCTATTTAAATTCTTATTAATAGTCGGGAAAAAACGCTAACCATTACAATCAGTTGTACAGTTTTATTTATTTAGTTGGCTTATCGGACAGATAAAAGAAATAATTTAGATTATTATGCGGTTGGTTCTGGCATAGCCTCTTTCAATTTTGTTAAGGTCTCTTCCGAAATTTTGACGTTTCTCTCTCTTGCATTGGCTACTACCTTCCATGCGTCTTTATATTCACTTAAAGAATAATAGGCATCTACCATAACATCCAGCGCAATCTCGTTATTTGGATTAACATTTAAAGCCTGTTTAAACCTTTCAATTGCGTCTTTGGTATGCCCTAACGCGAACAAAGCAGACCCCCAATAGGCGAAAGCATTACTGTTTTCTGGATCCAATTTAATAACATTAAGATATTTTTGAATGGCTTCCTCATACTTGTGCTCCATGTATAAGGTGAGTCCCCAATAAAGAAATGTTTTTGTATTATATTTGTCAATTTCCGCCGATTTTTCGAATTTTTGAATAGCTTCGAAGAGTTTTTTCGTCTTTACTAATGAAATACCCCACCAAGTATAGGCAGAAGCATCTTTAGGATTCTTAGAAATGACTTCTTGAGCGGCTTTTTGGGCTTCTTCGTGTTTACCCAAAGCGATCAATTCTTTGATATCGTTAGATGTAGTTTGAAAAGATTCGACTTTAAAGTCTTTTACCTCTTTTTCAGTTTTTACAGCTTGCTCTGCTTTTAGCCGAGCTTCATCCATCCTTTTACGCTCACTTTCATAGCCTCTTTGCATCGAAAAATACAAAAATCCTATGAAAATAAGGAAACAACATAAAATCCATATAACTTTTATTCTAGTGGGCATGAAACTAACCTTATTGTCTTTTAAGCTTCTTTATCATCAATATAAAAACGCCACAACTTACCTTTAAGGTAATTTGCGTTTATTAATTTTTTAGAAATTCATTTAAGAACTGATTAAATCCAAAACGACCATTATATAAGAAAAAGGTCAATTCGACCTTGGGGGATAGTCAGTATATATGGTTACTCAACTGGGATCAAAGTTTCTTTAATAATCTTTCCGCATTTTGAATCAATGTTTCGTCGCCTTCTTCAGCCTTCAAATTAATGAATTTTTTAAGATGCTCCTGGGCTTTTCCTCGATGACGCTTCATATAATGAACTCCAAGATAGTAATGCGCCAAAGAATAACTTTGATCCAGTTGTAACGCTTTTTCAAATGATTCTCTTGCCTGCTCCACTTCTTTTTGGAAAGAATACGCTAGCCCGAGGTAGAGAAACACTTCCGGATCGGTGAGATGCCAAGTCAAAATACTCTTCAAAGTTTTCTCCGCTTCGGAAGCCCTACCTGACGCCAAATAAGTTTTGGCTAAATTGATATGGCTAAATAAATAATAGGGATTGATCTCTGAAGCGTTTGAATATGCTATTTCTGCCAATTCATATTTCTCCATAGCCGAATAAACGTTCCCTTGATTCAAAAATGTCATCAGGTGTTTTGAGTCTAAAGTTAAGATCTCTGAATAAAAAGCAAGCGCTTGATCAAAGTCCCCATCATTAAAAGCCGATAAAGCTTTTTCCAGCAAATTATCAATTTGAGCTTTGCGTTTTATCTCGGCCATTTGGCTTTCAGACCGCTTTAGTCTTTTAATTTTTTCAATGATCTCTTGCCGATTTGCCTCGTCTAAACTTCCAAAACTAACCAAATCAGGGTCGATATTAAAAAAAGGTGAAATTTGGCGCACTAAAGTTCCTCTATCGTCTTTATATAAATATTTTGGCGCTTGGAATTCTAAGCTTAAATCGTTATCAGTATGTATAGGAGACTCTTTACTGAATTCTAAAGTCGATTTTTTCGGCATAATCATTAAACTCATCAAATCGACAATATTGAAAACTCCAATACTTTCCAGGTCGTTTTTTACCGCTGGATCTCCCAATAGTTCCAAGAATTTTTCATTGGAAATCTTATAAGGAGAATTTGAGCCAATCAGCAAATAATCGTCTCCAACAATTGATTCCCACATAGTAACGGTAGAAAACGAACCATTAAATGTTTTTATAATAGATTTAAAATTGCTTGGAGACATGTTTGTATGAACCCAAATACAAACAATACCATCTGGATTGAGCCTATTTTTGGTCAATTCAAAAAATTCTTGAGTAAACAATGCCCCAATTCCCGATATCCAAGGATTGGAAGGCTCAGAAATAATAACGTCGTATTTTTCTTCAGTTAAAGCTATGTGATTTCTTCCATCTTCCAAAATTAATTTTAACCGAGGGTCTTCCATTGCAAAATGACTAAACGGTCCGAAAAACTTAGCTCCTTCTACAACGGTTTTAGAAATTTCGACAAGATCGATTTTTTTAAGGGGAAACCTCTCCACAGCCCCCGCTGTTATTCCACTACCCATGCCTATGACTAGAGCCGATTTAGGATTGGGATGCAATAATAACGGAAGATAACCGGACAATAATTGGGTTCGCATATCCAACGCTAACGAAGCGTCCGTTTTTCCGTTAACCCTTAAAAAAATATTTCCAGAAACTGATAGTTCCGTCGTAACCGTCGCATGCATTCCCTCGCGATAAAACAAAATTTTATTATTCTTTTCCACCGCTTCGTCTAGATCTTTAATACGATACGGCATATAAGAGCCGCTTGAAATAACCGCTTTATCCCATTTTGGAAATGTGGTTTCGGCGAAATAACACGCTAATAAAATTGCGGGCAAAACATATGATTTAAAACTAAACGAAGCTCCTGATAAAAAAATTATCAGTAAAAATCCCAGCCCAACATTTAATAAAGCCGCAATGGAAATTGATTTTTCAAGGCCGAGAAAAGGAACTAAAATAAATCCGCCTATAAAAGATCCGATAATGGCGCCAATTGTATTCGAGGAGTACGCGGAAGCTACTGTTTTTCCAACTTTTGTCAAACCTCCCGAAACTGCTTTAATAACTACAGGAAACTGAGCTCCCATTAAAAATGTGGGTAAAAAAATAAAAGAAAAAATTATGCAAAAATTAACCCATTGAACCGTTTCAAACTCTACCCCCAGTTTTTGGTATCCCCATCGATTTATAAAAGGAACCAATGCAAATAATGGCAATACAATTAGAGAAGATAATCCAATGCCAATTTGAATACTGCCCAAAGCAAACTTTAAGTCTTTTATACGAGCGCAAATACGAGAGCAGCATGCCGCTCCCAAAGCTAACCCAAGGATAAAAGCGGTTACAATAAGACTGAATGCATAAACAGAAGAACCTAATACGAGGGAGAAAACTCGATTCCAAGCCACCTGGTAAATCATGGCTGAAATACCTGAAAACCCAAAAACCAAAAAAATCCAATAACGTTCTTTTATTTTATTGCTATCTATAATTGGCGGGGCGGTTTCGCTTTTGTCTTCGTTAAGGTCATTGGAAAAATTCCCAAAAAATACTAAAACTAAAAAACCAATGATCAAATTCATACCTGCGGCTAACCAAATAGCGCCCTGCAAACCCAGCGCTGGCATAATAATAAAAGCGCTTCCTAAAGCTCCTCCAACAGCCCCAAAAGTATTAACTGCATAGGCTAAACCTGAGTCTTGGCCGATTGTCTCGTCGCTTCTGGAAAAAAATCTACTGATTACCGGTAGGGTCGCTCCCATCAAAATAGTAGGAACAATCAAAATAAATGAAGAAACTAAAAAACGAAAAAAGCTAGCCTGAAGGTATTGCCCCTGATAATTTGCATAAATCCATTTAAGAACAGGTAACGACCATTGGATTAAATGAGGAACTAAAACGCAGAATAGACCAATTAAGATTTCAAGAACCCCATAAATCTTAAGAGGTTTTGGAAAACGATCGACAATTCTCCCTCCTAAAACGCTGCCTAAAGCTAACCCTCCCATAAAGGTCGTTAATACAGCGGCTACCGAATAATGGGTGTTGCCCATTACCATGGCAAACAATCGGGTCCACACGACTTCGTATATCAGCCCTGTTATTCCCGAAAGAAAGAAAAATAGGAGAATCCAAAATCTAGAATGTCTATAGTTCAAAATAAATCAGCTAGATAGAGACTAAATGGTAGAAGAAATGAGAAACTATTGAACCATTATTAAGAGGATTTTGCAAACTCTTGGCATCGCTAGCTAATTAGCTGTTGAACCAAAATGCAAATAAAAAACTAATTCAAGTAGAAAAGTAAAAAATATAGGAAGGATTAAAATAGATTAAGAAAAAAAGACAATCGAAAAAATTGAAACTTATGCCGATGCCGTTTCTTTCTCTCGATGTTTCACCAACTCTTGATTCAAAGATTCAATAGTTCTATCACTCTTTCTTAGGTTAGATTTCAATCTAACACAACTAATAACCGTGTTAAATTTTGCTAGAAAAAAACCAATTAAAAAAGAGGCGAGAATAATATACAACACAGATGTATGAGTTGTGTGCATATGAAATTCCCAATCATAATAAGTGATTTCCACTGGAGCCATGTTCTTTACAGCAAAAGAAGAAATAACAATCAAAAGTAAAATATTAAAAATGAGTTTAAAAGCTGACATGAAAATCCCGGGTTTTTACTGGATAAATATTTTAATAAACGAATTTATTATATCGGTTTTAGTGCCCTGATTTCAATTCTTCTACCGAGGGTAATTCTTCTTCAATCTCCTCGCCTTCTGGATGTTCGCTTGCAGCAAGACGAATTTCTCCTACATGAGACTCTTCAGATTCTTCATCCGCTGGGGCTAAGGCTGGAATAACATCTGAGTCAAATGCGGCATGCTCTGCGACTTCCTCGCCGTGCTCTTCAGCGGCTGCTTCTTCATGGCTTTCTTCAGATTCCTCGGCGGCTTCTTCGCCATGATCTTCGGCGGCTGCTTCTTCATGACCTTCTTCAGATTCCTCGGCGGCTTCTTCGCCATGATCTTCGGCTGCTTCTTCCTCACCGCCTTCTTCAGATTCCTCTGCGGCTTCTTCGCCATGATCTTCGGCGTCTGCTTCTTCACCGTCTTCTTCAGATTCCTCGGCGGCTTCTTCGCCATGATCTTCGGCAGCTTCTTCTTCGCCACTTTCTTCAGATTCCTCGGCGGCTTCTTCGCCATGATCTTCGGCAGCTTCTTCTTCGCCACTTTCTTCAGATTCCTCGGCGGCTTCTTCGCCATGATCTTCGGCAGCTTCTTCTTCGCCACCCTCTTCAGATTCCTCGGCGGCTTCTTCGCCATGATCTTCAGAGGCTTCTTCTTCGCCACCCTCTTCAGATTCCTCGGCGGCTTCCTCGCCATGATCTTCGGCAGCTTCTTCTTCGCCACCCTCTTCAGATTCCTCGGCGGCTTCTTCGCCATGATCTTCGGCAGCTTCTTCTTCGCCACTTTCTTCAGATTCCTCTGCGGCTTCCTCACCATGATCTTCGGCAGCTTCTTCTTCGCCACCCTCTTCAGATTCCTCGGCGCTTTCGGATTCCTCAGATGCTGTATCTGTAGAACCTTCTAACTTATTCAACAAGCTTTCAATATTAGAAATTACGCTATTCGAACTATCTAATACATCAGAACTAGCATTCGCCGTCACGCCCTTAATTGCGACAAGAGCTCGTTTAAGCTCCATAATCGCCATTTTTCTTTCATAGGCCCCTACTGCGTTTTCAAGCTTATGAAGACTTTCGCCTAAAGAACCTACTTTCCCGTCAATTTCAGAAATTGAAGAGTTAGTTTTTTCTAATTCACCTCCAACTGCTTTAACATCTGTATCTAATTTGGCTACTGACGATTCAATTTTTTTATCTGCCTCAGATAGAGAATTATCCAAACCGCTTATACGAGTTTCGAGATCGCTGATAAAATAAAAGTTGAAAATTAAGGCCAACCCAGCGGCTCCTAAACCAACTATTGCGATCATTTTCATAAAACCCATTTCCTCTTGATCTTTATCAATTGGCTCAATGGGAGCGCTATGAGGAGCCTCATGGGATTCTTCTTCAGAATGCCCTCCTCCACCTTGCTCATAATAGGAGCTGGCATCTTCTTTTTCTTCTCTTTTAATCGCTTCAATTCGCTCTTCGTGAGTTTGCTTTTCGGACTCGTTTTTTTTCTCGGTCATGATTTCTCCAAAATCAAAATTTCTGAACCAACTATCGACGTAACAAGTTTTTCTTTAATGGCCAATTGGCTTAATTTAACTACTATAAATACCGCTTAAAAACAAAAAAGCTCTTCTCTAAATTAAGAGCTTCATTTGAAAAAATATTTTATTGAATTATACTTATTTTTAGAAACCTTCTTAATTTCAAAGGAAGGGGTCCAAAGAATTGCGTCCCTTATTAATACGCCACAGCGTTTTTCTAAATACAAAACGAAAAAAGCTTATAGCTTTCACCGTTTCTAAAGAGACAGGGCAAAAAAATGAATACAGATTTTACTAATCGCCCCCTCACTTTGTCAAGAAAAATTAAATTCCTCTTTTCCTCATTTTTGCTGATTTACTTTTTTACAATAAATGGGGCTATCTCATTGGCAAAAGGAAACTTTTCGATTATTTCTCAAATGGAAAACATATCAAAATCCACTCAAAAAGATACTATTTTATTGGATGCGAGATCCACTTGGAAATACTTTTTAGGACATATTCCAGGCGCTGTTCATCTGCCAAATTGGAAAAAATTTACCGAAACCAGGAATGGAGTTCCAGGGTTAATTATCCAAGATTTATCCATCATAGCCGATAAAATTTCCAGCCTTGGAATCGATAAAAACAAAAAAATAATCATCTATGGAGACCCGCAAGACCCTTGGCGAACGGATGGTCGTTTTCTATGGATGTTCCACTATTTGGGTTTTGAAAATACTTCTATATTAGAAGGAGGACTGGATCTCTGGCAAAAAAAAGGAAATAAAATACAACGAGGCAATGGAGAAAAAATCGCTAAAACAGCCCTAAAAGGTTCCGACTTAAATTTAAACAATTTAGTCATTGCCAACAAAAGTTGGATTGGAAAGAGATTGGGAGACTCTAATCTTTCAATTATCGACACCCGGACGCTAAAAGAGTTTAAAGGATCAACTCCTTATGGATCTCATAAAGGCGGCCATATACCTGGCGCCGTTCATATCGATTGGAGGAATTTCTTTAATGAAAAAGGAGAACTAAAAAACAGAGAAACATTGACACAGATTTTGGAAAAACATGACATTACTGCCAGTAAAGAAGTCGTTGTTTATTGCACTGGAGGCGTTCGCTCGGCCATGGCCTATTTTGTTTTGAAATATTTGGGCTTTAACGCCAGAAATTACGACGGGTCCTGGTGGGATTGGAGCGCAACCAATCTACCTGCAGAACTATAAGCGTATTTTCAGTAGGGAAGTTTTAGACCTGATTTGTATCTTTCTTATTCTCCACCAAGGCTTGTTTTTGCCAAAAAGTTGCGCTTGGCCTGTTGATTTGAACCTACGCAACTACCGTTCCTGTTGCCGGTTGGGTTCATGAGTACCCCCCCCGCATCCTTTGAATAGTTTCTGAAAAATCTCAATGCAACAGGTACGTCTCTTCGGTTCTGGGCCATTACATCAATGGTTTCTCCATTTTGATCGACAATGCGCCACAGGTACTGACGCTTGCCCCAAATTGAAACAGACACTTCATCTGAATGCCAAATATCGCCTAATCTAACCTCCTTCTGGTGTAATAATTTAGAATATTGAGACGAAAAATTCAGGCGCCAACGACGGAACGATTCATAAGCTGTTTGAATGCCTCGAATAGCGAGCAGTTCTGTATATCAGGAAAACTTAGAGTTAAACGATGACGCAAGTAGGGGTTCTTTAGGTTTCATTCCCTATTCTTTCCCAACAAACCCAATAAATTTACAATACTCTAAGAAGAAGTAGCGTCTGGGTAACTTGAGAGAAAATGAAGGGCATTTTCCACAAGTACACAGGTCATTTTAGTCCCCACTCCGGAGCGAAACATCACAATTGTCTTTATTCTCTCAACCCGTAGTGATATCACTACAAGATATAAGGCTTCGTATTATAGATATATACCTATCATTAAATTAGAATAGGTTGGTCAAAGTAGATTTTGGTTTGTTCATTGGACGCAATTCTTGAAATAGGTTTGGTTTAAGGAGAAGGTATGCCTCAGTTTTTATCTCGATTAAAAAAGCCCTCTGAAAATTGTAAATTTTTTAGGATTCTTTTTATTTTCGCCCTGAGTTTTTTGCTTACCGAGAGTAAAGCGACGGGAGAAGAACCGGTCCTAACGTTCGCTAAAATGAATTTGCGCGATTTGATAAACATGAAAATTACATCGGTATCTAAGAGGAAAGAAAAGTTTTTCGATGCCGCCTCTGCAATCTATGTAATTACACAGGAAGATATCCGTCGTTCTGGAGCGACAAGTATTATGGAAGCGTTACGAATGGCTCCGGGATTGCAAGTTGGACATTTTTCTTCCAATGTTTGGGCTATTTCCTCTCGGGGATTTAACCAAAACCTTTCAGCCCGTTTGTTGGTGCTCATTGACGGCAGAAGCGTATATTCAAATGTCTTTAACGGAGTCAATTGGAATGAACAAGATACGATGCTTGAAGACATTGACCGGATAGAGGTAATTAGAGGACCAGGAGCTACTTTGTGGGGATCAAATGCGGTAAATGGCGTCATCAACATCATTACCAAGAACAGTGGGAAAACTCAAAAGTTATTAGCTAGCGGCGTTGCTGGCGACGAAGAAGAAGGAATCACTTCCATTCGTTACGGCGGCAAATTAGAAAATGGAATTAATTACCGTGTTTTTGGTAAATATTTTAACCGGGACACTTTTTCCGATTTCCAAAAACAAGAAGCGTTTGACGATTGGGAGGTAAGTCGCGGCGGTTTTCGATTCGATTGGGAACGATCGGAAAATAATTCCTTCACTCTGCAAGGCGATTATTACGATGGACGCGCTGGCAGAAGGAGCGTAAATGAGGTGATTTCTCTAACGTCTCCAACTACGGTTAACCGAAATTTTTTTACGGATATCAATGGCGGCAATATCCTGGGCCGATGGAATCATAAGTTTCAGGACCGTTCTGAAATGACTGTACAGTTTTATTATGATAGGGAAGTTCGACAATCCATTGATTTTTTTAATTCCGTAGTTAATGTTTTCGACGCCGACATTCAACATCAATTTGATTGGGGATCTAAACATAAAATTGTGTGGGGAGCGCAATCGCGCACTATAGCCGATTCCATTGACAATACTTTTTCTTTGGAATTCACTCCCAATGGAAGCCGGTTTTATACCAATGCCAGCGCCTTTTTTCAAGACACTTATTCGATCATTCCTAATGAACTGGAATTTACTTTTGGTTCCAAATTTGAAGTGACCGAGTTTGCGGGTTTTCAATGGGAACCCAATATGAGATTGGCCTGGGCCCCAGATTCCAAACAAAGAGTTTGGGGAGCAATTTCCCGAGCGGCGCGGATTCCATCCAGATTAGACGACTCGCCTGGAGGACGTATTCGCCTTGGCGTTGTTCCATTAGCTGATGGAACGCCTTTGGAAATCAGTCTTTTTTCCGACCCGGACGAACAAGCTGAAATCAGCTGGACATACGAAATCGGATATCGAGTACAACCAACAGAAAAGATATTAGTAGATATCGCCGGATTTTATAGTCAACACGACGATCTTTTTAGCACAGCTACTGGAACCGCTTTTGTCGAAACATCTCCGCAACCGACACATATAGTTTCTCCAATTTTTTCCGGACATGGAAACGAAGCTCAAACCATTGGTCTTGAAACGGCGATTAAATGGGAGGTGTTTGATTATTGGAAATTGAACGCCGCATTTACTTATTTAAATATCGATTTTTCTCCAGATTCAAACGATACCGAAGGAAACGATCCGAAATTTCAATTTAACTTTAGATCGTATCTCGATCTTTCGCACAACTTTGAATTTGACACAATGGTTTATTTTGTAGACGAGCTGACCAATCAAGACGTACCCAGATACACGCGAGTGGACTTGAGACTGGGGTGGCGTCCGGATAAAAATTTAGAACTGTCCTTGGTCGGACAGAATCTTCAAGACGACCAACATCCAGAATTTCGCGAAGGTCGAAACGTAAATATTACAGCATCCACTGAAACGCCTCGTAGCTTTTATGGAAAAGCGACTTGGAGATACTGATCTGTGTTTTGTTTTTTTTGAGAAAGAATATGCGACATTCATTTTTAATTTACGTTTTTATTTCGTTTTTTGTATTTGGAGCTTTTGTGCCCAATATCTCCGCCAACTCAGAAAAAAAACCTATGGAAAAATGGATTGAGCGCTGGGCGAAAGAATCTAAAATTGAAAAGCTTGATTGGAATAAAAAAATCGACAATGAGGGTTTTTTAAATATTTTTGAAAAAAGTAATTTAAGTAAAAATTCAAAAAATGAAATCAAAACTTATTTTAAAAATAAAGAATCATCGTGGGATGAATTCATAAAAATATTCCTTAAGGTTTTAAAAGAAAAAGGCCAGGAATATTATTTTAATAATCTAAAAGAAATCGAAGAGCGATTAAAACCTTATTTGGGTGAAAATGCGGCATTTAAACTTGCGGCGCTATTAATCATTGAGGCGGCGCTAGAAAAAATGAATGGAACTCTAAAACCAGATTCATATACCTGCGAAGCGGCTAAATTTTTTGGGTTCGATTATTTTTTGTGGAAATTGAAAGACAAGCGGGACAATACGATTTTTGTACCTTATGACATCTCTATGCCAATCTCTACTTTTCTGTGGACTGAGTGCTACCATAATGACGACGAATGGCGATGGGATGGGGGGGGAGAAGATAATTCAAATAAAGACGGAATCATCCGAATGACCGGGCCGCATATCGATGGTGTGGAATATATGGTTCATGCCCGGGTACGCGTATATTATTCACCCGAAGTAGTGGATTGGTTAAAAAAGGATCGAAAAGGAAAAATCAACAATGAGCATCTCCTTCCAGGGGTGGTGATCAAGGAGATGTTTCCGAGCGATCCAGATCCTACTATCGAAGGTCATGACAAAATAGCGGGTTGGGCAGTTATGATAAGAAGCCCTGAAACAAAGAATGGTTGGATTTGGTTGTTGTTTTATCCCCCTGGCAATATAACGCTTGGAGGTATTCCTCTCCTCACCGCTAAATACGGCACCTCTTTTTGCCTCACGTGTCATGCTTCGGCAGAAAGCGATTTGACTTTCGTGAGTATGGATAACATCAAGGGAAAAAATATAGATACTTATTCTTATATAAAGCAACCGCCAAATTCCTTGCCTCCAGGCGAACAGGAAAAAAAGAAAGCCCAGGTTAAAAGTATCCATGAGTTATTTGCCATGTTTTTGAAGCAAAAAATTGTTTCAAGTAAACCTGATAAAATTAATGAAGCCGCATTACAACAATATAAAATAAATGATTGGTGCGACCCACAAGAAGAGAAATTTAGAAAAAGAAAATGCAAAAATGAAGTTGAACAATGGACTCTTCCCTCAAATATAAATCCCTACGGCGCTTTTGATCATGTGATTCCGGAGGGAGGCGAGAAACTGGATCATTTTTATTCAAGCGAAGCTTGTTGGGGTTGTCATGACATTAGTTATCTGCAAAATGGTCGATGGCCTAACATGATGGTGACCGATAGGAAGGGTAACCAATACAACATTTCTCCTTATGGCGAATGGAGCGCTTCCATGATGGGATTGTCGGGAAGGGATCCTGTATTTCATTCCCAACTGGAATTCGAGCAGAATTTGCGCCCTGCGTATAAGGATGAAATTGCAAACCTTTGTTTAAGCTGTCATGGCGTTATGGGGCAAAGAGCGTTTCAGAAAGATAAAGGCGAGGATAAGAATTTCACAAAAAACATTCTCTACTCAAGACCTTCAAAATTTAAAACTTTTGACGATTCAGGCGGTTTGTCGGCCGACGCTAAATATGGAGGGTTAGCTCGGGACGGCGTTTCCTGCACGGTTTGCCATCATATTTCGCCAAAAGGATTAGGCGAAAAATCGACATTTACCGGAAAGTTCAATCTCGGCCCCAAGGATGAAGTTTACGGCCCTTTCCCTGATGAAAGCATTAAAACGTATCCTATGCTGCAAGCGGTAGGAATCACGCCAAAACATGGGATGCAAATAAAGGATAGCGGGCTTTGCGGTTCTTGTCATACCGTGCAACCTCCTCAAATTCCTTTGGAAGAAGGAAAAAAAGAACACAAAGACGCTAAACCTTGGGACTCCTTCACCAATCATTCCACTGAGCAAACTACTTGGATGGAATGGACCAATAGCGATTATAAAAAAGGAAATACTTCCTGTCAGGATTGCCACATGCCTAATAAATTTCCCGGAGTGATGCAGGATGAAGGTTTGAAAGAAGAATTGCCGCCTTTTAAAATTGCTAACATTGAGGAACCGGATTTTCCTAAGGTTCCTTATCTTGCTAGTGAAAAAAATATAAAATTAACTCCAAAGAAAAACTATCGTCGCCATACATTGGTGGGACTGAATATTTTTGCCACAGAGATGTTCAATCAATTTCCGGATTTGATGGGATATTATAAAACCGATGTTACAATTCCTACGCCTCCGGCCATGTTAACGGCTAAACCGTTTGACCGGTTGGAGTTAGCCAGTCAAGAAATACTATGGCAGGCGAAAAACAAAACGGCGCGATTATCTATTGATAGTATTCAGAAAACCAAAGACGATTTAGAAGTTTTGGTAACAGTCTCCAATTTGGCCGGACATAAGTTTCCAACTGGAGTGGGATTTCGTCGCGCGTTTTTGCAATTCAGCGTTCTTGGAGGGAATGACGGCAAAAAAACTCTTTGGTCTTCCGGTCGTACTTCGCCGGCCGGAGTTTTGATTGACCAGAACGGTGAAATTTTAAAAAGCGAGTTCACAAAAAAAGCGGAAGACATTCAACCTGATCACAAAAATATTACTCGTCAAGATCAGGTGCAAATATATGAATCCCGTCATGTTAACAACCAAAATGAATTGACCACTAGTTTTCTGGGATTGTTTGAGGAATATAAAGACAACCGTATTTTACCAAAAGGTTGGTTGCCTTCGGGAGACTACCATGAAGAGACTGTGCCTCGTAACAACGGAGAACCAATAGATCCTACACCCGAAGAAATAGGTCAGGACCAAATCACCTATAGCATTCCTTTAAAAGAAATTGAAGGAGCTAAATCGATTGAAGTGGGTCTTTATTATCAATCCATCCCGCCTTATTATTTAAAGGAAAGGTTTGAACAACCATGTGGGAAGAAAGATGACTGTAAGAACGCCAAGCGTTTATATTACCTCGTTACTCATTTAAAACTTAAAGACGATATGAAAGATTGGCGTTTAAAATTGGTAACACTTAAAAAAGCAATTCCCCAATTTTAAGGTGTAAAATAAAATTATGTTTTCATTAAAAAAATCATTTGCCCGAAAAATCCGAAAAAGCGTTTTCGTTGTCTGGTTGCTTTTATTATCGGTTTTTTACCTGTTTCCTAACGATGCCAAGGCATTACAGGATGGCGGCGCTGAATATGAATTAAAAGCCGGGTTTATTTATAATTTTACCCAGTTAATTAAATGGCCCGAAGAAATTGCGTCTTTAAGCGATCATTTCGTAGTGCCCTTTGAATTCTCAATGTGCGTGGTGGGCAAAGATCCCTTCGGAGATCTTCTAGATGTTCTGGCAAAGAACCTAAGAGCCCAGGGAAGACCCATGAACGTTCTTCGGTTAAAGATGAAACATCCCTGGTATGAGTGTCATATTCTTTTTGTGCCAAAGAGTGAAAACAGGAATATGAAAAAAATACTAAAAAAGGTTTCCTATTCCCCGGTTTTGGTTATTGGGGAAGGGCCATTTGAGGGAAACGAAAAACCAGCCATTTCTTTTTTAATAAAAGACGAAACCATACAATTTAATATCAATGCAGAGGCCATTAAGAAAAGTGGCCTAACCGTCAATTCAGAATTATTGGATATTGCGTTAGAAGTCGACTAATGTTTGCATTTAGAAAATTAAATCTCAGAGGGAAACTGATTTTATTATTGCTGACAATGGCGGTTTTTACACTATTGGTATCGACCAGTTTTTTTGTTTTTCACGATCTGGATATATTTAAAAAGAATCTAGTTCAGCATATTAAAGTTCTTGGAGATGCCGCGGGAAATATGAGCCGAGCGGCAATCCTATTTGACGACCCTAAAAGAGCCAAAGAAATTCTGGAATCGCTTTTCCATCAAGAAAATCAAATTGAATTTGCCGCTTTATACGATTCAAAGGGGAAAGCTGTAGTTCGTTATAACCGGAATTCCCAGGAGACTTTTCAAGATCCCAGTTTAAAAAAAACCGACGCTAAATTTTTAAACAGTCATTTCGAATTAATAAGCGACATTTTTCTAAAAAACAAAAGGATTGGACAAGTCTATATCTATGCAAACATGGATGAGTTTAACGCTCAACTCATAAAAAATTTATATTGGGTTGGGTTAATCCTTATCGTTACTTTAATAGGGTCGTTTGCCCTTTCGATTCCCCTGCAAAGTATAATCTCTAAACCTATAATCAGCCTCGCGGCTATGGAAAAGAAAGTATCTCAAAAAGGCGATTATTCATTAAGAGCTTTTCATGACAGCGCGGACGAAATTGGAATTTTATATCAAAGATTTAATGAAATGTTATCTCAAATTGAAGTACGAGATAAAGATTTAGTCCAGTATAAACAACACCTGGAAGTTTCTTGCGATCAGCTACGCGATTTAAATAAAAGGCTACAAGCAATTCGAGAAGAAGAGAGTTCCCGAATTTCGCGCGAGGTTCATGATGAATTGGGACAAATGTTGACCGCCCTAAAAATGGATTTGACGGCTTTAAAAAATATGCCTCCTCATCCTCAAAAAATGATGAGTGAAAAAATCGAAAAAATTTCGAAATTTGTCGATCAAACCATTGATACTGTCAGAAAAATAGCCACGGACTTAAGACCAGAAGTCTTGGATCACCTGGGTCTTTCCGAGGCTCTAGAATGGTACGCCGAAGAGTTTCAAGATAGAATGGGTCGGAAATGGGAGTTTGAGTTTGACCTTCAAGAAATTTCAATTGATAGCGAATTGGCAATGGCGCTTTTCCGTATTTATCAGGAATCTTTGACTAACATTGCGCGCCATGCCAATGCAAAAAAAATAAACGTGATATTAGCGTCGAAACAAACGAAATTAATTCTTGAAATTCAAGATAACGGCGTAGGGATGACAAATGAAGATGTTCCGAAATATTCCCTGGGTTTAATGGGGATGAAAGAGCGTGCCCGAGTTTGGAACGGTAAAGTAACTCTTTTTGGAAATCCAGATTTTGGAACTTCAATTAAGGTGGAGATCCCTCTGGACGAGCAAAAACCTTCAGTTTCATTGAACGCCGAAGTCCTTTCAAATTAATTAAAAATGCCTAAAAAAATAAAAGTTTTGATAACTGACGACCATGCCGTTGTCCGCGAAGGTTTAGCTCAAATTCTATCCAATACGCATGATATCCAAGTTGCAGGAGAAGCGGGCAATGGCCAAGAAGCTTTGCAAAAAATACGAAACGAAAAATTGGATGTCGTTTTATTGGACATATCTATGCCTGGAAAGCCCTCCTTGGAAACGTTAAAGGAAATTAGATCGGAATTTCCAAAACTACCGATTCTTATTTTAAGTATGTATTCTGAAGATCGTTTTGCGGTCAGATATTTAAAAGCCGGCGCTTCGGGATATTTAACGAAAGAGAGCGCAGGAGACCAATTGGTTCTTGCCATTAGAAAAATTCATGAGGGAATGAAATTCATCAGTCCTCAATTAACCGAAAAACTGGCCTTTAGCGTTCTTGATTCAGATAAGGCTCCTCATGAGAGTCTTTCCGACCGAGAATTCGAAGTTATGTGTCTTCTCGCCTCGGGAAAAACCGTAACCGAAATTGGTAAAGAGCTCTGTGTAAGCCCTAACACCATTAGCACTCACCGTGTTCGTATTCTAGAGAAAATGAAGTTAAAAAATAACGCTCAATTAACTCTTTATGCTCTTCAAAAAGGTTTAGTGGTAGAGCTTTAATTTTTCCTTCTAAGTTTCGCCCTTCAAAAGTTTCATCCTCTCCTTTATTAAATTTAATTTGCATTAAAACTTTACCTTTCTTTTTTGTAGGGAACCCCCTACAGAGCTCAAGATATCTCTAAATAAATTTAAAGATTCCAAGGACAGACCTTTTTCCTTCTCGGCAATATAATCCAGTTATAGATTGGCAATAAATAATAATTAATGTTGGAGAAGTAAAAATGGCAATGGAAAAAATTGGATTGGCAATATTGGGTTTAATTTTTCTTTTCACTTTTTGTTGGGTCGGTTTCTTTTATTTTTATTGATACATCGTTCGAAAAAAAAAGGTCAATTTTAAATAACAAAACATCAAAATATGTCCGGGTTGAACTTTATCTGAGGATAGGAAAATGTTTAAAACGTCTAAAATTTTAATTGTTGACGACAATTCAATGATTAGTTTTTATTTGAAAAATCAATTAGAACAAAGAGGGTTTACCAATATAGAAATTACTCACCAGGCAAAAGGAATTCTCTCATGTTTGGAAAGTAAAAGTTATCAACTAGTCATATGTAACGAATCTTTTCCAGAAATGACAATTGATGATTTGATTTTGAGAGTAAGGTTGAGGTGGTATCAGGAACAACCCTGTTTCATGATCATATCGGAGTTTTGGGACGCAAGTTCGTGCATTTTTAATTATGTTAGCTCTTATTCCTCACAGCCTATTGAAATAGAAAGTTTTGTAAAAAAGATTACTGAACTGTTATTTCAAAAACAAAAAGAAAGCAGAATGGTTTAATAATAACTTTCCCCTTTCGGGGAAATATGTTTGAGGAACTGAAATGGAAATCTTTTTAATTGATGATTCGATAATTGTTTGCGAGCGTCTAGTGGAGTTGCTTACAAAAATCTCTGGAATATCAAATGTTCAATACGCTCATAGTTTTGAAGAAGCAAAATATGCTCTTCTTAAGGCCGAACTGGATCTGTTTGTCGTTGACGTTTGTTTAGGCGATGGAAATGGAATTGATATTTTGAAAATGATCAAGAATATGTATCCCCATTCAAAAGTGGTCATGTTGAGTAATCATTCATATTTTCCTTATCGAGAAGTTTGCTTGGAATTAGGAGCAGAAGGATTTTTTGATAAATCTAAAGAGTTTCAACAGTTCCTAGATTTTTGCTTCCAATTAGTTAATTTCAAAGAATGGAATAAGGGGATTTCAATTTAAACCAATCAATTAAATAGGTTTCAAGGGGGCTTTGAGAACTGTGAAAAATAATCCAAAAATACTATTAGCGATGGAATCCGCCTTTGAAAGGGATGAAATTAAGGATTTATTATACCAATTAGGCTTTCATAAGATAATTGAAGCTACGGATGGCATTAAAGCCTTATCCCGATACGAAAAATTTGAAGTCGATTTAATCATTTTAGATTGGAAATTGCCTAGAAAAAGTGGATTTGATGTTTTTAAATTTATAAGAAATGGAAGAAAGAACAAGAATTTTCCATTTATTTTTCTTGCTCCCCTGGGAAATAGGAATATTGACAATCGTGTAATTGACGACCCTGAAAGTAATATCCTTGAAAAGCCTGTTAGAAGAGAAATTATGAGGAAGAGTATCCGACATGCATGTAAAATGAATATGAACTATTTGACCTCAGTAAAATTTAGTGACGAAACAAAACTGTCCACCGAGGTCGAACATCTCATCGGTTAATTTCAAAGCAGAAGTCGGGGCGACACTTTCCATGGGAGAAGAATTTGACTATTTCGCTTTTGGAGGATCTTACATTGTAATGCTATTGGAAAAAGATAAAGTCGAAATTACAGCGGAGCTATGCATACATTATAACCAGGTTACCTCAATTGCCTGGGCTGTAAAATAGCTTTTCATCGACATCTCTAGGCGAGCCTGGAAAGGCAATACCAAATTAATCACGCATTAGCAAAACTCGCAGTCTTTTAAATAAATAGAAACAAAGAGTTTAAGAAACTAATAAATCAAAGAAAGTTTTTCAAGATATAATAATTAAGTTCATCAGAACCACAACAAGAAGAATTTGGGTCATACCAACTTGTTTGCCAACCAACCGATAATTCAAATTGGTCATTAGTCCAATCAATTTTATTGGCCAATTCCACCTCTCTAAACCAGTTAATATTTGAGCTTCCAAATTTATTAATCAGCTTATTCGGGTTGAGAATAGTCGAAACAAACTCTTGTTTTGGATCTTTCTTATTTTTGAGCTTAACAATAAAAAGCTGCATTTTATAATTAGGGCCTTCCCAAAAATAATAGTTTTCAATATCTCCTCTTAGAAAATACCTACCATCTTTGTTTTCGATTTTTATTTTAAGCCGGAAAGGAAGCTGGGTGTGACTATTAAAAAACACATAATGTCCATCAAAAGTTTTCAATCTTAAATTAGAATCATAATTTTCCTTTAAACTAAGAGTTTCCACCTTTAACACAGGATGATGAGCCGTCCCGCCCAGCCTCGGTTTTTTTATTAGCTTCTTTGCGTCAATAAATAAATCTCGCAAACTCTTCTCCGTCAAAAACGTATTGCTCAAATTTCTATAACATGCTTGAGAAAAACGAGTTGTATATTCGTAGGCCAAAATCTCACGAGACGCGGAACCTGTATCAACTTGAATCACATGTTTTTTTTGAACTTCTAAATCTTTATCTTCAAGAAATGTATTAAGTTTTTCCATCGAAAGTATATTTTTTTCTAATGGATCAATAACAAAAAAACAATTTTTCTGGGATTCATGATTATTTTTATTAAGGTCTTCATTTATTCCCAAGGCAGCGAGTTGAATTCTTTTCAAGGAGTTTGGATTATAGTCTCTAAGATAAACCCTTTCATAAAACTCATGTGGAGTTAAATTCAACCTCTCCATTAAGGATCTCAACAAAACTTTGGATTTTTTATATGTGTGTTGTTTAAAATTTTTTGGTTGAGCGGAAAGAAACTCTTGGACAAAAACAACCGAGTGATAAGAAAAATATAGTAAATAGAAGGAGAAAATACCTGCAAAGACAGCCTTCACGCTTATTTGCCGAAACCACTGAAAAATAGCGATCGCAGTCATAGATAAAATTAAAATCTGCGGAATTATAAAAATATAGACATACCAGAAGTGACCGTATTGAGGTCGACTAATTTCATACATTAGACCCGGAATATAAAACATCGCCAAAACGGCAATTTCTTTTTGGCAACTTTTTATTCCTCCTTTCTTCGCGCCAACCACAGTCATGATAACCATATAATAAAAACAAAAAGATAAAACAAACCAATTTATTTTTTTAAAAATATCCGAATGATCGGTTCCATAAAAAAAACTCTTTTCCTCAGTTATTCTACTAATTGTATTTTGAATGCTCGCAATCTTAATTACTTTACCTAAACTAAACGGTTCGTTTTCTTTAAAAGTCAAAGACTCGCCAGCATTGTTTGGAGTATGACTTCGCAATTTATGAATCTCATAAGGCAGCAAGCATATCGAAATTAATATTAAGGCGACAACCATCGCTTTGAGACGAATGGGAATTTTGAATAATGCCACAATAAAAACAACGACAAACGAATAGGTGACAACTGTGTAATGAAATTGAATCCCCAAACAAATAATCACCCCCAATCCAGCAAGGTATACTCCTTTTCTAGTTACGGTCAATTCCAACAAAAACCATAAAAACAAAATCGTAAATGGGAAAATATAGGCCGGGTTGAATGGAAAGGTTACAACTCCGATATGAGATAAGTTCAGGGAAAAGAAGACCGTACATAATGCCGACATATAAAATCCAAAGAATCTAAATAAAACCCAAAACAGGAGACCTATAGCTCCAATATTAAGAATAAAATTGAAGACAAATATAGATTCATATGAGTAATGAAAAAATAAAGGTATGCACAAAAATAAGTACATAAAAGGACCCGGGAGTCTGCCCCCATTATTTAATTCCGGCCCCGCTAAGGGAAAATAAACTCCATCAAAAATATTAAAAGCCCTATCAAAGTCTCTCGCAATCCACTCGTTCACAAAAACTTCATCCAAACATTTCCATCTAAGATAAAGCCCAACGAGTAAGAAACATAACAAACATAGCGATGTTATAAATTTCAATTTATCTGGAGGCGACTTATATAAAAAAGGCATAGAATAAAACCAATGGAATGTATGCTGGAAGGGTTAAAAGCTTACTTATAAGAATAATTATTGCTGGGAAAAAGGTCTGAAGGATTTTGTAAGCATTTTTGAATCGTTGCTTACAAAATAATAATCTATTTGATTCAATACACCAAATGCTTTACATAGTTTTTGAAGCTAATTGATTTGTTAAACTCTGTTTATCAAAATAACCTCAACGAGATAACCTTACCGTTGAAATACTCTATTCTCTTGTATTCTAATGAATCACGAAAACAAAAATTATCTTGTATTTAAAACTCCTTGTAACTAATATTTAAAAAGAAGGATCTACGGGTCCTTTATGGATTGAACCCTCCCCTTTCTTTTTCAATGAAATTTCAAATATTCCAAAAGAAACTTTCTTTATCTTCAGTCGCTCTCTTCACATTCGTAAGCTTTGGAATTTATGTTCGTTATCTCTTATTAGATAGTCCCATAATACCTTACGCATTAAAGCATAAAATATTACCCAATATTAATTTAAGCCCGCTTGAAATTATCCTTTCAAAGTTTCATCCCGAATTGGCCCATTGGCGAATCATCGTCACTAATTTTATTTACAACGCATTTGGGTTAACGGGAATAACTTACAGAATTTTTCCATTTATTATTTCAATAGCGACGCTTTATTTTATTTATACCTTTAGCAAAAAAAGAATTGGCGAAAATGAAGCCATTTTAGCCGTACTACTTTTTGGAACCTCTTACTATAGTTATTGGTCGATCACTTGGCCTCATTTTCCGGCATTTTATTTTTTAGCTTCGTTATTGACCATTCATTTCCTATGGCTTGGCGTTCAATATAAAGTTGGACACAAATATTGGTTACTGTTTACTCTAGTAATCTTTTTAAATCTAACAAATGTAATTTTACCTTTTCTTTTTCTTCCTCCCGTTTTTTTTGTTGGGATTTGGTTAATTTGGAGTTCAAACCGGCAAGATGAACCAGAAATTGCGCCAATTTCATTATATAAAAAGTTTTTATTTTATTTTTTTCTATCCATAGCGCTCGCCTTAATTTTTTACCAACTTAAGGGAGTCAATATTTTAAAGAATGCTTATGAGCTATTAATCAATGGCAAATTCATTGACCCCATTTTAGCGCCGATTCCGGGGCAAGAATATTTTGAGTTTACTTCAGGACGTTTAGAGAAATTAAACTTTTTAGCAAAAAGTATTTTTATCACTTTTAACTTTTATGCGGGCGACATGGGCATGCAAGGCAATAAGCTTGCCTACGGATGGTTTCTTTTTCTATTTCTATTAGGACAATTTAAACTTTATAAAACTCATCCAATTCTATTTATAACTTTTTCGATAATTTTTTTCCCGCAAGTACTTCTGCTTTCTCTTGGAATGAATCTTGATGAAGAGAGGTTTTTAGGTTTCATTTTACCTTTTTATCTTATTTCTATCGCTTCAGGGTTTTGTTTTCTGCTTTCTAAAGTTTTATATTTTTTAAACTCTAAGTTGATCAAAGACGCAATTACTTATTTTTCTGCCTTCATAATATTTGCGTATTTAATCCATACAAAACCGATATGGGATAAGAGTTTTCTTGATAATGTATTTCAAACAAAGGGAATAGTAACCATAACCGATTATCTTGAAAAAAAATTAAATCCAAATGACATCATTCTTAATGTTACTAATATTACGGAGCTACGCGGAGAAGTAGGAGACGCTCTAAACTTGAGTTCATATGCGTTGTATTTGGAAAAGTTTTTAAAACAAAATCGCTTGGGCTTATTACCAGGAAAAAAAGGAAGCGTTGGGATATGGTTAATTTTGCAAAAACCATTGGACCTCAAAAACGGTTATTTACCGTTCTATTTTCCTCCTAAATTAAAATTGAAACTTATTAAAACCGTAAAGGGGTCCTTCTTATATTTTGGCGAAATAAATATGCCCGACCTTACCAATCCTCAGAACGCGTCATTTATTAAAAATCCTTTTTGGTCTTTTATTACTGCCCACTATTTTCAAAATCAAGAGAACTACCCTATTGCAAAATTGTATTATCAAAAAATGATAAGGTTTGGATATAACACAGAACGGGCCTATTATAATTTGGGCGTCATTCATACAAAGTTAAACCCAAAGGAGGGACTAAAGTTTTTCCTTAAAGCGCTTCAAATTTTGGAGGAACCTACTCTAGTTCCCGAGAACGCTAAAATATTTACATTTCTACCCAAAAAAACCAGAAACAGAGGAATGGCGGCGAATTTCGATGAAATGAAAAATGTTCAACCTATGAAATACTTTTGGGAACCGGTTGGCGCAGCTAAAAGGAAAGTTTGGATAAAAGATAGCTTGCTTGAACATTTAAAAGGGATATATTTCCCTTTTTACTTCAGCCCAGGAATCGTTTCATATACCCTTTTCGATATTTTAGGAGATGAAAACAATTATCAAATCGCAAAAAATCTACTCTATAAGGGGTCGGAAATTAATCCAGATTACCTGCCGCTTATTAAAAACCTATTAGACAAAAAATTAAGAAACGTAGCTTCTAAAACACAAATAGGAAGTATTGCCCCTATGGGGCTTGTTGGAATCCACCAACACTTCCCGCCGATAAAGAATTAATTCTAAAAACGAATAGAACAAATCAGGAGGTTAAATTACTTTTTAATACCGGGGACCGCGTTGCATACCCGAACCTTCTTCATGCGAATGGTCGGAACCTTCTCCCATTCCTCCCATCATAGGGTTTTTTGCCGGTCTACCTAAAGATTCGGAAGCATGTTTGATGGCTTCATCGTAATGTTTTTTTGCTTCCCTAGCGTGTTTTAAAGCTTGTGCGCCATGCATTTTCAAATCGGCGCTGGCATCAGGCATTTCCATACCAAACTCAAAGTGTTTTATCATCTCTTCCAAGTGCAGATATCCTTCCTCTCCATGCCCTAAACCCACGCTGGCATGTCCTGTAGATTGAGCCCAAACACTATTTGCCGACAAAAAAATTAAAACAAATAAAAAACCAAAAAAAACTTCTTTTAATTGCCTTTTCATATTCCCCCCAATTGGGTAAATATTTAACTTTGAGCATCTCGCTCTCTTTAATAAAAATATTATATCGGTTTCTTATTCCCGGTGGTGATTTTTATCAGTCCAAAAAAAAAGCCCCCGGAAAACCGGGGGCTTTTTAAAAATTCGATTTATACCTGCATCCTCAATACTTCCTGGTAAGCTTCAACTATTTTATTTCTTACTTGCATAGTCATTCTAAAAGCAATATCAGCTTTGCCTACAGCAATCATTGTTTCATGGATATTTTGGGATTTTCCGGAAACTAAACCCTCAATAGCAGAATCGGCTTCTTGCTGAATATCGTTAACTTTTCCCAAAGATTCAGCCAAGGTTTGGGAAAATGTTTTCCCGTCCTCAGTTTTCGCCGCTTCTTCTCCAGGTTTACTTTGAAAACCCGGTCCAAGAACCGCTTTTAAATTACTTTCTAATGTTATATCGCCCATAGTCTATGCCTTTTTAATCATATATAAAATAAGGCTTTTATCAATTATTGTCAACTCGAATTATTATTGAGCTGCCGTTTCAGTCACAGCGCTTCTTAAGGTCGAACCTCTTTTTGCCATGATTTGAATAGTAGCGTTATACATAATTTGATTTTCGGACAATTTCATCATTTCTTTATCAATATTAACGTTATTTCCATCGGAACGCGCAGCGTCTTTTTCTTCAAATATGTCCGGTTCTAAGGACTTTAGACTTTCCTTAGAAGGTCCCATGTGTTTCTTATCGGTTGTTTTTACAGAAAGTTGATCGCCAAGGTCAATTGCTTGTTGTAATTGGTCTTTAAAATTTAAATCCCGGGCCTTATAACCAGGCGTATTCATATTCGTAATATTACTTGATATGAGTAAATTTCTTTCAGACTGAAAGTCCAAGTTCTTTTTTAAGACTAATGGAACTCGATCGCCAAATAAAATTTTGTCTACTAACATAGGTCGTCTCCTTTCTTTCCACCTTAGAAAGCAAACTTCATGCCATAAAACTCAGAAATAAAAAAAACCGCCGAAATCCACCACAAGTCATTATTTTATAGACAGTTATAAGGTAATCATAAAATCAAATATGCAAATTAATTTGCTATTTCTAATACAACCAACACAATTTTTCCTATGGACCAACAAATAATTGACGGTTTTTAGTGGATCAGCGCCAAATTTCTTACTCCTTTTTACGAAAAATTGATCAAAAGAACTATAATATACTGGTTTGGTAAAATATCTTTAAGATAACCTTCTTCAAAATTAAATGAATTCCCCATTAGAAAAATTAAGTAAAACTATTGAATGCTTTGGAAAAGAAAACCTTTCCGACATTTTGCATTACATTTCTACCGGACTTAAAGAGCTTCATAATTGTTCAATGGCCCAAATTTACCTTGAAGATCTTTACGAAGGAATGCTCATTTGCCATTATATTACTGAAGAAAATCAAACCGAAGGCCAGCCAACAACTCAATTCATTTCTCCTAAAGATTCCTTGATTTACAAAGCTTTTTACGAGAATAAAACTATTGTTTCTTGGGATTTGCCAAAAGGAAACCCAAGAATATCAAGCCCTATTGGGCAGAAATCTGGAATAAAATGTTCTGTGGTTTTTCCTATTAGCTACCAACTACGCCCTATAGGCGCGTTGAGTTTGGATTGGATGGATGAAAGCGTTCATTTAATTCAAGATCAAATTTCAGCTATTGAAGCGTTTATATCATCTAGCAGCCCTATCCTTGAAAAAGCTAAGAATTTTCATCAAAAAATTGAATTTTCTAAACATCTGGACCTTGCCCAAAAAAAAGAAGCCGCTTTGATGATGGTTCGTTCTTCTGTGAAACTCATTGATAAGTTAACCTTGGCCTCGGTTTTAGTTCCAGCCTCCCAAAAGTTCATCAATAATACCCAGTTAAAAACTTCAGATATGGTGGAAGTTCTGGCCGCTTATTCTAAAAATGAAGAAAACACAGAAATTTATAACTCCAAAGATCAAATGAGCATCCTGAACGATGAAAATTTAATAAATCGCATTCTAAAATACGACCCCGAAAGAGGACTTGTTGCGCAGGATCAAGTGTCTTCTTCTATCTATATAGAAAATATCATGAACGAAAGTTTCATGAGAAAACCTATTGCAGAAAAATTAGATTTAACGTCTTTGTATCAGATCCCTAAATTCCATAAAAAAACGGGACAATTTATCTGCGCAGTGAACTATTACACGGAAACCCCTCATCAATTTAATTCTTTTGAAAAAGGGCAATTAGAAGAGCACGCCTCCATGCTTGAAAAACTCATTATGGACGAAGGGCTAGCCCGTATAGAAATAGAAGTGTTAAGCGAAATCGAACAATTGTTATCGGATCAAGATACTTCTCTCCAATCTTTCCTAACAAAAATCATCGATAAAACAACTGAACTCTTGGGGGCGGCTGGCGGCACCATATCTATATTAAAAACTATAGACGACAAATCCTGGCTTATCGTTGAAGAAGAAAAAGGGAACCTCGTAGGCGCAAAATCTAAAGGTTGGAAGAAAAGCAGGATTCCTATTCTGCCAGTTGGCGGAGAAGAGCTCCCTAAAGACTCAAGATCTCTAACAGGTTATTGCGCCCATTTAGCCCGACCCTTTCTTATTCAAAATGTCAAAGACACCGCTCAAACTAAGGGCTTTTATAAAAGTTTGACTGAAAACATTCGCTCTGAAATTGCCGTTCCCATTATATTAGGAAATAATGTTTTGGGAGTTATTAACCAAGACAGTTTTAGAAATCAAAAATTTCGAAAAGAAGATAAAGATTTACTTCAAATTGTAGCCAGACTCATTAGCCCAAAAGTATACAGCTTAATCCAAATTGAAAACATCCGAGAAGAGATGAGTCAATTAACGCGAGATATTCAATATAGAGATCCCAAAGTTTCTTCCTACTATTTTGGGAATGTTATTGGCAAAAGCGAAAAAATTCATTCATTAGTCAGCCAAATTGATATTGTCGTTCAATCCATCTGCAATAGGATGCTTCAATGGGAAAATAATGTCCATCCTGAAACTTTAATGGGCCTACCCTCTTTACTTATTACTGGCAGCACGGGTTCGGGTAAAGAATTTTTCTTTAATAATATTTATTCTCGCTTGGACGAAATTTTTCGCCGAGAAAAAGGAGAAAATTTTAAATTACTCGTAAAAAAAACAAATATTGCCGCCTATACGGGAGAACTAACCTACAGTGAATTATTTGGGCATAAAAAGGGAGCTTTTACTGGAGCAGAATTTAACCGTTGTGGAATTCTTGAAGAAGCCGCTGGTGGAGTGGTTTTTATGGATGAGATTGGCGATATCGACTCAAAAACTCAAGTTCAATTATTACGATTTTTAGACACTGGAGTATTCACTAGATTGGGAGAAAATGAACCCAAATACTCCAAGATTTTTTTCGTTGCCGCTACCAATAAAAACCTGAGAGAAGAAATCGAAATAGGAAGGTTTCGAGAAGATTTGTTCCATCGACTTAACGAGTTTAGCTTTCAAATTCCTTCGCTTAATCAAAGAAAAGACGATATCGAAGACTTAGCTATTCACTTCTTGGGAAAACTTTTTCATACTCATTATAAAAATATAGCGGAAACGCCAAAGCCTGTTTTAGATCCCGATGCTATTGGCTTTTTGAAGTCTTACAGCTACCGAGGTAATGTACGCGAACTAAGAAACATTTTACTGAGATCAATGTTATTTAGAAAAAGTCCAACTATTACCAAAGAAGATGTCGCCGCCGCCGCCGGATTACATGCGATCTCCCCTTTCCCAGAAAAAGAACCCTCAAACGATTTAGTAATTGATCAAATATTAGGAAAAATGGAATCTGGAGAGAGCAATTTTTGGGAGGAAATACATAAACCTTTCAAAAATAACCAAATGACTCGAGATATGGTAAAAGCCATTATAGAAAAAGCTAAACTGCGATTTAGCGCAAGTCTTCCAAGTCTAGCAGTAAAAATGAAGGTTTGCCAAGATCCAGGAATTCCTTCTGAAAGACCTAAGTTTGTTAGTTTTAAGAACTTCCTTTATAAAACAGTAAAAATTACCGAAAACTAATTATAGGAGAAAAGTAGATTATGCCACCGGGCGTAAATATTGTTATTTTCTTTATATTAATTGCAATGTCGATTTTGCAAATTTTGCGTATTTCAAAACTAAAAAAATCGATCTCTATCGTAACTGCATCTGTTCAAGACCTATCTTTCAAAATTAACGATGCTGAAAACTATTTAAACAACCAACTGGCCCGAATGCATTTTGATTCCGCTCAAAAGATGGATTGTTTAAAATATCGCGGCGAAACTCCAGTCGAGCAAGTTGTAGCAGATCCAGAAGCAAAAAAAGTCTTAGAAAAATTTAAACTCATAAAGAAAAGGGATAAAGGACCTTTTCCTGGTATCCTTTTAACTCACGCTGAAAACTGCAGCGTTCCGATAGAACGACTATTGATTGCTCTTAACGATAGAGATTTAAAAAATGATTGATATTATTTTAGGAATATTAGCTTTACTGGTTTTGAGTTTTTCTTTTTTTAAAACCAAATCTCTGGAAAAAGATCTGAAAGATCTGGATTCGCGTATCCAGACACTTAAGGAAACCGCTACTCAGATACCATTCCAGTTGAAAAGCAAGGTCAACCGTATCATGACTCTTGAAAGAAATTACAATTCTCAACCTATCCCCATAGTAAATTATAAAAAGTTGGGAAAATCGGTTCCCTCTTTTTTCCCATCGGACACTATATACTCACTTGCCGAAGACGAGGGGTTTGGGCTTAGCGGAACCTGCGAAGGAAATGGAGATTGTGGATTGTGCGCCATAGAAATAGTGGAGGGAGCGGAAAATATTAATCCAAAGAATGACATCGAGAAAGAAATTCTTGAAAAGTTGGATTATAAAGATGGAATTAGGCTTTGTTGCCAAACTAAAATAACTGGGAATATTACGGTCAACTTCATTGAAGCAAAATCTCAATAAAAATTACGAAACGCATCCAAAACTTCATCTCGAATCTTATTTCTAATATCTGAAGTTAAAGGGATTACTAAGTCTCGATAATTCCCATCCTTACCTTTTTGACTTGGAAACCCCACAAATACCCCTCCTTTATTATCCTGAACTACTTTAAACCCCTTAATGACTAAGCAATTATCTAAGGTAATTTCGGCATAAGCTTTAACTCGAGCGGTGGGTTCTCCCGAATCAAAGGGATAAATTTTTACGTTAGTGATTCGAATTTCCATTGATCTTGATTTAAATAAATTTTATTTGCTAATCCCTAGTAATGGGAACGGATTAGTTAATGTTCGACAAACAGAAAACCCTTAATTCATTTATAGGATTTTAACCAATAATACGTAGGAAAGTGTGATATGTAATAAGGTTAATTACCCTTTTACCAAGGCGGGGAAAACTTGACCAGTTATTTAAATAAAAACCCTACCCTTAGCAAATGCTTGCTGTTTTTTTTTGGAATCCTAACTTTATTGGGGATCGAAGGAGTTTTAAGAGTTTCCAACTTTGGGAGTCATTTCGACTTCATTTTAAAGGACAACAATGGAGGAACAAACTCTAAACTCTCCTTGAATACACAATATATAGCCTTACACTATTTTAGTCACTTGAAAGTAGACTTCGAAAAGGTTTTCAAAAATGATCCCTGGTTTCCCGATACAGAGTTTACACAACAAAAAAAACAAAATACTTTCCGGATATTTCTTTTAGGCGGCTCAACAACTCGAGGCTTTCCTTTTACCAAAAGAACCATAAGTTATTCAGGTTTTTTACAAAATATATTAACGGATGTCTTACCAAATCATAATATTGAAATAATTAATGCCGGTTATGATGCGTTGAGTAGCTTTGCTGTTGTGGATATTTTTAAGCGGATTATTGATGAAAGCCCTGATTTAATAATAGTTTATACTGGGCATAATGAGTTTATAGGCCATTTTGGAACCAACTCTACCGTTAATTTGGGGAAAAACCGTTTTGTAATCAATTCTATAATCTCCCTTCAAAGTTCAAAGTTATTTCTTTTAACTAAATTGGCAATTTTTAAAATAAAATCCATTTTTAAAGAAAAAAACTCCGAACCCGTAAATCTTTTTCGCTCCATGTTAAAAAAATCCAAAATCACCTGGAGCGATCACGATCATGAACTTACAGAAGCTAATTATAAGCTCAATTTAACTGAGATGGCGACCATAGCTCGCAAAAAAAATGTCCGATTAGTTTTCTCTTCTTTAGCTTCTAACTTAAGCGACTTTGCCCCTTTAATATCGGAAATCAGCCCTTCAATCAAGGATCTTTCCAAACAAAAAATTAAACGGTTATTAGACCAAGGAAGAAAATTTTTTAATGAGAATAAATTTGATGAAGCGATCCATATTAATAAAAAAGCTGTCGATATAGATTTAAATTACGCTATGTCTCATTTTCAACTAGGCAAAGCTTATATTGCGTCCTCCCGATTTCAAGAAGGACAAGCTCATCTTAAAATTGCGAGAGATCTAGATAAACTCCACCTACGGAGTTGTTCTAAACTAAACTCTATTGTCCATCAAATTGGGAGAGAGCAAAGAGTGCCCGTAATCGACATGGAAAAATCTCTCCAATCATATTCAAAAAATAAACTATTAGGAGAAAATTTTTTCCTGGAACATGTACACCCTAACATCAACGGACATTTAGTCATGGGCGAAACCATTGCCCGTTTTTTGTTTCGTCATGATATATTGGAAAATAAAAACCAATGGGATTGGACTCGTATGCGTAGAGCTAAAAATTACGTTATTATGTCTGGTTTTGATCGAAAACAATCCCAAAATGGTCGCTATACTATTGGTAGACTATTATTAGATTTTCCCTTTTATCGATGTAAAGAAGGGCAACAATTCTTAAAACATGCACAAAAATTAGAATTTGAAACTGAACTAATTAGATCCTGCAAAAAATTTCACGAAACAGGAAGGGACTAAATCGTGATTGTAGATTTAGATTTAAAAGATAAACAGGTTTTTATTTTTGGCGGTGGAAAAGAAGCTACCAGTAAGGTTGAGAGCCTGTTTACCCAAAACTGTAAAATTTTTGTAATCGCCGAAAGACCGTCCGATGAAATTATTACTTATGCAAAAGCAAAAAAGATTCGACTGCTAATCTCCCGACTCGATCAATCCATAAACTTAGAAGAATATGGCCAAGCAATTTTAGTCATTGCGGCCACTGACGATAGAGAATTAAATCGAAGCATAACTGAAAACGCAAAAAAAAATAGATGCTATGCCTATTGTGTGGACGATCCTGAAACAAGCGACTTTAGCCATCCTTCAATCATAAATCTTGAAGATACAATTCAAATAGCAATTTCTACAGGAGGCAAAAGTCCTCTCATGGCCAGAGTACTTCGCGAACGATTAGAAAAGGAACTTCCAAAACTGATCGGTAAACCGGACACTCTGAATATAAAGTTACAAGAAAAAATGCGTCAATTAGCCAAAATAAAAATCCCTAATATTTCCAACAGAAAAATATTTTTAACGAGTTTATTAGAAAATGAAGACATTCAAAACTACTTAAAAGAAGATCTATTCGAAAAAGCTCTTTCTAAAGCGGAAGAAATCTTGGAAAGCTACTCTAATTCCTCATAATATGAATTTGCTTGCCACAAAAACACTTAAACATTGATATACTATTCAAACAAAATATTTTCTTAAACTTTTAAAACATACCTTTCGGGATAAGCGGAGATTTTAAGTGGAAACGATTTTTTTAACCATCACCATTATATTTGTACTTTTCATGATATTTGCATTATTCAAATATGCAAATTTCATTCATCATTATGCTGATCATGGAAAACAAGATGCAGATAAAACAACGTCCTCCCAAACACAGGAAGAAAAAAAAGAATCCTAATTACACTTTTTTACGCTTAAAAATTTTTTACTAGGGAATTTTCATCAAAGTAAAATTAGAAATAAATCATACCTTACAAGCCCAACACAGTAGACCTTAAGGCATGCTGACCGGGATTGGATTTCCTCGTAATATCATGATTCAAATCCAAGATAAAGATTCAATCGCTCCTTATTTACGCGACGCTTCAAATTTCTCTGAAGGGTCGGCTAGTCGCGTCGTCATTCCAGAAACCAAAGAAGAAGTTATTCAATTTCTGAAGGTGAATGATGCCCCCGTAACTATTGCTGGCGCGGGAACAGGTTTAACGGCAGGAAGAGTCCCTCCTTTTGGAGTGGTTCTTTCAATGGAACGTTTAAACCAAATCAAAGAAATTTCAGAAAAAAGTTTAACTGCTGGTCCAGGAGTCAGGTTGAAAGCAATCGAACAAGAACTTGCGGGCTCAGGCTATTTCTATCCACCCAATCCAACAGAACAATTAGCTTTTTTAGGAGGTAGCGTTTCCACTAACGCCTCAGGGTCTAGAACATATAAATTTGGGGCCACTCGCGACTATGTTCAGAAACTTCATTTTGCCCTTGTAAATGGTAAAACTGTCGAGCTATCTAGAGGACACACTATTGATAAACCAATATTTTTTGACGATGGATCTAGTCTTGAATTTCCCACAATTAATTATCGAAGTCCCAACTGCAAAAATGCCGCCGGATATTACGTAAAAGATCATATGGATTGGGTGGATCTATTTATCGGTTCCGAGGGCACTTTGGGTGTGATACTTGAAATCACCTTAAAGCTGTTAAAACGCCCCGATGAGTTCTTAAGTGGAGTCTTATTTTTTGAGAAAGAAGAACAATGTTGGAGCCTAGTTCAAGAAATCCGCGAAAACACCTCTACATCTATCTCGCCATGTTCCCTCGAATATTTTGATCAATATTCTTTGGAAAAATTAAGAAAAAAATATTTAAAAGTGCCTACCAATGCTAAAGCGGCTCTTTTTTTCGAGCAGGATATTATTGGAAACTCACAACCCATATTAGAAACCTGGTTTGATTTTTTAGAGCCCAAAGAATCTTTATTTGAAGAATCATGGTTTGCCCAAAATGAGAAGGATGTCCGTTTCTTTCATGAATTTCGTCATGCAATTCCTCTTCTACTTAATGAAGAAAACAGTCGCGAAGGACGAGTGAAAATGGGAACAGATTTGGCTGTGGAAGATCGATATTTCCTAGAACTGATGACCTTTTACCGGGAAACTTTAAATCAGAATAATATTCCTTATGCCGCTTTTGGCCACATTGGCGATAACCATCTCCACGTTAATTTTCTACCTAGCAAAGACCAAATGAAATTGGCCCAAGAAACTTATCAAAAAATGGTAGAAAAGATTTTGGAATGGAAAGGAACAGTTTCCGCAGAACACGGAATTGGAAAGTTAAAAAAATCCTATTTCGATCAAATGGTAGGAAAAGCTTCCATAGAAGAATTAAAAACAATTAAACGTATTTTTGATCCAGAATTAAGATTAAACCCAGGCAACCTTATATAAAAAACCCAGATCAAAAAATTTTCAGCCTTCCAAAATTAAGAATCAAAAACCTTTCCTTTTCATTCACTTTCGAATATATTCAAAGTAGATGTATACTTAATGGGTTTCCTACTTTTTCCGAAGCTATAAATGAGAAGCTTTGTTATTTAATTCTTTTTTCTTTCTCTAGATTACTTCATTAACGTTACAATCTATTAACAAAACAACATCATATTGCTCATCTATTATAAATAATTGATTTTTTCAGACGGTAAATTAATTAACACAATTTCATGTTCATAGAAAATCCATAACTGCCAAAATAAGTTTTTGACCTTCAAAAACTTATAGAAACATTGAATGATTTCTGACAACAAAACACAAAACCTTTTAAATAATCGGAATAACTTTTCTTGGTATCTCTGGGTTTCAATTACCTTAGCTGGGACTTTTTTATTTTTCTCCTTTGAAGTTAAAAAAGCTTTAGACCTTCAGGAAAGACAAAAGATTCAGTATAAAATTGAAGAAGAAGCCAACCGCTTAAGAGACCAAATCCAAATTGACATCACTCATAATATAGCAGCCCTCGAACGTATGGCGAATCGCTGGAAAACTCAAGGGAAACCCTCTAAAGGTTATTGGGTAGAAGATTCGAAATTAATTATGAGCGATATGAATGGTTACGACTCAATCTTATTCATAACTCCATCGTTTAAAGTCAAATGGATAGTATCAACGGGAAACTATCAAAGCGCCGAAACACGCGCCAAAAAAACTATTGAATTAGAAAAAGCGCTTTTAGAAAAGACGAAAGATAAATCAACCACGATAGTCAAAGGTTCACTTCCTATAAAATATGGTAACTTTTTCTTTGGAATTATACCTTTATATTTCCAAAACCAGTTTAACGGGTATTTGCTTGCTTTTTTTGATGTTTCAATGATGATGGATTTAATGGGAGGAATATCTCCAAAATTCAACTTTCGATTAATAGAATCAGGTCAAACCATTTTCGAAAATAATTTGGATGAATCTTTAATAACTAAACAAATTGCCCATCGTCCTATTGATTTTTTGAATCTCCATTGGCAAATTGAAGTTTTTCCCACTAAAGAGTTTTATAAAATTGAAAAAGATAACCTCTCTAATTATATTTTTCTAGCGGCAATTTTAACCAGCTTTTTACTGCCCGCAACTTTTTTTTACAGCCAAAACTCAAGAATCCGCGCACGCGAATTACAAATCACCAATTCGACTTTAAGGAAATTAACGCGCGAAAACCAATCCATTTTAAATTCCGCAGGCGATGGCATTTTTGGAATAGACGTAAATGGTACGGCGGCATTTACCAATCCCGCTGCAGAAACCATATTGGGATATTCTAATGAAGAACTGATTGGCAAAGACTTTCACTCTCTTATTCACCATTCCCATGTCGACGGAGAAATTTATACCCATGAAGAATGCTCCATTCTAAAAGTATTAAAAACAGGCGAGGCAAATCGAGTTTCTAACGAAGTATTTTGGAGAAAAGATGGAACAAGTTTTCCCGTAGAATATGTCAGCACCCCAATCGTTGAAGGAGGAAATTTAACGGGAGCGGTTGTTGCTTTTCAAGATATAACAGAAAGAAAAAATGCTGAAAAAAATTTAAAACAAGCAAAACTTGAAGCTGAAGGGGCTAACCAGGCAAAGAGTATATTTTTAACGAATATGAGCCATGAAATCCGAACTCCAATGAACGCCGTTTTAGGATATTCTCAAATTTTAGAACGAGATCCTAATATAAAACCAGAACATCTTAAATCTGTTGTCGCTATTCAAAAAAGCGGATCGCATTTAATGGCGCTCATTAATGATATTTTAGATATTTCAAAGATAGAAGCGGGAAGGATGACCCTGAACAAAGTCGATTTTGACTTGACCGACCTTATAACATCTCTTTCCACAATGTTTGAAGCCCGCTGTAAAGAAAAAAATATTGTTTGGAAAATTGAGGGCATTAACAAACAATCTATTCCAGTCTGTGGAGATGAAATCAAGTTAAAACAAGTCTTAATCAATTTAATTGGCAACGCTATAAAATTTACCGACATAGGAATAATCAACTTCCGTATACAATCTACTGAAGACCATATTTATACATTTGAAATCGCCGATACAGGCATTGGAATTGAACCTGAAGTTCAAACCAGAATATTTGAACCTTTTTTACAAGAAGTTAACGCAAGCAAAAAAGGCGGAACTGGTTTGGGATTGGCAATATCTAAGAAACAGGTCGAACTTATGGGTGGAGACTTAAATTTATTTTCGGAGATTGGAAAGGGATCCAAATTTTATTTTTCTATTTCCCTGCTTCCAGCAAAGTTTGATGAAATTTTTCAAACCCAATCAAAGCGCTCGTCTCAAATCCCACATGTTTCAAGGAATAAAAAGCTATCTGCCCTTGTCGTTGACGATATTGAAACCAATCGAGATATATTAACGAAAATATTGATCGGATTTGGGATTCAAGTACGGTCGGCTAAAAATGGCAAAGAAGCCGTGAGTTTTGTAAATAAACAAAAACCCGATCTTATTTTTATGGATGTTCGAATGCCAGTTATGGATGGACTTGAAGCGACCCAGAAGATCCGGGAAAAGTTCAATTCAAATGAAATTAAAATTATTGCCATTTCGGCCGCAGCCTTTGCCCATCAAAAGCAAAACGCCCTAGATTTGGGTTGCGACTACTTCATTTCAAAACCCTTTAAATTTGAAACAATCATTGATTGTATTGTTGAGCTACTTCCAAATTATTTCACTTTAAGTCAAGCGGAATTACTTAGCGAAGATTCTAAAAACCCCAAGTTAGACTATTCAAACATATGCATACCAAAATCAATACATGACAACCTCATAAAATCTGCAAAATTATATAATATAACAAAAATTGAACTGAGCATTAGGGAACTTAAAAAAATTGGAAATGAATCTGAAGTATTAGGCGACTATCTTCAAACTTTTGTATCAAAGTTTGATATGGAATCTATTTTAAAAACGGTAGAAAAGGTACAACACGATTAACAAATTTATAAAATTATCGGCTTTTATAATCTATTTTTTCTTTCAGATTCCCATTTATTTAAAAGCTCTAAAACAACTTCCATATCGTAACTTTTTAGAAGCTTTTTTAAACAAAAACTAAGTTTCTCTCCTTCTTTTCCTGCCCCAGCAATTGCATCAACGGCAACATCTATTCTACTTAAATTATATAATTCTACCGCTTCCTTAAAATCAAAAAAACTCTTTTCGTCGATTTGAATCTTAGAAAAATCAATAGCCTCATCAATTTTTATGTCGTTTTCTGAGGAATCAAGATTTTCGTAAACAAACTTAACGTTTAAAAGTCTATCCAAACAATCGAAAATGGCTTCGGATCGAAAGGGTTTATGGATAACCTCATGGTATCCCATACGCCGATATTCTATTATCTCTTGATTAAAAACGGAAGCCGAAATGGCGACAATTTTAAATTTATCTCTCCCATACTCTTGAGTAATTCGCTTAACAGCTTCCAATCCATTCATAACTGGCATTCGAACATCCATAAAAATAATGTCGGGAGGATTTCTTTTTATCTGTTCGAGAGCGATCACCCCATTTTCGGCTTCGCAAATTTCAACTCCTATACTTTGAAGAGATATGGATAAAACATCTCTATTTTCTTTGATGTCGTCTACAACTAAAGCCTTAATCTTATATCCATCCTCAATTCCTACAATATTACGATGGCGTTGAGCGCGAGGTTTTATATCTGCAAGCGCTGGAATTAAAGATAACGTAAAATAAAAGGTAGAACCTTTTCCAATTTGAGATTCAACCTTTAATTCACCCTGTAACAGTTCGGATATTTTTTTTGAAATAGCTAATCCTAAACCGGTGCCGCCTTTTGCAATGCCTTCTTCATCTTGCCGAAATGGTTCAAAAATTTTACTCAGAGCTTCTTTCTTAATGCCTTTTCCAGTATCGCTTACTTCAAAACAAAAAATATTATTTTCTTTGTATTCAACATTAAAACTGATTTCTCCTGATTCCGTAAACTTTACGGCATTACCTAATAAATTAATCAACACTTGTCTAATCTTAGCTTCGTCGCTTCGAACTAAAAAACTATCGCTCAGATTTTTGACGTTCCATTTCAGCTTCTTATTTTCACATCTCGACAAAAACATGGTTGAAAGTCCATCTATCAATTCATTCAAAATAAAATCGTTAGGATTCATTTCCATTCGATTGGCTTCGATTTTTGAAATATCTAAAATATCGTTAATCAGCATTAACAAGTTATTTCCGCTATTTTCAATTGTCTGGACAGCTTCCCGATCGCTAGCAGACAAACTTTGTTTTCTTAGCAAAATTTGAGAAAATCCGAGGATAGCGTTCATAGGGGTACGGATTTCATGACCCATGTTGGCTAAAAAAATACTTTTAGCCTGATTGGCCGATTCTGCTTCTAGCTTCGTTTTTTCTATTATTTGATTGGCTCGTATAATATTATCCGCCATTCTGTTAAAAGATCTCGACAAATCTCCGATTTCGTTTTTCAAATAAATATCTGCCCTTTTCTCCCAATCACCCTCCGCGATCAATCCAGCTGTTTGGTTTAGTTTTTCGATGGGATCTGAAATTGATTTGGCAAGAAATAAAGCCAATATCGAAACAATCAAAAAAGTGGCGGCGCTGATACTAAAAGCAATTTCTCTCAATTGAACGGCATCCGCAAAAGCTTCTTCCGAATCAATCTTAACAACCATTCCCCAACCAAAAGATGGAATATATTGCCAAACAGCCAGTATTTCTTTACCTCGATAATCAACGCTAATACCGGATCCTCTTTTTCCTTGAACCGCTTTCTGAATCGATATTCCTTCAGCCGACCCAAGCTTCACCATCCTTTTAAAAGCGGCGCCTGGGTCATGCCTTAAAGGCACTAAAAAGACCACCAAATCATTGATTTTTGACCCGATAAAAGCTTCGCCTGTTTCTCCCAAGCCTGTCGTATCTAGAAATAGATTGGATAATTCTTCAGGATCCATTTGGAGTACAACCACGCCAATAGCCAAACCACTTTTCCCAAATATTGGAGAAGCGATGAAAGCGGCAGGTTCATTAGTTACTTGATAATACGACAAGTTCGACACATCGGTCTCTGAAAGGGATTTTGCGCTTATAAAAACTTTACCCAATTCCGTATCTTTATACGGTCCAGTAAATAAATTAGTTCCCAAGTCTCGTCTTTTAGCAATCGAAAAAATCACATCACCTTCCGACCCGATTAAAAATAAATCCGAATATCCAAAGGACTCTTTATAATATGACAAAAAAGGATTCAATTCGTTTTCGATACTCAAATATTGTTTTGATTTCAGACCGCCAACCTTAAATGCATTATCTAAGTCAGCCATATTATCAATAATATTTGGCGTTTTTGATAACCCTATAACATCCCGCTTTCTTTCAAAAACGTAGGCTTCAATTTTGTTAGCTTTAGAATCTGAAATTGCATACAAATTATTGAGCGCTTTCCTTTTCAAGGATTCCTTTGCTTTATCGTAAATCGTATATCCAAAAAAGGATAACGGAATTAAAGAAGCAAATAAAAACCAGATTAGAAGCTGGGTTCTCAACCGCGCATCGGAAAAAATACTAGCTATATTCATAACAAGTTAATCTCCAGGATTCGCCCATTTATTTCCCCAACCGTAGTGGAGGTCTAAAAGAAATTTTTCCCATTGCGCTCTTGTCCTGTAAACAGGAAAAGGAACTGGGCGCACAGGCTTTTCTGAAGTCCATACGATGTCGAACTGAGATTTTTTATTGATCCGTCCAATTCGTAGGGTCTTCCATGTATGCTGTGTTTCTGCATCTACATAAACAATTCCGCCAGGCGCAACTAAACTTTGTCTTTTAATAGCGCTCTTAACGGCTTTAACGCTATCCGTATTTGCTTGTTCTACGGCCTGCGCCCAAAGGTAAACTCCAAAATAACCGGCTTCTATTGGATCGTCAGTAACGCGTTTGGGTCCATATTTTTTTTTAAACTTCTTTACAAAGTTTTTATTTTCTTTAGAGTTTACGCTTTGAAAATAATTCCATGCTCCATAATCGCCAATCATAAGTTCCGAATCTAAAGTACGAAGCTCGTCCTCGGCAATACTGAACGAAACTGTCGGGATTTTGTCCGGAGTTATACCAATTCTTCGAAGCTCTTTAAAAAACGATACATTAGTATCGCCATTTATTGTGTTGAGGATTACATCTGGCTTTGACTCGGCAATTTTAATCACCGCTTGTTGAACTTGGTCGCTTCCAAGGAGTATATATTCCTCTCCTAATATTTCTCCCTTTAATGCGGTCACCTGATCTTTAATAATAGCGTTTGCCGCTCGTGGAAAGACATAATCAGATGAAACCAAGAAAAACCGGCTTCCTAAGTTTTCAAAAGACCATTTAACGGCCGGGATAATTTGTTGGTTGGGAGCTGCTCCTGTGTATACAATATTTGGAGACTGCTCAAGACCCTCGTATTGAATAGGATAAAAAAGGAGATGATTAAATTCTTCAAAGATGGGCTTCACGGTCTTTCTGCATGCCGAAGTCCAACAACCAAAAACAACGCTGACTTTTTCTTCTTTATTAATCTGCGAGCGCCCTGGGCAAACGTCGGCCAGTCCGATTTGCCATCTATCACTATGGCTTCAATTTGCCTTCCTAACAAACCTCCTTTTTCATTTATCTCTTCAATAGCTAAATTGGTAGCGTCTACAACGGAAATTTCACTTATTGCCATCGTTCCCGTTAAAGAATGTAATATCCCAACTTTTATAGGCTGCCTAGAAATTGTTCCACCGGCTGAAAAAAATTGCCAAGTAAGAAGAAAAACTCCTAAAAAAATTGCCAACGTAAAGGTTTTCTTTAGCATTAATCCCTTCCTTAAGGAAATTCAATTAATACACTAGAATAATTATTTCAAATAGTTAAGAATATTTCTACCTTATCAAAAGATAGGCCATTACAGTAATTAAATTAATTACTTTGGAAATAAAAATTGTAGGGAATTTTATGTGGATTGCGCCGCCCAATCAAAATTTATTTAAATTTTTTGAACATTTGGGAGGGGATAATTTAAATTTTGGACCGTAAATAATCTCTAAGAACTACCGCATTATTACAATGGATGTCTTTGGCTGAATATAACAAAGTTACTTTTTGGTTTTCGCATAAAACATGCATTTCGCTTATAGCCTGACTTTTATCATCTAGCTCTTTCCAATACTTTTCTCTGAATAGCTTCCACATATCTGGATTATGCCCAAAGCTTTTTCGCAAATTAGAACTAGGAGCAATATCTTTTAACCAATAATCTAATCTCGCCTTCTCTTTGGTAATACCTCTTGGCCAAAGTCTATCAACTAAAACTCGACATCCATCCTCTTCGGAAAAAGAATCGTAGATTCTTTTAATACAAACTAGTTTTAAGTTCATGGTTTTAAAGTATCAAATCGAAAACTTAGTAAAAGTTGACAAACTAAACCCGTCAAAATGGGATTCTCATAATTAATACTCCCCCGTTACTATAGCTTAGTTTCAAAGCCTAATTGCGACTCCATTACAGTTTTAATTTTTCCATCCAAGACAATTAAGAATCAAACCATATTTCAGGTTTTGAAATCTTAATCAATCCTCTAGAATATTTTAAAAATAAATCATTAAAATCTTTTAAATCATCGTTTTCAAAATTATCCATATTTTGAATGACTGGAATCACAATCTCTCTAGGTTTTATGCCAGTTTCTTTAATCAATAATGGTACGGGATCGCTAATTTCTCCATCGTCAGATATAAAAGCAACCATACCAATTACCCCTTTGGAATATTTTGGATCAAATGCCTCTATAACTTCAGAGCAACCAGATGATAATTCTTTAGCTGGCCCAATAAATGATCCATCAAAAAAAATTCTATAATAGAGCTTTCTTCCAGGCATTAAATCCCGGCAAATTTTAAATGTAAACCTAAAGTTAGATCTCTTGTTTAAATCTATTCTCTTAAAATCATAATGAACAAATACATTTGAGTTTATCGTAAGAATATCAGTTTCAACTATTTCTCCTACGAATGTATTCCAACGAGTTAATTTTAGAGTTTCATGATCTCTAGAAAAACTTTGAACATAATTTGAAATAATCATAAAACTACCTAAAAAAAATAAACCCAATCCAAACTTCAAATAAAACGATTTAAAAATTTTCACAAAGTTATTTTTTATTGTTTCATTTTTTTTAGTAGGTACTTTTAATTTGATAAAAATATTATTAAGAGCTATGGCAATAAAAACCATGCTAATTGGAGTAATGGTAACCCGAAACCGAAAAGTTCCCATTACCACTAAAGATGAAAACAAACCATAAAGTATTATCAAGCTAAGAATCAGAGCTTTATTTATCCAAACAATATTCTTATCAGTAATAAAAAATAGAACTCCTAATATGATCAAGAAATAGATATAAAACTGTAAATTAGCTCCATAATAAGAATCTAATGTTAAATGAAGAGGCATCAAAAACCGACCTCCAGGATCAAATAAAAACCCAGGAATCTCTTCTTTAAGCTTTCCTAATAGTAATGTGGTAATTTCCCAGGGATATTTTAAAAAAATTTTTATACTGCTTCCAATATTACCTACAGGCTCAAATCCTATTTCTTTCATTTTTAGCGCCGAAGGACTTGAGCTATAAACAAAAGTAGACGAGGCAATTTTAGCCTCATTTGAATCTCGTCCCAATAAAATCAGACGATCGTTTGCCGAAAATGAAATTAAATTTACTGGGAGCACTACAATTAAAACCCCAAGAACTACCCACTTACCGAACTTAATCATTCCTCCTAAAGGAATAACTTGTCTATGTTTTAAAGTTAGTAGCGTTAAAACCCCTAATACCGCCAACAGCGATTCTGGCCCTATATAAAAAGAGCTTGAAAATAAAAAACCTATTAGAATTAAAGTCAAACGGGTGGGCTCTTGTCGTACTTTTAAATAAAATAACAAAATCAAAGGGAAAATAACGCTTAGAAGACTGGCTCGATTAATAACTACAGAGTAGTGAATACATAGATGGGAAATTGCCACCAAGACACCTGAAAAAAAGCCAACTCTATCTCCCCATAGTTTTTTGGCCGCAAAGTATATTATTACAGGAGCGCAAGCGCCAACTAAGGCCTGACAATAAAAAACTGTTCCAATATCTTTTCCAAAAAGATATAAAAAGAAACTCAAGTACAACGCATATAAAGGCGAAAACCAAAAATCGACATTCTTTAAATCCCATTGCGAAAAAGACACCGCCGCCTGGTAATATGCTGGGCCATCTGCCCCTATGCCTAAAGCCTTATCTCCCAAAGACACGAAATATCCCGCGTACCATATCCTATAAAAAATACTCAGTACGATTATTGTGATAATAGGTATTTTTTTTACAATAAAACTTTGCCTACAAACTTCTTTGAACTCTGAATTAAAAAAATATTTTGCAAGAAAACTCAATCCAAATCCAAAACCTATGTATCCAAAATGAATCAATTTATTTTTAACAAGAAATGGAGCGACAAGGAGTGAAAAAGCAGCTATTAATACGGGTGTCGTTATTTCATTAACGTTTGAAAAGTTCTTTAAAGTTTCAATTACTCTGGCAACGAAAAAGTAATAAAAAATAAAAACAAGAAAGAAAAAAAATTGTTCATAAATAAAACCGTACGGGGGAGACTTAAAAAACAAAGGGGTCAAAGTAAAATCCAGAAGCGTCTCTTCGGATTTACTTATTAATAATAAAAATATATGAAAGCAAAAACCCAGTTTAAGGTATTCCCAAACATGTTCTTTGATGTTCTTTTTTGGATCCAATCTAATCCCAATCAAGCAGATTAGACTTAGAAACGCCCAGTAATAAATAGGAAAAACTATCTTATTATATTGGCCATAGTACATTCTTGTTTTGAAGAAAAAATAAACAAATTGTCCTCTTTGCCATTCCAGCTCTAAAACAATATAAACTGAAAAAAAAATAAAAAGAGCCGCTAATAAAATTTTCAACAAAAACTTTAGATTTTCATTTTTTATTTCTAATTTTTCCATTTTGATAATAAAAAAATATAAACCGAAAATAGGATCAGAGAGTGATTATTTGTTTAGGGTATAAAAAACTGCGACTAGAAATTTTAAAAAAAATCTAAAATCAGGCTTTTACTCTTCGTTTGTCGGTCTATTCCAAAATAGCTCTAGGAATATGTTTAAACAAGGCGGGACATATCTGCGGTATAGATTAAACTAATCGTCACCACGGTAATTAGAAAAAAAATCAAGCTTTTGTGGAGAAAGCTAGCCAACCTCCTAATCCCATCATCATAACGCCAAATACTCGTTTAAAAATATCGTCAGGTACGTGATTTAACACCGTAGGTCCAAATTGGGCTCCAATTATGCCACCTGCCGCCAATAATAGGCCTGTTTTAATATCTACATTTCCCTCTTTATAATGAGCGGCTACTGAAGACGTAGCTACGAGCAATACAAAACAAACGGAAGTGCCCACCGCTAACTTCGCTGTGTATCCTGTCGAAATCAGATAAGGAACCACCAAAAAGCCACCGCCTAATCCTGTTCCAGAAGATAAAATACCGATAACAAGGCCTAATGCCCACAGGGCTACCATAATTATTTCCCTCCTAAATTATAATCTTTTTCTAACTGGTCAATTACCGCAGCGCCGACAGAGTCGCTCCATACATTTACCGACGTACGACATCGGTCTAAAAACCAATCTATCGCTAATAGCATCCCGACTCCTTCAAGCGGCAGTCCTGCAGCTTGCAAAACCATAACCATTGTCACTAAACCCGCCTCCGGGATACCCGCCGCGCCAATCGCAGCTAACGTTGCGGTTAAAAATACTATTGCCTGACCGGTAAATCCTAGTTGAATGTCAAACATTTGAGCTATAAACAAAGCCGCTACCGCTTCGTAAAGGGCAGTGCCATTCATATTTACAGTTGCGCCTAACGGCAACACAAATAAACTCGCTTTTCGCGAAATCTTAGCTCTTTCTTCAGCGCAATCAATCGTTACCGGCATCGTAGCCGAACTGCTAGCGGTCGAAAATGCGGTTAAAACAGCTTCGCTCATTTGCTTGAAATATTCTATCGGATTTCGTTTTCCGAATACTTTCAAAAATAAAGGAAGGACAACCGCTGCATGGATTAACAAAGCGGCAATAACCGTAAAAACATATTTTCCAATCTTTGCTAATTCTGCCATAAACATGTCTCCGCCGCCGGCCGCGCCTAACTTTGACGAAACCAACCCAAATATTCCTATTGGAGCGAAATACATCACGACGTGAACCATCTTCATTATGGAGAGATTAACCGTATCAAAAAACTCAATTGCGGCCTGTCCTTTTTCACCTAATGTCGTTAACACACCGCCAAACGCTAAGGAAAAAATTATTATTGGAAGGATCTCCATTTTAACCATGGATTCCACAATATTTGGAGAAATAAAACTTTTCACAATATCAACTAATCCAGCTTCTTCTTTGCCAACCACTCTTTCCGGAAGAACGACTCCTGCTGCCGAAACTCCCTCGCCAGGTTGAATAATATTAACAAGAGTTAATCCAATACCAACAGCGATTCCAGTCGTAACCATAAAGTATAAAAGGGTCGCGCCTCCAGTCATACCAACTTTACGAACGTCGCCTAGTCCTGAAATCCCTACGATCATTGACGATACAATAAGAGGAATAACCAACATCTTTAAAGCGTCCAGAAATAGTTCGCCCAGCCAAGCAACTTGTTCCATGGATTTTCCAAACATCCATCCACAAATCCCGCCCAAAACAATTCCGACAATTGTTAAGTAAAGAAGCGTATTTTTATTATCCATTTGCGACCTTTCAAAATATCAACTATGCGTTCGTTATTTCGTTATAATAGGAATATCACTAGTATTTGGCAGTAACTGATAAAATTAACCAAAGCCTTGAGAGTCAGAAATTATCAGGCAATCCAAAATAAAGTATATAGGGCTTAGCTAGCATTCGGCAAGTAATACCAAAACTCAAGTTAACTTTGAGGAGGCAAACCATGACAGAAAAGGCAACTCTTACTTATAACGGACAATCCATTGAACTGCCTATCATAGAAGGTACTCTAGGGCAAAAAGGAATCGATATTTCGAAACTAAGAGCCTCCACTGGTTTGATCACCTACGACCCTGGGTTTGTCAATACCGGTTCTTGCACTAGCTCAATCACTTATTTGGATGGCGGAAAAGGAGAGTTACTTTACCGAGGTTTCCCCATTGAGCAAATCGCCGAAAAAAGTAACTTTATAGAAACCTCATTTTTGATTATTTACGGCCATTTACCAAATCAAAAAGAACTAGATAATTTTAGTTATCATATTACGCACCACTCGATGGTTCACGAATCGATCAAAAACCTTTACGATGGTTTTCCAAACAACCCACATCCTATGGCGGTTTGTAGCGCTATCGTAGGATCTTTAGCGACGTTCTATGAAAACGATTTAGGAGTAAGAGACGCTCGCCAAATTGAAATTACAATTCACCGACTATTAGCAAAACTTCCAACAATTGCCGCTTATAGTTATAAAAAATCTATTGGACTACCTTTACCTTACCCAAATAACTCACTCAGCTACACAGAAAACTTTTTAAACATGATGTTTTCCACTCCTTGCGAAGAATACGAAATCGATCCTATTGCAGCAAAAGCCCTCGACCTATTGTTTATTTTACATGCCGATCATGAGCAAAACTGCTCTACAAGCACAGTCAGGTTAGTTGGAAGTTCTATGTGCAATCTTTTTGCTTCCGTTTCCGCAGGAATTTACGCCTTATGGGGTCCGTTACACGGCGGAGCCAATCAAGCCGTTGTTGAAATGCTTCAATTGATTCACGAAGATGGAGGCAGCGTTGAAAAATACATCGAAAAAGCGCGAGATCCCGAAGATCCTTTCCGGCTCATGGGTTTTGGGCATCGCGTTTATAGAAATTTTGATCCGCGTAGTCTATTAGTCAAAAAGCTTGCGCATGAAATTTTAGAAAAACTGAAAATTCATAGTCCACTATTTGATATCGCCTTAAAACTAGAAGAGATTGCCTTAAAAGATCAATACTTTATCGACAAAAAACTTTACCCCAACGTCGATTTTTATTCGGGACTCATATACATGGCGTTAAAGATTCCCGTAAACATGTTCACGGTTTTATTCGCTATAGGCAGATTGCCTGGTTGGATCGCTCAATGGAAAGAACTTCAAGAAGACAAAGGATTTAAAATTGGAAGACCCCATCAAGTTTACCAAGGGGAAACCAAAAAAGATTATGTTCCTATTGACCAAAGATAAACATCGTCTTTTTAAGGGGGAGAAAGGATCAAAATGGTTCAATAGTGCATTTGAAGGGAAAATCTTCCATAGCCGCAGCCATGTGAACCTGCTCTACTTTGAACTCAGCCCGTTCTAAAGGTTGGGTATCGACATGAGCCATTCCAGAATAATGCACTTCATACATCAACCGCTCAGATTCGTCATAACTTTTACCAAATACTTTCATTAGCATTCGAATTACAAATTCCATTGTGGTGACAGAATCATCCCACATCAAAATCTTATAAAGCGGTAAATAATCCTGCTTAACAGTCTGACGATCTTCTTCTTCTATTACTGGTAACGTGGGAGTTAATTCTTCGGACATTCTAGATTCTATCTTCCTAATGGGTGAAAAAAGTTCATAATTCGTTATTTATTATAATATTAGGAAAAACAGGTGAATTTTTCAATCTCAAATTGAAAAAAACCAATGGAAAAGTAATTTTCAAGCTAAATAACGCCAATTTTATGCCCCTAAATAACCACAAAATACTCCAGCTTATTCTATTTGCTTTTTTCGCAATCATGGTATTTATAATAAATCCAACCGCACATGGTCAGACTAACACTGTAGTAACCTCGCCTGGGCTTTATAAGACCTTTTCTCCAACGGGCAATATCAGGCGATTCTTTGGGGAGACCATTTATTTTGATATTAGTTTTCTTTGGTTCGAAAACGCGGCAGAAGCAAAAATTTCTCTATTCCAGAAAAATGACCAAATACAAGCCAGATTAGAAGCAAAAACTAAAGGGTTCATTGGCTGGTTTACAGCTTATCGTAAACACGTTTACGAGGCCAACTTGGAGATTGTCGATAATGGTTCCCGTTTGCGGTCAAAAGAGTTCTATAGAATGGTAGACGATGGGTCTACTCTAGAAAAATCCGAACATTTTCTCGATTATAACCAGCGAAAGCATTCCTGGAAAAAAACTCGTAATGGAGAAACCTTTGAAAACAAATCAGAGGAAATTCCAGTAGGAACTAACTTTGACGATATTCTGACGGCTTTTTATAATTTCCGCAACAGCGTCTATGGGAAATTGGAAAGAGGCCAATCTTTCGAAATACCAACTTTACCCGAAAAAGGACATAAGACCTTAACAGTTCAAATCCGATCTGAAGAAGAAGAAAAAAGCGCTCGGATGTTGGAAAACCGACCTTTTGCAGACGAACTTCTTTTACGAGTCAAAATCCCTAAAGAAATATTTAAAACAGAAAATGGAGAAATCTTTTTCTGGGCTTCTAAACATTTTGTCCCTTTAGAAACCACAGTTAAAGATTATATTTTATTTGGAGATCTCCACGCCCTATTTGCAAAAAGGGAATTTAATCTAAGCGGTCAGTCGAATTTCTAGAATTTAAACGTCAAACGTAGGCAATGGAGGATCTTGCCAAATATTGGCTTCGTTCTTTTCGTCCAACGTTATTTCTCCAAAAGTTACGGAATAAGGAGGTTCGCTTTCCACATGAAAGTCAACGCACATTTTTTTGATATTCCATTTCCCCTTATCAGGACCTACCAACGTTAAACTATGTGGAAAACTATTGATCTCGTATCCACCTTCCAAAGTTTCGCCAGGTTGCGAAGAACCTTTGACATTTTCTAAAGGTATTTTAAACCCATTAACGCTAAATTGAACCGGTTCCTCTATACCGGAATCTCCGGTATCTATTTTGATATTAAATGATTTTAGCTTTGGCATATTTTAATTATAATTAAGTTAAGTATTAGATTTTTAAACATTGATACGCACAATATAAAGCGGAACTATCTGTTAAGAGTAATAAGGGTTCAAACCGGCTTTATGATCTGTCTCATCTAAGATCGCGCCTACGGTAGGCAAAGCTTTACGAAACGCTCCGTGAATACCCATTTTTAAAGTCAAATCCGCTGCGCTACAACCTTGACAACCGCCACCCATAAGAATTGTGACCGTATTTCCTTTAATATTCGTTAATTGAACGTTACCGCCATGACCAGCTACTCCTGGATTGACTTCCTTATCTATAACCTCTTGGATTTTGGTTCGCACCTCCTCTTCCGGTGGGATGGAATCCAAGATAGTCTTAGATATTAAAGTCTCTTTAGCTTCTAGCTTTTCACGAATCGCCGCTCCAACTTCTTTTGCCATTGGCAACCAATCACCAGGTCCTTTATTCACCCTGGTTACCGTAACGGTAGACTCTTGAATCAATACAGATTCGACGCCATCCACACTAAATAAACTTTCGGCTAATGATGAACCTTCGGCGCTTTCAAAATTCTCAAAGTACCAAGAATTACCTTCCATCAAATCTTGGTTAACCATAAATTTACACTGATCGCCCGCTAACGTAGGCTCCGCTTTAATTAAAATTTTATCCGTCTCGCTAACCGTTGGTTCCTTTGACGCAATAATTGGAGGCTGAATCACAGATCTTTTTATTGGCTCAGGTTCTTTGAACGGTTTTTCCTCAGAGCTTACGGCAACAGGAGGCTCCTCTACAGCAACAACTTCATCCATTGGAGGACGCATATTGACTTGAGGAGTTTCACTCGTTTTTTCCCGAGCCTCATCGGTATTGCCTACAAACATATTTTTTAATTTCTTAATGATGGACACTGACTGGACTCCTTAAAATCTCTAATCAAAATTATTTCAATAAAAGAATCAATTACAATTTTTCAAAATCGGGAAAAAATAAGTTATTGATTTTTAAAGGTATTTTTTTGAAAATTCATTATTTTAAAGCTCGCTTAGTAAACACATAAAATAAAAAACTTTTAATCGCTTCTAATGATTATTGTATCATTTTGACGTGGTGGTCACACTTAGAACAACGGTTAAACGCTTATTTGTAAACCCATAAGCTCATTAAAGCCTCTAGCTGTACGTTTTTTTTAAATATCGACTCTCATTTTTAACACGATTAAGAGCGCCCTAAATTGTTTTTCTAAAATAAGATTTATAACCGAAGCCGAAATGCGTCTTGAGTTAGTCGGAATTCCCAGTTTTTAGGCTCTTGAGGATCTCCTGAAATAGCCACTATATCAAAACGACAAGGTCTCTCGGTTATTTTATATTTAGCTAAAAATAACTCTGCAACGCGAAATAATTTTCGCTGTTTAACATCGTTCACCGCTAATTCGGGAAGGCCATAACTTAAGTTAGATCGTGTTTTTACTTCTATAAACGCAACTGTCCTTTTATGTTCGGCTACAATATCAATTTCTCCGGTTTTGGTTCGGAAGTTCATTTCAAGGATTTTATAGCCTTTTTTCTTAAGAAAAGTCGCCGCTGCTTCTTCTCCTTCTTTTCCAAAACTATATGAGCTTTTCTTAGCCATTTGACAACCTTGTTGATAAGCCCTTCACAAATTTTTACCGAATGTGGTAAAAAAGAACCGTTTTAAAATAAATCTTCGATAATAAAATTTCGTATTTCAATACGCTTAAATTATGGAAATTATTTCTTGGGTCGGTTTAAGTCTATTATTTTTTCTCGTTTCTTACTTGGCTGTTGTTAATGTTTTAGAAGACTTACTCAAAAATTCTTTTTTGAAAATCCCCGCAATGCTTCTCATCGCTATTCCGATGGGGTTTCTCATGGCAATTTTTAATTATCAACCTATTTTTATGATCGCAATCGCCTCTATTGCTAACTATTATCGGGTAGTACAAAAATCTAATTTTATGAAAGATCAAGATAATAAAAAATATTCAGTTACTTACCATTTTGTGGGAAGTTATCTCTATTTATTTTTATTATGCGTTTTAGGTTATTATTTCCAAAAGCCTATAGAAATTGCCGGAAACTCCATACCTTATTGGAAAACATTATTGCCTGTAGAATAATTTTAAAGTGCGCCTAATTTTAATTCTCATAATTTGATTTAGACAGTTTCAATTAAACGAGTTTCATTTTTCCATACCTAATTGGTATTTTTAGAGCTTCCTAACCAAATCCTTGGCTTAAATAACTAGGCTATTTGCAATTATGGGTTTCTGGACATCCTCCCATTAAAAAATTTTAGGAAACCATGTTCCAGTCCTTGATTGATATTCCTTATATTCTTGTCCAAACCGCTCTTCAAGAGCTTGATCTTCATAAATAATACGATACTGGAATCCAAACCAACCCGAAATCATTCCTAAAGTTCCTAAAACAAGATTTTGAGTTGTTAAAGCGTATGCAAAGATTACAATCATCATCGCCGCATAAGAGGGGTGCCTAATATAATGGTAAAGCTGGTCCGTTTTGAGTCGTTGTTTATCTCTAAAAGCAATATCAAATTTAAAAGCGACGGCGCCAATTTGATATACCGCCAATACCCTTAAAATAGACCCCAATATAAAAGTTAATGTAATTGCCGTAAACTCCCCTATAGATAATGGGGCCTTTGTAGCGCGAGCCACAAAGGATAAGCCAATCAATGCTATGGCAATAGGTATAGTATGACCAAATAATTGTTTTATAAACTGTTTATCAAATGTTATATCCTCTAATCGAACTGTTATGGTAAAAATAACCAATTCAATAATGCCGAAAATCGTATTATGAAAAGAAACTAGGAGAAATCGAATTGCATTTTCGGAATCGACTCCAAAAGGAATTAATGGAACTAAATAGATAAGTCCCACGATGATTGCGTTAAAATTATAATTAATAAACAAAGCCACTGCAAAAACGGAAATATATAAAATTAAATTTGCATACAACCATAAGTTGGCTAAATTTAGTGAATTCAGAATGAATTCATTCATAAGTTTCCTTTTCAATATGATATAAAGGTTTTAAGCTATAATAATTAATTACTTAGGTTACTTTTTAAGACTGCTACAATAAATAGTTAAATACCGCTTTTTATTATATAATATACTTGCTAAACATATGGCGGCTTTCAAATCATTTTTAGCCAACGTTTTGAAGTAAATGAAAAAGTCGCCGTTTTTCAAGAATTTTGAAATTTTGTAAGAGAATATAACCCCATGGACGCAAAAATAAATATACCCCAAGAAGTTCGAAAAGAGATTGAAGAATTTGCAGCGGAAGTTGAACGCCGCAGTCGCGATAATATTGACGAAAATGGATTCAAACACTTTCGTTTACAACAAGGAATTTATGGTCAAAGGCAATCTGGCGATGTCCAAATGATTCGAACTAAGTTACCGCTGGGGCAAATTAATAGCGAAAAGCTAAATTGCCTTGCAGACTTTGGGGAAAAATATGCTAATGGGATTTTACACATAACAACTAGACAAGACGTTCAATTTCATTTCGTCAATTTAGAAAAAGTTCCTAAAGGATTAGAACTTTTAGCTGAAGGCGGTATTACGACTCGCGAAGCATGTGGCAATACCGTTAGGAACGTAACTGCCTGCCATAAATCCGGCACTTGCGCAAATGAAGCTTTTGACGTTTCTCCCTACGCCCGTGCCGTTTCTAGTTATTTATTGCGTCACTCATCAACACAAAGTTTACCAAGAAAATTTAAAATCAGCTTTGGCGGATGCAATGGTTGCGGCGTAGCCCCCATTCACGATATTGGGTTTAGCGGCATTATCCGCGAAGAAAATGGAAAACAAGTTCGCGGTTTTAAAGTTGTATTCGGCGGCGGGTTGGGTAGTTCTCCTCATGCTGCAGCTCCATTAACAGACTTTATCCCAACTAATCAGGTTTTACAATTAGCCGAAGCCCTTGTAAACGTTTTTAATAAATATGGCGATGGGAAAAATAGAAATAAAGCCCGACTAAAGTTTGTTTTAGATAAACACGGCGTCGATAAAGTTAAAGAGTATTTCAAAGAAGAATTTGCCGCTCTGGAAGACAAGCAATATGAAGATATTGAAACTGCGGAAGAAATTATTCCAGCTATTTCCGATTTCACACCTAATTTGGAATTCGATTCAGATCCTGAATTTCATAATTGGAAAAGTCGCAATACTTATTCCCAAAAGCAGGCTGGATTCTTTAACATCCATATAAAGTTACATCTTGGAGATCTTGAAAGCGAGAAAGCTAGAGTCATTAGCAAAGCGGCTTCCGATTACGCTTCAGGAATTATCGTCACAACGGTTAATCAAAACCTTATGATTCCTTGGGTTAAAGAAACTGCTATGGGAGCCATCTATGGCGAACTCAAAAAGGTAGGCTTAAATAAAGCAGGTACGGAAGAACTTAAAGATATTACCTGCTGTCCAGGTTCCGAAACCTGTAACTTAGGAATCACGGCTTCTCGGGGATTAGCTACCGCTTTATCTGAAGAATTCGAAAAAAACTACACCGATTCAAAAGAACTTGATAGCGTATCCGTGAAAATGAGCGGTTGCCCCAATTCCTGTGGACAACACCATATTGCCTCTATTGGGTTTCATGGAGGGGCAAAAAAGATTAATGGAGTTTTAGCTCCTCATTACGAAGTAATGATGGGCGGTCGCCTAAATGAAGATCAAGTTACCTTTGGAACTTCTGTTATTAAGATCCCCGCTAAAAATGTTCCAGAAGCAGTTCGCATCACGACAGATGCCTACAAAAAAGATAAAACTGAAGGCGAATCTTTTGTCGACTTTTTTGATCGAAAAGGCAAAGCCTATTTTGCAAAAATGCTAGATTCTTTAAAAGGTCTTGCTCCTATTGCCGAAACTCCTCAGGCCTATATTGACTATGGAAGTACGGATACTTATTCTTTAGAAGATCGCGGACAGGGCGAATGTGCCGGTCCCTTAACAGATATGATTTCTGACAATATAACAGCGGCCGAGAGAAGTGTTTTTCAAGGTAAACTTGCCCTTGAGAAAAACGATTATTCAGGAGCGTTAGAAAATGCCAACCGATCTATTGTCGCCGCTGCAAATGGTTTATTAATTACTGAAGGTATGGACTTCCAAGATCCTAAAGAAACATTGGAAAAATTTCAGGCTTTGATAATTGATGCAGGTATCGTATCTGAAGAATTTTCAGGCATTTTAAACCGATATATAGAAAGCTCTCAATCTACAGACCACTTAAAGGCTGAAGCTCAAATGTCAGAAGCTTCTTCTTTAGTGGCTGAGTGCAAGAAAGCTTATAACAAATTACAAACGGATAAATCGCTGAGAATTCGGGTCGGCTCCGCATAAGTTAGGCAAAACAAGAATGTTGAAAAGCATGACTGGTTTTGGCCGCGCCGAAGTTTCCAACGAAGATTTTAATTGCAAAGTTGAAACGCGATCTGTCAATAACCGTTTTATAGATGTTCACGTCAAGTTGCCGAAATTTCTTGCGCCTTTGGAACTACCGCTTAAAAAATTGGCAAAAGAAAAATGCGCTAGAGGTTCTATTGACATCCATATTTCCTTGGAAAAAAGTTCTGGAGAAAGCGGTAAACTAGAAGCAGTTGCCGATTTGGAGTTTGCCTCCCAATATTTTGGAGCGGTAAGTAAGATAAAAGAAAATCTAAATCTAACAGGTCAAATTGATGTAAATTCAATTTTAGGGATTAAAGAGTTTATCAAGTTTGAATCTCCAAGCTTAGATGGACAATGCGAACAACTAGTATTAAATGGAACGGAAAAAGCTCTAGAAGGCTTGTCTCAAATGCGCGTTATAGAAGGCGAAACCTTACAAAGCGACATAGAGTCAAGAATTAATATAATAAGAGAAAATGCCGATACAATAAATGAACGACAACCAAAAGTTTTAGTCGAATACCAGGAGAAACTTAAAGAACGAATTAAGGTTTTAAGCGAGGGTTTGGAATTAGACGATTCCCGGTTGATTCAAGAAACTGCTATTTTAGCCGACCGATCAGATATTTCCGAAGAATTAACTCGATTAGACAGTCACTTAAAACAATTTTTAGACTTGACGGGTAACGCAATTATTCCTATTGGTAGAAAATTAGAATTTATTGTCCAGGAGATAAACAGAGAAACTAATACGATTGGATCAAAATCAAACGATTTCGCAATATCGCAAGCAGTAATTGAAATTAAAAGCGCTCTAGAAAAAATTAGAGAACAACTTCAAAATATCGAATAGCGTTGTTTCTATAATAGTCCACTTCAAATATTTCTGAACATAGAACCGACTTATGCAGTTAAAGCGAGAAGGCATTCCCTACATCATATCCGCTCCATCTGGAACAGGAAAATCCACGGTTTGCCAAATTTTATTGGAACGACTGGCCAATTTAAAAATCTCGATTTCGCACACCACCCGTCCCCCTAGACCCACAGAAGCCCACGGTAAAGATTATTATTTCGTTTCAGAAGAAGAATTTAACCAAAAGATAAAAACAAACGCCTTTTTGGAATGGGCTAAAGTTCATAACGAATATTATGGAACATCAAAGCATTCGATTGAAAAAATACAAAATGATGGATACGACGTCATAATTGAAATAGACGTTCAAGGCGCAGAAATTTTAAGAAAAATGGGGTTTCAAGGAGTTTATATTTTCCTTCTTCCTCCATCGCTTAAAGAATTAAAGAATCGGTTGACCAAAAGATCCACCGAAACAGCTGAAAAAATCAAACAACGCATGGAAGTAGCTGAAAAAGAAATTGCCGAATATAAAAATTATTTTTATATAGTAACGAACTTTGAGGTAGAAGATACCGTTGGTAAACTATCCGCCATTATGCAAGCCGAAAAGCAGAAGATGTTTAGATACGTTCCCACTTCTCCGGATTTAGAGACTATAATTACTCCTCAGGATACCTAATGGCCAATTTAGATTTAGCCAATTTGGTCAGACCCAATGTCAAATCATTGAAGGCATATCATGTCGATAATCATGATTGCAAAATAAAACTCCACGCAAACGAAAATCCATTTCAATTACCATCAGAAATTTTAAATTTAATTTCTTATAGTTTTAAAGACTTTCAGTTTAATCGATATCCCGACCCAGGGTGTAAAACCTTACGGGAAACAATTTCAAAAACCACCGGTATCCCAGCTCCAAATCTGGTTATTGGCAATGGCTCCGACGAGTTATTACAGTTAATTCTGCAAGTGTTTTGCGAACCTGGAGATGGCGTCGCCTTCCCTGACCCGAGTTTTGCAATGTATTCAATTCTGGCAAAAAGTATGGACCTTAAACCGGTCCCCTTTTCTCTTAACGATCAATGGGAATTTAAAGCAGAATCGTTTCTTGATTTAGCTGAAAAAACTAAAACAAAGGTAGTTTTTTTCAGCTATCCAAACAATCCCACAGGCAACTGCTTTTCAGCCGTCGAAATTGAAAAGGCCTTAAATAATTTCCCAGGGATTGTTGTTCTAGACGAAGCCTATTTTGATTTTTCTCAAAAAACTTTTAAAGGCCACTTAGGAACTAATAATAATTTAATCATTCTAAGAAGCCTTTCTAAAATCGGTTTAGCCGCTCTTAGGGTTGGTTTTGCTGCCGCCTCGCCTTTGATTATTGAAGAACTTAATAAAATTAGACTTCCTTACAACTCTAACTCTATATCGCAAATGGTGGCGCAAGAAGCTTTAAATCAATTTCATCTAATCCAAAAACAAATTGATTTAATAATCCAAGAAAGGAACCGTCTATTTAATGAACTTTCTAAAATTAACGAGATTGAAGCATTCCCCTCAGATTCCAACTTCTTATTATTCAAAACATCCCAAAATAGTAGCGAACTTTTCCAAAAGTTAGCGCAAAAAGACATTTTACTTCGAGACTTAAGTTCGCACCCTCGGCTGAAAAATTGCCTTAGAGTTACCATTGGAACTCCAGAGGAAAACTCAAATTTTCTTAAAGAAATTAAGAAAATTCTCTAAGACAATTCGTTGTTTTTATGATAAAACTCAGTGGTTTTTATCAAAACTACTTTTTCAATTCCTTCCGCTTTGTGGAGCTCGCGCTTTTGTCCAAGATATTAAAAATACTAAATGGCCAAGGGTTTTAATATAAAACTGGTTTACCCGCTATGTCAAAATCGTGGAAACTATTTTTAGCTTGTTTTTGGGGGGTGATTGCCGTTACCTGGACTCTTGGAATTTTATTTTATTTCCAAACCGCCTACTCCGTATCCGAAAACTATAAATCAGTTTCGTTTAAAATTGAAAGAGGCATGACTTTAAAACGTGTTTCCAAAAAGTTAAAAGAAAAACAACTTATCAAAAGCTCCCTGGCTTTCCAAATCTTGGCCTATTTAAGAAACCAACAAAATAAACTTCTTGCCGGCGAATTCGAACTTTCCCCTTCGATGCCTCCATTGGAACTTTTGGAGATCCTTACCTCGGGTCAAACAATCCTCTATGAAGTCACCATTCCTGAAGGATTACGGATTGCGGAAATAGCCAAATTATTGGACGAAAAAAAAATAGTTGCCGAAGAAAACTTTTTAAAATCCACGCGTAATAAAGAACTAATCCGTTTATTCGAAATTCCTGGGTCTTCTCTTGAAGGCTATCTTTTCCCAGACACTTATCGTTTTGCGAAAAATATCTCCGCCAAAGAAATAGTGAAAAAAATGACGCAAACCTTTTCCAAAAAGGCGATAAAACCTGGATACAAAGAACGCGCAAAAAAACTAGGTTTTGATTTTAACCAAATCGTTACTCTGGCCTCTATCATTGAAAAAGAGACAGGGCAAGCCAAGGAGAGAAAGAAAATATCTTCTGTTTTCCATAATCGTTTGAAGAAGAATATGCGCTTACAAAGCGACCCTACGGTTATTTATGCAATTCCTAATTTTGACGGGAATATTCATAAAAAAGACTTATCTATTAAGTCCCCATATAACACGTACAAGGTCAAAGGATTACCCCCAGGACCCATCGCAAATCCTGGTCACGCATCAATTTTAGCCGCTCTTTATCCCGAATCTTCAAAGCATTTATATTTTGTTTCCCGCCAAGATGGAAGCCATCAGTTTTCGAATAACTTAAAAGACCACAATCGCGCGGTAAAAAAATATCAGCTAAGAAGAACCTCGGCTCGTTAATTTAGCTTTATCTATAAACTAACGGTTTCAAATGCGTCCAAAAATCAGATTCCATACTGTTAAACCCAATACAAATTATTTTTTATTAAGAATAAATTAAATATAAAGTTTGAAAATTGGGATGAAAGTTTTTTAGAGGAATTACTTTTGAGGTTTTACATCTGATGCGCGCGACAAAGCAATGTCTAGTAACCAGTGAGGAAGAATCCGCTTGAGAAATGCAAACAGATAAGTGGGAAAGGTTACATAATAACGAGCCTTTGGTTTAGGGCTTTCTAAAGCGCTAATAACTTTATCCAATACGGCTTCAGGAGGTAAGGTAAATGGAACCGTTTTTTCAGTAGTCAATCGGTCAAGAATTGATTGGTAACCTTTTTTGTGAAGACTTTTTTCAATATCAATATTTTCTATTAATTTTTTATGGGCATTATCCCGAAATTTACTTTCAATTGGCCCTGGTTCAATCAAAGAAACGAATATATTGGATCCAGATAATTCTAACCTCAAAGCGTCAGAAATACCCTCTAGCGCATACTTGCTGGCTGCGTATGCGCCCCTATAAGACAAAGCGACAAAACCCAAAATCGAGCTATTTTGAATAATCCTTCCGCTACCTTGCTTTCGCATAATGGGAAGGACTAAATTAGTCAACTCTACTAATCCCAAAACATTGGTTTCAAATTGATTTCTTAAAGCTTTTCGGGTTAAATCTTCTACAGCGCCAGGCTGTCCAAAACCGGCATTATTAAATAAACCAAATAGCTTGCCTTCAGTTAGCTCAAGAATTTTATTTAAAGTTTCTCGAATAGAATTTGAATCGTTCAAGTCTAAAACAAAACTTTCTAACCCATCATTTTTCAAATTTTCTACATCCTGTGGATTTCTTGCAGTTGCAAAGACCCTATACCCTCTTGCCTGCAAGCCTTTGGCCACGCATAAGCCAATCCCAGAAGAACAACCTGTAATTAATATTTCTTTATTTGGCGCGTCCATACAATCAGTGTTCAAAGCGTACTTGATTTCTACCGCCATTTTTCGCTCGATATAGAGCCTTATCGGCACGATCAAAAACAGTAACGACGGTATCTTTTTCTTTTACGCTAGTGATCCCAAGACTGGCAGTTATGTTTAAACCCTTATCAATTGAATCTAGTTTTTTTGATTCTATCATTAAGCGGATTTTATTCGCAGTCTGGATAGCCGCATTCATTTCGACCTTATCCAACCAAACAACAAATTCTTCGCCTCCATATCTAAATATCCGATCTGTTTCCCTAACTGAATTTTTCAAAACATCCGCTATCGTTTTTAAGATTTCATCTCCTATGGCATGACCGTATGTATCGTTTACTTTTTTAAAATGATCAATATCCAAAACAACAAGCGAAAAAGGGTTCTTATACCTTTCAAACTCTTTAATAAAGCGAGCCATCTCTGTATTATAGGCATTTCGATTAAAAACCCCAGTCAACGAATCCATGAAGGCTTCCGCTTCCGTTTTCTCCAAACGCTTAGTCAATTCGCTGGTTTTTTCCTTATATTTTTCAAGTTCCACTTTCAATGTTTGGGTTTCTTCTTTTATTTTATTTGCCTCTGAAATAATATGATCTTTTATCTCAAGAATATCGTTTGTCGCCTCTGACTCGCGCATTTTATCAATATGTTCCGTTAAATTGTCGTCAACGCTGCCCGAAAAAACCGCAAACTCTTTAATAGTATCGCCTAAACTTACTATCATCTCTTTCAATTCTGCTTTTTCATTTTTTAAAATCTTTTCATCCTCAATTCTCTTTTCAAAAAACTGTATGAGGGCTTTTCCAGATGCAGAATCCAGTTCTGGTTTTACTTTTTTTAAAATTTCCTTTAATTCGGTAAGTTTAGAAAATAAAGGGTCTTTCGAATCCACCATTGAAGCAATACCCTGAATACAAATCGCTAAAAGGCCGGAAACCCTTTTGGTAAATTCAATTGCGGATAAATTTTCATCTGCAGATTTATCGGCTTTGTAACCTAAATCTTCGGCGCTCATGAAACTAAATTCCCTTTTTTCATTAAAGGCTATTGAAAATCTCGTACTAATCGAACGCTACTTGAGAAGAACCCTCGCATATTAGTATCTCGTATCGTAGTTTGTCCATTTCGAAAACTGAAAGTTTTTACGCAAATCGACTCTATCTCTCCAGATAACCCACAACTTTTAGAATCGGCAAGGTTGGAACTCCAATACCAATATCCCCCGCCATCTTTAAATATAATGGGGTACCCTACTGGCTTAGCCTGCATCTTTCTGCTATAAGCCCCTCTACTATTTGAATACGCGAAACCTTTCTTAACTAAATTCTTATCAAATATTGACTGGTATTCTACCACTTCAGGAATTCTCCAGTCGTCAAATCCACCTTTTTTGTCAAAATTAACTTTATCAACCCAGGCCAAAATTTCTTCACGATTATGAGGAAATTTACCTTCTAAATTTAAAAAGTCCTCCGTCATCCACATTAAGCGCGTTCTAATATCAACAGCCGTTCCATTTTTAAAAACAATCCAAGATCCAATTTTTTTTGCTTTTCCCATAGCAATCATTTTTCTCGCCCATTTTTTCTTGGGTCTAAACAAATTTTTCTTTTTCCTGCCTTTTTTTCGGAGCGATTCTAATTTTTTTTCTTCAATAGAAATTTCATGTTTTACATCGGCCAATTCTTTTTTGTATTCGTCAATTTTACTTATTTGGTCTCCCAACCTTTTAGAATTGTCTCTTTTACCATAAAGTCTTGTATTAATCGAGTTTAATGAAAACACAAAATCACCCTTATCCAAATTTGGATCTCGTATGGTCCCATATTGAGGGTGCTGACTCCCACGAGTATAATCTATAACTTTGTTCTTCAGAAATTCTCCCAACTCAGCGCCTGTCAAATAGCTATCTCGGTTTAAATCTCCTTCGCCTTGTAAAGCCGAAACAAACATCTTTCTAAAAACACTATCGTCTGAAACTTGTTCTCCAGCGCTACCAGAGGTAATAAATTGCCGAACAGGTAATTTAACTTTATATTGGACGCTTTGTGGTATCGCTCTACTTAAAGAGAAAAAAGTCCCAGAAAAACAGCTATCAAATAAAAACAATGCATGACGCGCTTGGATTCGTTTGGCATAGACTTCTATTTGCTGCATATCCATGCCTTTTGCTAAAAATCCATTTAAATCCATTTCCGGATTAGGAGCGTCGATCGGAACTAAATATCCCATTTGTCCGCCATAGGACAACGTTTGAGTATGTCCATGCCCCGCAAAATAGATAAGCAACCGATTTCCTTCTTCCAATCCATAACGACTTATAAAATTATCAAAAGCATCTTCTAGGTCCGCTTTTGCGGGATTATTCACAACAGTCACCAAAAATCCCATCCTAACTAAAGCGCTTTTTACTTCTTCAATATCCTTATTAACCCCCGGTAGATCGGGCCACCCCGATTTATAATCGCTAACTCCAATAACAAGGGCATAACTTCCTTGATAATTTTTTTGAAGAGTCTTCTCTTCGATTGGTTTTCTTTGAGAAGAATAATATTTAGGGACAGGAACAATTCCTCTTTCCTCGGCAAAAACACTCGTAATTTTTAGATTCGCGATAATGGCCAATTGACATAATAATAAGCTACTTAAAAAAAATTGATTAAGGTAGTTTCTATTTTTTTCTGTGGCTTTTATCATTTCGTTTTCTCCGAATTTAATCTTCTTTCTATAAGAACACTCAATATTATTGTCAACATTGGCAATAATATTGGAAGAATTAAACCCTTTCTAAAAAATATTATATTAATTAATAAATATGAAAACGTTAGAAAAACTATCCCCAAAAACTTCTTTTCACTGTTACTAGAACTCACAAAAACCACTGCCAAAAAACTTAAAAATAGAGATATTGAATGAACGGTAGATTTATGCGCTTCTTTCAAAAAAGAACCTTGTAATAAGGAGTTAGTCAAAGCAATTTGAGATTTCAGCAAGTCATTCTCTTCAAATTTGCTGTCAGAGGCATCGGCCACTACAAATACGAGCTTATCCTTAACGTCAGCTTTGGAAACAAAATCGGCGATTGATTTTTCATCCTCTTTAGCCTGCAAAATAGTCTCATCAAATCCTTTCGGTATTTCAATCAAAGTCATCACATTCATATCAGTTGGGATTGATACATTAACAACTCCGCCATTTAACTCAACGCGAGAAGACAAAATTTTTATTTCAGGTTTTTCAACGTTTAAATGGCTTAACCAAGATTGTAGGGCCAAGGCAGGGATTAGCTTTTTACCCGACTCTATCCATAACGGAATTTTTCTAAATTTTCCAAAAACATCCGCATAAACTCTGGAATGTGTTAAATGATCTTTTTCTAAAGTAATCTCGTTGACCAATATACTTTTTTGGTCTAATGATAAAAAATTGACGAAAGGCGAGACTTGAACAAACCCGCTGGCCTTACCAAGAGAATCCTCATCGCCTTTCATCTCATTAAGCTGATTAAATTTTGGTTCTCTAATACCTACAACCACCCTTGTATTTGGATTTTTTTTTAGCCATTCCATATTATCCCTATATTCATTTTCAGAAATGAATAAAGAAACTGTTCTAGCTCCTTGATTTATTAGTTCTTTAACAATTGAATCGTAAAGTACTATTTTTTTTTGCTCATTGTTTCTTTGAAAACTTTTGACGTCTATTTTAAAAATTTTTATTTTCTTTGATAATTTAGGAGGTTCTTTCAATTTAAAGCGCCAATCCGTTAAAACGCCCTCTAGGGCAAACCAATAAGGCCCCAAAACTGCGGACAATAAAATAGCGACTATGGTTCCACCCAGTCCTACTCCAAATTTCCGCTTCATTTCTAAAATTAACCTAACATTTATAATTCATTAAAATAGAAACTAGATCAAAATAGAAATGTTTCTAACGCCTTGCATTTTGATTGATTCTCATCTCAATACCACAGTTTAGTTGGCATCAGACGAAAAATTTCTAATTGAAACTTTGCGAGAACCGCGCATATAAACTTGATTTTTGTCGTGAATAAAAAACTCAGTATAAGTTCCACCCCAAGGTTTCGATTGCCTTGAATTAAATCTATTGGCTAAAGTTTTTACTGACTTTAAACCAGAAATTTCTTTTTTCGAAATACTATGAAATCCATTTTGTAAATTTAGTTTTATTGGAAACTCTGGCGATTTTGTCGCAAAAGCTCTTATTCGCTCCAGCCCCGGAGGACCCAATATATTAAAATTAAAGTTGTAGTCTAATGTAGGAATTTTTATTTTCTCTCCCGCTCTTATAAAATTTGATTTTCTATAAGCATTGGGGAAAATTACGGTGATATCTCCATTAGCTCCAACATCTAGTATTGTCAGATAACAGTTCTCTTTAGCGGAAACTGTAAAAATCAAATTTTCTCCAATTTGATAATCTTTTTTATCCGTAGAAACATTTATGCCAAATTCATCGTTACTGGGATTTCCGGAAATAAGTCGGTTTAACTCATAATCGTATTCATCGCCATTATTACTGTCGTTATAATCTGATGAGGGAAATGAAGCCATTGGACTATCAATTTCCGCCAAGTCGTCAGGATGAATCTCCCGGCTTTCAATTTGCCCATATCCCGAAGACACAATATTGCCTGTTTTGGTTCGAATCAATTGCGCTCTCATTTCTAAACCGCCACGCTCTAACCGATAACTGCCAGTAACGTAATAGTCTAAATTATTTTCCTTAGCAAACTCTGAAGAACCAAGGTTATTTATATTTGACGGTAATTGTTTTATTTCTAAATCCTCAACTTGAACCATCAATGTCGAAAAGTCTTCTTTAAGAATTCGGCTAAATGGGGTTGGATTATTCAAACGTAAATCGCGAAATTCAAAAATTCCGATAGAGGGAGAACCGCCTGGGGGCAAGTTTTGGATAACTTGATTAACAAGTTCCGTTATCCCTTGTTTCCATTTCAAAGATTTATTAGTCGCCCATTTTGGTAAATTAATCGAATATGTAAAATTGACCTTTTGGTTTTTTAAAGGAATTAAAAAACTTTGAACAAATTGTCGATCAAAACGCGATGAAATTTTTTCAAAATCAATTTGAGCCGCAACCGTATGAGACTTTTCCTTATAGGAATGAATATTTCTTACTGCCGCAGAAATTATTCCATCTAATCCACTGATTACTTCGTAATCAATATCCCCATCTCCTTCTTCATATCGCATCGTTACTGGAATTCCAGAAAGGACTTTTCCAGAATTTTGCATGAAAACTTTAGCCACCAACGGCTCCGTTAACCCCTTAAACCGAGTCAATTTTTGATTATTACCAGACACTATTTGTATATTAATACCATTTACAATTTGTCTAATAAGGATTCCAAAGTCGGCTAAGTTAGATTTATCCGGAGATTGAGAGGATCGAGTAATTACTTTTTTAGCGCTAATTAACGAGGCCAGCTGACTCTTTTTATTATAACCAGATACGTAAAATTCAAGCGCATCTAAAGCGCGGCCCCTTTCTTCTGCATTCTTGCCGCTTATCCATAAATTTTCGAGCTTTTTATCAATCCTTAGAATTTTTCCATCAACTAAATTAGAGGCTACTTTTCGGTCTAATACCGCTAAAGAATAATAAACTTTCGACTTTGGTTCATACCAACCATCGCGTATTTCCACTCCTTCTAAAATCGTATCAACTTCAGTTTTAATCGCTAACTCTATCCGTGATTTATTCTGAGAAGAGTAGTCTCTCAATATTGACTGAACTCGAACTTTAAGGTTTTTTGCCAATTCCGATCGAGCAGATTCATTCGCCGCAACGTAATTTTTCTCCGAAAATCCGACACCAGTTAAATAAAAAGCATCTGGATATTTGACATGACCGCGTCCAACAACCCAACCTGGTGTTGGTTTAGATAACTTAGATACGGCTTGAAGGGAATTTTTTTCCTCTTTTACCCCAAAACCACGCAAAGTTTGCCCACATCCAATAAGGAACAAAAAAAGTCCAGAAAGCGTTAAATAAATGACAACTCGTTTATACAAAAAGATTACACTCCTTAAAAGTTGCTAAAAAAACAAAGGTAACAAATAAGCAGCAAAAAATATTCCCAAATTTCATTTAGAAGAAGTTTTATCGATATTCTCTTTCATTTTTTTACTCAAAAAACTCAAATTAAAACATAAGGTCAAAAATTTCAAATAGTTATAGATTTATTTTAAAATTAAATTATCGCTTAAAAATTTATCTAACTAAACTTTTTGGTTTCCATTCCCTCAACCAAAAAGTTTGCCTTTATCTGAATTAATGATTTAAAATTTTTATTAATAGAAATAGCGCAAACAACAGGCCCATCTCAAGTTTTGGCATTAATATTGTATATTTTTTTAAGTCAACTATTATAAATTCATTAAGATAATGTATCGATTCTATTAGGAGGAAACCATGGTTCGGAAATACATGTCCCATTTTATTATCTCGCTAACCTTGATCTCCTTTATGGCAATAGGTTGTTCTAGTGGCCCGCCGAAAAGAATGACCCTTAAGGACGCCAAAGCCCCAGACTGGGTAATAAAAGGAGGCGGAGCAAAAGAAGATAGCAATGGCAAAGCTTTTTATGGCGTTGGTACTGCCTCTGGCATAAAAAACTTTTCTTTACAAAGAACCGCTTCTGACGATAGAGCGCGCAACGATATTGCAAAAGTTTTTGAATTTTATACAAAATCGCTGACCAAGGACTATCAAGCATCGACAACTGCTGGGGACTTTAAAGCGTCATCCGAAGAGCAAAACGTTGAAGCGGCTATAAAAACGGTTACTTCCGCTACTTTATCTGGAGTTCAAATTATCGATCATTGGGAACACCCCTATCGAAACGAGATGTTCTCTTTGGCGCGGCTCGACTTAGAAAAATTTAAAGAAAATTTAGACCGCTATAATGAACTCTCGGAAGCGGTAAGAAAAGCCGTGAAACAAAGAGCCGATGCACTTCATGAAGAAATGGAAGCCGAAGTCTTAAAAAAGGATAACCGGTAATGGTCCGGTTATTATGCTTTCTTATTCTTGGACTTACTTCCTCAGCTTTTGCTGGGGAACTCAGCCCCAAACAAATTTATAGGCAAACCGCCGACTCAGTAGTTCTAGTAACTGCGGCAGAATTTAATTCACGTTCGCATAGCCTAGGAACTGGGACAATTATACGTAAAGACGGTTTGGTTATTACCAATTCCCATGTAGTCTACAACGATAAACTGGAAAGAATTTACAAAAAACTAAACGTTTATCTAAAACCTCCCAGGGTAACTGGTAACATAAAACGAGACGCGACTAGAAAATACGACGCGTCAATCATTCATTATTCGAAGTCGTTAGATTTAGCGCTTTTAAGAATTAATAAAGCTCCTTCCTGGCTTAAATTAAAAACTATCGAGTTCAACAATTCGGATAACGTTGAGATTGGCGATCCTGTTATAGCTATCGGTCACCCCGAACAGGGAGGACTTTGGACTTTGACAACAGGTACCATCAGCAGTCAAGTCGACGATTTCCAAGAAGTGACCGGCAAGAACGTATTTCAAACCGAAACAAGTATCAATAAAGGAAATTCTGGAGGACCATTGATCGACGCTAATGGTTATATGATTGGTATCAATTCTAATATTGCCAGAAAAGGTAAGAGTGGCACCGTTATTACGTCGATAAACTTCTCAATAAAATCAAATGTTGCGCTTCGATGGCTGAAAAAATTTGGATTCTCTTTTGATTCGATATCTAATGTTTCCCAAGCTCCAATAGTAATTGAACCTAAAACTTCAGCGCCACGTATCGTTCCGATTCCTAGCGAACCTAAAATCGTTGCTGAAACACCGTCTAAAGAAACTTATCAGAAAGTCATAGAGCCTAGAATAATCAAAAAAAAATCTAAACCTATTTCCCCTTTACAAAGCGTAGAGGACGAAATGGAAGGCTTGATGGATTCGATGAGAAAAGGAACTAGAAAGAAAACTTTTTTTGATTGATCCAATTAACCAAACGAATTAAAAAGGTTTAAGATTATCTCTTATCACTCATAAAACAGCAGTCCTTTAGATAGTTTTTATCCGTTCCGAAAGGAAATATATAATGAGATTTTTGGGACTTAATTTCCTTATAGTATTGTGTCTAACACTTGGAAGTTCTTCAAACGCAATCGCTTTTAAGCTCTATCTGGATAAAACATTCACTAAATATATAGAAGCGGAAGAACAGGATTGTTCTATACACAAAACCGAAGATGGAGAAATAACCCTTGGGTTTAAAGCTGGAAACTTTCTTTTTAGCGTCGGTCCTGAAATCACCTTCGGCAGGTATCAAGGAATTGATTGGGACGTTACTGTGCAGAGGATTATCGCCCGATATCAACAGGTTTGCACACGTTATAATACTGGCAGTTTAACAAAACAAGATTACGATAAAAGAATCGCCGAAATAGAAACTCTAGAAGAAGAGGCTCACAAACTTTATCAAAAAATACTCAAGGAAAAAGCCCAAAAACAAGAAAACACGTTCAGAGAAATGGATCAAGACGTTAGAAGATTTGAATCTTATCGCCAAAAATACGAAGATATTAATCGACAGTTAAAAGATCTTTAAGGTCTCTGTTTATGGATTTGACATCCCTGATCAATTTATTGATCTCTATTCCAGGCCCTTCATTTTTATTTTTCTTTTCCCTTTTTATGGCCGTGTCCCTTTTCGCGGCTTGGATTTGGGGACCTGACAATTCTAGTCGCTTTTCTTTGCCCAAACTAACCCGATTTGATTCCTTTTCGATAGCGGCATTGAGCGGAGCCGCTTCTGTTATTAGAACAGCTGTTTTCAATTTATGGTCTCGCAATCTGATCAAGATCGATCCATCGGGACGAAAAAGCATGCTGAGCGCAAACGGTTCCGGTAGAGAGACATCTCATCCTATAGAAGCGGAGGTCCTTCAGTTCTTGCGTACGCCAAAAAGTTCCTCAGATTTGCTACGCGACCCTCATCTAATAAAAACCGTTGAAAAAAACCTTAGACATATTAATACAAGCTTACATAATGCTCATCTACTTCGAAACGAAAACGAAAAAAATAAAACCTGGAAGATTTGTCTTTTTACCCTGGCCCTTTTTTTGACTATTGGCGGAACGAAACTTTATTACGGAATAATTTTTGAAAAACCTTTTTTTTTCTTAATTATACTTTTGATCGCTTCCATCATTCTAACCTTTAAAGTTTTGCAACCTGGCCGTCTGACTACCTCTTTAGGCAAAAAATACTTAAGGGAACTAGAAAAGCATTTTGTGTGGGTAAAAGGTCAAATCAAGAATGGCAAACCTCCTCATGGAATAGAGATGGGATTTATTGCCGCTATTTTTGGTCCTGAAGTTTTTGCCGATACTGCAGAGTTTAGTCCTTTTTATAATACTTTTCGACAGGCTAATGTTTCCTCCGGATCAAACTCTGGAGGGTGCGGAGGGTGCGGAGGCGGGTGCGGAGGCGGATGTGGCGGCGGATGTGGAGGGTGTGGTGGATAAAAATTTATTTCTCCCCGACCATTTAATGGAATCGGAAATCTGCGGAGCTGGACCCTATGTTCCCGATGGACTTTTATTACAATGGCACATTACAGAACGTTGTAACCTTCGTTGCGAACACTGTTATCAGGACGTCTATTCAGGAAAGGAGCTTACTTTTTCCCAACAGCTAGAAGTTTTAGAACAATTTAAAGATTTATTAAAACTTTGGCGGTCACAAACCGGAAACGATAACCTTCGTGGGCATATAACCATTACTGGCGGCGAACCTTTTGTGAGAAACGATTTTTTAGATCTTTTAGATATTTTCGCTAAAAATAAAAGCTATTTTTCATTTGCGATTCTAACTAATGGATCTTTCATTGATTCCCGAATGGCGACTAAATTAGCCGAACTCGGACCTTCCTTTATACAAGTCAGCTTAGAGGGAACAAAATACACTCACGATAAAATTCGAGGAGAGGGAAACTTTGATCAAACCGTTTCAGCCATTAAACATTTAATTAAAGAAAAAATTCACACTCTCATTTCCTTCACGGCACATCGCGCAAACTTTCGAGAATTTCCGGAACTAGTCCAAATTGGAAAACAGTTAAAGGTAAATCGCATATGGTCCGACCGGTTCATTCCACGCGGAGCGGGCAATGACATGGCGGAAGAAATGCTAAATCCGCAAGAGACTCAAGAGTTTTTTGAAATAATGGAGAGAGAAAGAGTCAAGACACAACGCAGTTGGTTTAATAAAACAGAAATTTCTATGCACCGAGCCTTGCAATTCCTAGTTGGCGACGGAAAACCCTATCGATGCACTGCGGGCGATACCCTAATTACTGTCCAACCTAATGGCGACCTTTATCCTTGCCGTCGAATGCCCATCTCCGTTGGCAATTTGACGACGGTTCCATTAAAAGAACTCTACTATAAAAGCGGACTTTTCCAAGATTTAAGAGATAGAAATAAGGTCAGCGATGGTTGCGAAAAATGTTTTTACAATAAACTCTGCCAAGGCGGTTTGAAATGCCTATCCTATGCGGTAACAGGGGATCCTTTTAAAAAGGACCCTGGTTGCTGGAATAATTCTAACTCAAATCCCTCAGAATCAGACGACTTGACCGAATTCGAATACGAGGCAAAATGAAAACGGAAATCGACCTATCGAAAACAAGGCTGCCATTAGAAGCTCAAAACGCAGTTTCCTTATTATGCGATCAATTAAAAGAGATTCTTGACGATCAATTAGAATCCATAATTCTTTATGGAAGCGCAGTCACAGACGATTACCGACCGGGCCAAAGCGATGTCAATATTCTTATAGTATTGAAAAACATCGATACAGAAACCATGAACAAAGTTCTGGAACCGCTATTTCTATCTAAACGTTATGGAGTATCCCCCTTATTCTTGACCCAAGATGGGGTGGAGTCTTCCACTAAAGTATTTCCCATCAAATTTCTAAGTATGCAGGAAAACTATAAAGTTTTATTAGGAGAGGACGTTTTAAAAAATCTATCTGTCGATAAAAACAATCTTCACTTTAGATGCCAACAGGAAACTCTCAATTTATTGATGAGGCTACGTAGACATTATCTAACTAGCGGCGGTTCTGGGTTACCAGAAAGGATCGGCCGTGTCATAGGCCATTTTTTAGAAACTTTAAAAAGAATCATTTCACTAACTGAAGAAATTCCAACTTCAAATCAGGAAGTTTTGGAAAAATCTGAATTAATTATAGGATTGGATAAAGCCGTCCTTCAAAAAGCATTAGATTACCGCAAAAGTTCGCCTCACCTTACCCATGAAGAAGGAGATTCTATTTTCAACGACTTCTTGAAAACCGCAACTCAAGTAGCACGTTACACAGAACGCCTTAAAATTAATTAATTTTTTAAAAAAATTACGATATTGAGATTCAAAAAGCTAATTATTTTAATAAATTCAACCGAATAAAAGGTAAGGATTTAATAGTTTCTGTAATCTTAAATTTGTCATGAGATTGTAACTTTACTTGTCTACAAGCAGGTACTATATTGATTACTATCAATCAAACCCTTCCAAAAAAATGAAAATTCGATATATTTTATTTTTATTCATACCCTTTATTTTGATGGGATTATCTCAGAGCGACATGTCTCTCAAAAAATCTATCAAAGTGAGGAAAGAGTCTCCAAGCTATAAAATAGCTAAAATTGATGCCCAAAATGCACAACAATTAGCTTCATTTGGGAAAAAGCTACTCAATGAAGGACGCTACGAAGAGTCTTTGGAGCCTTTAAAAAATGCTATCAAACTTGAGCCCAAGGATGCCGATACCCATTTTCACCTGGGTTTGGCGTATGGGGCTTTGGGAAAGCAAGGAAAGAAAGTTAAGCATTACAAAGAAGCTACTCGCTTAAACCCAGAGCATGCTCAAGCTCTTTTTAAGTTAGGTTTGGCCGAGGCGGCTTTAAATAGACATCAACAAGCAATCGGTTATTACAAAAATGCTTTGTACTCAGACCCATATCTTCCTAGAGCAAATTACTTTTTAGGGCTTTCCTACTATCTTTCGGGGCGTTATAAAGAAGCTTTACCACCCTTAAAAAAAGCATTGGACTCCGAACCAGAAAACCCTCAAGTCTTTTATAGCTTAGGTTTAGCCTACTTAAAACTGGGAGAATATAAAAAATCTCTCCACCCCTTAAAAAATGCACTTTCAAGACAACCTAATTTACCGGAAGAAATGGCAAAAGTAGATTTATCCCAAAACTAGATCTAATAAACTCCCTACCAAAGCTTTAGATTTTTAAGAACTTTTATCGGCAAAATCCATAAACTGAGCTCCTTTAAATATTGCAAAATCCTCAAAAATTGCTTTTTGAAAATCAGCAACGCCACTGAAATAAGCTTTTCTAAAATCGACTCTCAAAAGCCTCATTTTAGAAAAACCAATGTCTCCAGGAAAAACAACCCCTCCTAGATTAGCCGGTTGATTATTGTCTTCCCATTCTTGAATGAGTGAAATAATACGTTTGTTAAATCCTTCAACTTCTTCTTCTGTCCATTCTTTTTTGACGCTCGTATTGCCAACAGTGTCGATAATAGGAAGGTGAAACTCGCAATATCTTCGACCCTGAAATTCTATCAAGTTATGATCGTTAACAAGAAATTGACATCCTTCATAAACGCAAGACATGACTCTCCTTTTAGGAAACTATTCCAACAACCAAATATCAAACTAAATTGATAATAGGTGAATGGAAAATGTTACCCCCCTCGAGGAATTAATCGCATCTTCCCAATTGAAGATGCATGAATAAATCTAGAGATACCTTTATTAGCTATTTAGATCAAAAATGGCAAAATACCAGCTTCTGGTATAGTTTTTGAATTCAAAATTTATATTGCTTTTGATCGCAAAGTATATCCGAATACACAAATATTTTTGCGTTTTTTTTTTAAAGCGGGAAAAATCAAAGGTTTTTACAAGCGCCTCGGAGACCATTGATATTAAAGGCTTTTATAATATCTCTAAGAAGGGAAAATTCAATAAATTTCAATAATCACCTTCCGAATAATAATATTACAATGCCAATATTAAAGTTCTAAAAATACCTTTAAATAGGCAAAAAACGAAGAAAAATTGACTTTTTTGGCAAGAAATAATTTTTATCTTTAAAAAATCAAGGAACTTTAAGGCAATCGCCTATTGCAAAATGCAACAAACTTGTAACCTTAATTTAACTCGTCTGTAACATCCCATTATAAATAAAGGTTACCATTTAAGTTATTAGTGAATTAGAGTCCCTAAGCTTAACTTTTTATGGACAATCTTATTATTTAAATCGCCATCCCAAATAATATTTTGAATGTGTTTTTTCAATATTTTTTAAAGCTAAACCTTGATGGGATTTTCAATTTTTGATCACTTTTCTTTATCAAAAAATGCTGAATAAAATTTTAGTTATTAGATTGTGCTTTTCTGAGATATAATTTCACCATTTCGAAATAATCTAATGTTTCAAACCACTAAAAAATTTCTTATTTCTCTCGTCTTAGTTTCTCTATTAATCCAGCCTTACCAAATCCACGCTAAAGAAATTAAGCTACCATCTAAAGGATTCCATAAACTCAAAAAAATGACGTTGGAAGAACTGATGGATATCAAAATCAGTTCGGTTTCCAAAAAAGAAGGAATTCTATTCAATGCTGCCGCTGCGGTAAGCGTGATTACCGAAGAAGACATTCGGCGATCTGGAGCCACAACGATTCCAGAAATTTTACGCACAGTTCCCGGCATGGAAGTGGCCCAAATTGACGCTAATAAATGGGCAATCTCCACCCGAGGTTTCAACGAAATTTTTTCCAAAAAGCTTTTAGTTCTAGTAGATGGCCGTAGCGTTTACAATCCCGCTTTTGCCGGGGTATTCTGGGATGTTCAGGACACTTTATTAGAAGATATCGACCGTATTGAAGTAATAAGAGGGCCAGGGAACACGCTATGGGGAGCGAATGCCTCAAACGGCGTAATCAACATTATTACAAAAAATGCGATAAAGACACAAGGCGCCTTGCTTTCCGGAGGTGGAGGAACCCAAGAAGAAGGATTTAGTAATTTCCGGTACGGCGACAAACTTAACGAAAAAGCTCATTATCGAGTTTATGGAAAAGTTTTTAAACGCGATGACTTTGTCGATGCGCAGGGGAACGATACGAAGGACGATTGGAAAGCCATTCGTGGCGGTTTTCGAATCGACTGGGACAATTATGACTCAAATATTTTTACTATTCAGGGAGATATTTATTCAGGTAAATCAGGAGTAGAAATAAAGCGTGACGACAATAAAATAATGGTCTCTCCTTTTTTTGAAAATTCGGTAGAAGACGCATCGGTAAGTGGCGCAAATATTTTAGCTCGTTGGAATCGAGTGAATGAGGATCAATCAGATACTCAGCTTCAATTTTACTATGACCGCTTTAAAAGAATGGAGTCTACCCTTACTCAAACGTTTGATACAGTCGACCTTGACTTTCAACATCGATTTAATCTCGGAAACGATAAAGAAATCATCTGGGGGTTAGGCCAGAGAGTGGTCGCCGATAACTTTAGGAATAGTTTTACGCTTTCCTTCAACCCCGCCAGCGAAGTTAATTTTAATACCAGCGGTTTTATTCAAAGCGATATAGGTTTTTTAGATAACCAGTTGACTCTTGTAGTAGGCTCAAAATTTAGCTATAACTCATTCACCGAATTTGAAATTCAGCCGAATATCCGTTTAAGTTGGACACCAAACGACACCAACACAATATGGACCGCGCTTTCCCATGTTGTTAGGACTCCAGATCGTGTTGAAGATTCCAGTCGCGTCAATATATCGGCATTTCGGGTGGACGGAACGCCTAATATGGTGGCTTTTTTCGGTTCTGATAATGTAGACGCTGAAAACTTAACCGCATTGGAGCTTGGCTACCGCTTCCGACCTAACGATAGGCTCTATTTTGATATAACGGGTTTCTTAAATTTTTACGATCATCTAATAACTGCCGAAACCCAAACAGCTTTTTTTGAAACTACGCCGCCACCAAGCCACTTTGTAATCCCTCAAGTTATAGACAACAAATTGTCGGGTGAAACCTTTGGCATCGAATTTCTTTCTCAGTGGAACGTTACCGACTGGTGGAAATTAAAAGGTTGGGTATCGTGGTTAGAAATCCAACTACGAAACGATCTTGGAAGTACAGATATCTCTGCCGAAGGAGTAGCGGAAGGACAAAGCCCTCAATATCAGTTCTTTGTTCAATCTCGTCTCAACCTTCCTTACGGACTTGAGCTTGATAAAACCTTACGTTTTGTAAACAAATTAAAAACTTTAGATATTCCGAGCTACACACGTTTTGACATACGTATAGGTTACCATCCCCGCGAAGACGTGGAAATTAGCTTTGTAGGACAAAATCTTTTAGATCCTCATCACCCTGAATTCACCTCCCCGAATACTGGAATTTTATCTTCCGAAGTTCCGCGAAGTTTTTACGGAAAATTAACATGGAAATATTGAATCGGTATTCGCAATGACTTTAAAAAATTTAATACATTTTAGTTGCCGATTTCGATACAAAACTCCTAGCGTCTCCATTTTTCGCTCGAGCCTTTGCCTTTTTTCAATTCTGCTTTTTCTCACTTTTTCTTTTAGTAATGCTTTCGGTCAAGAATCCAATAACGAAAAGTCTCTTAAATTGGAATTGCAGGTCGCTATGATTTATAAAATATTGGATTTCATCCAATGGCCCACAAACTCATTTATCAATTCTCACAAAACTTTCCGTATAGGCGTCTTAGGAGCTAGCCCTATTTTCGGTTCTCTAAAACTTTTAGAAGAAGAAACCATTAAAGATTTGCAAGTTAAAGTCGAATTAGTGGAAAATATAAACAATATCAAAAATTTCCATCTCCTTTACGTATGCCCTAAACAGATTAACCAAATGCCGTTTATTGTAAATGCAGCGATGGAAGGAAAAACATTAACTTTAAGCAAAACGAATGGTTTTGCCCAAAGAGGAGGAATCATAAATTTTTATGAAAATAAAGGGAAAATGCGCTTAGAAATAAATTTGAACCAAGCAAAAAAATCAGAATTTAAAATAAGTTCCAGATTACTAATGCTATCTCGAATCATAAGTTCCGAAAACCAATAAAGCCATGCGATTCATTACCGACGTTTCCATTCAAAAAAAGTTAATTCGGGTCATCATGTTAACTTCTGGGATCGCTCTGGCTTTAGCTTGCGTCTTATTCGCTATTTATAATTTCACCATGTTTAGAATTGGGGAAGTCAGAGAGCTTACAAGTTTGGCTGAAATTGTCGGCAACAATAGCTCTGCCGCGCTCGTATTCGACGACCCTCAAACGGGAAAAGACGTACTAAGGTCTCTTCAAACGGATAACCGTATAGAGGCCGCAGCCGTGTACGATGCTAATGGAAAAATTTTCGCTTTTTTTAACCGTAATGATTCAGATCCTAATATTTTTCTTTCAAAATCTGATTCATCCGCCGATTCCTTTACTCTCAATAAACTTAACATCACTCTGCCAATTCAACTCAACAATGACACAATAGGAACTATTCGGATCATTAGCCACCACAAGTCTTTGCCTAAGCTTTTAGGTGAAAACGGTCTCATAGTTTTTATTGTATTGATCATATCGTCTATTGCCGCTTTTCTCGTTTCCAAAAAGTTAGAATCGATGATTTCTGGCCCAATTATGCATTTGTCCGACAAAGTTTCTCAAGTATCGGTTGATCGCGACTACTCTATTCGCGCGACAAAAACTACTCAAGACGAAATGGGAAACTTGATAGATAAATTTAACGAGATGTTGGATCGCATCCAGGAACAAGAGATTGCTTTACAGGGAGTTAACGACCGGTTGGAAGATCAGGTTGAAGAACGTACCGCTAAACTAAAAACAGCTATTTCATTGGCAGAACGCGCTAAAATTGAAGCGGAAAAAGCTAACCAAGCTAAATCTGAGTTTCTTTCGCGAATGAGCCATGAGTTGCGAACTCCGATGAATGCAATATTAGGTTTTACTCAAATGATGTTGAAGGACACTCAAACACCTTTACATGAAATTCATCAGACCGATGCAAACCACATTATTAAAGCGGGAAAGCACCTCTTAGAATTGATTAACGAAGTTTTAGATCTTTCTAGAATAGAATCTGGCCAATTCTCTGTTTCTAACGAAAACAACCAACTAAAAGATATTATTGAAGAAGTTTTAGAAATTATAGAACCCACCGCTAAAAAGCATAAAATTAAATTGGTTTACGAAATGGACCAATTTGAAAATTCTATCGTATTCGCGGATTCTGTTCGTTTAAAACAAGTAATCTTAAATTTATTGTCTAATGGGATAAAATATAACAACCCAAATGGATCGGTCCAAGTTCTTAAAGAAATCGCTGAAGACAAACAAGCTTTCAGATTAAAATTTATCGATACCGGCCCTGGAATCCCTGAGGATAAATTAAATGATATATTTGAGCCTTTTAATAGGTTAGAAGCAGATAAAACAGCTATTGAAGGGACCGGAATTGGTTTATCTATTTGCAAAAAATTAATGGAAATGATGGGCGGAAACCTAAATGTAAAAAGCGTAGTCGGTGTGGGCTCCGAGTTCTTTATTGAAATACCAATAGGTCAAGCAAATAAAAATAAGAGCGTCACAACAATTTTTCCGCAAGAATTGGAAACCAGTTATCCCGAAGTTTCGCATGGAGAAACAATATTAGCTCTTTATATTGAAGACAATGTTGATAACTTGGCTTTACTAGAACGACTTGTCTCCGAGATTCCAGCCCTAAAATTAATTTCGGCGCCTCGCGCTAAAATTGGAATTGAATTAGCTCAAACCCATCTGCCTAATATTGTTTTAATGGATATCAATATGCCCGAAATGGACGGGTTTGAAGCGTTAGAACGTTTGCAAGCGTTAGAAGAAACTAGCGGCATACCGGTAATTGCCGTTAGCGCTAACGCCATGCAAAAGGATATAGAGAAAGCTGAACAAGCGGGATTCAATGGTTATATTACTAAACCTATAGAAGTTCAAAACTTCCTCTCTGTCATCTCTAAAACCCTAGGAAAACAAATCACAACTACTGATTAGATTTTTTTAGGGAATAAAAAAGCCTCCTTCCACATAAAGTGAAAAGAGGCTTTGAAAATCTATATGGGAGAACTTTTTAAGCAACTTCCCCTTTGCTGAAATGCATGATACCCCACGACAAATGGTCGTTGTTTCCAGCTTTAATCCAATGTTTTAATCCTGCGATCATTGTATCGATATATTCTTTTCCGCAAGCTTCAACCATTTCATCGTAACGCTCCTCAGTCTCTTCCATTACGCGTCGGTAATGAGTGGTCAAATGCACGGACAAATCCAATATATGAGAGCTTTCAATCCCAAGCTTCCTCGCTTGCTCTACATAAAACCCAAACGAGCCAAGAGTATCTAGATGAATTCTATCCAATACAGGCTGCAAAACTTCTTGCGGGCAGCCATAAGTTTGCATCAAATCGGTAAAAATAAAATCTCCATCGTCTTTTAGCACCCTATCCACTTCTGAAATCACTTTTGCTCTATCGGAACTATGAACAATTGCGTCTTGAGACCAAATGACGTCGTAAGAACTATCTGGAAAAGGAATATCTTCAAAATTACCTTCAACAATAGTAATAAGATGATCTAACTCTTGTTCCTTATTAAATCTTTCGTTCTTTGCGTTTTGAGTTTCGCTAAGGTTTAAGCAGGTCACTTCACAATCAAAAGTCTTAGTAAGGTATCGAGCCGCTCCACCATATCCAGAACCGAGATCAAGAACCTTGGTATCCTTGGTTATACCCACTTTTTTGGCCATTTTATGGACAATTCGGGGACTAGCATCTTTAATGGATTCGTCAGGTTGATTATAAATACCAACATGAATGTGCTCGCCACCCCAAATTTTAAAATAAAATTCGTCTGCCGGGGTACTATCGTAATACTCTTGCGCTTTTTCTACGGCAGTTTTGTCGGTTGAAATTTCCATGAATGCACTCCTTTATTGAGTTAGGGAATAGCATTCAGACGCTGTCCTCGCAGTTTAATGCCATATTGCAAAAAAATATAAACGCCCAAATAAACTATAAAATTATCAAAATAATCGACATAAGTATATTACGTTGTATGGAAGACAATATAATATATTAAAAATGCTTAATTTACAAGTCTTGACCTTATTCAATCGGCTTGCATACCGATATAACACCATACAAATAGTCAATTAAATCAACTTAAACAATTAACAAGATAGCGTTTAGGGCTATTCCCCTATACAATATGCCTTTAAACTAAAATTTAACTTTATCCTTCCTCCTACAATCGCTTGATTAATGAATCACAAAATAACCACCAAACCAATTTGGTTCTTTAAAGAAACCAATCCCCCGGTTTTTATAGCATCTGCAGTGTTGATGTTTATCTTTATTTTATTTGCGACCCTACTTCCGGAAATATCTAAAAAATTTTTTAATTTCATCCAATCGTCCATAGTAGAAAACTTAAGTTGGGTCTTCACTATTGGAACCGTCGCATTTCTTTGCTTTGTGCTGTTTCTCTTATTTAGTAAATATGGAAAAATTCGATTAGGACAACCTGGAGAGAAACCTCAATTCAACTACCCAACCTGGTTCTCGATGATGTTTAGCGCTGGTATGGGTATCGGGTTGGTATTTTGGAGCATTGCCGAACCCATAAAACATTACATGAGCCCACCTGTTAGCGATGTAAAAATGTTAGCTGCCGCTCATCAGGCTATGAACGTGACCTATTTTCATTGGGGATTGCATGCCTGGGGTGTTTTTATGGTGGTGGGACTTTCTCTCGCTTATTTTTCTTTTAGAAAAGGACTGCCGCTCACCATCCGATCTTGCTTCTACCCTCTTTTAGGCGACAAAATTTACGGTCCCTGGGGACATTGTATCGATGTTTTCGCAGTGGTCGGAACTATGTTTGGAGTGGCGACTTCCCTTGGATTGGGCTCAATGCAAGTCAATTCCGGTTTAAATTTTGTAGTAGACGTTCCTGAAAGTAAAACCATTCAAATCATTCTCATAGCGCTAATAACAGCCTGTGCTACCGCGTCGGTTGTATTGGGCTTGGAAAAAGGCATCAGTCGAATAAGTAATTTTAATGTGGGAGTCAGCATCCTATTAGTTGCTTTTGTATTTTTTCTCGGACCCACTTTTTTTATTGTCGAAATGTTTGCCACTAATATTAAAGATTATTTCAGCAATATTTTGTATTTCAGTTATTGGAGCGAATCCATCGCCACGACCGAATGGAAATCCAGTTGGACAACGTTCTATTGGGGATGGTGGATCGCCTGGGCGCCATTTGTCGGCCTATTCATCGCACGAATATCAAAAGGTAGAACCATCCGCGAATTCATATTAGGAGGTTTGTTTGCCCCAACGTTCGCCACATTTATTTGGTTGAGTATTTTTGGAGGGACCGCTCTTCATCTTGAAATATTTCAAGGAGCGCCTATCGCTGAAGCAGTTTCCTTAAATGTTAGCTCGGCTCTTTTTAAAACGCTAAACCAACTTCCCTACGCTCAAATTACGGCTGGTTTATCTACTATGGTAATTGTTACTTTTTTCGTTACTTCATCCGATTCGGGTAGTTTGGTCATTGATATATTGACTGCTGGAGGACATCCTAATCCTCCCGTAAATCAAAAAGTTTTTTGGGCCATAACGGAAGGAGTAATCGCTTCAGTCTTGGTATTGGCAGGAGGATTAACGGCGCTACAAACTGCCGCAATTGCTTCTGGGCTTCCTTTTGCGATAATTATGGTGGGAATGTGTATCTCTCTCATCAAAGGACTGAGAAGTGAATTAATTATTACAAACAAAGATAGCTCTTAATAAAAGAGGATTGTGCCGGTTCTTTATCGCGGGGAGGAATCTAAAAATAGCGAACCAGAACCGACATCTTCCTTCGAAGTTATTTAATATTGACCGTCATAATGACAAACTCCTTGTTCATCTGAGTTCCCTGATGCGGCTCCACGTAAGTTCCGTCATAATAATACCACTGTAAAGGAAGCATTTTTCCTAGCTCCTTGGGCTGTCTGGGAAGTTTTCCCACATCCAGTCCATTTTCGATGAAAGTCTTTGGATTCAAGTAATACACAATATCCTCATGAGTTCCTTCCGGACGGCTTGAAAAATGAATCATGTTATGTTTGGTTACTTTTTCTAACATGCAATATTCGCCACTTGCATTTGTAATATCTATTGCCGCTAACTTTGAACTTGGAGCAAACAAATTAGCAATAGCATTAATTTCCTTCCGGGCAGTTCCTTTTAGTTTCAAAACAGAAGCAAACTCTCTTTTTATTTTTTCTAACTCAACTTTCGAATCGCTGGATACAGAGGCATCACTCCCAGTAACCGGCGTTACCATAAAAATTAACGCAATGAAGAATGTCCAAAAAAATAAACCAACCTTTGGCAGCTTTTCCATAATATTTCCTTTCTAAAATTCCAAAGTTTATTTGATAAGTTTATTGGTTAACTTTTCCATGAGTCGCTTCCCAATGTCCAATTGATTGTGGAATCATTACTGAACCGTCTGGGATAGGCGCTCCATCAGGCCAAAGATGAAAAATAATTCCATCCGTTTTACCAACATAGTCGGCTAATTTTTTCTGTTCTGCTGGATCGGTCGGATTATGAATTGCGACCCGGCCAGTAGCAATTTCTTCTGCATGGTCATGCCAATTTTGTTTATGAGAATGTTTGGGAATTACTTTTCTTGCCAATTCTTTAGAAACCATATATTCAATTTCAGTCATACGAGCGTTTGCGTCAGTCGATTCAAACAGAATACATTGGATAATATCTTTATTTATTGGCTTACAATAATGATGAAATGGACCAACAACTTCTCCATTCATTATGTGCGGCGCCGAAACATGAATGGTATAACCCGAAAGAGGATTGGGTGGAGCCTTTTCCTCAGCGCCAACATTCATTGAAGCGCAACCAAATATGAATAATGCAATTAAGCCTATTCGCAATATTTTTTGAGTTTTCATTTTTTAACTCCTAATAAAAAAAGATTTTAAATTTGTTTTTTATATTTCGAGAAAATCAAGCAATGATTTTCTTTATCCTTGAGCTAATCATAAGAGTTTTAATCAAATTAAATAATCGCTAAGATCACGAAACTTTTGAGGTATATTCTCGACTCTTCATGTAGTAATAAAACTACATAATAAGATTAAGAGAAGATTCTAATAATCCAAGGCTTAATAGTTTGTTTTCTGTGAAAATTAATCCATCAAAAAAATAATTATTAAAGGCTCTCTTAAAGTTATCTTGAGGTAAGTTTACCGCTAGTTATAAAATGATAGCTTCTCTCATTGATCTAACGCTAGTTGGTACTTTTATAAACGGTATAACTCTAATCGGTTGGCGCGTTTCTCGACTCATGGATATTTTATTTGATTTTGCTCTTGCAGAAAGAATACCTACTACCCTCTTATTGGCGGGAACAATCTTTTTGAACTATTATGGATTGGGAGTAATATTTGGATCGTCGGATACAGCTTATCTAGGGGATTGTCTACTTTATACGTTTATTCTTTACCTTTTTATCTAACCTATATCGTATTAATTTATTTGATAATTCCACGCCTTACCAACTAAACGTAAACTTAATATCGGACATTTTAGAATGTTTTTACTGAACTAGCATTCGCCTTCCTTCAGCTTAGGCAAAGGAAATTGACCTAATCGCTTATAAATTACGAACCCACAATTCCCCAAGAAAACGATCCAATATCCGGGCTCTGAATTTCGATTTGGTCTCCAACATTTAGCGGTCCTACTCCAGAAGGAGTTCCCGTAAAAATAATATCGCCCTCTCGTAAAGTCCACCAACCGCTGAGTCTCTTGATTAAGTTTTTTATAGGAAAAATCATATCTTGAGTATTGCCATTTTGACGAAGGTCTCCATTCACGCGACATGAGAAAAGCAAATTCTCCAAATCAATAGAACCTGATTCATAAGCTTTGAAACAACCTAAAGGAGCGCTTTGGTCAAACGATTTTGAGAGTTCCCACGGCAAACCACTTTTTTTTAATTTGCTTTGAACGTCTCTCAACGTTAAATCCAATCCTAAAGTAATGCCGGCAATATACGAATAAGCATCTCCTTCGGAAATGTCTCTTCCTTCTTTTCCAATCAAAAGAACCACTTCCGTCTCATGGTGCAACTCCGCTCCATACCGGGGATAGCAAAGAAATTCACCTGGAGCCACAATATTAGAAACGGGCTTCATAAAAACTACCGGTTCGTCTAAGCGGTTGCCTCCTAACTCTTTTATGTGTTCGTCATAATTTTTTCCAATACAAAAAATGCGTAGTGGATTATACGATTGGTTATTTATCAAAAATTGCAAGGGTTTACCTTTTTAAAAGATTAATATTTATTAAGCCGATTGGAACTTCTATTGTAAAAGTTATTGAGTTTTGCCAATCAAAAATTCACAAATATAGAAATACATTGACCAGAAAGAGTAAAGAAAATATTTGGTTCCTAAAATTCTTAATAATAGAGTATTCTCTAAGAACGTTTGATCATTAACCGGTAATTACCGTTATTAGATTCAAACCTATACTGCAAAATGATTAAAAATTTTATACTTCAATGAACATTCAATTCTTTAGCCATTCCTCAATAATAATTCGAACGGGCGAAACAACTTTATGGACCGATCCTTGGACTATTGGAAAAGTTTTTAATAACTCCTGGGCTCAATTTCCTGAAGTTAAATTTGACCAAACCTTGTTGGATGAAATTAACGCTATTTGGATTTCTCACGAACATCCAGATCATTTTAACATTCCAACGCTTAAATCGTTCCCAACATGGTTTAAGGAAAAAGCGACTGTTTATTTTCAAAAAACCAATAGCGATAAAATGGAAAAAGCCTTTCGCCAACTAGGGTTTACTAATATTCAATTGTTGCCGCATAGAGAAATTGTAGACCTTGATTCTAAAACTAAAGTTTATTGCTATCAGGTTGGCATTATGGATTCCTGTTTGGCTACGATTCAGGGAAACGATACTATTCTCAATATTAACGACGCAAAAATACAAAAACCCGACTGCCTGAATATTATGAACGATATCGGGAAATCAAAAATCTTATTAAATCAATTTTCAATTGCGGGCTTCAACGGGTTCCCAAACTTTAAAGAAAACCTGAAAAGGGAAAAAGAGAATACTCTTGAAGAAATGACTGAGAGACATGACTGGCTAGGAGCGGAATATACAATTCCATTTGCTAGTTTTATTTATTTCTGCTGTGAAGATAATCGTTTCATCAACGAATATGCTAATAATCCAAACGACGTCGACACTTTTTTTAAAAAAAAAGGGAAAAAGCTCTTAACTCTCTATCCTGGAGACTGTGTTGAAACCTCTAAAACCGAAGCTCACGATTCCTCTGATTCCCTAGCCAAATTTGAATCAGATTTTAAACGCTTCGATTCGTTGCCATTCGATCAAAGCCCACTTATCGAAGTAGAAACCATAGAAAAAACATTTCATGAGTTTTCAAAACGCTTACATACCTATTATCCTTTATTTATTTTGAAACTACTGAAACCCGTTAAGGTATACATCCGAGACTTAGGCAGTGGCATTGAGTTTTCCATACCAGATCAACGGTTTAAGGAAGTCGTGATTACGGAACAACAAACAGATTTATCCCTAAACTCTCAACCCCTTTTTTTTGCATTAAAGTTTCCTTTCGGAATTCAAACATTAGGGGTTTCAGGTAGAGGCTTGGTTTTAAATAACTTTAAAAATTGGAAATATCATAGAATTATCGCTTCGCTTTATAATGCAGAAATTTATTTCAGATTTAGATATCTTTTCAGGAAGGAGTTTTTGAAATTCATTTTTTCAAAATGGACTACATTAATTCAACAATTGAATGCCAAACTCAAGCGGATGTAATTCCTAGGTAGCTTTATAATTTAGCTTATAAAACCAATAATTTACGATTTAAACAATTTTTATCGTTTAATTTCTATTTGCCTATAGCTATCATATCCGCAAGCTGGGACATCGTAAGGTGAAAAATTACGGAATGAACGGCTTCAACTAACCCCATATCGTTACTGGGAACGTGAACATTAATCTTGGACAAACCTTTGACCTTCCCACCGTCAAACCCAGTAACCCCTAATACACCCATACTATTTTTAAGCGCATATTCAGCCGCCTTAACCACATTAGAACTGTTGCCAGAACCGCTTATTATGACCAAACGATCCTTTGGTTGGGCGTATGTCATTAATTGTTGTAAAAAAACATTCTCATAACCTTCATCGTTCGCTAGCGCCGTTATGAAAGGTCCATTATCTGTTAAGGAAACAGCTCGAATTCTTTTCTTCTGCGAAATATCCGACAAAGTACCTTTTGCCAAATCTTGCGCAAAATGACTCGCATTTGCTGCGCTACCGCCATTACCAATAATAAAAATGGTAGAGCTCTCCTGATACGCGTTGTAAAGTTCCATCACAAAAGGACCAATTTGAGGCTCTACGTCGTCAAGTTTACGCTTGATTTCTTCAAAATAATCCTCGGTCTTTTCAGAATCATAAATCATATTTTAGAAGCTTTCTTAATCTTCTCGACGAGAAGAGATTTTTAAATCAAATTGAAATAATAAAAAATAATTTTTTTGAGTTATATCCAATCTTTTTTAAATATACACATTGAAAGAAAAAATATATATGGCTAACTCATTGTACTACAAAGTTATTTTCCATTTTTAAAAATTACAAATCCTGAAGAAATTTCTTATCATACGCTTCATTTTTAGGGAATTATTATTTTCTTATAATAAAAAAACTTAAAAAATACCCCGCTGGTTTCATAAAAATTTGCTTACAAAAATACTTCCACAAATATTAGTTTTAATAAAAAGTTACTTTTTTTCTAACTAATTGAAATATTTTCAGTTAGAATAAATTTTTAAATCCCATTACCGTAGACTTAAATAAAAGCTTTTAAGAAAACCAAATTTTTTTTTATAAATGACTTGGTTTAATAAAATAGAATCCGTTACCGTGAAGTTGATCATTTGACAATTATGGCAAAAAATAGCTCATTCTTATTCTTTCAAATTACAAAGCTTTTCATTTTGTCTTTGGTCTTTCTTTCAATTTTTGATATTGGACTTTCATGGGCAGTGGATCTTCAGGTAGGCGTTTGTCCACAACCCAGAAATACTCGTCCCGTTACAAAAAAATTTAGAAAATTAAAAAACCCACTTAAGGCGACGCCTGAAAACATAGCCTCTGGAAAAAACTTATACCACTTTTTGGTAAAACCAACCCCCTGTAAAAATTGTCATGGAGATACAGGCAATGGAATGGGTTTAATGTCCTGGGCTTTAGCGCCCCTTCCCAGAAACTTTACGTGTAAGGAAACAATGCAATCAATATCTGACGGTCAGATGTTTGGAGTTATAAAAAACGGAGCAATTGGGTCGGCTTGCTTACCTAATCGTGGATTAAAAACCGAACAAATATGGCAATTAGTTATCTATATACAACAATTTGCTAAGTAATTCGTGGTTTCACTTTAATAAGGAGAATTTCAATGTCAGGCCAAAGCCCTGAAACCCCTGGTACCGCCTCTGAGCAATACGATAGCACAAAAAGAGGCCGGGAATTCACCATGGGTTTTTTTAAGATCCCTGTCAAATTGTACTTTTTAACATTTGCCCTACTTTTCTCAATGGTAGGTCTGGTTTATTACACCGTTAAAACTTTGGACACAAACCAAAAGTACGACGCTAAGTTGATTTATCTTGCCGGGAAACAGCGAATGCTAACTCAACAATTGTCCAAAAGCTTAATGGCTTTATTGATGGGAGAACAAAAAAAGATTGAAGAGATTAATTCTATTAAAATGGAATTTCGCACTGTCTTGCAAGCTTTAATGCAGGGCGATGAGGAGCTAGGAGTTTCGGCTATTCAAACAGGCGATATTTTGGATCGATTTAATAAAATCCAAGAACAATGGGTCCCTTTTGTTATGAACGTAGAAGTCATTCTTCATACCTGGCCGGAAGTATCGAATAATATCGACCATATAATGGAGAGCCACTTAAAACTTTTTAATGAAACCCAAAATGTAGTCACTCTATTAAGCGGCAAGTCCGATATGCAAACTGTTGCCATTGCTGGACGACTGCGAGAAATTATTCAAAGATTAACAAAAACTATATTAGGTTTTACTCGGTATCACAATCCAAGTTATGTAGATGAAAGTATGGAGTTTATAAAACTGCAAGATCAAATCATTCAGGGATTATTGGAAGGCAACCCTACTCTTAATATAAAAAAAGTAGAAGATCCCAATATTAGAAAAAAAATATACGACCTTAAAACCAATTGGGAACTATTTCGAGAAAAATTAGATTTTATTTTCAAAACCTTACCAACAGTTCATAACGCCTCTAACTATATAAGCGAAAACAATTTAAATCTTTTACAGGCTATGAACTCGGCGGTCAAAGAAATGGCCAGCCTTTCGCAAATTCGCGTTATCAACATGATAAATAATCAATATAAGGCATTGATCATTCTATTTGCCTTCGGATTTATCTTAAGCACAATCATCATCAGACAAATCACAACTCCATTAGGAGAAGTCACATTAAAACTTGGGAGTATTGCTAAAGGAAATTTTCGTCAAGAAAAAGTGAATATCAAAACTCGCGACGAAGTGGGCTTCCTCGAAAAAACCTTCAATACTTTGGTTGATAATATGAATTGGGCCATACAACAATTAGACGGAGTTGCTTCGGGAGAAATTAAAGAAAATATCCAACTAAGAAGAGGAGACTTTGAAAAAGCTTTGAGAAAATTCATTATTTCAACTATGGATAAAAACAAATAATCATTTAAATCAGCTTGATCTAACATCAGAAAAAATGCGCTTACGAGGAAAAAGAATATTCCTAGGCGTCAGGTAGGTTGGTTAAACTAATTCATTTTAAAAGTTGCGAACTGAATGCTTGAAGAACTCAAAAGGAAGGGGTGTATAGAAAGGTTGTCTTTTCCAACGGAAAAACTAGAAGCTTTTATCGTCTAATGTAATTGTTCCATTGGCTTCAAGATCTCCATCAATATTTAAACCGTATCCAGAAATATTGATATCTTTTTCCGATTCAATCGTAGACGAACTATTTAAAGTAAACGCTCCTTGACCGCTATTGTCATAATCAGCTTCTGCATTAAAACTTCCGCTATCGGTCGTTACATCTCTTAGTACGTTTATATTTCCGCCAGCGTTAATAGATAAAGCGTTAAAGGTCGACTTCGAGCTAATAAAATTTACCTCGCCGCCACTAGCTAAAGCGTTCAATTCTACAGTCCCAATATTGTTGCTATTGCTTGCGGATACGCCTTTCACTTGAATATTCTGAGTTGTTGCGTCGCCTAAGGTTAATTTCTCGGAAGTAATTCTTTTCAACTCCGAACCGCTAATCCTCATATTACCCGATCCATACCCCAATCCTATAGTTCCTCCATCTGAAACCGCTATAGAGGTTGTACCTGTTCCGGTATTAATCTTTCCCGAAAGGCTTAAGTCGTTTGCGGACAAATTCAAATCATTATTATTCGTTTTAATATCCGCGTGGGATTTAATATAAAGGTTTCCTTGACCATTTCCGTCAGAATCCGCTGCAATTGTGGTCGGTCCAGATTGAATATCTAAATCTCCATCTATTTCCACTTTATCTTGAGCGGAAATTGAAAGGCTATCAAAAGAAGAGTTTCCCTTTAGTTTAATGTCATCGCCAGCAACAAATGAACCGGAACCGCCCGCAGTTATCGCTTTATCAATTTGAATATCATCGCCAGCAGTCATATCAACCGTATTTATTGTAGACGCGCCTTTTAACCTAATATCATCACCCGCAATAAATGTTCCAGAACCGGTCGTTGTCAATGACTTGTCTATTCGAATATCGTCGCCAGCAGTCATATCAACCGTATTTATTGTGGACGCCCCTTTTAATCTAATATCGTCACCCGCAATAAATGTTCCAGAACCGGTCGTTGTCAACGACTTATCAATTTGAATATCGTCGCCAGCAGTCATATCAACCGTATTTATTGTTGACGCGCCTTTTAACCTAATATCATCACCCGCAATAAATGTTCCAGAACCGGTCGTTGTCAATGACTTGTCTATTTGGATATCGTCGCCAGCAGTAACCGCGATATTATTTATTGTAGACTCTTTCTTAATTCGAACATCATCACCGGCATTTAATGCCGCAGTTTGCGACGTAAAAGATTTATCAATTTTAATATCATCGCCAGCAATTGCATTAAAGGTTTCAATATTGGAAGTCGCCTTAATTTCAATATCGTCGCCTGCATTCAAAGTTCCTGTATTGCCGTTGACGGAACTAGAAAACTTGATGTCATCTCCAGCGTTTAGCTCAAAGTTGCCTAAGTTTGAAGAGCCACCTTCTAAAACAATGTCGCTAGAGGATTTCGTTGCATTTAAGGTAATTTTTCCTATATTTGCAACGTCGCCGGCAGAAATTCCTCCAACCCATTGCCCGTCATTTAGGTTTCCACCCACTACTAAATTATCTGCGGTGATATTACTAATTTCGTTTTTGCCAATATCGATATGGTCTCCGCCCATGCCAACCTGATCGCCTAAGGCAAATCGACCGTCATACGATTCTTTCAATGTCACAGTTCCCGTTCCAGCATTTATGTCGCCATCCAATTTAAAATCGGCTCCGGTCGCTGTAAAATTATTACCATTTGTATTAACCGAGCCCGTACTCCAAACTTCAATTCGGCCAGTACCGCCATCATGATCGTTGGGACCTTGATTACCTAATCCTTGAGCGTCCGCAGTAAAGGTGGCATCTCCCGAACTAACGTTGACCGATCCATTCCAAACAGTGACTCTGTCGTTCGCAGTCGCTTCAACAGAATCAAAAGTATTTGTTCCATTCCAAAAGTGAACATCGTCGCCTGCAGTGAGTTTTGTTTCTTTAGCCGTAACTCCGCTCCACACCCGTACATCTTCGTCTGCGTTCACTTCTAAATCATTGAGCGTGGAAGCTCCGCCCTGGAAAGTAACTCGTTTTGAAGATTTTGTAGAATTTAGAGTTAATTTATCAATATTGGAAGAAGCGGAACTCGTTACTCCACCAATCAATTGACCGTCATTTTTATCTCCGCCGATAACTAAATTCGCCGATGAAATATTTTGAAGCTCTGAATTGTCGATATTAATATCGCCCAACCCGGCTTGATCCCCTATTGCAATCGTACCGCTAACTGATTCCGTTAAAGTTAACGTTGCCGTTCCGCTATCGATAAGTCCATTAATAATAAAATCATTCGCGGTTATTGATATGTCATTATCAAACGAATTAATAAGTATTCCTGAAAGTAACGTAAAATCTCCATTGCCATTTCTGTCTGTATCGGCGTCTATAGTGATGGTTCCGGAATTCAGAATATTTTGATCGATAGTAACTCCATCGGCAGCTTCGATAACTATATCGCCGCCAGAATTAACGTCGCCATTAAGAGTAATTTCCCCGCCCGCTATTAATTGTCCCTGTAAATTTAAAGTTTCCGCGGTGACATCGATATCGTTTGCGGAAGTTAAGGTTACGCCAGCTCCTAAATTAAAATCGCCAACTCCATTAATTTCAGAATCCGCCACCGCTGCAAAGTTACCTGTATCAGTTTCTAAATTAACATTCACATTGATATCGGTAACAGCAGTTAAGGTCAATTCGTTGAACACAGATTCGTTGTTATCAACGTTTATGGAACCGCCTGTTTCTATAGCAACTGTTCCAATATTATCGCTTTGCAAAGCTGTAATACCATCGACTGTAACATCGCCATTTGTATTATCGCCTAAAGTTAATTTATTGGCTCTAATATGGGTTAATTCCAATCCATCTATCGTAAAGTCGCCAGGAGTATTACCTAATCCAATTGTTCCACCATCTGAAACTTGAATTAAAATATCCGCTGATCCAGTATCAATTACTAATGGGTTTAATGGGGTAAATATTCCACTAAAAACGAGATCGTTCGCTCGAATATTGAGTTGGTTATCGCTAGTAGACAAAAGGACATCCGCAACGATAGTCAAATCGCCAACTCCATCGCTATTGGTATCGGCGTCAATGGTCGTTGTTCCTTGAGACGTAAAATTCGACTCGATATCAACCCCATCGGTGGCTTTTAGATCTAAAGCTCCTTGAGCAACGATACCGCCAGTCTTGGCGCGTAAAACAATTTTACCGTCGAGGGATTCAATAGTAATTCCAGCAAAAAGGTTAACCGCATCATTCGTACCTGCGATTTCATCAGAATCGCCATCAAAAAGAATGTCTCCATTGGCTCGTAAAGAGTTTGTCAAAGTAATTCCATCTTTAGCGGAAAAGGTAATGTCGCCTGTCGTTTCAATCGCTAATGTTGGAGAACTTAAAGTAATTCCTCTTTCAGCTGTCAAAACTGCATCTTCAAAAAATGAAATGCGATCAAACAATCCTGTGGTAATACCCGTTTGATCCGTATCCGCATTTAATACAATATCCCCTGTAAGGGCAGAAATACTTGTTCTAATATCAATGTTATTTTTAGCGTTTACTTCTAAATCATTAAAACTATTAACGGCATCTCGAAACTGGACGGTCTTACCAGAATTCAAAATAAGCTTACTCACGCTTAAATTAGAAATCCCTTCAACCAAAATATCCCCTGTTGTATCAAAGGTTAGATTTGCAGCATTAATATTTAGAAATTCAGTGGAATCAAGATTGAGTTTACAATCAACATCGGGACAAGCTCCGTTTACCTCGCCCAAGGCAATTTGCCCTTCATTGCCTGTTATTGCTTGAGCTTGAGTAATTAAAATATCGCCAATGCCGCTATTTAATTGAAAAAGGCTGCCAGAAGTATCGAGCAAATCCATATCGCGAGCCGTGATAAAAATATCATTGCCGTTACTCACAACGCTGGCTCCGGCGGCTACTGTTAACGTGCCGCCAATGAAAGTATTAACATCCGTATCCGCATTAAAAGTTATTACCCCATTCGCCGTGAACTGACCTGCCGTAATGTTAATTCCATTAGTAGCGTTAATGGTTATATCTCCTGGAGCGTCAACACCGCCAGTTTCGGCGCCTAATGAAACGCTTCCACCTGTCGATTCAATAAGCATTCCATTAATTAAGGAAACTTTATCGTCTCCGTCTGCCGTTCCATTGGCGTCGCCATTTAAAGTAATATCGCCTCCAGAGGTAATATTATTAGTAACAACAATTCCGTTATCTGCATTGACAATCATCGAAGCTTCCGATTCGATTCCAATAGTTGGAGAATTTAAAGTAGCTTTTCCCACAGATGTTAAGGTACGATCGCCAAAGAAAATGATGCGGTCGTCAATCGGAATTGTACTACCCGTGCCGTCGGTATCTGCATTTAAGGTTAAGTCTCCAACATCTGTTGTTATGTCGGCGCGAATATCGACACGATCTTTCGAGTTAACCGTCAAAGCGTTAAAGGTAGAAGAAGTTCCCTCAAACTGAATCGCTTCGCCAGCCGTCAAAATCACCGTGCCAACATTGTTGCTGTTAGCCGCAGTAATACCGTCTACATAGATCTCTTTACTGTTGTTAACGAAAGTTAACGTCGCGCCGCTTATATTCTCAAGTTCCGCGCCGCTCAACACCATGCCGCAACCCAAACCGCCACAGTTACTAGCCGAATCGCCTAAAGAGATGCGCATTTGCGTGCCGCCAGTCACTTGCGCCATCGTGATCGTCGCGTTGCCCAAACCGCTATCAATCGTTCCTAATAAATCAACGTCTCGAGCCGTGATATCTATTCCATTGCCGGAACTAACAGACGCGCCAGAAGCTACCGTGAACGTGCCGCCAGCAGACGTATCAACATCTGAATCGGCGTTGAAAGTCATTACTCCAGTCGCTGTCATTTGACCGCTAGAGATTACGATTCCATCCGTTGCCGTTACCGTAACGGCTCCCAATCCTTCAAGGCCGCCAGTCGTCGAACCTAAAGTAACAACCCCGCCAGTGGATGAAACCACCGAACCGTCGCTAAAGGTCACTTTATCGTTGCCGTCGGATGTTCCGTTTACGTCCCCGTTTAGGGTTAAGTTCTCTTTGCCAGTTACGTTACCGATTATGTCGATTCCGTTATCCGCATTGATCGTCAAATCGTTTTGAGCGTCGACGCCTACCGTTGGACCGTTCAATATAACTTTGTTAGCCGAAGTTAAAGTGCGATCCCCAAACGTTACGATTCGGTCGTTCAATGGAATCGGATTGCCAGTTCCGTCCGTATCCGCGTTCAACGTCATATCGCCAGTATCGGTCGCGATATCGACTCGAATGTCTATCCGATCTTTCGAGTTAACCGTCAAAGCGTTAAAGGTAGAAGAAGTTCCCTCAAACTGAATCGCTTCGCCAGCCGTCAAAATCACCGTGCCAACATTGTTGCTGTTAGCCGCAGTAATACCGTCTACATAGATCTCTTTACTGTTGTTAACGAAAGTTAACGTCGCGCCGCTTATATTCTCAAGTTCCGCGCCGCTCAACACCATGCCGCAACCCAAACCGCCACAGTTACTAGCCGAATCGCCTAAAGAGATGCGCATTTGCGTGCCGCCAGTCACTTGCGCCATCGTGATCGTCGCGTTGCCCAAACCGCTATCAATCGTTCCTAATAAATCAACGTCTCGAGCCGTGATATCTATTCCATTGCCGGAACTAACAGACGCGCCAGAAGCTACCGTGAACGTGCCGCCAGCAGACGTATCAACATCTGAATCGGCGTTGAATGTTAGGTTACCGCTAGTTCCAACGAAATCATCGTTAATTATAATTCCGTCTGTGGCGTTTATCGTAACCGCTCCTAAGGCCTCAATTCCGCCTGTGGTGGAATCTAGAGTTACGCTACCGCCAGTTGTTGAAATAGTGGTTCCATCAGCAAAAGATAATTTTTGTGCGGCAGGAGTTCCAGGAGACACCGGAAAACCAAGAACAACACTTAAAGTATCCGAGGTTCCATTCGCATCTCCTTCAAGGACGATATCGCCAGTGGCGTTTATATCTCCGGTAATACTAATACCGGCATCGGCATTTAATCTAACTTCGCCAAAGGATTGGGTTCCAATAGTGGGCGAATTTAAGGTGATGGAGCCCGCCGAGGTTAGGGTGGGATTGGAAAACATCACGATTCTATCGTTAAGACCGGAAGTGTTTCCCGTTCCATCCGTATCGGCATTTAAAATCATATGACGTTCATCAGTTGTAAGATTCTGCCTGATATCAATAAAGTTTTTCGAGTTGACGGTTAAACCATTAAAAGTCGATTCGCCTTTCCAGAAGAAAACGCCTTGATCTGCATTTAAAATGACATGATCAATATTGTCGCTATTGGCTGCGGAAATATTTTCTACATAGGTGGTAGTAGCAGCGTTATCGATAACAAGCGACGAAGCGGTTATTCTTTGCAATTCAGATCCGTCAATAACCATGACGCAATCTTTACCGCCACAACTGATTGCCGTTCCAATTGCAATCTGCCCTTTTGAATTTTGACTGCCAGTAGCGGGCTGGGCCATGATGATAGCGATTTGGTTCCCTCCGCTATCGATATTACCCTGTAAATCAATATCTCGGGCCGTTATAAATAGTCCTTGATCGGAAGTAAAATTAGCTCCGGAGGCAATAGTAATGGTTCCGCCTGCAGACGAATCAACATCTGTATCAGCGTTAAAATTGGAATCAAGAACAAAAACTCCCGCTTGCGTTACATCAAGAGTTAAATCGGCATTTATTTCAATTCCATTCGTAGCGTTAACATCCAAACTTTGGAATGTGGAAGCGTTATTATCAAAAGTTACCTTCTTGTTAGCCCCCGTTACACTCAAAACAACTTTAGTAATATTTGCGCTATTAGCCGCTGTCACACCATCCACAAATATATCGCCCGTGGCGGTACTTAAGTTAAAAGTACGGGTTGTAATATTGTGCAATTCTTGGCCGCTAATACTCATATTGCTATTAGTTTGGCCTAATCCTATAGAACCATTTGTCGCTCGAGTAACGGAAACTGAACCAGTCTGGGAAAGCGCCGACAAGTGAGGATCATTGGTATTAATCGTTCCTTGAATGTCTAAATCATTAGCTACTATTTGGACAGAACCGCCATTAGTTTCAACTTCGCTCCCTAAGGAAACCACTAAATTACCGCCGCCATTTAAATCGCTATCCGCCGTAAGCACCAAGTTCAATCTATCAGCGTTTGAGGCGGGCAAACCTCCCGTCGTTTGGCTGGTGTCAAAATCCTTAATATCTGCATTCAGGATAATGTCATTATGCGCTATCAGACTTAAGGTACCGACTCCAGTTCCGTTGTAATCCAAGTCCGCGCTTAGAGTAATATTTCCCGCTTGAAAACCACCCGACCCTGTTTTAACTGTCACATTAGTTCCTAAGAGCAAGGCGCTTCTAATAAGACTAACTCCTATCGTGGCGCTATCCCCAGTAGATTCAAATGGATTTGACGAATTGATATTAAACGTCCCCGATCCGGCAACAATCTCAATATTGTTTGGGTCGATTAGCCACTCGCCACCGTTTCCATTCACAGCAGAAACATCCGCCATTTTAGCGATACTTAAAGAATTTAAACCAGAGGTTTCAACAAAACCGCCATTACCCGAAACCGAACCGCCACGCGCAGAGATATGTCCTTGAATATTTGCGAAACCATTTGCCCAAACAATTACTTTTCCGCCATTACCGGCTGTGATTGCATCCGCATTAATCGAAGCGTTTTCGGAAATATAAGTTTTATCAGCCGTGAGCGTGTTTCCTTGACCTTGATAATCTCCGCCGATTAACGCTTCACCACCGCCTACGTCACCAGAGACATCTACCTCAGCGATATCAAATAAACCAACTCTTTCGCCTAATATTTTAACGTTACCGCCAACACCGCCAGCTCGTTTATCGGACGCGTCTATATTTCCGAAAACTGAAACCGTTTTGTTTTCGCCGCCGGTCAAAGCAATATCACCGCCTTGAGCGCTAATGGTTGTATTTTCTGCAAGATTAATGTCGCCGCCGTTTAACTCTACGGTTCCATTATCTCCCAAATCCATATCTGCGTTGACATTTACGGCTTCGCTAGCGTTTGCCTCGAAAGTACCTCCGTCGCCCGAAACACCGCTGGTTTCGGAAACTTCAGTCGTTCCGGAGGAACTAACCGTTAATTCATTTTCGCCAACATCAACTTGATCTTTAAACGTTACATCGCCCGTTCCAGCGTCAACCGTTAAATCGCCGGACTCAACCTCAACTTCACCATTAAAAGTAACGTCGCCGGCGCCCTCTCCAGTATTGACCGAAGCCGAAGCGCCCACTTCCACATCTTTATTAAATCCAACGTTACCGCCGCCAGTATTGATAGAACTATTTAACTGAACTTTACTGTCGCTAGCAGAAACCTGAAGACTAATAAGGCCAGTACCTCCAACATTTAAAGAAATTGTATTATCGGAGTTAAGAATAATCGTGTCGCCAACTGATTGCTGAACAGTAAAATTATTTGCATCTATATCTGATACTCCATTTGCTGTTATTACTGCGCCTGATGAAGTATCGCTGTCAGGAAAACTTGTATCAACCGAGTTTGCTTGCTCGGAATCAAAGTTTACAATTTCCGCATTAAAATCATCTAAAACATTAACAGCATAACTATCAACGTTTATTGTTTGATTCACAAAATCGCCATCAAAACTAATGGTAACGCCTTCTTCGCCCACAACGATAAGCGATTCGTTGCCATCCACATCGGTTTGAACCTCAACCGAGAAGGCTCCGTCCGCCGAAATAACGCTTTCGCCTAATAAAACAGATTGATCTGAAGTTCCTTGGAATATTTGAGATTCTGCAGAATTGGAAGAATCAGAAGAATCTGCCAAATTCGTTTCGGTGTCAGAATCAGTAGCCGTATCTGTGTCTGTAGTTGCATCAGTATCCGTAGTTGCATCAGTATCCGTAGTTGCATCAGTATCCGTAGTTGCGCCAGTGTCAGTTGCTGTGTCGGTGTCGGTAGTGACAGTGTCGGAAGTCGCGTCAGAATCAGCGGTTGTGTCGGTGTCGGTAGTGTCAGTGTCGGAAGTCGCGTCAGAATCAGCGGTTGTGTCGGTGTCGGTAGTGTCAGTGTCGGAAGTCGCGTCAGAATCAGCGGTTGTGTCGGTGTCGGTAGTGTCGGCGTCGGCGTCGGAAGTATCTTCGCTATCGTTCGCAGGGGGAATTACTGAAACTCCATTAAAAAGAACGTCTCCGCCATTAGTTGTAATATCCGCATTAACAGTTATGTCTTTAAGAGCATTTAGATTGACTGAAAGAGCGCCAGAAGTCGAAGTGATCGGCGCGTTAACTACGATATTTCCCGCCGCTTCAAGCGTCAAGGAGGTGTCGGCTCCCGATGATTTTACAATTGCCGCGCTTACAACGATATTGCCTTCTTGATCGCCATCGGAACCTGTGGTGATTAAAACACTAGTTCCGTTGTTCAACGCTTCGTTGATTAAAGTGACGTCTATCTTGGAATCATCTTCGGAAGCGACGAGGGTTCCGCCAGGTTGCGCCTCTCCCGCTGCAACTATTTCTATGTTCCTTGGATCTAAAAGCCATGTTCCCGCTAGTCCATTGGTTGCCGAAACGTCTGCCGCCCGAGTAACTGATAAATTATTTTTTCCGGATGTTTCAATTAAACCGCCATTGCCGCTTGTCGCGCCGCCACGGGCCGTTAGCAATCCCGCAGTAACCGTCGAATTGTCAGACCAAATAATAATTTTCCCGCCGTCGCCTTGATTAATGGCGTCTGCGTTTATCACCGTACTTTCGCTAACCGTGGTATTCGTTGCGGTTTGGACACTGCCTTTGCCCTGAAAGTCGCCACCAACAAGAACCGTCCCGCCTCCGCTATCGCCAGAGGCATCTATCGTTGCGCCGTTTAATTCAACCTCGTCGCCCAATACGTGAATCGTGCCGCCTTTTTCTCCAAAACCTTTTCCAGAAGCATCAAGCGTACCTGATACAACCGTTTTTCCGCCCTCGCCCATGAGGTAAATTTCGCCATCTTTTTCGACTGCGGATTGAGCTTCGATCACGCCTTCGTTATTCACTACGCTTTTTACAACATCGCTCGCCGATTTCGCCGAAAGAGAAACATAACCCGCCTGAATATTTCCAGAGTTTAAAACACGATGTTCAATAACATTACCGTCTGCATCAAGCACGTCGCCAGTCACTGGCTTGGTAATCGCAAAATTAATCAATCCATCGCCAATGAAGTCTAAAGACGCCGCTTCGCCAGATGCAATTGCAACCGAACCTGCGCTTGCCACAATATTGCCCCGGTTTTCTACGCCAGGGGCCAGTAAGCCAACGTATCCCGACGAATCAATATTGCCTTTATTTAGGATTGAGGCGAGCGGCTTTGAGGGATCTTGTTCAAATTTATAATTCCCATCCAGAAAGTTTTGGTTGGAAATTCCTAAGGTGGTGGCCATTAAACCGCCCACATTGACTCTTGAGTTTGCGCCAAATAATATGCCTGAGGGATTGCTCAAAAATACTTGGCCATTTGCCGACAGTTTTCCCAATATATCGCTGGGGTTGGCGCCAAGAACTCTATTTAAAGCAACGGAATTAGAATTCGGTTGATTGAACTGAACAGATTCGGAGGTCCCAATATTAAAACTATTCCAATCGGTAATCAGTTTATTGGAAGACTGATTGATAGTCATATCCGTTGGGGAGTTTTGGTTAATCTGCCCTTGCCCCGCTACAATTTGTCCGTCCTGAGGCAAAGCAAAAACTAATGCTGGAAATCCGCCTATTAGATAAACTAAGAAACCGGCAAGAAATCTATTAAAAATAGATTTAAACGAACATCCGGTTCTTGAAATTTTTGTAGAAAACTTAAACATCCATATTCCAATAAAAAATTATAGGCATAAAAGTAAGATGAAATTAAAAGAGCCTTTCCTGGCCTTTAAATATTTACTACGGCTATTATATAGAATTCCATAAACTCTTTAAATAAGAAGGAGTTACATTACTGTTACAGTTTAGACAAATTAGAGTTACAGAAGCATCACAGAACTGTGACAAACGTTAATAATATCGACATATAAAATTTTCAGGCATTTAATTCGGCGAAATTCAACACTTTTCACACAACCGATAAAAGTTACATTTTTTAGTTATTCTTTGCGATTTTTCTTCGGATAAATCTTTTTTTGTTTTATATAGGATTAATAAATAAAAACCACTCTCGCGTCTTTCATAAAACTCTATTCTTTATATGCCGATTTAAATGGATAAGTTATTTTGAAAAACTAAAATAAGAGGAAGGTAGACTAAAAAATTGGCAAGCCAAACCGATTTTTATTTCGGAGAAAAGAAATTAGGGCATTAAGACTTTTTTGTGAACTTGGTAAAAAACCAAAAGGATTCGTCGTATTACCTAAAAAAAGCTTCTTGGAATATGAATAATATCTCCAGGCCTTAAATTCACATTTTTGGATAGATTTCCTTTAGAAATCACCTCGTCTAAATCTATATCAATAATTCCAATAGACCGGGAACCATTTGTTTTCTTGATTTTTCGATAAATTTTAGCGTCTTGCGGCTTTGCAATCTCGGTTAACCCGCCCGCTAAAAGAACAGCGTCTAATACAGTCAATCCTCCTCGAAAGTCAATCACTTGAGGAGTATTTATTTCTCCAATAATATTAATTCGGCTTTGAAAATTATCACGAATAACAATCAAATCATTTGGATTTAGCCAAACATTTTGAGAAAAATCGTCTTTTTTAAATAGGGCATACATATCAATACTTAATTTCTTTCCGTCCCTTAAAACAAAAGAGCGTTTCAAATCCGCTTTATCCGTTAACCCTTTTGCCTTGGATATTAAGTGTAAAAGAGTAATCGGGCGATTAATTTTGTAAGAACCTGGTTCGGAAATTTCTCCAGTAATGGATATTTGAATACTGTTAATCTCCTGAACCATCACAGTAACGTTAGGATTTTGGATAAACTTAGATAACCTTCCGGAAAGTTCTTTTCTAAGTTGGCTTGGTCTTAGTCCTTGGGCTTTTATATCTCCAATCAGAGGGAAAGTTAATAAGCCATCCGGTCGAACGGGTAAAACGGTAGTTAGTTCGGGATTATCCCATACCAAAACTTTTACAACATCTTCTGGCCCCAAAGTAAAAGGCGTAGCCGGTCTATTACCCAAAAATTCGGAAGATGGTTTACCTTTTTCAATATCTTTCGAATCGAATTTTAGAAACGCTCTACCTTTTTTGGGAGTGGTCTTTTTTTCTTCAGCCCAACTGTTTTTGGAAAAGTTTAGGCATTGAAAAATCATAAGCGCGATAACCAAGAATTTATTTCTCATGATGGTTTTCTCCAACTTAGATCCTTTTGCTTTTTAAATGATGCAATCATTTTAACCTAATGCTCAATATAGTAAGCAATTGTTTTTAAATACTCTAACAAAATCATTTTTCTTCCCGCTCGCAACTTCCACGAACCTTCAATTGGAACATCTGGATCTTTTGCGGGATAAACTTTAAATTCCATTTCCAAATTCATTTCGTCTATTAGTTTTTTATAAACCCAACGGGATCTTTTGGTATGGAAACTTGAGGTCACAAGAATAAATTTATGAACGCCGTTTTGCTTCAACAAATTAAGATTAGCTATTCCCTCGCCCCAGGTGCTAGCTTGTTCATTCGATATTTGAGTAAATATTTTCTCTGAAGGAATACCAAGACTTTTCGCATGTTCAATCATTAATTGATTTGTAAAACGTCGCGGATAGACCTGAAAACCGCTAAAATATAATGCCTTCCCAAAGCCGTCCTTTAATAATTGGGCTCCGCTCTCTAAACGATTGCCCGATTTAGAACCGCTAAGAACAACAATTGCCTCCGCAAGTTCCAAAACATCTTCATGAACCAGGTTTTTTGCGGCAATATTGAATAGCGAATCTCTAAAAAGGTATACGCTCGAAATTAACGCTAAAAATAAAACAAAAACAATTATTTTAATTTTCAAATTATTTGGCCGGAATTGAATTTGGAGACATCGTAGGCTGATCAGAATTGAGAAGTCGAATAACGTTAGCGGCAATAGCTTGAGCGTCTAATCCGTAGGCTTTCCTTAAGTAAGTCTGGCTTCCGACTATTGAAGAAAAACCAGCTCTCAAACCAATGCGTTGGAATTTTTTCGGAAGGATTCCATATTCTAAAAAATTTTCCGCAACCGCCCCACCCAATCCTCCTTCAATCGAATGTTCCTCAATAGTTAAAACAGCGTTGGTTTCGTTAGCGGCTCTTAAAAGACTTTCTGAATCCAATGGTTTTAAGGTAGGTACGCTAAGGACTCTGCAATAAATACCTTCTTTACACAATAACTCATAAGCCATTAAGACTTCATTTAAAATACCTCCCGTACTTACTAAAGTAGCGTCAGTCCCTTCTTTTAAGCAACGGGCTTTTCCAAATTCAAATTTTTCAGATTTCGTATTTGTATATCCAGCATTTGATTTATCTAATCGCAAATAACACGTTCCTGGGATTTCGATCAAAGTTTTGGTTGCTTCTTCCGTTTCCCATAAATCTCCAGGAGCTATTACCGAAATTTCTGGTAACGCTCGCATAATACTTAAATCTTCGGTTGCATGATGGGAAATCCCCAAAGCGCCATAACTGAACCCTCCTCCGATCGATACGATTTTAACGTTTGCTTGATGATAACAAGCGTCGTTTCTAACTTGCTCCAAACATCGGAGGATAGGAAAGTTTGCAATGGAATAAACAAAAACGACACGACCTTCTAAAGCCAGTCCGGTGGCAAGCCCCATCATATTCTGTTCGGCGACTCCTGCATTTAAAAATTGCCTTGGATAATTTTGAGAATACTCATCAAAAACTTTAAACCCTAGATCTCCAGTTATTAAAAGCACTCTGGGATCATTTTTAGCTATTTCTCCTAAAACTTTTATAAAAGCGTCTCTCACTTTAGGCTTCTTCCAATTCTTTTAAAGCAGCTTCGTATTCTTCATCTTTAGCTGTTCGGTAATGCCATAATACTTTATTCTCCATAAAAGAGACGCCCTTTCCTTTTACCGTATGCGCGATAACACAATTTGGAAGATCCTTTTGAAATGGAAGTCCTTTCAACACAGATTCCATTTGAACGTGGTCATGCCCATCTACTTCTTTTACGCTCCAGCCAAAACTTTCCCATTTATCTTTAAACGGTTCCAGGTTTAAAGTTTCTTTAACAGAGGCTAAACTTTGAATTTTGTTATAGTCAATTATAACCGTCAAATTATCTAAATTATGATGCGATGAAAATAAAACAGCCTCCCAAATGGATCCCTCATCGCATTCACCGTCGCTTAATACAACAAAAGTGCGGTGAGCCCAATCATCTAATTTAGCCGCCAACGCCATACCCGCTCCAATGGAAAGCCCATGCCCTAAAGATCCAGTCGAAATTTCCACTCCAGGTATTCCTTTATGCGATACATGTCCGGATAAATCTGAACCATCTTGGTAATGGCCATCTAATTTAGAAACTGGGAAAAAACCACATTCGGCCAAAACCGCATAAACCCCGGCTCCAGCGTGACCTTTGCTCAAAATAAAACGATCCCGCTCTTTCCACTTGGGCTGTTTTGGGTCATATTTCAATATCGAAGCGTATAAAACAGCCAAGATATCAGCCATTGAAAAAACACTCCCAATATGAGAGCTCGCCCCCTTACTTGTCATTCGCAAGGCGTGTAATCTAATTTTTTGAGATAATTTTATGGGATCCATTTAAACCGATCGTTACAAATTCTGTAATTCCTCATATTTAGAAATCACGTCTAAATATTCTAATTCTTCAGAGTTTAGCTTCCAATTAGCACAACCAGCCAAATCCACAATTTCTTGAGGTTCTTTAACGCCAATCAGAGCCACGCTAGATTCTATGTTATCCAAAATCCACCTAACGGATAATTGAGACATCGATTTTGAATCGCATTTTGAAATTAAACGATCCATTTTTTTTATCATATTTATATTCGCTTGAAATTTATCGCCATGAAAATTTTTATATATGGGCCTTTGTCGCCTATCGTCAGAATCAAAACTTGTCGTGCCATCGTATTTCCCAGACAAAATACCCTGACCTAAGCTCCCCCAAGAAATGAAACTTAAATTATTATTATTTACAGTTTCCTTAATAACAGATTCTTTTTCTCTATTAGCTAAACTGTATTCAAGAGAAAAGCTTGCCAATTGAGGAGGTAATTCCATTTCAAATTCATTTAAAGCAAGATTAGTAACTCCATATAGTCTTATTTTGCCATCTTTGCATTTTCTATCCAAACATTCGAAAATTGTTTCCAAAGAGACGCGGCTATCCCAATAATGAACTTGGTATAAATCGATATAATCTGTATTTAATCGAGTTAAGCTTTCATCTAAAGCCTTGTCCAACCATTCAGGCGAATTGTCATAAAATGTATTACCGTTTGAATCTTGTCGCACTCCAAATTTAGTTGCGATTACGGCATGCTGTCTCTTATTTTGAAGAAAATTTCCCAGTCGTTTTTCGGAAACGCCAAGACCATAAATGTCCGCCGTATCAAAAAAATTAATTCCATTATCTAAAGCTTGATCGACGGATTTCTTTAATTCTTTTTCTTCCACACTTCCCCAACCATACCCTCCCATAGGACAGCAACCAAATCCTAAACGTGAAATTTTAAGATCCGAAGATCCTAGGTTAAGGTATTCCATAAGCGTGATGGCAATAGGTTAAAATATAAATTTATAGATTTTTTTAAAAACTAATACAAACGTTTTATAAATTATCTTCATATCAGCAATAAAATTATTTTCGTAAACATATTTCAATCGGAGAGCATTTTTTTTCTTTAATACTTTTTCTTCAAAAACTTGATCGGCATTCTCTTTTCCAACAATTTCATCAAGAGAAAATAATTCAATTGAACTGTAATCGGTAATTCCAGGCAATACGCTTAAAATCTTTTTCTCTTCGTCGTCGTACATATCCGTATATCTAGTCAACTCGGGTCTTGGGCCAACGACGCTCATTTCTCCTTTAAGGATATTCAAGGCTTGCGGCAATTCGTCAAATTTAAACTTTCTTAGAAATTTACCTATAATAGTAATTCTAGGATCTCCTAAAGCCGTAGTTCCTCCCCCTAGTTTTTCAGCTTTGTCCACCATTGTGCGAAATTTATAAATTTGAAAAGGGATGCCGTCTTTTCCAGCCCTAACGCCTCTATAAAAAATAGGCCCGGACGACTCCAGCTTTATAAGAATAGCGATGACAAGAAAAAAGGGAGCTAATACTAATAAGCCAAAACAAGAGGAAATTACGTCAAAAATTCTTTTCAAGGCAAATTTCGGAAAAAAATAATTAAAAAATACTTTTAATAATTCATATTTCTAAGATTTACTGACCACAACTAATTTGTCTATTATTAGGGATTACCATTTACATAATTAACCAATAGAATCTAAAACTGATTTTATTTTTTAATAAAATAACCTCCGCCTCGCCCATCTAATTGAAGCGACACATTTAAACGCTTAGTCTCTATGAATTCATCAACCGCTCTTTTGCAACCATAACAGCTTTCATAATCATCAATAATTACGACTCCTTCATTAACAACCTTGTCATAAAGATTATCTAAACAAATTTTTGTGGAATCGTACCAATCTCCGTCCATCCTTAACAGGGCAATGCCATTGAGCTTTTTGGACTGAATGGGCAGCGTATCTTGAAACCATCCCTTCACAAGATGAACTTTCTCTCGGGAAAAGCTAAATTTCTCAAACAATAACTTTTCAACAAACTCTAACTCTCCCAAACACGACCCCACTGGTAAGGGTCTCAAATGATTTCCAGTTTCCCCCTCCTCAAAGTCTTCTTCGGAAGGCTCTGGCAACCCTTCGAAGGAATCAAAAAGCCATACCTCACGATCAAGACCCGATACTTCTTTAAAAGCGACATCGCAAATTAAAGCGGAGCATCCTCCCTGAGCGACTCCTAATTCCAAAAAACTTCCTTTAATTCCTTTTTTGTTTAATTCTTTGGCTAATACGTAAGTTGTTTCCAACCCATCAATTCCAACTAAAGAATAAGGCATAACCTTAAAAACCATCTTCGTCATGGCATAGCGTTCAAGGTTTCCAACAATAATATTTAGAATGATCTTGCTGCCGTATAACAATCGAACCGTTTCTTTATAAATTGGGAAAACGTTTAATAAAATAGAATCCCAATTAAAATTAGGAAAACTTTTTTTAAGAAATCGGAAGATTTGTTTTAAAACGCTTTTAATTCTAATCAATTATTTTATCTCTTTTTCTTAGTTTTTAAATTGTGTAAATTTTCAATATGGTCCGCATATTTTTCGTAAATCATTTTTCCATCAAACATATTTTTAAAAGCAGCTTCGGCATTTTTTGCCATTTGGTTCCTATAATTTAAATCGTCCGCAAGCTTTAATATATTTTTAACAAGAGTTTTCAAATCTCCAGGGGCATATGACAACCCCAAGCTTTCTCTATCCAAAATATCAACCATTTCTCCTTCTAAGGAAGAAATAATAGGCAATCCAAAAGAAAAATACTGCATCACTTTATTATTAATCGTGTCTTCTATTGAACGAACGGGGTTCATCCCAGCATATGCGGATGCAAGTAAATCGCGAGCTTCATTTTGCTTTAACCATCCAGTTAAGCAAAAATTTTTCAAATCATTTGTCGCAGCTGTCACCTCGTCAAAGTATTCGCCTGTTCCCGCTAAAATAAAATAAATATCGTCTCTTCCTTTTTCGAAGATTAATCTGGCTGCATCGGCTAACAGTAAAAGCTCATAAGAACGGCCAAACGTCCCCAAAAAAACAAAAGTTTTTTTATCTTTTGTTAATTTTAATAGTTTCTCAAGGTTTTCATTTTTTTTTGAAGAAGGTTCCGTAATTAACTTTTGAGCGCCTAGGTAAAATACTCGATCATTTTGGTTTTTACTTCTCCCAGCTTTTTGTAAAGCCCATCGCATAAAACCTTCAGAAACGGCGATAATACTGTCGCATTTTTTTAAAGCGTGCCGTGTTTTTTGAAAATCTCTAAAAAGCCCCAGCTTGCCAAGTTCTTTCAAATAAGTAGGCAGTCTATTAATTATATTATCTGGCCATAAATCTCTTACGTCCACTAGGACGGGGATATTTCTCAAATTGGCAAATTTTACGGCTTCATATGCCAAATCGTATATAGGCATAGAAGTCACAATAATATCCGGAAGCTTTTTACCTAGGGCTTTAATTTTAAATTCTTTTGCTAATCTTTTGTGATGCAAATATCTTTTAAGCGAAAAGTTTTTATTGTATGGAACTCCTTTTAACAAGTTAATTTGAAAACTGTCGCTTTCTTTTATTTCTTTATACCCTCTAAACAATTTAATTCTTTCTGAGTGATAAAAGTTTGCTCCCCACCAAACGACAGAATGTCCTCTTTCGATTAAAGTTTTAGCCAATAAACCGGTTCGCATCAAAATCACATTTCCTTGAAAAGGATAGCATTCGCCGGTTTGGGTCAGCCATATATTCATATCGAACTATATATTTCCTTATTTTTTTGGGAAGTGGACCACTTTAAATAACTTAAGGATATTACATAGCTCAATATGACTGAGTTGTATCTGAAAAATGAACCTCCGAAAAGAGCTAGATCCACATAACAGGAGACTAAGAAAACACAGTAAACTGGATTTCTACCATGGACAACTTTGACATATGAAAAACCCAATACTCCTCCATATAAAAACCACCACAAAAAAGATCCAGCCATCCCAAAATCATCTATCGGAGGCCTAAACCCTGTGTAAACATTTGGATTTACGCCATCGTCAATGTTTTGCGTTTCGAAAGGCGTTCTATCTCTAATTCCCAATAATTTCAGAGGCCCTGCAAATATCAAAGCTCCATAATGAAGAGGGGGAGGAAAATCCCAAGCCCTTTCAAAATATTTTGAAAAAAACGCTACATTTCCAAAAGCTAAATAACGAAACCTATCCCAACGAAGAAAAAATTCATCCCAACTGGCATAAGCGACAAAAACTTGTATTTTTTCTTCGGAGCTAACAATATCGGATCGAAACCCCCGTAACATATTAAGCCCCATCCCAATAATCACAAAAACAAGTACAAAAATTAAAACGCTTATAATATTTCGGATCTTAAATAGAGCCACTTGGCCGTGTTTTAGGTAAACCTGATACGCAAAATAACCTGCTACCCAATACAAAATCGGCTGAAAAATTTGAGATCGGCCCGTAAATAAAATGGCTAACATTGCGGAGGGAATAATCGGAGTAATAGTTAACCAACCAAGCCCTGCTGGCAATACTTTTGAGGCCTTGATCATACCCGCGATTAATGGGCCACAAAACATAAAAGCTAGCAAAAATTTGGAATAAATCGGCAATTGATGATCTGCTAAGCTTAAATTTACGCCTTTAATTTGCACATATATCACATAAATAAACCCTGCCAAAAAACTGCCCACTAGAGTAGCCACGGGTTTCCAAAATGTTATTATTTCATCTCTAGAAGTTTTTGTTTTGGATTGCCTTGGAAAACCTAGCTGAAATCCTAAAAGACCTCCAACGCTCATTGCTAAGCAACTAATAGCTATCCACCATAACGCCCCCGACCAAACTTCTAGATTAGGAACCGTGAATGGGAGCATACAACTAAATGCCCAAAATAATGGGAAAAGAGCGCCTGGGAAAAACCAACTTTTAGTAAAAGAGTAAACGAAAAAAGCTAGTAAGATTAAAAAAATAATAGGCGGGAGATTATCAATAAACATAACCCATCACCAATTACTTTTTAAATCGTTTTTTAAATTATAAACAAAATACATAGACTCATTATCGTTCTTCATTCAATTAAAATTTAATATCTTTTGAAATTTTTGCGCTTGCTCAAAAATATTGAGCTCATCTTCAACAAATTTTTTTCCCGAGCTACCAAGCCTATCCCTTAACGATTCATCTTCTAATAGGCGAGAAATGCAAACAACAAGTTTTTCTACGGTAGGTTTCTTAATCAACAACCCGGTTTGTTCATCCAATACCGCATCGGTCACCCCTCCGCACTGCCCAGCAATAACCGGTTTTCCATGAGCGCTTGCTTCCGCTAAAGAAATCCCAAAGCCTTCAATATCTTTATTAACTTCTACCGATGGAGAAACATAAATTTCACAACGGCGATATAACTGAGACACTTCTTGATCTGTCAAAAAACCAGTAATTTTTACATGGTCTAAAATACCTTTTTCTCTAGCAATTCCCTCTAATTCTTTTCCATACGCTCCCTTCCCAGTCATAACATAAAACAAATCGGGATAGGAGGGTAAAAGCTGCGCCAATGCCTCAATAACTAGAGCGTGTCCCTTTCTTGGAACTAATCGAGAAACAGTTAACAAAACGCGTTTACCTTGAAGATCAAACTTTTGATCAATTTTGTCGTCGGTTTTTATTTTGCGCAAGGAAATTGGCGGATTAATAACGGAAATCGACAAATCCTTAAATCCAAGAGAAGCAACGAGTTCTTTTGTAAAGTTACTATTCGCACAAATAGATTCAGCTTCTTCAAAAACTTTCTTCATAATAACTTGTTTATTTAAATCGTCTCTATGCCTTAGAATTTCACTTCCATGTGTCATTAAAATATATTTTACGTTTAATATTTTCTTTATCAAGAAACCCACAATTCCTTCGTGTGTCCAAACCATAGCTAAAATTTTTCCCGGTTTACTTTTAAAACAAATCCATATAGCCCAAAGCGTAAGAGGAAAAATTTTGACGATCTTTTTATTCCAAAAAGCATGGATTTGAAAAATTTCCAGATTTTCTTCCACGTTTTTGGAATACCCGCTTCCAAAAGTGAGAACTTTCACTTTTTTGCCAGCTTTCGCCAATCCAATTGAGAGGTTATAAGCAAATGTTCCAATACCGCCCACTTTGGGAGGGAATTCCGATGAAAGAACTAAAACATTCAAGCCAGGGCCTCCAAAATTTTTTGCATACGAGCTTGATGCGAATATCCAGAATTAAGACAACGCTTATGCCCTGCATCCTTAATCTTCAAGCGTTTTTCTTCATTATCTAAAAAATATTTTGCCTTTTCTACTAACTCGGGAACGGTTTCAAAGAAAACAGCCTCTTTATCCTCTTCAAAATAAGAAAGATGTTCTTCCGTTCGCTCTGCTAATAAAAAACCATCACAAGCTGGAATTTCAAAAGTTCTACTAGCTGAAGTGTTGAAGTTCCATTTAGATAAAAAACCTAGGCAAATCTTTGCTCCAGCCAGAGCTTTCACATATTCCTCTCCAAAAATTGGAGAAATTAATTTTCTGTCGTTTAAAGATTTCGCTCGACTCCACCCTGGCCCCCACACCTTAGCTTTAATTCCCGCTTCTCTTAAGGCCGCTATTTTCAATTCAGTTTCAGGTTCCCAATGGCCAATAAACACTGCATCTGCTTTATACTTTTCATGCTCCTCTTTAGTTAAACTCTGAGGTTTATGGAGATTTGTATCAAAGCTAAACTCGGTTTTTAAAATCTTTGCAGCCCCTCTTTTCTCAAGATCCGGAATCACTAAATCATTAGTAATCACATGGCAATCGTAAAGATCAATCGACTCAAAAAAATGCCTATACGTATATGTGCGAAAACCAAAAAATTCCGACGTATAATGAACCAAATTTGGCGTCGTCAATTTTAATTTTTTGACAGTATTAGGTTTAAGACAAAGTCCCATATCTATGTAAATTAAATCAGGTTTATTTTTTAACGCTAAACTTATAAGGTCTCTATTGTAAGAATCTATTCCAAGTCCGATATGTAGATGCATTTGAAGCTTTTTATATAAAAAGTTCCCTCTATCTAGATAAGGGACTCGATCTAAAGTAAACGTTTCATAATCAAGATCAAATAATGCCTGCCTTCTCGCTTCCGTGAGGCTGCCAACCCGAAACGAACCCGTATAAAGAATTTTCATTTTTCTATTGTTTTCTGAGAGTTAAAATCACTTTTGCGGCCCAGCGGTCTGGCAAAAAATTATCTATAAAATCATCCATAATAGTAAATAGAATTTGGCCCATCCAACCAAACTTTCGAGAAACAAAAAGGGCTATTTTTCCAATTAATTTTGGCAATCCCTTTACAGAAGGATCGTCTAAGGCTGACCAAATAGAAAGATCCTGGAACCAGGTCTTGCATGAAAACTTGCTTTTCTCAATTTGGAATCCCGCCTTCTTAAAAACATCTTCCCAGTCGTTAAAAGAACGCAACCCAAAATGCCCTCTTGAATCGACAAAAATTTCTTGATACCACGGCTGTTTTTTAGCCCAATTAAAAAAAGGTCCATTCGAGTCTAAATCGAAATAATGAATCATGACTCCATTAGGCTTTAAAACGCGAAACATTTCTTGCATAGCAAGAGTTACATTTGCTTCATCCAGATGTTCTAATAAAAAGCTTGAAACTATGGCGTCAGCGCTTTCGCTTTCTATTGGAATGGAAATGGCTGAACCTTGAACCACAGAATTATAAACACTCGTAATCTGTTGTGCAGAAGTGGACGATAATTCGACGCCAAGGATTTCATATTGAGACGCTAAATAACGAGAACCACCGCCACACCCTAATTCAACAATCGTCGAACCTTTTGAAACTAAGCGGCTGATATAATAAAGATGATGTTGACGAACGTAATATAGACCAAGACAGCCAAGCAAATTATTTGAGAAATTACGCCCCGTACGGGTGAAGCCATGTTCGTCGTAAAAATCGTCTCCCTTTCCAAAACTAAGAACGCCATTTTTTAAATTAAAATCAAACCCACAACCTTCGCAAGAATTGTTGCCATCTTGCGGCTTTAGACTTAACTGACATTTTGGACAGGCTAATTGCTTTTTCCAATAATTAGAAAGATGCAAATCGGTATTGAATCCCTCTCTTTGTATATCTAAAGCTTTTTCTCTCAACTTACTCTCCAAATTTTAGACGATACGCTAGTCAACATTCCAATCTACCAAGCCGGTTCCTGTCCAATGCCCAAAACTCGTTAAATCTAGTTTGGGAAGAGATATTTCTCGCCAAAATGCCAACATATTCCACAAACGAATATCATCAAATACAATGAGCGCATTTTTTTTCAATCCAATTTCACTTAGGTTTTCAAATAGTATCTTTTCCATAAATCCATCTTTAGCCGCATCGATAAAAATTAAATCGGCGGATTGTAATAGAGATGCATGTTTTTTGGCGTTTTCGATTTGGGTTAAATCAGAAATAACCTGAGAGAGTCTTCCATCATTAAAATCTTGAGGCTGGAGAAAAGAATTTTCAATTTTCTGCCAAGGTAATATATCAAAGGTAACTAATTTCGAATGTTTTGGCAGAGATGGCATCATGGCCAAAACGCTTAATCCCGTATAGGTCCCAATTTCTATAATTGTAGACGGCTGCAATTCTTCAACTAAAGCACAGAGAAGTTTATAATGCTCTCCAGGCCAAGTATGAACTAAATCTGGCGCGTTTCGTTCTTTCAATAAAGTGAGGTTAGTTTTTCTAGCTCGATCAATGATTGAAAGAGATAAGTCTAATAATTTATCGTTAGCAATTCCTTGAGCGTCATCCATTGAGAACAAACCGCTTAATTCTACATGTCGAGATTTTATTTCTTCCAATACAAAACGGCTTAGTCGTAGGTTATATCGTTGTAAAAAAGGAAAACTATTAAAGATCAGCTTACAAATTTTTTTGGATAGTCTCATTATTAAATTTTTCGAAAAACACCAACATAAATTAAATTTTTAGCTTCTTTAACTCCGGATTCCCTTTAAACATAAAGGCTACAATCAACCCTAGAAACACAAGAATTAAAGTAGAGCTAAGCTTAGAAAACAAACCATCTATCAAATACGCTAGTCCCATAAAAGGACACAAAATCAGCAATCCATTAATAAAAGCCCGATAGATTGGAAGTGAAGATGTTTTAAAAAATCTTCCACATAAAGCAGGGAAAACTAATACTCCTATTGAAAGCTCGCTAAAGACCCCCGCCCAAACAATCCCGGTAACGCCATATCGAGGAGCCAAATAATAGGCTAATCCCAATGTTAAAAAAGAACTCGCAAATGACCACTGAGCCATAGACCGATGGTGGTTTGTGGCTAACAATCCCCAAGAGGCAGTTTGGCTTCCAGAGACAAGAACTCCTTGTACTAATAGTAAAAAAAACAAATAGGGATGACTCTCTAATTCGTTTCCAGTCCAGACTGGGTAAAACAACGAACCAGCAAACCATATTAAAATAGACGCGGTCCCTGTGAGCACAACCACCCACTTTAACGAAATCAAAATAAACTCATATAATTCTTTTACACGATCTTGCCCCCACAAAAAACTTAACTCGGGTAGTACCGGTCCTTGCAACAAAACTCTAATATATCCCGCAAAATTCGACAAAACACGATGCGTTGCAAATGTTGAAACCGTAAGAGGATTTGTAAAAGAAGCTAATATAATTAACGTCCCATGTTGTTTAATAGCTTGTGAGAAGGCCAATATCCAAAAATAAAAAGAACTTTTTAGATGTTTTAATCCTGTTTTCGCATTCGTAATATTAATTTTAACCTTATGACTTCCCTCAATTTTTCTCCTTGAGTCCCACAAAAAAACAGAGCACCAAAGTCCTCCAAAAATAAACTGAAAAGCGGCAAAGTTTTTAGGTTCTATCGAGAAATAGAGCAAACACATGGATATAACAATACTTAGGATTCTCATCCCATTACCTATCATTGCTCCTCGAGCAAATAATCCTGTGGCTCTATAAATCGTGGAATAAACGCCGCCTACATTTGAAACGAGAAGGAAAAAAGCGCCCATAAATATTAAAATCCACGCTTCATCATAAAGTAAAGTACGTTCTAACCCAGGAAACGACCAATTTGATCCATACCAAATTATCGCCGTCCATGCTCCAAATCCGAATATTCCAAGAAATAAGAATAAAGAAACTCCTTCAGATAATCTGTGAAAAAATTCGTCAGTGTCTTTTTTCGCGAAGCTAATGGCTAATACATTTGCAAAATAATTTTGCCCGCCAAGATCTAGTAGAGTTAAATAGGATACAAATGCCGTTAAAGTTAACCAATGACCATATTCATCGACTCCCCAAGCTTTTAGAAAAAAAGGAACCAAAACAATTCCTTGAACGGCAAGAATAACCTGATTCACAACAGACGAGCCGATTCCCTTTAGGATTCGATTATTGGAACTAGAGTTATTCATTCGTCATATTACCAACCGTTGATGGCTCTTCGGATAAACGCGCTTCCAGCTTTTGTTAATATTTTAAAACGCGTCCATCTATCTTCTTTATGCCCAGCGGCAAAACTTAGCAAAGTGTCTACCCTTCCGTTTCTTTCATAAAATTGAGCGTACTGATCCATTATTTCATCTGAATTCATTTTTCTTATTGGAGCGGATTCTTTTTGCCCTCTATGAATTTTTTCTAGTAATTCTTCTAACCTGAGCGAAAGGGTATGAGATTTTTTAACTTCTTCAAATCCAGCCGACGCAATCTTCATTCGCGCTGCGTCATTTTTTAAATAAAAATCTACCTTCTCCAATAGCTCTTGTCTGCTATCAAAAGCTACATAATGCAAGTCTTCTTTAAACAAATCTTCTTGCCCATTGTGCATTCTTTTGGTGATTAATAAAGCCTCGCAAGACAAAGCTTCGAAAAATCGAAAATTAAGATCGTCCCCAACTGGAAGGTTTAACACTATTTTTGATCTGGAATAGACTTTTGGTATCTCTTCTTGCAGGTAATATCTGCTTTCATTCAAGCGGTACTTTTCTTTAAGGATATCTAGTATCTTTCTTCTTTCATTTTCTTTCTCAAATAAATTCCCAATAAACCCAATATCTAAATCGCGGTTTGTTTCTTGATTTTTAAAGTTGTCAATATCGCAAGCGAATGGCAACCAATGTACATGTCCTAAGGGATGGGATGAAAAGTCCTTCAAATAATTACGTTGATATAAAAAAACATGATCAAAAAACTTTGATAGAGACAATCGAGGTTTTAATTGGCGGTGACAATCGGAAATAACGCAAGCCGTGGGCATAGGCGATTCGTTTAAACTTCTTGGGATCAGACCCAAAGGCTCTATATATAAAAAAAGATCGCATTTCCCATACCGCGCAACTAAATCGTGAATACAAGTTTCTGGGGAAAACCCCATAACAACTTTTCTAGGTTCCCATAAACCATCCGAACTTGAAGAAGCATTAACTTCTATAACTTCATGTCCCAACCTTCGAAATGCTCGGCAATAGTTGACGCCTTCGCTTTTATCATGCTGCGATGGATAGCTTAATAATATTTTCATAATCAAATATGATCGTCAAAATTTATGCGCAAATTTCCAAACAGATTGAAATATCTGGCCTATCATTTGGCCCAGTATTGTCGGACATAAATCCATAAGATTCATAATAAACCTACCCGATCTAGGTAGAAACTCTTTTATATTTTTATCGTCAACGCTATCCCAAGCCATTTTTCTAATGTATGTTTTATTAGCTCTAAACTTTACAATACTCCAGGTTTTTGCGGCTCCATAACATCCTTTATCAATCGTTTCTCTGATAGACTTTTTAGGATAAAGTAATTTCCAATTGGCTTGATGAATTTTATCAACCGCAAATAGCGTCTCCCATTCTTTACCTTTTAAAAAATGATTTTCTTCCCTAAACCTCATTTGAAGCAAGGGATTATCGACATATCCCAAATCCCCTCTTGCCGCCAATTGCATCCACAAATCAATATCCGCATACCACCAAAATTCTGAAGAAAACGGCTCCTCTAAATCGGAAAGAAAACTTTTCCGAATTAGCGTTGTTAGAGAGCAGGGGCAAGTGACTCGAGTCAACAATCTTCTGAGAGCTTTCTTCCCAGAAAAGATTTGAGGGAAAGGGTGTGAATATTTTATCTGTTTTTCTCCATTTTGATCGATCATAACAATTGAACAAAATGCGAAAGATAATTTAGGGTTCGTTTTAAATAGAGGTAAAAGCTCTTTTAAATAATTCGGCGCTAGAAGGTCATGGTCTTCCAATAAACAAAGATATTCTCCCCGAGCAAGCGAAAATACATAGTTATAATTTTTTGGAACGCCAAGGTTTTTATCGTTTCTATAATATCGGATTCTCGGATCAGAATATTCTCTAACCACTTTTTCCGTTGAATCTGGGGATGCATCATCAACGACAATTATTTCAAAATCTTTTTCTGTTTGATTTAAAGCGCTATCTAACGTTTGCCGCAAATAGGCATCTCGATTAAATGTAGGAATACAAAAGCTTACAAGCGGTTTTTTCATTTTTAAAATCAAATACGCTGAAAATACAAGTTTTTTTTAGTTAAAAACAGAACTATTTTAAAAAAAATTATCTCCAAGAAGGGCGCCTATAATTAAATATGACTTTAGAACCATCGGGCTCTAAAAATAATGGCATTTCCTGATAATTTTTTAAAACTTCTCTTAGTTTTTGATGACTTTTAAGAGGACAATAAACTAAAAGAAAGCCTCCGCCACCCGCCCCACAAATTTTTGCTCCATAAGCTCCGGACGAAACGGCTTTTTCATACATTTCGTCTATGTATGGATTACTGATATTGGAAGCCAGTTCTTTTTTTAATTGCCAATTTTCATTAAGGATATTTCCAATAGAGTCAAAATCATTGGCTTCGACAGCCTTTGAAACTTTAAACGCCAAATCTTTTATTTTGTCTAAAGAATCTAAATTTAAATTGATTTGTTTTTTTTGTTCCGAAAGTATGCTGTCTGCTTTTCGAGTTTGATTGGTATAAAACAAAAAAAGATTGTTAGATAAATCTCGGTTTTGGGTTTCTGATAATACAAAACGTTTACTTTCTACTTCTTCGCAGTTTTTAAACCTAAATTCTCTAAGCCCTCCAAATGCGGCAATATATTGATCTTGCTTGCCAATTGGTTTTTTACAACGATTAATTTCAATATCGCATGCTTCTTTCGCTAATTGAGCGGGGCTAACCTGTTCGCCTTTATAAATGTGGAGCGCATTTAAAAGTCCGACAGAAAAACTACTTGAGGAACCTAACCCTGAACCTTCGGATGGGATATCGGATAAAAGCACAATCTCTATTCCCTTATCCACCTCCGTTATCCGCATAGCTTCACGAACTAATTCATGTTGAATATCGTCTACCTTATCGACAATTTCTTTTTTAAAATAATTAATATAAATTTTATCGTCAAATCTCTTAGATAGGATTACGAATACGTATTTATCGATCGCCGAACTTACAACAAAACCTTCGCGATTTTCATAATAATCTTTAAAATCCGTTCCACCTCCAGCAAAACTAATTCTTAAAGGAGTTTGAGTTACAATCATATAAAATCTTTCTTTAACGCAACCCAATCTTTTTCCGCTTGAGCAAGACTTTCCATAGTGCCTATATCTCGGAGATATCCCTGAACCTCTACTCCCGCCAAACGTCCCGACAAGGGGCCGATTACATCCTTAGCTAAGTCGCATGGGAATTTATTAGGTATTTCTTCCAAAAACTCTCGAGTGGCTATCGCAATTCCCGCAAAGGCCAAATCAGATTTTGGGTTTTGGGGTTTTTCGTCAAATTGAGTTATTATTCCTTGTTCGTCTAGAAGAGCGATTCCGCAGGTTTTTGGTTTCGGGCTCCGAAATAATCCTAATGTAGCCAATTGCCTCAATTGATCATGTTTCTTCAAAAGCATATCAACATTTACATTAGTCAAGTTATCCGCATACACAATTAAAAACTCGTTTACATTCCTTACAAAATCTTTATTTTTTTTTAGAGTTCCAGCGCTTCCCAAAAGTTTTTTTTCAAAAGACAGTTTAATACTTATATCGCCTTTGTAGCTGTGAACAAAGCTCTCCATTTTTTCGTGTAAATAATGGCTGTTTATCAAAACCGATGTTATTCCAAACCGGCGCAACCAATCTAACCAAATAGATAGCAACGGTTTCCCTCCAACAGGAACAAGACATTTGGGAATATCGTCAGTAATTGGTTTCAAGCGAGTTCCCAATCCTGCAGCTAAAATAAAAGCCGACTTCATGAGACTTTAAAATCTCGAACGACGTTTAAGCTTTTCATATTTTTTTCGGCATATTCTAAGACATCGTTGATATCGTTTTGATTTTGAAGCCAGGAAACATAATCTTTTAAACTATCTTCAGGACTATATTTAGGAGCCCAACCTAAAGCTTTTAACTTTGAGATATCGGAACAAATGTGTCGCGTATCCCCAAATCGATATGCCCCTGTCAATTTTCCAGAAATTTCCTTTTGAAAAACATTAGCGGTCATTTCAGATAATTCTAAAACGGTATATCCCTTTCCTCCTCCGACATTAAAAACTTGATAGTCGGTTTCAGAAGAATTTAGAGCTAATAAATTTGCGGATACCACATCTTTAATATTCACATAATCTCGAATTTGAAGGCCATCTTCGTAAATTGGTGGAGGTTTATCAAAATAAAGACTCAGGCAAAAGATGCGGCAAGCTCCCGAATACATATTAAAAAATGATTGTCTTGGACCTTGAACAATCGAGTACCTAAACGCCACCGTAGGAATTTCATATCTTTTACCAAGAACCAGGGAGATCATTTCCTGAGAATATTTTGAAACGCCGTATGCGTTTTGTGGAGATGCGTGAGACTCATCCGTTAATTCCCAATGGATTATACCTTGGCATTTTGGGCATACGGGATCCCAGACTGCCGTTTTCATTTTTATTTCTGACCTAAGATTGGGAAAAACTAAGCCATGTTTTGAACAATTATAAGCTCCCTCTCCCAAAACAGATTGGGAGGATGCTATTACCACTTTTTGTATTGCGAGTTTTTTTTCGACAATGATTTCGAATAACAAAGCGGCGCTTTTGGAATTCACATCAATAAAAGAACTAAAATCAGGTAAATAGTCTTGATAGGCGGCAAAGTGATAAACAAAATCAATCCCATCTAGAGCGGATTCTAATGCGGATTTATCAGTTACATCTCCTTGAACAAACTCAGCCTCTTTTGGCAGGTAATCGGGCTTTCCTTTTGGATGGATTCTAGGCTGAAGAACATCAAAAATTCGAACAGAATGGCCTTCTTCTAATAAGGCGTCAACTGTATGGGAACCAATAAATCCAGCGCCTCCAATAACAAGCCCCTTCATATCTTTGGGCCCTTTTCTCTTAAAAAATTATATATAAAAAAGATATCTTTAATTGAGCATACTTTCTAATTCATTACTCACGGATGTTTTGCCATCTGGAATTAATTCTTTTACCTTTTTTCTTAATTCAGATTTTTCGCCATTTTGAGCCAGTTCAAAAAGCTTATCAATTTTTTGGTCGAAATCCTCAATAGACACTTTCTTAGGTTTAACCATTTTAATTTTTTCATGAAACGTTTCGTCAACTTCTTCTAACTCCCCGAATAATTCCTCAGTCAGTTTTTCCCCTGGACGAATACCCGTAATCTGAATTTCAATATCGTCTTTCCGACGATAACCGGAAACTTTGATCATCTTTTTAGCCAAATCCAATATTTTTACAGGGTCTCCCATTTCGAGAAAAAAAGTTCCACCGCCCTCTCCCCTCATTGTGACCGCTTGGAGAATTAGCCTAACCGCTTCTGGCAATAGCATAAAGTATCTTTCCATATCAGGATGGGTTAGGGTAACGGGGCCTCCTCGTTCAATTTGTTTTTTAAAGGTTGGCACAACGCTGCCTCTGCTTCCTAACACATTGCCAAATCTAACTATGGAAAATCTGCTGTTACTTTTTTCTTGGATATATTGAATATACTGTTCGGCAATTCTTTTGGTCATTCCCATTACGCTTGATGGTTTAACAACTTTATCTGTCGAAACAAAAATAAAGTCTTCCACTTCATACTGATGCGATAAACTTGCTATTAATTTAGCGCCATAGATATTATTAATAACAGCTTCATCTAAATTTGATTCCATTAAAGGAACATGCTTATGCGCCGCCGCATGGATTACCAAATTAGGTCGATGCTTTAAAAATAAACTCTCCATCTTGTTATAGTTGGTTATAGATCCAAAAATATAATGCGCTTTGGCCTGACCCAAATCTGGTTCTAATAAAACGCTTAAGTTATGTAAATAATTTTCTCCACGATCTACCATCACTAAAGACTTTGGACTGAATTCCAACAACTGCTGACAAAGTTCAGAGCCTATCGAACCAGCCGCTCCAGTAATCAAAATCACTTTACCTTCTACTAACTTCTTTATCGCCGCCAAATCAATAGAAACGGGTTCACGCCTCAACAAATCGCTAATTTCTATATTTCTAATTTTGGATATATGAAGTTCATTGGTGGCAATATCGATAAAAGAATATACCATTTTGTGACGGACTCGGCATTTTTTACAAAGATCAATAATCTCTGAGATACTTTCGGGAGATATCTTGTTTACTGCAATAAAAACTTCTTTGGCGTTAAGATTTTTAGATAGCTCGTGGATATCATAGCGATTGCCTAGCACTTTAACGCCATGCAACATATTATTTAGCTTTTCTTTATCATCGTCTATAAAGCCAACCACATTGTAATTAGATCCATGCGTTTTCAAATTTTCTATTAATAGAGCTCCAATTTCTCCAGCGCCTAAAATAAATACGTTTGTAGAAAAAGCTCGCGACGACTGTTTTTTCTTTTGAGTTTTCCTATACCCTCTCCAAGACTTCCAGGCAATCCGCGATCCTATTTGGAAAGCGGTAATAAACATCAAATCCATCGCTAATATAGCAAGCGAGATTTTAATAAATTCTTTATTTGCTAAGTTTGACCAAATAGAAAATCCTATTAGAAAAGACCCTACAGCATTCGAATAAAATATTTTTAAAAAATCATGGAGGTTAGCGTACTCCCAGAGCCTAGAATACAATTTAAAATAAATATGAGATACCGATCGAAAAACAAAAACATGAGGAAGGACAAAAAAGTAAGTTGAAAGATTATCGTCCGTAATATCCAAATCAAAGCGCAGTAAAAACGCCAAGTACATAGATAAACAACCAAAAACTAAATCCAGGCAAAATAAAGAAAAATTCCATACCTTTATAGAGTAATCCCCTTGGCGGTAGTTTTGAAATTCGGTTTCAATATTCATTAAATTCAACTTCTCATTTATCAAAAAAAGATTGCACAATTAAACGCATTCATAAAATCTACTTATCGGCACAAATCAACTTAGCAGCGTCATGCCGATATTTGACCGTCTTTAGATATCTGCATATTTATATATCGGTGATATTCTTCACTATATCTGACAAGCTGATCGGTATTTGAATCTACCATATTTAAAACAACGCCTAAAATTTTTGCCTTTATATTAGGAACCAATTGCACATTTCTCCCTTGCCCTTCATTAGTCTCGTTATTGGGCATAGAATAACAAAGTTGTTTCAAGGCGCGTTGGACAACCCGATAATCAATTTTTCCAGAGCGAATCAAATAAATTATGTTATCGCAATATGGAGCTAATACCGAAGAATCTGAAAGGCTTAAAACCGATGGAGCGTCTAAAAAAACCATATCAAAGTTTTCTTTGGCAGTTTTAAGCAACTCGTGAAACTTGTTTGAACTTAAAAGTTCCACTGATTGAGACGACGTTCTTCCGCCAGATATAATATAAATATCTTCGGTCAACGGTTTTTGAAAAATCGAAGTTAAAGGAATATCTTCCGTAAGATAATTAGACAATCCTGGCGATTCTTTCATCGAAAAAACCTTATGAACTTGAGACCTTCTTAAATCGCAATCAATCACCAATACTTTTTGCCCTAATTGAGCAAAACTTATAGCCAAATTAGACAAAACAGTGGTTTTACCTTCCGATGGGGCAGTGCTTGTCATCATAATGATTTTTTTAGGGGGGTCTCCCGTTGCATTTAAAATATTTGCCCGGACAATTCTAAACCCTTCATCCCACTGGCTCGTAGCTCCTTCTTTATATAAAAAGATAGTTCCTAGAATCGGAAATGGAATTTGAGCTTCAACTTCTTCAAGGGTTTTAAGCGTTTTATCTTGAGATTCTAGAAAGAAAATTAAAAAGATCCCTCCAAAAGCCGCCAGCAAACCAGCAATCAAAACATTCATTTTTATATTTGGTTTAATAGCTCTTGTCGGAACTTCCGCTCGATCAACCACGCGAATATTACTTTCAATACCTTTTGCGGAAATGTCTGTTTCTTTTAACCTTCTTAATAGTATTTGATAGACATTGGCGTTACTCTCTGCCTCAACCTTTAAAGAATTAAATTTGATTAACTTTTTATTTAAAACCATCACTTTTTCTTTTTGTCTATCCAAGGCTCTTAAAAGTGATTTTTCCGTTTGGACAGCAGAGTCAAACTCCACTCTAACCGATTTTAATAATCTGTCGATTTCTCTTGGAATTCTTTCCTCCAGAGATTTCATTTTTCTTTTTAAACTCAATAGGGTTGGGTGATTTGGGTTAAGCTTCTTTATTTTTACCGATAGCTCTTCCTGCAATCTCACATATTCCCTGTTAATATTCCGAATAGTAGCCGTTTTGTATTTATCCGGAATTGATTGGAGCATCTCGACTGGGTTACTTTTTAATTTTTGTAATTGTCCCATTAGAGTCGTTAGTCGAACGCGCTCCGCTTTTGCGTTGGTTACGTGAGAATTTATCTGAACCATTTCTTGAGTGCTAATATCTTGCCGCGATTCGTTAAACTCAACAATATTCTCATCTTCTAAAAACTTTTGAAGTTCCAATTGAGACGCTACAAGCTTTTTCTGAGTTTCAGCCACTCTAGACCCAAGCCATTGTCCAGCTCCCTGCTCAGCGGTACTCCGTAATTCAATATTTCTTAAAATGTACATATCTCCAATTACATTTGCTATATCGGCGACTAATTGAGGAGAATAACCTCGAAAAACAACCTCCACTAACCTGCTATTGCGAATAGGGTTGATCGACAATCTATTTAAAAATGCATTAATAATAGACGTATAAGGGTCTTTAAAGGACTCTTCCTCCTCAGGTAGTTCTATCAATTCCCATTTCAATAAATATGACTTGATGATATTTTTCATTCGTGAAAAATTGATCATAGGCGGATTTACTTTAAACTCTTCGTCTTCTTCCAAGCCCAATCGCTGAATGACGGTTTTAATTAAAGATCGACTTTTTATTAATCCATATTGTGTTTTATAAAAATTCATTCCCGCAGTATCGAAACCAGACATTGCGGCGGTGGCATTTAATGAAAGAGCCTGCGGAGCTTTTCTCTCAATCAAAAGTAAGGCTTTCGCTTGATATACTTTTTTTATTTTTAAGGAATAAAAAAAAGTTGGCAAAACAATCACTAACACAAAAAATAATAAAAAAAACTTACGTTTTTTTATTACCTTCCAGTAGTCGACAACAAAAGTTTCGCTCGAAAAATTATTAAAATCCATTGCCGCTAATCCCTAACAAAGCCGCTTTTAAAAAATAACTTAAATACATATCTTAAAGATATTGAATCAATAAATTATTTCATTTAAAAATTATCATTTAAATTATTTAAACGCATTTTTTAAAAATTCCAATACGGAACTATTGTCTAAACAATATAAAATCAATTAGATCTAAAAATAATCATTAGTCATATTATTAAATTAACACAATAAAAAAAGTTATCTGTATACTTTTGTGATACATTTTCGTGACATAAAAAGGCAGGAAACACAGCAAAACACTTTTGGAATGCAAAAATATCTACTTTATGGAGAGTGTAACTAAATTCAAAAAATAACTGTTAGAGCTAATGACGCTATATTTAAATCAAACTCTGTATCTTTAAAATTAGAGGTTGTATTGTTTAATTTATAATCCGCCGAAGCTTGTAGCCATTCTTGAATTTTATAAGTTAGGTTAGCGCCCAGAGTAATTTGATCGTCATTTCGCTTTTTTAGCTCTCCTCCTCCAGAAATATCTGCCGCAACTTCCCCAAAATCTCTATTTTGATAGCCTACGCCTAGGTTCGTTTCGACTTTGGAATTCCATTCTTTAGACCAATCTAAATTAACGCTAGTAACAACAAACGCATCTACATTACTAAACGTGGAATCTAAAACATTCCTTTGCCCCAATAATTTAAAAATAGATCTTTCAGTTAATTTATATTCCAAATCTAATTGATATTGAACTGTACCCTGCGTTAGGCCGGATTTTTTAAACCTTCGGTTGCTATATCCAACGGACGCTTCACCGCTAATAAGAGCTGTTGCGTCCCAGCGTAAAGCAAAAGCGGTAGAATGAGTTTCGGAATCTTCGTTTATGGTAAAGGAAGATGCGTAATCGATAGTTTGAAAATCATACTTTAGTCCCATAGCCGTTAACTTTAAAAATTTCCAGAAGAAAGAACCTCCAATTGAATAATTATTACGGTCTTCCCCTTGAAAGGAAATATCGTCGAATCTATTACTATTAATCGCCGTATAAAAAGAAAGCTTCGAAAGAGGAGTCAAAGAATGAACTAATTCCGCTCCTGCTTGTGTGTTTAAACGTTGAGCTCTAGGGTTAAAATTAGTCGCAAACTCATTTGACGTTTGTTGCAAAGTATCAAACAAACGACCCGTTACCAACAATTGCGTTCGATTCCCTGGCCCTGAAAACTCAAAACTTCCCTTTAAATCATGCTCAAAATAATCTTGATCGGTCAATTCAAAAAAATGTTCGTCGCTACCAACATAGTTGACGGTGAATCCAAACAACTCTCCTCGTTCTCTATCTTTTGTAATATTTAGAAAGGGAATATTGAGCCAACTAAAGTCCTCGCTCCTTCCTTCGCTTGTCCCGTCCGCGAAACTATCGTCAGCCTGTAAAAATAGGTTGCTATTGTATCTACTCTTTACACCCAAACCTGGATGTATAGAAACTCTTCCTAACTTTATATTTCCAATCGCTTCGGCTAAATGTGGAAATAGAAAAACAACGACCACAAAAAAACAAATATTTCGAGCGAAAAAAAGCATCTCTTATTCACCTTCTTCTCATAAAGAAATGAATCGAAAAGCTTTTTTAAAAAAATACCCCGCGATTCTTTCCAAATTCTTTTATTTCAAATAATTACGAATATGGAAAGAATAACAAAAAATCATATAAATTTAAATAATTAATAGTAAATTAAATAAAATTTATTGTTTTTTTGAAGTTTGACTTTTTACTTAAAATTGCCAGCTTTTTATTTTATAGATAAATTTTATAAATTTTTAATAAAAAGAAGGAGAGTATTTATGGGGAAATAGTTCCTGAATTGTCCGTTTTTTCGACAATGGGCTTTGCTGACAAGGGTTTGAAAAAGGCAAAAAAAAACGGTACCGGGTAAAACCCGATACCGTTTTTAAAGAAACGCGAAATTTATTTAATCGTAAAGTCCGCTTTAGCGTCTGCTCCACCAGCTACAGTAACTTCTTGAGAAGATTCCCCAGCGTAAGGATGCCATGCAACTACTTTGTATTTACCAGCAGGAACATCCTTCAAGCTGAAAGCTCCGTCAGCGCCAGTAACTTGGTAGTATGGATTCCAAACGATTCGACCATCTGCTTCCATAAAGTTATGCTGATCGCATTGCAAAAAGAAATGCTTACTTTTCTTCTTTTTAAGACGCTTTAAGTTCTTGGTAACGTCTGCGACAGCGCCAACACTTGGCAAAGGTTTATTGAATAGGGTTTTACGGTTTGCGCCAGCAACGTCATAACCATGTGGATTGTGCAAGGTATCGGTGTCTTGATTGGTAATCATCAAGTTACCTTCTTTTTCGCCTTTGTTAGTTTTGCGAACGGTAAAAACTCTTGGAAAAATATCGCAGGTTTTGAAATCAATTTTTACAGTTTCTGGCTTCCATTCTTTACCTTTAGCGAGATCTTTGATGAAAACAACTGCTCCTTCTAACTTACCGTCTTTAGACTTAATTTTTTCAATCGTTCGAACCATACCCTCATTCATAGGGTGCTTAGAACAAAACTCTTTGTTTTTTTCTTTGGTCAAGTCTTTCTTGATGGTTTGGGGTTTGCCAGCAAAGCTCACTACTCCGCTAACCGATCCGCCATTTGCAACCGCGCCGCCTTCATACTTATATTTCTTGGCAAAGCTGGTCGAAGCCGTTAAAGCTACTGCGGCAGTCAAAACAACCGCTCCGGTGAACACTTTTTTAATCATTTAAACGAAATCCTCCTTACAAGATTAACGATCCAAATTTAAAAATGGGCAATTGAACGCTCTGAATTTTTTGAAATGTAGTAATTTTACCCAAATTTGCTTGGAAAACAATAGAAAAATGGGAGCTCCACAGAATGGAGCTCCCAATATTTCAATAAAACTTCATGAAAAACTTATCTCATAGATAGTTTTTCTTGCTCTTCCTTAGAAGCTGTTACGCCTTTTGGAGTCACATTACCCAATGGAAGAATTGAATTATCTCCCTTAGGTAACACTTTGAAATAACCCCATTGTCCCGCTTGTTGATAAGGCGTGCGAGCATTCAACCAAAGGTAAGTGCCAGGGTTATGGTATGCCCCGCCAGCTCCTTCGGCAATGAAAGCCTGAATATATTCGCCGCCGCCAAATTGCTCAACGTCGATCATATCAGAACCTTCTTGATTAATATGGCGTCGCCATTGATGGCCATCCAAATTAAACATTTGGTTTTGCTCGTTATGCGCGCCAAAGACATTGATCATTACTCTATCTCCAGCGTGCGCCTTCAACGTAGGCGTTGCAGGATCTTTATCTGCAGCTACGCAGGCGGTGAAAATATTACCCAATTCACAACCTTCGTCTTCGCGATAAGTCCAAGGCTCTAAGCGGTAATTAACCCCAGTTAGGCCAGCAACGTTTTGCAGGTAAGGCATAAACGAAGTACCGATAATGTTATCTTCGTCCTGGAAGTACAACGCAAAATCTCGATGGTTTTCGAAATGTTGGTTTTCAGGATAAGATTTATCGATAATTACGTCCGCTTTCCAAGAGTTGCCGAGGGTGATATCTTTCCCGGTCTCTGGATCGCGATACACAGAACCTCTTGGTCCAATAATGATTCCGCCATACAAACCGTTACGGACATTTCCTAGGAGATTACCAAAATCCCAGAGCAATGCTCCGTTCAAGTTGTAATCTGGGTGGGCAAAGAAGGTATAAGTTTTGGTTTTACCAGGAGCAACCGTTTGATCGCCTGGGTTATTACCAACGTTAATACCTTGAGAATCCAACGGATCGAAAGCAATGTTATTTGCATGTATCGAAGCGTTTCCAGATTCCATGCGGTTGGTTAATTTAATCTTAACACAATCGCCGATATTCGCCCTTAAAGTCAACGGATGAGGCATATGACCATCGTCCGCAACTTTACTAATCTCATTATCGAGGACGTAAATAGCTCCCGCCTCGTTTGCAGCTAACAACATACGCTCAAAATCAACTTCAATTTCGTCTTCCGTATTTGGATTAAACTTCAATCCTTTATTTACGGCAGAGACACTGAAGTTTTTGACAGGAGCGTCAGCCGGGCATACTTTAGTCTTCACTTTTTTAGCGAAGTCTTTATTGTTCGGAAGCAATTTCAAATCGTCTTGCTTCTTATCATAAACCCGGAAAATACCCCAACTACCTTCTCCAAGTTTGGAAGTACGACCATCATAGAAAAGATAGTCTCCCGCCATAGCTTGGTAACCGCCAGCAGTTGTGGCCATATCATACCGTTCCGCAATGCCAATGTGAATCGTATTGGTTACGCGAGAATCACGATCGTATCTTTCAGGTCGATAACCATGACCAGATAGAACAAAGGTATGAGTTTCATTCATCATGCCGTGAAGCAACCGGAACAACACGTTATCGCCAACATAAGCGCGAATCAATGGTGTGGTTGGATCAGCATGAGCTTTACTTGAGAACAACTGAGTTGCATCCGGATTAGCTTTTATTCGAGACGCTAACGATGCCGCTCGAAAGTTGAATCCGCTACCCGTAGTATGGGTACCGCCGTTCAACAATGGAAATGCTGAATCCATCATATTGGAAGGCATTTGGAAGGAAATGGACTGCCCTGCGGCGATCGCATTTTCCCGACTCATACCTGGAGGATTACCTGCGCTGATCAATTGCGCCGTATGAGGCACGGTGTCATGCAATTGAACGACGATTTCCCGGAAACTTCCGCTTCGAGCGTAAGCAACCGGCTCGGTTCCTCTAATATCAACAACAGGACCAGATCGAACTTCTTTACCGGTAACAGGGTCATGATAAGTCGATCCCCAAGGCTCAACAATAGTCGAACCGATACCGCCATGTGGCCAAGTAGTCGCGCCAAAAGCATGGTCATGCCAGAAAACCAATCCAACATCGGCATCTACCCACATTCGATACCGAACAAACTCAGTGGTAACGATTTCGCCTTTAGGATGAGCTTTTTTCAACGGCTGAGTCAGATGCAAAGTAAAAATACCATCGCCCTCTAAAGCTCCGTTGTGCGGATCAGTTTTAGGCTTAGGATCCATACTTTTAATCCAGCGAGACTCTTTATTCGCTTCCGTTTCAATACCGATCATAACGTCGGCGCCTTCATGAAATGGAGTCGAATGTTTAGCCATCTCGATCTTAATAGAAGTATCTCCAACATTAGCTGTCTGTACCACATGTGCGTTCATAGGAACAGGCATGCCAACGTGGTGCTCATGTCCTTCTTTATCTTTCTTCATTTTCTTATCGAACTGCACATAAGAGCGCATTGATTGATCGTAAGAAAATCCAGAGATAACGCCGTCCGAAGACTGATTATCAAATTGGAAGAAATGTGGATGGATGTTGACTTTCGACATTTGAAAGTTCGTAAAGTCGTCGTCGTTCCATTCACTAGAAAGAACTACGTCTACGCAGTCGTAAACATTGGCTCGATAAACCAAAGGCTCAGCTTTCTTAGGATCGCCTTTTTTCAAAGCCAATTCTTCTTCTAAAACATATATCAAACCATATTTATCAATTACCGGAGCGGTGTCCCCAACTTGAGGAGTCAACTCGATAGGCGTATTGATAAAATGGATGGCATATTGCTTCCTACCCGCTCCAGCTGGACATAAACTCCAACGACCATGTTCGCCAGGTTTTGCAGGAGTCGAGTTTTCCACATTAGGACCTGCGTCGCCACTTCCAGGCTCGGTACTTGGATAGGTGTCATCAGGTTGAATATGGAACGGCTCTAACCAAGGAGCGCCGCCATGATGTCTTGCAAAAGGAATCCGCTTACCAAAATGCGGCTTAAAGTGAGGCCATGCTAACTTACCATTATTTGGCTCGAAAAGAATGGCATGCCGTTTTCCAGGATGCGGAGATTTATACTTAGGATTTGGCAAAGTAGACTCGCGCTCAGATAACGCTCGATTGTCTTTCCAACCGTAATCCCAAACGGAACCGTCATAAGAAAGGATTTGTCCTCGCTCGTCATCGGTATGACCCGGTTGACCTTGAGGAGGCAACATGTACTTAACCCAATCTCTGATGTTAACGGTTGGGGTATCGGTGGTCCAATCGCTTGTTCCGTCTTTACCAACAACATTAAACTTTTTACCAAACCAATCCATGGTTTTATTCACCAATTGATCGGATGAAACGCCATTAGGCATACGGCCTTTTCTATCTGGCAACTCAGCCAAAGGAGGCATTACGTCCGTACTTTCAAAAGGGTAATTCCCTGATTGAAGCACGTTATAAACTCTCCAATAACCCCACATACCGGCAACATAATGATGCGCTACATGGCAATGAAATAAAAAGTCGCCCGCCAAATGCTGACACAAACCGGAACCACACTCGGTCTCCAAATCGACAACTTCAGAAGGTCCAATAACCTTAACGTCAACGCGGTCGGAAGTGGTTCTTACTACAGGGTATTTAACAGGACCATCCCAAGCGGCTGTGATCATGTTTTCCAGACCTGGCTCCCGTTTAGGGGAACGCAACCAACGGATTGAACCTCCGTGTGGATGATGGGAATGAAACACTTCGCCGCCGCCATGAACCAATCGAAATTTAGCGGGATCGCCCATGTAGGATCTTGGAATCGTGGTTGGAGCGTCGCCAAAAGTATAAGAACTATAGGCTAACGATTCATCCTCGTAATGGAAATGTCTTTCTTGTTGCGCCAAGTTATTGATACCAAACGGTTCGCTGCGATAGTTCATCGCGCGAGCAGAAGGACGATAAGCGTCCGTTTGCGGATCCCGTTGTGGAATCATTTCGCCGTGGCGGTTCAATGGTCTGAAAGATTCGTCGCCAACCTCATGATACATAAGGATAAACTCTCGAAAATCCCTATTATTAGGTTGAGCGATCATCATTTCCCAACCGCTATCCAAAGGCTTACCGTCAAATGGGCTTAAGTAAGTAGAACCTTTTGGCTCAACAATGAAAGTACCGATAAGTCCCAAAGAGGAAGGATCGCGTCCAGCATGACTTTGAATCATACGACCGCCTTCCATCTCGTCAATCGGAATTTGCCATTCAAAATCTTGTGTTCCTTCAGCGGGAATAATAGCTCCTGGGGTGGCGGCAGTAGCCGGTTGGCCTGTGGAACTAATTATTATTTCAGAACCGTTGACTTGAAAGGCAATATCTTCGTCTTCAACTTGATTTCTTACCTTGAAACGAACACAATCGCCTTGGTTTCCGCGAATAACTAATGGCTGAATCAAGTCGCCTTGTAGACCATTTGTAACCGCGCCTGGATCGAGTTCGTCTTCTCGAGCGGCGGCATTCTTTTCTTCTTCGGCTCGCACGCCTTCAACATTTCTGGTCAAAACATACATATAACCAGGGTAATAGTCTCCCCATTGGTTCAACGTAATTTCTACGTTGATAGCCGAAATGTCGTATTGTTTAACCGGCGCAGAACTGGAACAATGGGCTCCTTTATATACCTTGGCAGAAGCCTCGGTTGGCCCAAGCAAAAAGGACTGTCCCATTTGATGAGCAGACCAAGAATCGTGATACATACCTCCCGAAGACGCTGGAGCGGCATGTTCTTTGAGCTCTTGCTTAACCTTACCCATCAACTTCATGAATGTTTTGTCAAGTCTTTGGCGACTGCCATTAAGACCGCTTTCATTTTCTTCGCGATCAACTTGACCTTCCAATTTATTTAACCATTCTGGATGTTCCGCCGAGGCCACTACGTGTTTCTGTCCTTCATGACCTTGATCGGCCGCAAAAGATCCTGAAACTCCTAGCGCCAAGAACAAAACCATTCCCAGAGCCGCGATCGGGAAACCCCGTCCGCACAAGAATCGAAAAACCATCACTACCCTCCTTAACGATTCATTAAAAAAATAAGGGGTTTAACAAAAACCACCATAAAAATAACGGTAACTATATTTCCAAACGTTTAATTTTTTCCTTCAATTGTAATATGAATAGACTCTTTACCACGGAATATTAGCAAAAAAATCGTATCATCAGAAACTAAATCGCTCACAACTTTTTTAAATTCTAAACGCAATTTAATTGACTGACCATTTACCGCAGTGATCAGATCGCCTTTTTCAAGACCGGCGTTTTCAGATCTCCCGTTTGGAAAAATTTCTGTTACAACCACCCCCTCCTTATCAAAAAGATTGTACTTATCTCGTAATACTTGATTTAAATCTCTCACCGCTAACCCCAGAGACCGGATGGAATTTCTGGGGAGCATGGCAACGCGTTCTTTCTTTTTAGCCATTCCCATCGTTACGGGAACAACCTTTTTTTCGCCATCGCGGACAACATGTACGTTAATTAACTGTCCAGGAGTAATACCGCCAACGACTCTGATCATAGTTGAAGGAGATTTAACATAAGATCCACCTACTTTATAGATAATATCTCCAACTTTTAACCCTGCCTTCTCTGCCGGTTCTCCTTCGAAAATAGCGTTTATATAAACGCCTTGACCTCGACCTAAGTCTTCAACTACTTTTTCTTGTTTATCTACTGGCTCAATTCCGACGCCTAACCAACCACGCCTTACCTCGCCACCCTCAATTAAATCTTTTACAACTCCTTTAACCATATTAGCTGGAATTGAAAAGCCAATATTTTGGGCATAATTAATAATTGCGGTATTAATACCAATAATTTCGCCGTCAATGTTTAATAAAGGACCGCCACTATTCCCCGGATTAATAGATGCGTCTGTTTGAATAAAGTCCTCGTATCGCGAAATATTAATATTTTCACGATTCAACCCACTGACAATGCCAAATGTCATTGTACTATCAAGTCCAAAAGGGTTACCTACCGCAATAACAAATTGCCCAACATGTAAGTTGCTAGAATCGCCAAAATGGGCTTCTGGGAGTCGATCTGCCGTTTCTATTTGAACTACGGCTAAATCCGTTTCTTCATCGGCGCCCAACACTTTGCCTTTAAACTTTTTGCCGCCCATCAAAGTAATTTCTGGCGAGGCCATATCCTTAACAACATGACTATTCGTTACAATCAAGCCTTTTTGCCCATCAATGATTACGCCAGTTCCAGTATTTGTGGGTCGTACTCTGCGAACCGATCGAGATGGCTTATTATTTGATTTAATATAGGGAGTGATGGTAACAACTGCCGGTCTCGTTTTATCCGCTAAACTCACCAAGGCAGCTTCCATATCCCTTAACACAGATAGTCCTCGCGAAACATCAGCGGCAAAGACAAAATCCGAAGTCCCTTGAATTCCCAATAAACAAAAAAACGAGAAGAAAATTTTAAAAATCTTACGATTATAAAACTTCATCTTTTGTTCCATAGGACTCAAAATCGGCAAATATCTCCCAAAAATCGACAAGGCCAAAATGACCAAATACGATTATGTAATCAAAAGTTGGGCTGAAATAAATTCCCGATTTTAACGGAAATAAACATAACTTTCAAATATGAATTGGCTATTCTATACATCTATTAATTCAAAAAAACGTATATAAAGAATTTTAATTTGGTTTTGAACGGGGATTTGTGGGGCGATTTTTAAGGTTTTCCCACGCAAAAATAACAGCGTATTTAAAGCTCATATATGTTAACCTTGGCGAAGCTAAAAATAAGCTTTGCTATCAAAGAGAGACCTGATTTATATATACTATTTAAATATGTGTCAAGAAAAATATTGACTTTTGGCCTCTTATCGGAACTTTCTTATCTCTTAATCCTTTCTATTTTTTATCAAATCATCAATATCTGAACTAAATATCTTAAATAAATCGTTTAATTATAATGGGAGATCTCTTTAAATAATGGATTTTAAAGCATTAAATAGTAAAAAAGCCGAAGAAATTTTAGATTGGTCCTCAAATGAGTATCCTGGTCGAATAGCCTTAGCCTCAAGCTTTGGGTTAGAGGATATGGTGTTAATTGATATGATTTCTAAATTAACTCAGCCTATTGCTATCTTTACTTTAGACACGGGTAGGCTACACGAAGAAACCTATACATTAATGGACCGGGTTAGATCGCGGTATGGCCTTGAAATTATTACCTATTTTCCCGAATCTTCTTCCGTAGAAAAACTTTTAAGAGAAAAGGGATTCCTTTCTTTCCGTGAAAGCCTTGAAAACCGAAAAGAGTGTTGTCGAATCAGAAAAGTAGAACCTTTAAGTCGCGCCCTGAAAGAATTAAAAGCTTGGGTTACAGGACTTCGTAAGGATCAAAATGTCACTCGAAATGACATACAAGCCGTAGAAGAAGATAAAGATCATCCGCCGCTTGTTAAAATAAACCCATTAAAGGATTGGACGGCAGGAGATATTGAGAATTACATCACTGAAAATAAAGTTCCAACCAATCCTCTCCATAAGCAAAATTACCCAAGTATTGGATGCGCTCCTTGCACTCGAGCCGTCGAACCCGGAGAAGATCCCCGGTCCGGTCGATGGTGGTGGGAAAACCCAGAGCACAAAGAATGTGGTTTACATCAAAAATGAAACTCCAAACAATCTTTCATTTTTCTCTTGCCTCTCTTTTTTGATCTTTGAATCTTAAAATTTCTCTAAAATTGAAAATAAATAAAAGATTGATCGTTAAAATCGCTTCTAAAATACATCAAAGCAATTAGCAAAATTATATCGAAACAGAAATAATTAAACCGATCTCGATGAGGATTTCAAATTAGTTTGGTAAAATTTGAAATTTGTTAAGTACGCTAACCGACATTCCATAAGCTTGTTCTAAGAAAGGTGTCCAAAAATTAACCACCCAAAACAAACTACTAGTATGATGAATTCCTAAAAAAAAATACCTTGGTAGATTCCAAAAACCGCAAAACTCCAATTCCCCTATGCCATAATTCGCCAAACAATATAGCTATGAAGATAATGAGACGTGCCAGCGCCGCCAAAAATCTGCACTATTTTTTGAGAAGTACGGTTATCGAAATTTCTGAGCAAGTTCAATACTCATGTTTTTGCCAAGCCAATGGCCATAAGGGGTAACCGGAGAAATCGCAAAATATTTGAAAGCTGAAAGCATAAACTCCCATTAATTCTTCGCTTCCATTGTAGAGACTGGATGGATAAAAAATAGGATCAACAATCCTGGCAAGGTTATTGGCAACAAAATTTATTGGCGGTTAATGTTCCTATTTATTTGGCTGCACGGTATAATCTCAAAAGCGTTCTAGTCGTTGATTTGATTTCAGCGCCCTCTGAAACAACTTTTTTCTGCCCTTAAAAGTAAACTACCGCCAACTATTTTCGGAAACATGAATTCTCTCTCTTTTAGCGAATCTATCGAGAAACTTTTAAAAATATCAGAAAGCTTTAACAATGAGCCTTCGCTAGGAGACTACCTATCCGCGGAAGAAAATATTCGCCAAATTTTAAACTCAACTCCGCTTAAACAAAAAATCCGAATTTCAATATTGTCCACTTTTTCAATTCGCCCATTAGATTTATGTCTTATTTTAGAGTGTGCAAAACTAGGGTTTATCTTAGAAGTTTATGTTGGAAACTATAACCAAGTTTTCCAAGAAACTTACAGTCCCGATAGTGGCTTGAATAAGTTCCAACCGCATGCAGTTTTTTATTTTTGCGAATATGATCGACTTATTTCACACAAAGAAAACTCGTCAATTGAGAATTCGGAGATTGAAGAACTTAGTAATAAAATTTTAGGTTTACAGGAAAAGCTTAGAGAGTTTCAAAATTCATTTTTCATATTTAGTAACTTTATCGTTCCCATTGATTTTCCATATAGTAACTTATCATCTACCGGTTTAAACAAATCCTTACAAAAATTTAACCAAAATTTAATTGAAACTTTTCAAAATTTAGAAAACTCGTGCATTTTTGATTTGGAAAACTTAGCTCAATTCTATGGCAAAGGAAACGTTACCCATCCGTTATTAAAATTTTCCTCTGATCTTCGCTTCAGCGAAGGCTTTATGGTCGAGGTTGGCAAGAAAATGTCTATCCTCATCAAAGCCTTTAAGTCTAACGCAAAAAAGTGTTTGGTATTAGACTGCGACAACACCCTTTGGGGAGGAGTCGTGGGGGAAAAAGGAATTGATGGAATTGGGCTTTCGGACAATGGCCCTGGAAGTGAATTTTACGAACTTCAAAAAAGAATAAAATCTCTATATAATCGCGGAGTCATTCTTGCTTTAAACAGCAAAAACAATTTATCCGACGTTTTAGAAGTCCTCCAAAATCATCCACACATGCTTCTTAATGAAAAACATTTCGCCTCTATTCAAGTAAATTGGGAAAATAAAGCCGATAATATGATCGCTATCTCAAAGGACTTGAACATTGGACTTGATAGTATCGTATTTCTAGACGATGACCCAATTCAAAGAAAACTTATCCAAGACCTGATTCCAGAAGTTAAAGTAATTGAACTTCCTAAAAACCCCACCGCTTACTTTCAAATCGTCCAAACCCTTAGCGACTTTGAGATTATTAAACTTACTGCGGAAGATAAAAATAGAGGCCTAAATTACGCGGCGCAAAAAGAAAGAAAACAATCCGCGTCTAAATTTAAATCTTTCGACGAATACTTAATTAGTCTAAAAACAGTGATTGAAATTGGCGTGCCTAACTCCCAGGAGATAACTAGGCTTTCACAATTATGCCAAAAGACAAATCAGTTTAATTTGTCCACAAAAAGATATACCGAGTCCGACTTGAATGACTTTTTAAACGCCCCTGATAAAAAACTATTTTCGATAAAATCCAAAGATATTTTTGGGAACGATGGAATCGTTGGGCTTAGTATTATTACAGTTGAAAACTCGAACGAATGGGAACTTGATACTTTTTTACTGAGTTGTAGGATACTGGGTCGCAACATTGAAGACGCGTTTTTAGACTCAATATTAAAAAAGGGTATAAAATCTTCCGCCATCTTGATCAAGGCGGATTATTTGCCTACCTCAAAAAACTCTCAAATAAAAACTTTTTTTGAGCGTTGGAATTTTCAAAAATCAGCCGAGCTTGAACATAAAATCGAATTCCATTTGACGCTTGATAGTTATAAAGGTCGTACAATTTCTGGAATACAAATCATCGAAAATTGACCCATGGATGAAAAGCTCAAAAAGATTTTTATAAATCTATTCAATTTACATGATTTACAAGATCATGTCGCTAGAGACGACATTCCCACCTGGGATTCAATGCGACACTTAAGTTTAATTCTTGAATTGGAAAAAGAATTTGACTTGAGGTTCTCTATTGAAGACACTTTGCGAATGGTTTCCATTAAGGCTATCAAAGAAGTTTTATTGGAAAATGGAGCCAATTAACTTTTCTTTTAAACCTAAACATCAACGTTAATGGTTTTTCATAGTTTTGTTTTTCTAAAATTTTTCGTATTAGTTTACTCCTTTGGTTTTGCTATTTCCCTTGCTTCAAAAAATCTTAACGATCTCGCTATCCCTAACGTTTTAAATAAAACATCGTTATTAATCGCCAGCTACTTTTTCTATGCCTATTGGGACATTCGATTCTTATGGCTAATTATTATTTCGACAGGAATTGCTTTTTTTTCCGGCATTTCAATTTCAAAAGCTGCAGGAAAAAAACAAAAAAAACTTTTTCTTTATATAAGTCTTTTATTAAACCTAACAATTTTAGGTTTTTTTAAATATTACAATTTCTTTATCGAATCTTTTAATTTGCTAACCAATAGTTTTGGTCTGTCTCTCCCAATACTCAATATAATATTACCGGTAGGCATTTCTTTTTATATATTTCAATCCATGAGCTACAGCCTGGACGTTTATTTTCGAGCTTCAAAACCAACAAATAGCTTGCTTGATGTGGCCCTATTTATTTCTTTTTTTCCTCAGCTAATGGCTGGTCCTATCGTCAGGTCAAGCCATTTTCTGCCTCAATTAAAGCTTTACTCTCCTTTAACATTTAAAAACTTAAGCGATGGCGCCCAGGTTTTTTTATTTGGTCTACTTTTGAAAGTTGTCGTGGCCGATAATATAGCTCCAATTATTGATCCAATATTTAAAGATCCATCAAACTATACTAGCGCTGTTGTTTGGTTTGCTGTTTTAGGTTATTCGATCCAAATATTCTGCGACTTCTGCGGGTACTCCGAAATGGCTATTGGTCTGGCTATGGTATTTGGATTTAATATTCCAAAAAATTTTAATGCGCCATATTTTGCTTCGGACATTGGAGATTTTTGGCGAAGATGGCATATTTCTCTCTCAACCTGGTTTCGGGATTACTTATTTGTTCCCTTACAATTATCCAATTTAATAATATTTTCACCAGATTCTAGAAACACACTTTATAGAGCGGCTATAAACTTTTTAGTTGTTATGGGATTGATAGGTCTTTGGCATGGAGCAAGTTGGAAATACGTCTTATTTGGGCTTTATCATGGAATTGGTTTGACAGTCAGTCATTTGGTTGCAACTTATAGAAACTTTAAAGAACCAACTTCTATAAATAAGTTTTTTAGTTGGGTGGGCACCTTTTTATTTGTTCTCGGTGGATATGTTTTATTTCGAGCTGAAAACATGTCTTTAGCTTTGGAAATTTACGCAAAAATGTTTTTGTGGGAAGGCCAGGGAGACTTCGGAAGTTTTCAATTTAGCACAATCGCCTATCTTTTCATTGGAATGATGACCGTTCAATTTTGGCAGTTTAAACATAATTCTCCAAATATTATCTTTAAACCCGGCACATTAACTTATTCTTTTTATATTTTATTGATAATAAATTTAATCTATTTATTCTCGCCAAGAAATTCAATAAATTTTATTTACTTTCAATTTTAAATGAGACCGCTAGTGTCTTATAGAAAAAAATCATCGTTTAAGCATATGGGACGTATTTCAAAAAAAATTTTAAAAAAAACGATATTAACGATTCTAGGCGCAATTCTTAGCTTTGCCTTTCTTGAAGTTTTTGTAAGATTATTTTTTTATCAAAACATCACTCCTAGCCGCGTAATTCCAGCCTTTGGCATTTCCAACGCTTTGAGGCCTAATTACGAAAAGGTGAGTCTCAATCCAGTAGGAATAAAATATAAAATTCAAACAAATAACAACCAGTTTAGACGAAGTAGTCCAGTCGAATACGAAAAGCCCCCAAACACATTTAGAATTTTGTGCCTAGGGGACTCTATCACATATGGATTATGGCTATCGAATAACGAAATCTACCCTTATTACCTGGAAAATATTTTAAACAGAGAACGCGGTGAAAAAAGATTTGAGGTCCTTAACGCAGGAGCGCCCGGTTCAAAACCAATAGATTATTATCTTTATCTAAAAAACGAAGGAATTAAATATTCTCCCGATTTGGTCATAATCGCTAGCGTAGCTCCTGAGCTAACAGAATTAAAATCCGAATTTTTTAAATTTGAAAAAGTGACTTTAAAAAAATCTACTAATAACGCTAACATCTCATTAATAAACCCTGAAATTAAACCTTATGACAACTCCTTTTCAGAAAAAGCTAGAAGTGCGATTCTAAATTTTCCTTTCTTTTTAGAAATGTCAGACGTATCACAACACCTAAATTTAATTCGTAAAAATCTTTCTATCGATTTTTATCAAACTCAAAAATCCCCCAACTCTTTTACGAGCTTGATCGAAAATAAAGGAATCATTTCTAAAGACATCGTCAATTGGAATATTAAAATCGACTCTGAAAACCTGAAGTTTGATCAATCTAGCTTATCCGAACTAAAAAAAATTTTGTATGCTATTACTCAAAAAAAAATAAAAATACTCGCAAATAAAAACCACTTTAAGTTAGCATGGGTAAAAATGCCCTATGCTCCAGAAGTGTTTGGCACGATTCCTCATAGAATTGAATCGAAAAAATTCCTAATTTTAAAACCGGATACCATCAACTTTTTAGAAGAATTTAAGGCTTTTGGAGGTAAACATCCCATCCCCTTATTTTTTCCAGGCGACACTCACTTTACTCCTTCCGGCAATCGTTTATTCGCATATTTGCTAATCAATCATCTTTTTGAATCAAAAAAAATTAATAAGAAATCCTTGGATATAAATCTTCTAGCAACTGCACAAGAAATTGAAAAAGCGAATGGAACAACTGGCGAAAGAATAAAAAAATTACCCGTTTGGAATTTAATTTTAGCAAAAAAATATAAAAGCCTACATCAACTTAGTTCGGCTGAAAAATCTCTCAAACTCTATCTTGATCAAGAACCTAATTCAGGTGAAGGATTATTTCAAATGGGACTAATAAATTACGAATTAAAGCAATGGGATAAAGCTTTAAAATTTCTAAAACAAGCTTTTAAACTAAATAGGTATTGGGGTTTTGAAAATCTAAATCTTCAGGCTAAAATTTATTATCAAAAAAAAGACTACTCAAACGCCGAAAAATTCTGGATAGAAGCTATTAAAGTAAATCCTAATTCCGCTAAAACACATAGAAATCTTGGGAGCCTATATTTCGATAACGGACACTTCCAAAAAGCAGTTGAACGGTATGAATCCTCCTTACAAATTAATCCGAATTCATATGAAGTTTATTTGGTCTCTGGACTTGCCTATTTAAAATTACAAAAGATGGATAAAGCCATTAATATGTTCCAGAATGTTTTAAGACTTCAACCCAACAATATGATGGCCAAGGGAGTTCTAAAACAATTAAAATCATTTCAGTAATCCAACTTAAATCATTAATCGGTTAAAAAGTTTATAAGGCTAGGTCTTCAATCGAATGGAAAAAGCTTTGACTTCAATAGAAATTTCAAGAGATTCTTTTAAAGTTTTTCTTTTTGGAATTCTGGCCTGTATTTTCACTCTCGTTTTTTTCTTGAGATTCTACAGATTAAACCAAGACCTTGGCTAGGGAGACGAAACCGCCATGTTGCTTTATTTTGGTTTCTCCTCCTTCAAATGCATCGCAACCAACTGTTTTGATACCAATAACCATATTTTTCATACTTTATTAGTTCGCATATTGACCTAAGCAAAGGGTTTGGAGGCCCCTGATATTCTTCTACTGCTTTCAGAAATTCTCCGTACTTTCCCCTGTCGACTAATTTAGCTACTCCACATATTTTTCTCCTTTTATCTGTAAGGAATTTAGAATCCTTTACGACTAATGGCTACTATTATTTTTATTAAAATCTCCATTTTGAAAATATAAAATTGTCATCTTTTAAAAACAGAAAAATGTTCGCCTCTGCCCTATCTGGCTCTGCAATAGATTTAGCTCAAAGCGAAAAAAACACTTTGTTAAAAGCGCTTTCCAAAACTCGACAAAGAATGGGAAAGTTTTTTAAAGAAAACCAAATCCTAGGTAGAAAAGGCGCTATTGGTTGCGTTTCTCTTGAAATTAGTCAGCGTTGTAATTTGGATTGTAGCTTGTGTTATCTATCGGAAAGTTCGAATTATGTTGACGATATCCCCTTTCAAGAAATTAAAAATAGATTGGACAACATCCGTAACCATTTTGGCGTAGGAACCAATGTTCAAATTAGCGGCGGCGATCCTACTTTAAGAGAGCGAGTCGAATTGGTTGCAATTGTCAAATATGCAAGAGAGATTGGACTACTTCCTGCCCTTTTTACCAACGGAATTAAATGCTCTAAGAATCTTTTGGTAGAGTTAGCCCATAATGGGTTGTCTGACGTAGCATTTCACGTTGATTTGACGCAAGAACGCAAGGGATATAAAACGGAACGCGATTTAAACGCCATCCGTTTAGAATATATTGAAAGGGCTAGTGGATTGCCTCTCATGGTCGTTTTTAACACCACCGTCTTCGAAGGAAATTTTCATGAAATTAAAGACCTTGCAAAATTCTTTGCACAAAATGCAGATACTGTAGATTTCGCTTCTTTCCAACTCCAAGCAGATACAGGAAGAGGCATTTTAAAAGATAGGCCCAATATTATATCTACTGAAACTATTCGAGAGAAAATCAATCAAGGAGTTAACTCTAAACTTTCATGGGACTCCATTTTAGTGGGACATCCTAAATGCCATAGTTACGTCCCTACGTTTGCTATCAATGAAAAATGTTTTGAAATTATTGACGACGCTCAACTATTTGGAGAATTTCTTGAAGATTTTTCGCACGTAACCCATGATCGTAGAGAAAGTTTTTTAAAAATAGGTTGGCGATATTTAAAAGCGGCGAGTCAAAAACCGAGTTGGTATATAAAAGGACTAAAATATTTTCTACCCAAACTATGGCATGTAAAAGGCGATTTAATTAAGGCTAAAGGTAAGATAAATAAGATCTCCTTTTTTGTACAAAATTTTATGGATAAAAATAACTTGGATATGGAACGAATAGAAGCATGCTCCTTTATGGTCATGACACATGAAGGGCCGGTTTCCATGTGTCTCCATAATTCTAAACGCGACGATTATATATTGAAACCATTCCTCGTTGAATCCGAAAACGGCCCTCAGCTATACCAACCGCTAAAAGAAAATCAATTACCCAATACATAATCAACGCTTATGTTAATTTTTAAATTCAAACGTTTTATAATTATCAGCTTTTTCTTAATTAACGCTGGCTGCGCCACCTTGATTTATCCGCCTACAGCCCCCTACATCGTAACTGAACGATCTGCAAGTACCGCTTGGGCTAGAGTTTTAATTTCGTCGGTGGATAATAACGGTCGAGTCGATTTTCAAAGTCTCGCGCAAAATCCAAACGACCTACAAGCCTATGTTGCCTTCGTCGCCAGAGTCAGCCCAGAAACGCATCCCTTTCCAGGTAAGAATCGCGAAATGGCTTACTATCTTAATTCCTATAATGCATTGGCAATGTTTGGAGTCATTAACCAAAACATTCCAAAAGAGTTTTTTAGCTTTTCGGATAAAGCAAAATTTTTCAAATTCACTGAATACATCATTGGAAGACGTCCCATTTCTCTCTACGACTACGAAAACAAAATCATTCGTCCCTTGGGCGATCCCAGAATTCACTTTGCCTTAAATTGTATGGTTATTTCCTGTCCTCGATTACCTCAAGTACCTTTTCAAGCGACAATGGTAAACAATCAATTGGATCAAGCGGCGAGGGAATTCGTCAACAACGAAAAACATATTCAAGTTGATAATACGCAAAGAGTTGTAAAAGTTTCGGAAATTTTTAAGTTTTACGAAAAAGATTTTGTGAACTCAAAACAATCTCTATCGTTGATTGAATACATAAATCGTTATCGAACTAAAAAAATTCCAAATGAATATAATGTCGAGTTTCTTCCCTATAATTGGACCGTGAATCGGCAATAAAATGCTTAAAAAGTTACTTCAGTATTCGATAGCTTCTTTATTATTAGCCACGGGTATTGGAAAATTGCTCGACATACCCGGTTTTATAGAAATAATAAAACTCTATCAAGTTTTTCCTACCTGGGCTTTACCCTTCATTGCCGTTTGCATGGTATTAATCGAGTTGAGACTTTCCGAAGCGTTGTTTCGGGGAACACGGCTTTTCGAAGCGGCTCTTTGTTCGACAGCGTTACACGCTATATTCACTCTCTGGTCTATGATTGCCCTCTTTCGAGGACTTGAAATCTTAAATTGCGGATGTTTCGGGGTTTTTTGGGCTCGGCCTTTAACTTGGATAACGGTATTTGAAGATATTGTTTTGGTTGGAGCCTCATACAGCTTGGCTTTACTTGCAAAGAAGGATAATCGTCCATTTAACTCCATACCCGGAAATAAGTTCTAATATAAAATTTTAAAAGTAATATCCTTTTTATTTTTTATGAAATACGAAACCTTGGCCTCAATAACATTTGTTGGAGAATTGATTTAACTTCTTTCCATGAGAGAGCTTTATTCTTGAGCAACTCTTCTGCTAATTTTTCGACGCCTCGCCATCTGTCTTCATCGCGAAAAACTTCTCTTACCTCCTTTTCCAAATTTTGTATTAATATTATCTTTTCGTCTTCACTAAGCGCTAAAGAGGTAAGACATTCCTTCGCTTTCCTATAATCAAATTCAAAGTCCGCGCAAGCAATCGCTTCCGTTTGTATTTTTAAAACCGCTTCGCGCCCTGCTATATAAACCATAGCTAAGCTTTTAGCTTTTTCTTCAATTTCGAGAGTGGCGTTTTCAAATCCAAAATCATCTAGCGGCTTTTTGTAGAGCCCAAAACCGCCTTCTTTTTCTTCATGGCAAGTTAACTCTTCCGGAATAACCCCTAAATAATGGCAAAGTAATCCGTGTCCCGCTTCATGGATTGCGCGTTTAAAAAACGGATCTTTAGTTTTGCTCATAGGATTAAGCTATCTCGTATTGTCGATAAAATCATAAAACAAATATTGCCAGTCCAACATTCAAATATTTCATCAGATCTTTTAAGTTTTTTGGCAAAGGACAGAATTCAATTGCCGATTTATCCATTTTTAGCGCATCGCTCTAAAAAAAACTTAATTGTTAAACCATTATTATTGATGGAGTTATTTAAAACCGACTTCACTGCTTTGATGATATAAGACTGTTAAATAAAATTGCAACTGTCCTTTAAATCCAAAAGTATTATAATAACGGTGTGTTTTGAAGCTAGGTGAAAAAACTACTAATTAAGTACAATTTCTACGTTTTTTGTTATGGGAGTCAACAAGGTGATAAATCGTAAAAATTTAATTATTTTTTTGTCTTTTGTAATTTTTGCCGCTGGCTGTAATGCCTTTGTGGTACCTGCCGCTTTTATTTCATCCGCAACATTAGGTAATACAACTCATGCGCAAAAAAACTCCGCTACAATAAGGCAAACGTCTAGTAAAATGAATCAGAATTCAAATGCTGTTGATAGCGCTTTGGGGGCCCCGACAGGTCATATTTCTGGGAACGCTACGGCAGAACATATTTCTGGAGCATCGGCAAATCATATTTGCGGAACTGTCGTACCGGAACATATTTCAGGAACGACTACAGATCATATTTCTGGAACTGCCATGTCGAAACATATTTCTGGAGCTTCTATTCCAGAACATCTTTCAGGGTCGTCAACGATGCCAGAGCACCTTTCTGGAAATTAGATCGATTAGTCTTACTTTTAACTATCATTTTACAATCGATTATCGTTTAAAACGCAAGGAGAAGAGACCGTTTAATAACTTATAATCTGCTAAAAAAACTCCCGTTTTATGATCATCTTCATAATAAATAAAAATAAGGAAATAAAACTATTAACGTAATGCGATAAAAAAAGACTGAATTCCGTCAAACTTATTTTCTTTCTTATTCAAGTAAAAAATTTCTGCAAGGTTATGCATTCCCTTTTTGATTGGATAAAGCAAGTAAACCATTTGCCATATTTCTTTTTGATTCGGTAATGCTACTCTTCCCATGTAGGGATTCAAGTATGCCATCTCCCTTGGACTTTCTCTTTTATTTCTATCCCACAAATTTACATACGATTTTTGTCCAAAAGGCCTCAGAAAAACCAAAAGAAAATACCCATCGTTTTTAAATTGAACTGTTTTAACCTCTGTCGTCGCAAGTTTTATTCCTTGTTTTTCCCTATGCTTGATAAGTAATGATTGATCTCCTAATATCTTTAAATCATTTAACGACTGGACTTCAATTTGAGGAATCTTTGGAAAAGCTATTTTAGTTTCGTAATCTAAATCGACTGCTGGCGGTATTAACCGGTTGAGTTTTACCTCCCATTCATATAAACAAATTTTTCCTTTACAATTTAATCTATTTAAACTTTCTTTAGGAATAGTTAAGAATCTATTTGTTTGAAAGCTTCCCAGTCGAAACTCATCTTCCGGAGGACTTTTATATGCGACTACAAATAGTCTTTCAGGTTTTTCCCCATTTAGAAGTTGAAACATCGCATTAGCAAGTCTCTTTTCCAAATAATGAATTAAAACACTTTTTTCCTGGCTCCCAATAAGGCTGATAATCAATGTATTTCCGGGAACATTCTCTCTTATATAACTGGAGATTTGTCGGGCCTCGGATATTGTTGCTTCTTTTATGTTAGCGCGAGCAGAGTAGTATTTAACTCCAAATTTGAAAACGGGAACAAAAAAAACACCTATTAAAACAAACCCAATTATCGCTTGCAAACGAGAACGCTTAAAAAATAATATATTGAAAATTGACTCTATTCCGATTGCCGTTACAAAAAAAACAAATGGAAGTAAAAAAATAAAAATCCGTTGATAACCTATCGTTCCAAATACAAGCATGATGGTTATAGGAACGGTCAATAGACTTAATATTGCAAATAGTTTTTTGCGATTCGTAAAGAAAAAGACTCCTAATAAAAAAAAAGCGTAAATCCAAAAAGAAAAAGGTTCTTTAAAAAAATTTAAAATTATTTTCAGAGAATATAAGATCGGCAGTTTAGTGGAATAGTTATGAATTCCAGCTTGCAACCCTTCTTTAATTCCATATAGGTAATAAGATACCGCAAATAATAAAACAAAAAAATAAGAGGTCAACTTTTTAAAAGTAGGTACGAGGGATCGCACATTACCTTTTTGCCTGTCTAAGATAAGAAAAAAAGAAAAAAAAGCGGAACCTGCCAAAAACAGCGCATTACTAGGTAACGTGACTACAAGCCCTAAACCCGATAAAAAGAAAATTGATCCATCTTTCCAATTGTTTTGGAATTCAACTAGTTTACAAATCGATCCTATAAAAAGAAGCGCTAGTATTACAGTAAGGGCATAACCGCGTCCAGCTTGTGAATAAATCAAATTTGGGCTTGAAAAAAGAATTAAAACAGCGGCGATAAAAGAAGCGAACCTGGAGTTTAAAAATTTAATCCCCACCCAATAAGTCAAAGGAACAGCTAAAATTCCAGCCAAAATCGAAGGAAGCCTAAAGCTCCATTCGTTATCTCCAAATAATTTGAGGGAAATATTTGAAAGTACACTGAAAAGAGTATGTTGATTTGTGTCCGTATAATTAAATACTAAATCTTTCCAAGAAATAAAGGCATAGTGATTAAAAGTAATGCCTTCATCTCCAGTTAATGGACTTCCTCCATACGGAACTCGAGTCAAAACTGAAAAAAATAATAAAATTGTGAGGATCAAGCCATTTTTTTGAAAAAGGGAATTTGGCATTTGGGAGGAAATGGGAGGAAGTAAAAAAACGCCAGGTTTCTTTACTCAAAAATCATATATAGATACACCGCGAGCTCAGCTCGAAAGTACAATTCTTGAAGTAGGAACGAACGACCTTGCCACAAGTGGACGGGCAGCGTATACGCCGCTCCTATACATAGTGTTATTTAAAATACGTACAAGCCACGGGGAATTAAACCAATTGTGGAATTTAAAGTTTATTTAAATTAAATTTTTTAACATCTTCACAAAACAAATATTTAGAAAAATAGTTCTTATTCAAATATAACTTAACAAAAGCGTCAAGAGTTTTTCGGTAGATATTTATTAGGTTTACCTACCTCCTATCTCCCAATAACCGTAGGAGCATTAGAAATAAATTGATAAAATCAAGATATAGGGTCAAAGCGCCTCGAATAGCTTCTTTTGTATCCTCATCAGTTCCTTCGTTTCCAAGGATATTCATTTCTTTAATCTTTTGCGTGTCATACGCTGTTAGGCCAACGAAAATAAGTATTCCTGCATATGTAATAATCGCATGCATCATATCGCTTTCCATAAAAATATTTACTACCGAAGCGATGATTATGCCAATAAGTCCCATAAACAAAAAACTACCCCAAGAAGTTAAATCCTTTTTAGTGGTATATCCATACAAACTCATCGCGCCAAAAGTTCCCGCAGTAACCAAAAATGTCGAGGTAATAGACGACGACGTATATGTTAAAAAGATCGCAGAAAAGGTGATTCCAGTAAGCCCTGCGTAAAGCATGAAAACTCCAGTCGCTTGACTCGCGCTCATTTGCATGACTCTTGCAGCTAGCCAAAAAACCAATCCAATCTGAGCGACAATTAAAACAATGGGAACAATAGGATTTCCAAAGACAATGTTCAACATCGTCGGACTATTTGACACATAAAAAGCCATGACCCCCGTAATACCAAGTCCTGCCGTCATCCAATTATAAACACGAACCATAAATCTTTGCTGTTCTGCGGCTACTGCATCAGTGCCCATATAACTTGGAGCGCTTTTCATCTTTTTATCCTTTCAAAAGTGATCGCTGACTTCTTATATTAAACATAAGAGAACCGTTAATAATTGCAAATCCGTCGTTCTATTTTTAGAGCCAGAATTAAGAGTTTATCGGTTTTTAAGAGTTCTCTTCAATGATGATTAATTATTTTCCAAAAACTTGTTTCATTTTTTTTCAAGCTCTCGCTTGGAACAGTCTTAATTAAATTACCGTTTTATCGAATACCCCCCATAGGATAAATCATTATCTCCTTATTTTTTAACCTTTTTTCTTTTGGATGGCTTGGTCAAACCAATTTAAAACTTTAATTCAAATGGGTTACCCCTTTTGCCTCTCAAGTAACTCAATAAAATCGGAATATTAATTGGAAATTAAAAAAAAATTAATAAAATTTAATTTTTTTAAAGATAGAAAAAATAACCATTTTTTGAGCTAATCGCGAACTAGAATTGCCCAAAACTTAATAAAGAAATGGTGAAGTTATATTAGCTGATAAAGCCTGTTTATAAAGTCATTCATTTAATAAGTAGAAAATTAAATGTTACAATCTAACAAAATTTAATTTAGGAACTTTCTCTAAAACGACTGATTGCTAATCAGAGTCATTACATGAGTTCTGGTTTTTTACATAGAAGTTTTGATAAATAACTGAACGCTAACTTGAGAGAGTAATATTTTCAATAATTTTAACCGCTCTAATGGCAAATTTATATTAAGTAAAATAACCATTGTGCAAGGCGGTTTTGACATCTAACCCCAAAAATTAAAAGTTTTTACTCCAAGTTAAAACCATGAAACTTTCCCGCCCCAAAGCCTTTTTATTTTCCACAATTATTTTTTTGTTATTTTTTAGCGGAATAGAATGGATATCCTTTGAGGTCATAAAAAAAAAATACTATAACAATGATTTAAACGCAGATCTTTTTACTATTTGGGAATTTGATAAAAATTTGGGCAAGCATTTACGTCGCAACGCATATTATCATGATTCTGGCTTTAAAATTTCGGCACAAATACCTTTCCAAGCTCAAATATTTTTTGACGATACTGAGGGAATGCTTAGGCATGGAGCTGGGGATATGACTTTTAGTAGGTGGGGATACAAGGGACCTTATTTTAAAAAGAAGAAACCTTCAAATATTTTCAGAATAATTACTCTAGGGGGTTCAACTACGCAAGGGATTTGGGCATCTGAGCTAAATTATCCTCGAATTTTAGAAAGAATGCTTAATAATAAACTAAATACCAAAACTCACTATCAAGTAATAAATATGGGAATGGTAGCTTTTAATTCTTGCCAAATAAAAACAATCCTTGAAAATGAAGCCATGGCTCTTGAACCTGATTTACTAATAGTTATGAGCGGCTTTAATGATTTAGCAAATAAAATATCAAAACCAAAAAATTATGAAAACTTGGAGGATTATTGCAAATTAGGCCATTCTTTTTTAGATCGGTTCCATAGCTATCGGTTATTAAAGAAATTGAAAAATCACTTTTTGAAAATTGAAATTAAACCGCCCAATTACTCTCAAAAAACAAAAGTTATTAAAAAAAGTCTTCAGTTTTACATGAAAAACCTTAAAGAAATAATTCTCCAGGCTCAAACCAAGAAAGTTCCCGTTGGAATATTAACGACAACAACTGCTATCGAAAATAAAAATTCTATTCAAAACCAAAAAACGGTTCCTCAGTTAAATACATTAGATTTAGCCGAAATAGAATTTTATAGGCAGGGATTAATTGAGATAGAAAAAATCCAAAAAAGTTTAGCCCGAGTTCTGCCAAACGCTTTTCATATTGAACACAGCTTTTCTATTAATAATAAAAAAAAGGAAATGTATTTTGAGGATTTAATACATCCTACGGGCTCTGGATACAAAATTTTGGCTTACAATATATACAAAGCATTAAATCAAAAATTTAAAATCCACTCTGCAGGAAACTTCGACCATGAAAGATTCATAAATAAAAATCAATTTGAGCTTCTTTTTTTAAAAAGTATTTTTGCCACGAATACGATTGAAGATCTTTCTTACACAGGTTGCATAGCCTTTCATGAAAGTTGCACACATGTAAAACTAGATCGTCAAAAAAACCGTTTTGTTACAAATGTTGTCGATTTTTCCTTGGGAATGATTTTACGCTTTCCAAATGAAATAAAAAGCTCCCCCAAACCTTATTATTTGCTGGAAAACTTGTTGCTTAAAGCAAGTCAATTACTACCAGACTTTTCTCTAACCTATTGGGCTTTGGCACAACTGTATGCCCTCAAAAATGAAACAAAACTCGCCAGCCAAAAATTGATCCAATCATATGGGCTTGATCCGCTATTAAAAAGTTTACCGTTTCAAAAAGAATATGAACGATTCAAAAATATTCGAAGTTCTAATCCTATCCTCGATTTAAACTTATTCATTGAAACTTCAAAACAGGCTCCTAGAAATACTTCCGCATATGTTTATTTTAGAGGAATAAAAACAATGCGCTCTAAAAGTGTTCCAGAAACTTTGACATTATATAATCGAGTGTATTATTCCAACCCCATTTTGGTTAGATCAATTTATGAGCATGCCATCCAATATTTGGTAACCGCTAAAAAATATAAACTGGCTTTAAAAATAATTGCCAAATTAAAAGACCTCAAACCTGAATACCAATTGAGCGACACTTTCTCCAAATATGAAACCGAAATTTTAAAAATGAAATGACGGGAAAGAAAGAAGTCCTACTTAAGAAAGATATAAACGCCTAATCTTCAGATTACTGGAGCGGATGATAGAAGGTCTTATTAATCAATTAGTACAGGGACAACTCATAGCTGATATTTCCCCAAACGTCCTAATACTTTCTGTTGCTTGGCACAAAACTTTTATAGGTAGGTCATGAAGTAAAAGGTTATTTGTAGTTTGCTTTCTTTTTCAATCGAATCCTGGGTAAAATCTTTTTCATAGTCAATTTGCAATCCTAACCAGAACAATGCCGGCATTTTCTTTCAACCCATTAATCATTGAGTGCAATGCATTAATAAATCTTCAAAAGGTTGCCTAAGTTTTAATAATTGAAGATTCTACTTTCGCGCTCAAAATGAATGCGGGTGTGGTTTTTATAATATAGTGGGGATGCCTACTGCCAGATCCTCGTCCCATCCATCTGGCAACATAGAGTTCATACCTTTATCTCGGCGAGTTTGGGCAAGGTTTTTCATGAAGTGGTTGTTACATTTAAGGCAAAACCATCCTTCTCCCGAAAATATCCAACATTCAAGCTCCACCCATTCCTGCGCTTCTTCCTGACTGTCGCACCAGCCTCCGTTCTCAGAACAGTCTTCGGCTGCTCGGGTATGGCATATGACTGAAAATTGATTATTTTTCTCTGCGAACAATCGGGGCTCCTTTTTCAATTAAAAATAATCCAAGGGTCGCTATCATTATAAATAAGTTTCCCTATTAAAATCAACCTAAGCTAAATTCAAAATACGATCCAGAACATAGATTAGGTCACTGTTTGTCCGACCGTGGTAATTATTTAGATACGTTATTAAAATTATTAAAGTGGTGGAAAAACTTAAAATTTTGTTTTGAATTGGTTTGCGTGGAGCCGACGGACGGAATGGCGCTCAAGGAGAAATACCGACGACCTACGAATTGGGAATATTAATAGGTAATATCATGAAGCATAAGGTTAGATTTGTAGCTTGCTTTCTTTTTCCATCTGCCCTTGTGTTGTATCCAAGTCATAGTCCATTTGTAAACCCAACCAAAACAGAGGAGACATTATAAAATATTTGCCAAGCCTGATTGCCGTGTCGGCAATAATTCCTCGTTTTTGGTGAACAATCTCATTGATTCGCCTAGGAGAAACGCCAATAGCCTTGGCTGACTTCCATCGAAATTAGAAATTCTTCCTGCAAAATTTCGCCAGGATGTATTGGCGTTTAAGGGTAAAGACAACAAAATAAATAAACTAAAAAATAGTTTCAACAGTATTAAGGTGAAGTAGTGGCGCATCGACCCCACTCAACTAATAGGGAATCCTTATAGCCATTCTTAGGTTTTAATGATACATTTTCGTGGAAAAAATTAAGATGATAAAATCCATTAGGGGTAAATACGATATCGGGAACAAAAGAGGTATCTTTACATGAAATCTTAACGACCCAAGTTTCATCCTTTTCCTTCACATAGCTTTCAATACATTTCCCTCCAACCATAGAAGGCTCCTCGCCAAATACAATGTGATTAATGCATACTTCATGGGCGCCACGGATCGTTTCTTCGTCGTCTATGGATCTTTTAAAAACAATTCTCGATATAAAATTTCGATCAGGATTTAAATCAAATCCTAAACATCCTTTAGCCGGTTCTAATTTCTTTAGAATATGTTTAATATTTTCAAAAGTTACTTTATGGTATTCTCCATTTTGCCATTTAAAGCCTGATCTCATTTCTGAATTGCAAATAATTTCCGTACCGACTGGAATCAAAGGCATACCAAGCGTCTTGGCTTTTTCATTATGCCAATCATCCTTCGCATAAGCATTACTTACCAAGAAACCAACGATCATGAACGTTATTACTAGGAATTTTTTAGTCATTATTTGTGTAGGTCTTCAATCGAATTTCTACCGAAGTTTTTAGCTAAGAGATACTTCTTAATATTCCTTTTATAAAAAATTTACAAGTTTAAATTAAGCGGCTTTTATATTTAAGTTTAGCTATATAGCCTATTGATTTTACTGAAGCCGATTGGCGAAATAGCGCTCACGGAGCGACACCGCCGACCTACTTATTATGAATCTAGGGGGTCGCCAATTTTGAGGGTTAGCGCTTCGAATAAAAAACGGGATAAAAACGACAGTTTAATTTTCAAGGCTAAGAATTGGAGCGATTTACCTTTATAAAATATTCTTTTAATTTCTTATCGTGATCTAAAATATCTTTTAAAATCCAACCGCTCATCAATTCTATAAAAGGAATGCTTTCCTTGAATTCTTCTAGGCTTCTTTTACTTTTAATATTCCCACACATCTCCCGAATATGATTTAGAAGGGCTTCATGATCGGCTCTATGTTGAACTAACCCAGGGCTCCCTATTTTGACCATAAGATCCTCCTCTCTTTGAAAATGGTTTTTACAATGAGCCTCAAGCAGAGAAGCGTAGGCCATTAAATCATCAAGAGAAATATTACAATCAATAGCTAAGTTTATTGTGTTTACTAAAGTAACCAAATATTTGTGGTCATTGTCGAGAATTTCATTACCCAAAGCGAGATCAGCGCTCCAAGGAATGTCCGTTGATAAATTTAAAAGTTTTTTTACCTTTGCTGCAAACATTGCATGGGAAAAAGGCTTAACAAGATAATCGCTGATTCCGGAACTTAACGCTTTAATAATTTCGCTTTTTTCATTCTCTGCCGACACCATCAAAAAAGGAGTATTGTTTATTAATTCGCCTTGCGTGGCATTTTGAAAAAACTCTAATCCATTCATAATGGGCATATTCAAGTCACAAATGATCATATCGAATTTTTGAAACTGTGTTTTGGCGAGAGCAGATTTCCCATGGGAAGCTTTAGTAACATTGCTGATTCCCAAGGTTAGTAACATATCGATCATAATATTAATAGCGGGTTCATTATCATCTACTATAAGGATTCGATATTCCATTAATTCAGATTCTCCTCAGAATTTAAATTAAAAAATATTATGACGAAGTAATGGCCAGAGCCATAAGTTTAGACCATCTTTACAGCTTCTTGGGTTTATTTAAAAAACTAATCCTCAAAATTCTCTTTAAACTTTGCAATAGGTTGGCTAAATTGACTAAAGTCGGTTTGAATGTGCATTAAACCATCTGCATTTGCTAACCACTTTCTGCCTTTAGACTTAAGACTGCAATCCTAACAGCTAGCGCTATCCTCAGTTAATTGGGCTTCGCAGTTTTTAATACCAAGTCTCAATATTCCTCTGTCGTTAATGCCGTTTAACGCATAACCTAAAGTACAAATTTATTTTTTATTTTAGGTACTTCTGGTGCTTTTGTCACTTCTATGGAGGGGGTACCCTCATTTTAAAATAAATAAATTAAAAGAAAAAATTATATAGGGGAAGGAGTTATTTGCGTTTATTTGAATTCTATAGGCCTACTAACTGAAAATATGGTGAGATCATTAAACACTGATTATACTGGAGCCGACGGGCGGAATAGCGCTCACGGAGCGACACCGCCGACCTACTGATTACGAATTAATTTTCCTAAATGAGGAACTTTATTAATCAATGAGTTACATGGACCGTTCGTTGCTGATATGTCCCAAAACGTCCTAGTACTTCGCACAAAACCCGCACAAAGTTATCTTACAAAAAAGTAATTAAAACCATTCCATAGGTCCTATTGAGTTCCCTACTTTCTATCCTTGGAGAAAAATTCTGCCCAATTTATGTAAAAAGAATTTATTTAGGGAATCTACCGATTTTTGGTTAAAAGTTATTCAGAGTTTTAGATTTGATCATCTTAAATTAATTACCTATTACCAAACTTATTCCTCTCCATCTCACAGCTTGATTTCCCCCGAAACTAGAACTTTCATAAACTCAAAATTCTTGGGAATAAATTTGAATAACGCCTCCCGTGGTGTAGACAAGTTCCGTTTATTTGCACGTTCAACTCAGAGAATGAAAAATTTTCTTTTGGCAGTTTCAAAGAATTTAGAGATTGTAAAAAAATTATCAAAGTAATATTAATAAGTGTCTCTTAACTCAAACCAATTTCGGTACAAATTCGTTTGAGGACATACAGTTTGAAACTAATATTCACGTCTATGATTTTTTTAATTTTGTTATTACGGCCCATATTTTACAAGAATGGCTGCTGAAAGATTCAAGTTTGCCGGATGTTATGCGCTTGAAGGTTAAAGAAATTGAAAAAAATCAGTTTTGGCAAGTGTGTAAAGAAATATCGAATGGTAATAAACATTTTTATTTAGATAAAGAAACTAAAACCATAACTGCAATTTCTCACGTTAGGTTGAATCCTAAAAGTTTTGATTGGGGACTTTCTTTGGAAGATGGGGAATACGAATCGTTTGTAATTGGTCTTCGAGACGGTCACTTTATCGGTCCGCGACAATTGGAAGACGAAATCCTTAAAATGTATGAAGACGTTTTTAAATCTATTTCTTAAATAATAAATAACTAAGCTTATCTTGCCTAATTATACGAATGCCAATTCTAACGGAAATCTAATAAAATTCTAACCTTTCCAATCTTCCTAACGAAATTCAAATATGATAATTTCCTGGTTCAGATGATTTCAGAAGAATCTATCTTATGTGAGGATGTTTAGATGATTTCTAGAATTTTATTTAATCAGGTTGTTTTATTACGTAAAACTCACAAGGGTATTTATTTTTTAATTATATTCATCTGCGCATTGTTTTTATCGGGTGCGTTCCACACGGCGCCATCCACGTTGGCAAAAATTCTTTATCATAACTTTGCGGATTATGACGATTTTAAAAAATTTCCCGCGCGGCATTTAACGGCAAGTTCTAGCCCTTTTATATTCAAAGAAAACCATTCAACATCCCACCTTTTTTCAAAGCCCTTTGTAGCTAAAGGCGAAACAACGGACTTAGCTACTTTATTAGAAAAAACTGATAGCCTTGCATTTCTAGTTATCAAAAACGATTCTTTAGTCTATGAAAAATATTTGAATGGCCATTCAAGGAATTCTCTTTCTATATCTTTTTCGTTAGCAAAATCTTTTTTATCCGCTCTTATAGGGTGCGCTATTGAGGACGGATATATTCAGTCTCTTGAGCAACCCATAACAGATTTCGTGCCCGAATTGAAGTCGCAAGATAATGTCGATTTTACGATTAAAAACTTAATCCAAATGACTACGGGTATGGATTATGTCGAAAGACAATTAATAAATAATCCATTCGGTAAGCATGCTCGACTTTATTATTCCCCTTTTCTTAAAGAAGAGATCTTAGGTTTAAAGTTTTCCGAAAGACCAGGCAAAAAGTTTAGATACAAATCGGGAGAGTCGGCTCTTTTAGGATTTGTTTTAAGACGCGCTTTAAAGGAAAAGAATATTGCCGAGTATTTGCAAGAAAGGATTTGGTCTCCTGTTGGAATGGAAAATAATGGAGTTGTCAATATCGACCATGATGCTCCTGATGGATTAGAAAAAATGTGGTGTTGTATTGGAGCTACCTCCCGTGATCTTTCGAAATTAGGATTACTTTATCTGCATAATGGTTCTTTACAAAATAAGCAAATAGTCCCTAGAAAGTGGGTGGAGAGATCTCTTAAGTTTGAAACTGAAGAAGGTAGCACGCCGGAATATCAGCTTGGTTGGTGGTTGACGGAAGATGATAGAAACTATTTTCAGGCTGAAGGATTATTTGGGCAGTATATACATGTCAATCCAGATACGAATACGGTGATTGTTCGTTTGGGCAAAAGTAGAGGTTATTTGACCCGCGAAGATTGGATTGACGTTTTATATTATTTTTCTCAAAGAGCGTGACGGATCCCTCGAAGAACCTTGTGTGTAAAAATCATTTGGAGTTAGTGTCCTTCGAAGGATCCTTGGGAATCGTAAAATATCGGAAACGATTGATATTGACTAATACGTTTGAAATTGAAGAATCGGTTGATAATGTTTTTGATCGCTCGGCTTATTGCTTAGGATAAATTCGCGGGCGTAATTCCCCATCCTCTTGCACTCTTCCGGATTGTCTATAAAAAATTCTAATGCATTAGCTAAACTGGAATTTTCATTGAAGTTAAAAATTTTTCCAGAGTGCTCATTGTGCATCAATTCTTGAGGACCTCCCATGTTAGAAACGATGACGGGCAATCCAGAAGCCTGAGCTTCTAAAACGACATTACCCCAAGTGTCCGTTATGCTGGGGAAAACAAAAATATCCGCTGAGGAATATGCTTTGTATAGATCATTTCCTGTTATATATCCTTTGAAGACGACTGGATAATTCACTAGAAGAGTTTCCATTTTTTCTCGGTATGGTCCGTCTCCAACTATTAATAAGTTTGCGGTTTTGCCTGAGTCGATGAGTTTTTTAAACGATTCTGCTAATAATGTAAGGTTTTTTTCTTTTGATACGCGCCCTACGTAAAGGAACTTTAAACCAGAATTTTTCAAATCTTTTTCCCAAAAACTAGGATCTGCGTTATTTGGATGAAATTTGTTTGAATCCACCCAACGGGGTAATGGTTTGATTTTATCGGGATCTAAACCTCCAACTTCTAATTGTTTCATTGTGCTTGCGGAAGGAGCTGTTACTTCATCCATCTGACTATAAAACCATATCATATAGGTCATGGCTAAGTTACCGACGCTCTTATCTTCTGTAAGGTCTATGACATATTGAGGAATATCGGTGTGATATGTTCCAGTGACTGGTAAATTTAGTAATTTGGCAATGATTAGACCCAAAATACCCATTGAACCAGGTGTGCTGATGTGAATTCTTGTGAACTTTTCATTTTCGATATACTCCATAACTTCTAAAACCGGGGGAAAATGAAGTTGCAACTCTGTATATTCTGGAATGTTAAATTTACCAATAGACTGAAAGTTCATTATTCCATTTTCAAAAGACGTGGATTGGCTTGATGAATGGATTACCGTCATATTGCTGCCGTGAAACTTGGCATGTTTCAAAATTCGTTTGATTGTGACTGCGACGCCGTTTATTTCGTTCAATGTATCCGTGAATAGAGCGACTTTTTCTTTTTTATCATCCGGTTCTGGTCCTATAAATGCATTCTTAACTTCCGCTAAAAGTTTCCTATTATGGTGATGATGAAAATACGAAATATAATATGGAGATATTAGAAACTGAACAAATCCTAGAGTGCCTAATGCTTCAATTATGCTTAATAGATGGCTAGGGCCAGACCATTGAGTAATTTTCTTAGCGTAAAGAAACATGATGCGGTTAGCGAGTCGGCTCGTTACCTCAAAAATTTTGCGGTTTAAACTTGCCACTCGCAAAGTTTGCTGAAACTCTGGATCGTTTAAAAGCTCTTTAGTTTCTTGATCTAAGATTTCGTTAAAAGTTAGGTTTTTAGGGCCGGAATTTGGAAGGACCTTTTTTATCCAAAACTTAAACCTCTCTCGGGGAGTAAGCTTAATTGGAGAAGCGTTAAAAATAGAATCTAAGAGCTTGGTGAAAAAGCTTATAGAGTGACTACCTTGATTTTCTAACTTATTTTGTACGAACTGATACCCGATACTGTAAATTGCGTGAGGTAAAGTGAGATGATCTCCCTCTTCGCCGCAGGCTCTAGACTGAGCTCCTTCAATAGAACGAAGAAAGCTCTCGATACTGTTTGCTGGAGCGGAGGTAAAGGTTTTTGCTATAAAAAGTCCTGCGTGATCATCCGACCCACCAACCATACCCTTTTTCCAGGGGGTTGGACCGTAAGGTTTTATATCGTGTTTGTTTGCTAATTCTTCTATTTTTTGTTGTGTTATGGACTGAACAATTTTCCAATTGAATCGATTTTGATCTTTTGATTTAGTTCCGTTTATGACTTCAAAAATGTTAAAAAGCAGAACCATTTTTTCAAACATAGATAGAGTCAATCTGCCTTTGTAATCAAAAAAAGGGTGCGCAATAAAATGAACAATATTTTGCGACCTAAAAAAATCGATAAGCTCGTAAACGTTTTTTCTTAAAATATTAGCTTCTTTAAAGATTGCCTCTGTAAGGCCTAAACCCACTACGTGGATTTTTAAATCTTCCTCCGGGAATTTAGCGGTAAATTCGCAACTGATGAAAACATCGGATAAATGGGCGATTTCTAAAACGCCGTCGATAGAATTATGATCCGTGATCGTGACATAATCCATTCCTTGTTTTTTTGCGTATTTATAAATATTTTGTGGAGTTGTGAAACTTTCTGGACAGTTAAATTTTCTTAAGGCGTAAAAATTAGGTTTGTTTGATGCTTTGGAGTGAAGGTGTAGGTCGGCTTTTTTAAGTTCCATGGTTTTCCTCAGAGAAGTTACTATCTATGAGGAAGATAACTAACCTTTGTTATGTTTAGATCTAAATTTAGTTAGAATTATTATTGAATTTTGAGCGTGAAATTTAAGCGAAAGATCTAAATCCCGCCTTGAAGATATTGTCCAAAGAGAGTCGCTAATTATTTTTTATTGAATGTATTTATAAAATTTAAACCTGATAGGGCTATTTGATTGTTTGGTTCAAATTCTAATGCTTTTGAAAACATTTTTGTCGCATTCTCAAGTTGGTTTAATTTAGCATAGGCCAATCCCATCAGAGTTAAAACCCGAGGTTGCTTGGGATCTAGCTCGATTGACTTTTTGTATTCGATCAGAGATTTTGGATAAAATTGGCCGTCAAAATATAAGTTTCCTAAACTTCAATAGTATTTGTTTTTCGGCAGCTAAATGTGTACCGTTTTGTGTAAAAAGTTAAGAGATACTTTCTGTTAAACTTTCTAATTCAAGGAGGTTGTCATGAAGAAGAAAGTATCGAGTGAAAATGTAGTTAAAGACATTCGTCGTCAAACCCGCCGTAAATATTCGTCTGAGGAAAAAATACGTATTGTATTAGAAGGCCTTCGAGGCGAAGACAGTATTTCTAGTTTGTGTCGTCGCGAAGGTATCCTGTCTAATCAGTATTACCGTATTCAGTTTGAGGGACGTATAGCCAAAGTGCTTGTAAGGATGCTGGATACCCAGATTTTCGTTTTCACGACCTAAGACATGATTTTTGTTCCAAGCTTATTCAAAAAGGAATAAGTATCTACGTGGTCAAAGAACTGGCAGGGCATAAGGACGTTTCCACCACTCAACGCTACGCTCATTTAAATCAAGATCAGTTAAAAGAAGCGGTGGGTGTTTTAAATTATCAAGGTTTTATCAAGGTCGACCAAAATGAAGCTATGATGATATTGTAAACCATTGATAAATGGAGCCGACGGGCGGAATTGAACCGCCGACCTACTGATTACGAATCAGTGGACCTACTACGAACATGGTAACACGGATTACTACACCCTACCCTCTTAACCTTAATTATAGCCTTTTTAAGCGAACATGTTACTATATAGCCTACATGGTTTTCTATGTCTCGTGGTAACTTATTGGTAACTTATAGAACCACTGACTATGGAATTAAATAATTTATTAATCAGTGAACCTTTTTGGTAACTCGTCCATTCGGCCTTGGTAACTTGCCTTTTATAATTTGGTAACTTAAATGAAATTAACCAAAAAGTATATCGATTCTCTTAAATATGAAGGCGACGGAAAAAGCCAATTCATAAAATGGGATGATGAGTTAAAAGGTTTTGGTGTTCGCGTTTACCCAACTAGCAGGAAAGCGTTTGTGTTGTCGTATAGATCTAATGGGCGTAAGCGTATCATGGTTTTAGGGCAATATGGAGTGTTGACGCTCGATCAAGGGCGCAAGTTAGGCCGTGAAAAATTAGTTGATGTTAACAAGGGGAAAGATCCTTTAACGGATCGCAAAAAGGCCAGCGAAGGCGAAACGGTAAAAGATTTATGTAACTCCTATTTAGAGAGATACGCAAAAAAAGAAAAGAAAACTTGGAAAGAAGACGAAAGAAGAATAAACCGCCATATACTGCCCAAATGGAAGTCGGCTCAAGTCAAATCAATTCGCCGCCAAGATATTGCAAAACTTCATAATAAAATTGGCTCGGAATCTCCTTATGAAGGGAATCGAGTTTTAGCCTTAATTTCAAAAATGTTTTCCCTTGCTGAAGAATGGGGGTTTCTGCCAGAAGGAACGCCAAATCCTGCAAGCAAAATAAATAAATATAAAGAGAAAAAAAGGGATCGCTGGATAACTCCTGTTGAATTACCGAAACTGGCAAAGGCGATTGATGTTGAGCCAAATATCTATATTAAATCGGTGTTTTGGGCTTATCTATTAACCGGCGCTAGACGTTCGGAACTTCTCAAGGCAAAGTGGACCGACATTGATTTTGATAGGCAGGAATTGAAGATTCCCGAGTCTAAAGCGGGACGGGTTCACTATTATCCGTTAACTCCTGAAGCGATCAAGCTACTCGAAACAATTCCACGTTTAGACGGAAATGAGTATATTTTCCCAGGAGTCATAAAAGGAAGGCCGTTAGTAAATATTTCGAAGGCTTGGAAACGGATTAAGGTTAGAGCAAAAATATCGGATGTGAGAATACATGATTTGCGCCGAACGGTTGGTTCGTGGCTGGCAACTTCTGGAAATAGTCTATTGCTGATTGGAAAAATATTAGGTCACAGTAACGCAAGTACAACTCAAATTTATGCAAGATTGAGTGAGGATGGATCAAGGAAGGCTCTAGAATCTCACTCAAAACAAATCATGGGCATTGCTGGTAAAGCTCCGGTAGCCGAAATTGTAGAATTGCCAAAGAAGAAAAAGTCTAAGAAATAATAATTTCCAGGTCTAGGTTGATCACCGAACGCTTGGCCACTTTCACCAAGTTGGCCTGGAATCCTCTATGAAAGGCGCTTTGAAAGGGCGCGTATGTATTTCCTTTATCAAATACCCCCAAGGTGGGAACCAGAAGATTTAATACCTAAATCAATCATTACGGTAAGAGATTTCTTTTGTTTGCTTTTCGGAATTTCCGTTATCCCGTCTCCTTCCAAGCGGTCACTAACGAAAGAAGAAATCAATAAGCTCGCCTTATTTTTATCCGTAATTGATAATGGCTTCAAAACATACACCGGAAAGCCTGGAGAAATATTCCCCCATAATGACGGTGAACCTCTCCCTGACAATGATACCCTGATTGTTAACAGTATTCAGAAACTAACAAATTTTATTGTTGACGCAATGCGGATTGAAAGCCTAAAGAAATTACCTGATAAAAAGGTGGATGATTTTATCTTAAGAGCAACATCGATAAACCAAGAGCTAGTAGATTATAAGCTTGACGATATAGGGCAGTATTTTATTATGTCATGCGAATTTCATATGTTCGCCTTCAATTCAAGAGAGTTCTTTGAATGGTTTGCGGACAACGTGTTTGACTGGTATAAAAATAATTGTCAATTTCTCCCAGAAGAAAAGATAGAGGTAGTTGAACGGGTCATATTAAAAGCATTTAAAATGAATTTAAGGGCTTGTGAAATAGTAAACGAGAAAGTGGATCCATTTGAAAGCCAGATCAAGGAAGATGAAAAACCCGAACCCAACCAAGAACTTTTAGTTAAAAATACCGAAACCGAAAATACCGACAATGAAGCCACAGAAAAAAAGAAAAAGGGTCAAATAACCTTTGAACGCAATGGGGCAACTTGGAATGTTGGTATTGATACAATTCGATCGGTAAAACATACTGTTGGTATGCTTTATATCGAATATTTATTAGACCATCCGAGGGAGAGAGTTAGCGGGTTAGAGCTAAGAAAATTACTAGGCGAAATCGGGCCAAAAAAGAAGCCCATGGAAAGGGACGGAAATGAAGGAGATGAGCCCGTGTCTCTAGAAATGGAGCACGGGACAGGAATGGAGTATAGCGAGCCGGAATTCAAGGCTTGGGGGGAAGCTTACAAGGAGGCCTTCGGGGAACTTGAAAGAGCCAAAAATAAGGAGGAATTTAAAGATGAAAGAGAAATTGAAGAACTTGAGAAGAGGATCGAAGAGCTTAAAAAATTGGAAAACAAGTTTTTAGATAACAAAGGAAAACCAAAAGCTATGAAGAACCCAGTGGAGACGGCAAGAAAAGGAGTTTTGAAAGCAATTGTTACGGCAAGAAAAAATATTTTAGAGGATGCGATTGGAATGGAAGAAACATTAAAACATATTAAAACGAGTCCCTTATTTTCTTACAATCCACCTTTATAGCCCCACCCTAACTTACCTCAATTTTTGAAATGTGAAGCCCCTCTTCACAAATTACGTCATTAAAAGTCATAAAAATTCCAAATAAAACTAGTCTGCACCCAAAATAGTCGATCTGCACCCAAAATAATTGGTTTGCACCCTCCAAAGTAGCAGCCTGCACCCATAAAAGTAGCGCTGGAACATTAGAAGCAGAAGTTTTCAAATAACTTTTTGGAGATATCTAATGTTTAACAAGCCAAATCTAAACGTAAAATCGGCTATGGTCGCTTTAGGCGATCCGCTATATAAGTCCTTCCGAGCCGTCGGCATCCATCCTAATCGCGGGTCGAAAATTATTTCTGGATTAGTCAATGTGACAGACGAAGAAAAGGAAAAATTAGCCAAATTGGTTGATTTGCCTGTTGATGTGCTTTTCCCAGAAATCCAAGACCCCGACCATGTCCAAGACTGTGTTGATTTAATGGAGACGGTTTAAATGGAAACCATGCCGGACATTCAAAAAAATAAAGCAGCATTTAATGCGGCCATTAAGGAAGCGCTGAAGGATCAGTTCCCCAGTGATCCAAAGGCATTAATGGACCGGCCAATGGCAGGCAGATACCTAGGGGTAACTGCGCGATGTCTTGAAAAATGGGCGGTGACGGGAGAAGGTCCAGCATTTGTGCGCTTGTCTGCCCGATGCGTTCGTTATCGAAAAGCAGATATTGACGAATGGGCCGAAAAGAGGCTCGTTTCTTCAACGTCGGAGGCTGTCGCATGACCTCCATAAACGACAAAACCCCGCGTCACGGGCAAGTGAGCGGGGTTTCAAATTCTTTCAACACGACACAACAGGACAAACACTATGAAAAATTATACGAGTAAGTTTCAAAAAAATCAAGGCTCCATCCTCCCTAATCCGTCTAATCGGATCCAATCGTTAATAAAAACGCAAATAGTAAACCGTCTTTCAGCCGCTAAATATCAAGGCATCAAAGGGCCAGGGTATTTTGTTGCTCGAGCCGTTCAATCAACTTGGGGAGGCTTTGGAGCGGCATGAAACGCAAGAACAACGGATTCTTTATAGATTACGAGCTTTACCGCTCTAATGCGTTCAAGGATCTAAAACCTATTTCTGTTTGGGTTCTCTTGGAATTTTTTACCAAGCGCCAACTAAAAAAGAACTCCTCAGGTTGCTGGGCTTGTATTAATAACGGCAAGATTATTTTCCCGTATAGAGAAGCTAAAAATAAGCTTGGGTTGCATTCCGCTCAATTTACACGGGCGATCGACAACCTGATGGAAGTTGGTTTTATTGACCTTACTCATTCCGGAAATGGTTCCGGTTCACAGAAAGACCCCAGCTTATACGCAATTTCCGAACGCTGGCGCAAATACGGTACATCGGATTTTGAGAAGCATGAAAGAGAAAAGGAGGACAGGAAGTTAGGGTTTCAAGGAAATAAAAAGAAGGCGGCTAATTCAAATATTATTGATTTGGCATCCCGAAAATGAAGTTTAAAAATAGCACACATATGTTACCTGGGACAGCACACAAAATGAAAGAAGATAGCACACATATGTTACCTGGGACACGGCAAATCAAGGGATGGCATAGCACACATATGTGTGCATTCTATAGATAAAATCTTCCTCTCCAGGGGGTTATTACTAGTAAAAGGGCAAACCATGGGCAACTTACACATACAAACGGCACTGCTTGAGCCAAACAACGCAATTGAGCAATACAAGCTCAGGGACTATCAAATAGACTTGGTCAAAAGAATTAATGAATCCTTGGCAGAAGGAATTAAAAAGATACTAGGTGTCGCTCCAACTGGAAGCGGTAAAACCGTGTCATTTACAGAATTTATAAAACGTCAAGTTGAGCAAGGGCGAAGCGTTTTAATTTTGGTACATCGAAGGGAATTAGTTTTTCAAGCTTCAGATAAGTTAACGTCATTCGGAATAGAGCATGGAATTATCATGTCAGGCGAAGCAAAAAGCTTACTCCATTCGGCTCAAGTCGCCAGTATTCAAACTTTGGTCGCTAGGTTAAGACGCAATAGAATCAATCCTCCTTTGGCTGATGTACTTATTGTTGACGAAGCGCACCACGCAACAGCAACAACCTATTTAAAGATCTTTGAACATTACCCAGAAGCAGCAATAGTCGGCTTTACAGCTTCGCCATGCCGAAAGGATGGGCGCGGTTTAGGCGCTGTATTCGAGACAATGATCGAGGGTCCATCAATCGCCGAACTCACCGAACAAGGCCATTTAGTGCCGTGTCAATACTACAGCCCGACAAAGAAAGATTTATTAAAACTGGAAGGCTTGAAAATCCAACGCGGCGACTTCAACGAGAAGGATCTTGCAGAACGGGTTGATACCCCAGAGATTCACGCCGATATCGTTTTGACCTTCTCCCGAATTTGTCCCCACTTGCAAGCCCTTTGCTACGCGGTTTCGATTAAGCATGCAATCCACATAAGGGATTGTTTTGTAGAGGCTGGGTATAAATGCGAGTACATCAGCGGCGAAACGCCAAAGCCTGACCGGGACGAAATTTTAAATAAGTTTAAACTCGGCGAAATCCAAATAATTGTTAATTGCATGGTTTTGGTTGAGGGATATGACGCTCCTACTGCTTCGTGTTGCATCTTGGCAAGACCAACAAAAAGTTTCGGCTTATATCTCCAAATGGTAGGCCGTGTCCTTAGACCGTTTCCAGGAAAACATAGCGCTATCATCCTTGACCATGCAGGAAGCGTTCATGAGCACGGATTTATTGACGAGCCGATACCCTGGAGCTTGGAGCCTGGACAGAAAATCAAAGAACGCAAAGCTAAAACCAAAACCACTAAAAAGCAGCCCATTGAGTGTAAAGAGTGCAATTTGATTTATCGCCATCAAAGAGAATGTCCGGGTTGTGGATGGATGCCTGAAATCAAGGGCAAAGTAATAAATATCATTGACGGCGAATTAACACGAATGAGCCGTGACGGTTTTCAGCAGGAGCTTAAGCAAAGCGCGATAGAGCAGGAATATTTCCTAGCCGAATTAACTTGGATCCAAGAACAGCGCAATTACAAAAGCGGTTGGGTTAGCGTTCAATACAAGAATCGATATGGTGTTTGGCCGAAAAGATCCACGAAAGCGAAACCAATTAAACCATCACACGAGACATTAGCCTTTATTCGAAGGGAGAATCGAAAATATGCACAGCAACGTCGAGCCTCATATTAAAGACCTTGCAAGGGGAAGGTGGACGCATATCTTAAGCTCTTTTGGAATCGGAGAAGAGTTTTTAAGAAATAAGCATTCCGCTTGCCCGTTGTGCGGTGGCCGTGATCGCTACCGCTTCGACGATAGAAACGGCGATGGAACTTATTTTTGCAACGGTTGTGGAGCCGGTGACGGGATATCCCTATTGCAAGGCTTCAAAGGCTGGGGATTCCCTACCGTGGTACGAGAAGTAAAAAACATGATCGGAAATTATGACGGACCAATACCTCAAGCTAAAGCGAAACCTAAACCGGATCCGTACAAGAACATTGAAAAGTTATTGTCCGATGCAATGCCAGTTGTAGAAGGCGATCAAGTGACGGAATACCTTAAGGGCCGCGGGTTATCGACAATGCCGGGAACTCTTTTATCTCATTCGCGATTATATGACGGTGAAACTAAACAAAACTATCAAGGGATGCTTGGCATCATGGAAGATTCGGAAGGAAAAATCGTATCAGTCCATCGAACTTTCTTAAAAGACGGAAAGAAAGCCTCTATTTCTTCCCCTAAAAAGTTTATGCCAGCAATCGGAAGTATTAACGGCTCCGCTATCAGATTATTCCCGATCGCGCAACATATCGGGGTAAGCGAAGGAATTGAAACGGCAATTGCTTGTCATGAAATGTTTGGGCTGCCAGTATGGGCCACGGTTTCAGTAAACGGGATGAAATCGTTTATTCCCCCGAATGGAGTTGAAGTAATAACTATTTTCGCAGATAACGACGCGAATTTTGCAGGTCAAGCAGCTGCATATGATGCGGCAAATAAGCTCAAGATTAAAGGGTTTCGAGTGGAAGTGAAGATACCGAAAAAAAAGGGTTTTGACTGGTTGGACGTTCTAAACGGACCTGAGAAAACCTGAGATTTTAACGACAGTGAGAACTTAGCAAAACTTAGTATTCGAGGAGTTTTCCGACGCCATAAAAAGGGGCGGCAAACCAGACAAACCGGACACCTAAAAAAGGAGGTCAAACCGCACAAAACTCACAACTTAAAAAAAGAGCGTCAAATAAGACAAGTTGGACACCTAAAAAATGGCGATTAACACACGACAAGAAAGGGCAAAAACTATGCATACACAACAAAACATAATTAAAGCAAGTCAAACCGGTTTGGAGAAGTTAGGGCTAGTCGAGAAAGATGGACAGCTATGGACCAACACCTTGAAGGTCGCAGACTATTTTGAGAAGAGGCATAAAAACGTTTTAAGAGCTTCAAGGGAATTGGGCGATAAATGCAGTGGAGAGTTTTATCGGTCAAACTTTATTCCCGCCAGCTACTCAGACGATCAAGGCAAGCTACGGCCAATGATTCAAGTAACCCGTAGCGGGCTGATGATGCTAATCATGGCCTTTACTGGCAAAAGGGCCGTGGAATTGAAAGTTAAATGTATTTCAGCTTTTGCGCTGATGGAAAAAAAAATTCTTGAGGCTATCGAAGAATCAGAAACGGACATTTTCCAAACATTCGTCAAATACGCCAAAGGCCAGGGATATCAACATGCAGATGATTACACCGATAGGATTAAGCGTGTTATGTACGAGGGATTAGGGGCTATAGAGCCAGGGCAAGCCATACCCGCAGATCTTGAAAGCTCGATGGTCGGACAGCAAGCGCATTTTCTAGGCACGCTCGGTTATCTTTGCCAGAAGGTTATTAGATCCGGTATCGAAGATGCGAGGGACCATGAATCCATTTTTAACGCCGTCAAAGAGGTTATTCAAAGGACGGTTGCTTCACTTGGCGGGAAAGAGGTTATAGCTAGATGACCATTAAAACTAAAACCCCACTAAAGGCAATTCGTGAATTTTGCGTGACTTGTGTCGGTGGAAAAGTTAACGGCCATGCTCCGAAAAAAAAGATTTCAGATTGCAAATTAACAGATTGTCCACTGCATGATTATCGATTAGGGAAAAATCCGTTTTGGGGTAGCAATCATGACGAAAAAACCAAAAGACGCTTAAACGGGTTAGCACTCGCAAAAATTGGTTATAAAAACCCCAAGTTTTTCGGGGATTTTTGAAAAAAATATCAACTTTAACGGGTCACCCTATACCTAACTATAGGCAGAAGAATAAAAAGCGCTTAAATCGGCTGTCAGGCACTTTTATGTAATTCGGATAATTAACAATAAATTTAACGAGAATATTTAATTTTAAATAGGAGTTTTAAGATGGAAGAAATTGAAACTGAAATAAAAAGAAATGAGCCTACACAATTAGAGGGTATTGAGTTTGGCATATATCGGGAATACGGAGACATCTTAACGGGCATCGGAATTATTGCAATGGGTTCAATACCTATCGGTTTTTTCCAAGAAACATCCGAAAGCCCTGTTAACAATTTCCATCCAAAAGATGCAGAACGGCCATTTATTAATAAATTGCCAGCCGGAACCTATCAAGCAGAATTACACGCTCCCAACCAAGAACGACAATTTTATTATTACCGCTTTGAAGGGCTACCCCATGACGATGAAATAATTTTAAGCCTTGGTAGTCATGGCGTTTGGACGTTAGGTTTTTTCCAAGAAAACGTTCAGGGTGAGTTGAGAAGCTTGGCTAGCATATCGGGGGCAAGCGGTCTTTTGGCAATAACTCAAGTATCGCCCTATGTGACTTTCAAAATAAGTGATACCGAGTTCCCTAAAAAAGAAACCAGCGAAACACTTTAAGAAGGCACAGCAATAAATTAAACGATAACTTTAAGAGAAGGAAAATTTTATGAGGTATTCAATAAAAAACCCCACTAATAACGGAGCCCAAAAACTGGGGAACTCAATCGGAGGGTTTATAGGCGATTTATTTGGTGGGAACAGCGGAACTTATGCACAGGCTAGAGACGAAGCATTTAATAACAATCTTAAAGGATATCGGGATTTTACCGCAGCTCAGCTAAATCAAGAAAAAATTAATGATAGCCGAGCTAATAGGGAGTTTTTCCAGCAAGGGATCAATAGCAGTTTTAACTTTGCGCCAAAGAACCAAGTGCAAGCGGCCCAAACCTATAAAACAACGGGCTCTTTCCCTCAAGAATCATTTAGCGATAACACCCTAACTAATATCAGGAACCTTGACCCAAGAGTTTTTGGCGGTGGCCAATCTGCAAATGTAAGCGGTGGCCTTGGAGATCGATTTATAAGCAGTCCAACTCCGAATGTTAGAACGGCTAGCTTGGATCCAAATACTCCGCTAGGCAAATTATTTTTAAAACAACCCGAGCCAGGAACGCCTGAAAGTGTGGTCCCATCTGGAAAGATAAGCAGTCCGGCAGATATCTTGTTTACAAACCACAAAAACGTGAGGAGTGGAGTAGCCCCGCTAACCTCTAATATAAGCGCCACGAAGAATAACCAGAATAAAGAGGCATTTGATAGGATGAGGCACATCTTTGGCGATGAGGCTTTTACTAAGATCATAGCGGCACAGCCTGATGAAAGACTTGGAATTGCGGCCAATACGCTTGGAGCCCCTAAGTTTTTTACGCCAGATTTCGAAAAGAAATTGCAAACCGCAGAAGATAGGAAGAGCTTGGCATTAATGTCCCGCTACGGAGATCTAAGCGGGATGGCTAGCTTAAAACGTGCGGAGAACCCGCCAACTCTGCCGAAATCGGCGCAAGATGCCCTTGCCTTAAATTTCTTCGCTGGTGTCGATCCTAATAAGCCTGAAACCGTACAAGCGGCTATCGATCAATATACTAAGTTTACTCAAAACCCCAATCAAGGGCCTGAAGTTAGAACTGCATCCGAAGTATTGAATCAATTTACACAACCAACTCAACAAAACGTATTAATTAATCCTAGCGCCGATACTGAAGGACAGAGCTTTTCCCAAGATCCGTTAGGCTATACCCAGGCTTTAGCTGGCCAAGGTGTCGACGTTCTTTTAGATAAAATTGACGCGGTTTCCGATTATTTCAGTAATTCAGGGATAACGCCTGATCCTAGTCAGCAAGAAGCGTTTAACGGTCTAATAAATGAAGCGATTCGTCAGGGCGTCCCCCTTGAGCTGCGCGGCGGTCAAATCATGGTGGGCAATAAATTCCTGGACGATTACCTGAAAGACCAAATCCAAAATGTTGAGACTCAAACCGGTCAACCGGAGAAAGATATTAGAGACCGATTCGCTGATTTGCAGAAAGAAGGCGTTATACCTAATTCAAGTGATGGGTTAGCGAATTTACAGGTTGGAGAACAACGGCCATTTACTAGGAACGGTCAACCTGGAGTTGTCTCTAAAGACGCTGGTGGAGTTTTAATATTTAAGGCTAATGGTAGTGACAAGTGGATAAAGCTACGCTAATCAACTTTCAACTTTTGGAGCAATGGGTAATTGAGGACGTGGGAGTTTAAGCTCTATTCTGCAAGCTGGTTTGGGGCCATTAAAAGGATCGTTGTTGAATTCATGTTCTAAAGGGATATCAGCGTATTTCATGCCATTTCTTTTTTGGTCAATAGCATTCAGCCATCCATTAGCCTCATCAATCATGGAGTGGAAGCGGGTTTTAAATTCTTCAACGGCTATTTCCTTGTTAGCGAGTCTACTTTTTAGGAGGTCGTATCTAGTTTCAAAACAAGGATGAACCTTAAGCGGGAAGTCTTCTAAGGGAATGAAGTTACCCGAAGCGGACAGCGATATCAAAACTGTGAAGATGAGTTGATTCATCTTTTAAATATAAGTCTTTAAATTTGGAATGACAAATGAAAAATAACTTTTTAAATAAAAGCTCAAGAATAAACGGTTTATTTGAACCGCAAATGGAACCTCTAGACCTTCAGACGCTGCCGCCACAGCAACCGGAGCTGCCAAGGATTAACTTTGATCTAAACCAATTACGGCCCAAAGCGGAACGATTCCAAACGCCAGTTGTTAAACCAGAGACTAATACCGGAGCTAATCTATTAGATTTCGCCAGCGACGTTTTACAGAAACCAAGCGACCAAGTTGTAAACGAAACAATAAATTTCTATAAGTCTAAACCGGACCTTATAAAATCATTCTTCACGAATCCTGAACCAACAACGCCACAGATTACACCGGCAATTCAGCCTGATATCAATACTTCACAATTTACGCCAAATCAGGACGAACTATTACCGATTCAACAGGAACCGTTAGACCTTTCGACTATTCCTATGTTAGGACCGGAGTTATCGCGGGTAGAACCAGGACTCCTCAATTTTCAGGAGTCTAAAACAATAAAACCTGAACCCATTCAAGCGGAGAGCAAGCCAAAAAATACATTGTTCGACGTATCCTCTTTTAATAAAAATGTTGTTTCATTGGTAGACGCTACAGCTAAAAAGAACGGCATCGATCAAGACGTTTTCAGGCGCTTGATTCACCGTGAAAGCCGATTCAACCCCAATATCAATGATGGCGCAGCCGGTGAGATCGGATTAGGTCAGGTCCGGAATACGGCATTTACAGAAGTTTTTCCAAAGGGCGATATAGGCCTTCCAGAAGATAACCTTGAAGCCGCATCTTTATACTTAGGCAAGCAATACCAAAAGGCTTTAGATCTTGGCTATCAAGGCCCCGATGCTTGGAGAGTGGCGGCAATGAGCTATAACGGAGGCCCAACTCAATTAAGCAGAGCTTTTTCCAAAGCACGACAAGAAACGAAAGAAGACCTACCAACGGTAGATCAAATCGAAAAGTTTGTTGATCAGCGAGCTGTCACTTATTCCCGCGAAGTCACAAAAGGCCTTACTCAAAGCAATGAGGGTTCATTAGTTTGGGATTCATTGGCTAATGTTGGAGGCGGTAGCTCTGAGATTGTTACCGTTTACGGTCATATTCTGGATAAAGTCGGCAATCCCTTTGGAAAATATGTTGAAGGTCTCGCTAAACGCGGCGTTAATTTCTTCGATAGGATATGGAGCTCCGAGACAAATAAAAATGAAATGAAAGAACCTGTCACCGTATCAACAGGAGAAGGCCCTTTAGATTTCAAATTTAATGAAAACTTAACGCTAAGAGGCGTTTTCTTTAAAACGGTTAGATCGTTGCCGGCCATGGTCGCCGGTTTTGGTAGTGGTGGCGTAATTAGTAATTTACTACAAAAGTTTACGGCTAAAACGGTTGGTTGGTTAGGCGGTACGGTTGGACCGAAAGCAAAAGCGGCCATTGATGCCGTAGGATTTGGGTTTGGAGAAGGAACTATTGAGGGCGGTTTCTCTTCTATGCAAGTAGCGGAGGCAATCTTAACCTCCCCTAAAGAACAACTAAAAAATGCTCCTTTATATCAATCTTATATTTCTCAAGGAATGTCCCATGAAGATGCTAGGGCAGCATTAGCGGATACGTTATCTAGTAAGGCAGGGTTTGAATCTGCTACGGTTACGGCGGCTTTAGGCGCTCCTCTCGGTATATTTTTCGGAGGTTTATTGCGAGGCGCAAATAAATCAACTGTAACCAATACCATTCTTAAGGGGGGATTAGGGGAAACGGCTCAAGAGTTTGGGCAAGGCGGCAGCTCTGCGGCCATTGAAGCGAATACCTTAAACCAAGCGGGTTTTGATAAAGATCCACTAAAAGAAGGAATCGCTGGAGGCTTTGAAGATGCTGTAGCGGCTCCTGGTCCTGGTATCGCTTTCGGTCTAGCGTCAAGAGCAATTGGAAATAATCAACAGCCTACAATTGACCCTAAGGTTGAACCATTCCCAAATCAAAATAGAGAAATACCTATTCAAAAGGAAGCTATCAGTCCAACTCCCGTAGAAGCCACAAGGGTACCCGCAGAGTTTGAAAGCGAAGTATTCAACCCAATTTCACCAACTGGCGAGGCAAAGAAACCTCACGATATTTTAATTTTAAATTTAACCAAACAATTAGCGGAGGAATCGGATCCAGCAGCTAAGGCAAAACTTGTTTCCTTGATCGAGAGAGCTCAACAAGGCGAACCCGTAAGGATGCTTGCCAAGGAAATACCCGTCTTTACTAAGCAAGCGATCGAGCAAGCGCCCTTTGAAAAAAAGGTTATTCCAGAACCCGTCGAGCAAGCTTCAACCGATATTAACGTAGAAACGCCAGTTGCCATTGAATCAATAGAACAACCAGAAACCCCAAAGTTTGACCTAAGCCAACTCAAGTCGAAGTCAGAAAGGCAACAATTACCGCAAAGACAACCAATAAAAGCCGTATCCGGTAAACCGATAGCCGTCAAAACAGTGACGCAATCATTGCCAAGCAAATATAAAGTTGTCGAGGCATCGAGTTTGATTCCATCGCATGACGTTAAAACTTTTTCAAAGAACTCAAAATACCCTGAAGGAGTCCAGGAACGGGAATACCATCGAGACAAAGAAGCCCAATTGAGGGTGACTCAACAGGCTAAAAACTTTGACCCCTCATTTGTATTGAGCGACGATCCAACGCCTAGCAATGGGCCTCCAATCGTTACGGCTGACGGTGTCGTGTTGGGCGGTAATAGTAGAACCATGACAATTCAACGTGCCTACAACGAAAAAGGACGCGATATAACTTATAGAACTCGGTTAACCAACTTGGCCGGCAATTATGGATTGAATAAAGCGGATATTCAAAAGTTTGATAAGCCTGTTTTGGTTCGGGTGTTGGATGAATCGCCACAAACCACAGAACAAGCTCGTTTCATTGGCTCGGATCTAAATAAGGGTTTTACTGCAGATCTTAGCGAAACTGAAAAATCTATATCCAGCGGCAAAAGAATAAGTCAAAAGACAATTTTCTTTATATCTAATGAATTAAATAAGCTTGGAGAATCGGCAAGTTTACGAAAAGCGTTTGAAATAAACCCAAGCGGTATCTTGACGCAATTGGTAAGCGATAACGTTATTACTCAACGAGAAGTACCTTCCCTATATGACCGCAACCGAAAGTTATTAACCGAAAAAGGAAAAAACTTTATTGAATCGGCTTTACTTGGAAAAGCAATTGATAACGCGGCTACTCTGGATAATCTTCCTCCTACTATTAAAAATAAAATAGGCGCTGCCTTGCCTACTTTATTACGACTGAACGGTAATAAAGCATTTAGACCGGTACTTGAAAAAGCTCTTTCGATGGCGATTGATGCCAAATCTAAAGGGTTGAGTCCTGAAAACTTTATTGGACAATCAAGCCTGTTTGATGACGCGGCGACAACTCAAGCAGAGCAATTATTCCTATCTCTTTCCAAGGATACTGGTAAAGCTTTAAAAACTAAGTTTGGAAGATTGGCTAATGTGGCCGCTAATAATAAAAATCAAACATCATTTATCAACCAACCAAGTATTGACCAGGCGTTTAACAGAGTGTTTGGCGGTCAAGAGATTGAAGAAAGTATTGCCGTTTTAAAAGAGGAAGCGGTAAGTGAACGCGCAAAGGCTAAAACCTTAAAGGAATCTCAATCCAAACCGAAAGCCCAGCCAAAACTTAAAGACGAATCAAAGGAATCGGATCCGAGCAAGTTAAAAGCTAAATTTCTCAGCTTTGAAACGAATATGTTCAATACCTCACAAGAAAGAGCGCCATTTGATATTGAGCCAACAACCGACGAGACGATAACCAAAACAGACATTCTACATATTGTTGAAAAGCAATTCGGCGCAACAGTAAGAAACCGCGTAACCAATGCAATGACGGGTTCTGCAGGCTGGTTTGAGCGTCAATCTGAGGTTATCCGAATAAAACTTGGCATCTGGGGCGAACCTCAAACGCTTACCCATGAATTGGCACATTTCATTGATCAAAGAATTTCCAAGAGCTTTGGTGGTAACTGGTTAAAAAAGGCGCTTCCAAAAGATATAAAGGAGAAAGCCTACGCCGAGTTAAAAAACTTGGACTACGATCCTAAAAAGACGCGTGACTTTGAAGGCTTCGCGGAGTTCTTCAGGCATTACCTAACCACTGGTAGAGCAAAAGAACTAGCTCCAGCTTACTTTGAATGGTTTGAGAATACGTTCTTAAAAAACGCTTTGATTGGTCCTGACGGCAAGATGTTGTTACCGCAGGAAAAGAAATCGTTTATTCCCTTCTTTAATAGCAAAGTTGAAACGCCAAAGGGATTCTTCCCTCTATCTGGTCCGATCGGCAATTTAAAGAAAGCCATGGCTACTTGGTATGGTCAGGGAGCGGTTAATAGAATGCGCTCACAGATTGACTTTGACGGAAAGCAAGAGAAGAGCTTTGAAGATTCGTTACCACGTAAGGCCTATAAGCTGGCAATGAAAGAGCTTTATGACAGTAATTTTATTTTCGAAGAAGTGACGCAAGAAGTTAAAAGACGAACCAAAAAGGATATCCAACCTGATAAAGATCCATTCGCATTGGCCACGTTTTTCAAGGGCAAAACCTTAAGCGTTGCAGAAACGATGGTTCGTAAAACGATGGTTGATCCATTTGGTCGACGTGTTGGGCCTTCTTTAGTCGACGCTATCAAACCGGCTAATCTAAATAGTAAAAAGGCTATGGAAAACTGGATTACCTACGCTATGGCGTTAAGAGCCAAGAATAACCATGAGCGTGGCTTAGAGTCCGGTTTCGAGGATGTCGATATAGATCATGTTATTAAGACATTTGGCGACAAGAAAGGCTGGAAAGAAGCGGCTAAGAACGTTTCAAAATGGTCAGACCAGCTTCTTGATTGGTACACATGGAGTGGCGATCTTAGCCCAGAAACCAAAGCGTTATTTAGAGATTTAAATCCAATTTATTTACCGTTCATGCGTATATTTAGGGAATCCGTCACCATTACCGGCATTGGCGGCGTTGAGGAAGATGGAGCTGCCGTTAAACCAATAAGAAACTCAACGCGACCATTTAAGAACCCGATGGAAAGTTTTATCCAATCGGCGGCGGCAGTTGTATCAAGAGCAACCAAAACTCGTATTGCTCGAGCTGTAATTGATCTTGGCAACGAGGAAGGTCTAGGCGATTTAATTGTAAAAGTTCCTCTTGCTTCGCATTCTAAAAACTTTGATCTTGGAGATATAGCGCAACGATCAGAAAGGTTACAAGAAATCCTTGCTGAATACCAAAAGGATAACCCTGGGGTAATTAACCTTGATGAAGTCGTTACTCTTTGGTATCGAGATTCCAATTATTATGGCAAAGAAAACGTTGTTGGTATCTGGAAGAATGGAAGACTTGAACTATTCGAAATCCATCAAGACTTATATACAGCGCTAAAAGAAACCGACCCGCCTTTGATTGACAATAAGATATTGAAAGTCTTTGCATCCGTCGCCAGACTGATGAGACTTGGTTTTACTGGCTTAAACTATTCTTTCTCCTTCTTCACAAATCCGATTCGAGACAGCGTTTGGGCTGCTGTTGTCACCAAAAAGAGATTGCAGTTACCAGGCTTTAACACGGTCAAAGGAGCCTTAAAAGAGATTACAGCGTCTAAAGATTCCATCACCGATCAAGCGTTAAACTCAGGCTTGCAAATGGCCACCATGATGGGCTTTGATCGTAAGGCGACAAGCGCAATGTATGACGATTTAGTACGTCGACAATTAGGGCCACTTGGTAAAACGCTACACCTTGGAAACCCATTTAATCTGGTTCCAACGGTATTAGATAAAATTCGTGGGGCGTTTCAGTTTTTCGAACTAGCTCCGCGAATTGTTGAACTTGAAACCTTTGAGCAGATACAAAAGGAACATCCCGACTGGAGCGAGGATTCAGCCTTTATTGAAGCGTTTAACAACGCTCAGGACGTTACAACCAATTTCACAAAAAGCGGCCGCACAGGTAAGACTATCAACCAAATCAGTGCATTTTATAACGTCGCTCTCCAGTCGCCAAACAAGCTACTACGAGCATTCAAGTCCAATCCGGTAAGGACGTTATTTAGATCGTTTCTATACGTCACATTACCGGCAATCCTGATGTGGGACGAGGTAAAAGATGAGGAGTGGTATAAAAATATTCCTGCCGAATGGAAATATCTGAACATGTGGACGCAGACCGACGAGGGAAACGTTTTAAGGATTCCTGGAGCCCATGAGTTGTTTATATTGTTCGGTGGCCTAGTTGTCGCAGGATTAGACGAAGCTAGAAGCAAGGACACCGAAGCGGTAGACGGAGCTATTAAAGCCCTTAAAAAGCTAACGGT
>Ga0209992_10000031_pt1 | contig 233296 bp, 216 predicted proteins | sample 2SBtaG_2_FD_182564 | JGI IMG/M metagenome (GOLD analysis project Ga0209992, IMG submission 182564) | Deep subsurface microbial communities from Kolumbo volcano to uncover new lineages of life (NeLLi) - 2SBTROV12_ACTIVE470 metaG (SPAdes)... | ecosystem: Environmental > Aquatic > Marine >... | reverse complement strand
CAGTCGGAGTTCGGCTGGCCGTCTGCCGCCTGTAAGGCGGCCCAAGGGAAGGCGGTCGCCTTCCCGTCAATCCCGCTTTGAGCGGGTCACCTGGATGCCCCCGGCTTTGCCGGGGGAGGATGTCACCCGTCCTCGGGATCGGCTACGTTCGTCCCGAGTCGACGCCCGCCTTCGGCGGTCCGAATGCGTCGATCGACCGACAGGAGCATCGAATGCGGCACGAGACTTCATAATGCGAGGAGAGCTGCGCGCCCGACCTCGAGTCCGCCTACGCCTCGCTCCGGAAGGCCGTGGAAACGGCGCAGAAGATGGTGGCGACGCGATGACGAGGCGAACACCGACCTCGCTCTTCCGCGTCGTCGCGCCGGTGCTCTGCGTGGCCGTGCTGGGCTGCGCCACCGCGACGGACTCGCGCGACACCCGAGACCGCCTCGCGATCGCCGCACTCGCCAGCCAGTATGCATGGGGCGTGGACACCCTCGACCGCGAGCTGCTGGGCCGCACCTTCGCGTCGGACGCAACCGCGCACTATCTCGCGGTCGGTCCGAACCCCATGAACCTCGACGAGCGGCTCGATGGCTTCGACGCCATCTACGGCTGGCTTCACGCCAACCTGGCTCATCGCACGGGCACGGCCGGCCTGCCGATGCATTTCGTGTCGAACGAGCTCGTCACGCTCGAGGGCGACACGGCGACGCTCCGCTTCTACATGCACAACCGCGCGAGCTCGGTCGGCGGTGTCTATACCCTGGCGATCCGCCGCACACCGGATGGCTGGCGGATCGGCAGCCTGCTCCTCGAAGAACAGACCTGGGACGCGAGCGCGTACGCAGACGACGACCACGCCCAGCAGTACTTCTTACCCGCGGAGTCCTCCTCCGAAGACGCCGACGACTAACGCTCCGCAGTCACCCTCGTGATCAGATCACCGAAGATCTCGTTGCGGCGCGCGCCGAAGGCTTCCCGCATTCCCGAGTTCGCGCCTGGAATCGGCTCCCAGAGATGATCCGCACGAACGCGTGCCCGCGGAACCTCGCGTGTCGGGACCCATTCCGGCTCGAGCAGGAGGGCGGTCGCGATGATGTCCCAGATCACCCAGCTCTTGCCTGGGATGCCCGGGTCCGGGTCGAGGGGATTCGTCGTGTAGGTCTCGAAGAGGTACTGCGCGAGCGGTCCGCGCCCCGCGAGCCATTCCCGGGCGGCGGGCAGCGAGAGCTGCAACACCTCGGCGACCTGGTATCCCGGGATGTAGACCAGGGGCACACCGCTCTCGAAGAGCACGTTGCTGGCGAAGCCGTCCTGCACGAGGTTGAACGAGTCGTCGGGGACGCCGGCGCCGGTCGGGTAGCCGGCGAGGAAGAGCACGCGGAGGTTCGCGGCGATCGACGGCTCGACGAGGAGCGCGGAAGCCACGTTGGTCGCGGCGCCGATCGTGGGGACGTGGATCGGCTCCTCCGGAGAAGCGGTCTTCGCGAGCGAGATCAGGTGATCGACGGCTTCGCTCTCGACCGGCTCGTCCGAGGCGGTCATGAAATTCGCGGATCCGCGCTTCACGCGGTCCCCGGGATCGACGCCGGCGGCGTCGAAAACACGCAGGATCTCGTCGAAGCTCTTCTCCATCCCGTCGCCGGCGGAGACGCGGCCTCGCAGCTTCTCGCGGCCGGCAGGACCCATTCGCTCTGCGAGCTTCTCGAACTCCGTCGTCGCACCGCCGCGTGCATCCGCGGCGGTCGCGAGCGCCTCGAAGAAGTCGCCATGGGAGAAGGGCGCCGCGTGCACCCCCTCGATCTGCAGCCGTTCGGGCGCGCGCAGCGCCCAGGCGAGGGCGAACTGGTCGTCGATTTCGTTGGCGGTGTCGGTGTCGAAGACGACGCGGAGCGGCGGCGAGTCGGGCATGGGCGGAGCGTACCTGCGCGGGCGGCGATGTCGCATCCGACTGCCTACGATGGAGCGCCGCTCGAAGGAGAATCACGATGCTGAAGGTCACCGCCACGATGGGCGCCGACGTCCCGCTCAGGGAGGTCGTCACGCATGCCCAGCGCGTCGAGTCCCTGGGCTACGACACGCTGTCGGTCGCGGAGGCGGTGCACGACGGGATGCTGTCGTCGATGGCGGCGCTCGGCGCGACGTTGCGGCTTCGGGTGAGCCAGGGCGTGCTGGTGGCCTTCGCGCGGAGCCCGATGCTCGCGGCCCAGGGCGCGTGGGATCTGCAGCAATACTCGGAAGGGCGCTTCCAGCTCGGGCTCGGCACCCAGGTCAAGGGCAACATCATCGGCCGCTTCGGCATGCCCTGGAGCGCCCCCGCCCAGCGCCTGACCGACTACGTCGGCGCCGTGCGCGCGGCCTTCGACACGTTCCAGAACGGCACGCCCCTCGACTTCGAGAGCGAGAGCTACACGCTCAATCGGCTGCAGCCCTTCTTCAATCCGGGCCCGCTCGACTGCGGACCGCCGTCCATCCTGATGGGCGCGGTCGGTCCGCTCATGACGAAGGCCGTCGGCAAGGTCGGCGACGCGATCCAGACCCATCCGACCAACAGCGAGCCGCGCTTCCTGCGCGAAGTCACGCGCCCCCGGCTCGAGGAGGGCGCGAAGTCCGTCGGCCGGGACGTGCGGATCGAGCTGACGGCGGGGCCGATGATCGCGACGGGCGCGACGACCAAAGAGGTCGAGACCCAGAAGCAAGCGGCGCGCGAGAGTCTCGTCTTCACGCTCAGCACGCCGGCGTATTGGCCGACCCTCGAATATCACGGGATGAAGCAGGTGGGAGAGCAGCTCCGCCAGTTCACGCGCGAGGGAAAGTGGGCCGAGATGAACGACCTCGTGACCGACGAGCTGCTCGACATCTTCGTGCCCCAGGGCACCTACGACGAGATCGCGGACGTCCTGCTCGAGCAGTACGACGACGTCGCGGAGCGCGTGCTCTTTCCGGTCCCCGAAGATCCGAAGAACGACGATGCGGCCCGCAAGGCGATCGCGAAGCTGCAGGCCGGCTGATCGCCTCAGGTCCCTTCCTTCATCGACGGACTTCCGATCGACGCGTATCCCGGGTCCATCATCGCCGCGTCGACCGAGCCGTCGAGGGCGATCTCCGGCTCACCGCCCGACATGACTTCGTCCCAATGGTCGCGAAACGACTCGGGCCGATCGTCCTGCGAGCGGTAGCCGGGATAGATGCTCGTCGTGACCCGCGCCGCGCGTCCGCCGCCGACCGTGAAGATGTCTCCGGAGACTTCCGCCTCCTCGTGGCAGAGCCAGGCGACCAACGGCGCGACCCGCTCCGGCGGAAAGGTCGCGCTCATCCAGTCGCGGATCTCCTTGTTCGGCACGCCGGCCGCCATCCGCGTGTAGGCCAGGGGCATGATCGTGTTCACCTGGATGCCGAGCTCACGACCCTCCCGCGCGAGCGAACGCGTGAGTCCGATCAGGCCCGCCTTCGCCGCGGGGTAGTCGAAGCTTCCGTCGACGCCCAGCGCCGTCGCCGAGCTGGTCGTGACGATTCGGCCATAGCCGGCCGCCTTCATCGCGCGCCACGCCGGTCGAAGCACGTGGATCGCCCCGTAGAGATGCGTGCGGAACACCGCGTCCATCCGCGCGTCCGAGAGATCCTCGAAGGGACCGGTGCCACCGCCGATTCCGGCGTTGTGGATCACGACGTCGACGCGACCCCATTCGTCGAGCGCCTGCTCGACGATCGCGGCGCCCTCCGCGCTCTCCGCGACGGAGCCGGCGTTCGCGACCGCTTGACCGCCGGCTGCGCGGATCTCGTCGACGACCGCCTGTGCGGGCCCCTCGGACCGGCCGCGTCCGACGGAGTCGCCGCCGTAGTCGTTCACCAGGACCTTCGCGCCGCGCGCTGCCAGCAGGAGGGCGTGCTCGCGCCCCAGGCCGTTTGCCGCACCGGTCACGATGGCCACCCGTTCGTCGAATCGGAGATCGCTCATGGGCTCGATGGTGCCACGCGGGGGGAGGCTGCCAATCCCGCCCGCGTCCCATAGAATCGATGACCCGCCCGGGCCCCGCGTCCGGCCGAAACGGAGAACCGACGATGGCCGCCGCCGAACTCGACCCCGAACTCTTCCTGCCCGACCCGGAGAAGGCGGTGGAGAAGTACACGATCATCTCGGTCGACGATCACGTCGTCGAGCCGCCGCACCTCTTCGAGACGTACGTGCCGGCGAACCTGCGCGCCGACGCCCCGAAGCTGATCGAGACGCCGGAGGGCCATCAGGTCTGGTCCTTCGAGGGCGACGTCTTCACCCAGGTGGGCATGAACGCCGTCGCGGGACGGCGCCCCGAGACCGTCGAGCTCGAGCCCTTCCGGTTCGAGCAGATGCGGCCGGGTTGCTACGACATCGACGCGCGCATCGCCGACATGGACCTGGCCGGCATCTGGGCGCAGATGAACTTCCCGTCCCAGATCACCGGCTTCTGCGGGCGCATCTTCGCGAACGCGAAGAACAAGGACGTCGGTCGCGCGTGCGTGCGTGCCTGGAACGACTGGCTCTACGAGGAGTGGTTCGAGCCGCACCCCACCCGGATCATTCCGTGCGGAATCACCTACCTGCAGAACCCGGAGTGGGCCGTCGAGGAGATCCATCGGAACGCCGAGCGCGGCTTCGTCTCGGTCACGTTCCCGGAGCGGCCCCACGCGGTCGGGATGCCGAACCTCTGGGACCGCGACCACTGGGACCCGATCATCCAGGCCTGCGCCGATACCGACACCGTGATCTCGCTCCACGTCGGTTCGTCGGGCATGTATCCCTCGCCCGAGGGCTCACCGATGCTCCAGCTCGGCGCGACCATGTTCGGCCAGCTCTCGCTCGCGGCCTGCTCGGAGTGGCTCTGGAGCGAGTACCCGAAGAAGCATCCGAACCTGAAGATCGCGATGAGCGAGGGCGGCATCGGGTGGGTCGCGATGCTGATGGACCGCCTCGACAACATCATCGATCGCTCGGGCTACGGCATGGGCTGGGATGAACGACCGGCCGACATCCTGAAGCGCAACTTCTGGTTCTGCACCCTCGACGACCCGGGCACGATCAACACGCGCCACCGGATCGGAATCGAGAACATCTGCTACGAGACCGACTATCCGCACGGCGACGGCACGTGGCCCGGCTGCCAGCAGCTCGTCGAAGAAGCCTGGGGCGACATTCCGGCGAACGAGCTGCGGATGATGCTCTCCGAGAACGCGGCGAAGCTCTACCGACACCCGCTGCCGGACGTCGTGCTTCCGAAGGACTGACGTCGCGCGCCCGGCCAGCGCCGATCAGATCAGCAGCATGCCCGTGCCTTCGGCGCCGAGAAGCGCGCCGCCCAGTCCCTCGGCCAGCTTCGGCTGGCCGACCAGGTGCTGACAGGCGGTCTGCATGTCGCGCAGGTGGCGATCGAAGGGGCTCTTCTTCGTGTAGATCGCGCTGCCGCCGATCGCATCGTACAGGAGGCGAGTGACTTCGCGCGCCTGCTGGAACGCGTTCTGCCGGGAGAGGGCGACGTCCACCCGCTCTTCGAGGCTGAGCTCCTCGTCGCGCTCGAGCTTCGTCCATTGTCGTTCGAGGGACTGGAAGACCCAGCTCTTCGCGGATTGGTGACGCGTCCAGGCTTCGGCCACCGCCGCCTGCACCCGCGGAACGTCGGCGTAGGGCGTCATCGACATGCGGTCGAGCTTCCCTTCGAGGGTCTCCCGCGCCGATCGGATGGCGTCTTCCATCACACCGAGCGGGATCCCCGCCATCTTCCGGAGGAGATGGTCCGGCCGCGCCCAGATCGCGCCTTCCCGCTTCGGCGTGTCCGCGAAGGAGAAGGTCCGCTCCGCGGGAACGAAGAGGTCCCGCGCCACGTAGTCGTTGCTGCCGGTGCCTCGAAGGCCCGTCGTGTACCACGTGTCCTGGATCTCGTACTCGTCGGGCGAGGCGATCAGGATCCGCCACTCCGGGAGACCGGTCTCGGCGTCGATCACGGGCTCGCCGTTCTCGAAGACCATCGACCCGGCCGCGAGCCAGTCGCAGTGGTTGCAGCCGCTCCCGAACATCCACTGGCCTTCCGCCACGCGGTAGCCCCCGTCGACCCGCTCGGCCTGCGCCACGGGATAGATCCACCCGGACTGCGCCATGTCGAGGCGCGGGTACATCTCGCGCGCGACCGCGTCATCGAGGTACCCCGAATAGATCCCGGAGTCCGTCCAGATGAACGAGCACCAACCGATCGACGCGTCGGCCTCGGCGAGCGCGGCGATCACCTCGACCTGCGCCATCGGGCTCATCTCGGGCCCACCCCAACTCTTCGGCATGTTCATGCGCATCACGCCCGATTCCCGGATCTCGGCCACGATGTCGACGGGGAGCTGACGCAGACGGTCGTACTCCTCGGCGAGATCCTTCTCGCGGACCCGGGCGGCGAGGGCGCGCGCGTTGTCGAGGATGTCGCTCGCGGACAGAGGGCGACCCTCCTGGGCCTGGATACCGGGGGGAGCGGACATGGGGGTCCCTTTCGTACGGTGAGGCGTCAGGCGCGAGCGTCGGCGAGCAGCTGCTCTCCGGTCGCGCGAACGCTCGTCGCGATCACCTCGAAGGCGCGTTTCAGATTCGTCGTGTCGGGCTCGATCTGGCTGGCGATGAAGACGCCGTCGAAGAGCATCAGGGTGAAACGCGCGAGCTCGTCGACGATCGCGGCCTCGCGGGCCGAGCCGCCCGCGCCGAGCGCCCGGCGATAGCCTGCGGCGAGGCCGTCCGCGGCGGTCGTTCGCACGCGGCGCGCCGCTTCGAGGACCGCGGGATCGCCGTCGCGACGTTCCAGCGAGAGCACGAGCATCAAGCGCAGGAACTCGGGGCCACCTTCGAAGTAGGCGAAGAGGGACGCCAGCGCGGCCCACGGATCCTGGTCGGACGTGGGCGCCGGGATCGCCTCGAAGAAGCGCCCGGCGGCGCGCTCCATCACCGCGGTCAGCAGGCCTTCCTTGCTTTCGAACGCCCAGTAGATCGACGCGGGCCTGGCACCGGACGACTGACTGATCTGAGCGATCGAGGTCGCGGCGTAGCCCTGCGCGCCGATCAACTCGGCGGCGGCGTCGAGCACCCGCTCGCGGGTCTGCGCCCCTTCGGCATGACGTCCGGCCCTCGGCATGCGCTTATTCTTGAACGATCACTAAAGTTTGTCAAGGGCACGCGCCTGCGCTGGCAGCGTGGGGACGCACGGGCGATGCTGATTGCCTCACCGCGCCACCGGGCGCTCCATGTCGAGGAGAAGAGCCATGTCGTCCACCGTGATTCGTGGAGGAACCGTCATCGACGGGACCGGCGCCCCCGGCGTCGCAGCCGACGTCCTCGTCCGCGACGGACGCATCGCGGAGATCGGCTCCGGACTCTCCGGCGACCGCGAGCTCGACGCGAGCGGGGCGGTCGTGACCCCGGGCTTCGTCGACATCCACACCCACTACGACGCGCAGGTCTTCTGGGACCCGGCGCTGACCCCCTCGTGCTTCCACGGTGTCACGACGGTCGTCGCCGGCAACTGCGGCTTCACGATCGCGCCGACCCGCGAGGCGGGCCGCGAGGCGATCGCGCTCGCCCTCGAGAAGGTCGAGGACATGAACCCGGCGTCCCTGATGGAAGGCATTCCCTGGGATTTCGAGACCTTCCCGGAATACCTCGCCTCCGTCGAGAAGCGCGGCACGGTGCTCAACTACGGCGCGTACGTCGGGCACACCGCGCTCCGTCTCTTCCACATGGGCGACGACGCCTACGAGCGCGAGGCAACCGACGCCGAGATCGCCGCGATGCGGACTTCGGTCCGCGAGGCGATGGAAGCGGGCGCGCTCGGCCTGGCGACGAGCTTCGCACCGACGCACGTCGGTGTCGGCGGCAAGCCCATCTGCAGCCGGATCGGCGGCGTCACCGAGTTCGAGGCTCTGGCCGCCGAGCTCAAGCAGCTCGGCCGCGGTGTCATCGAAGCGACCCTCGGAACCGGCTTCGCCTTCGACGAGATCTACGACTTCCAACGTCGCATCGGCGTCCCGGTGACCTACACCGCGCTGCTTGCGATCCCGGGTCTCTGGCAGCACGGCGCCGAGGTCCACGCCAAGGAGGTCGCCAAGGGCGACACCGGCGTCTGGCCGCAGATCTCGGTCCGCGCCGTCACGCTCCAGCAACAGCTGAAGTCGCCCTTCGCGTTCGACCAGGCGGATTGCTTCTCCTCCCTCTACGCCGAAGCGCCCGAAATGCGCGAGGTCCGCTACAAGGACGCGGAGTGGCGCAAGAAGGCGATCGAAGAGCTCGCGCACACGCCGCTCCCGACACGTTGGGAGAACTTCTATCTCGCCGAGAGCGAGGTCCACGCGGACCTGATGGATCGCAAGCTCGAAGACATCGCCGCCGAGCGAGGCGAGCACCCCTTCGACGCGATGGTGGCCATGTCCTTCGACGAGAACCTCGAGACGCGCTGGCGTTATGTCCAGGCGAACGACGACGAAGAGGGCGTGGCGCACCTGCTCCAGCAGGAGCAGATGGCGCTCGGCCTCTCGGATGCCGGCGCGCATGTCGGCATGCTCTGCGATGCGCCGCTGCCGACGGATCTGCTCGGCAACTGGGTGCGCGAACGCGGCGTGCTGCCCCTCGAGAAGGCGGTGCAGAAGCTGACCAGCGAGCCGGCGGGCCTCTTCCGCTTCGAGGATCGCGGCGTGTTGCGCGAGGGCGCCCACGCCGACGTCTGCGTCTTCGACCCCGACGAGGTCGGCCCCGGGAAGATCCGCCGCGTCCAGGACTTCCCGGCCGGCGCGGATCGACTCACCGCGGACAGCCCTTCCGGAATCCGGCACGTGCTCGTGAACGGCACGCCGATCTGCGAGGGCGGCGAGTCGCTCGCGCAGGGACTCGATTCGCGTCCGGGTCAGCGCCCGACGCAGCTGCTTCACGCCTGAGTCGCTGAACATGGCTTTTTCTGATCCGGTGATCCTCGAGGTCGCGCTGAACGGCGCGACGCCGACCGAACGGAACCCGCACTCGCCGCAGACGCAGGAGGCGCTCGTCGCCGACGCCCTGCGCTGCATCGAGGCGGGGGCGGCGATCGTCCACACCCACGCCCCGGACATCTCGCTCGGCGGGGAAGAGGGCGCTCGGCAGTACCTCGACCACTTCGAGCCGGTCCACGCGCAGCATCCGGACGCGATCCTCTACCCGACGATCGTGTTCGGCGAGACGATCCAGGACAAGACGAGCCACATCGAGCCCCTCAAGAAGGCGTATCCGCTCCGGATGGGCTTCGTCGATCCCGGGTCGGTGAACCTGACGCCGACGGACGACGCCGGACTTCCGATGCCCGCGGACTGGGTCTATGCGAACTCGCCGGCGGATGTCGCCTACAAGTTCGCGCTCTGCGAGCGGCTCGGGATCGGTCCGGGCATGGCGATCTTCGAGCCGGGCTTCCTGCGCGCGGCGCTCGCCTATCACCGCGCGGGCCGGATGCCCCGCGGCGCCTTCCTGCGCTTCTACTTCGGCGGCGAGCGGAGCTACCGGGGCGAGGGACCGACGGATCTGCTCTTCGGGATGCCGCCGAGTCGAGCTGCCCTCGACCTCTACCTCGACATGCTGGGCGACTGCGACTTGCCTTGGTCGATCGCCGTCGTCTCCGGGGATCCCTTCGACGGCGACGTGGCCCGGGACGCCCTCGAGCGCGGCGGCCACCTGCGCGTGGGACTCGAGGACTACGCCGGCCTGCGCGCGCCGAGCAACCTCGAGCTCGTCGAGGAAGCGGTTGCGCTCTGCGCGGAGGTCGGCCGCCCCGTCGCCACGGCGGCCGAGACCGCGAAGCTGCTCGACCTACCGGCCTGATCGACCGATGGGGATCCTCGAGGTCCCCGGGACGGGCGCTCGGGGGGAGCGTCCGCCAGGACCGTTTTCGTTTCGTGGGAGCTGGCCCAGCCAATGGCGTCCGACACAGAGGGTTCCCGAGAGGGCGCGAGCGACGCGCCGATGCGCGAAGGCCACGGCTGGTGGCCCTACCTCGTGCCCTATGCGGTCTTCGTCGTCGTCACGACGTTCGCACCGCGGCTCCCGGACGTGCTCGATCCCTTCGTGCTCGCGCTCAAGCCCGCGCTCGTGCTCGGCCTCGTCTATTGGTACCGCGCGCGGGGCGCCTACCCCGAGTGGCAGGGGCAGGGTGGGCGGATCGGCGTCGCCGGGGGCGCGATGGACATCGCCGTCGGCCTCGCGCTCACCGTCGTCTGGGTCGCCCCCTACTACCTGATCCCGTCGATCCGCCCCGAGCCCGGCGGGGTCTTCGACCCGGCCATGGCGGGCGACGCGCTCGTCCCCGTCGTCCTCGCGCTCCGCCTCTTCGGCTACGCGATCGTGACACCGATCTTCGAAGAGCTCTTCATTCGCAGCTTCGTGATGCGGATGGCGGACGCCTGGGAGGTCGACGACTTCCGCGATCTTCCGCTCGCGCGCTACAGCCTGCGCAGCATGATCGTGACGGTGATCGTGTTCACGATGGGACACGTGCCGTGGGAGTTCTGGGTCTGCCTGCCCTGGGTCTTCCTGTCGAATCTATGGTTCTACTACCGAAAGAGCCTCTCCGCGATCATGCTCCTGCACGGCACGACCAACGCCGCACTCCTCGCCCTCGCCATCTGGGGCGGCGACCTGCTGAAGAACGCGGACGGCACCCCGTTCAGCTTCTGGTTCTTCGTGTAGCTCGCCGGTGCACGCGTCCGGTGGGGCGTTCTTGCTCGTCCGCCGGTCGGGGGACGGTGCGCCCCGCGGCGAATGGCTCGCCCGCATAGGAGGGGGCGCATTCGATCGCGGGTCGGTGTGCTCGCCTTCGGCGCGATGTGACGATGCCGGCGCTCGGGCTGCGCTTTATTTCGCCGCGAGACACCCCGACCCCCGACCTCCCTAAGGGTGCACACGAGGGACGTGCACACCGCTCGCCTTATCGGGGGGGGCGCGCTTCGCGAATGCCGTGCCTCGACGCGAGTGAGTGGCTCGGGGGCGGCTGCGGTGAAATCAAGCGCAGGCGCGTCGCTCGATCTGTTCAGCCGCGCGGTGCGAAGCACGCCGCGCGCGAAGCGTCGCGAACGCTCGTAGCGCCGAGCCATTCACCGCGGACGTCACCGCGCCGCGAACGGCGAACGAGCTGATACGACAGCCCTAGGCGGCCCCGCGGTGGCCCTGGCGAACACGTTGGGCGATCTCGGTGAGCTCCGTGACCGTTTCCTGGAGCTCGGAGTCGAGGTCGTTCTCGGCGGCGAGGGCGACGCCCTTCGCGCTCATCGCCATGCCGGGATACCCCAGGCGATCGGCATCGCCGGAGAGGGTGCGCGCGAGCTCGGCGACCTCGGCCGGCTTGCGCGCCAGCTCGGCATCCTGGATCGCGTCGATGCGTTCCGCGAGACCGATCACGAAGCGATCGATGTCCTCAGCGAGCTCGACGACGTCTTCCTGAGTGGAGCGGATCGGGGCCTTGCGTTCGAACATACTGCTCGGGACATCGGCGGGCGTCTGGCGAAACTGGAGGCGAGGGCGTTCCGATGCGAGCAGCGCGTGGGGGGCGGTCGTGCGCGCTGGCGGCTGCGCGTGACTTGCCGCAGGCTTGCATGTCATGCGATGCCACGCGTGCCAGCGGGAGGTCGAAGTCGCCGCGAGCGAGACCGTCGGATTTCGCGCGGAGTGCGAAGGCTGCTCGGCCGATCTGCACGTCTGCCGGAACTGTTCCCACCACGACACGACTGCGTACAACGAGTGCCGCGAATCGTCCGCGGAGCGGGTGGCCGATCGCGATCGCGCGAATCGCTGCGACTATTTCCGGCCGGGCGAAGGCGAGGGGGTGGGCGCGAGTGACGATCGCGCCGAAGCGCTTCAGGATCTCGAAGCCCTCTTCGACAAGTCCTGATTCCGACACGCGGGGACCGCGTGTGCCCGTCCGCACCGAAACGGGACGCCTGCACGCGACATGCCCGGTCGTTGCATTCCCCCCGCGCACCAGTCGAGTCCCTGTCCATCCGAAGAGAAACGCAGTCACCAGTTTCTCCCGAGCAGGGACTGACTCTCCGAGCGGGATCGGGAGGGGTTTGCCGACGATCGGCTAGCCTCGCCCCCGCGCACCCATTTCGAGCAGCGGCTCCGGACGACACGACGTGAACATTCTCGGGATTTCTGCCTACTACCACGACAGTGCGGCCTGCCTCGTCCAGGACGGCAAGATCGTGGCCGCAGCGCAGGAAGAGCGCTTCACGCGCAAGAAGCACGACCACCGCTTCCCGGAGAACGCGGTCGAGTTCTGCCTGGCGAAGGGCGGAATCGAAGCCGCGGGCGTCGACCTCGTCACGTTCTACGACAAGCCGCTGCTCAAGTTCGACCGGCTGCTCGAGACGTACATCACGTACGCGCCGACCGGCTTCAAGATGTTCCTGATGGGCATGCCGCTCTGGCTGCGACAGAAGCTCCACACACCCCGCGAGCTCGACCGCGGCCTGAAGCATCAGTACAAGGGCCGCCACGTCTTCACGGAGCACCACGAGTCCCATGCGGCGAGCGCCTTTTATCCCTCGCCCTTCGAAGAATCGGCGGTGCTGACCCTCGACGGCGTCGGCGAGTGGGCGACGGGTTCGATCGCGATGGGCCGAGGCAATCGGCTCGAGATGCTGAAGGAGATGCGCTTTCCGCACTCCCTCGGTCTGCTCTATTCGGCGTTCACCTACTTCACCGGCTTCAAGGTGAACAGCGGCGAGTACAAGCTGATGGGCCTCGCGCCCTACGGCGAGCCCGTCTACAAGGACCTGATGATCGAGAAGCTGCTCGACATCAAGGACGACGGCTCCTTCCGCATGAACATGGACTACTTCGGATTCTGCAACACGGACGTGATGACGAGCCCCAAGATGGATTCGCTCTTCGGGGGTCCGCCGCGCGAAGGCGAGTCGGACATCACCCAGCGCGAGATGGACATTGCCGCCTCGATCCAGGCCGTGACCGAGGACGTCGTTCTCAAGATCGCGAACTACGCCCATGAGCTGACCGGAGCCTCGAACCTGACGATGGCCGGTGGCGTCGCGCTCAATTGCGTCGCGAACGGCCGCGTGCTGCGCGAGGGGCCCTTCGAGAACGTCTGGATCCAGCCGGCCTCCGGCGATGCCGGCGGCGCGCTCGGCGCTGCGCTCTTCACCTGGCACGAGCTCCTCGACGAGCCGCGCGAGGTCGTGCCCCAGGATTCGCAGTTCGGTTCGCTGCTCGGCCCCGAGTTCTCCAACGACGAGATCAAGGCCTACCTCGACTCGGAGGAGGCCGTGTATTCGTTTTACGAGACCGAGGACGATCTCGTCGACCGGATCGCGGAGCTGATCGCGAGCGAGCAGGTGGTCGGACACTTCTCCGACCGCGCCGAGTTCGGCCCCCGCGCCCTCGGTTCCCGGTCGATCATGGGGGACGGCCGCTCGCGCGAGATGCAGGAGACGATGAACCTGAAGATCAAGTTCAGGGAGTCGTTCCGACCCTTCGCGCCGGCGATCCTACGCGAGGACGTGCACGAGTACTTCGCGATGCGGCCCGACGAGAACAGCCCCTACATGCTGCTCGTCGCGCCCGTGAAGGAAGACAAGCGTCTGCCTGTCGAATCGGCCGACGGCGCGCGAGGTCTCGACAAGCTGAAGGAGATCCGATCGGTCGTCCCCGCCATCACCCACGTCGACTACTCGGCGCGCGTGCAGACGATCGACATGCAGCACCACCCGCGCTTCTACCGGATCATCTCGAAGTTCAAGGAGAAGACCGGCAGCCCGGTCGTCATCAACACGAGCTTCAACGTTCGCGGGGAGCCGATCGTGAACACGCCCGAGGACGCCTTTCGCTGCTTCATGTACACGAACATGGACGTCCTCGTGCTCGAGAACTTCGTCATCCTGAAGCAGGACCAGCCGAACGCGAAGGAAATCGACGTCGACGCGTACCTCGCAGAGTTCGCGCTGGACTGACACCTTTCGGTCGCACGGCCTCTGGCCGCGCTCCGCGCATGACAGGGCGATTCGAATCGCCCCGACGAACGTAACGACCGAGACGAGATTGAGAGCTTCGCAATGAGCAAGATGGTCGAAATCGATTGGAAGCCCGACGAGGGGACCCTGAAGCAATTCGGGTTCATCGCGCTCTTCGGCTTCTCGTTCCTCGCGGCGCTGGCCTGGTTCCAGCTGCTGATCTTCGCTGCGCTGCCCGACGATCTGCGTCAGCCGGTCGCCATGGGATTCGGCGCGCTCGCCGGCGTGTCGCTGTTCTTCTCGCTCGTGGCGCCGAAGGCGAACCTGCCGATCTACGTCAGCCTGACCGTCATCGCCTATCCGATCGGCTTCGTCCTGTCGTACCTGATCATGGGCTTCCTCTTCTTCGGAATGATCACGCCGCTCGGGCTGATCTTCCGCGTGATCGGCAAGGACCCGCTCCACCGCGCCTTCGACCCCGCGGCCTCGACCTACTGGTCCGACCCGCGCCCGCGACGCGGCAAAGAGAGCTACTTCCGCCAGTTCTAGAACTCGGGGCGAATGCCCCGCGGAAGCGCCGCCCGGCGCTGGAGACCTTCCATGAGCGACGAAAACTCCGACGACGACTTCGCGGCCCAGGCAAGCGGCGACCGCACCGGCCTCGTGGGCGAGTTCACCGACTTCCTCAAGGAGAACAAGAAGTGGTGGCTGGCTCCGATCGTCATCGCGATTCTCGGCCTCGGCCTGCTCGTCCTCCTCGGTGGAACGGCCGCAGCACCGTTCATCTATACGCTCTTTTGAGAGCGCTCGCCGGCGCACACGTCCGTTGGGCGGTCTTGCTCGTCCCCGGTCGGGGGACGGTGCGCCCCGCGGCGAATGGCTCGCCCGCATAGGAGTGGGCGCATTCGATCGTGGGCGACGTGCTCGCTTTCGGCCTGGCGTGACGATGCCGGCGTTCGGGCTGCGCTTTATTTCGCCGCGAGACACCCCGGCCCCCGACCGCCCGTGTCTGCACAGGAGGGACGTGCGCACCGCTCGCTTTAGCGGGGGCCCAACGCGAACGCATGCCTCGACGCGAGTGAGTGGCTCGGGGGCGGCTGCGGTGAAATAAAGCGCAGGCGCGTCGCCCGCTCTGTTCAGCCGCGCGGTGCGAAGCACGCCGCGCGCGAAGCGTCGCGGGCGCTCGTAGCGCCGAGCCATTCACCGCGGACGTCACCGCGCCGCGAACGCGGGACGAGCAAGACGGCTGGCGTAGCCTGGACGGCTGCTAAGCCGTCCCCCCGCTGAGGTCGCCCGCCAGGCCCGCTGCGCGCGTCGCGCCCATCGACTTCGCCTTGACCTCGACGAAGTCGGCGGAGATCGGCGCGGTCTGCTTGGAGTAGGCGGAGAGCAGGACGCGGTCCGCGAGCAGGCTGATGAGGCGCGGGCAGCCCTGGGAAAACCAGTAGAAGACGCTCTCGACACCGGGCTCGAAGATCTCTTCGTAGCGCCCGCCCGCGACGTCGATGCGATGGGCCAGGTAGGGCTGGACCTGCTCGGGGGTGAGCGGCTGCATGTGGTGCTCGACGGCGATCCGCTGGCGCAGCTGTCGTAGCTGCGGCGAGGAGAGCTTGCGGATCAGCTCGGGCTGACCCGTCAGCACGATCTGCATCAGCTTCGCGGTGTCCGTCTCGAGGTTCGAGAGCAGGCGCACCTCTTCGAGGGTGGCGGCATCGAGGTTCTGGGCCTCGTCGATGATCAGGACGGTGTTACGGCCCGTGCGCAGGCGCTCGAGAAGCATCCGATTGATCGCGATGAGATAGTCCGCGGTCGTCTCGAAGCGGCCCTCGATCCCGAACTCCGCGGCGATCAGCTTGAGCAGGTCGAGGGGCGTGAGGCCGATCGTGTTGATGATCAGCGCCGTGTCCGTGTCGCGCGGTAGCTCGCGGAGCGCGGCGCGCAGGAGCGTCGTCTTGCCGGTGCCGACTTCGCCGGTGAGCAGCAGGAAGCCCTTGTTGCGGGTGATGCCGTAGACGAGGGTCGCCAGACCCTCCTCGTGCGTGTCCGATAGCCACAGGAAGCGGGGGTCGGGCGTGAGCGAGAAGGGGAGCTCACGCAGGCCGAAGAAGCTCTCGTACATCTTCGCTGGGATCTCCCAGTGGCAGGTTGAAGGGCTGGGCGCGCGATGCCCCAGAGGGTCGTCCCCTCGGCGTCGGCGTCAAGCGTCCGATTGGCGGGGCGCGTACGAAGCCGGCGAGGCTCGCAACGGCCCTTTCGTGAGTGGACCCAGACACCGGCTCGGGGTCGAAGTTTCCGTGTTTTTCCGCGGTTCAACGCGCGGGACAGGCGCAATCACCCGTCTCGGCGCGCAGGCTATTGGCAGCCGCACAGCAGCCAGGCCGGCCGACTAGTCGATCGCTCGCCCGATCGAGCTGGATCCAGCTGCGATCGCGCCAGCCGACGAGCCGGCGCTGATGAGCGGCTGGAACGGGAAGAGCAGGGCCTGCATGGCGTACCCGAAGCGGGCGAGGATCGTCGGCGGCACGACGATCAGATCGCCCTCTCGGAGCACGAAGTTCGTCGACATGTCGCCGTAACTGATGGCGTCCAGATCGACGATCAGAATTTCGGTCTGGTTCCCGCGGCTGCGGATCAGCCGGATCCCATCGAGGTTGGCGAACGGCTTCGTCCCCCCGACGCGACCGATCGCCTCCGAAATTCGGGTCTCGGTGTCGAGCGGAAACAGTCCGGGCGCGGCGACTTCGCCGTAGACCGTCACGAACTGGCTGGGTGAAGACACGACGGTCACGTTCACCACCGCGTCCCGCTTGAAGCGGCCGATCTGTTGCTGGATGTCGGCGGCGATGGCGGTCGGCGCGCGGCCGGCTGCCTGGATGTCCCCAACGAGATCGACGGAGATCATGCCGTCCGGACGGACCCTGACTTCGCGCTCGATCTCGGGGTCCGGGAGGATGTGGACGAGGAGCTCGTCGGGCGCGCCCACGACGTAGTCCTCGGTCAGCGGCGCCGCCGGCGGTGGTTGCGGCTGCGGCGTCAAGCACCCGACCGGACCGAGTCCGAGCGCGACGACGAGGAGCACCGCGATGGCGGTCCTGTGAGGCCGACCGATCGACGAACCGGAGACTTGATGCTGCACCGTCTTTCCCCCCTGGCGCGCGCCGAAGGCGCTGCGGACGGCGGGAAGGCTATCGGGCCGGGCGGGGGCCCCGCAAGAGAGCGGGGCAGCGCTGCGCGGTCAGTCGTCCTTGACGAGCTGGAAGCGGAAGCGCGTCTGACCGACCTGGATCTCATCGCCCTCGGAGAGCGGCGCGGATCGGATGCGCTTGCCGTTGAGCTTGGTGCCGTTCGTGGAGGCGAGGTCCTCGATGACGTAGCCGGGCGTGTCCTCGTCCCAGAGGAGCAACGCGTGTTCGCGGCTGATCCCCTCGTCGAGGAGGGTGATGTCCGTGGTGGGATTGCGGCCGATCACGACCTCGTCCGCGGTCAGGTCGTAGGTCATGCCCTCGAACCCGCCGTTCATGATCTCGAGTCGCCCTGTGGCCATCTCCCCTCCCATCGCGCGCCCTCCGGTGAGCCACGACGCACGCGACATTGGCATCGACATCGACCGGTCGAAGCACCGTCTTGAGCGCGGTGACACGCGCCTGCAGCGGGCTCAGGCGCCTTCGCAGGGCTTCAGGACGGGGAAGGCAGGCGCCGGTTGTCGAGGGCAGGGATCGCGTTTCGCACGCGGTCGATCTCCTCGACGGGGCAGTCCGCGACCAGCACGGCCGGGGCATCGCCGGCCTGGGCGATCACGAGTCCCCACGGATCGATGATCAGGGAGCGACCGTGGCTCGCCCGATCCGCCGAGTGCCGGCCGCATTGTGCCGGCGCGAGCACGTAGGCCTGGCTCTCGATCGCCCGCGCGCGGAGCAGCACCTCCCAGTGGTCCTTGCCCGTCTCGCGCGTGAACGCGCTCGGGACCACGAGCCAGCGCGCGCCGCGCAGGGTGAGGGCGCGGTAGAGCTCGGGGAAGCGCAGGTCGTAACAGACGCTGAGGCCGACACCGCCGAAGGGCGTCTCCGCGAGGACGAGCTCGTCGCCGGCGGCGAAGTGCGTGGACTCGCGATAGGCGTCCTCGTCGTCGGGCCCGAGCGTGACGTCGAAGAGGTGGATCTTGCGGTAGCGCGCGACTTCTTCACCTCGCGGCGAACACACGATGCTCGTGTTGTAGACGCGCGTGTCGCCGGGGATCTCTTCCGGAAAGGTCCCCCCGAGCAGCCACACGCCGTAGCGCCGCGCCCAGTCGCGCACGGCGCGAACGATCTCGCCGTCGGGCCCCTGCACGGAGGGAAAGGGCGAACCCTCGCGCCGCATGAAGGCGAAGTTCTCGGGCAGGGTGACGAACGTGGCGCCACGTTCAGCCGCTTCCGCGACGCCCTTCTCCGCATTCGCGAGGTTCGCCGCGAGATCGTCGGTCGAGCAGACCTGGACGATCGCCGTGCGCACTAGCCTCGGAATTGCCCCGGGTCGACGCCCGTCCTGCGGATCACGTCGTAGAAGTCCTTGCGGTCCTTCTTGGCCATGCGGGCGGCCCGGCTGATGTTGCCGGAGCAGCGGCGCAGGAGGCCTTCGACGTAACGGGTCTCGAAGGCGCGCTTGGCGTCCTTGAACGAGGGCACTTCGTCGCCCTCGGTCGAGAGCATGAGCGCCTCGGCCGAGATCGCGCCCTGTCCCGCGAGGCGGATCGCCTGGCGGATGCGTTCGCGCAGCTCGCGCACGTTTCCGGTCCACGGCTCCTCGACGAGCCAGCGGCGGGCATCGGCGCTGAAGCCCACGGGCTCGACGCCTTCCTCGGCGGCGAACTCCGCGAGGAAGTGGGCCGCGAGGGGCAGGATGTCTTCGATGCGGTCGGCGAGTGCGCCGATCGCGATCCGTTCGGCGCCGAGTGGGGAGAGCGCTGCGTCACCGCCCGGAGCGACGGTGGCAAGGAGTCGCACGCGGCCACTGGCCGCGCGGAGACCATCGGTGAGCCGGGTCAGCGCGGAGCCGCTCAGCTGATCGGCGCTCTCGATCAGGAGCGTGCCGCCCTGAGCACGGGCGATCGCACCGGGCGCGCCGTCTTCACCGAAGAGCTCCCGCGACTGGGCCGGTTCGGTCGTGCTGGCCAGCTGGACCTCGACGAGGGGACCGCCGGCGCGCGGGCTCCACTGGTGGATCGCGCGCGCGACCTGCTTGCGACCACTGCCGCTCTGGCCCGAGACGACGATCGTCGCGTCGGAGCGGGCGATGGCGCTCGCCTGATCGACGACTTCCTGCATCTGCGCGCTCGCGGAGATGATACGATCGTTGCGACGGCGGCCCGTCGCGCGACCGGCGCCCGCGTTCGGACTCGCGGCGCGGTCGGGCGCCGCGGCGCGATCAGGTGTGGTCGACTCGACGCGGTTGGCGCCGAGGGATGATTGCTGCTCGGACATGGCACGAAGCCCCCAGGTAAGATCGTGGCCAGTCCAGAAATATTGGGATTCCGGACGTTTGTCAATGGTTATTGCGGGTCGCGAGCGTCTCGGCCGACAAGTTGACGCAGAATCAGGACGATGTTACCCCGCCGATAATCCTTTGTGGGAATAATCTGGCAGGTGAAATCGATGAGTTTTCCCCACTCCCTGCGGGCGCGGCGATGACCGAAGCGGAGAGCGGCCCGGGGGAGGGCGCCGGCTCGCCGGACGGCAAGGGCCGGATCCGCCTGCTGTCCGATGCGCTCGTCGACCAGATCGCCGCCGGCGAGGTCGTGGAGCGCCCGGCCTCGGTCGTGAAGGAGCTCGTCGAGAACGCCCTGGACGCCGACGCGCGGACGATCCGGGTCGACGTGCGGGACGGCGGCGCGGCGCTGGTCGCGGTGACCGACGACGGCGTCGGCATGACGCCGGACGAGCTGCCGATGGCGCTCCAGCGTCATGCGACGAGCAAGCTGCGTTCGGCGGCCGACCTGATGCGGATCGGAAGCTTCGGGTTTCGCGGCGAGGCGTTGCCGGCGATCGCGTCGGTCTCCCGCTTCCGGATCGTGAGTCGTGCACGCGACGCCGAGCACGGGTACGAGATCGTCGTCGAAGGCGGCGCGGTCAAGAGGGAACGCCAGGCGGGCGGCCCGGTCGGCACGCGCATCGAAGTCGCCGACCTCTTCGCAACGGTCCCCGCGCGCCGCAAGTTCCTGAAGCGCGCGGGCACCGAGTGGGGCCACATCGCGGATTGGCTCGCGCGCCTCGCGCTCGTGCGCCCGGACCTGCACCTCGAGATCCAGCGAGACGATCGCGGGGCGATGGTCTGGCCCGCATGCAGCACCGTCCGGGATCGCATCGCGAGCGTCCTCTCCGACGACGACGCGGCGGCCCTGGTCGAGATCGAACACGAGACGCCGGAAGCGAAGGTGCACGCCTTCGTGTCGACGCCGGAGCGCACGCGACCGAACGGACAGGCGCTCTACCTGTTCGTGAACGGTCGCCCGGTGCGGGACAAGCTGCTGCGCCACGCGCTCGTCCAGGCCTTTCGCGACCTCCTGCCGCGCGGCCGCTTCCCGATCGGCGTGCTCTACGTCGAGGTCCCGCCCGAGACCGTCGACGTGAACGTGCATCCCGCGAAGTGGGAGGTGCGCTTCACGGATCCGCAGGCGATCCATCGCGCGATCCGGCACGCCGTGCGCGACGCGATGGCGACGCGCAGCTGGCTGGGCGACATGAACGCACCGGATGGATTGCCGGTCGCGACCGGGCTCGGCACCTCCGCGTCGACCCGGCCGCGCGCGTTCCCGTCGTCCGCGGCTCCGTCACGCACACCGAGCGACACCGACGACTGGATCTTCGCCCGCGGCGACGAACGCGTCGGCCACGTGGCGGACCGTCCGCCGGAACACGCGAGCGGGGAGGTGATCGCGCCCTTGGCACCCGGCGCCGAGCCGGCGAGCGACGCCCCGCCGGTGCCGTCCTTCGGCGCGCTCCCGATCCTCGGCCAGCTCCGCGCGAGCTATCTGCTCGCGGAGACCGCCGACGGCCTGATGGTCATCGACCAGCACGCCGCCCACGAACGCATTCTCTACGAAGGCCTGCGAAAGGGCTGGCTCGAGTCCGGCGTCGCACGGCAGGGGCTGCTCACACCGCTCACGGTCGAGCTCGCCCCGAGCGCCGTCGCCGCCCTCGGCGAAGCGCCGGAGCTCGCGCTCCGACTGGGCTTCGAGATCGAGCCCTTCGGCGACGACGCGGTCCTCGTTCGCGCCGTCCCGGCGGAGGTCTCGGGTCAGGACGTCGGCGAGCTGATCAGCGAGCTCGCCAGCGCCCTCGAGGAGGTCGACGGCGGGGACGAGGGGGATGAGAACGTGATTCGCTGGCTGCCGTCCCTCGACCGGCTCTTCGCGACGATGGCCTGCCACTCGGCGCGCCGCTTCGGCGACCGCCTGCCCCGGGAAGAGCAGGAGGCGATCCTCGTCGGCCTCGACACGATTCCGTGGGCGCCGACCTGTCCACACGGTCGTCCGGTCGCGATCCTCGTGTCCCACGACGACCTCGAGCTGCGTTTCCGCCGGCGCTAGAGAGGGTTGCCGGCGCTCCGCGCGGCGCTGCGCCGGATCTCCGCTAGCCTTCGCCGCCTTCCGCGACCCGGGCTCTACACCCGGCGTCCACCTGGACCCCGCCTCGGGCTGCACACCCGAGCGCGCCGAGGACCGCAACCATGTCCGCCGCAAATCCCTCCGACTCGTCCGCCGCGGACGAGCGCACGGCCTCGATCGTGGACGAGCGCCCGCCCGTCGTGGTCGTGACCGGTCCGACAGGCGCGGGTAAGACCGGCCTCGCGATCGGTCTCGCCCAGCGCTTCGATGGCGAGATCGTGAACGCCGACTCGATGCAGGTGTTCCGCTTCATGGACATCGGAACGGCGAAGCCGACCCCCGAAGAGCGCCTCACGGTCCCGCACCATCTCTTCGACGTCGCGGATCCCGACGAGGAATACAGCGCGGGACGCTTCGGCAAGGAAGCGCGGGCGACCGCGGAGGCGATCCATGGGCGCGATCGGGTCGTCTTCCTGGTGGGCGGGACCGGGCTCTACATCCGCGCCTTCCTCGACGGTCTGATCGACACCGGCACCACGGATCCGATTCTCCGGGAACGCCTCGAGAACGAGCATCGCCGCGCGACGGAAGAGGGCGATGCGACCCGGCTCCACCGAAAGCTCCAGGAGCACGACGCCGACGCCGCGGAGCGCATCCATCCGAACGACGTGCGCCGGACGGTGCGGGCCCTCGAGATCCTCGAGCAGTCCGGCCAGCGCGCCTCGCGGGTGCGCGAGGAGCACGGCTTTCGCGATCGCCCGTTTCGCGTGCTCCACCTCTGTCTCGATCCCGGCCGCGAGGTCCTGAACGAACGCATCGATCGCCGCGCCGAACAGATGATCGAGGCGGGGCTGCTCAAGGAGGTGCGCGATCTGCGCGAGCGGGGCTACGGCCCGGAGCTGCGGCCGATGAAGGCGATCGGCTATCGCCACATCCAGCCCGTCGCCGACGGCGCGGACACCCTCGCGAACGCGCTGCCCGCGATGCAGGCGGACACCCGGCGCTTCGCGCGGCGCCAGCGCACGTGGGTGCGCGCGGTTCCGGACGTGCACTGGCACGACCCGCGCGAGCCCGGGCCCGTCTTCGAACGGGTGGGGCACTTTCTCGAAGCGGCCCCGGGCGATTCCGCCCGAGCGCTAGGCTGACGTCGTCATGCAGGACGCCAAGCGTCTCCCCATGGTCGCCCTCGTCGGGCGCCCCAACGTGGGCAAGTCGACGCTCTTCAATCGCTACGCCGGCTACCGCCGCGCGCTCGTCGCGGACCAGCCGGGGCTCACCCGCGATCGGATCGCCGAGAAGATCGAGATCGAGGGACGTTGGATCTGGATCGTCGACACCGCGGGCCTCGACGCGCCGAAGGGCGAGCAGGAGCTCGATGCCGCGGTCCAGAGCCAGGCGCGCTCCGCGGTCGAAGCTGCGGACGTGATCCTGTTCATCGTCGACGGAAAGCTCGGGCTCGTGCCCGAGGACGAGACGATCGCGACGACCCTGCGGCGTTCGGGCAAGCCGCTCGGGCTGCTCGTCAACAAGATCGACCAGCCGATGCACCACCAGGACCGGGTGAACGAGTTCTTCGCCCTCGGCATCGACGACACCTACGCCGTGTCGGCCGAGCACGGCGGCGGCGCCTTCGACGCCCTCGAACGCATCCTCGACAAGTTGCCGCCCGAGGCCGAGGCCGAGGCCGAGGACGAGGCCGACGCCGAGGACGAGGCGACGCGGATCGCGATCGTCGGACGACCGAACGTCGGCAAGAGCTCGATCGCGAACCAGCTCGCGGGCGAGGAGCGGATGGTCGTCTCGATCACGCCGGGCACCACACGCGACGCCGTCGACATCCGGATCGAGCGCGACGGGCGCGAATACGTGCTCGTGGATACCGCCGGTCTGCGCAAGGTCGGAAAGCGGCAGGGGCCGGGGGAGCACGGCGGGGCGCTGATGACGGTGCGCTCCCTCGAGCGAGCGCACGTGGCGCTCCTGATCGTCGACGCGGCCGAGGGCATCGCGGACCAGGACGCGCGTGTCGCCTCGCTGATGCGCGAGCAGGGCTGCGCGTCGGTCGTGCTCGCGAACAAGTGGGACCTCGTCGACAAGGACGATCGCGAGGACCGGCTCGCCGACATCGATCACGGCCTGCGCTTCATGGCCGACGTGCCGGTCGTGCCGGTGTCGGCGCTGACGGGCGCCGGGTTCAAGCGCTTGTTCCAGAAGCTCGGCAGCGTCGTTCGGGCGGGTGAGCAACGCATCCCGACCGCGGACCTGAACCGCTGGCTGCAGGACGTGAGCGAAAAGCATCCGCCGTCGATGGCGAGCAAGGGCGTCAAGCGGCGGCCCAACAAGCTCTTCTACGCCTCGCAGGTGAGCGTACGGCCGCCCACGATCATCGTCTTCTGCAGCGACCCGAAGGCGATCCAGACCTCGTATGTGCGATTCCTCGAGAACCAGCTGCGCGAGAGCTTCGGTTTCGAAGGCACGCCGGTCCGCGTTCGGTTGCGGCAACGAAGCGGTCGGAAGGGCGGAGATCGAGGGGAATAGGGCGCGCTCCCTGCCTTCGCCGGGCGGGCTCGAAGTCCGGCGGGGCGGAGGTACACTCCCGCGCGCCCCGGCGGGCCGAAGCGCTCGGCCTCCGCCTCGCGGGCCCGTTAGAGGATCGACACCTTGGCCCGACGCAACAAGCAAGTTCCGAGTCCCACCGCCGAGACGCTTCGCGACATCGAAGAGTCCGGAGACCGCATCGCGGAATGGGCATCCGAGAACGCCGCGCTGATCCTCGGTGTGATCGCGGCGATCCTGGTCCTGGCCGGCGGCGTCGGCCTCTACGTGCAGGGGCAGGAAAACAGCCGCGATGCCGCCGCGGATGCGCTCGCGATCGCGACGAGCCAGTACCGCCAGGCGATGGGCGCGGACCCGATCGCCGGCGTGATCCCGGAGCCGGCCAATCCGGAGGTCGCGGAGAACACGCGCACCGAGTACGTCGAACGCTTTTCGGCGGTTGCTCGCGACCACGAGGGCACCACCGCCGCGGCAGTGGCCTGGCTCGAGGCCGGACAGCTGCAGATGGAGCTGGGTCGACTCGAAGCCGCGGCCGAGAGCTTCGGCCGGGCGCGGGACGAGGGCGCCGGAACGGCCATCGAAGCCATGGGCTCGATCCGCCTCGCGAGTCTCGCCGAGGACCGCGGCGACTTCGGCGTCGCGGCGGGCGCCTTCGAAGCGGCCGCGGCGGTGGAGTCGTACCCGCTGCGGGCGCACGCGCTGGCGGACGCCGCGCGCTGCTGGGTGGCCGCGGGCAGCGAAGACGAAGCGCTCGCCGTGTACCAGCGCCTGGAGGCCGAGTTCCCGGACGTGCCGGTGCCGCCGCAGGTGGCGTCGTTGGTCGCGGAGATCCGGGCGGGGCGGTGATCGGCCGAGCGACCTTCGGGCGACTAGCTCGCCGAGTTCCCGCCCAGGGTGAATCTCGCCAGGCTTTGCTGAACGCGATTCGCGTGTTCGAGCAGGTTCTCGGCCGCGCCGGTGAGATCGTGCGCTCCGGATGCATTCACCTGCGTGATCCGGTCGACGTCGACAAGACCTGAGTTCACCTGGCCGATTCCCTCGGCCTGCTCTCGACTCGCGATCGCGATCTCCGACACGAGTTCGGTCGCTTCCCCGATCACGTGGACGATCTCGCTCAGGCTCTTCGCGGTTCGTTCGGCGATCGATCGGCCGTTCGAAACCTTGGCACCGGTGCCCTCGATCAGCTCGGTCGTCTCGCGAGCCGCTTCTGCGCTCCGCTCCGCGAGGCTTCGGACCTCCTCGGCGACGACTGCGAATCCCTTCCCGTGCACCCCTGCACGCGCAGCCTCGACGGCGGCATTGAGCGCGAGCAGATTCGTCTGAAAGGCGATCTCGTCGATCACCCGGATGATCCGCGAAATACGCTGGCTCGCTTCGTCGATGTCGAGCATGGCATCCACCATGGTCGCCATCTGCGCGTCGCTCGCCTCGGCTCCCTCGCGTACGGTCGAGGCCAATCCCATGGCCTTGCCGGCATTGTCCGCGTTGTTGCGTGTTTGTGCCGCGAGTTCTTCCATCGCTGCGCTGATCTCTTCGAGCGATGCCGCCGTCCGGGCTGCGTTGTCCGAGATCTTCCCGCTCGTCTTCGCGACCGTGCCGCTGCCCGTGGTCACCTGCTGGGAGGCGTTCTGGACGCCACCGAGCACCTCGCTGAGATCGGCGACCATCGAGTTGATGCCGACGGCCATCTGGCCGATCTCGTCGTCCGCCCGCGCGGAGAGCCGCTGCGAGAAATCACCGGTTGCGACGACCTCGACCATTCCGGATGCGTCTCGGAGCGGGAGCAGGATCGATCGTCGGATTACGGGAATCACACAAGCAGCCACGATCAGCAGCGAGCCGAGGGCGATCCCGGCCGAGACGTATTGAAAACGCGCGAGGCCAGCGAGCATGACCGACTCCCGCAGCGACCGGACGAGGACCCAATACCGATCGTGATCGGTCGCCAACGGGTAGACCCGCGTGAAGGCGAGCACGTCACCGTCCTCGACGACCAAGCCTGATTCCTGCTCCGCGATCGTCGCCGCAGCCTCGGGAAAACTCGCGGACAGACGGCTGCCGTGGCCCAGGTCCGCAGCCCACTGTTCGTCGATCTCGGGGTGCACCGCGAAAGAACCGTCGCGCGTGACGAGGTAGTTCCTCGTGCCGGACGCGTCATCGCCGGAGGCAAGCGGGGCCAGAAAGCGCGAGGCGTCGACGTCGATCGCGACGACCCCGCGTGGTGATTCATCCTTCGTGAAGACGCCGATCGCGTAGAGCAGACTCGGATGGTGCGGCACCTCGATCGTTCCTCCGTCCCGCGAGAGCGCGAGCGGGGAGAGGTTGATCTGGTCTCGCCCGAGTGAGGCGCTTTCGAGGAACCAGGACTCTCCGTCTCGTACGCGACGGCTACCCGTGTCGGGGATGAACGGTTCTCCGCCCTCTCCCCGGTCGACGCGCATCAGCTCCTTTCCGTCCCTGTCGAGGACCCGGATGCGTTCGTAAATGGGCTTTGCACGGATGAGTCTCGCCGCGATCGCCTCGCCGCGCTCGATCCATTGCCATGAAGTGCTGCCGTCGATCGGATCGACGTTGTAGTTGTCGAGGGCGCGGAACGTGCCCTCGGTGGTCGGCACCTCTGCGAGGAACTGGAGGTCGGCCAGGACACCCCCGAGCTGGGCCTCGATCGAGCGCGCATCGCTCGACGCCGCGTAGGCGAGCTGATCATGGGACCCGGTTCGCATCGCATCGCTGGTCGAGGTTGCTCCGTGCCACGCGATGATCGCGGAGGTGGCAATCAGGGAGAACAAGAGCAGGACGATCAGCTTCGTTTGGATCGCAAGGCGGCTGAAGAACCCGCCCGCTCGCGGATTGGTTGTCATGGCGAGTCCTTTTCCGATCTGCCGAAAGCGTTGGTCGATGAGCTCATCGAGATCCTCGATCGAACTAACACCGACGGGTGCGATTCGATGCTGTCCGCCCCACCCAATCTCTGATCTCGGGTCGGGTGAGTTCCGGTCGTCCCGCTCGGATCGGTCGCACGGCCCCCAGGATTGACCGCGATGGCGGAGTTCGGGCCGATAAAGAGGGTTCTCCTTACCGGGAGCCGAGCCTTCCCCTGATCTGGCGGCGTCCATCGGCGCATCGCGCGATGCCGCTCGACGACCATCATGATTTTTCTCGAGTCGATCGCAGGGGGATGTACCGGAGTGCGCTTGGGGGGGGGAACGCCCGATTGAGGTTGATTGCCGTTGGTCGATAGACATTCCAGAACTTCGTCCTGCCCGACCCGCTCTCGCAGGACTGGGAGACATGTCATGAAGGCCTTCGTCCTCGCTTCCCTCGCCCTCGTTCTGCTTCCGATCCCGTCGGCAGCGGCCGACTCTCAAGAGGAGTCTGCCCAGCAGGTCGCGGCGCTATTTCGATCGTTCCGCAAGGCGATCGTGATGAACCCGCCGTCGATTCACGAGCCCGGCAGCTTTTTCTCGAACCCGCAGAACCGAATGATGATCAACGCGCAGGCGAAGAGCTTCTACCGCGCCTTTCTCGGTTCGCCCTATCCGGAAGGAAGCGGTGGGCTGCACGGCAAGATGGAAGAGGCGCTCGAGACCGTCATGGAGCGGGTCGCCGGCGGAGGCGACGCGCTGCAGTGGGCGGGCTCGAACGACTACGTCAAGAAGTGGGACGGGAAGCTCCTGCCGGCGCGGTTCGCTGGGATGCTCGCCGGCGAATTCAATCGACGGACCGAAGGGAGCGCGACCATCAAGCTCACGACGGCACCCGGCCTGCTGGTCAACGAGAGCAATGCGCCTGATGGCTGGGAGACGGGTGTGATCTCGACCAAGATGGTCGACTCGAACACCGCCAACCAACAGACGTATTCGGAGACGGTGGACGGCGTCTTTCGCCTGATGCTCGGCGAGTACTACGGACAGGGCTGCATCGGTTGCCACGGAACCGGTCCCGGCCAGGAAGGTCCGAGCATTCATCCGAGCGACATGGCCCGGAAGATGGGCGACTTCGCCGGCGCGATCAGCATTTCCATCAAGAGTTCGCCCGCAGCAGGTCAGTGAGCAGGTCAGTGAGCAGATAGGCACGACGCGTGCTCTGCAGTCTGCGGGCTCGGCGGTGATCCGCCGATGCCCGCGATCAATCCAACGATCGGAGCCCAGAGATGGTTGCCACCAAACGATTCCTGAACGTCGGGCGCTGCGTCACCGCAGCATGCTTCCTCGCCGTGACGTTGTCCCCATCATACGCACTCGCCGAGGACGACAAGGCGAGCGGAGCCCTCGCGGAGCTAATGGCCGCGGTCAAGGACAGCAAGCCGATCCTCGACGTGAACCTGCGCTGGGAGTACGCGAAGATCAACGCGTTTCAGCACTCGCACGGCGCGACCGCACGCACGCGCTTCGGTGTGGCGACCGGCACATTTCACGGCTGGAAGGGGCTCCTCGAGGGCGTGAATACCGCTTCGCCGAAGCCGAGCGGCTATTTCGACGCAGTCGAGACGAACGACGGGCCTCAGTCGGTGGTCGCGGACCCCGAGCGCACCGCCGTCAACCGCGCCTGGCTCGCCTTCTCGAAGGAAGAGTGGGGCGGCCTCGAGATGAAGGGTGGTCGACAGCGCATCAAGCTCGACGACGATCGCTGGATCGGGAACGTCGGCTGGCGACAAAACGAGCAGACCTACGACGCCGCGCGCGTGAAGACGAACCTGGGAATGGAGAAGCTCCTCGTCCAGTACATCTACGCCTGGCAGGTAAATCGGATCTTCGGTGACCAGGGCGGGGCGGGCACACGCGACTTCGGCCCGCGGTCGCACATGCTCAACGTCTCCTACGCCGGCGGGAAGGCCGCTCGCATCACGGGCTTCGCCTACCTGATCGACCCGAATCAGGCGAATTTCCGCGCGTTCGGCTCGGCGACCTACGGCGGCCGCGTGAAGGGGACGATCACGCTCTCGGACGATCTCGCGGTGCCGTACCAGGCTTCCTACGCCTACCAGCACGATTGGGGAAACAACCAGGTCTCCTACGACGCGCACTATGCGCTCGCGGAGGCCGGCCTGAAGGTCAAGGGTCTGGCCACCGTATCCGCGGGCTACGAGCACCTCGGAAGCGACACCGACGCGCGCGTGGTTACGCCGTTCTCGACCGCGCACAAGTTCAATGGGTTCGCCGACGCGTTCCTGAACAACGGCGGCGTGCGCGGCCTGCGCGACCTCTACGTCTCGATCGCACCCGCGATCCCTTGCAAGGGACTCAAGCTGAAGTTCATCTTCCACCAGTTCTGGGACGATCAGGGCGGCGACAACCTCGGCGAGGAATACAACATCGTCTCCACGTACAAGTGGAACGAGCACATCGGCTTCCTGTGGAAGTTCGCGTATTTCGACGGAGGGAAGACCCGCTCGCCCGCGACGCGGACGCGGAGCATCCTCCAGACGACGCTGCGCTTCTAGAAGGTCCGGATTCGCAGGACCGAAGCTCTCTGCGATCGCCGCTCGACTGCAGCGCAGAGGCCGGAAGGGCGCCAGTCGAGGGGAATAGGGCGCGCTCCGCATCGGCGCGGGATTCGCTCGAAGTCCGCTCGGGCGGAGGTACACTCGCGCGCCGCGTGATCGCTGCCGACCGGGTCCCAAAACCGATCTGGGCGGCTCTGACCCGGGAAGCCGGTGGCTACGACAAGGCCATTAAGGCGCGCAAGACGATCGAGCGTGAGGCGAAGCGCCCGAAGAAGGCCGGGGCCTTCGCCGCCGCCGCCGATCCGCTCGCCACGTTGCTGAGCGAGTTCGACAGGACCGTGCTGGTGAACGAGCAATCGAAGCAGAAGGCGTTCGGTCAGCCGTTCCCGAAGGCATACCGCGAGTCGATCCTTCGCCACGCCTACCGGCTCTACTTGTCGAGCCTCGTCGGCGGGGACCGCCCGGGCTGCGCAGGGGAATCAGCGCTCCCGAGGGAGGACGTCCCAGTCGGTCGGGTGCTTTCCGGTCATTCCGACCTGATCCGTCTGTCTGTCACCACTGATAAGATAGATTATGTCAACTAAAGGATTCGACCGGAATGCCGGGACGACCCAGAGCCCACCCGGACGAGAAAACCCCTTTCTGGCCGCTACCTGGGCTGAATCGACAGAAAATCGTTGAGTTCCGACTGACCTGTCAGTAGGTTGGAACTCATGGCCCCCAGCCCATCGATGCCCCCCTCGATGTCCAGCCCGCGCGGTGACGAACGGCGCGACGAGTTGCTGCGGGTGGCGATCGACGTCTTCGGCGAAGCCGGCTTCGCCGGCGGACGGATCGACGAGGTCGCCCGCAGGGTCGGGATCCGACGCCCGTCGGTCCTCTACCACTTCTCCGACAAGTCGACGCTGTACCGCGCGGCGCTCGCTCGAGTCGTCGAGGAGATCACGGCCCGGGTCGTGGCCACCGAAACGGTCCGGGAGGCACGGCTCGAAGCGATCGTCGACACCTGGATCGACTTCGTGATCGGGCGGCGATGGGCGGCGCGACTCCTCTTGCGGCAGATGATCGACGAGACGCCCGGGGTTGCCGCTGATGAGACCGTCGGACCGGTCGCGGCGCTGCTGGCCTCGCTCCAGCGCGCCCTCGACGACCGGGTCGGCCCGAACGCGCCAGGCCGGGTGGAAGCCAGCGAATTCGCGCTGATCTTGTCCAGCACGACGCTCGTATGGGTGGCCTCGAGCCGCGCCGTCGAAGACGTGCTCGGACTCGACACGCTGGCCCCGGATGCCGTCGCTCGTCACCGGTCGACGCTCCGCGCGCTCGTACACAAGCTCGTCGAGGCGACCGCTGCCTCCGCGGAGGACGGAGCCGCCAGGGAACCTGCCACCGGGCCCGCGGCGTCCGATGTGATGGCCCCCGAAACCAACCCCGCCGAATTCCGTCCTACGAGGCCCCTGCGATGATGCGCTCGCCCTGCTCTGCTCGATTCCGCTTTGGGACGTTATCGGTGGTACGCAAGTCCGCCGAGGCGATGCTGATCGCCGCGCTCCTCGCGATTCCGGCGATGGCGAATGAATCCGTCCCCCTCGACGCCTTCGACGGGCGTTGGCAGCGGATCGCGGACGAGTCCGAAGACGCCGCCCGGCTCTCGAGCATCGACTCCGCGCTCGAAGACCTCTCCTGGCTGGTCCGCAGGATGGCGTCGGGCATCCTCTCGAAGTCGGTCACCCCGGCCGGTGAGATCGCCTTCGTCTGGGACGGTGAAGCGCTCCATCAGCGCGTCCAGGGCCCCAATGGTCAGATCGATCGCCCGGTTCACTTCGACGCGGGCCCCCGCCAACAGAAGGACGGGCGCGGCGAAGACACGACCGTCGAATGGCGTCGCACCTCCGAGGGCCTGGAGGTGCACTGGACGCAGTCCCAGGCCTTCGGCCACAACGTCTATCGGCTCGATTCCGACGACCAGATCCTCCACGTCGAGCACCGGATCCAGGTCACCGCGATCGATGGGGTCGACGAGATCGTCCACTCCGCCCGGTTCGAACGCGAGTCGCTCCCGGCCGTATCGAGCGCCAGCGGACACGCCGCGGAGGCCGCCATCCCGCGGCCGATCGGGGACGCGAAGCCCTAGCGCCAGGCCCGGCCCCCTGCCCTGTCCCCCTCCTGAGCCACGCCCTGCCCCGCAGCTTCAGGCGCGTGTCTTTCGCCCCATTTTGAGCTTTCGCACGTCCATAGCGCCCCAACACTGGCCGCACGGGCGACGAATGGCTACAAGCACGGGCGCTTCCTGCGCGTGAATCGTCCTCCGCGCAGAGTGTCTCGAGAGGATGGCATGGCGGCGAGCAAGAAGAAGGCGGCGAAGGCCAAGAAGAAGGCGGCCAAGAAGAAGGCCCCTGCGAAGAAGAAGGCGGCCGCGAAGCCGGCGAAGAAGAAGGCGGCGGCCAAGAAGAAGTCCGCCCCGAAGAAGTCCGCCGCGAAGAAGAAAGCGCCGGCGAAGAAGGCCCCCGCCAAGAAGGCGACGGCCAAGAAGGCCGCCAAGCCGGCCAAGACCACGGCCAAGACCACGGCCAAGACCACGGCCAAGAAGGCTGCGAAGAAGGCGGCCGCGAAGCCCGAGAAGGCCGCGGCCAAGAAGTCTTCGAAGTCGAAGAAGAAGGGAGCGGACGGCGACGCCGCGCCCGCGAAGAAGGCCAAGGCGAAGAAGGCCGTCCAGCCGAGCGGGCCGCGGCATCCGAAGCTCGGGTACAAGTGGACGTGCTACGCGTGCGCCGCGAAGTTCTACGACCTCGGCAAGGAAGAGCCGCTCTGCCCCAAGTGCGAGGCGGACCAGCGCGATCGGCCGCCGGAGGAAGCGAAGGCGACGACCGAGGTGCCGAAGCCGAAGGTGGTGCGGCCGATGGCCCAGCTGCTCGACGACGAGGAACCGGCTCCGTCCCCGGACGACGAGATCACCAAGAAGTCCAAGTCGCCGACCGAAGAGATGTTCGACGACACCGAGGCGGACGACGGCGGACTCGACATCGACGACGACGCAGGACCTGGTGAGGGTGTCGACCCGCCGGAGATCGACGAGCTCTAGCTTCGTCGCGTCTTCCGGCCCGGGGGCGTCCGCGGGTCAGATCGTCGTCAGTCGCTTGACGTGGCGCATCAGGCCTTCGCCGAGCTTCGAGCGCAGCTCGAGCTCGCGCTCGAGCGCGTCGATCTCGTTCTGGCGTTCGGCGACGCCCGCTGCGGCGGCGCGGATCCGGCGACTCGTCTGCGTGGTCTGCTGGAACTGCTCGACGTTGCCCGAAATCGATCCGATGTCGCCCTGGGGTCGCGTGCGCTGGCGCTTGGCGGCCGCGAACCGCGCCTCGGAGCCCTGGAGCTCGCCGGCGTAGGCGTCGCGCAGGGCCTGCACGTCCTGGCTCGAGTAGTTCTCGTAGGGACGCGCGCCCTCGGTCTGGCGCTCGATCTCGAGATTGCGGTGGTAGTTCCAGCCGCCGAGGCCCGAGAGGAGCACCAGAAGGAACGCGACCTGGCCGGTCGCGCGGCCGGCCCGGCGGCGGATGTCGTGGCGGGGACGGTCCATGCGGGGACCTCCAGTTCTCGCGGATGCGAAGCGAGCATCCGGCGCTCCCCTCATCGGTGTGGCCCCCGACATTCTCAACCGCATCGTCGGGATTTCGCTCGCCTCGCGTCTCGGCCCGGCAGGCGGCGCGCACGGCCCGTGCATCGGGCGCGCACCCCGAGAGGTCTCGCTCCCAGGATCTCAGTAGAGGAGCCGGTAGGCCTGCAGGCTGCGCATCACGCGCTTCACGTAGCTCCGGGTCTGGGAGTACGGGATCCCTTCGACCCATTCGTCGTCGGGGCGCGCATCGCCTTCGACCCAGTCGACCACGACGTGCGGGCCGGCGTTGTAGCTCGCGATCGAAGCCGAGAGCTTCGTCGGAAACCGATTCGAGAGCTCGGTCAGGTAGAACGAGCCGAGCTCGATGTTGGTGCGAGGATCGAAGAGATCATCGGGGTCGAAGGTGCGCCGGCCGCTGCGATCCGCCAGGCGCGCCCCGGTCTCTCGCATGATCTGCAGCAGTCCGCGAGCGCCGACGGGCGACACGACCTTCGGCCGGTAGCCGCTCTCCTCGCGCATGATCGAATACACGAGCTCCGGATCGACGCGCCCTTCGTCCGCGGTCGCTTCGTCGACGAGCTCTGCGTACGCGGAGGGCCACGCGTACCACCAGAGCTCCTCGAGGCCGGCCACCGGGCCGCGCGCGAGATCCCCGCGATAGGCGTCGACGATCACACGCTGGGCACGGTTGAAGTCGCCGGCGGAAGTGAGCAGTCGCGCGAGCTCGACGCGATCGTCGAGTCCCCGGGCCCGCCGGGTGAGCGCCGCGGTCTCCTCGGCGCCGGCATCCGAGAGCCCAGCTTCCATCAGAATGCGGACGCGTTCGAGGGCGGACCCGGAGAGCGCAGCCCGGCCGACGCGAATCGCATGGTCCGGACGCGCGAGATCCGTGCGACCCAGCTCCTCGCGCGCGCGCCAGCCGTAGTAGGCGAGCGGGAAATCCTCGGCGAGGGAGGCCAGGAGCGCCCGGGCTTCCTCGGTCGCGTCGGTCTTCTCGAGCGCGCGGGCCTGCCAGTAGCGCGGCCGAAGGCGATCGATCGGGTCCGCGGTCGCGTCCGCGAGGGCCTCGAAGCGCTTGGCGGCCTCGGCCTCGCGACCGAAGCGGTAGTCGCTCCAACCGAGCCGCCAAAGGGCCGCACGCTGGTTCCCGCCACCGGCGGGGTCGTTCGCGAGCACCTCGAAGTGGGCCCGCGCCTCTTCGTCGCGATCGCGCCCGTCGAGCAGCAATGCCGCGAGATAGCGGGCGCGCATCCGATTCGGGCCCGGCTTCTTCGCGATCTTCTCGAAGGCCGCGATCGACTCCGGCACGCGGTCGGCCCGGGCCATCGAACGCGCGGTCCAGATCGGCGTGTCGCCCGTCTGGGGCAGCGATTCGAAGGCCGCGACCGCCTCGGGATAGCGGCGCATGCGGAAGAGCGTCTGGGCGCGCTGCTTCTTCGCGCGGCGGGTCTCGGACGCCGGCAGACCCATCGCGAGGGCGCGGTCGTAGGCCTCGAGCGCCTCGTCGTTCATGCGCTTGCGGAACAGTCGGTCGCCGCGCCGGCGCCAGTCGCTCGCCCGGCGCAGGGTCTCGTCGAGATGCGCCTCGATCACGTCGAGGCGATGGCTCGCCTGCTTCGCCTCTTCCGTCGAGGGGTGCGCGTACCAGAGCAGGCGCCAGGTGATGCCCGCGGCGCGGTCCTCGCCCGAACGCTCTTCGCTCCGCGCGACCTTGCGCAGGAGCGCGGCACGCTGATCGTCGTCGTCGGTATCGGCGAGCGCGGCGGCCCAGGCCTGCCGCGCCCCCTTGTCGTCCCGCGCCATCACGTGCGCCTCGCCGACCAGCTCGTGCAGCGCGGCACGGATCGGCGTGTCCGCGAAGTCCGAGAGCGTCTTTATCGCGATCGCGCGCGCTTCGTCGTGGCGGCCGCGGTCGAGCTGGAGTCGCGCGCGCAGCAGACCGGCGTGGTCGCCGACGATCGGATGACGGCTGCCGATCTGCGCGTAGAGCCAGTCGGCGTGGGCGTAGTCCTCGGCCTCGACGGCCTCGGCGGCGGCTCTGAACAGCGCGGCCGGATCGTCGAGCATCGCCTGGCTCTTCTCGCGCAGCACCCGGTCCGCTGGCGGCATCGGGAGAGCGCCTGGGATGTCTTCGTCGGCGGTCGGTTCGACCCGCGCGGCCTCGAGGGGCGGCTGAACGTCTCCGGCATCGGCCTCGCCGGGATTCTGCACGCCCGTCGCGGGACCGGCGAGAAGCAGTGCGAGCAGGACGAGGCCGACCGTGCGCGGACCGACGCGGCCGAGCACGTCCGCTCTGCGTCCGGCCATCACTGCCTGCCTCATCGCTCTCGCCATCGTCGAGCACTCCTCGTCCGCGGGATCCGGGCCATCGAGTCTGGCGCCGACGCCCATCCTGTCAATCGGACGGAAACCACACGCCCTTTCGGGTCCGTTCACCCGAATGGACGGACGTCGTGGCCCCTCGAATGAGTGTCCCGGATTGAGGTGCAGGGCACGCACAGTTACCGTGTGCGCGCCCCACTTTCCCCCTCGATGCACCCGGGCCGCGCAATCGTGATCCACTCGACGAAAACCCGTTTGCGTTGGCGCCCCAGGTGCTTCCTGGCGCTGCTTGCCGTGCTGCCGCTGGCCTGCGCCCCGGAGCCGCCGACGACGGCGCCCGCGCTCCTGGAGGCTGGCACGCGCCCCCACGAGTCGGGTCTGCCGGCCCCCGCTCCCGATCAACGGGCGCGCGGTCTGTGGGTGCTCGCCGAAGGCGGTGTCCGGGTCCTCGACGCGCCCCGGGAGCGGCTCGCCCCGCTCCTCGATCGGGCGGCGCGGCTCGGGGTGACGGACCTCTTCGTCCAGGTCTACCGCGGTGGGCAGGCCTTCTATCCGGCCGGACCGGGCATCGAACGCAGCGAAGCCGCCGAGCGACTGGCGGCGGAAGGGGAAGACGCGCTGCGCCTGCTCCTCGACGCCGCGCGGGCGCGCGGGCTGCGTGTGCATGCCTGGGTGAACGTCCTGTCGCTCTCGACCCGGCGCGATGCAGCGATGATCGAAGCACTCGGGCGCGAGGCGATCCTCGTCGACCGACTCGGGCGCTCGATCCTCGACTACCCGGACCTCGATCTTCCCGAGCCCGACCGCCGCTACTACCGGATGGGCACAAGGGGCATCTATCTCGATCCGGCGGTGCCCGTGGTGCGGGACCGCCTCGTGGCGACCTTCGCCGACCTGCTGACGCGTTACCCGGAGCTCGACGGGCTCCATCTCGACTACATCCGCCATCCCGGCGTCCTCCCCTTCAGCCCCGGCTCGCGATTCGGGGTCGGCCTCGAGTTCGGCTACGGCGAGATCGCCCGCGCGCGATACCGCGCCGAGACCGGGCGCCCCGATCCGATCGACGGCGCCGGCCCCGGAATGGTTCGCGGCGCCAACGCCTGGGACGCCTGGCGACGCGAGCAGGTCACGACGCTGGTCGAGGCGATCGCCAGCGCCGCCCGGGGCGCGCGGCCGGGAATCGAGGTCTCCGCCGCGGTGATCGCCTACAGCGACCGCGCGTATCTCTCGCTCGCCCAGGACTGGCGCGGCTGGCTGCGATCCGGCGCCCTCGATCGGGCGATCCCGATGGCGTACACGACCGACGCCGGACTGCTCCGGGATCAGCTGGAGACGTTCGCGGGCTGGCCCTACGCCGATCGCATCTGGCCCGGCCTCGGCGTCTGGCTCTTCGACGACGCGCCGTCCCGCGCCGTCGCGCAGCTCACGACGCTCCGGGATCATGCGTTCGGCGGCGAGGTGCTCTTCTCCGACGATGCGATCGCCGCGGCCCCGGCGCTGCTCGAGGCCCTGGCCGCGACCGCGCCGGGAAACGAGCCCGCCCCGTGAGCGCCTCGCCGGCGACCGCGGATCCCCTGGCGATCCTCGACGACTACGACTTCGAACTCCCGGAGTCGGCCATCGCCCAGTCCGCCCTCGTCGAACGCGACGCGGCGCGCCTGTTGCTGCTCGATCGCGCGCGGGGCGCGCGCGTGGCCCACGACCGCGACGTGCGCGTCCGCGACCTCGTCGACTGGCTCGCGCCCGGGGACCTGCTCGTCGTGAACGCCACCCGCGTGCTCTCCGCACGCCTCGTCGGCCGCAAACGATCCGGCGGCGCCGCCGAGGCGCTCCTGCTCGGCCCCGACCGGCGATCGCCCGGGCTCCACCGCGCCCTCGTGAAGTGCACCGGCCGCGTGCGGGAGGGTCTCGAGCTCGTGCTCGGCCGGCGCGACGGCCTGCCGGCCACGATCACCGCGCTCCACGACCGCGGCGAAGTCAGCCTGCGTTTCGCGGACGGGGCCGACCCCTACACGGAGGGGCAGGCGCCGCTCCCGCCCTATATCCGACGCGCGGCGGGCGACGACGCGGAGGCCGACCTCGCGCGATACCAGACGGTGTACGCCCGGGAGCCCGGTGCGATCGCCGCCCCGACCGCCGGACTCCACTTCACGCCCGCCCTGCTCGAGGCGCTCGAAACGCGCGGCGTCGAGCGCGCGGAAGTCGTCCTGCACGTCGGCGCCGGCACGTTCCGACCGATCGACGAAGAGGCGATGACGACGGGCAAGCTGCACGAGGAGACGTTCGTGCTGCCCGAGGAGACCGTGGCCGCGATCGACGCGGCTCGCGCCCGAGGTGGACGGGTCGTCGCGGTCGGCACCACGAGCGCGCGCGTGCTCGAGAGCTGCGCCACGCAGGACGGTCGACTGACGCCCGGGACGGGGTCGACGCGTCTTTTCCTGCGGCCCGGCGGCGCGCCCTTCCGGATCGTCGACGCCCTGCTCACGAACTTCCATCTGCCGCGATCGTCGCTGCTGCTGCTGGTGGCGGCATTCGTCGGCCGTGAGCCGATGCTCGCCGCCTATCGTGATGCGATCGAGGACGGCTTCCGCTTCTACTCCTACGGGGACGCGATGTTGATCGCGGACGGGCTCGCTGCGCGAGCGGAGAGCGCCTCGTGAGTCGGATCCTGCGCGCAGAGGGATTCGGGCTCGAGGTGCTGGCCCGCGAAGGCGCAGCGCGGCGCGCGCGGCTCGCGACGCCCCACGGCGTGATCGACACTCCGACCTTCATGCCGGTGGCGACGTACGGTGCCGTGCGTGGCGTGTCCTTCCAGGAGCTCGCCGAGGCCGGCGCCCAGATCCTGCTCTCGAACACCTACCACCTGCACGAGCGGCCCGGCGAGGAGACGGTCGAGGCCCTCGGCGGGCTGCACGGGTTCACGAGCTGGGAAGGACCGTGGCTGACCGACAGCGGCGGCTTCCAGGTCACCTCCCTCGCCGATCGCGCGAAGATCGACGAGGAAGGCGTGACCTTCACCTCGCCCCTCGACGGGCGGCGCAGGCAGCTCACGCCCGAGAACACGATCGCCATCCAGGAGGCCCTCGGCAGTGACATCGCGATGGTCCTCGACGAGTGCCTGCCGATCGATCACGAGGACGCGGGCCGGACGGATCCCCGCGAGATGCAGCGCGCGATGGAGCGCACCCTGCGCTGGGCAGACCGCGCCCAGGCTGCGCGCACGCGCGCGTGCCAGGCGGTCTTCGCGATCGTGCAGGGCGGCGCCTCGGAGAAGCTTCGGCGGTCGAGCGCCGAGTCGACCTCCGGGATCGAATTCGACGGCTATGCCCACGGCGGGCTCGGGCTCGGCGAGAGCCGCGAGGAGCGACGCGCGGCGGTCGCTGCGGCGAACCAAGCCCTGCCCGACGACCGCCCCCGCTACCTGATGGGGCTGGGTCGCCCGATCGACCTGCTCGACGGCGTCGCCGCGGGCGTCGACCTCTTCGACTGCGTCGTGCCCACGCGGAACGGCCGCCACGGTCTGCTCTTCACCTCCGAGGGCACCGTCAGTCTGCGCAACGCCGGCCACGCGTGGGATCAGGACCCCGTTGATCGTGACTGCCCCTGCCCCGGCTGCCGGCAGCACAGCCGCGGCTACCTCCGCCACCTGATCAAGACCGGTGAGTCCCTCGGCCGGCGGCTCTCGGCGCTCCACAACCTCACGTACTACCTGCGCCTGCTCACCCGCGCGCGAGAAGCGATCGAGAACGGCGGCTTCGCGGCGCTCCACGCCGAGATCGAGGCCATCGCCGACGTCCGACTCTGATCGACCCGGTGGACTCACCCAGCTCGAATCGAGTCGCGACCGCCGGTGCACGCGCGCTGCTCAAGCCCTGCCGTCGCCTCGCCGATGAAACCCCTGATGGTGGATAGGAAAAATCTTTGGCGTCCGCTGAGGCCTCTCCCGGACACCGGCTCCGGGCGGTTCGAGGCCAAGCTGGATCGCCCCAGCGTCATCGCGGGCTTCGCGCTCGGGCTCGCACTCGCCCTGCCGGCGCTGGGCACCCCCGCGCCGCTCACGGCCGTCGTCGTCGCGGCCGGCGCGTTCCGCCTGGCACAGCTCCGGAGCCGCGAGCGCGCGGCGGCCGACGCCCTGTGCGAGACCGTCACTGCCCGGGCACTCTCGCTCGACCTCGCCCGGCTCGCAGCGACCGACGATCCCCGAGCTGCACGCTGGAACGCCGAGTGGCCCACGCGCGCCGCCGCCCTCCGACGGGCCGAAATCCTGATGGAGCGCGCGACCGCCCTGCCGCCGCTCGTCGACCAACGCCTCGGCGAGCTCACGACCGCCGCGGACCGGCAGGAGGAAGCCGTCGAGGAGACCGCGTCGCTGATCGCGAACATGCGGCAGTCGATGCGCGAGGTCGCGGACCAGGTCGATCATCTACTCCAGTCCTCCGATCAATCCGCCTCGTCGATCCTCGAGCTCGGCCAATCGATCGACGAGGTCGCGAACAACACCGCGTCGCTCCATCAACGTGTCGACTCCTCGACCAGCTCGGTGCACGAGATGGGCGCCTCGATCCGACAGGTCGCGACCTCGGCCGAGCAGGTGCAGGAGATCGCCGAGAACACGGCGGCCGCCGTCTCGCAGATGGACCGCAGCATCCAGGAGGTCTCGAACAACGCGATCGAGGCCGCGTCGCTCACCGAGCGCGCCCATGAGGGCGCCGGCCGCGGACGCTCCGCGGTCGAGGCCACGATCTCCGACATCGAGCGGATCTCGTCGCTCACCACCGACGCGATGGATCGCCTCGACGGGCTGGTGAAGCGGATCTCGCAGATCGGCAGCATCCTCGGCGCGATCGACGAGATCAACGACGAGACGAACCTGCTCTCCCTGAACGCGGCGATCATCGCGGCTCAGGCCGGGGAGCAGGGCAAGGCGTTCCTGGTGGTCGCGAACCACGTCAAGACCCTCGCGCGTCGCACCGCAGCGTCGACCCAGGACATCGAGCGCCTGATCGAGGCGATCGGCGAGGAGTCGGGCTCGGCGGTCGAGGCGATGCGCGCGGGGATCGACGCGGTCGCTGCTGGCGTCGAGCGCTCTCGCGGCGCCGGTGAGGCCCTCGAATCGATCCAGGAGTCCTGCAGCGAGGCCAGTGAGCGCGTCGCGGAGATCGCGCGCGCGACCTCCGAGCAGTCACGGAACTCGAAGGAGGTCGCGCAGACGACCCTCCAGGCCTCGACGCAGATCCACCAGATCAGCGAAGCGATCGCGGAACAGCGCCGGGCGAGCGAGGCGATGCTCACCGACTCCGAGAGCGCCCGCGCGAGCTGCCTCGAGGTCCACCGCTCGACCGACGAACAGCGCGCCACGAGCCGGCACATCACCGCCGCGATCGGCGCGATCAGCGAGATGATCCGCGAGATCGGCACGCAGACCCGCAACCACGCCGAGGCGAGCGACTCCACGAACGAGGCGGTCTTGCGGCTGCTCGACAACGCCCGGGACGCGGCGTCGAACGTGCCCCCGATCCGCGCCCTCTTCGATGAGCTGACGGTCGCGCCGAGCGCGGACGGTGTCGAAGCCGACGGCGCGGCGATCGAAGACTCGGCCTAACGTCCCTCATCGTCCCCGAGCGCAATCGCGAGCCCGGCGCGCTCCGGCAAGCGGCTCCCGAGGGCCGCCGGCACGAGCTCGAGTCGCTCCGCCTGATGGGGCCAGAGCCTGGCCGCGAGGCGTTCGCGCAGCGGCGCGAAGCAGAGGGCGTCGCCCGCCGCGACCGCGATCGTGCCGAGCACGATGCGCCGGGGCTCGAGCAGCATCACGATCGACACGAGGCCCTGGGCGAGATCGTCGAGCCACGTTCCGAACGTGGCGGCCGCCCACGGGTCGCCGGCGCGCGCGGCTTCGACGACGTGCTCCGGCAGGAGCGCGCTCGCCTCCCCGCCCGCGAGCGCCACCGCCTGCGAATCCGACGGCGCGACGCCGCGCAGATGATCCCGCCACGCGTTCCCACCGACGTAGGCTTCGAGACACCCGCGCAGGCCACAGGCGCAGCCCCGGCCGTCGACGACGATCGGGAGATGTCCGGGCTCGCCCGCGGCACCGAAGGCGCCCTGCACCAGACGCCCCCCCGCGATCACACCCGCGCCGACCCCCGTCGACATGGTGAGGTAGACGAGATCCTCGACCCCTTGCCCGGCCCCGAAGCGCGCTTCCGCGAGGGCCGCGGCGTTCGCGTCGTTCTCGATCCGGGTCTCCACGCCGAGGGCATCGCGGAAATGCTGCGCGATCGGCACGCCTTCCCATCCGGGCATGTTGGGGGGATTGATCAGCACCCCGGCCTTGGGATCCGCTGGTCCGGGCACGGATACGCCGATCCGGGTGAGCGCCTCGGGTTCCGTCCTGGCCTCCGCGAGCAGGGAGCGCGCCTCGTCGACGAGAACATCGAGATCCGCCCGCCAATCGCCAGACAGCGACGTCGGAAGGCGCCGCACCGCAATGGGCTCGCCCTCGCCGTCGCTGACCGCCAGGACGACCTTCGTCCCCCCGATGTCCATCCCCAGCAGCGCCACACGCCCTCCAAGCGGGCTGAAGATGCCCTTCGGGGCACCCTATCACAGTCCCGACCCGCTGCGCGCGGACGATCCCGCTGAAGAACCCCGCGCGAACCGCCGATGAGAATGACATTCACGGCCGGGCACCTGCGGCGAATGCTGCGTGCTCCCGGTCACACGGAGATCCGCGATGACGATCCACGCGTTCCGCACCCTCGCTTTCGGCCTGCTGGTCACGGCGGTCCTGTCCCTCGGCGGCTGCGCCTTCGGCGAGTTCCGCCCGTCGGACCCCTTCGACCGACAGCTCACCCTCGACGAGGCGCAGCATCGCTACACCGTGCTCGTCCGCTTCTCCGAGTTCCAGAAGGCGCGCAAGTTCGTCGCCGAGGACCAGAAGGAAGTGTTCTACAAGCGCATGCGCGCGCTGAAGGACGTCCACTTCACCGACTACGACTCGGAGAGCGTCGAGCTCGACGAGGAGAAGGTGAAGGCCACGGTTCGCGTGACCTACACGATGTACACGCCCACGCTGCCCTACGAGGTCGAGGTCTCGGAGGTGCAGGAGTGGAGTCGCGACGGCGTGGGCAACACCTGGCGCGTCGTGTCGACCTTCGAGGGATTGCAGCATCTGGTCGCGAACTAGCGCGCCGCCCCCCGGAGTTGAAGAGCATGCTGAACGCCTCACGCATCCTGCTGGTCGACGACGTCCCGATGTTCCGGGAGCTCGGGCAGATCTTCCTCTCGCGCAGCGGTCCCGTCGACCTCGCGGACTCGGGGAGCACCGCCTTCCAGTGCGCGGACGAACGTCCGCCGGCCGTCGTGATCGCGGACATGCACCTGCCGGACATCCAGGGCGGCGACCTGTGTCGCCGATTCAAGACGCATCCGAACTGGGGGGCACCCCGTGTCGTGCTGCTCGCCCGTCCCGACTCGCCGGAGGATCACGCGGAAGCGGTCCGCGCCGGCGCCGACGACGTGCTCTTCAAGCCTCTCGAACGAGACGCCCTCGTCGCGGCGGTGCGCCGGCTCGCCGACTACGAGACGCCGCGGGGTCTTCCCCGTGCGGAGATGGAACGGAAGATCGAGATCACGACCCGCGGCCGACAGATCGAGGGCACGATCCGGAACGTGAGCCGCGGGGGCGTCTACGTCGACACCGCGCTCCAGATGAGCCCCGCCGAGGAAGTCAGCTTGACGTTCAGCCTCGACGACGAGCGCGCGGTCGTCGCGCCCACCGCACGCGTCGTGTGGTCGCAGCACGGCGACGACGGCGTCGATCACGTCGGCCTGCGTTTCCTGGAGATCGATGCCCGGACCGTCGAGCGCATCGACCACTACGTGAGTGACCACTTCCCGCGCGCGCCCAGCCTGCCGGCCTAGCACGGGCTCGCGGATCGTCGGGCGAGCTGCCCCGCCCGATTTTCCTGGGGCAGGCGACGTCCCGCAGAGGCGAACCTCCGCGGGACGTGCCTAATCGACTAGTAGTCGAAATCGCTCTCGGACAAGGCCTTCAGCGGTCGCTGACGGCGTTCGCCCTTGATCACGGACACGACACGGTCGCCCTTCTTGACGATCGTCCAGTGTCGGGTGGCCAGGCTATCGGACGGGTCCATGCGTCGGCTCTCGATGGTGGTCGGCTCGTCGGAGCCGTCCTTTGCGCCCAACGGGACGCGGAGAGAGACGCCATTGCGTCCGGATCGCGTGGTTCCACCGGTGACGGCGACGGTGTAATCCGTCGACGGACCAGCGGAGACCACAGCCCCCGCAACGGCACCTTCGGGTGCCATACGAAGCGCGTCCCGCCGCGCGAGGACTCGATCCCCGTACGACTGCTTGGACTCTTCGCTATCGACCTCGGTGAAGCGCTCGTATCGAGTGAGCTTCCCCATGGCCTTGCGCTTGGCTTCGTTGCGGTGCTTCGCCGGGATTCGCTTCGAATCATCGGTGAACGAGTAGGTACCGTCTTCGGTCACCCACGAGTACACGTTGCCGGCAAAGGCGGGCCCGGCCAGACCGATGACGAGGAGTGATCCCACGAAGAGATGTCCGAGTCGGATCCCAGTCTTGACCTTCAGCATGAGCAATGCCTCCATGCCGATTCGTGGAAATGGGGTCTCGGTTGTGGCGGGTTTTCGGGCGACCTGCAGGGGAGTTGCGCGTCGCCTGCCGATCCACGGAGCGAAAGCGCAGAATCCGCCCGCGTGGACGCGGACGATCGGGTTCGCTTTGATCCGCCCCATGGTGCCCGAAGCCCCGGACGAGGGGACCGACCCGACGCCCCTCGAACACGCCCTCGCCCGGGCGCGCGCGATGGCCCCGATCGTCGAGGGCGAGGCCGAGGCGTCCGAGACTGCCGGAACCCTCACGCCGAAGGTCGTCGAGGCCTTTCGGGACTGCGGCGTGCTCGCCGCGTTCCTGCCGCGAGAGCTCGGCGGCGACGAGCTGCCTCCGGCCGACCTCACGCGGATCGTCGAGGAGGTGGCGCGCCAGGACGGATCTTCGGGCTGGTGCTTCGGCATGAACGGGGTCATCACCGGCGTCTGCGCGTCGCGGCTCTCCGACGAGGGCCTCGACCGCGTCTACGGCAGCGCCGACCCCACGCGCCTGCTGATGGCGGGCGGATTTCCGCCGCAAGGCGAGGCGCGACGCGAAGGCGATGTCTGGCGGGTGCGCGCGAACATGCGCTTCGGCTCCGGCGTCCTGCACGCGGACCACGTCGTGTGCACCACGCTCGAGATGGACGGCGACACGCCGGTCATGGACGGCCGTATGCCGCTCATGCGCACCTTCGTCGTGCCCCGCGCAGAGGTGCGCGTCACCGAGAACTGGCAGGTGTCGGGTCTCGAGGGGACCGGCAGCTGCGACTATCACCTCGACGACCAGTTGATCCCGGACGCCCTCTCGTTCGTGTCGAGCACGCCCGAGGCCTCGCGCGGGCACGCGCTCTACGGCTTGCCCATCCAATCGATCGCCATGGCGCCCCACTCCGGCTTCGCCCTGGGCGTCGGCCGCCGCGCCCTCGACGTGATCGCGGAGCACGCCGGCTGGCGGCAACGCCTCGCGAGCCCGACGAAGCTCGCGCAGCGCGGCGCATTCCAGAACGCCTACGCGAAGGCACGCACGCAGTTCGAAGCCGCCCGCGTGCTCGCGTACACGCGGCTCGTCCAGCTCGCGGACGCGGGCGAGACCGAGGAAGGCGTGACCGTCGAAGAGCGCGCGAACCTCTGGGCGGCGACCACCAACGCCTACGAGTCGTCGATGGAGGCGGCGCGTGTGTCCTTCCGCGCGGCCGGCGCCGCCGCGGTCTTCCGACACAACCTGCTCCAGCGTTGTCTGCGCGACATCGAAACCGGCGCCCAACACATCGTGCCGTCGGACGAGAGCTGGGAGCGCGTGGGGTACTACTGGCTCGGTCTGGGCGAGCCGGCGATGCTCTGAATCCGGGCCGCGCGATCGCAGAAACATGCGAACGCGCGCGGATTTGCGGCCGATTTGACAAAACGCCGAGGCCCCATAGAATCCCGCTCCCCTGCCTACCGGGGAACCGGTGGATCGGGACGAGAAGCAAAACGATTTGTTGCGGGGTAGAGCAGCCAGGTAGCTCGTCGGGCTCATAACCCGGAGGTCGGGGGTTCGAATCCCTCCCCCGCTACCAAGCAGAACGCCCGGTCGTCTTCGGACGGCCGGGCGTTTCGCGCTCAGTCCTCGAGCAACCGCGCCGCGTCGTCGTAGTCCACCAGCCCGAGCCGCGCTCCGAACTCCGGATCGTACGAGCGGAAGCCCAGCAGGTACTGCACGTCCGGCGGCAGCGTCTTCGCCGTCTCGAGCGGGACGGTCAGCTGATAGTTCTCCTCCGCTCGCAGCCAGCCGCAGCAGAAGCCGGCATGCAGTCCGACGCGCCACTGATCCTCGGTCGAGTTCGCGCCACCGCCGTGGATCACCTTGCCCGAGTACAGCAGCGCCGAACCGGCCGGCATCGTCGCCTGGCACGCCTGCTCCGGCGCGACCTCCGGCAGGATGCCGGGCCAGTTGTTCGAGCCCGGCGCGATCACCGTCGCGCCATTCTCCTCGGTGAAGTCGGTGAGCGCGAAGATCGCGGTGACGGTGATCTCTTCTTCGCGCATCGCCCGGGGCCAGTTCAGCTCGTCGCGGTGCAGCATCTGAGGGGTCTCGCCGGGGCCGATGCAGATCAGCTGGCCCGTATTCAGCCAGTAGTCGCCGGCGCCCAGATAGCGGTCGCCCATCGCGCGATAGGCCGGGTCCTGGAGCAGCTCGATCCACGCGGGCGACACGGTCGGGAGACCCGTAATGCGCTTGGTCTGCTCGCCATGGAACTCGGTCCAGAGGCCCTCGGTCGTGCTGCCTGGGGTCTTGCTCGAGATCAGCGGCTCCGCTTCCCGCTGCAATCGGGCCAGCAAGTCCGGCGCGACGAAGTCCTCGACGATGAACCCGCCGTCGCGATCGAACACCGACCAGGCCTTCTCCCAGTCGAGGTCGTCACTGCGCTTGAAGTGTTCGAGTTCGGGCATCTCGGGTTCCTTGACCTCGGGTGTGGCCTCGGCGCGGTGACGGCGCGTCGGTCGCGCGGGCGTGCGCTGCGTTCGGTCGACATTGTAGTCTCTCCGGCATGCCGACCGTCCAGGAAACGATCCCCGACCACCTGACCGACGCCGCGGAGGCCGCTCGCGCGTGGTTCTCCGCGGACCAGGGCAGCGAGTTCAAGCTCACCGGGATCGTCGATCCCGACGCCGCGAGCGGCGAGCAGCTCCAGCTGATCCTGTGCGGCACCCAGGCCGGCCAGGAGGTCTGCCTGCGCGAACGCTTCGATGTCCGACCGGCAGGCGGCGCTTTCGAAGTCGCGCACGTCGCGGAGGCGCCGCCGGAGTTCGGCTCCGTCGCGCCGCTGCTCGACCCGCCCGAAGGCACGCGGAAGTCCTGGCTCGACGACGCGATGGCGAAGCACGACTTCGTCGTCCTGCTCTACTACCGCGGCTTCTGGTGACCGCCCTGTCGCCGCGAGTTGCGCGGCTACACGCAAGCCGGGGCCGTCGAAGCGGTGCGCGCGGCCGGGGGTGAGGTCTACGCGATAACGAGCGAGCCCCACACCTTGGCGCAGAACGCCCAGGACGATTGGGAGACGGGCCTCGAGCACATCGGTGATCCGCACCAGGAGATCGCCGAGACCTGTCGCGAGCGCGGTTGGCTCTCGCTCTTCACGCATGACTGGGACGGGACCCGGCTGGGCGAGAAGTCCGAGTGGCGCTCCCATCCGAAAGGCTACTACCAGCCGGGTGTGCTCGCGCTGAGCCGGTCGTCGCGGGTGCTCTATCGCTGGCGCTGCCGTCCGACGCGCTGGAATACCGGCGGCGCGACCGGTCGGCCGACGCCGGAGCACGTCTGGGAACATCTCCAGACGGCGCTCGCGGAGCCGGCCGATGCGCCGGATGTTCCGCACGACGACACGGCGGTCCTGGACGCACCGCCGACGCCCTGGCCGCTCTTCGTGGGGTTGCTACTGGCGAACGGATGGTTCCTGCGGCCGCAGGTCTTCGATCACCACGCAGGCGATTGGGACGTGCCGAAGCGATTGCGACGCGCGGGCCTTCGGCTCGCGGGCTTCGTGGCGGCCTGGATCGCGGCGGCCTGGCTCCTGCCGGGCTCGATCGTGGCGGTCGCGTTCGGCGCCTGGGCGCTGAAGGTCTGGCCCGCTGTGCGCGACATTCATTCCGGGTTCCAGAACGTGGGGCGCGACGCCGAGCCGACCTGACGCCGAGATCCGCTCGGTTCAGGCCGGGAGATCGACGCGAACGACGGTTCCCTGACCGAGCTCGGAATCGACCGAGATCCTCCCCTCGTGCGCCTCGACGATGCCGTGGACGACCGAGAGGCCGAGACCCGTCCCGCCCCGGCCGAGTCGCGTCGTGAAGAAGGGATCGAAGAGCTTGCTCCGGCTCTCTTCGGGGATGCCTCCGCCGTCGTCGCTCACGCGAAACCACACGCTGGCTTCACTGTGCCCGCTCTCGATCCGCACATTCACCCCCTCGTCTCGGGACTCGAGGGCATTGTTCACGAGCGCGACGACGACCTGCCCGATCTCGATCGGACTGGCGTCGACGAGCAGGGGCTCCGTCCCTTCTTCGTAGGCGACGCGACTCCGGCGCTCGTCCGAATAACGTTTCGTCGCCGTGAGCGCGCCCGAGATCACCTCGCGCAGATCGACGCGCCAGCGCTCGCCGTGCTCGCCGCGACTGAACTGCAGGACGCTCCGCACGACGCGACCGCCACGGGTCGCCTCCTCTTCGATCGTCTCGAGCGAGCGCCGCCACACGTCGCGTTCGTCGTCGTCGCCATCGCACACCATCGCGTACTGCGTGGCCGCGAGGATCGCTCCGAGCGGATTGTTGATCTCGTGCGCGATCCCCGCCGCGAGGGTCCCGACTGCGGCGTGACGCTGGCTCTGGGCGAGCTTCTGGGTCGACTCCTCGAGCGATCGCGTACGCTCGACGACGATCTCCTCGAGTTCGCTGCGGTAGCGTTCGAGCTCGTCCTCGTTGCGCTTGCGCTCGCTGATGTCGACGCCCTGCCAGAGCACGAGCGGGCGATCGAGGGCCTCGAGGAGCTCACCGGAGAGCAACACCGTGTGTCGCTCCGATCGTTTGTCGCGGATCTCGCACTCGACGCTCTCGATCCGGCCGTCTCGTCGGAGCCGTTCGACGAGCTCCGCATGCTGCACGCCCTCGCCCCAGATGCCGAGCGCACCCCCTGCGCGTCCGCGCACCTCGTCGCCGCGATAGCCGGTGACGATCTCGAAGCCGTCGTTGACCTCGAGGATCCGCCCGTCGTCGAGCGAGGAGAGCATGATCATCGAGGGCGCCGAGCGGAATGCCGCTCGGTAGCGCTCCTCGAACACGCGTCTGCGCTTCTCGGTCGCGTCGCGCGCAGGATCTGACCGATCCAGACCAGGCCGACCAACATCAGGGTCGAGATCACCAGGGCGACCGACTCGGCCGCGGGATCGGGGGCGGCTCCGCCGTCCGTCGCGATTACCCGGCCCAGGGTGATCGCACGGCGAACGGCCATCAGGAGCACCGCGGCCGCGAAGCACACCCATCCGAAAGCGCGTCCCGTCACGCGGATCATGTTGAGGGCCACGCCCGCCGCGATCACCTGCAGGGCGATCGAAATCGTCAGAATGAGGACTGGTAGCCCGAACATCGCGATGGCATCCCCCGTCAGCTCGCCGAAGGCGATGCGCACGAGAGTACGCCGTCGACCGGCATTCGTCGCCATCGGATGAAGGACCGATACGACGATTCGTCGGCACATCTCGGTCGGATCCGAAATCGAACGCGACTCCGGGTTCCCGGCGACGGGTGGCCTGCCCCTTCCGTGTGGTGGAACTTCGATCCCGCTGCACGTCCGCGCGGCTGAGGACTCGTCATGACGATCGCCATCGAACCCACCGGCCAGGCCTGCGGCGCGCGCGTGCGCGGCGTCGCCTTGAACGCGCCGCTCTCAGCCGAAACCGTCGGCGAGATCCGCGCCGCCTGGCTCGAGCACCACGTGCTCGTGCTCCCGGACCAGCCGATGGACGACGACGACCTCGAGCGCTTCACGCTCTACTTCGGACCGTTCGGACACGACCCGTTCTTCGGTCCGATCCCGGGCCGTGAACACATCGCAGCGATTCGTCGCGAAGCCGACGAGACGTCCCCGCTCTTCGCCGAGAACTTCCATTCGGATTGGAGCTTCCAGGAGAAGCCGCCCCAGGGCACGATCCTCCGCAGCCTGACGATCCCGCCGACGGGCGGCGACACCCTCTTCGCAAACCAACACGCCGCCTACGAAGCGATGCCCGACGACCTGAAGGCGCGGCTCGAAGGCCTGCGCGCCGTCCACTCCGCGAAGCTGCCGTACTCGAAGACCGGCGCCTACGGCGAGGCCGACCAGGCGGCCGGGCGCAGCATGGACATCCGTGCTTCCGACGAGGCCCTCGAGGAGTTCGTCCATCCCCTCGTGCGCGAACACCCCGAGACCGGGCGTCTCGCGGTGTTCAGCACCCTCGGCTACATCATCGGACTCGAGGGCATGTCGCAGGACGAAGCGATGCCGCTCCTCAAAGAGATCCATGACTGGCAGACCCGCGAAGACGTGATCTATCGCCATCGCTGGGAGCCGGACATGCTCGTCCTATGGGACAACCGCAGCGTGCTCCACGCCGCGACCGGTGGCTACGACGGCCACGCCCGCCTGCTTCACCGCACCACGATCGGCGCGGCCTAGCGTCCGGCCGCGAGATCAGGCGAAGAACGCCTCGATCTTCTCGCCCATGTAGGCGATCCCCTCGTCGTCGATGCCGTGGTTGGAGGGCAGGATGAGCCCCTGCTCCATTACGCGGTCGCAGTTCCCGAGGCCGCCGGGGGCGATCCGGTGGGGCTTGTCCCGGAACGCGGGCTGCCGCGCGACGTTGCCGCTCCAGATCATGCGGGTGTCGATCCCGTTCGACTCCATGTGCTTCTGGAACTCGCCGCGCCGCACACCCGACTCGGGCTTGATCAGGAACGGAAACATGTGCCAGCCCGTCTCGATGCCAGGCGTGAGCCGCGGCAGGACGAACACGTCCGGTCGCTTCGCGAGGAACGCCGAGAGCATCTCGAAGTTGCGCTCACGCCGAGCGAGATTGCCCGGGAGCTTCTTCATCTGGACGCAGCCGAAGGCTGCGGACAGCTCGCTCGGCTCGAAGTTCCATCCCACTTCGTCGAAGATGAAGAGGTCGTCGTACTCCATGCCATCGAGGTCGCTGAAGAACGTGCGCGTGCCCTTCTGGGAGCCGAAGAACTTCGGTTCGGATCGGCGTCCCCAGCGGCGAAGCGTGAGACCGCGATCGACGAGGGCCTCGTCATCGAGGCAGACCATGCCGCCGGTACCCGCGGCGGTGATGATGTGAGAGAGCGCGAAGCTGGTGACCGTGATGTCGGAGCGGGTACCGGTCGGGGTCCCGTCGAGGGTTGCGCCCAGACAGTCGCAGCTGTCCTCGATCACCTGTAGGCCGTGTCGGTCGGCGATCGCCCGGATGTCGTCCCAGTTCGGGCAGTTCCCGATCAGGTTCGGTGCGAGGATCGCCTTCGTCTTCGGGCCGATCGCGCTCTCGATCTGGTCGACGTCGATCTGGTAGGTGTCTTCCGTGACGTCGACGAGGACGGGGACGAGGTTCGTGCGTAGGATCGAGGCGATGTCGGTCGAGAAGGTCAGGGCCGAGGTCAGGACTTCGTCGCCGGGCTCCAGGCCGAGGAGCTCGACCGCCAGATAGAGCGCGGAGGAGCCGGAGTTCACCATGATCCCGCGCTGCTTGCCGAAGGCCTCCGCGACGAGGCGCTCCATCTCGCGCGTGTGCATTCCGAGGCGGAGCGCGGTCGCGCCACCGCGCAGGACCGAGACGACCGCTTCGATCTCCTCCTCGTCGTGCACGCTCCCGGCGTAGTCGATCCGGTTCATCGCGCGCCCTTCTCTCGGTTCAGCTCGATCGCGTCGAGTCCGGTTTCCGCGACGTTCTCGTCGACCGCCTCGGGATACGCCGGGGTGATCGCGATTCGTCGAATCGTCTCGCGTGAGGCGATGGCGTTCACGACCTGCTCCCCGATCGCGGACGGATCCATCATCCGACCGTAGAGATACTCGAGCGTCTGCCACTTCTGCACGATCGGGATCATCTGCTCCATGTCGGTGTTGTGACCGAACTCCGAGAGTGTGTCCCCGAGCGCGATCGACGTGAAGCCCACAGCGTGGTGCTCCCCCTGCCAGCACTCCACGATGCGTTCGAGCGCGACCTTGGTCACGCCGTAGGTCGACTGTTGCGGACGCGGCGGCGAGTCATCGATCGTGATCGAAGACAGCACCACGACGCGGCCTCGCGAGGCGGTCAGGGGTTCGATCGCCGCGTTCAGGATCAGGGAGAATCCGATCACGTTCGTCGCGAAGACCGCGTGCCACGTCTCGGCGTCGACGGTCTCGATCGGGCCCCAGGCGGAGATCCCCGGCGCGTAGACGACCGCGTCGAGGCCGCCCATCTCGGCCACGGCCCCTTCCACGACCGCGGCGCACGACGCCTCGTCCTGCACGTCGCACGCGAGTGCGAAGCTACCGTTGCCCGCTTCGGAAACGGTCTCCGCGAGTCGTTCTTCGCGTCGCGCCGCGACGCAGACCCGCGCCCCTTCGCGCGCCACCTCGACCGCCGTCGCCTTGCCGATCCCCGAGCTCGCCCCGACGACGAGCACCCGCTTTCCTTCGAGCCGCATCCGAATCCTGTCCCTCCACGCCCGCAGCAGGGCGGAGGCGAGACGATATCGGACTGCGTTCGGGCAGCTAGGCGGTGCTTCGGCCGACGACTACTCGGGTCGAGCGCCCATCATCATCGCCACGCGACCGTCCTGGACGACTTCGCCACGCTGGTTCACGAGCTGGATCGCGAACTCGACGACGCCCATCCCGGGCCGACTCGCGGAGCGCTTGAACGAGATCGGGCGATGGCGGGTATGGATCGTGTCCCCGACGAAGACCGGCGTGAGGAAGCGCCACTGATCGCCGAGATGCCCCGCGAACCCCGTCGAAGGCATCGACACCGAGAGCAGGTCCCGAAGGTAGTCACCGAAGCCCAGGCAGAACGTCCACATCGGCGGCGCGATCCGCGCCCCGAAGCGACCGGCGTCGGCGAACTCGGCGTTGAGGTAGGCGGGATTCAGCTCGCCGGTGAAGTTTGCCCAGCCGACGATGTCGGCTTCGGTCACGGTCTTTCCGAGGGACTGTCCGCGCGGCCCATGCTCGACCATGTCGTCGGCATGGATCGGCAAGGGCACGCCGTCCTTCGACCACGCTTCGACTTCCATCGCTTCGGGTGCATTCGGAATCGAGCCCCGCGCCAGACTGACCGCGCCGCTCGTAGTGACCTCGCCCTTCTGGTTCACGACCTCGAAGGTCGTGTCGACCCGAGCGTCGGCGGCGAGCCCTTCCGTCGCCGGCTCGTTCGCGCCCGCCCAGCGGAGACTGAAGAGATCGCCGATGTAGACCATGCGGCCGAACTTCACGCGATAGCCCGCGACGTAGGCCTCGGGATCACCGAGGCCGACGCGATCTGGCGCGTGCTGGGCGAGCGCGCCGAGGGACCACGCCCCCGACAGCAGCCCGTGCGCGATCGTGCCGCCCATCCCCTGGGCCGGCCCGAAGTCGAGATCGAAGTGCATCTGGGCGTAGTCGCCGGTCAACGATCCGAAGGCGAGGATCGAGGCATCGGTGACGGTGCGGTGGCCGACGGGTTCGGATCGATCGGACATGGGCTCCTCGAAGCAGGTGCGGTTCGGGCGACGGCGTATCGCCCCGCCCGGCGCGCGGAGGCGCGGCGAGGAAGCCTACCGCGCTCGTGACCTGACGTGGATCCTCCCCAGCCGTGCGCCCGCGGGACGGATTCCCTCGGGACCGGCCGTTCGGTGCGGCGAATCGCCGCCCGGCTGCGCCGGGTGTGACACAGTTTTGTGGAGTTCATGTAGCGAGAGCGGTACGTTGTATCGAAGCGATCGACTCGAAGGATGCGGTATGGACTTCGAGCAGCTGCGGATCTTCATGGTGCTCGCCGAGGAACGAACCTTCCTCGGCGCTGCCAATCGCCTGGCGACCTCCCGGTCCCGGGTACGCCGCAAGCTCGACCAGCTCGAGGTCGACGCGGGAACCGCCCTCGTCTCGCGCGAGCAGACGGGCCTGGTCCTCACGCCTGCGGGTGCCGCCCTCGTCCGGCGCGGTCGTGCGCTGCTCGAGGACGCGGAGCAGCTGATCGCGCATGTCCGGGACGTCGGCGAGGAGCCTACGGGCCGATTGAAGATCGCCCTTCCCTTCGCTCCGACCCCGCCCGGTTGGGACGACGTCTGCCGCGAGATCCAGCGCGCGCATCCGCGCCTCGGATTGCAGTTCGTCCACGCGACGGAGCCGAACGATCTGCTGCCGAGCGAAGCGGAGCTCGCGCTCACCTTCTCCGGCGAAGCGCCCGCCGGCACCCGCTCGACCCTCGTCGGCGAATACCCGATGCGTCTGGTCGCGAGTGACCGTTACCTCTCCGTTCGTGGCGCACCCACGAGCGTCGACTCGCTGGCGGAACACCGCCTCGGGACCTGGGCGGCCGCGGGACGGGCGAGCGACGTGCTGCCCCTGCGCGATGGCCGCCAGCTTCCGATCGATCCGATCCTCGTGAGCGACGACCCGAGGCGCATCCAACGCGCGGTCGTCGCCGGGGAATGCCTGGGCTACCTGCCGGCGATGCCGAACCTCGACGACCCGGCGCTCAAGCTGCTCTTCGCGGACCAGATCGCGGGCATCGCCACACTGCGACTCACCGTGCCCCGGATCCTCGCCGATCTGCCTCGGGTCGCGCGCTTCCTCGAGCTCGGCGCGGGCCTCGCCACGACTCCGGCCTAGGTCGATCCGTTCGTCTAAGCTCCGCCTCCGCCCCGAGTTCAGCAGGAGGAGTCGATGGCGAAGCGTGACGAACGACCGCAGAACGGCGAACCGGTCCCGGGTGACGAAGAGGCCGACGTCCTGTCCCGCCGTGGCTTCCTCGGCGCCGCCGCCTCCGGGCTCGCGCTGGGGGCGGGCGCGATCGCCTGCGCTGCCGACGGCGCGAACGACGCGATCGCCTGGGATCGGGAAGTGGACGTCGTGCTCGTCGGGACCGGCACCGGGCTCGTCGGCGGACTCGCTGCCGCGACCGCGGGCGCGAGCGTGCTCGCCCTCGAGAAGAGGCAGATCGTCGGCGGCAGCACCGGCCACTCCGGCGGCGTCGCCTGGGTCCCGAACAACCACTGCATGGCGGCGGAAGGCATCGAGGACAGCCGCGAGAACGCGCTCACCTACTGCAATCGACTCGCGATGCAGCAGGCGGATCCCGAGCTCCTCGAAGCGTTCGTCGATAGCGCACCGCGGATGCTGCGCTTCGTCGAGGATCACTCGCCGCTGACGTTCCGGGTGTCGAAGATCATGGGCGACAACGCCGACTATCACCCCGAGTGGCCCGGCGCCGTCCAGAAAGGACGCAGCGTCGAGCCCATCACGGATCGCGAGGGCCTCTACGGTCCGGAGCTGATCGGCGGTCTGCGCGACGGCTTCGAGGCCGCGGGCGGCGAGATCCTGACCGAGGCGCCTGTCCGACGACTCATCGTCGAGGAGACCGACGGAGTCAGAAGCGTCGTGGGCGTCGAAGCCGAGCACGCGGGCAAGACCCTGCGCGTGCGTGCGCGCCGCGGGGTCCATCTCGCGGCCGGTGGCTTCGAGTGGGACATGGAGATGAAGCGTCACTACCTGCGCGGACCGACGCCCTACTCCCTGGGTGCCGGCGGAAACGAGGGCGACGGCGTGCGCATGGCGCAAGCGGTCGGCGCGGACCTGCGCAACATGAACGAGATCTGGGGCATCACCGTCTACGCCGCCGAGGCCGAAGCCGTCGCCGAACATCGCATGGGCGCGACGCTCAACGCCGAGATCGAGAAGCGCTTCGCAGGCTCGATCGTCGTCAACCGCTACGGCGAGCGCTTCCAGAACGAGGCCGCCGACTACGACACGACCTGGCGCAGCTACCACACGTGGGAGAACTGGGGCGAGCTCGGCTATCGCAACCTGCCCGCGTACCTGCTCTTCGACAGCGGCTACCGCGAGCGCGGCAACATCGCCGGCCTGCCCTCGGATCAGCCGCTGCCGGGCTGGGTCGTGAGTGCGCCGTCCCTGTCCGAGCTCGCCGAAAAAGTCGGGATCGACGCCGCGGGACTCGCGCGGACGGTCGCGCGCTTCAACGCGCACGCGAGCGAGCTGCGGGATCCGGACTTCCACCGCGGCGAGAGCAGCTACGACCGCTACGGCCAACCGGACAAGGGACTCACCCTCGGCCCGCTCGAGCGTGCGCCCTTCTTCGCCGCGGAGATCGCACCCGCGGACCTCGGCACCTGCGGCGGCGCGCGCGTGAACGGCCAGGCCCAGGTCCTCGATCCCTTCGGCGAGGTCATTCCCGGGCTCTACGCCTCCGGCAACAACGCCGGCGTCGGCAGTCCCGGCACCAGCTACGGCGGCGGGGGCGGCACGATCGGCCCCGCGATGACCTTCGCGTTTCTCGCCGGGCGCTCGCTCGGCGAAGCCAAGTCCTGACCGCACCCCGCCCCAGTCCACCCGAACCGAAAGGTCCTCCTGCGATGTCGATTCGTTTCGTTCGCGCGCTCGCGCCTGTGCTCCTGCTCCTCAGCCTGGCGGGCTGCGCCCATCGCCTGTCCGGACCGATCCACGACGCCGAGGGTCCGCCGTGGCTCGCGAGCGACGCGCCCGACGCGATCGCCGTGCCTGCGATCGAGGTCGACCATCGTGTCGTGATGATCGGAGACGCGGGCTACTTCCTCGAAGACGACCCGACGCTCGCAGCGTTGGACGCCTGGGCGACCGTCGCTGGCCCCGCGACCGTCCTCTTTCTCGGCGACAACATCTACAACGAGGGACTCACGGACGACGACCGCGAGCGAGGCGAGCGCATCCTCGCGCAACAGCTCGCGGCGACCGACGCACGCAAGATCGTGATCCCTGGCAACCACGACTGGGGGCTGCTGGCGAGCGACTACAACTTGAAGTCGATCGTGAACCAACAGACCTTCGTGGACGACTGGGCGGGCGGTACGGCCGAATTCATCCCGAAAGACGGCTGTATGGGACCAGAGGTTCGTGTACTCCGTGAAGCTTCGGGCGACGCTCGCGCGGTCGTGTTCGTCGCGGCCGACCCGACGCCCTGGATCCAGGAGCGGATCCGCGAGTTCTGTCCCCTTCGTGAGGGAGAGACCCGGGACCACAAACAGCTCCACCTCGAGGGACTGGCCGCGGCCCTCGAGACGCACTCAGACGACCACGTAATCCTCGCCTCGCACTACCCGATGCTGACCGGCGGACCGCACGGCGGGCTCACCTACGGCTTCGTTGCCGACATGATCGTGACGCCCCTCGGCTGGATGATGGGCGGTCTGCTCAACACCTACGAGACCGACTACGCCGACTGGATCGAACAGGCGGGCGCCGTGATGCGCGAGAATCCGCCGGCGATCTACGCAGCTGGCCACGACCACAACCTGCAGCTCCTCGAAAGCGGTGACGTCGCCGGCCTCTTCGTCGTGAGCGGCGCCGGCGCGCGTGATCGCGTGTCCACCGTGACCCACATCGAAGAGACGATCTTCGCCCATGCCGCGGAGGGCTTCGTGGTCGTGGACTTCGGACGCACGGACGCAGGCGACGAAGCGGTCGTCGTCCGCGTGGTCGAGCCGCTCGTGTCGGTGGACACGCCGGTCTACGAGTACGTGGTTCCGTAGATGGCGCGAGCCGACGGGACAGGACGGGGCGCGGTTTGCGTGATCGCGATCGCCGTAGTTCTCGCGGCCGCCTGCGCACGAGCGCCCGCCGTGCACGAGGACGTGCCCGACGCGCCGCCCGAGTCCGCCTTCGCAGCGTCCATCAGCGCGACGCGCGCCACGCTCTTCGCAGAACCCTTCGCGACCTCCTCGCCACGCGCCCGGCGCGCGACCGAGGATTTCCATTCGGCCCTGATCGCGAGCGCGTGGCGGATCGCGCACGACGCGCGCTACCTGCACGCGCCGCGCTTCTCGAGCGGCCGCGGCATCGTGGGCCTGCCGGGCCTGTTCAACCCGGACAATCGTTACTCATCCGCCCTGCTCGATCCCGAGGGCACGTACCGGATCTCCGGCGTACGCGGGACGCACGTCCACCTCACCTTTCAGTTCATCGACAGTTATCCGCTCGTCGGACTCTCCCAGGACCTCGCGGTGATCGACGCCGACCAGCTCGGAATCGAACCGGGCGAAGCGTTCGTCTTCGAGCTCGGCGGCGAGCCGCGTGGTGACGACTGGCGACCCATGCCGAACGGGGCGCGGGCCGTACTCGTGCGAGAGACCTTCGGCGACTGGTCGAGCGAGACGCGGACGACCCTGAGAATCGAACGACTCGATCCTGCCGGTGCGACGCCTGACGGCCCGCCGCACGCCGAGCTCGCCGCGGACTATCTGACTCGCATGACGGCGCTCTGGTCGGAGGGCTATTTGCGTGGTCTGCGGCGACTGCCGGTGAACGTGATCCCGCCGATCCGCGCGAGCGCGGGCGAAGCGGGCGGACTGCGCGGCCAGCAGGGCGTGATGGCGCGCTTCGAGCTCGCCGCCGACGAGGTCCTGGTCGTGAGTATGACGGCGACCGATGCCGCCTATCAGGCGATCCAACTGGGCGATCCGTGGTTCACGACGCCCAACCCGCTGCGCCGCCAGTCGAGCCTCAACCGGACTCAGGCGGCCGTCGACGCCGACGGGAGGATGCGATTCGTGATCAGCGCGCGGGACCCGGGCGTTGCGAACTGGCTGGATACCGGCGGATTCGATTCCGGCTATGTCTTCGTTCGCTGGCAGGGGATCCAAACCGAGCTCGGACCGGCCGACCAGCCGGTCGTCGAGCGGATTCGGCGCGATGCCCTGGCCGACGTGCTCCCCGCCGTGACGCTGTTGGTCACGCCCGAGGAACGCGCGCGACGTCTGTCTCGCCGCGCGGCGCTGCCCGCGCTCCAGCAGTAGCGCTCAGCGGAGCTGACGCCCCGAGATCTCGTCGATGGCGAGGGCGATGCACTCGGCCTTCTCGGAGGCGGCCCAGGGAAAGAGGCCGACGCCCTGGATCTCCGCGTCCGCGGGCGAGAGGTGGCCCTTCACGATCACGCTCCACGCTTCGCGATGCTCCGGGTCCGCCGACATCACCACCAGCGTCGCCGACATCGTCTGCTTCGCGGCGTCGAAGAGCATCCCGCGGTCCGTGCGCACGACGAGGCGGGCGCGGTGCAACGCGTAGTTCACGGGGCGCGCCTCGACGTGGTCGCCACGGAGGGTGGCGAGGACGCCGATGCCCTCGTCCCGCAATCGCCGTCGACATTCGGCCTCGTCGATCTCGACGAATCCGCCGTCGGGTGTCGCCTCCGCTCCGGACATGCGAAGCCCCCCGAACGCCGCCCGCGTGCGGAGCGGCGTGCAGCGAGAGGTTAGCGCTGTCCGCGGCATGACCCTTCGAATCTCTCGGCGCCCGATGGACGCCGACTTCGCCGCGGGACGTTGGACCACCGATCGCGACAACATGCCCCAACCGATTACGCCTGGATGCGCCAGCCTGCCCCACGCCGCACGACAGATGGCGCGAATGTTGCTCTTCCTCGAGTAGGCGTCGCGCCGACGCCTCGAGGACGCAGCCGGGGGGCGCCATGAGCGAAGCGAAGACCGACGGGACGCGGATCCTGACGAGCGAGGAATGCGCGAAGCTGCTCGACCGACCGGGCGTCGGCGTGCTCGCGTTGTGCGGGGTCGAAGCGCCGGTCCTCAGACCCGTGAACTTCGCCTGTCATCGCGGCCGCGTCGTGATTCGAACCGGCGAGGGGCAGATCCTGTCGGCCGCCCAGGGCAGCGAGCCGGCCTCCTTCGTGCTCAGCACGGTCGACGCGTTCGAACACACAGGCTGGAGCGTCGTGGTGACGGGACGACTCGACGAACGACTGCCGGAGGACGTCCTCGAGTCGCTGCCGCTCCGACCCTGGGCGCGCGCAGAGAAGCATCACTTCGTGACGCTCTCGATGGACGAGGTCTCCGGGCGCGAGATCGACTCGATCGGAGCGCCGGCATGAGCGTCGCGCGTCACGAATCGCCCTCCGCCGTCGAGGATCGCTGGGGCCGAACGTCCGAAGGACATCCGGAGGACGGATTCTTCGCGGCCGCCTATCGATCCTGGTTCCGGGTCGAGTGGGAGGGGCTGGAGAACATCCCCGAAGACGGAGGCGCTCTGCTCGTCTCGAACCACTCCGGCATGATGCCGGTCGATGGAGGCCTCATCCAACACGGCATCCAGGTCGAGCGGGGGCGCGCGGTCTACATGCTCGCGCATCACGGATTCTTCCGGATTCCCTTCATGGGCCGGACGCTCAACCGGATCGGCTCGGTCGTGGCCCACCCCGACAACGCCCATCGCCTGCTCGCCGAGGACGGCCGCCTCGTGCTCGTCTTTCCGGAGGGCGCGAAGGGGCCGGTGAAGCCCGCCTCGGAGCGGTATCGGCTGCAGCGCTTCGGGCGCGGCGGATTCGTCGAGACCGCGATGCGCGCGGGCGTCCCGATCGTGCCGATCGCCCTCATGGGCACCGAAGACTCCACGCCGACCGCCGCCCAGCTGAACCTGGGCGGTCAGGCGATGCCGATCACCTGGAACTCGCTCCTCCTCGGGCCGGTCCTCGGCGCCGTCGCGCACCTACCGGTCAAGATCCGAGCGAGGGCCCTGCCGCCGATCGAGTTCGAGGGGCCGTCGGACTCGCGCAGCCTGTTGATGGATCGCGCGGAACTGGTGCGAGGCCGCATGCAGGACGCCCTCGACGACCTGTACCGCAACCGACGGAGCCTCTGGGAGGGATGAGCACGCCGCGCCGCATCGTCGTCACCGACGTCCAGCATCCCATCGGGCGACATGTCCTCGACGCGTTACGCGACACGTCGGCCGTCGAGTTCGTCGGCGGACTCGTGACGCGAGCCGGTCGTCGAGCGGACAAGGGCCCCGATGTGGAGACGCTCCCGATCGCGCCCGACCATCGGCCCTTCGCCGCCTACCTGAGAGAGCACCGAATCGACACCGTCGTCCAATGCGGGCTGGCGCCCGACCGCTCGGGCGGCCGTGTCGGTCCGGAGGACGTCGACGTGATCGGCACCATGTGCGCCGGCGCGGCCGTGGGCAATGCCGACGCCGGCATCCGGAGCTGGGTCACCCTCTCATCGAGTTCGATCTATCCGATCGACAGCCACGCCAGCCTGCTCCAGCGTGAGGAGGACGCCCGCGCGCCCGATCCCGAAGCGCCGCAGGCTGCCCTCGCGGAAGCCGAGGACTACGCCCGGGACGTCGCGATTCGCCACCCGCACATCAACGTCGGGGTCCTGCGACTCCAGCAGCTCGCGGGACGCGGCCTGTCCGGATCCCTCGCCGCGGTGTTCGAGCAGGACCCGGTTCCGTCCCCGATCGGATTCGACCCGGCGATCCAGCTCCTGCACGCGGACGACGCGGCGGCGGCCGTGACGTTCGCGGCACTCCACGAGCTCGCCGGGGTGTACAACGTCGCCTCGACGGGCCAGATCCGCTGGGATGCGGCCATGCGCGTCGCCGGCGATCGCGGCGCGCCCGTGTTCCCCGTCGGTGCCTGGGCGTTCGCCCCGCTGATGGAGCGCCTTCGCTTGCCGCATCTCCCCGACGACATCGTGCCGCTCGCGCGCTTCGGTCAGGCGATCGACACGACCAAGATCGAGCGCGCCGGGTTCCGACCCAAGCACGATCAAACCGACTGCTTCGACGCAATTCGCGCGGGACGCGCCCGCGCGCGCCCCGCCCGAAGCGCGCGATAGAGGACCCCGCCGATGAGCATCGCGACCGCCGACGTCATGACGACCCAGCTGCTCTCGCTCGACCCGGACATGACGCTCCACGAGATGGACATGCTGCTCGTGAAGCGCGGCGTATCCGGTGCGCCGGTCGTGGAGGACGGGCGCCTGGTCGGCGTCGCGTCCCAGAGCGACGTGATTCGAACGCTCTGGGAGGGACAGAACGAGCCGCTCCATCCTCCCGCCTACTACTCGTCCAGCTGTGCGCCGCCGCTCTCGGCGCTCGAGTACATGGCTCGGGACGCGCGCCTCGTCGGCGATGCCCTCGTCCAGTATCGCGTTCGCGACGTCATGACCGCGGACCCGCTCATCGCGCGTCCCGACGAACCGATCCAGTCGGTCGCCGAACGAATGGTGCGCGACCAGATCCATCGCCTGCCCGTGGTGGACCCAGAGACCCGGGAGCTCGTCGGCATCGTCTCGACCCTCGATCTCGCCCAGGCGATCATGCGGTACGGACTCGATGTCCCGCTCTGACGGAGCGGGGCCGGACGCGATCGCAGAACGCGTCGCCGCGTGCGGAGCCGTGATCGCGTCCGAGCCGGTGAAGTGGATCCAGACGCACATCTCGCATGTCTTCGTCGGACCGGAACGCGTCTACAAGCTGCGAAAATCCGTGAAGCAGCCCTTCCTCGACTTCTCGACCCGGGATCGTCGCAACACCGACTGCGAACGCGAGCTGCACCTGAATCGCCGCCTCGCGCCGGACGTCTACCTCGGGATCGCGCCGCTCGGACTCGCCGAGTCCGGCGTCGAGCTCGGCCCCCTCTCCGACTTTGCGAAGGACGCCGCGGCCGAGCACGTGGTCGTGATGCGCCGCCTGCCCGAAGGCCGGGATGCGCTGGCGATGCTCGATCGAGAGGTGCTTCGCCCCGATCAGCTCGAGCGTGCGGCCCGGCGGATCGCCGGCTTCCACGAGGCCCAGAACCTCGGGCGCCCGGCACCCTGGACCGATGCCGAGTGGTTCGCCAGGACTTCGGAGCCTGCGATCGCGTGTGTCGACGAGCTCCGCGCCGCCGGTGGACTCGACGCCGGCCGGCTCGCGATGCTGGACGCCCTGTTGCGAGCGACCCTCGAGCGTCTCCGCCCCGCCTTCGAGGCGCGCCGGGCCGGTGGCTTCGCGGTCGACGGCCACGGCGATCTCCACCTCGACCACGTCTGGTTCGAGGGGGACGAGAGCGATGCGCTCATGATCGATTGCCTCGAGTTCGACGAGGATCTCCGGCGGATCGACACCGCGTCGGAGGTCGCCTTCCTTGCGATGGACCTCGAATACCGCGGTCGCCCCGACCTCGCGAGCGCCTTCCTGTCGGCCTACGCACAGGAGACCGACGACTACGGACTCTTCGGCGTGGTCGACGTGTTCACCGCCTACCGGTCGCTGGTGCGCGCCAAGGTCGCCGGCCTCGCCGCGTCGCAGGCCGGGATCGCGGCGGACCAGCGGCGCGCGGCGCGGGCGAGCCTCGCCGCACACGTCGAGCTCGCCGAACGCTTCCTCGCCCCCCGATCCACAGGCGGACTGATCCTCCTGTGCGGCACCGTGGGGAGCGGTAAGAGCACCGTCGCACGCAACCTCGCCCGGAGCGGACGGGGCATCCAGATCGCCTCGGACCACGTGCGCAAACGAAGGGCTGGCCTGGCGCCGAACGAGCGGGCGAGTGACGCCCCGGATCGAGGGCTCTACACCCCCGAACAACGAGACGACGTCTACCGCGAGATGCTCGATCGCGCGGAAGCGGTCACCCGCAGCGGGCGGACCGCGATCCTCGACGCGAGCTTCGCGCAACGCGCACACCGCGACCTCGCTCGCGAATGGGCCGACGCTCGAGACGTCCCGGCGCAGCTGATCGAGGTCCGCTGCGATGACGCGATTGTGCGCAAGCGACTCGTCGCTCGGGAAGCGGCCGGGGACGATGCATCGGACGCCGGTCCCGGCTTCCTGAAGACCAGCCTCGAACGCTTCGAGCCCCCCGACGAGTGGCCTGAGGACGCGAGAGAAGTCGTCTCGACCGATCGCGACGGGCGCTAGGCGTCGCCCGGCAGGTATTCGGAGAAGAGCTGCCCCGCGACGGGGTCATCGGCGGCGGGCACGTCGTAGTGGGTTCGGATCTCACACGAGCCGTCGTCGCCGAACCGGTAGACCTCGATCGACTTCATCGTGGTGCTCTGGCCGTCCTTCGTGAAGGTGTTGGCCATCACCCAGGCGACCTCGTCGTCGCAGATGAACATCGTCTCCGGATCGACGTAGAACGTGGTCGACGGCTGGAAGAGGTCGAAGGGTTCGACGCAGCAACCCTCGAAGTCGAACTTGGGCGGCGTGCCGACCGGGTCGAGCATCTTGAAGTCGCCGTAACAGACCTTCCGCCAGTTCTCGACCCAGGCATCCTTCGCGCCTGCGTTCCAGAGTTCGACGTAGTTCTTCGCCCAGGTCTCGAGCTCTTCGCGCGTCGGCATGCCGGTCTCCTCGTTGCTGCGCACGGCGGCGCACGCAGGAGAGTCTAGAGAGCTTCGACGCGGGCTGCCGTGCTCTTGTGCCAGGGCGTCCCCGCCAGGGTGTCACAATCCTCGCTCGCCGTGAGCTCGTTGGGGGCGATCCCGCCGAGCACGCCGTCCGCGGCGCCGTGGGCGAGACCCGTCCCATTGGGCAACGAGCAGTGGCCCGCCTGCATCCGGTCCGAGATCTCGACCGAGACCTCCGCCGCACCGCGCTTCGTCGAGAGGCGCGCACGGGCTCCGTCGGCGAGGCCGAGTCGATCTGCGTCCGCCGGGCTGATCGTCAGCGCGCCCTCGGCGCCCTTCTTTCGCCACTCCGGGTTGCGCACGATCGTGTTCGCCGTGAACGAACGCCGCTCACCCGCGGACAGCACCATCGGGAAGTCTGCGTCCGCTGGCATGCGCGTCGCCGTGGCGAGCCCGTCGAGCTCTTCGAAGAGGTCCGGGACGGCGAAGTCGATCTTGCCGTTCTCGGTGCCGATCTTGCCGAGACTGTCGTCCCACTCGTCGACGGCGAACACCACGCCTCGATCGGCTTCGATGATCGCGTCGAAGAGCGCCTCCCCGAGGTTCTCGTTCGGGTCCGTGCCGATCCCCGCGCGCCGGATCGAGTCCGGAATCTTCGTCGCGGCAATCTGCGCGATCGCCCAGAGCGCGGCGCCCTCCTCCCGGCCCTTCGGCAGCTTCGGACCGATCGCGCGATACAGCGCCGCCGGCGCGGTCGCCATGAATTGGGGATCGCTCCCGACGAGCTCGAAAAACTTGTTGCGGAACGTCTCGCGTCCTTCGTCCCAGGCGGCGGCGAGCGCGTCGACGTTCTCCTGCTTCAGCATGCCGAGGGCGTCGGCGAGTCGGGCATGGAGCTCCGGCTCGGAGAACAGGTCGTCCGGCGCGTCCATCAGGGCAGTCCGCAGGTGGAAGTAGTTCTTCGGGAACTCGAAGTTGAAGAACGTGGCCTCCGCCTTTTCGAACTGCGTCGCGACCGGCAGGACGTAGTCCGCGAGCTGCGCCGTCTCAGACATCGCGACATCGATCACGACCACGAACTCGAGTGCCTCGAAGGCCTCGCGCATGCGGCGCGAGTCCGCGAGGGAGTGGACCGGATTCGCGGCCTCGACGAACGCGGCGCGGAGTCGACCCGGATGATCCGTGAGGATCTCGTCCGGGATGCGATTGCAGGCCACCAGGCCGTTGATGATCTTGGTCCCGGTCACCGGCGCCGTCTCGCCCTTGTCGGGGCCCGCCTGCAGGATCTGCTGGAGGGAGCTCACCGGGTACTTGGAGCCCGGCCGTCCGTAGTTCCCGGTCCCGAACGCGATCAGGTAGTGCAGGTACGAGACCAACGTCGAGTTGCGATTCATCTGGACGCCCAGGTCCTCGAACATCGCGACGCCGCCCGTCGCCCGCGCGATCCGGCGCGCGGCCTCGCGCACCTGTGCCTCGGGCACCCCGGCCTCGTCGCAGTAGTCCGCGATCGGCAGCGACTCGAAATGCGGCAACACCTGGTCGAGGTTCTGCGTCGAGGCCTCGACGAAGTCCTTGTCGAGGAGCCCCTCCTGCACGATCACCGCAAACATCGCGGCCAGCAGCCACGCGTCGCCCGCCGGCTTCACCTGCAGATGGATGTCCGCGAGGTCCGCCGTCTCGGTGCGCCGGGGATCGATCACGATCATGCAGCGCTCCGGGTCCTTCGCGAGCTCGCGGAGGGTCACCCGCGCGCGCGGCAGGCTGTGCGAGAACCAGGGGTTCTTGCCGATGAAGACGCCGACCTCGCAGGTCTCGAAGTCCGCGCGACAGAGCGTCCCGACCATCTTGCCGAGCACGAACGCCTCGCCGGTCTTCTCCTGCGCCAGCGCGTTCGACGCGTATTGGATGCCCAGCGCCGCGCGGGTCGAGCGCGCGTAGCCGCCCGGCAGGTGGTTGCCCTGACCGCCGCCCCCGTAGTAGAGGATCTTGTCCCCGCCGTGCTCGTCGCGGATCGCGGCGAGGCGGTCGGCGACCTCGCGAATCGCCGTCTCCCAATCGACTTCCTCGAAGCTGCCGTCCTTGCGACGGCGGAGCGGCTTCGTGATCCGGCCCTCGTCGTTCTGATAGAAGTCGAGGCGCGAGGGCTTTTCGCAGGCGTAGCCCTCGCTCGAGGGGTGCGCCTTGTCGCCGCGGACCTTGATCAGACGGCGGCCGTCTTCCCCTCCGAGCTGGACCTCGAGACCGCAGTTGCATTCACAGAGGATGCAGGCCGTCGGCTTCCACTCCGGCGCGTTGGGTTTCATGACGTCGGGTGAAGCGGCCATCGGGGATCCTCCGGTGCGGGCGATGAGAAGAGGTTGGGCAATCTGGTCCTTTGGAGCAACCATTTTACCGACCCAGGCGCTAGAATCCGAGTCGTGCCCCGAATCTCCTTCGACGAAATCAACTGCTCGGTCGCGCGCAGCCTCGACGCCCTCGGCGACGGCTGGACGCTGATGATCATTCGCGACGCGTTCTTCGGCCTGCGCCGATTCGCGGACTTCGAGCGCAGCCTGGGCATCTCGAAGAACGTACTCGCGGCGCGTCTGCGACACCTCGTCGAGCACGAGATCCTCGAACGCATCGACGAGGGCGTGCACGGCGAGCGCTACGAGTATCGGCTCACGGAGAAGGGAGAGTCGCTTCTCCCCGTCCTGACCGCCTTGCGCGAGTGGGGGGACGCGTGGGTCTTCGGCGAGGGCAACGAGCCCCTCGTGATCCGCGAGCGGGCCACCGGCGAGCCCCCGGCTCCGGTGGCGGTACGCGGCGTCGATGGGCGCGTCCTGTCGCGCCGGGAGCTGCGCGGGGAAGCCGGACCGGGCGCCGACGAACGCACGCGACGGGCGTTTCCGCCGCGCGACGAGGCCAGGCGCTAAGGCGTCGCGCCTTTCGTCCGCACGGCGCACCTTCCGCCGCGGTGATAGGCTGGCGAGATGCCGGATGCCCCCCTCCGCCCGCGTCCGCTCGAAGGCGTGCGCGTCGTCGACTGCACGCGCGTGCTGTCCGGGCCGATCTGCAGCCGCATGCTCTCGGACATGGGGGCCACGGTCGTGAAGATCGAGGCGCCGGAGGCCGACATCCTGCGTTCGACGCCGCCGATCGTGGGGGGCTTCGGCTCGATGTACGCGCAGTACAACGTGGGCAAGAAGAACGTCTCGATCGACTTGAAGCGCGAGGGCGGGCCGGAGCTCCTGGCCGAGCTCGTCGCCGCCGCGGACGTGCTGGTCGAGAACTTCCGTCCCGGCGTGCTCGCCCGCCTCGACCTCGACCCCGCGCTTCTGCGGAAGCGTCAGCCCGCCCTCGTGATCTGCTCGATCACCGGCTGGGGACAGGACGGACCGTGGGCGAACGAGCCGGCGTATGCGCCGATGATCCAGGCGGGGGCGGGCCTGCTCGCCATGAACGCGCGGCTGCGGGGCGGGCGCATGCGCGGCGACACGATGCAGCACGGCGACCTCTACGCGGGCATGATGGCCTGCCAGGGCATCCTCGCAGCGCTCTTCGATCGCGAGCGCACGGGCGAGGGACAGCACATCGATGTGTCGATGGCCGAAGCGCTGCTCTACGTGAACGAACACGCGAGCGCGGAGATCGCCGGCCACGACGGCTCATCCGGCTTCCCGAGCTGGCACTTCGATAGCTACGTGCTCGGGGACGGCGGCGCGGTCCACGTCCTTGGCATGCCCGAGCAGATCTTCCCCCTGCTCGCGCAGGCGCTGCCGATTCCAGGCGCCCTCGATGATCCGCGCTTCGCGTCGGAGAACGCGCGCCGGGACAACCGCGACGCGCTCATCGCGGTGCTCGACGAGGCCCTCGCGCAGGTGCCCGATCATCCTGCGCTCGTGAAACTGCTCGAGCGCTCGCCGGCGGTCGTCGTGCCGGTTCGATCGACGGCGGACCTCGCTGCCAGCGAATGGGCGGACCATCGCGAGCTCGTCACCGAGGCCGGCCCCGGGCTCTTCGTCCCCACGGCCCCCTGGCGCTCGCGCGACACGCCGATCGGCGCCCCCGTCGCTCACATCGCCAAACGCGGGGAGCACAACGCCGCGGTCCTCGGCGATTGGCTGGGGCGCGACGCCGAGGCCGTCGAGGCGCTCGAAGCGGCCGGCGTGCTCGAGTTCTCGGCCGAGGAGCCCCCGACCCTCGACGAAGCGCCGCGCAGCGCGTTCAAGGAAAAGGACGCGTCGTGATCGGCGCGGGAGGAAGACCATGAAGTTCTCGCAGCTCGCCGTCCGGCTCGCGGTCACGCCCTTCGGTGCCGCCCTCGACCGCTGGGCCGTGCGCTTCACCGGCGAGAGTCCCGTGTCCTGGGTCTTCGCGAAGTCCGAGGGCGTCGACTACAACCCACCGATCCTGCTCACCACGCGGGGTCGCGCGACCGGACGCGATCGGACGGTCGTACTCCCGCATTTCCGGGCGGGCCACGTGACCCCGGGCGCGATCGCGATCGTCGGCTCCCGGGGCGGCATGCCGACCGATCCGCACTGGGCCAGGAACCTTCGCGCCCATCCCGAAGCGCGGATCTGGTACGAGCGCCGCGAGATTCCGGTGGACGTTCAGCTCCTCGAAGGCAGCGCCCGCGAGCCGCTCTGGAAGACGATCACCGAACGATCTCCCGTCTACCTTGCCTATCAGACGCGCGCGGCGGAGCACCGGGAGATCCCGGTCTTCGTGCTCGTCGCGAAGGACGGAACCCAGCTGGAGGCCCCCGAGTGAGCACCTTCGACTACATCATGCACGTAGGAATCTGCGTCGCGGATCTCGACCGCGCCGTTCGCTTCTACCGGGACGGGCTCGGCTTCAAGGAGGCAGGCGGACTCGAGATCGCGGGCGAGCCGACGGCCACGATGCTCGAGCTCGGATCCGACATGGAGCTCCACGCGGTCTACCTCGACCGCGACGGGTTCCGCATCGAGCTGCTCCACTACCCGACCCCGGGCACGGTCGGCGAGGCGAAGCCCCGCCCGATGAACCAGCTCGGCCTCACGCACTTCGCGGTCCGCGTCGCGGACCTCGACGAGGCGATCGCGCAGGTCGAGCGCTTCGGTGGTGCCGCGGTCGAGGGCACGCGGATCCAGAACGAGGAGTTCGGCTCTGATCTGCTCTACGTGACGGATCCGGACGGCGTGCGCTTCGAGCTCGTCCAGGTGGCGGTCGATCCGACGCGCTAGCGCCGCGGTCAGCTCTCTCCGGGCGTGTTGAACTTGATCAACCCGCCGCCGTCGAGCACCCAGGTCTGGCCCGTCGTCCAGCGAGACGTCTCCGCCGCGAGGAAGAGCGTCGCCGCCGCCACGTCCTCGGGCTCGCCGAGGCGCTCGAGGGGATAGCCCTTCGCGACCTTCTCGCCGCGTCCGTCCTGCCAGAGCACGCGCGCGAAGTCGGTCTTCACGAGGCCCGGCGCGAGACAGTTCACCCGCACCTGCGGCGCCAGCTCGGCCGCGAGCTGCTTCGTCAGGTGGATCAGCGCCGCCTTCGTGACGTCGTACACACCGAGAATCGGGTTCGTCGCGAGACCGCCGACGCTCGCGATGTTCACGACCGCGCCGCCGTTCTCCTTCATCCAGACGTTCCAGACCCGCTGGGTCCAGAACATCGGGGCCGTCAGGTTCGTCTCGAAGGTCTTGTCCCAACGCCCGCGATCGACCTCGATCGTGCGGCCCGCGTATGGATTCGTCGCGGCGTTGTTCACGAGCACGTCGATCCGCCCGAGCCGATCGAGGGTCGCCCGGATCACGCGTTCCGCGTCGTCGTCCCGCCCGATGTGCCCGGCCTCGTAGTCGACGCCTTCGCCGATCTCCTCGGCCGCCGCCTTGCAGCTCTCCTCGCTGCGCGAGGTGATCATCACCTGGGCGCCCGCCTCCGCGAAGGATCGGGCGATGCTCTTGCCGATGCCGCGCGATCCGCCGGTGACGATCGCGACCTGTCCGTCGAGTCGAATGTCCATGACGAGCCACGGTAGCCGCGGGTCGTGAAGATCGCCGCGCAGCGACCTGACGCGGAGTTCCTGCGTTTCGAATCCGCGCGGGTCGGCCTACCGTCGGTGACGGCGCGGGTGGTCGCGCCGAAGCGGGAGACCCCATGCCCTATCGCGTCGTCCAATGGACCACTGGCAACGTCGGGCGTCGCTCCGTCCGCGCGATCGTTGCCCACCCCGAGCTCGAGCTCGTCGGCTGCTACGCCTGGGGCGAAGACAAGGTCGGCCAGGACGTCGGCACCCTCGCCGGGATCGACCCCCTCGGTGTGACCGCCACGAACGACGTGGACGCGCTCCTCACCCTCGCCCCGGATTGCGTGTCCTACAACCCGCTCTGGCCCGACGTCGACGTGCTTTGCCGCCTGCTCGAGAGCGGGATCCACGTCGCGACCACCGCCGCCTTCATCACCGGCCACGGCCTCGGCGCCGACGCGCGCGCTCGGATCGAGCGCGCCTGCAAGAAGGGCCGCGCCGCGATCTTCGGCTCCGGCATGAATCCCGGCTTCGCCAACCTGCTCGGCCTCGTCTCGGCGGGCATCTGCGACCGCATCGACCGCATCACCGTGACCGAGTCCGTCGATGCGACGGGGTACGCCTCCGCCGAGACGCAACAGAGCGTCGGCTTCGGTCATCCGATCGATCATCCGGGCCTGCATGGGATGGTCGAGAAAGGCACCGCCGTGTTCGGGGACGGCGTCTACATGATGGCCGACGCCCTCGCCGTCGAACTCACGGAGGTTCGTTGCGAGTCCGAGTTCGCGGTCGCGACCGAGGACCATGACCTCGGCTTCATGCGCATCGACGAGGGCTGCGTCGCCGGCGTGAAGGCGAGCTGGCACGGGCGCGTCGGCGATCGCTCGGTGATCGAGCTGCGCGTCCTGTGGAAGATGGGCCAGCACATGGAGCCGGACTGGCCGCTCGAGCACGGCTACCTGGTACGCGTCGAAGGCCAGCCCGAAGTGCGCACGAAGCTCGAGATCCGGCCGCCCCAGGGCTTCGAAGCGAAGAGCTTCGAGGACTTCATGCAGCTCGGGATGATCATCACCGCGATGCCCGCGATCAACGCGATCCCGCACCTGTGTGCGGGCACGTCGCCCGGCATTCGCAGCTACCGAGACCTGCCTCTGCTGACCGGCGCGGGGCTCGTCTCGGCCTAGCGACGCTCAGGCGGGCGCCTTCTCTTTCTCACGCCGCACGTTCTCGAGGAAGGCCGCGACTGCGAGCACGGCGTGCTCGGTCCTCGGCGACTGGAAGATCTCGAATGCGTGTTGCGCGCCGACGAGCTCGCTGTGCAACACCGGCTGCGTGCTCTTCTCGCGGAGCGCGGCCACGAAGGTGTCCGCCTCCTCGGTCATCACCAGGCTGTCATGGGAGCCCTGGATCACGAAGAAGGGTGGCGATTCGGCGTGCACGCGCACGACGGGACAGACCGCGTCCCACAGCTCCGGGTTCTCCTCGGGCGTGCACTTGAAGACCTGGGGACCGATCGCGTCGACCATCTTGCCGAGCGTACGGTCGTCCGCGCGGTCCAGGAAGTCGAAGACGCCATAGAACGGCACGCACGCGTCGAGTCGCGTGTCGACGCGCTCGAAGCCGGGCTGGAAACGCGGGTCGTTCGCCGTGAGGGCCGCCAGCGACGACAGGTGGCCGCCGGCCGAACCGCCCGTGATGCAGACGAAGTCCGGGTCGCCGCCGTAGGCAGCGATGTTCTCGCGGATCCAGGCGATCGACCGCTTCACGTCGACGATGTGGTCGGGCATCGTGCCCTTCGGGCTCAAGCGATAGTTGATCGCGACGCAGACCCACCCGCGCGCGGCCATCTCACGCATCAGGGGACGCCCTTGCTCGCGCTTGTCGCCGATGATCCAGGCGCCGCCGTGCACCTGCAGGAGCACCGGTCGCAGGTCGCCTTCGGTCGCGGCCTTCGGCACGACGAGGTCGAGGCGATTTCGCCCGCCCTGGTCCCCCGGCAGCGACTCGCCGTACTCGACGTCATGGATGCGCTTCACGTCCGCATGCCCGAACTGGAACGGGTTCGGGAATCCGTGGAAGACCGAGACCTTGCGATCGGCAGCGAGCCCGAGCTGCGAGAGCGCGGCGGCGAGCTCCTCGCCAGCGCGCACGCCGCGACCGTGCGCAGCCAGGAGCAACCCCCACGAGACGATCGTGAGACCGAGCCCGACCTGTCCGGCCGGCGCGTCGAGGGCACCCTGCGACACGAACCCGAGGGTCACGAGTCCTTCGAGGACGAGGGTCCAGAGGACCAGCTCGCCCCGCAGCCAGCCGAAGAAGAAGTTTGCGATCAGCAGCTGCCCGGAGAGCCGCACGCGTGCGTACACGTTCAGGCTGAGCAGCAGCCCGAGCACGCTCAGGCCGAGGAAGACGTTCGGAGCGGTCATGATCGAGAGTCCTCGCGGCTGCGCCCGCCCTCCGATCGGGGGCGATGCGGCCTCAGAATAGACTTGATGTGGGGCACTATAACCATCAGGGATTCCTGATGAAATCGGTCCTGCGGGGTTGAACTCAGTAGAGCGCGACGCACCGCACTTCGATCGACCAACGGGGGCGCGTCCCGTCCATCGTGTCCGGATCGAAATAGGCGGTGTGGAAGCTGAACGTGGACGGCTCGCCGGGCTCGTCGCCGTCTCCGGTGGCGCCCTCGGTGCGTGCCAGCGCGCCGCCCGAATCCCACTGCTTGATGAGCAGCGCTTCGTCCCGCGTCAGCGCCGGGAACGTGTACCACGCATGATCCGGTGTCCACTTCGAGAAGTAGTTCTCGCCGATCCGGTCGCTGTAGTGGAGCTCGAAGACCGCGAGGTCCCCGGGTGTCACCGTCTCGGCCGCGCACAGCACGAGCGGATCGGACTCGACCGGCGCGTCGTCGATGTTCCGCCAGACGTTGATGAACGCGAACCGCCCGTCGGCGATCGCGCGCTCTGCCTCCTCGGCGGGCACGAGCGTCGCACCCGGCTCGAGGAGCGGGACGAAGGTGTCGTTCGCGCCGGGCGCCGAGGCGAGCTGGCGGAGGCGCTCCGGTGCGCTCGTGAGCGTGTAGTCGCCGTGCACCACCCGGGCCGGTCCCTGCACTTCCTGTCCGTCCTGGATGCGGTCCCGCGCCTGCTTCCCGGCTGCGGAACGGACGTTGTGGTCGAAGGCGTAGACCGTCGCCGCACCGGTCGCCTCGCCGACCAGGGCCGCACAGTCCGCATAGTAGTCCCGGATCACGGGATCGACGGCCATGAAGTCGAGATCCGGGTCTGCGAGTGGGCGATCGCGCACCTCGAACCCATGCCGCGCGAGGGTCACGTCGCCCGCCTTTCGGCCGTTGATCAGGTCGACGGTCTGCTTGTCGATCACGACCCCGTCGAATCCGGAGTCGCTTCCGTCGAGATTTCGGCGGAGCTTCAGCCGGCCGTTCCGGTAGAGCGAGCTGGGCGTCGAACCATCGAGGTAGTTGAGCGTGGCGGCGGTCATCGGGAAGTCTCTCCTGCGGGCACCGAAGCCTAGTTCAGCCGCGCCCGAGCGGCCGCGAGACGCCGGCTGAGCGACCGCGACACGCCTCCCGGGCGCCGCTCGCCTATGCCAGAATCGTCTGTCCCCACCCGACCGCGGAGACCCGGATGAGCGACGACATCGCCAGTGCGAACCCCCTCGACCATACGTCCGACGACGAAGCCCTGCGGGCCCCCTTTCGTGACTGGCTCGCCGAAAAATGGCCCGACGTGGCCGACCTGGACGTCGGCGCGTTCGAAGTCCCGAAGTCCGGCTATTCCGCGAAGACCGTCTTCGTCCCGCTCTCGTACACCCGCGACGGCGAGCGCGTCGACGACAAGGTCTGCTTGCGGATCGAGAGCCCCGAGCCCGCGATCTACCCGCAGCAGGCGCCGGGCCTCGACGTGGAGATCGAGATCCAGTTCCGCTCGATGGAGCTGCTCGACGCCACTGGCAAGGTCCCGCTCGCGAAGCCGATCGGCTACGAGCCCGACCCGGCCGTCCTCGGCCAGCCCTTCTTCGTCATGGAGTTCGCGGGCGGCGATGTGATGACCGAGGACCCGGCCTACACGCAGGCCGGATTCTTCTTCGAAGCGACCCCCGACGTGCGTCGGCAGATCTATCGCCGGGCGATGCAGCAGATGGTCGACTTCCACACCGTCGACTGGCAGGACGCCGGCTTCGACTGGCTCGTCGCGCCCGGCGTCGAGCCCTCGGTCGAGCGCCAGATCGACGTCTGGGAGAGCTACGGCCGACGCGAGCTCGGCGATCGCGTGCACGAAGACTTCGAGATCGGCGTGGAGTGGCTGCGCAAGAACCTGCCGACCGATCTCGAGCCGGCGCTCTCCTGGGGAGACTCGCGACCGGGCAACATCATCTTCCGAGACAACGAGGTCCTCGCGATCACGGACTTCGAGAACATCGCCGTCGCGCCCAAGGAGATCGACGTCGGGTGGTGGATGCTCTTCGACCGTACGATGCACGAAGCGATCGGGAACGAGCGGCCGGACGGCGAGCCCACGCGACAGCAAGCGCGCGACCTCTATGCCGAGCTCGCGGGCGAGCCTTCGCTCGACACGTTCTACTACGAGGTGCTCGGCGGCATGCGCTACTCGGCGATCGTCGTCCGCGTGATGAACCGCATGGTCGCGCGCGGACAGCTCCCCGAAGACCAGACGATCTGGCGAAACAACCCCGCCGCGACCGCTCTCGCCCAGCTGCTCGACAAGGGCGGACTGCGCTAGGCGATCAGTCGGGCAGCGCGTACGCCACGAGCGCGTCTCCCGGCTTCGTGCCGAGGAGCATGTGCCCGCCCGCCGCGATCACGACGTACTGCTTGCCGTCCTTGCGCAGGCGGTAGGTCATCGGCGTCGCCTGGGCGCTCGCGGGTAGGCGGGCCTTCCACAGTTGTTCGCCGGTGTCGGTCGCGAAGGCGCGTACATAGGCGTCGGTCGTGGCGCCGATGAAGGTCACGCCGCTGGCGGTCGAGATGGGGCCACCGAGGTTCGGCACGCCGATGTCGCCGAGGAACCACCAGACGGGCCACGGGGCGAGGTCACGGGTGTTGCCGAGGGGCACCTCCCAGCGCACGTCCCCCGTCGCCAGGTCGACGCCCACGAGCGTCCCCCACGGAGGCGGATTGCACGGCGCGCCGAGCATCGGAGAGAGCAGCGGGTAACGCTCCAGGGCATAAGGCGTCCCGCCCTGGGGCTCGAAGCCGAACGCGGGCTCTTCGCCGCCGTTGGCTTCGACCATCGCGTCGTAGTCCGCGCGCGGCACCATCCGGATGTACGTCGCGATTCGTTGCGTGTTCACGACGAGCATTCCACGGCCGTGGTCGACGGTGAGCGCACCCCAGTTGAGGCCACCCACCATGCCCGGATACTGGATCGTGCCCTGGGTCGACGGCGGCGTGAAGATGCCCTCTGCGCGCGCGCTCTCGATGATCTCGCGACAGGCGGACTTCTCCCAGGGCGTGAAGCCAAAGGCGTCCTCGGGTCGCAGCTCGGACGGATGCAGCGGCGGCGGCTTCACCGGGAAGGGCTGGGTCGGTGACAAGTTCGCCTCGCCGGGGACCGCCCGCCCGGGCACGCGTCGTTCTTCGACGGGCAACAGCGGCTCGCCCGTCATCCGGTCGAGAAAGAAGAGATGGCCCATCTTCGTCGCGGCGATCACCCCCGGCCGCGACCCCTCTTCCGAAGGAAAGTCGAAGAGCACGGCCTGCGATCCGATGTCGTAGTCCCAGACGTCGTGGTGGACGGTCTGGTAGCTCCATACGACCTCGCCGGAGTCGCCATCGAGCGCGACGATCGAGCTCGAGTAGTAGTCGAGGCCGTCGCGGTGGCCGCCGAAGTAGTCGGGGCTCGTATTCCCTGTCGGTACGAAGACGAGATTGCGATCGGGATCCGCGGAGAGCGCGGTCCAGGCGTTCGAAGTGCCGCGGCGGTACTCGCCCTGCTCGGTCGTCGCTTCGCCCGGCACGAGGGCATTCCACGCCCAGAGACGCTTGCCCGTGCGCGCGGAGTAGGCCCTCACGACCCCGCTCGGCGCATCGACGCGCCGGTTGTCGAGCACCATCGAGCCCGTCACGAGACGGTCCCCGAGCACGACCGGAGGGGAGGTCACGCCGTACTCTCCGGGCTGCACGTCGCCGATGCCCTCGGTGAGGTCGACGGTCCCGCCGTCTCCGAAGCCCGGGCAGAGCTCACCGGTCTTCGCGTCGAGCGCGATCATCCGCGCGTCGATCGTGCCCGTGAAAATGCGCGTGGCGCAGAAGTCGTCGGGTGCGGCGCGCGAGTCCGTCCAGGCGCTCACTCCGCGACAATTGATGAGATAGAGGCCCGTCAGGTCGACGCCCGGGTCGTAGCTCCAGCGCTCGGCGCCGGTCTCGGCGTCGACCGAGATCACGCGGTTGAAGGGCGTGCAGATGTAGAGCGCATCGCCGACCAGGATCGGCGTGTTCTGGAAGGTGGTCGCCGCGAAGGCCTGACCGTGGGCGCCGCCGCCTTCCTGCAGATCTTCCTCGGTGATGACGTCGCCGGTGTTGAACGTCCAGGCGACCTCGAGGTCCCCGACGTTCTCCGGCGTGATCTGGTCCGCGAGCGAATGGCGCGCACCGCCGGTGTCGTTCCCGTAGTGATCCCAGCCAGCGGTGATGCCGCTGTCCGGAGGCGCGGTGGCGTTCCGGTCGTCGCAGCCCGCCACGGCAATGGCCAACACGAGGAGCGGAAGGAGCGGGAGGAAGAGAGAGTTTGAGCGGGGCATCGAGACGTTCCTGTCGTTCGCGCACGCGGGGTCTGCGCGCGGGCTGCGCAGTCTAGGCCGAACCGGGGTCTGCGCGCGGGCTGCGCAGTCTAGGCCGAACCGGGCGCGGCGCGCGAGCGCTACGCCGACGGGTCGTCGAGGGGCGAGCGCTGCCCGAGCGGGTCGAAGAGCACCCGCTGTGCGTAGAGCGTGTCGAGATGCTCGTGCACCTCGGCGATCCGCCCGTCACGGATCGTGAACACGAACACGTAGTGATTCTCGTAGGGCGCACCGCCCACCGTGCGCGCCGTCATCGTCATCGCGACGAAGACGTGCTCGCTCGAGGCGGCCCGCGCCGTCTGCCGGATGTCGAGCGAGCCTTCCTCGTAGAGCCCGACCCCGCCGGACATCACCTCGAGCACCGCGTCGCGCCCCACGAAGGGCCCCGGCATGGGCGAGCTGGCCGGCGTGTGCCAGACCGCGTCCTCCGCGAACAGAGTGGCAATCTCCGGATCGCCGCTCGCGACCATGTCGAAGTAGCGGTCGATGAGCGCCAGGAGGGCTTCGCCACCGTCTTCGCCGGATCGGGATTCGGACATGGGAGTACGATAGCCTCCCGGCCCCACTCGCCGGCCCTTCCCCACTAGAGAGAATCCGCTTGCTCCGCGCTCCCCTCCTTCATTTCCTGCTGCTCGGCGGCCTGCTCTACGCGTTCCAGTCGATCGGCTCGAGCACTCCCGACGAGACGCCGGTCGTCGAAGTCCGTCGCAGCGCGATCGCGGAGCGGCTCGAGGCCTACGCCCAACAGATGGGCCGCGCCCCGAGCGACGTCGAGGCCCGGTCGATCGAGAAGCAGGTGGTGGACGAGGCGCTCTGGCTCCAGCAGGCCTTCGCGATCGGGCTGCACGAGGTCGACTCGGTCGTGCGCCAACGCCTGCTCCTCAACATGCGCTTCCTCGAGGGCGAGTCCGACACGCCCGAAGAGGAGCTGATCGCCCGCGCGATCGAGCTCGGCATGGACCGCAGCGACACCGTCGTGCAGCGCCGCCTGGTCGACCGCGTGCAAGCGATCCTTCGTGCTGGCGTACGCGCCCAGCCGCCGGAAGAAGCCACGCTCGTGGCCCACTACGACGAGACGGCGGAGCAGTGGCGCGAGCCGCCGCTCCTCGACCTCTCACACGTCTACCTCTCCCGCGATCGGCGGGGTGACGCGACCCGCGCGGACGCCGACGCCCTGCTCGCCCAGGTGCGCGAGGCCGGTCTCGACGTCGACGCCGCCATCGCCGAGGGCGATCCCTTCCTCGCAGGCCATCGGCTGCGCGGCGCCAGTCCGAATCGCATCGTCGCGCGCCTCGGCCCGGTGTTCGCCGAGGGCGTCGCGGACGCCGTGCCAGGCAGCTGGCTCGGCCCGATCGAATCGGCCTTCGGTCAGCACCTCGTCTGGGTGCACGACCGCAAGGAGAGCCGGGTCCCGCCCCTCGAGGAGATCCGCAACCGCGTGCTCGAAGACTGGATCGAGATCGAGTCGCGGCGGGTGCTACGTGAGCACGTCGATCGTCGTCGCACGCAGGTCGAGGTGCGGATCGTCGAGGACACCGGCGCCGTGAGTCGAGCGCCCGCGGCGGGGTAAGCGCCCGCAGCTGGATGAGCGTCCGCAGCTGGATGAGCGCCCGCGGCCGATGGACAGCCTGCTAGTCCCCCGCGACGTGCACGACGATCGTGCGCGTGCCCGGCTCGTAACGGTGCTCCCAGAGATAGACCCCCTGCCAGGTGCCGAGCGCCAGGCGACCTTCGGCGACCGGGATCGAGAGCGACGTCGCCGTCAGCGCCGACTTCACGTGCGCGGGCATGTCGTCCGGCCCTTCGAGCGTATGTGTGAAGAGCGCGTCGCCCTCGGGCACCAGCCGCGTGAGCCAACTTTCCAGGTCGCGCTGGGCCGAGGGGTCAGCGTTCTCCTGGATCACGAGGCTCGCGGACGTGTGCTGCACGAAGAGCGTGCAGAGTCCGTCGCCGATGCCGGCCCGCGCGACGCTGCCCTCGACCTGGTCGGTGAACTCGAAGAGTCCCTGGCCGTCCGGTCGTACGCGGATACGATCGATCATCCTGGGGACCGGCTCAGTCGCCCGACTCGTTGGCTTCGGCGTCCGCCGGACGCGCGACGCCGCGTCTCGCCCCCGCCCGCATCGCGCGCAGCGGTTCGAGGTCCGAGACCAGGAAGGGACGCGTCAGACCGTTCTCCCCGTCGATCGCCACGTGGTGGCCCAGGACGGCGACGCCCGTCGGCTGCTGGCTCGGCGCGTCGGCGATCGTGCCGCGGGCGCCGGTGTACTCGTGGTTGGAGTTGATCACGCGGACGCGGTCACCACGTCGGAACGTCGAGCTCATCGGGGATCCTCGCTCCGCCGACCGGGGGGTGGAATCGGCGCGGGTCCGAGAGTGTTGCAGATCTCGCCGCGGGTCGCGAAGCGCGCGGCGCAAGCCGACTCGCCTCAGCGCGCCGCGACCTCGGCGACGAGGGGCGAAGGCGTCCCGACACTCGTCATCCACAGCTGGTGGACGGCACGCGTCGCCGCGACGTGGAGTGTGCGTCGCGACGCGGGCGTGTCGGGATAGTTCGTGGAGTCGACGTCGAGCACGATCACGTAGTCGAACTCGAGCCCCTTCACTTGCGTCACCTCGGTGACCTCGATGCCCGCCTTGAAGGGGAACTCGCCGTCGCGGATCCGTCGCAGCCGCGGCAGCTCCGCGCGCGCGAGTCCTTCGTAGTAGAGATCGCTGGCCCGGGCACTCGGCGTGAGGATCGCGACCGACGCCAGGGGTTCCGCGGACATCAGATCCCGCAGCACGTCGGACAGGAAGGCCACGCAGGCGCCGCGGTCGGTCATGCGAAAGAGCTCGACCGGCGGACCGGTCCGCGTCGTGACGATCTCTTCGTCTTCCTGCAGGTCGCCGAGCAGCGAGGTCGCGAACTGCATCACCTGCTCCGACGACCGGTAGCTCACCCGGAGCGTCTCGATCTCGGCGCCGTCGAGCCCGAGCTCCTTGAAGAAGCCGGTCCAGGACGTGAAGCCCGAGTGCTCCATCAGGTGCTGTTGGGTGTCGCCCGCGAGGGTGATGCTCGACTCGCGCTCGAGACAATCGAGCAGGACGCGCACCTCGAGCGGCGCGAAGTCCTGCACTTCGTCGATCGCGACGTGCCGGAACCGGAGCGGACGTTTGTTCCGCGTTTGGAGCGGCCCCACGCGTCGCTGCCACGCCCGCAGCAGGAGCGCATCGTCTTCGGGATCGAGCGCCGCGTCCACGTCGTCGTCCCCGGCCAGGAAAGAGTTCAAAGCATCGAGTCGGCGGCGGTTCCAGGTGACGAAACGGTCGAGGTCCCGGTCCGAGAACGTGCCGGGCGCCTGCTCGGCGAAGACGTCCCCGAGCAGTCGGCGCTGGGTCAGCAGGCTCGCCCAGTCGTCGTAGGCCTGGTCCATCGTCTCCGCGCCTGACACCCGCGCGACCTGTCGATCGAGGGCCACGTCGAGGGCGGAATGCAGCTTGATGCGCTGGACGATCGCGGGCGTGTCGTCGCGCTGCCCACCCGGAAACCGGGGAAAGTGGCGCCGGCGCTCCTCGAGCACCCAATCGCGATAGGTCAGGATCCGCACGCCCTCGAGGCCGAGCGACGGCAGGACGTGGGCGACGTAGCGCGCGAGCGCCCGGGAGAACACGACGACCAGGGTGTCCGGGCCGTCGATGCGCGCGTTCGCGTAGGCGAGATACGCGATGCGGTGGAGTGCGACGGTCGTCTTGCCGGAGCCGGCGCTGCCGCGGATCACGAGGTAGCCGGCGGCGGGACGCGTGATCAGGTCGAACTGGGTCGGGTCGATCAGGCTCGTGATCTCGGGCAGGTGCTTGTCGGCACGCAGCGCTTCGCCGAGGCGCCCCTCGCCCATCCGCCGCGCGAGTCCTTCGTCCGGGTTCGCGTCGGCGTCGTAGCGGAGCGCGGCGGCCTCGCCGCCTGCCAGCTTCGGCGCGCCCGTCGCGTTGCGACGCCAGCCGGTCGCCTCGCTCGCGTCGAGAGTGAAGTCGCCCTCCGGCGCCTGGACGCGCTCGAGCACGCCGGCCCTGATCCGGACCATCCGCCGCGCGATCACCGACCCCGAACGCTCGCGCCCGGAGATCTCCTCGTCGAACTCTTCGCCCTGGCGGTAGCTGTAGAAGATCTTGCTGATCGGCGCGTCGCGCCAATCGACGATCCGCATGCCCTTCTCGAGGCATGTCGTGTGGCCGAGGAAGACCTCGCGCCTTCGCCCCTCTTCTTCGAGGCGAAGGTGCGCGAAATACGGTGAGGACGCGTCGACCTGGACCGCCTGACCCGCGCGCCGCAGCTGGTTCAGGATCGCCGATTGATTGTGGTACTGCTCGGTCAGCGCGGAGAGGTCCTTGTTCTCGTCCCCCGAGAGCAGGCGCTCGCGAATCCGCTCGAGTTCGCGAACGATCGGTGCCTCGCTGGCGGTCTTCGCGGGAGGGAGATCGGCGAGCTTGCGCGCGACGCCGTCGAGAGCCTCGAGCTCTTCGACTACGACGTCGTCCGGCCGATCGTCCATCGCTGCCTCACCCCTCCGCCCCCGCTCGCGTGGCCTCGCCGTTGGCGTCAGGGGGTCTCTCTTTATACGCGGTTTTCCGGGGCCTGCCTAGACTGATCGCGCGACCGCGGATCCGGCGCGCTGCATCGAAGCGGCGGGCCCGTGGTCAGTCGACCTCCAGCTCGCGCACGTCGGGCAGAGGGCGCCCGAAGGAGATGGGCAGCTCGATCTCGTCGTCGCGCTCGTGTCCCACCCAGCTCGCGCCGATCCCGGCGGTCTCGATCGCCTGGCGTGCGGCCCCGTACGCTTCGAAGCTGTCGGTCCACACGTGGAATCGGACGAAGTCCCGCCCGGGCTGAAGGCCCGCCAGCCAACGCCGCCAACGGCGGTCCGCGTCGAGCGAGACCGGCTCGATGCCACGGTCGGCGCCGGGCCAGTCGAGCTCGACCCGCGCGGGCTCGTCGGTCAGCAGGTGCCAGCGAAATCCGTTCTGTCCGACGGAACGCTTCCGGAGGTAGAGCGCCGCGGATTCGAGCTCGTCCGCCCGAACCGCTCGCTTCCCCTTGAACGAATCGTCGAGGAGCCGGCCCAACGCACGTGCACCGATCTCGACGAGTGTCTTGCGGTCGACCGGAAAGACGCGCCCGTAGCGGACCAGCACCCATGTCTCGCGACCGCGTTCGATGTGCGGATTCGGAAGCCGCGCGACGCGCTCCGGCGGGACGCTGCGGATGGCTTCGACCTGGGCACGGCGATCCTCGAGGGCGCGACTCGCGTCGGCATTGTCGTCGCGCAGCCGCGCAAGGGCCTCGGCTTTCGCGGCCCGCTCGGCGGGGTCCGGCGGTAGGCGCGGAGTGAATTCCGCGACGACTTCGAGCACTTCGTCGGCGATCGCGATCGCCTCCGCGTCAGCGGGAATGCCCCGCTCGGCCAGCGCGGCCCAGTGTGCCTCCAGGGCCGCGCGCATCTCCGGCATCTCCTCTACGTAGGTTCGTTCCTCGGCCAGGCGCGCCGCTTCGAGACCGAGCACGCGTTCGAGCGCGCCCCCGAGCTCGATCTGGGTCAGCGCGAGGACGATCACGAGGATGCCGACCACGTTCGACAGCGTGTCGACCAGCGGATCGAGGTTGTCCGGCAGCGCGCGCCTCATTCCGCGGCCTCCGCCCGCAGCAGGAGCCGCCAGTCGAGCTCCCCGCCCGCCGGCACCGGCAACCGCGCCACGCGCAGCCCCGCCTCGCGCGCCACCGCCACCATGTCCCGCTCGGTCGAGAGGCCATCGGGCCGCACCAACAGAACGAGCAGCGCTCCGGGCTCGCTGCGCGCGCGGCGCAGATACCGGGCGAGGTCGCCCGTGAGCGCGATCTCCCGTCGGGCGACGAAGTGCCGGAAGTCGTCGCGGGCGCGGATCGCCGTGATGCCCTCCGCATCACACTCGATGAAGAAGGGCTGCCAGCGCGCCGAGAGACCGGTCGGGTCGATCAGGATCGGCAACGCCGCTCGCCGCGACGCCAGGATCTCGAGCGCGACCTCGACCTCCCCGAGCTCGTCGGCGAGGCGGATCGCCTCGGCGCGCGCTTCGTCGAGGGCCGCCGCGATCGCCGCGTCGCGATTCCCTCGTCGGACCGCGTCCGCGATCTCCTCGAACGATCCCCCCGACGCGAGCCCCGCACGTTCGAGCGCCCGGTCGACCTCGTCCCAGCGGTCGAGCGCCCGTTCGAGCAACGCGCGTTCGCCCTCGAAGTCCGCCCGCGCCCGCGCGAGGGCCGCCGCGCGCTGATGGTCCTCGGCCTGGGACGCCTGGGTCGTGTCGACCGCTGCCAGCGCGATCACTGCGAGCAGCACCACGAGCGCGCCGATCGTGCACGCGAGCACGCTCATGAACGGAAAGAGCGCCGAAGGCAGCCCGGCCCGCCGCGCCACGACCTAGCCTCCTCCGCCGCCGGGGCGCGCTTCCCCGAGATGATCCGCCAATCGTCGAGCGAGCTCGGCGATTGCGGCGTCGCCGCCCGACGCGCGCTCGCGCAGGCGCGGCACGAGCCACTCTGCGCAGTAGTCGTCGACCGCGCCCACGAGTCCCTCTTCGAGGCGCTGGACGGCGCTGGCGGGGAACATGATCACCACGCTCAGCACGAGGGCGAGCAGGGTCGTGTCGAAGGCGACGCCGAGTCCGCCGGTCACGGACCCGATCGAGGACTTGAGTCCCTCGAGACTCGCGGCCGCGTCGAGGCTCTCGGAGAACCCGCCGACGGCTGCGCCGAGACCGATCACCGTGCCGATGAAGCCGAGGGTCGGCACCGCCCACACGAATACCCGTACGAGCGCATAGCTCGCGTCGACCCGCCCTTCGTCGGCCGCGCTCTCGGCCGCGAGGAAATCCACCACGGCGTCCACCCGCGGCCGCACCTCGAACTGGCGCAGCGCGCGCTCGAGCCGCGCGACGAGGAAGCTGTCCGCCGACGCCCCCGCGCGATCGGCGAGCTCGCGACGCAACCGGCCCGCGCGCTCCGCGTCGATCCCGGCGTGCGACTCCACCGCGAACAGGTCCGTATCGAGGGCACGGGCCTCGCGGCGCAGTCGCTGCCAACGCGCGCCGATCAGGAGGAGCGCCCAGGAGGACACGGCGGTGATGACGACGGGAACGAGGCCCCGCTCCAGGAAGAGCTCCCCGATCCGCCCGCTCGGCAGAGCGGAGAGGACGACGTAGAAGAGCGCTGTGAAGCCGAGCGCACCGACGGCGGGGGGCCAGTCTGCGCCCTCGCCCGGCGCACGCCGCGCATTGGGACGACCGGACCGCGCCTCGCCCGCGGCGTCGGCGACGAGGCAGGATCGTCCGCACGCCGTACAACGCAGCACTCCCGGCTCGTCCGCGGCTTCGAGGGCGTCCTCGTCGCAATGCGGACACGGCTTGTGCATGCTGGCTCCCCTCCCCCTCGAGACGCAGCGAGCCCCCGGGCTCGGACCCGGACAAGACTAGGCGCTAGCCTGCCGCCATGCCTGCCCTGACCCCCGATCGGCGTGCCCAGCTCGCGCGTGTCCTGGCCCGCCCGGTGTCGTCGAGCGACGGCGAGCTCCTCGCGGGCGCCCGTCAGCTACGCGCGGCGCTCGAAGTTCGGCGCGGACGCGATGACACGACGAACGAGGACGCGACGCGACTCGCCGAGGAGATCGCGAGCCTCGACGATGCGATCGCACGGCTCGAGGCCTCGGTGAGCGCGGCCCCGCACCGCGCCGATCGCCTTCCCGTGCTCGGCGCCCTGGCCGGCGTCGTCCTCACTGTTGCGGTCCTCGCCGCACAACCCTGGAACGGCGGGCCCGAGACGTCTGACGAGCGGCGGCCGACCTTCCTCAGGCGCACGGGCCGCCTCGTGATCGACGGCCCGCAGCCCGGTGCTGTGCTCCGAGTGCTCGATGCGGATCGATCGACGGTGCTCGTCGAACGCCCGGCCGAAGGGGCCGACGTCGAGCTGCGCCGGGGACGCTATGCCCTCGAGGTCCGGCGCGAGGGATGCCCGGATGCCTGGACACGTTCGGCCTGGTTCGAGGTCGGCGCGACGCTCCACTTCGAGCCCGCCCTGTGTACCGGTGAGGGACGGTTGATCGTCCGATCGAACGTCGACGGCGGCACCCTCTCGATCGACGGAGTGGAAGTCGGGTCGACGGACGAGGCTCCGCGTCCGCTCGCGGTCGGCGAATACGACGTCGAGGTCTCGAAGCCCGGCTACCAGACCCACGTGGGGCGCCTCCGCATCCTCGCGGACGAAACCCTGGAGCTGCGTGCCGATCTCGTGCCCGAGCGCGATTCGGCCTCCGTGGCGAGACGTCTGGATCTTTCCTTCGAGGCCGCGGCCCTCACGCCACCCGAGGTGTCGGAGCCCACGCCCTTCGATCTGGGCGCGCTCGCCGCCTCGATCGCCCCCGGGCGATCACCCGAAGGCGGGACCCGGTTGCTCCAGCGCGATGGACTCGGACGTTTGCCCGACGGCGGATCGACCGCCTGGCACGACCGGGTGTCCAGGGAGTTTCGTAGCCGCTTCGACAGCGACGACTCCGGCGGGATCGACCGCGTCGAAGAGAGTGAATCGATCTCCTGCGCCTATTGGCGGGAGACTGAAGCGAGCTTCGACCGCGGCGGTCTCGGACTCTCGATGGCGCGCTACTACGGCTTCGACGGCAGCGAGTGGCATCCCGGCGCCCTGGGCTTCGATCGCGACGTGCGCGGCGCCGCCTACGCGCGGATGCGGGAGTGCGGACTGCAGGCCTGACCCCGGCCTTGCGACGCGGGTCGGAGACGCGTCGAACCCGATAGGGAAAAACCCCGAGTCGATGCTCGACTTTGTCGTAAACCCTCGGCATTCCTACCGGAATTTTGCTCGTTTCCCCTGATACCCTGAAATCCCGGGGCGAGTACCTTGATTATCCCGATTCGATGGTTTTTAAGCGATCCGTAGGTCGGATCATTCAAGGGGGGAAATCATGGTCAGTATCGTGGTTGCGGACGATCACAAGATCGTTCGAGAGGGGCTCATTCGTTTACTGGAGGCCCGGGAGGACTTCACCGTGATCGGTGAGGCCGCCAATGGAGAAGAAGCCGTTCAGCTCGTGATGGAGAAGCGGCCGGACATCGTCCTGATGGACATCAACATGCCGAAGCTGTCGGGCATCGACGCCACGCGTCAGCTCGGCAAGGCTGGTTGCCAGTCGAAGATCCTGGTTCTGTCGATGCACGAGAGTCGTGCCTACGTCGAAGAGGTGCTCCGCGCGGGCGCCTCCGGATACGTCGTCAAGAACTCGGCCTCGAAGGATGTGCACAACGCCATCGACGCGGTGCGGGCGGGTGCTTCGTACCTGTCGCCGGCGATCACCCAGCAGGTGGTCGACGCGATCGCCCGGCCGGGCGACGCGGGACCGTCCGGCGTCTCGATGCTCACGGAGCGCGAGCGCGAGGTGCTCAAGCTGATCGCCGAAGGACTCTCCAGCAAGGAGATCGCTTCGGACCTCGGCGTCTCCCTCAAGACGATCGATTCCCATCGATCGAACCTGATGGAGAAGCTCGACATCCACAAGGTGTCGGGTCTCGTGCGATTCGCGATTCGCGCAGGGCTCGTCGAGCCCTGATCCACCGCTTCGCATCCGGCGTCGCGCTCACGCATCGAGCGAGGAGGCCGGTCGAACGAGGAGCCCGTCCCTGGCGTGTCCATGGGCGGGCTCCCGCGCGTCGGGGACCCGACTAACGCAGCGGTCGCAGGTCGACGCGGCGGTTGTAGAGCTTGTCCTGCGGGCTCGACTCGACGACTCGCAACGGCTCGCTCGCCCCGAAGCCCCGCGCCACGAGTCGCCCTTCGTCGATCGAGTGGGTCTCGACCAGATAGTCCCGCGCCTTCTGGGCCCGGGCCTGGGAGAGCGGCCGGTTCACGGCCTCGTCTCCGTCCTGGTCCGTGTGCCCGCCGAGCACGAACCGCATGTCCGCATAGGCGTCCGCGCCGAGGGCGGCGGCGAGCTCGTCGAGGTTCTCCCGCGCCTCGTCGGTCAACTGGGCGCTGTTCTTCGGGAAGTTGATCTCGAAGTTGAGACGCGGCGCGCGCCGGATGGCGACGGCCTGCGCGGGCCCGTCGTCGAGGGCGCGCAGCGCGGCCAGGGCCTCGCCGATCACCTCCGCGTCGATGTTCTCCTTGGACAGGTACATCTGTCCAGAGACGGTCTCGATCCGTCCGGAGCCCTCCGGCGGCGTCAGCTGCTGGTAGAGACGCGCGTTGACCGCGTCCGCATCCAGCGGCTCCTCGGCCGTCGCCAGGCTCCCGACGAGCAGGAGCGCGGCGGCCGCGATGCCGGCCATCGCCTTCAGGAAAGATTGGCTTCGCATCTATGGGCCCCCATCATGCGCCCAGACCATGCCCCACCCGATCTCGCGCGGCGAGCGCAAGTCGCGGAGGGGCTTTCGACGGTCAGTGCCGAGGGGCCCCGATCGGTTCCGAGACGGCTCGATCTGATCCCTGCACGGCAGGAATGTAGGCGCGCCCCCTCAGATGGGCGGGGCAGGTCGCTCGAGCACCTCTTCGCCGTGGACGAGTCGGTCCACGTGGTGCCCCTTGAGCTCGCGCTTCTCGAGGAGGGCTTCGGCGAGCTCCTCGACGGTGTTCCAGACGGGCTCGAGCAGGCGCTCGGCCTCCTCGCAGTACTCGGTGTAGAACTGCTCCGGGGGGCGCTCGAGGCCGATCAGCTTGGCGATCCGGGCCAGCTCTTCACGCCCGCGGCGGGCGGCGCCCAGCCAGCGGGTCCAGAGCAGCTCGCTCTCGACGTCGACGGAGTCGAAGCGGCCGCGTCGAAGCGCGATCCGCTCGGCGGCGATTCCCGCGTACGCGAAGACGCCGTGGGAATCGATCAGCTTCTCAGGGACCACGCCGACCTGCTCACCACGGCGACGTCCCGCCGGCGGCCGGCAGTCGATCGGGAGCGGCATGCCGGAGAACGTGACGACCTCCCCTTCTCCGGCCTCGGCGTCGATGATCGCGTGCTTCAGCACGTTGGGTCCGTAGAGGACCTCACAGACCGTTGCGCGGCCGGCTTCCCGGTAGGCCACGCGCGCCAGAGCATTCGTCGACATCCATTCCCCTTGATTCACTGGAGCCACGTTCCCCATCGGACGATCATCCTCGCAGCTGAACGCCTATCTGAGCGACAAAGCCGAACGATTCCGCGGACTCGTGGCCTTTGCTGCCGCGAAAGAGCGAGCGCGTGGGGCGTGTGGCACCCTGCCCGGTGATCGGTCGACTGGGGAGACGACATGCGGGGCGACGCGCGACTCGAGGATCTCGGCGGCGGGATCTACGCCTGGTTGCAGCCCGACGGATCCTGGGGCCTCTCGAACGCCGGCCTCGTCTCGGACGCCGATGCCTCGCTCCTGGTGGACACGCTCTACGACCTGCCGCTGACCCAGCGCATGCTCGACGCGATGTCCGACGCGACGCCCGCGGCCCGCAAGATCGACACCCTGGTCAACACCCACTCGAACGGCGACCACACCTACGGCAACCAGCTCGTCGGCGACGCGCGCATCATCACGTCGACCGCGACCGCCGAGGAATGGGACGAGGTCACGCCCGAGATCATGGCCCAGATGCTGGCCGCTTCGGATCAGCTCGGAGCGACCGGCGAATTCATCCGGCGCGCGTTCGGGCCCTTCCAGTTTGCAGGCCTCAAACCGACGCCGCCGACCGAGACCTTCGACGGCCAGCTCGACCTGCGCGTCGGTGACCTCGACGTCGAGCTGATCGAGGTCGGCCCGGCACATACCGCCGGCGACGTGATCATCCACGTCCCGTCGACCCGGACGATCTTCACCGGCGACATCCTCTTCATCGACGGCACCCCCATCATGTGGGAAGGACCCGTGGCGAACTGGATCGCGGCCTGTGAGAAGATCGCCGAGCTCGATCCCGAAGTCGTGGTCCCGGGCCACGGCCCGCTGACTGACACGCGGGGCGCCCTCGCCGTCCGGGATTATCTGGCCTACGTGCGCGACGAAGCCCGCAAGCGCTTCGACGCGGGCCTGACCATTCGCGACGCGGCCCACGACATCGCCCTCGGCGACTATTCCGCCTGGCTCGACTCCGAACGCATCGCCGTGAACGTGGCGACGCTCTATCGCGAGTTCGGGTACGACGGACCGCCGCTCGGGCCGATGGAGGTCTTCGAGCTGATGGCGGAGCTCGCGCGCTAGGTCGATGGCAGCAAGCACCTCCGACGACCGCCCGGACTGCCTGCACTGCGTCCACTACTTCGTGACGTGGGAAGCGGAGCGTCCACGGGGCTGTCATGCGTACGAGTTCAAGAGCACCGAGCTGCCCTCGGACGTGGTCTTCTCCTCGTCCGGCGAACGGTGTCAACTCTTCGAGCGGAAACCGGACTCGAAGCCGAAGCCGCGATTGCTGCGCTAGGCGCGGACCCGATGTTGCGCCGCGATCCGCTGCGCCGGGGTCGCGCTGCCCCAGGCTAGGTTGGGCGTCCATCCGGAGGAAACGTCGTGAGCCCGACCCGCGCGTCCGCGTTGGACGAAGTCGCCGAGGGCGTCTGGCTCGCCAGCGAACCGGTCTCGATCGTCGGTATGCCGCTCTCGGTCAACATGACGGTGCTCCGGCTCGACTCCGACGCGCTGGTCGTGCACTCGCCGATCGAGGCGACGCCTGCCCTCGTCGAAGAGGTCGCGGCGCTCGGACGCGTCCGCCATCTCTACGCGCCCAACACGTTCCACCATCGGCGCCTCGCGGAATGGCAGGCCGCGTACCCCGACGCGACCCTCCACGCCCCGCGTGGCCTCTTCGGCAAGCGAGACGACCTGCGGATCGATCGCCTCTTCGACGCGCCGCCGCCAGGCGAATGGGCGAACCAGCTCGACGAAGTCGAGATCGCCGGCTTTCGCCTCGAAGAGGCCGTGCTTTTCCACCGCCCGAGCGGCACCCTGGTCGTGACCGACCTCTTCCACAACGTCGGTCGCCCGAGCTCACGCTGGGCTCGGATCTACACACGATTGATGGGCTTCTACGATCGCGTCGCGCTGTCCCGGGTGATCCGCTCGACGGCGTTCACCGACGAGGCCGCCGCGCGCGAAGCGGTCTCGCACATCGCCGCGTGGCCGGTCGAGCGCATCGTCGTCGGGCACGGGGCACCGATCGTGGAGGGCGCGAGAGAGGCCTTCGACGGAGCGGTCGCCTGGCTCCTCGACGAAGGCTGAGCCTGGATTCAGGGTTCGCCCGATGGCGCGCGTTCGGCCAGCACGCGTTCGGCGATCGCGTCCTCGTCGGTCTCGCCCGTGTCGTCCTGGATCTCGCGGGCGCGTGCCAGCAATCGGCCGAGCTCGGGGCCCGGTTCGATGCCTCGTCGCATGAGAGTCGCCGCGCGCACGACGTCCGTCGTCGGGCCGTGCTCGACGAAGGCCTCCCGGGCCCGAGTGAGGAAGAGATCGCCCTCGTCGAAGCGTCCGGCCAGCGCCTCCGGCGTCGTGCGCCCGAGATGATCCGCGCGGGCGACGCGTTCGAGGTCGACGGGCGTCATGCCGCCGGCCGCGAGCTTGCGCGCGAGCCGTCGGTAGCCCTTCGCCTTGGCGCCGCCCCCGACGAAGAGCGCCGGCGCGAGATGGTGATGCACGAGCACGTCGATCGCGTCGATGCGGCGCCCGCCCAGGCGCAGCGACCCGAGCCACTCGCGCGCGATCTCTGCGCTCAATCGATCGTGTCCGGGGGAGCGCACGCGTTCGTCCTCACCGATCACCGTGGTGTCCGGCTTGCCGACGTCGTGACACAGCGCGCTCCACAGCAGGATCGCCTGGTCTTCCGGATCGAGCGCGAGGTCTCGCGCGAGAGACGCCGCGCGGTCGACGACCATCCCGGTGTGGACGAACACGTCGCCCTCCGGATGCCACTCGGGATCCTGCGGCACGTCCCGGAGCGCCGCGATCGGCGGGAACACGTCGAGCTGCCCCAACCGATCGAGCCACTCGATCGCCCGCCACGGTGCGGGCAGCGTGAGCAGGATCCGCTCGAGCTCCTGGGCGAGGCGCTCCGGAGGAAGCGCCGTGAGATCGAGGGCACGGCAGAGCGTAGTGAGCGCGTCGTCGGGCGTGGCTTCGAGCAGTGCCGCGAGTCGCGCGACGCGCAGCACGCGGAGCGGATCTTCGCCGAAGGTCGCGTCGTCGGCCGCGCGAAGGCGTCGGTCCGCGAGGTCGCGCTGCCCGCCGAACGGATCGAGCACCTCGCCTTCGAGCGGGTCGAAGCCCATCGCGTTGACGGTGAGATCCCGGGCCCGCGCCGCCCGCGCGAAGGCCGACGCGAGGTCGTCGCTCCGATCGGACCCGCCGCGCGGGAGCCCGATGTCCAGCCCTTCGCGTGTGTGCCGCCAGACCGGGAATTGCCGACCGACCGGTGGCGTGAAGCCGTGCGGTGCCACGATCGATTCCACGGCGGACGTGTCGAGGCCGAACACCTCGAGGTCGAGATCCTTCGAAGGTGCACCGCGCAGGGCGTCCCGCACCCAGCCACCGACCACGAGCAGCCGGCCTCCCGCGTCGGCGATCGATTGCGCGAGCTCGCGCGCGATCACCGGGACGGGTGCTTCGATCCGGGTCATCCGCCGCTTCGAGCGGGCGCGCCGCCGGCCGACCGCACCCTCAAACTTCCTCGTCCTCGTCGAGCTCCTTGAGGCAGATCGGGTGCGGAGAGAAGTCCGGCCCGCCCTCCCAGCCCGGGATCTGCGCGGCCTGTGACAGCCAGGACTGCGCGATCGACTCGTCGACGGCGACGTCGTTGTTGTCGAAGCTCTCGGTGATCGACTCCCACAGGTCACGCCCGCCGTTCTCCCACCATTCGGGCGCCGGGTTCTCGAAGTCGATCGCGAGCTTGATCATCTTGTTCATGTCGTTCCCTTCCGCCGGGCGGCCTTCGCGCGCCGGCGGGGCTTCCATCGATAGGTCTCGAGGTCGACGCGACCGCGCGAGTCGAAATCGACACCCTCGGATTCGAGCAGCGCGCGCTGGAGGTCGGCGAAGGCGCGCTCGCCGCGGGCGCTGATCTCGCCGCGGGCGTTGATGACGCGATGCCACGGGACATCCTCGTCTCCATTGAGCGCGTTCAACGCGTAGCCCACCTGCCGCGCCGCGCGAGGCATCCCCGCGAGCGCGGCGATCTCTCCGTAGGTCGACACGCAACCCGCAGGAATCCGGCGCACCACGCGGTAGACCGGCGCCCAGCCGCCTACGCCAATCACGCCGCGAGCCCCGAGTGCCGCAGCAGCGCATCCGGCGATGGCGCGCGTCCGCGGAAGGCCTGGAACACCTCCATCGGCGGTGCCCCGCCCCCGAGTGCCAGCACGGTCTCGCGGAATCGTCGCCCCGTCTCGGCAACGGTCGCCGCGTCGTCGAGGCCCGCCTCCTCGAAGGCCGCGAAGGCATCGGCGGAGAGCACCTCGGCCCACTTGTAGCTGTAGTACCCGGCCGCGTATCCACCCGCGAAGATATGACCGAAGCTGCAGAGGAAGCGGTCCTCGGGCAGCGGCGGCAGCACCGTCGTCTTCGCGGCGACCGCGCGCTGTACGTCGAAGACGGTCGTGTCGCTGGCGGCGAGGTCCTCGCGGTGGAGCGCCAGATCCATGGTCGCGAAGTAGAGCTGGCGGAGCATCGCGCTCCCGGCCCGGAACGTGCGCGCTGCATCGATCTTCTCGAAGAGCTCGACGGGGAGCGGCTCCCCGGTCTCCACGTGCGAAGAGAGTTCGAGCAGGGTCTCGCGGTGGTAGCACCAGTTCTCCATGAACTGACTCGGCAGCTCGACGGCGTCCCACTCGATGTTCCGAATGCCCGACGCGAGGCCGTAGTCGACGCGCGTGAGCATGTGTTGCAAACCGTGCCCGAACTCGTGGAAGAGCGTGAGCACCTCGTCGAAGGACATCAGCGAGGGCCGGTCTCCAACCGGCGGCGTCTGGTTGCAGACGAGATAGGCGACCGGCTGCCGGGCCGCCGTCGCGCCGAGCCGAGTGCGGCCGAGGCACTCGTCCATCCATGCGCCCCCTCGCTTGTCGCCCGGGCGGCTGAACGGATCCAGGTAGAACGCCGCGAGCGGCGCCCCCGCCTCGTCCTTCACCCGGAAGAAGCGCACGTCGGGATGCCACGTCGGCGCATCGCCGTCCGCGGCCTCGATCGTCACGCCGAAGAGTCGCTGCGCGAGAGCGAAGAGCCCGTCGAGCACCCGCGGCATCGGGAAATAGGGCCGCAGCGCTTCTTCCGAATAGTCGAATCGCTCCTCGCGCAGGCGCTCGGAGTAGAAGCCGGCGTCCCAGAGCGCGAGGTCCCCGTCGAGGCCCCGGTCGTTCGCGAAGGCCTGGAGTGTCGACAGGTCCGACCGCGCGGCATCGATCGACGCGGTCCGCAGATCCTCGAGCAGCCGATCGACCTCGGCCACGTCCGGGGCCATCTTGCCATCGACCGAGAGCGCGGCGTAGCTCTCGAAGCCGAGGAGCCGCGCCATCTCGTGTCGGAGCGCGAGGATGCGATCGATCAGCGGCGTGTTGTCGAGCTCCCCGCTCCCCGCGCGGGTGACGTAGGCGCGATAGAGCTGCTCGCGCAGGTCGCGACGCTCGCCGTGTTCCAGGAACGGAATCAGCACCGGCGCGTCGAGCGTGATCCGCCACGGCCCCGCTTCCGCGGTCGCGCCGTCCTCGCCCGCTTCCGCGGCGCTCTGGGCGGCGAGCTCGCGAAGGCTGTCCGGTGTCCCGGCCATGTCCGCGGGATCCCGGAGCACCAGCGCGAACGCCTTCGTCGCGTCGAGGACGTGATTGCTGAAGCGCGTCGCGAGCTCGGCCAGCTCCGCCTGGATCTCGTTGAAGCGCTCGCGCTCCGCGTCGCCGAGGCCGACGCCGGCGTGGCGCGCCTCGCGCAGGAGGCTCTCGACGATGCGCTGCTGCGCGGGATCGAGCGCAGCGAACGCGTCGCCGGCGCGGAGGGCCTCGAGCCCCTCGAAGATCGGACGGCTCTGGGCGAGGCGAAGACCGAAGCCGATCACCTCGGCCTGGACCTCGGCGTGCGCGTCCCGCAGGGCGTCGCTGTTCTGCACGCCCATCAGGTGGCCGACCAGCCCCCAGCCGAAGCCGAGTCGATCGGACATGCCTTCGAGTCGCTCGACGAGTCCCGACCAGGTCGGTTCGACCGACGCTTCGAGCGCCTCGAGCTCCTCGGCGAGCTCTTCGAGCAGAGATCGGATCCCGGGCACCACGTGCGCCGCTTCGATCTCGTCGAAGCGCGGGAGCGCTCCGGCGGCGTGCAGCGGGTTCGCGGCAGCCGCTCCTTCCCTCTCCGATCCGGACACCTCGTCCTCCCCCTCTGGACTCGAGTCGTGCGCGATCGCTCGCGCCGCGCCAACGTAGCCCAGGGGTCCTCGAGATCCTCGACCGGAGTCGTGGACTAGGGGTGACCCAGGTCTTCGACCTCGACGGGTCGGCCGCGATCGTCCCAAGCCGCGAAGTTGCGCCGGCGCGGTCGAGGGGAGCGCGGCGTAGGCTCGGCGATCGGTTCGTCACCGAGGGTCGCGAAGGCCGGGCGTACGTCGCCGCGCGCGAGCCGGAAGAGCTCGAAGGCGGTCCAGGCGACACAGGCCATGCCTAGCAGGGGGATCATCGCGACTCCGGATACGGGGCCCGACATCGGGCTCCGGTCCTTCGTGGCGACGCCCCCCGTGTTCTCGCAGGAATCTTGAACGAATGCGCTCGGAACGGAGGGAAGTGCGCTTGCGCTGCCTGTCTCCGAGCCGCCGCGACCGGTCGCCTGCGTCTCGGCTGCCGATGCGGCCCGACGGGATCAGTCCGCTGCCTTCCTTCCGAAGACGAGCGAAGACACGACCGCCACGAGCGTGTTCACGGCGCAGCCAACGACGCCGACGTGGACGCCGGCCAGCCGCGTGACGTCGCTGAACGTGAGCACGACCGAGAACGTGGTCCCGGCCACGATGCCGGCGAGAACCCCGCCCGTGGTGAGGCGCTTCCAGTGGAGCGCGATCAGGAACGCCGGCACGCACTGGATCAGGAGCTCCATCTTCAGCTCGATCAGCCGCCACAGCGTGAGCTCCCGCGCGAGCGCGAAGGGGATCGTCGCGAGCAGGACGCCGGCGGCGAGACGTTTGCCCAGCAGAGTCGCGCCGTGGTCGCTCCCCTCGCGACCGAGCAGATCCCGGGACAGGAGCGAACCCAGCGACAGGAGGCACGAGTCCGCCGTGGACATGATCGCCGAGAGCGCGCCGAGGAAGACGACCAGCGCGGCCGCCGTCGCCATCCCGCCCGCCGCGCCCCACTCCGCGAGCAACATGGGCACCACGCCGTCCGTGTCGACGGCGCTCTCGATGTCGAAGCGGGCGATCGCGGCGACCCCGATCAGGGTGACGACCAGCGTCGTCGCCAATGGCATGAAGGTCATGCCCGCGAAGGAGCGCCGGAGCGCCTGCCCGCTCTCCGCTGCGAACACGCGCTGGATTGCCTGGGGATAGAGCACGCTCGCCAGGCCCATCAGCGCGATCGAGCTGAACCAGTTCGCGTTCACGACGGCGGAGGGCGTCGCCACCTTCTCCGGCGCCTTCGCCGCGACCGCGAGGGTGATGGCCTCGAGCCCCCCGGACTCGGAGAGGAGCCAGACGAGGAGCGCGCTCAAGCCGACGAGCATGGCGATGCCCTGTGCCGCGTCCGTCCAGGCCACGGCACGCATCCCGCCGAGGGTCTCGTAGAAGAGAATCACGAGGGCGAGGCCGATCACGCCGGCCGGATAGGGCACGATCCCGCCGGTCACGACACTGGCGACGTCTCCCATCGCCTTCAACTGCGCCAGCAGGAAGTTCGCGAGGGCGAGGGTCATCAGGATCGCGACGGCCCAGCGAAGCATCCGTGCCCAGGGCCCGTCGAAGCGCAGGCGCAGGTAGTCACCGGGGGTCACGAACTGGTGGCGCACCGCGAGGGGGCGGAGCTTCGGGACGAGCGCGTGGAACGCGACGATGATCGACATCATGAAGCCCGTCGCCATCACGAAGCTGTAGCCGTCGCGGTAGGCGCGCCCGGGATAGCCGAGCAGCGAGTTGCCGCTGTAGGCGGTCGCGTACAGCGTCAAGAAGAGGACGAACGCGCCGAGGGAGCGTCCGGCCAGGAAGTGATCGGCGGGCGAGTGATCCTGCTTCGCGCGCCGCGCAGCCTCCGCCACCCCGATCAGGGCGAGCAGGTACGCGAGGAGCGCGGCGACCCCGAGCATCCCGAAGTTCATCGTGCGCCGTCCTCGTCGTCCGGGTCGAGGTCATCCGGGACGTCGGTCGCGAGCCACGCGACCGCGTTCAGACACGCGATCGCGAAATAACAGAGGACGGACACGGCCACCCAGTCGGGCAGGCCGAGCCAGAGCCCCGGCTCCTCGCCCGCGGTGCGATACCAGGGCACCGACAGGGCGTAGAGCACGACGATCAGTGCCAGGCAGATCGTACGGCGCGTCAACAGGTTCCCCTTTTCGAGCGGCTGCGGAGATTCAGAACTCCTCCTCCCCGCCATCGAGCTCGAAGAGCGCGCCCTGCTCGGCCTTCTGCTCCGGCTCGAGACAGCGCGGGTCGTCGTGCCGCGGATCGTTCACGTAGCGCGTCACGGGCCGCCGATCGAGGGTACCCGGAGCCGCCGGTCGCAGCAGCGCGATGAGCGCGTCCTTCTCCGCTGCCGGATCGATCCATCGCGCGTAGTCGGTCGGGTCGAGGACGACGGGCATGCGGTGGTGCACGCCCTTCATGTCGGCATTGGCCTCGGTGGTGATCACGGTGCAGGACTCGATCGATTCCCCGCCCTCCCCCGTCCAGGATTCGAAGAGCCCCGCGAAGCCGAGGAGCGCGGTTCGCGTCGGGGTGAAGTGGAAAGGCTTGTGGTCGCGGCTCTTCGGCGTCCACTCGTAGAACCCGTCCGCGGCGACGAGGCATCGCCTTCGCTTGAAGGCGGCACGGAACGACGGCTTCTCCGCGACCGTCTCGGCGCGCGCGTTGAACGTGCGATTGCCGATGCCCGGATCCTTCGCCCAGGACGGAACCAGTCCCCAGCGCTTCCAGGCGAACTCGGCTTCGCCCCCGTCTTTCCGCTCCGGGACCAACGTCAGGACGTCCCGCGACGGCGAGACGTTGAAGCGCGGGCGGAGCGCGCTTCCGTCGAGCTCGCACGCTCCTTCTCCCGCGGCGAGCAGCGCCATCGCCTCCGCGAAGTAGGCGGCGATCTCGTCGCCCGATCGCGTGAGCGTCATGCGGCCACACATCTCGACACCCCCGGCCCGTCGATGGGACGCTGCTATTTTAGCCGAGCCGAGGGGGGCGAGACGTGACGGAATCGGGGGACGGGTCGGGACGCGTGCAGGCCGAGGGCGATGCCGAGCGCGATCAGCGCTTCGCCGCGTTCCTGCCGCGGGGCATCCTGGGCGGCACGTTGATGGGACTCGCAAACCTGGTGCCCGGCATCAGCGGCGGCACGATGCTCCTGGCCGCCGGGGTCTACCCGGTCTTCATCGAATCCATCGCCGACGTGACCCGGGGCCGGATCTCGCGCTGGCCCCTGCTCGTGCTGGGCACGATCGGCGGCGCGGCGGTGCTCGCGATCGGACTGCTGGCCGGGCCGACCCGGGATCTCGTCGTCGAGCAGCGCGCCCTCATGTACAGCTTCTTCATCGGCCTCACCCTCGGCGGCCTGCCGCTCGTATGGCGACTCGCGCGTCCCGCGACGCCGGGGGTCTGGGCCGGAGCGGCCGGGGCCTTCGCCCTGATGGTCGTGATGGCGTTCGAGGCGGGCAGCGGCGACGCGTCCGCCGGGAGCACGACGCTGCTCGTCGTGTCGGGGCTGGCGGGGGCGTCCGCGATGATCCTGCCCGGCATCTCCGGCGGCTATCTGCTGCTCCTGCTCGGGCAATACGTCCCGATCCTGTCCGCGATCCACGACGTGAAGGAGGGACTGATCGGCGCCGGCGGGCTCGACCTCGGACTCGTGCTAGGCGCGATGCGCGTCGTGATTCCGGTCGGGATCGGCGTCCTGATCGGCATCGTCGGGGTGAGCAACGCCCTGCGCTGGCTGCTCGATCGCTTCGAGAAGCCGACCCTCGGCGCGCTCCTGGGGCTCCTCCTCGGCGCCGTGATCGGGCTATACCCCTTTCAGGAAGCGGTGCCGCCGCAGCCAGGATTCAGCCACCGCGGCATCGTCGTCCCCGTCGAGGCGCTCGTCGACGTGCCGCGGGAGGACTGGCCCCTCGAGCGCTATGCGCCGGACGCGTCGGACCTGGGCTTCTCGGGCGCAGCGATCGCGGGCGGACTCTTCCTCACCCTCGCCATCGCGTGGGTCGGACGCGACCCGAACGACTGAGCCCTCTCGCTGCACGGACGGAACCGGATTTCCACGATCGCGGAAGTCGAGTTCCGCTCTTCGCACGGAGCGCGCGACCTCGACACCCGCAGCTTCGCGGCAACCGGGCTCGGAAACGACCGGGATCGTTCGTTCGCCTGCGCGCGACGAGTCTCGCCTTCGCTCGTGCGCACGATTCTTGCTCTCTCTCGGTGGCGGGACCGAGGAGAGACGAACATGCCGACGAGCGCGATGGGGCTGCTCTGCTTCGTGATGGGGCTGCTGATGGCGTTCGCCGTACTCACGCCCTTGCTCGAAGGCGCCGCGCGCTGATCACTTCCTGCGCGGCGGTCGACCCCCGCCGCGCGTCTTCGGCGCGCCGCCCTTGCGGCCGGCTGGCCGCGTCGGTCGACGAGTCTCGGCCTTCTTGCGCGCGCCCTTCCTGGCCGGACCGCGTGCGCCGCTCGGCTTTCGCGCGCCCTTCTTCTTGGCAGACCGACCCCGGGTCGCGCTCGCCTTGCGCGGTCCAGCGGGCGAGGTGCGACGCTTCGCGGCGGTCTTTCCTCGCGGACCCGAGCTCGTGCGCGGGCCGCGCGGCGGGCGCTCGCCCGATCGCCCTCGCGCAGGCGTCGCGGGACCATTGCGCGGACCTCGCGGCGGCGCAGCGGTTCCTCGCGCTGCGTTCGGCGACGACTTCGCCCCACGCGGCGCGCTGGGCGGACTCTTGGCTCCGCGCGGCGCGCTGGGCGGCCCTTTGGCCCCCCGCGGTCCTCGGGGCGGTGAAGCCGATGCAGACTTCGGACCGCGCGTCTTCGGTACGCCGCGGCCCCGCCGAGCGCCGGACTGGCGCGGGGCGGCCGCGAGGTCTTCGCGATGGGAGCCGGTTCGCGCCGGCGCCTGGACGGGCTCGCCTGCGCGCAGACGCCGCACGTGCTCGAGCAGCGCGCGCCTCTCCTCCGACCGCAGCGGACGCGCCTCGCCGACTGCGAGACGACCGATCCGGAGCGGTCCCATCCGCACGCGCACGAGGCGACGAACGGGGAAGCCCAGCACGAGCAGGCTGCGACGGATCTGGCGCTTCTTGCCCTCGACCAGCGTGAGCGAGAGCGAAGACGTGTGCGAGTCGGCGTCGTAGGAGACGTCGCTCACCTTCACCGCGGACGTTCGTCCCTCGTCGAGGGTGACCCCACGCTCGAGCCGCCCGATCGCCTTGGCGTCGAGCTTGCCCTTCACGTTGACGCGGTACTCGCGCTCGTTGCCGAGCGACGGATGTAGCATCGCGTGGGCGAGGTCTCCGTCGTTCGTCAGGAGCAGCAGCCCCGAGGTCTCGAGGTCGAGGCGACCGACCGGAAACACACGACCGACGGAACGCGGGAGCAGCGCCATCACCGTGCGCCGACCCTCGTCGTCGCGCACGGTCGTGATGACTCCGCGCGGCTTGTTCACGATCCAGTAGGCAGGGCGCTCACGCGCGAGCTTCTCGCCGTCGACGCGGATCTCGTCGACGAAGGGATCGGCGCGGCTCCCGAGCTTCGCGACGCGCCCGTTCACGGTCACCCGCTCTTCGACGAGGAACTGCTCGACGTCCCGGCGCGAGCCGAACCCGGCAGCGGCCAGAAGCTTCTGCAGACGCTGGGCCCCCCCGGCTTTGGGGACCGGCTTGCTCGCGGGCGGCGTGGGCTTCGGAGCCGATTCGGCGGGCTCCGGCGCCGCGGCGCGAACAGGCTTCTTCGCGCGGGCCTTGCGGGGCTTCCGCGCGTGACGAGGAGACGATCCGTGAGGCATGGCGGCTAGACGCGCGAGGCGTCGTCCTCCTCGCTCTCGTCCGCGATCGAAGTCTCGGCCTCTTCGACCGTCTCTTCCGCGACGTCCGCGGCCGACGCATCCGGAGCGTCGTCTGCGGCGGCCTCGACGAGTTCGGTGTCGGCGTCCTCGCTCGCGGTCGCCGCCGCCTCGCCGCCGCTCTCGTCCGCTTCCGCGACGTCGCCTTCCCCGGGCGCAGCGTCCTCTGCGGTCTGCTCGAGCAATCCCTGCTCCCGGGCGAGCTCGTCGAGCTCGCGCAGCGTCGGCAGGTCCTTCAGGCGCTCGAGGCCGAAGACCTCGAGGAAGCGGCGGGTGGTGCCGTAGAGCATCGGGCGACCGGGCACCTCTCGCTGGCCCGCGATGCGGATCAGATGGCGCTCGAGCAGGCTCTTGACCGTTGCACCCGCGTCGACCCCGCGGACGTCTTCGATCTCGGCGCGGGTGACGGGCTGGCGGTAGGCGATGATCGCAAGGGTCTCGAGCGCGGCCTGGGAGAGGCGAAGCGCCCGCTCCTTCTGGAGCTTCTGCAGGTAGCCGGAGAACTCGGCGCGGGTCCGGATCTGGTAGCCGCCGGCGACCTCCCAGATCTCGAAGGAACGGTCCTGCTCGACGTACTCGGTGTTCAGCTCGTTGACGAGGTCCTTCGCCTGCCCGGCGTTGCAGTACGGAATCATCTCCGCGATCCGCGCGGCCGAGATCGGCTCGGGGGACGACAGGATCAGCGCCTCGACGATGCGTCGCTTCTCGCTGGCTTCCATTCGACTCATGGCGATTCGGGCTCCTCGACTCGAGCCACGGCGGCTCGTGTTTCCGTGTGCGCGCGCACGCAGGCGCTCTACATGTTCTCCGTGATGCGCTCGCGCCACTCCGGGGACTCGCTCTCGATCTGGGCGCGCCGCACGCGGATCGCTCCCTCCGGCGTGCCGCGATCGTAGAGACCCTGGTAGATCCGAAGCGCGGAGAGTCGGGCGAGCTCCAGCACCGCGAGGAAGGTCGCGACGAGCACGGGGCGCGTCGGCACACCGCCGGCCTCTCCGGGCATCTCGAAGATGCGCATGAACTCGACCGTCTCGTTCTCCTCGAGCAGGTCCATCACGACGAGCATTCGATCGCGGACCGTCACGCTCTCGGTCTCGACCTCGTGCTTGAAGCTGCCGCCCTTGGCGTTGTCGAGTACGTCCTTGAATGCGGCGACCAGCTCGAAGAGACCGACCTCGATCTCGCGCTCGCTCTCGGGTGTCTTCTCGGGGCCGGGTCCGACGACGCTCCAGACGTCGCGGTTCAGCAACCGGCGGTGGGACAGCGTCTCCGCCGCCTCCTTGAAGCGCTGGTACTCGAGCAGGCGCTGCACGAGCTCGCTGCGCGGATCGAGCCCTTCTTCCTCCTCCTGTTCCTCGGAAGGAAGCAGCATGCGGCTCTTGATGAGCGCGAGGGTCGCGGCCATGACCAGGTACTCGGCGGCGACGTCGAGGTTGAGCTCCTGCATGAGCTCGATCGTCTCGAGGTACTGCTCGGCGATGCGCTGGATGGGAATGTCAGTGATGTCGACTTCGTTCTGCCGGATCAAGTGGAGCAGCAGATCGAGGGGCCCCTCGAAGACCGCGAGCTTGACCGCGTAACCGTCGAGACCGTCGGTGCGATCGTCCGGGTCCGCGCCGAGGGACTCCAGTACGCTGCCCTCGACCGCACCGAGCGGCGCGGCCGTGCCTTCTCCATCGAACGGGGCGTCACTTGCGCTCATGGGTACGAACCGTCCTACGAGACTGCCTGGGGGGCGGAGGTAAGAGATGGGGCGGATCGGGGGCACGCCCTGAGGAATTCCCCACGACGCGAGAGTCGAGACCGTCGCGACCTCGGCGGGGCGCTGTGCGCGTGGCCTCCCGGCCGGAAGCCCGGCGAGAACACAGCCCGACCCGCAGACACCTCTCCGCGTCGGCCATCCGTTCTCAGTCGGAGGCGCGCGCCGACCCCCCGTCGACGTCGCCGGAAGTATCCGCGATCGCCTTCCGAGCTGCCACTTTTCGTCGCGATTTCCGGTGCTTGGGCGCCGGACGGCGCTTCGCCGAGCGCCGCGCCAGCTCCTCGGCGAGGGCCAGCGCTTCCTCGCGATTCGCGATCTCGCCATCGAGGAAGCCCGCACGGATCCGGGCCAGGGCCTTCCCGACGTCCCGCCCTTCGAGCCCCACTTCGAGCAGGTCGCCCCCGGCGACCGGCGGTCGCCGTCGACGATCCTCGGCACCCCACCGCAGGATGCGCCGCCGAACCGGCACGTCCGCGCACGCATAGAGCGCCTGTACCGTTTCCTCCGGCAGCGCAGCGAGCGCCGCGTCGACCGCGCCGCGTCCGCGCGCTCGAGCGAGCGCGCGCAGGGTCCGCTCCCCGGTCCGCCCGAAATCCGCAATCCGCTTCGCGGCCTCGCCCCGCACCGCGAATCGCTCGAGCGTCCGCCGTCGCATCGCGGCCGGCAGCGGCGCGAGCCAGATCGCGAGGCCCGCCTGCCAGCTTCGCCAGCGCGGCACCGGCCAGTCCGGCGCTTCGATCGCCTTCGACAACCGCCGAAGCGGCACACCCCGGTCCTTCTCGAGCTGCAGCCCCGGCTCGAGCGCGCCGAGCACGTGCCAATCCGCGAGAGAGCGCACGATCTTGCCCGCGTGGGTGCCGTGCCGCGCGTCGTCGAAGGCGAGCTCCAGCTCCCGCCGGAAGCGCTCGCCGCTCACGGCACCGAAGGCCCCGTCGCGCAACGCGCTCCGGAGGGCGCCCCGGGACCCGCGCTCGAGCCGGAAGCCCAGCCGCGCCCCGAAGCGCGCCGCGCGCCAGGCTCGGGTCGGGTCGTCGTGAAAGCTCCGGGGGTGGAGGATCCGCAGCCGCTTCTTCGCCAGGTCCTCGAGTCCGCCTTCGAGATCGATGACCGGCCGGGCGCGCCCCGGCGAGCCGGTGTCGAGGGCGACGTGGAGCGCGTTGATCGAGAAGTCCCGCCGCCGCGCGTCCTGCTCGAGGGTCCCGTAGACGACGTCCGGGAGCGCCCCCGGACTCGCGTAGGTCTCGTGGCGCAGGGTCGCGAGGTCGAGGCTCGCCGCGTCCGACTCGATGCGCACGGTGCCGAAGCGGTCGTGTGCCACGGCGCGGAGCCCGACGCCGTCGCGTCCCTCGCAGACCGCGTCCGCGAGGGCCTGCGCGTCGCTCCCGACCCGGAGATCGACGTCGTCGAGAGGCCGCCCGAGCAACAGGTCGCGGACCGGCCCGCCCACGAGATGAACCTCGACGTCGCTGGCGATCGCCTTCGACACGACGCGCTCGAGCAGCACGGCCGTCGCCTCCGGAATCGCCGCCGCGACGTCGTCGAAGGAGAGCGCTGCCTTCGCCTTCATCGCTTCTCGCCGGCCCCGCGCGGATGCCGCGACTCGACCGTCTCGCGCAGGCGGGCGCGGCTCACCTGGGTGTATATCTCGGTCGTCGAGAGGTCCGCGTGACCGAGCATCGACTGGATCGCGCGCAGGTCCGCGCCGCCTTCGAGCAGGTCAGTCGCGAATCCGTGCCGCAAGACGTGGGGCGACACGCGGTCCGCGGCGAGTCCCGCCTTTTTCGCGTGTCCGCGCAGACGCGAGAAGAAGTTCTGGCGGGTCATCGACGTGCCTCGGCGCGTCAAGAACGTCGCGTGATCGCGGTCCGGGTAATCTCCGAGCAGCACCGGCCGCGCCTGTTCGAGATAGTCGTCGAGGGCGACCCCCGCGACGTCACCCATCGGCACCACGCGTTCCTTGCGCCCCTTCCCGACGACGCGCAACAGCTGACCTCGCCGATCGATCGCATCGAGGGGCAGCTGCACCAGCTCGGTCACCCGCAAGCCCGCCCCGTACAGGACCTCGAGCATCGCGACGTCCCGCAGCGCGAGCGGGTCCTCCCCCCGCGCCGCCTCGATCAACGCCGCGGTCTCCTCGGGCTTCAGGATCTTCGGCAGCTTGCGGGTCTGCTTCGGCGCGTGCAGGGCCTCGATCGGATCCGCGCCGATCAGGCCCTTCTCCTCGGCGAAGCGCATCAGGCGCCGGACCGAGACGAAGATCCGAGCGCGTGTGCTCGCCGCCATCGATCGCTCGTCGAGGAAGCTTGCGAGGGTGATCAAGTCGTGACGCGTGACCCGCTCGACGCGCTCGATGCCCCGGTCGGCGAGGTGCGCACGGAGATGCCGCAGGTCACTCGCGTAGGCCTCGACGGTTCGCGGGGAGAGCCCTTCCTCGACCGCCAGCCGCGTGAGGAACGCGTCGCAGAGGGACTCGAGCGGTGTCGGGCCGCCCGGTGTCGACGCCGCGCTAGTCACGCCCGGCTCCTTCGAGCCCGCCGCTCACCGCTTCGAGCAACGCCTCGCGAAGTCGTTCCAATGCCCCGGAATCCTTGATCTTTTTCGCGTTTCCGTCCTTCAGATAGAAGGCGTCCGTGACCTGGTCCTTGATGGTCGCCGCCTTCGAGATGTAGATCTCGAAGCCCTGCTCCCCGATCGTGCGAGTCACGTCGTAGAGCAGACCGAGACGGTCGTCCGCGATCACGTCGACCAGCGTGTAGAACTCGCTCTCGGTGTTCGAGATCAGCACGCGCGGGTCCTTGCGCGACGGCGGGCGGGTGAGGCCCACGGGCCGACGTCGGCGGCGAACGAGCTCGCCGACTTCGACCGAGCCGACCAACACGCTCTCGAGCTGCTCTTCGACCTCGTCCCAGAGCATCTCGCGTTCGTCCGGTCCGCCGCGCGGCGTGTGCGTGCGGTAGATCTCGAGGGCGAGGCCGCCCCGCGTCGTATAGACGTGGGAGCCGAGGATGTTGAGACCGCAGGCGGTCATCACCCCGGCGACCTGGCTGTAGAGGCCGTGCACGTCCTGCGCGCAGACGATGAACTCGGTGAACCCGCCCTTCATCTCGCGGTGGCTCGTGACGACCCGCTTGCCGTCGCCGAAGCGCAGCACGAGCTGGGCGTGTCGCGCGATCTGCCGCGGCGTGTGGGACAGGAAATACCGGCGCGGCAGCTGGTCGAAGAGCGAGGAGATCTTGGTGTCCCCCACCCCGAGCCGGACGAGTTCCTCCCGAGCGCCGTCGCGCCGGCGTTCGACCCGCGCTTCGAGGAGCGCGACGGCCTGGTCCGGACGTTCGGCCCCGGTCTCGAGCATCTCGGCGGTGCGCTCGAAGAGCTCTCGCAGGAGCTGGCCCTTCCAATCCGTCCAGCCCTCGACCGACGACGCGCGGATGTCCGCGAAGGTCGCCAGGTAGAGGTTGCGCAGGTTCGTGCGGTCGCCGCAGACCTGGGCCAGCTCGAGGATCAGCTGCGGGTCCGAGAGATCCCGGCTCTGGGCGAGGTGCGACATGAGCAGATGGTGCTGCACGACGAAGAGCACCCGATCCGCGCGATCCTTCGAGAGCCCCAGGCGCTCGATCGCGGGCTTCGCGCGGATCACGCCCTTGTTCGAGTGATCGCCGCCGAAGCCCTTGCCGATGTCGTGCAGCAGGCAGCCGAGGAAGAGTACCGGCCGATCGTCGACCTCCTGCATCAGCTCGGTCAGCTCCGGCATCGCCCGGGCATACTTGCCGCGCCACAGCCGTCGCAGCTCCTCGACGAGGAAGATCGAGTGCACGTCGACCGTGTACGTGTGATAGATGACGTGCTGCCAGCGGCAGACGATGTGCTCCCACTCCGGAATCACCTGCGACAGGACACCGACGTCGTTCATCGCCATCAGGGTGCGCATCACGCGGGTCTCGGAGTCGAGGATCCGCATGAAGAGGTCCGAGACCTCGTCCGAAGTGCGCAGCTCCTCGGTCATCAAGTGGAGATTCTCTCGGATCAGCCGCTGGGCCATGCGCGAGAGCTTCACCTGGTGCTGCTGCGCGATCGCGAAGACGCGCAGGATCCGGAGCGGATCCTCGCGCAGGTGCGCCCCGTGCGGGATACCGAGCTGGCCGTCGATCAGCAGGAAGCCGTCCTCGACGGGGCGTTCTTCGTTCTTGCCTGCGTCGGGGTCGATCCGGCGCGCACACTGATCGATCACCATTTCCGAGTGCGACTTGATCGTCCGGGCGTGGCGGTAGTAGTCGCGCATGAAGCGCTCGACCGGGAGATCCGGGTCGTCCGGCTGGAAGCGCAGGTCCGCGAGGGTCGCATCGTCCTGCGGGCCCTTGCGCGACGCAGCCTCCATCGCGTCCGCCATCGAGCCGTACCCGATGCCTTCCGCGACGTCCTCCTGGGCTTCGAAGCTCATCTGGTCGTTCGCGCGCTTCGTGCGCAGATGGAGCTCGTTCCGGGTGCGCCACAGGAAGTCGAGGGCCTCCCGGTACTCCAGCATTTCGCCCTCGGTGAGGAGGCCGAAGTGCAGGAAATCGTCGACGTTGCGCACGGAGGGCTGGGTCCCTCGTGCGACCCAGTAGGCAGCGTGGTAGTCGCGCAGGGTCCCGGCGCCCTCCTTCACGTTGGGCTGCAACAGGTAGAGGGTGTCGCCGAACTGCAGCTGGCGTTCCCGCATCAGCTCCTGCTGCTCGGAGACGAACGCGAACGGGTCGGGCAGCAGCTCGTCGCGGATGCGATCCGCGAACTCGTGGAAGAACTCGCCGTCCCCGCAGAGGAAGCGCGCCATCAAGACCGCCGTCCGGACGGTCACGTCCTCGCGGCCGAGCTCGACGGTCTCCTCGATGGTGCGCGTCGCCATGCCGATCGTCAGGCCGGCGTCCCACAGCCAATACTGGAGACGCTCGGCGAGAAACTCGACGAAGGGCGTCAGCTCGTCGCGGTAGAGGAGCAGCAGGTCGACGTCGGAATGGATCGACATCTCACGGCGGGCGTAGCCCCCGACCGCGATGATCGAGACGCCATCGCCGACCTCGCCGCCCCGAGCACGAAAGAGCTCTTCGGCGACATCGACGAGTCGGCGCACCATGCGGTCGGTGAGGTCCGAGTTCGCCTCGTTCACGCGGCGGCCGGACCCCGAGGTCCGGTGGAGGTATTCGAGCCACGTCCGCGACTCGCCGAGGTAGGTCTTCACGGCGGGCGTCACCGCGTTCTGGCGCGCATCGGGCTCGGCGGGGAGGTCGGCCAGGTGGGTGTCGATGGACGGCGCGCTCTCGACGCGGGGCGCTGCTTCGGTGGCCATCAGGGACGTCCCTCGAGACGAATCGCCAGATCCATCTCGATCTGTTGGCGATAGCGATCGACGCCCATCGCGATCCGCTCTGCGAGGAGCGACTGATAGCGCCGGCTGGCCAGGAGCTTGGCGTCGCGCCGGTTCGTCACGAAGCCCGTCTCGACCAGAACCGCAGACATGCTCGACATGAAGAGCACGTAGAACGGGCCCTTCTTCATGCCGAGGTCCGGCAGCGACGAGTCCCGGGTGCGCGCTCCGCGGATCACCTGATCGTGGACGAGCCCCGCGAGCCGCTCGGAGTGGTCGGCGACCTGATCGACCCGAATGCGCGCGAGGGCGCGCTGCAGCGCGTCGAGGCGCGCGGCCGGCACCCCGTTCTCCCGCGCGGCGACGTCGAGACTGTGGCGCTCGTGGTTCGCGTCGAGGGTGTAGACCTCGATCCCGCGCGCCCCGGAGCGGCGCGAGGCGTTCGCGTGGATCGAGACGAACACGTCGCCGCCGGCGGATTCGGCGATCGCGCTGCGTTCCTCGAGGCTGAGCGCCCGGTCGTCGTCGCGGGTCAGCACGACGTCGAATCCGCGCGCGCGGAGCTGCGTCGCCAGCGATCGGGCGATCCCCAGGTTCACGTCCTTCTCGCGCAGCCCACCGATGCCGAGGGCCCCGGGGTCCCGACCGCCGTGGCCGGGGTCGACGACGACCGTGTGCACGCGGCGGAGCTCGGCGGGCAGTCTTCCGCTCGGGTCCTCGGCGCCCCCGCGTTCGCCGTAGACGTCGACGACGATGCGCGCGGGCTCGGGCAGGGTGAACACGCGATGATGCGAGTAGCGCGCGAGATCGATCACGAGGCGGGACTTCGACAGCGTGTTCTGTCCGAGCCGAACGCCTTCGAGGAGACCGTCCCCGACCTCGATCCCGGACTCGTAGCGGCGCCCCACCCAGACCCCGGGCACGTCGAGGTAGAGCCGCTCGGGGCGCTCCGCCGCCGGATCCGCGGCGAGGCGGACGGGGGTCGGATCGTCGAGGTCGACCGCGCGGTCGAGCTCCACGACGACGCGCGTGTAGTCGGGATACGACCAGGTCCGCACGTCGGCCACGTCCGCGAGCCCGGCCGGTCGGCCGACACCCAACAGCGTCGGCACGAGCAGTCCGATCACGAGCAGCCAGCCCCCCCTTGCCCACCGCTCAGCCGCCCTCATGTGGCGCCTCCGGACGGCTCGTCGTCCTCGGCTGCGAGCAGCGAGGCGCGACTCTTCGCGAGCCAGGTCAGCGCATCGAGGGGCGTCAACGCGTTCGGGTCGAGGGCTCGGAGCGCGTCCGCGAGCTGGCTGGCGGCATCGTTGCGCGGTGCCCGGGCAGGCGCGAGCTGGAGGCTGAGCTGGCCGTCGCGGCTCGCGCTCGCCGTGGCGGGCTGCCCGCCCGGCAACGCGCCGCCTTCGAGGTCGTGCAGGATCTGTCGCGCGCGATCGACCACCGTCGTCGGCAGCCCGGCGAGCCGCGCGACCTGGATCCCGTAGGAGCGATTGGCGCCGCCCTCGACGAGCCGTCGCAGGAAGATCACCTCGTCGTTCCACTCACGGACTTCGAAATGCGCGTTGTGGATGCGCGGCTTCGACTCGGCCAGGGCGATCAGCTCGTGGTAGTGCGTCGCGAAGAGGGTTCGCGCTTCGACGCCGCGGGTGTCGTGCAGGTACTCCGCGACCGCCCAGGCGATCGAGAGCCCGTCGAAGGTCGACGTCCCGCGCCCGATCTCGTCGAGGATCACGAGGCTGCGCCGCGATGCCTGGCGAAGGATGTCCGAGGTCTCGCGCATCTCGACCATGAAGGTCGACTCGCCCTTCGCGAGGCGATCGGAGGCGCCGACGCGCGTGAACACGCGATCGACCATCCCGACCCGCGCGGACTCCGCAGGGACGAAGCTCCCCATCTGCGCCATCAGCACGATCAGCGCCACCTGTCGCAGGTAGGTGCTCTTGCCGGACATGTTCGGCCCGGTGAGGAGCATGATCTGCTGGCCGGATGGATCGAGGCGCGTGTCGTTGGGCACGAATCCGTCCGAGCCCCGTCGCCCGAGCACGGTCTCGACCACCGGATGACGGCCGCCGACGATGTCGAGGCCTTCGCCTTCGTCGACCACCGGCCGCACCCAGCGCTTCTGCCGCGCGATCTCCGCGAGGGAGGCGAGCGCATCGAGGGTCGCCACGCGATCTGCGGCTTCCCGGATCTCCTGGGACGCCGCGCAGACTTCGAGGCGAACCGCTTCGAAGATCTCGCGCTCGAGCTTCGCGGCTCGCTCGTTGGCGCCCATCACCTTCGACTCGACCTCGCGCAGCGACTCGGTCGTGAAGCGTTCGACGCTCGCGAGGGTCTGCTTGCGCTGGTAGTCCTCGGGCACCTTCGCGAGGTGGGCCTTGCCGACCTCGAGGGAGTAGCCGTGGACGGGGTGGAAGCGGACCTTGAGAGTCGGGATGCCGGAACGCTCGCGCTCCTCGGCCTCGAGCCCGGCGATCCATTCACGCCCCTTCGTCGCGCTCTCGCGAAGCGCGTCGAGGTCGCTGCGATAACCCTCGCGGATGTACCCCGTCTCGTTCGCGCCGCGGGAGCCCTTCGCGATCGTGGGCGGCTCGTCGATCAGCGACTCCTCGAGCAGTCGCGCGAGCTCGGGCAGCGGCGCCGGGGCTTCGAGCGAGGGATCGGCCACGCTGTCCCGGGGCCCTTCGCCCGGGAGCAGTCCGTCGCCCTCGCGCGCGCCCTCGCGAATCGCGGCGACCACGTCCGGCAGCGCCTGGAGCGAGCCACGCAACTGTCCGAGGTCCCGCGGCACCGCGCCCGGCCGCGTCGCCTTGGACAGCATCCGCTCGAGGTCCCGCACCCGCCCCATCGCCTCACGGAGTCGACCCCGCACGCGATCGCGCTCGACGAGCCACTCGACGGCGTCCTGCCGCTTTTCGATCTCCGCCACCCGGAGCAGCGGGTAGCTCAGCCAATGGGCCAGGCGCCGCGCGCCGAGGGCGCAGGTCGACTGATCGAGCTCCGCGAGCAACGTACCCGCGCGGCCCCGGTCTTCGCTGTTCTCGTGCAGCTCGAGATGCCGACGCGTCGAGGCGTCGAGCACCACCGTCTCGGCGATCTCGTAGCGGCGCAGGCGCGGCGGACTCTCGGCCGCGAAGGGCTGGTTCTCCACCAGATAGTTGGCGATCGCGACCGCGGCGCGCGAGGCCGGGTCGGTCTGGTCCATGAACGCGCCCGGCCATGTCGGTCGGTCCGGGGCGCTCTCGAACTGCTTCTCTTCGAGTGACGTGAGGGCGACCTCGTCGAGGCGTTCGGTGAGCGCGTCCTGCCACTGCTCCAGGCGCTCCGCGGGAACCAGCAGCTCCCGCGGCGCGATCCGGGACAGCTCTTCCACCAGCGTGTCCGGGAGCGCTGCGTCCTGCCCCGCGAGCGGGAAATCCGTCGGTGTGCCCGCGACCTCGGTCGCCCGGAAGTCCGCGGTCGAGGCGTCCAGGACCGCGAGGCCGAACGTGTCGCTGCCCCGTTCGTTCGCGATCGCCGCCACGGCGACGACCTGCCGCGCGTCGAGTCCTTCCGGGTCTCCGACGAGTCCGGGCGTCACGACCTCCACGACTTCACGCCGCACCAGTCGCTTGCCGCCGGCCTCCTTCGGGTCTTCGACCTGCTCACAGATGGCGATGCGGTGGCCGAGCTCGGCGAGCCGCTTGATGTGGCCGTCCGCGGCGTGGACCGGCACCCCGCACATGGGCACGGCGTCCTTCTTGCCCTTGTCGCGGCTCGTGAGCGCGATGTCCAGGATCGGCGCCACGAGCTCGGCGTCGTCGAGGAACATCTCGTAGAAGTCGCCCATCCGGTAGAAGATCACCGCGTCCGGATACTGCGCCTTGACCTTCACGAACTGCCGCATCATCGGCGTGTCGAGCGCCGAACCGCTCACGCGTCGCTCTCCTCGCCCCGCTCGATCGCGTCGAGCAGCGCGGCGTAGCTCTTGAGCGCCTCGCCGTCCTGACCCGCGTCGAGGAGCATGCGTCCGAGCTCGACGCGCAGGCTGCTCTCCCCGGGCGCGACTTCGATCGCGCGCGACAGCTCTTCGATCGCAGGTCGTGCGTCCCCGCGACTCGCGAGGGTCCGCGCGAGCGCCAGGCGCGTCGAAGGCTCCGCCGGTCGCTCTTCGATCAGCGACCGCAACCACTTCTCGTAGTCCTGCGGCTTCTTGCGCGCCGCATAACCCGCTTCGATCTTCGGGAGCAGCCCACGGCCGAGCGTCCCGTCCGCAGTCACGGCCTTCCGCCACGCGTCGATCGCGCGGGAATCACGGCCTCGCTCGGCCTCGAGATCCCCGAGCATCGACCAGGCCGCCGCGCTCGTCTTGTCTCGTCGCAGCGCGCGCTTGAGCGTCCCGCGGGCCGCGTCCGCGTCACCTTCGTCCGCCTGGGCCTGGGCCCGCGCCACCAGCAATTCCAGCTCGATCGCGTCCGCCGCCTCACGTTCGAACCGGCGCCACCGTTTCACGAGCGCGAGCGCCCGCGGATAGTCACGCAGCTCACCATGGAGCTGCACCAGCCGTGCCAGCGCCTCCGGCTCTCGGGGATTCGCATCGAGGACTTCCTCGTAGCCGGCGATCGCCCGCTCGGCGAAGCCGCCCGCGTCGAAGTCGCGCGCGAGCTCGAGCAGCGCTTCGTTCTTCTTCTCCTTGTCCAGGTCGCCCCGCAGGAGCAGGTTCTGGTGCATGCGGATCGCGCGGCCGATGTCGCCTTGCTCGCGGTAGAGACGCGCGAGGGCGTGATAGGCGTCGAGGTCCGCGCTGTCGGCTTCGACGATGCGCTCGAGCCAGGTCTCGGCCGTCGGCCAGTCACCGGCTACGGCCGCCCGCAGGCTGCGCCGCAACGCCGCTTCGACCGATCCCGCCTTGCGCGGATCGACCGCCGGCCGTCTCCTCCCGAGCGCCATCCGACTAGCCCCGACCGCTCGCGGCGGCCGGAACGCCGGCGTCGCCGACGTCCGATTGGACCCCCTGCGGCGAGTCCGCGGGCGGCGGCGAGTCGGGGCGCTGTGGCGAATCGGGGCGCTGTGGCGAATCCGAGAGCGGCAGGCTTCTCAGCTGGTGCACCTCGGATTCCAGCTGACGGATCGTCTTGCGGTATCGGCGGCGCAGCTCGAAGCCGCGAAGCCCGAGGAAGCCCGCCACGAGCCCCACCAGGGTGGCGCCGAGGGCGAAGCTTCCGAGGGTGAGCTTCCACACGCTCACGTCGAGCACCATGAACCCGAGCAGGTCGATCGTGACGACGGCGGAGTTCGCCGTGTAGAACATCCAGCCGACGACGTTCACGCCCAGCAGCAGGCCCAGAATCAGCGCGACGATCAGGGTTCGCTTCACATCCACCCCCCAATGGCTTCCGAGAGCCGCCCGCCCAGGGCGTCAGCTCGCAGAAGTGTCTCCCGCTCCCGCCGCATCCGCGTCGGAACCGGCACTCCCGTCACCCGAGACCGGGGACGAGTCGACCATCTCCTTGAGCTCCTTGCCCACCTTGAAGAAAGGCGTGCGCTTCGCGGAGATGTGCACGGGCTCACCGGTCTTCGGGTTCCGGCCGTCCCGTGCCTCGCGGATCTTCACCTGGAAGGACCCGAAGCCGCGGATCTCGATCCGGTCTCCGGCACGCAAGGCTTCGATCATCGAATCGAAGATCGTATTGACCACGACCTCCGTGTCCTTCTTCGAGATGTGCGGGGTGCGCTTCGCCACCTCTTCGATCAGACCGCTCTTCGTCATTCTGTCTCCCCAGACGTTCGACCCCGTAGAGGGGTCGAGGCGAGGGGTGCGGCGCCTCGGTCGTCGAGGCGCCGCGCCCCGACCTCACTCTCGGGTGGGCTAGTCGCCCTGCCCCTTGAGCTTCTCGGCCAGCAGATCACCCAGCGTGGTGGTCTGGCTCGCCGACTGCTGCTCCGCGATCTCCTTGAGAGACGCGCGTTCAGCCTTGTCGTTCACCGCGCGAATCGACAGGGAGATCTTCTGCTCGTGGGCGTCGACCTTGACGACCAGCGCAGTGACCTCCTGTCCATCGCTGAAGTGCTCCGAAGGCGTCTCGATCCGCTCGGCTGCGAGCTCCGAGCTGTAGACGAGACCATCGATCCCGTCCTCGAGTCGCACGAAGACGCCGAAGTCGGTCACGCTCGTGACCGGTCCAGTGACCTCGCTGCCCACGGTGTACTTCTTGAGAATGTCTTCCCACGGGTTCGGCTCGAGCTGCTTGATCCCCAGGGAGAACTTCTCGTTCTCCTTGTCGATCTTGAGCACGACCGCCTTCACCTCGTCGCCCTTCTCGAAGCGCTCGCTCGGGTGCTTGACCTGCTCCGTCCAGGAGATGTCCGAGACGTGGACCAGGCCGTCGATGCCCTCTTCGAGTCCGACGAAGATGCCGAAGTTGGTGATGTTGCGGACCTGGCCGGAGACTTCCGTCCCGACCGGGTAGCGCTCCTCGATCACCGTCCACGGGTTCTCCTCGATCTGCTTCATGCCGAGGGAGATCTTGCGATCCCGCTCGTCCACGTCGAGGACGACCGCTTCCACCTCGTCACCGATCGTGACGACCTTGGACGGGTGCTTGACGCGCTTCGTCCAGGACATCTCGGAGACGTGCACGAGGCCTTCGATCCCGGGCTCGAGCTCGATGAACGCGCCGTAGTCCGTGAGGGACACGACCTTGCCCTGGATCCGCATGCCGAGCGGGTACCGCATACCGGCATCGATCCACGGGTCGGGCTGGATCTGCTTGAGACCCAGACTGACGCGCTCGTTCTCCTGGTCGAACTTGAGGACCTTGACCTTGATCTCGTCGCCCACCTGGAACAGCTCGCTCGGGTGGTTGATGCGACCCCACGACATGTCCGTGATGTGGAGCAGGCCGTCGATGCCGCCGAGATCGATGAAGGCGCCGTAGTCGGTCAGGTTCTTGATCACGCCGTCGAGGATCTGTCCCTCTTGCAGCGTGGTCAGCGTCGCCTCGCGCATCTTCTTGCGTTCCGTCTCCAGGAGTGCCCTTCGAGACAGAACGATGTTCCCGCGGCGCTTGTTGAACTTGATGATCTTGAAGCTGGCCTTCTCGCCGAGCAGGGCCTCGAGGTTCCGTACCGGGCGCAGGTCGACCTGCGAGCCGGGGAGGAACGCCTTGACGCCGATGTCGACGCTGAGGCCGCCCTTGACCCGGGCGACGATCGTGCCCTCGACGGCGCTCTCGCTGTCGTAGGCGTCGCTGATCTCGTCCCAGACCTTGAGCCGCTCCGCCTTCTCCTTGGACAGGACGAGCTGGCCGTCTTCGTTCTCGACCTCTTCGACGAGGACTTCGACCTGGTCACCGACCGCGACGGTGATCTCGCCTTCCTCGGTCATGAACTCCCAGGCGGCGATCATTCCCTCGGATTTGAAGCCGATGTCGATCTGGATGTAGTCGTTGTCGATCGACAGGACCCTGCCCTGGGCGATTTCGCCTTCCTTGATCGGCTTCTCGGCCTGGCCGAAGAGCGCCGCGAAACTGTCGCCGCCCCCAGCCGTTCCTCCGGTGGAGGATGTTGATGTTTCAGACATGTTGAATTGGTTCTCCTGAGAATCGCCGCCGACCCCGTGTCGACGGCTCCCTCGTGTTATTGCCAGCCTTCTTGCAGGCGTTGGAAGAGCGGGCGGATCACTCCTCGCCTCCCCCCTCGGCCGATGCCTTCGCGGCGACCTCGGAGAGACGCTCCCGCGCCTCCGTCAACGTTTGTTCGAGCGACGTGACGTCGCCCTCCTCGAGCGCCCGGGCGAGCTTCGCCAGTGACGCAGAGAAATGATTCAGCGGGCCCGAGAGCGCCTTGCCGTTCAGGAGGAGGATCTCTCCCCACATCTCGGCATCGCTCTGGGCGATGCGCGTGAAGTCCCGGAAGCCGCCGCCCGCGAGCTCGCCCACCTGGTCGGGGGCGCTGCGGAGCGCGTCGGCGAAGGCGAACGCGACCAGATGCGGCAGGTGACTCACCCACGCCACGTCCTCGTCGTGCACCTCGGGCGTGCGCCGCTCGACGCGGGCGCCGAGATCGCTCCAGAAGGACTCGATCCGCTCGACCGCCCGCTCGTCCTGGTCGGCCCGCGGCGTGACGACACAGGTCGCGCCTTCGAAGAGGTCGGAGCGCGCGTGATCGGGACCGCGCAGGTGACTGCCCGCCATCGGATGCGAACCGACGAACTCGACGCCCTCGGGCAGGAGCCCCGGCAGAGAATCGAGGACCGCGCCCTTCACGCTGCCCACGTCGGTCACGAGGCAGCCCGCGCCCAGTCCATCACCCACGTCCGCGATCACCTGCGACATCGAGCCGACCGGCGTGCCGAGCACCACGAGATCCGCGCCGACGACCGCCTCCGCGGGCTTCGCCACCGCGTCGACGATCCCTGCAGCGAGCGCTCGTTCGAGCGGGGCCGGACGTCGCGCCGCACCGATGACTTCGCGCGCGAGTCCACGCTCCTTTGCAGCCGCCGCGACGGAGCCGCCGAGGAGTCCCAGGCCGAGGACGGCCAGGCGCTCGAATGGCTGATGCCCGCTCAAGCGGCGCCTCCCCCGGTTCCCGATTCAGCACCTTTGAGCTCGGCGATCGCCTTGATGAGTCGCTCGTTCTCCTCGGGGAGCCCGATCGAGATGCGCACGTGCTCGGTCAGGCCGAAGCCGCCCATTGGACGCACGATCACGCCCCGCTGGAGCAACACATCGGCCACCTCGGCGCCCGCCTTCGCGAGGATGAAGTTCGCGTCGGTGGGCCAGGTCTCGATCCCGAGCTTGCCGAGCTCGGCGCGCAGGTAGTCCCCGCCCGAAGCGTTCAGCGCCAGGGTCTTCTGCATGTGCTCGTCGTCGTCGAGGGCGGCCACCGCCGCGGCCTCGGCGAGGAGGTTCACGTTGAACGGGTGCCGCGCGCGCTCGAGGTAGCTCGCGAGCTCCGGGCTCGTGATGCCGTAACCGATGCGGATGCCGGCGATGCCGTAGATCTTCGAGAAGCTGCGGAAGGCAATCGTTCCGGGGCGCTCGGCGATCAGCGGAATCGACCGGGGGAAGTCGTCGCGGCGCGCGAACTCGATGTAGACCTCGTCGATCGCGAGGATCACGTGGTCCGGGATGCGCGCCACGAAGCGATCGAAGGCTTCCTGGCCGAAGCTCACGCCGGTCGGGTTGTTCGGGTTGCAGACCATCACGACCCGGGTCTGGTCCGTGATCGCGTCGGCCATCGCCTCGAGGTCGTGGTCGAGGTCGCCCTTGAGCGGCACTCGCACGCTCGTCCCGCCCATGCCGGTCACGACGATCGGGTACATGGCGAAGGACGGCCACGGGAACACGACCTCGTCGCCCGGGCCGATGAAGGTCTTCGCGATCAGCTCGATCACCTCGTCGCAGCCGGTGCCGAAGACGAGCTGGTCCTCGCCGACGCCGAGGCGCGCGGCCAGCTTGCTGCGAAGGTTGAAGCTGGCGCCGTCCGGATAGCGGTGGACGTTCGCGGCGGCCTCGCGGATCGCCTCGACCGCCTTCGGACTCGGGCCGAGGGGGTTCTCGTTCGAGGCGAGCTTGATCGAATTGGAGATGCCGAGCTCACGCTCGAGCTGCTCCATCGGCTTCCCGGGGACGTAGGGCGCCAGGTCCCGGATGTGCGGCTTCACGAGGTCGCGAATGCTCACGACGATCTCTCCTGGGACGCCGACCCGGGGCCAGCGCCGACTTCGAGGGCGCGCGGAAAGGAACCGAGGACCTTGTGGGACGCGGCGACGCTTCCGGCCTCCGCGAGGGCGCCGGCGACGGAGGCGTCGTCCTGGTGGCCCTCCATGTCCACGATGAAGATGTACTCCCAAGGCTTGCCCTTCATCGGCCGCGACTGGACGGCCGTGAGGTTCACGCCATGGTGGGCGAAGGGGCCGAGCAGGTCATGGAGCGCGCCGGACTGGTCCCGGCGCACGGTGAAGACGGCGCTCGTGAGGTCCTGGCCCGAGGGCGCGGGCGTCTCGCGACCGATCACGAGGAAGCGCGTCGTGTTGCCGCGGTGGTCCTCGACCCCGGAGGCGATGTTGAGCAGGTCGTACACCTCGGAGATCACCTCGGAACCGATCGCCGCGACCTTCTCGTCCGCGTGGGCGAGCTGCGCGGCGGCTGCGGTACTCGTCGTCTCGATGGTCTCGATCCCGGACAGGTTCTGCTCGAGCCATCCGCGACACTGCGCGAGCGGCTGGGGATGGGACGCGACTTTCTGGATGTCCTCGAGCCGTCCGGTGCGCGACATCAGGTGCTCGGAGATCTCCAGCTTGATCTCGCTGCAGATCGTGACCTCGGTCTCGATCAGGGCGTCGTAGGTGACGGTCACCGGCCCCTCGATCGTGTTCTCGACCGGGACCACACCGAAGTGCACGTCGCCCCGCTCGGTCAGGGTGAACACGTCGCGCATGTTCGTGACCGGCACGAGGTCGACCTGGGCGCCAAACTGTCGGCTGGCGGCCTGGTGGCTGAAGGTGCCGTCGGGCCCGAGGAAGGCCACGCGTACGCGCTCTTCGAGCGAGCGCGTCGCGGATATGATCTCGCGGAAGACGTGGGGGATCCCAGCGTCCGGGAACGGTCCGTCGTTCGCGTCGACGAGGGCGCGGACCAGATCGCGCTCTCGCGCCGCGACGTAGATCGGGCCCTTGCGACCGCCGTCCTTGATCTCGCCCACGCGCTGGACGCGGCGGGCGCGCTCGTTCAGGTGCTCGAGGATCCGTGCATCGATTGCGTCGATCTCGGTTCGCAGCGAGGCGAGCTCCTCGGCGATCTCCGGGCTCACTTCCGTTCCCGCATCGCTTCGATTGGATTCCGACATCGAGAACGATCTCCACCCGACCGGGGGCGCACGAACATCGGGGCGTTCGGCCCTGCGACGCGTGACGGACGACCCGCGTGAGCGGTGGCGGCGGGTCGATGCGCTGGGTCGGTGTGTCTGCGGGTCCGGACGCTCGGAGCCCCGGCTCTCGGGGGCGGGCGGCGAAGCGCAACCCTTCGCTTTCGAAGACGCTGCGTGGACGCGATGGTTGACGATTCGGGTCGGAGGAAGGAAAAGGCTCCTAACCCCCTGAAATTGAAGGCGCATCATATCGGAGGCGCCTCGCCGTCGCAAACCGGAGAACGGAGTTTCTCTTCTAAAAGCAAGGGTTTACCGCAATCGGCCGCAGGTGCGGCGGCCGAGCCTTTCGGATGATCGCCCGAACATCGTAAGTCCCTGGATTTCGGTCGTTTTCAGGGTGGTTCGTTCAAGATGAAGGACGATCCGGTCGATACGAGGGCCGAGTCCTTCCGCCCGAGGCCCGATGACCCCGCCCCGTCCCGAGATCACACGCGACGCGCCCGAGAGCGTGCGCCGTCGCGCCCCGCTGAACAGCGTGTCGACGCGTATCATTTTGTGCGTCTTCGTGTCGACGTTGCTGACGGCGTTGATCGTGAGCTGGCTCAGCATCGGGGCGATCCACGCCGACGTGCGCACCGGCACGAGCAATCGCGCGAGCCTGCTGCTCGACGAGCGCTCCGCCCTGCTCGAAGAGCTCCACGCCGGCGCCTTCGCGCGACTTTCCGCGGCGTCCGCGATCGGCAGCGACTGGCACGCGCGTCTCGAAGCGGAGATCGAGGCGCGGCCTTCGGCCACCCGCTGGGCCTGGCACGCCGACGGATCGCCGAGCGGCGCCGCCCATCCCCTGCCCGCGCCGCCGCCTTCCCTGGCGGCGCGCTTCGAACGCCTGACGCTCCACGCCGGCCGCGCGCGACAGGAGAGCGCACCCGATTGTCTCGCGACCCGGATCGACATGATCCGCAGCGACTCGACCGTCGCGGGTCATCTCGAGGGCTGCCTCGCTCGGGAGTCCCTCTACGAAGCCCTGCAGCCGGGATCGAGTGACGCCCGTGGACTCCGACTGCTGGTCGCCGACGCAGACGGACGCATCGCCGCAGCCGGGGGGATCCGATCGGAACCCCGGATCGGCACTTCGCTCCCGATGGCCGGTCTCTTCCATCCCCTCGACGGCGCTCTCGCGCGCTACGAGGACGACGACGGCACCGCCCTCGTCGGAATGCTCACCCCGCTCGGTCGCTCCGGCTGGTACTTGATCGCGGAGGCCGAGCACGCCCGCGCCTTCGCGCCCGCGATCGCCATCACGAATCAGATCTTCATCGTCGACGTCTGCATCATCCTGCTCTTCAGCGTGCTCGCGTACAAGATCACCCTGGCCATCATGCAGCCGATCGAGGCGCTCTCGCGCGGCGCCCAGCGCATCGCCGAGGGTCACGTCGACTACGAGATCCCGATGCCCGCGAACGACGACGACGAGCTCGGGCTGCTCACGCGGACCTTCAACGGCATGATGCGCAAGCTGCGCAGCAACCAGCTCGAGATCGAGAACGACCGCCTGCGCCTCGCGGAGAAGAACGACGAGCTCCAGCGCGCCAACGAAATCCTCGCGCAGCTCTCGATCACCGACGGCCTGACGAAGCTGCACAACCATCGCTACTTCCAGGACCACCTCACCCGCGAGATCAAGCGCGTCGGCCGGACCCAGGCCCCGCTCTCGCTGATCTTGCTCGACATCGACGACTTCAAGCTCCTGAACGACACCCACGGCCACGCCGCCGGCGACGAGGTGCTCGTGAGCCTCGCCGCGATCATGAACGACTCGGCCCGGGAGTCCGACCTGATCGCGCGCTACGGCGGGGAGGAGTTCGTGATCCTGATGCCAAACACGGATCTCCCCGGCGCGGTCCATCTCGCGGAGAAGATCCGGATGGCAGTCGAGACGACCCGGCTCATCATCGGCGACAACATGAAGCCGATCGACATCACGATCTCCCTCGGCGTCGCCCTCTTCAGCGGCGACCGCCGAGAGTTCTTCGCCGAAGCGGACAAGGCGCTCTACGCGGCGAAGGCCGCCGGCAAGAACTGCGTGATCATCGCCGGCAGCGAGAGCACGGAAATCGTCTAGCCCGCGCAGCCGGGCGCCGAAGGCGGCGAAATCGCCTAGCGACGCGCCCTCGCCCGCGCGAGACTCCCGCCCCATGACCGCCTTCATCGGACTCTCCGGCGGGATCGGCTCGGGCAAGAGCACGGTCTCGAAGCTCCTCGCGGAACTCGGCGCTACGATCGTCGACGCCGACGCCCTCGTGCACGAGATGCAGGCCGCGGGCCAGCCGATGCTCGAGGAGATCCGCGCCGCCTTCGGCGACGGGGTGATCCGCTACGACGGTTCCCTAGATCGGCCGGCCCTCGGTGCGATCGTCTTCCGGGATCCGGACAAGCGGAAGGTGCTCGAGAAGATCGTGCAGCCGCCGGTCGTCGCGGAGATGGCGCGGCGGGCGACCGTCGCGATCGACGCCGGCGAGCCGATGGTCGTGATGGACATCCCGCTGCTCTTCGAGGGCAAGAAGGCCGGGACCGGGAGCGCCGCGGCGAACGACTACGACGCGACCGTCTGCGTGTGGGTCCCCGTCGAGGTCCAGATCGAGCGGACGATGGAACGCGACGCCTGCGACCGGGGTGAGGCCGAGCGACGTGTCGCCGCGCAGATGCCGATCGACGAGAAGCGCGACCTCGCGGACCACGTGATCGACAACTCCGGCTCGCCCGAGGAGACGCGCAAGCAGGTGGAGGCGTTCTTCGCGGAGCGGACGAGCGGCGACTAACCGAGCGCGGCCTTCACGTCGCTGATGAAGCGCCCCACCCCGTCGACCGCGGCGCCCCGCCCGTTCGCGCCCTCGATCAGGTCCACGATCGCGCTGCCGATCACGACGCCGTCGGCATAGCCACCGATCGTCTTCGCCTGCTCGGGCGTGCTGACGCCGAAGCCCACGCAGACGGGCGTGTCACCGAGGGCCTGGGCCGCCCGCACCTTCTCCTCGATCCCTGACGCGAGGCCTGCGCGAGCGCCGGTCACTCCCTGGAGCGAGACGTAGTAGAGGAAGCCGCGGGTCTCGCGCACCAGCATCTCGAGACGCTCGGGCCGCGTCGTCGGCGCCGCGAGCAGGATCGGGTGGACGCCGCGCTCACGGCAGGGGTCGAGGTAGGGCTTCCCGTCCTCGGGGGTGAGGTCGGGGAAGATGATCCCGTCGACGCCTACGTCAGAGGCCGCCTTGGCGAACTCCACGGCGCCCATCGCGTGCACCGGGTTCGCGTAGCCCATCAGGACGAGGGGCTGTTCGACCTGGGGTCGGAGCTTCTCGACCATCATCAGGATCGAGCGCAGGCTCGTCCCGGACGCGAGGGCCCGACTGCTCGAGCGCTGGATGGTCGGCCCCTCGGCGGTCGGATCCGAGAAGGGGACTCCGATCTCGATCACGTCCGCGCCCGCGTTCGCCATCTCGACGACCAGGCGCTCGGTGGTCTCGAGGTCGGGGTCGCCGGCAGTCAGGAACGGGACCAGGGCCGTGCGGCCCTCTTCTCGTAGCCGCGCGAAGCGGGCGTCGATGCGGTTCGGCTCGCTCATGCGCCCTGCCCCTCGCGCTCTCCGTCGCGCTCGGAGAGGATCCGCCGCACTTCGTCGACGTCCTTGTCGCCGCGGCCGGAGAGGTTGATCAGCACGATCTCATCCTTGCCCATCTGCTTCGCGAGCTTCATGCCGTGGGCCACTGCGTGGCTGCTCTCGAGCGCGGGAATGATGCCTTCGGTTCGCGACAGGACCTGGAACGCTTCGAGGGCCTCGTCATCGGTGATCACGTCGTATTCCGCACGGCCGATCTCCTTCAGGTAGGCGTGTTCGGGCCCCACCCCCGGATAGTCGAGGCCGGCGGAGACGGAGTGCGCCTCCAGGATCTGGCCGTCGTCGTCGGAGAGCACCAGGGTGCGCTTGCCGTGGAAGATCCCGGGGACGCCGGCGTTGATCGTCGCGCCGTGCTTGCCCTGCAGCCCCTCGCCGCCGGGCTCGACGCCCACGAGCCGAACCGAGTCGTCCTCGATGAAGGGGTGAAAGAGACCGATCGCGTTCGAGCCGCCACCGACGCAAGCGACCGCCACGTCCGGCAGTCGCCCCTCCGCGGCCTGGATCTGCTCGCGCGCCTCGACGCCGATCACGCGCTGGAAGTCGCGGACCATGACCGGGTACGGATGCGGACCCATCACCGAGCCGATCAGGTAGTAGGTGTGCTCGACGTTGGTGACCCAGTCTCGCATCGCCTCGTTGATCGCGTCCTTGAGGGTGCGGGAGCCGCTCTCGACCGGGATGCATTTCGCCCCGAGCAGCTCCATCCGGAACACGTTCAGCGCCTGACGCCGCACGTCCTCGGCGCCCATGTAGACCTCGCACTCGAGGCCGAGCAGCGCCGAAGCCGTCGCCGACGCGACGCCGTGTTGTCCGGCGCCGGTCTCGGCGATCACGCGGGTCTTGCCCATGTACTTCGCGAGCAGCGCCTGACCGAGCACGTTGTTGATCTTGTGCGCGCCGGTATGCGCGAGGTCCTCGCGCTTCAGGTAGATCTTCGCGCCTCCGACCTTCTCGGCCAGTCGCGCGGCGAAGGTCAGCGGCGTCGGCCGGCCCGCGTAGTCGCGCAGCAGGTCGTCGAGCTCCTTGCGGTAGCCGGGATCCGCGAGGATCTTCGCCGATTCCTCGACGAGCTCGTCGAGTGCACTGATCAACATCTCGGGAACGAAGCGGCCCCCATAGGGCCCGAACATGCCTCGCTCGTCGGGTTCGCTCTTCAACTGGATCTCCTGGGCGGCGCGGACCTGGTCAGGACCCTTCGCCCGATTCCTTCTTCGCCTCGACGGACTCTTCGCGGTCGCGCACGGCCTCGACGAAGGCCCGCATCTTCGCGGGGTCCTTGCGGCGGTTCTCGTCTTCGACACCCGTTGCGACGTCGACGCCCCAGGGCGGGATGTCTCCCACGTCGGCCAGGGCCTCGGCGACGTTGTCCGGCGTGAGGCCACCGGCCACGATCACGTCGTAGCCGTGCGCGATCAGGTCTTCGGCCTCGCTCCAGTCCCAGGACTGGCCCTGCCCGCCACCCTGGTGGGGGTGGTCGAGGAGCAGGATCGAGCTCGGGTAGACCTCGGCCGCGTCGTGGTCGGCGCCGCGAATCGCCTTGATCGTGGGCAGGTCGACCGCTTCCACCTCGTCCTCGGTCTCGTCGCCGTGGAACTGCACCCGCTCGAAGGGCACGCGCTGGAGGATCGGATCGATCACGTCCCAGCGTTCGTTCCGGAAGAGCGCGACGCGTTCCACGTCGTGCTCTTCGAGGGCTTCGCAGATCTCGAGCGCCTCGTTGACCTCGACTCGCCGGGGCGAGCCCTCCACGAAATTGACCCCGACCAGATCCGCTCCCGCCTCCACGGCGGCCAGCGCATCCTCGACGCTCATCACGCCGCAGATCTTGATCCGAACGCTTCCGGTCACGACGACCCACCTCCTTCACTCGAAGCCTTGCCGAGCAGCGCTTCGAGCGCGTGCCCCGGATGGGGCTGTCGCATCAACGATTCTCCCACGAGGAATCCGTCCGCGCCGGCGCGCTCGAGGCGCGCGATGTCGGCGGCCGACCCGATGCCGCTCTCGGCCACGAGCACGACGTCGGGATCGTCGAGCTTCGCCGCCAGGCGCTCGGTCGTGGCCAGATCCACCTCGAAGGTCTTGAGATTCCGGTTGTTGACCCCGATCAGGTCCGCACCGAGGGTCCGCGCCCGGTCGAGCTCCGCCTCGTCGTGGATCTCGACGAGGACGTCCAGGCCGAGCCCCTTCGCGTGGGCGAAGAGGGTCTCCATCGCGCCGTCGTCGAGGGCCGAGACGATCAGCAGGATCGCGTCCGCGCCGGCGACACGCGCCTCGTCGACCTGGTAGGGGTCGATCATGAAGTCCTTGCGGATGATCGGGCGATCGACGGTCGCGCGGACGGTCTCGAGATCCGCGAGCGAGCCACCGAAGAACTGCTCGTCGGTCAGGACCGAGAGACAGGCGGCGCCCGCCTCCGCATAACAGGTCGCGATCCACGCAGGGTCGAAGTCCTCGCGGATCAACCCCTTGCTCGGGGAGCGGCGCTTGACCTCGGCGATCACCGAAGCCCCGGGCGCCCTGCGGAGCGCCGCGCGGAAACCGAGCGGCGCGCGATCGCAGGCCGCTGCCGCCGCCGCCAGGTCCGCGGCCGCACGCGCGCGCTTTCCGGCGTCCACCTCGGTCGCCTTGTGCGCCAGGATCTCGTCGAGGATCGTCACGCCGTGGCCGCTCCCTCGGCGTCGCCCGCCCGCGAGGTCGCCTCCGCGAGCGCGTCGAGCTTCGCGCGAGCCGCGCCGGCGTCGATGCTCTCGGCGGCGATCGCGAGGCCCTCCTCGAGCGTCTCCGCGCGCTCGACGACCCACAGCGCCGCCGCGGCGTTCAGGAGCACGATCTCCCGTCGCGGGCCCGTCTCGCCACCCAGGATGGCGCGGGTCGTCGCCGCGTTCTCTTCGGGGGTGCCGCCCGCGAGGTCTGCGAGGCGCGCGCGCGCGAGGCCGAGGGCCGCAGGGTCGACGACCTGCGGTTCGACCTTGCCGCCGTCGACGAGGGCCGCATGGCTGGTCCCGGTCGTCGTCAGCTCGTCCATGCCGTCGGACCCATGCACCACCAGGGCCCGCTCTGCGCCCAGCCGACCGAGCGCTTCGGCCAGGGGCTCGACGAGCGTCGGTGAGTAGACCCCGACGACCTGATAGCGCGCACCCACCGGCGAGAGGAGCGGCCCGAGGCAGTTCAGCAGCGTGCGCACTCCGAGCTCCGCGCGAACCGGGGCCACGTGCCGGAACGCCGGGTGCGCCGTGCGGGCGAAGAATGGCGCGATGCCCACGTCCGCCAGGATCCGACCGTAGGTCGCGATCGGCAGATCGATCTTCACGCCGAGGGCCTCGAGCACGTCGAAGCTGCCCGACTTGCTCGTCGCCGCGCGATTGCCGTGCTTCGCGACCGAGACGCCCGCGCCGGCGACCACGAAGGCCGACGTCGTCGAGACGTTGAACGTGTCGACGCCGGAGCCCCCGGTGCCGCAGGTGTCGATCGTGCGCGGATCGGCGGGGCTCGCCATCGTCGCCCGCGCGCGCAGGGCTTCCGCGACCGCGACGATCTCGTCGACGGTCTCGCCCTTCATGCGCAGGCCGACGAGGAGACCGGCAGCCGTCGCGGGCGTCGCCTCCCCGTCCATGATCTCGCCGAAGGCCGCGCCGAGCAGCGACGCATCGACCGCGCCTTCGGAGACCAGAGCCTGGATCGCATCGCGGATCGCGCTCATGACGCCCCCGCGCGACAGCGCGCCAGGAAGTTCCCGAGCAGCCGCTTGCCCTCCCCTGTCATGATCGATTCGGGGTGGAACTGCACGCCCTCGATCGGGAGCACGGTGTGCCGCACGCCCATGATCTCGCCGTCCGGGGTCCGGGCGGTGATCTCGAGGGATGCCGGGATCGAGGTCTCCTCGACCACGAGCGAGTGATAGCGGGTCGCTTCGAAGTCCTGGGGCAGCCCCTCGAAGACGCCGCGCCCATCGTGGGACACGGTCGAGACCTTGCCGTGCATGATCGATTTCGCGCGGACGACCTTGCCGCCGTAGACCTGACCGATCGACTGGTGACCGAGGCAGACGCCGAACACGGGCACGCCCGCCGCCGCGAAGGCCTCGATCGCCGCCATCGACACGCCCGCATCGTCCGGCGTGCCGGGTCCGGGCGAGATCACGAGCCCGTCCGCCTGGCGCCCGAGCAGCGTCTCGACGTCGGCCTCGTCGTTGCGCACGACTTCGACCTCGGCCCCGAGCTCGCCGAGGTACTGAACGAGGTTGTACGTGAACGAGTCGTAGTTATCGATCATGAGCAGGCGCATCTCAGTCCACGCCTTCCCGCGCCAGATCGATCGCGGTCAACACCGCGCGCGACTTGTTCATCGTCTCTTCGAACTCGTACTCGGGCACGCTGTCCGCGACGACCCCGGCGCCCGCTTCGAGGGTCACCTTGCCGTCCTTCGCGACCATCGTCCGAATCGTGATCGCCATGTCCATGTTGCCCGAGTAGTCGAGGTAGCCCGCGCAGCCGCCGAAGAAGCCGCGGCGCACCGGCTCGAGCTCGTCGATGATCTCCATCGCGCGCACCTTGGGCGCGCCCGAGAGCGTGCCCGCCGGGAACGTCGCGCGGAGCACGTCGAGCCAATCGAGCCCTGGGCGCAGCTTGCCGTGCACGTTCGACACGATGTGCATGACGTGCGAGTAGCGTTCGACGAAGGCGTAGTCGTCGACCTCGACGGAACCGATCTCTGCCACGCGCCCGGCGTCGTTGCGACCGAGATCCACGAGCATGAGGTGCTCAGCGCGTTCCTTGGGGTCCGCGAGGAGGTCCGCTTCGAGCTGAGAATCCTCCTCTGGCGTCTCTCCCCTCCAGCGCGTGCCGGCGATCGGGCGGACGTCGAGGCGCTCGCCTTCGAGGCGCGCCAGGATCTCGGGCGACGAGCCGACCATGACCGCGTCCTCCATCCGGATGAAGAACATGTAGGGGCTCGGGTTGATCACGCGGAGGTGGCGATAGATCGAGAAGGGGTCCGTCTGGAGCGGGAGCTGGAACTGCTGCGCGAGAACTACCTGGAAGATGTCGCCGGCCTCGATGTACTCCTTGGCGCGCTTGACCGCGTCGTGGAAGTCGGACTCGGTCATGCTGCGGTCGACGTCCATCGGCGCGCGCACGGCCGGACGCCGCGACTCGGCACCGAGGGGCTGCCGAATCGCCTCGAGCATCTTCTCGATCCGCGCGTTCGCCTCGCGATAGGCCGCGTCGACGCCCGCGTCCCCGATCTCCGCGTGCACGACGATCAACGCCGTGTGCCGGACGTTGTCGTAGACGACGACGTACTCGGGCAGTACGAAGAACGCGTCGGGCAGGCCGATGTTGTCCGGGTTGGTGTCCGGGATCTTCTCGACGAAGCGCACCCAGTCGTACCCGATCATGCCGACGGCACCGCCGATGAAGCGCGGCAGCGCGAAGTCGGTGGGCTGCACGGCCTCGTAGGCGCGCAGCCGATCGCGCAGCACCTCGAGGGGGTCGCCGGGGGCGTCGATGACCTCGGTCCGGTCGCCTTCGATCCACTCGACGCGGCTGCCGGTGGCGCGGAACATCGCGCGCGCGCCCACGCCGAGGAAGCTGTACCGAGCCCACTTCTCGCCGCCTTCGACCGATTCGAGGAGGAACGCGGTCCGGCCGTCGTCGATCTTGCGGAAGAGCGAGAGCGGGGTTTCGAGGTCGGCGAGCACCTCACGGACGACCGGGACGTGACTCCCCTGTTGGGCGAGCGTCTCGAACTGCTCGGGCGATGTGCGGAGCACGGGGTCTCTCGGGGGCCTGCGGCGGGGCCGAGGCTGTGGGGGGAGCGCGAAAAACCCTGTGATTCTACGGTCTTGAGGCCCGAGGAGCAAACCGGGACCCGCCGGGATCTCCGCTCAGAACGTCACCCCGGTCCCGAATCCCGAGTCGAAGAGGTTTTCCTTGCCGTCCCCGAGCCCGAGGAACCGGAACATCAGGCCTCCGCGGATCTGATCGCGCCGATCCTCGCCGACCGTCGCGCCGATCGACCAGCACCGGCACTTCGACACGTACTCGACCGTCACCTGGTTGCGGATGAACTCGTCGCGCTCCGCGAGCTTGTAGACCGACGAGTACCGGACCCGGAATCGCGAGGTGAGCTCCAGGTTCACGCGGCCGATGATCTGATTGACCGAGCCGAGCTCGCCGATCTCGACGATGCCGCGGTTGCTCTCGAGGACCGGCGGGATCATTCGCCGATAGCGGTACCCGGCGCTGATCGTCAGCCGGCGCATGAGGAAGAGATCGAGGCGACGTTGGAAGGTCAGGTCCACGCCGCCCTCGTCGACCGCCGCGGCACCCGGATCGAAGGCGAGCACGGCGCGCGCCGAGAAGGGCCCGGTCGGCATGAGGCGACCGTCGAGGAGCACGTTTCCGATGCCGCCTTCGGCGAAGTCCCAGTCGACCGCCGTCAGCAGCTCGCCGGTGAAGCGGAGGGGCGCGCGGGCGTGGTGGCGTCGCCAGAAGCGCTGGCCGACGCCCACGACGACGCGGTTCGCCGACTCGATCCGATCGGACGGGTCGCGGGTGATCGATTCGAGGGCGAGTGTGCGGAGGCGGGACTGCTCGACCACGCCGCGGGGCGTGAAGAGGGGATTGCGGTCCTGCTGGCGCGCCGAGACGTAGGCCCAGCCGACGCGTGGCTCAATGACGTGACGCAGCTTGCGCCCCTTCGCGAGGTCGAAGTCACGGACCAGCTGGTTCCGCCATTCGGCGCGGGCCGTGATCAATCCGCGCTCGCCGAATTGCTGCTGGTCCGTCCGGTAGAGCGACTGTCGCCAGCCGATCTCGGGCGTGAACGCCCCGAAGCGGCCGAGGGAGATCGGGCGGGAGAGTCGTGGATGGATCACGGCACGCACGCCGCGCTCGCGAATCGGCTCGCCCGGATCGAAGACGCCGTTTCCGGCGCCGGCGTCGAAAGGGATCCCGTCGGGCTGGGGCACGCCCTGCGGCGTGATCCCGTCGGCGCCGATGTCGTAGAAGTGCCCGTCGCCGACCGAGGGATTCGACGCGAGCTGGTTCTCGAGCACCTCCTCGTGATTTCGGAGCGAGCGGAAGTGGACGACATCGGCGTCGAGGAGGAACTGCACGCCGCCCGGCGCGACGGCCGTGGCGGGCTGGATGTCGAGCGCGGCCTCGCCGAAGCGCTGGAGCACGGTGGCATCCGCGTCGACGAAATCCGGTTTCGTTCCAGCCGGGAGCGGGGTCGGCGGCGGATCCCTGAGCGTCGCCGCCGGCCCGAGCCGGATCCCCTGCACGTCGTCCACATAACGCGCGCCGATCATCGCGCCGACGCCGCCGGACTCACCGAAGTCGCGGTGGACGTTCGTCGTCGATTCGAGAAAGCGGAACTCGCGGAAGGCGCGGAACTCCGGGAAGTCGTCGGCGTAGAAGTTGTCCGAGATGTGCTTGATGTCGGTCTGCCAGCGCCACCCCAGCGGCAGGTCCTGATCGTGCCGCCATTTCGCGCCGTAGCGACTCTGGGGCGTCGCGAAGTTGCCGTCCTCGCGGAGATCGAAGAGCCCCGACACGAAGAGCTCGCCCTCCGAGCGCTCGCCGAACACGTACTCGACCTGGCCGTCCCCCTTGAAGCCGCGCTTGCTGAAGTAGCGCGGCGTGAAGAGGACGTTGACCTGCGGGTGCGCCGCCCAGAAGAGCGGAAGGCCACCGCCGAAGCCGCCGCGACCGCCCAGGGAGACCTCCGGGAGCAACACCCCGGATTCGCGATCGCTCTTCACCGGGAAGAAGGCCCAGGGGAACCACAGGACCGGGATGCCGAGCACGTCGAGCGTCGCGTTCTTGACCGTGCCGTAGTCGCCGACCTCGACCTCCGCTTCCTGGGCCGTAATCTGCCACGGCAGTCGGCCGCCGTCGGGACAGCGGCAGGTGGTGAACACGCCGTCCTTCATCTCGAACGTATTCTCGCCGGTCCGGATCATCTCCTTGGCCCGGATCCGAAACCCCTGGCTGCCGGCATCCATGCCCCCGTCGAAGAACATGCCGCGCAGGCTCTCGACGTCGAAGACCATGAACTCCGCCGTGACCACGTCGCTCGCGTCGACGAGCTCGACGTCCCCCTCGGCGACGCCGATCCCGGTCTCGGTGCTGAACGCGACCCATTCCGCGCGCAGTGTGCGGGTCGTCTGGATCACGTAGACGTTGCCGGTCGCGACGTAGAGGTCGCGCTCACCGTCGTAGTCGATGCGATCGGCGGTGATCTCGAAGGGGTCTTCGAGGCGCGCGCGATCCGCGGCGTCCGACTGCGCCGCCGCCGCGCTCGCGACCAGACAAGCGAGAAGCGTCGCGTGCAGGACCGCAACGACGACGCGCGCGCACGCGAGCAGACCGACGCGGTCGCACGCGAGCGGACCGATGCGGTCGCTGATCTGGCAGGTGGCCCCTCGCGCCACGCATCCCCCCGTCTGAACGGGTGGACGCTACCTGAGGCCCTCCGCGCGGTCCAAATCGCGCGCGATCGCGGTCAGCTGGCTTGCGCGAACTTCTGCAGCGCCGTCGTCAGCGCGGCGCGGTCCGGTGCGACGAGCTCGTCTTCCACGAGTCGGAGGAGCTTCTGGTCCATCAGGGTATGCAGCGCCTGATGGGTCTCTTCCATCGACAGGTCACAGCCGGCGGAGAGATCGCGCAGCGTCGTCCGCAACCGCAGCTCGTCCTCGTTCTCGCCGATCGGCTGGGTCGCGAGGTACTGGACCAGGGGACCGACCAGCTCGTCGAGGCCGAGCGCCGCGAGTCGCCGCTCGGCGCCGATCAGTCGGATCGCGAGGCGTTGGATCATGCGGATCCCGATCTCGGGCCGCTCCATGCACATCGCCTCGAGGGTCTCGCCGTCGATCTCGAGCAGCTCGGTCGGCCCGACCGCGACCGAGCGCGCGGTGCGCGTCTCACCGAGCACGACGCTCATCTCGCCGAAGAAGTCGCCCGGGCCCAGCTTCGCGACGACGCGCGGACCGGCGATGCCGGACCGGCTGATCTCGACCCGACCGGCCTGGATCACGTAGAGGTCGATGCCCTCGTCGCCTTCGTCGAAGATGATCTCGCCGTCCTGGAAGTGGCGCTGGAACGCGCGACGGACCTGGATCTGTGTCGTTTCACCACCGGACAGCGGAGCATCCCCCTCGGCGCCGCCGCAGCGATGCGGGGTGCCTGCGGGCTGTTTCGTCCGCGCACGGGAAGCACTTGAGACAGCATCGCCGAGACCCTCCGCAGCCCCGGGCTGAACGTCGAATTCCGCTGGCGGCGGCCGGCTAGGAGGCCGGCGGAAACTCGCGCGCGAGGTCGTCGAGGATCGCGTCGAGCTCCGGGCGGCTGAGGACGCCCCGGTGCGAGCGGACGATCCGGCCTGCGGGATCGACCACGATCAGGGTCGGGAACGAGTAGACGCCGTAGTCCGCGGCGAGCTGCATGTCGGCGATCGCGACCGGATAGGTGATCCCGTTCTCGGCGAGCCAGGCGCTCACCTTCGCCGGCGGATCCGTGTCCATCGACACGCCGAGGATCATCAACCGGTCCCCGCCTCGCCGCGACCAGAGCTCCTCGAGGATCGGCATCTGGACCTTGCACGGCGCGCACCAGGTCGCCCAGAAGTCCAGGATCAGCGCCTTGCCCGTCTGGTCCGCGAAGCGGACGGGCACGCCGTCGAGGCGCACGAGGTCGAAGCCCGGGGCCTGCGGTCGCTCGGTCGTCGGCTCTGCGAAGCAGCCGTCGAGGTAGCCGGAACCGACGACGGTCGCGACGACGACGAGGACCCAGATCCCGATCGCCGCTCTCATGCGCCCGCCGGTCGGGCGAGTGCGAGGATCATTGGAGCGCCTCTTCCGCCGCGTACACCAGGTCGTTCAGGAAACCGAAGTAGGTGTTGAAGATCGCGAGCTGATTCGAGAGGAGCAGCAGACCGACGCCACAGAGCAGGACGCCCGAGACGATCTCGAGCGTGCGGAAGTGTTGCTTCATGCGATCGAAGGCCGAGAAGAAGTAGTCGATGCTCCAGCCGGCGGCGAGGAACGGGATCGCCAGACCGGCCGAGTAGACGGCGAGGAGCGTGATCCCCTCGTAGACCGTCTCGCGACCGCCGGCGAGGGTGAGCACCGCGCCGAGGATCGGTCCGATACAGGGGGACCATCCGAAGCCGAAGCCGGCGCCGACCGTGAACGAACCCATGAAGCCCGGGGCGCCCATGTCGAGCTGGAAGCGCGTGTCGCGCAGCAGCCAGCCGATTCGGAACGCCCCCACCATGTGCAGGCCGAAGACGAAGATGACGACGCCGGCGAGCTGGGCAATTCCGAGCTCGTAGCCGAAGAGCTCGAGACGGAAGGTACGCAGCACGCGGCCGAGGGCGAAGGCGCTCGCGCCGAGGACGATGAAGACCGTCGAAAAGCCCGAGACGAAGCCCAGGCAGGCCTCCATCACCCGGGCCCGCTGCTCCCCATCGCCATGGCCCTCGCCCAGCTCCTGGACCGAGACGCCCGAGATGAGCGACAGGTAGGCGGGCATCAGCGGCATCACGCAGGGCGACAGCACCGAGATCAACCCGGAGGCGAAGACGATCGGGATCTGCGCGACGAATTCCGACATGCGGGGCCGGAGGGTGACGCGAAGGCCCCCTCGACGCCAGCGCAGAACGAAGGAGTTCGTTCCGCGGGCGGTGCGTCTCCGGACGAACCGGCACGCGACCCCGGTCTTGCCGGAGCCGCGCGCGAGGATCGTCGGGTCGAGCGCCTACGACAGGGCCGCGACTACCAACCCATCTCGTCGTAGCCGCTCGTGTCGAGGGGCTCCGACTGCGCGGTCTTCGCGGAGGCGACCGCTTCGGTCCGCATGGCCGGCGCGTCGACGTCGCGACCGATGAAGACCAGCTCGCGCTCGCCGGTCAGGTGATCCGGCGTGATCACGTACGTGCCGCGAACGGAACGCGTGAACACCTTCTCGGCGACCTGCGTATCGCCGGCGGTGAACGCCCAGGCGAAGCCACCGACGATCAGGCCGCCGGTCGCGTAGAGCAGCTTCACCGGTCCGTAGACCAGGGTCGAAAGCGCCGCCGCCGCGCCGAGCCCGCCTTCGCGGCCCGTCTCTTCGGCCGCACCCGCGGCGAAGCCCGCCGTCGGCGCACCGAGCAGCGCGACGACCACCAGCGCGGTCATCAGCCGTCGGCCGACGCTCTTTCCACCGCTCTTCGGACGCACTGCGCCCATCCTCGGGCCGTCGCCCGAGCGATCGATCTCGAATGTCATGATTCGTCCAACCTCTCAATGCGAGGTACGGACGACACGATCGCGTCGCCCTGCCCTCGACCTCTCACATTCCCCGACAGGGAGTGTGCCGGATCTTCGGAGGTCGTCAAACCGACGGCGGTTCCCGGTGCGTCAGAACACCTTGTCGGTATCGAGCAGAAGCGTGACGGGTCCCTCGTTCACGAGAGAAACCTTCATCATCTTGCGGAACCTTCCTGTGACGATGGGCACGCCGAGCGCGCGAGCTTCCTCGACCACGCGTTCGAAGAGCGGCTCTGCCTGCTCGGGCGGTGCGGCGTCTCCGAACGAAGGCCGGCGGCCCTTGCGCGCGTCGGCCAGCAACGTGAACTGCGACACCAGACCGAGGGTGCCGCCGGTGTCGGCGAGCGAGCGGTTCATCTTGCCCTCGGCATCCTCGAAGACGCGGAGGCCGACGATCTTCCTCGCGAGCTCAACGGCCGAGCCTTCCTCGTCCCCGCGCGCGACGCCGACCAGCACGAGCAGCCCCTCGCCCATCGCGGCGACGCGCTCGTCCTCGACGTCGACGCTCGCGCTCGAGACGCGCTGGACGACCGCCCGCAACTAGATCTCCCGCTGATCCTGGAAGCGCCCGGCGTACGTCGCCTCGCCGTCGGTGTGCATCAGCACGAGCTGGCAGATCCGCACGCCGGGGACGATCTCGAGGGCCCGGCTGGACACGTTGCTCATCTCGAGCACCTGCCGATTGGACACGCCCGGCTGCACGAAGGCGCTCGTGACATGGATCATCAGCCCGAGGCGCGCGAAGCGGCTGCGCCCTTCCAGGAACCCGCACAGGTTCGAAGGCAGCGTCACGTGCTCCGCCGTGATGCCGTGGATCGTGACGCCCGGCTCGAGGCGATACGGCTGATCGAGCCCGAGCACGCGCGTGTGATCGCGGTAGTCGGTCTCGTCCTCGACCCGGATCGCCGCGTCGTCGTTCACGATCTCGCGGATCTCGGCGCCCAGGGTCAGGTCGATCGAAGCGACGCCGACCTGGGACACGGCGAAGGGGTCGATGCGAACGCGACCCGAATCGAGTTCGCGCAGGATCACGTCACGGGTCAGGACCGACATCGGCCGTAGGTTAACGTAAGGCGATGGGGCATCGTTATTTCGACGTCGATAAGCCTGTCGTAATCGGGCACCGGGGCGCGGCCGGCAGCCACCCCGAGAACACCCTCGCCAGCTTCGCCGCCGCCCTCGAGCAAGGGGCGCAGATCCTGGAGAGCGATCTCCACGTCTCGCGCGACGGCGTGCCGCTCCTGTTGCACGACCCCGACGTCGGCCGAGTCACCGAGGGAACGGGCCTCGCCGCCGACCTCGACTTCGCGGAGATCGCGCAGCTCGACGCGGGGCATGCGTTCACCGACGCAGACGGCAAGACCCCTTTCCGGGGCGCCGGCCATCGCATCCCCTCCGTCGAAGAAGCCTTCGCCGCCTTCCCCGACGCCCGCTTCAACCTGGAAGTGAAATGCGCCGACGAAGCGGCGATCGCCACCACCCTCGAGCTCGTCGAGCGCTTCGACCGGGCGGCGCGCACCCTGCTCGCGGCCGGAGAAGACGAGGTGATGGCCAGCGTTCGTCGCGCCCTCGCCGCGCGCCCGGTCGCACCCGCGGTCGGCGCGAGTCTCGGCGAGATCGTCGCGGCGATCGGGAGCGCGCTCGGTCAGGGCGAGATGCCTGCGGGCGTCGATGCCCTGCAGATCCCCTCGGAGTTCGCCGGGCAGTCCCTGGCGACGCCCGAGCTGGTCGCCCACGCCCACGCTCACGACGTCGAGGTCCACGTCTGGACGATCAACGATCTGGACGAGATCGAGGCGCGGCTCGAGGTCGGCGTCGACGGAATCGTGACCGATCTCCCCGGGCAGATGCACGACTGGCTGGTCCGCCGTGGCCGACGCTGAGACGCGGATCGGTCGACCGGCGCCCTTCTTCGAGGCGTGCCGGCACGAGCTGCGCGCGACGCGCGACCTCGGCCCGACCCTCGACCTCGCCTGCGGCCGCGGGCGAAACGCCCTCGCCGCCGCAGCCCTCGGGCTCGAGGTCGTCGCGGTCGATCGCAACGCGGAGCACCTGGCCGAGCTTCGCGCGGCCGCGAGCGAGGCCGCCCTGGAGGTACGCGAAGCCGACCTCGAATCCGGGAATCCGCCCGACCTCGGGGCCGCTCGCTTCGGCGCCGTCCTCGTGTTCCGGTACCTCCACCGACCGCTCGCCCCGTGGATCGCCTCGCTCCTCTCGCCGGGCGGCGTGCTCGTCTACGAGACCTTCACGACGGCCCAACGCGCGCTCGGCTGGGGCCCGTCCCGCGACGCGTTCCTGCTCGAGCCAGGGGAGCTGCCCGGGCTCTTCCCCGATCTCGTCGTCGAGCGCTTCGAAGAAGGGCCGACAGACGGGCCCCGCCCTACGGAGACGGCGCGACTGCTCGCGCGACGACCCCGCTAGTCCGCGACGCCGGGATCAGTCCGCTTCGTCGAGCCGGGCGAGCGCCCAGCGGGCGTGCTCCGCGAGGAGCGGGTCCTCGCCCTCGGCGTGCCCCGCGAGCTCGCTACGCAGGCGCGGGTCGCCGCTGTTGCCCGCCGCCACGATCGCGTTTCGGACGAGCCCCTGGTAGCCGGTGCGCCGAATCGCCGTCTTGTGCGTGTGTTCCCGGAAGGTCTCCTCGTCCAGCCGCAAGAGCCACGACAGCGTCGGCGTCTGCCAGGCCGCACGCGGCTCGAGGCGCGACCGCAACCCGAGCGGGTCGGAGGGCGTCGTTCGCGGGCGACTCTGGTTCCACGGGCAGACCGTCTGGCAGACGTCGCAGCCGAAGACGTGCGTCCCCTGCCCCGCGCGCAGGTTCTCCGGAATCGAGCCGCGCAGCTCGATCGTCGTGTACGAGAGGCAGCGCGTCGCGTCGAGCACGAAGGGCTCGGGGAACGCGTCGGTCGGGCACGCGTCGAGGCAGGCGCGGCAGGTGCCGCAGTGATCCGGTTCGGGGGCGTCGGGCGCGAGCACGAGGTCCGTCAGGATCACCCCGAGCATCAGGTGCGAGCCCCGCTCGGGATCGATCAGGCAGGTGTTCTTGCCGATCCAACCGAGCCCCGCGCGCGCGGCCGCCGCGCGCTCGAGGACGGGACCGGTGTCGACGTAGCTGCGTGACTGGACCTCGCAGCCGACCAGGACCGGAAGCGCGGCTTCGAGCGCGCGCAGTCGTTCGAGCAGCACGTCGTGGTAGTCGTCGCCCCCGGCATACCGCGCGACGCGACCGGAGGCCTCGTACGCGTCATCGCCCTTCGTGGACGCGCCTTCCGTGGACGCCGCAGGGAGCGCGAGCGACCCGACGATCAACGAGCGCGCTTCCGGAACGACGCGACGCGGATCGATGCGTTCCTCGAGGCGGCGCCCGATGTAGTCGAGGTCGCCGCCGTAGCCCCTTGCCCACCAGTCGCGGAGGAACGCGTTGCGGGGGCCGGGTTCCGCCGGGGCCACACCGACCGCGTCGAGTCCGAGCGCGAGGCCGACCTGCCGGACGCGGGCGTCGAGCGGCTCTGCTTCGCCCGGGTCGAGGCCCGTCGCGCTCACGACGGCGCGGCGTCCGCGCGGCGCTCCCCCGACAAGCGGCGGAGCGTTTCGCCGACGGCCAATAGACAGATGCAACCGATCACGTACGTCCCGACCCCGGCCCACTCGTGGAGCGGGCCCTCCGTCGCGAACTCGACGTCGACCTCGATCGCCAGCATCACGGTGAGGATCACGCGCAGCAGGTTCCCGGCGAGCGCGATCGGGACGACGGTCGCGACGAGCACGGCGCGGCGCCAGGGGACGGAGTCGGTGAAGTAGGCGATGAACACGCCGATCGGGATCAACGTGACGAGGCTGGTGATCCCGCTGCACGCCTCGGCGACGAAGAGCGTGCGGTCCCCGGGCAGGGTCAACACGTTGCCCTCCCGGAAGATCGCGACGTCCACCGCCTGCAGCAGCCGGACGGCGACGGTGCTCACGAAGAGCTGCAGCTCGACGATCAAGGGCGTCACCCAGGAGTTGGGGAGCGGGACCATGAAGAGCAGGTACGCGACCGGGAACTGCAGCGTTCGCAGCCACTGCACGCCGCGCAGCGCGAGCACCGCGACCGCGACCGTCGCGACGAAGAGCAGGCCGAGCAGGGTCTCGTCGCCGAATCCGAGTCCGGCGACGTAGGCGAGCGCGAGCACTCCGAGGGCGAGCCGGCCGCCGGGCACCGGCGCGGCGGGTAGCTGCGCGAGGGTCTCGCGATGGGCCGTCGCGGCCCACAGCGCGACGAAGGGGACGAGGTAGCCGTGGGAGGCGTACTCCACCGCGCTCCAGACCTCGGACAGCGAGATCAGCCCGGGGATCCAGCCGACCAACACGAGCGCGACGATCGTCCATTCTACGCGCGTCACACCGCCCCCTGCGTCCACCTGCTCACGACGTCGGCCCGCGGAACGCCTCGTCCCGTGGCTCCGCCCCGGATTGTCCCGAGCCCGGCTCGGGAATGCACCCGAGTTCCAATCGCGGGGGCGCGTCCCGCCCTTCCCCATCGGGGCGGGCGGCGGCCGGATTGAGTCCGCTCGCAGCGGTCAAGTCCGATGTCAGCGCAACCGAAACGCAAGCAAGTGGGACTGCGCCGTCCCGCGAACCGGACGACGTACTCCGGTCCCCTTGCTCCGGACGCCCCATGAATCAGCCCGACGAACAAGCTCCCTCCGACGATCGCCCGAGCGCCCCCATCGATCCGCTCGAAGTACGCAGCAATCCGCGCGTGGGCACCGATCTCGCGGTGGAACTCTACGCCAGCGACTTCTCCGGCGCGCTCCTCGGTCGCACGCGCGACCTGTCGATCGGCGGCGCCTGCATCGCCACCCCCTCCCCGTTCAACGTCAAGGGGCTCAACCGGATCGTGCTCGACCTGCCCACCCAGAAGCTGATCATCGACGCGATCGGCTGCTGGCAGCGCGAGGATCCGACCGAGGGCGTCGTGCTCACCGGCGTGCAGTTCGACGACCCCGGTGCCGAGAAGCTCGAGTTCGTCTGGGATCAGGTCCTCGACTCGGGCAAGAAGCTCGCGCGCTTCCTGTACGAGCGGACCGCGCTCCACGAGCTCGGGCTCGAAGAGGCCATGGGCCTCGCCCAGGTCACCCGCTACCGCACCGCGAACCCCGGCGACATGATCTATCGCCAGGGCACGAGCGGCGAAGGCGGCGACTCGATCTTTCTCGTGATCGAGGGCTCGGTCACGCTCCAGGTCCGGGTGCGCGACGCCATCGAGCGACCGCTCTGCCAGCTCGAGGTCGGCGACCTCTTCGGCGGCCTCCCGTTGCTCGCGAGTCTCGCGCATATGGACTCCGCCGTGGCGAACACCCAGGTCAAGCTGCTCGAGCTCGACAGCGGCGCCTTCCGTCACCTGCGGAGCATGAAGCCCTGGCTGGGACACCGCCTCGGCGTCGCCCTGCTGCGGGTCCACGCGCAGCGGATGGGCAAGATCCTGGGCCTCGCCAGCGACGACCTCTGACTCCGGTATCCTCCCGCCCCCACGGATCCGACGCCGCCGGCGTCGCGGAAGTGATGCGTGAAACTTCCTCGATGGGAGTGAAGGATTGGAGGCCATGCAGGACCGGCTCGTCTTCCTGATCGGATCCCCGCGCTCGGGCTCGACCCTGCTCTCGCGGGTGCTCGGCGCGCACTCGGCGATCTTTGCGCCCGAGGAGCCCCACCTGATCACGCCGATGGCGCACCTCGGCTTCTACGATGCCGTCGAATCCGCGCCCTACGACCCGATCATCACGCGCACCGCCGCCCGCGCCCTGGTCGACGCCTTGCCCGGCGGCGAGACGGACTACCTCGACGCCCTGCGCGCCTACAGTGACCGGCTCTACGCCGGACTCTTCGAAGGCGCCGGCGAGGCGTCGCTGCTGCTCGACAAGACCCCCGCCTACGCGCTGTCCCTCGACTTCCTGGCGAAGCTCTATCCCGACGCGAAGTACGTCGTGTTGACGCGACACCCGGTCGCAGTCTGGTCGTCGTTCGTCGACTCGTTCTTCGACGGTGACGACGCGGTGGCGCACGAGCACAATCCGCTGGTCGAGCGCTACGTGCCGGCGATCGCCCGCTTCCTCCGGACGACGAACGTGTCCTTCCACCGGGTCCACTACGAGAATCTGGTTCAGGAACCCGAAGAAAGTGCCCGTCGCCTCTGCGAATTTCTCGGCATCGACTTCGAGCCTGGCATGGTCGATTACGGCGCCGCGCCGGGCGCCAAGGGCGAGTCGACCCGCGGTCTCGGGGACCCGACGACCGTGGCGCGGCAGAGCCGGCCGACGACGGACAGCCTCTCGAAGTGGGCGAAGGCCGCAACCGGCCAGCCCGAGCGGGTCTCCCTCTACCAGGAGATCGTCGCGCGCCTGGCCGACGCGGACCTCGAGACCTGGGGCTATCCGCGGGCTGACATCACGCGAGAGCTCGAGGCGATCGACCTCGAGGGCAGCCCCGCGCCGCGCCCGAAGCTCACCCGGTACTCCCTCGAGCGCCGGGTGCTGGTCGGCCTCCGGCGGCGGATCCGGCCCGACAACGGTCTGGGGCGCCTGATCAAGAAGGTGCGCGAGGTCTGCGACGTCCTGCTCCGCTGACCCCCGGCGCGGAACCCCTCAGGCCACCCACGGCCCCGACCGATCATCCCCCCAGGCCCTGCCCCGCGTCGCCGGATCCTCCGGGACGTGCAAGCCACCCAGGGAGACTGCTATACATGCCGCCCATGGAAGAACGCATCATCCGACCCGCGACGTCCTTCGGCTCCGCCGACCTCCAGAACGACGAGCCCAAGCGCTTCGAGCGCCCGGCCGCTCAGGAGATCTCCCTCTGCTGCGAGATCTCGGCGTACGCGCCGGACGGCGACGACAGGCCGCTGTTTTGATCTAGGCGGCGCATTGCAGCACGGCGGGGGCCCTATGGGCATCGCTTGGGCTGTCTTGGTGTCGAGAGCGCGCTGCTTACCGAGCGGCGTGGTGTAGGCCGTTTTCATGAGGCGAGTCCCTGCTCGGGGGCTCGCCTCTTTTCGTTGGAGCGTCGACGGCGGTCAGAGTTCTTTCGAGACGCGGTCGACGATTCGTTTGATTCGGGGGTGGGAGATCAGGGCGAAGGTGTCGCCGGCGGCGACGAGCTGCTGGATCTCGGGGTCGCTGGCGAGGGCCTGGATCTCGGCGTCGCGGTGGAGCTTGGCGACCTTGGGAGCGACTTCGCCGAGCACCCCCGACAGGGTCTCCTTGAAGGCGGTCGGATCTTCCCGTGCTTCGTCACCGACGAGCCCGAGGTCGGCGAAGCGACCGCGCACCTCCGGGTCGAGCACCATCGAGCGCATCGCGTTCCGATTCATCGCGTAGTCGATCGAGCCGTTCTGGATCAGCGTCCAGAACAACTTGTCCTCGAAGAGCTTCTCGAGCCGGCCGTCTTCGAGGATCGATTGCACGCTGCCGAGGGTTCGACTCGGGCGCGCTGCGATCCGCGCGGCGATCTCCCCCGCCGCTCCGGCATCCGCGAGGGCCGACGAGACTGCGGACTCGACGAGGTCGCCGGTGGCCGCGGTGACTGCGGACGACTCGGTCTCGGGCAGCGCGGCCAGCCCCTCGACGGCGCCGAGGTCCCGCGCCGCGTCGAGCCAGCTCACGAGCACCGCGAGCAGCACCACGACCAGGCTGCCCCGGGCGAGCCCGAACACGCCGCCGAGCCCGCGGTCGAAGGGCCCGCGCGCCTCGCCATCGATTCGCTCGGCGTCCCAGGCGACCAGCAGATCCCCGGCCGTGCTCACGAAGAGCCAGACCAGCACGAAGCCGAGGGTGCCGGCGATCGCGGGCGCGACGAGCGGCGAAACGACGAGGGTCCGCTCGACCCAACCCGCCCAGTGCATCGCGCCGAGCAGGCCGCCGCCGTAGCCCGAGAGCAGCCCGACCAGGCCGCTGCCGCTCACCACCGCACCCCGCCAGGCGCCGAGGCCCGCCATCGCCAGGAGCACGAAGCCGAAGAGGAGGTCGAAGAGCATGTCCTCTCTTCGACCCGACGCGAATCCGGCTGAAACCGGGCCCTCAATCGCCCGAGTGGCCGTCTACGGAGGCGCCTCCGAGACAGTCCTCGGACCCGCCCGCCGCGCTGCGACAGGCCGCCAGCCACGTTTCGGCGACCTCCGCGGGGGTGCGCCCCTCGAGGTCGACCCGGGCGTTCAACCGCCGCATCACGGAGGCGTCGATCCGCCCGGACAGGCCCCGCACAGCCCGTGCGATGGCCGGCGCCCGCTCGACGAAACGTCGACTCGCAAGCACGACCGCGTCGTAGGGCGGGATCACGCGCAGGTCGTCTTCGAGCACCGCCAGCCCGTCCGCCTCGATCCGACCGTCCGTCGAGTAGGCGCTGATCACGTCGCCGCTCCCCGAGCGAAGCGCGTCGTACATCAGGCTCGCGTCCATCGCGCGCTCTTCCCGGAATCGGAGGTCGTAGCGCCCTTCGATCGCGCGCCACTCGGGGCGTTCGAAGAACTCGAAATCGCCGAGGATCTCGAGGGTCGGCGCGACTGCCCGGAGATCGCTGATGCGCTCGACGCCTCGGCTCGCCGCGTCTTCACCGCGCATGGCGAGGCAGTACGTGTTCTCGAAGCCGAGTGCCGCGAGCAGGAGGACGCCGTGCTCGCGCTCGAGGCGCCTGCGGACCTCTTCGAGCACCTCGGCACGATCGACGCCTGCTTGCTCGCGCTTCAAGATCGTCGCCCAGACGGTCCCGGTGTAGTCGACGTAGAGATCGAGGTCGCCCGCGACGAGCGCGTCGAAGGCAACCGTCGACCCGAGCGACGGCACGTCCTCGACGGCGCCCGCCCCGGCGCCGCGCGCGATGCCGGCGAGAATGCCCGAGAGCACGTACTGCTCGGTGAAGGACTTTGCGCCGATCCGGACCGTGGGCGCCGCGGCGCCTGCGCCAGAAGCCGAAGGGCGTAGCGCCGCGCCGTATCCGAGGGCCCCGATCCCGATCGCCGCCACGAGCCCCGCGGCCATGAAGACCCGACCGCGCGAGCGCCGCTCGAGGCCGACCTCGGCGAGACGGACGACGCCGTCCAGGGCGATGGCCAGGACTGCGGCGGCCGCACTCCCGAGCAGCACCGCCGATAAGTTCCGCGTCTGTAAACCGGCAAAGATCGGGTTGCCCAGACTGGTCCCGCCTACCGGCGTGGCGAGGGTCGCCATGCCCACGACCCAGACCGTCGCGGTTCGCAAACCCGCCACGATCGTCGGCATCGCGAGGGGCAGCTCGACCTGCCGGAGCACCTCCCCCGGACTCATGCCGACGCCCCGGGCCGCCTCGACGAGATCCGGATCCACACCGACCAGCCCAGTGACCGTGTTCCGGAGCATCGGCAGCACGCTGTAAAGCGCGAGGGCCAGCACGGCGGGCAGGAAGCCGATGCTCGGGATACCGGCCAGGCCCGCGGACGTCGCGAGGGTCGAGAGCGCCGCGAGCAGCGGCACCATCAGCGCCAGGAGTGCGAGCCCGGGAATCGTCTGGAGCACGCTGGCCACGCCGAGCACGAAGCGCCCGAGGGCCGGACGTCGGGACGCCAGCACCCCGAGCGGCAGGCTGACCGCCAGACCGAGCGCGAGCGCGAGCAGCGAGAGCTCGACATGGGCTGCGAGATAGCGGGGCATCTCCGCCCACTGCGCGGCGAAGCCCGTCATTCGGAGGTCTCCGAGAGCAGGCCTTCGATCCGCTCGGCCTGGCGCCGCGGGGCGCGCAGGAACTCGTCGATGCCGCCGGCACCGGGTTCGCGGAGGAGCTCGGCCGGCGTCCCGACCCGAGCGATGCGCCCCGCTTCGAGGAACGCGATCCGGTCGCCCAGGAGCAGCGCCTCGCTCATGTCGTGGGTGACGAACACGACCGTCAGATCGAGCTCGGCGCGCAGACTCTGCAGCTCGCTCTGCAGCGCATCCCGGGTCACCGGATCGAGGGCGCCGAAGGGTTCGTCGAGCAGCAGCAGCGGGGGCTCCGCGGCGAGCGCGCGGCCAAGCGACACGCGCTGCTGTTCGCCGCCGGAGAGCCCGGTCACGTCGCGGGTGCGATACGTCGCCGGGTCGAGTCGCACGCGCTCGAGCAGCGCATCGACCCGGGCATCGATCCGCTCGCGCGACCACCCGAGCAGGCGCGGCGTCAGCCCGACGTTCGTGGCGACGTCGAGATGCGGCAGCAGTCCGGCGCGCTGGGCGCCGTAGCCGATCCGGCGACGCAGCAGGTGCGGCTCCGCGAGACGATGGTCCTCTCCGTCGATCCGGATCGTCCCCGACGACGGCTCGATCAACCGGTTCAACATCTTGAGCAGAGTCGTCTTGCCCGACCCCGAGGCCCCGATCAACACGAGCAGCTCGCCCCGCGCGACGTCGAGCTCGACGTGCTCGACGACCGGTCGCCCATCGAAGTGGCGGGTCAACTCGCGGCACTCGATCACGAGTTGGCGCTCCGCGCGGCTTCCCCGACGCGTGCCTGCACGGCGGACGCCAGGTCGAACACGTGCGCGTCGTCGGCGCCCATCGCCCGCAGGCTCGCTGCGAGCTCGAACACGTACTCGGGATTCGCGCCAGAAGGCCCGACCGCGCCGGCGACCTGGGACGCGATCGCTTCGATCGGCGCCGGCCCCAGATAGTTGGGGTTGGTCGGACCGGCGATGTACACGAGGCCACGCACGCGACGGCGCGCGCCGCTGCCCCCCAGCTCCGACAGGAAGACGTCGAGCTCGACGCGGTCATAGCCGCCGCGCTCGCGGTGATCGAGACCGGCGAGCACGCCGTCCGGATCGTCCACCGGGACTTCGTAGGCGGTCCCCCAACATCGCGAGGGCGCATAGCTCGGCTCGAGCTCCGGCATCGCCGCGTCGGGCAGCAGCGTCACCACCCTGCCCGGAAGCGAAGGCAAACCGCGGTGGTCCGTCGAGCCCTGCCAGAAGCGGCGCGCGAAGCCCTCGATGTAGGCGCTGCAGCGATCTCTATGGGGAAAGGCCGGGCGCCAGACGAGGGAGCCGTAGCCGAAGATCCAGAGCGAGTCGCTCACGAGGACGCGTCCGCTTTCGAGGAGTAGTCGATCTCCAGGATCTCGTACACGGTCTCGCCCTTCGGTCGCCGCACGACGACCTCGTCCCCGAGACGTTGGCCCATGAGCGCGCGCCCGACCGGCGAGTCGACGCTGATCAATCCGGCCGTCGCGTCGAACTCGTCGGGACCGACGAGCCGATAACGCTGCTGCTCCCCGTCCTCGTCTTCGATCGTCACCCACGCACCGAAGTAGACGCGCTCGTCGTCCTTGCGCGGCCCGACGTCGACCACGGTCAGCTCGTCGATCCGCTTGGTGAGGAACCGGATCCGCGAGTCGATTTCTCGCAAGCGCTTCTTGCCGTAGATGTAGTCCGCGTTCTCGGAGCGATCGCCGAGCGCCGCCGCGACGGAGACGGCTTCGGTCACCTTCGGGCGCTCGTCGGCCCAGAGCCACTCGAGCTCGGACTGGAGCTTCTCGAAACCCTCGCGCGTGATGTAGTTCGTTTTCGAGGGCGGCGGGGCCACGGGGTGCTCGTGCGGGTGAGGAAACGTTCGTCTCGGATCGGGAACTTGCCGGCGCGCGTCCTATCGACGTACGCCGCGAACGCTATGATGCCCCCCCATGAGTGAACGATCCAGCGAAGCCGCGGAGACCGGGGCGACGGGTGCCTCGGAGGCCACCGATGGCGGCCAGAACGCCGAACGCCGCGGGCCGCCCCCGAACCCGATCCATCACCCGCTCTTTCTGCCGGTGCTGCTCGTCGCCTTCACCCTCTGGTTCGGCTACGACGGCTTTCTCACCACGGACCCGGAGATGCTCGAACATCAGGGCTTCAACCGCCTGATGTTCGTCATCATGCAGCCCATCTGCTTCCGCGCCGTGCCGCGCGGCATCGCCGAGTTCCTCGAGGACCGACAAGCAGAGCTCCAGGCTTCCGCCTAGCTCCTCATTTGGAAGCCCTCGGAGCGCACGCGGGACGCAACGCGCACGCAGCTTCCCCGCACACGTGTGATCGGCTCCGGCCAGCGCGTGGTCCCGGCCACAGTTTCGGGTCGCGTCGTCTCCGTTTCCGACCGATAAGACCTACGACGCGTCGTCCCGCCGATTTCCGGCGACGCGAGCGGAGAAGTCTTGGGCGCTCCCCACCAACCGGAAACCGATGGCCACGCGTCGTCCACCGTGCTCCTCGACCACACCGAGCAGCGCGAGGTGGACGGGTTCGGCGAGGACGTGACCCTCGACTGCACGGCGACCGCCGGCGGCGAGTCCGGCGAGGACGCCCCCGAGATCCGCGCGCCGCAGCCCGGCGACGAGCTCCAGGCGAATTTCCGTTACCGCGTGCTGCGACGACTCGGTCGCGGCGGCTTCGGCTCGGTGTTCCTCGCGCGATGCCTCGACGAGAGCGGGCACAACGAGGACGGTCGCCCCCCGAAGCTCGTCGCGTTGAAGGTGATGGCGCGACCCGACGATCCGCAGGCGCGCAACTCGCTGAAGCGCGAGCTCGCCGCGCTGCTCGCGGTGCGGAACGACCGGATCCCGAAGGTCTACGACTGGAACATCGACGGCGAGACCTGCTTCGCCGCGATCCAGTACTTCCCGGCCGGCAGCCTCGCCGACGCCTGGCCCTTCCTCGGTCGGCTCTCCGCGGAGCAGACCTGGCGCCTGCTCTCGGACCTGCTGCAAGCCCTCGGCGCCGCCCATCGCGCGTCGGTGCTCCACCTCGACGTGAAGCCGTCGAACGTGCTGCTCGACGGCAACGGCGGCTACGTGCTGACCGACTTCGGCGTCTCCCACTCGTCGCGCATGTCGAAGGGCCTGCTCCATCAGGGCAAGCTCTCGATCGGCCTCGGCACCCACGGCTTCCGGGCCCCGGAGCAGGCGACCGCGAAGGTCCAGAACTTCGACCTGCGCACGGATCTCTGGGGCGTCGGCGCGACCGCCTGGGCGCTCTTCACCGGCATCGACCTGAACAAGCGCCACGACGTGCTCCGCACCCGCGAGCAGGGAAACATCTTCGGCCTCCAGGCCCTCTCCGACGTGGCCCTCGACTGCCCGCCGCCCCTCGAAGAGATCGTGATGGAGCTCCTCTACATCGATCCCTCGCGCCGACCGGGGGGGACGGCCGAGGTTCTCGCCCGGATCCGCGCGATCGCGAGCGGCTTCGGCCTCGACACCGCCACGATCGCGAGCGCCCGACGCAGCCAGGTCGACCCGACCGAGATCGCGCGCGTGATCGAGGGTCTGGTCGACCCGCTCTGGGCGTCGATCTGCCGGGGCCCCGGATTCGACCGCTATTTCGTGAAGTTCGAGGACGGCGAGACGATCGCGGCCGTCTCCGACCCGGCCCAGCACAGCGTGCTGCTGCTCTCGGGTGCGATCGAGGTCGAGATCGACGATCGCGAGGTGGCGACCGAGACTCGCGAGGGCACCTTCCTCGGCGCGATCTCGACCCTCACCGGCGCCCGCCGCTTCGCCACGCTCCGCGCCAAGGGCCCCGCCTGGTGCTGCCTCTTCAACGAAGCGGAGCTCGAGCAGCTCGTGACCTGCAACCCGGCGATCGCCGTCCGCATGGTCCGCAGCATGGCCGATCGCATCGCGAGCGGCCCCCCCCGCCGCCGCGCCTGAGCCCGCGCCTAACACCGACGTTTGCCTGGGGTCTATCCCCGAGACGGCCATCCGGGCAAGGGTGGCTTTGTCGAACGGCGCGCCATCGCGCGTCAAGACCCTCCCGCGCGCATCCGATGCGCAGAACGGGAGGTCTTCCCCGTCCACGAGCGTCACGCCCGTGCGCGGGAACCTGCGATGGCCGAAGACGACCAGACGGAAGAAGCGGAAGAGAAGCTCGACGCGTCGTACAAGCCCGACGTCGCCACCCTCGGTGGGGACGACGCGGACTTCGCGCGCGCGCTCGGCTTCGGCGCCGATGACGACGGTGGCGACACGCTGACAGCGAGCGACGCCGGGGACACTCCTGCGCCCGCCGCCGAAGAAGCGCCCGAAGAGCCGCCTGAAGAGGACGAGGCCGACGGGCCTGCCGAAGCGTCTGCGGACGAAGACGGCCCGACGGAAGACGCGGACGAGCCGGAGGAAGTCGCCGCGGCGGCCGACGAGGACGCGGGTGACGACGCCGGGTCTGACGAAGACGACGCCCCGCCGCCGGTCGAAGCCGCGGCCGAAGACGATTCCAACGATTCCGACGATGCCGAGGAATCCGATGACGTCGCCGCAGCTGCGGACGAGGACGAGGACGATTGGGGCGCATCGCCGGACGACGACGACGCGAGCGCCGCAGGGGATCCCGACGAAGACGCGGGCGACGGCATCGAATACGAAGACATCCATCCGCGCCCGGCCGCGGAGGGCATCCAGGAAACGCTGCTCGCACGCGCGGACGCGCTCATGGAGCGCAAAGACTCCGCTCCGCCGACCGACGCCGCCTCCGTCCCGGCGGTCTCCGCCGAGCAGGTCGCGGCGCTCGAGGGCGTGCGCGGCGAACTCGAGCAGACTCGAAGCGACTTGAGCGACCGCGATCGCGCCCTCGCCGCGGCCCTCGCCGATCTCGACACGACGCACGCCGAGCTCGCTGCCACCCGCGCCGAGCTCGAGGACGGCTCCGCCGTCGACGAGAAGGAGCTCGAGGAGATTCGCGTCGAGCTCGAGACGACCGCCATCGAGCGCGACCAGCTGATCGACCAGCTCGCGGCCACGAGTGGCCGGCTCGTGCAGTCCCAGCATCGTGGCGAGCAGCTCGAAGCGTCGCTGAAGGCCGCGCGCGGGGCGCTGATCCCGCTTCCGGAAGGCGAGCGCGCGCTGCGCGCCGAGGTCATCGGCCTGCGCGGCCGACTCGACGAAGCGGCCCAGGAGAACGTGCGTCTGACTGGAGAGGTCGCGAGCGTCGCGACCGAGCTCTCGATCGCGGCCGCCCGGGTCGAGGACAAGCAACACGAGATCGACTACCACGCCGAGCGCGCGCGCGATCTCGAGGGCGAGCTTGGTGAGAAGGACGAGCAGCTCGACCAGGCGATCGGACGACACCGCGAGGCCGTCGGCCTCGCGACCCGCTTGCAGGCGGAGAACAACGAGCTGCGCAGCACCCAGGCGGCCCTCGAAGAGACCCTCCAGGCCCGGGATCTCGAGATCACCGCGCGCGAAGAGCATCTGCGGGTGACCCGCGACGGCCTCGCCACCCGCGACACCCAGATGGTCGACGTCACCGAGCAGCTCGAGCAGGAGCGGCACCGGATCGAAGCCCTCGAGGCCGACCTCGAACGCGCCGCGATCGAGCGCGACGTCCTCGCCGACAAGGTCGCTCGCCGCGAATCGCGCATCGCGACCCTGACCAGCACCCTCGGCCGGATCGAAGAGGCGATGGGGCAGCGACTCCAGCTCGCGATGCCGAACCAGCCCACGCTAGCCCAAGCGGAATGGACGAGGCCTGCCGCGACGGATTCCCTTGGCGCCGAACGAGCGCCGCGCGGCGACGGCGAAGGCTCCGAGTCGACGCCGCCCGCGACCGAACCAGCCGGCGCGGAGACGTCCGTCTCCGAACCCATCCCGGCCCCGGTCGAACCCGTCGACGAGTGCACGCCGGAGCCCGCGGAATCGGAACCCGAGACGGCCGAGCTCGAGCCCGCCGCGGAAGCGCCCGTCGTCGAGGACGACCCGCCCGCACCCGAGCCCGAGCCGGAGCCGGAGCCGGAGGATGCCTCGCTCGAGTCGGTCGTCTACGCGGACGAAGACGTCGACCACTGCGACCCGATCACCGAAGTCTTCGCAGAGCCGAGCGTAGAACAAGCGCCGGCGATCGACGATGCCGCGTCCGACGCGTACACATTCGGAACCGAAGCGGAAGCGGATCCCGAGGAGACGCCCGACGCGTCGCCGAACCCCGGCCTTCCCGCCGCCCCGGCCTTCCCGCCGATCCTCGGACGCTGGCGCGATCGCTGTTTCGGCGAGATCGAAGCCGCCGGCGGCGAGAGCGTCGCCGACTTCCTGGCCGCGCGGTTGCAGTCGCACCTCGGTGACCCGAGCCCCGAGGCCGTCTACCTGCGCAGCGTCGGAGGGAGTCTTCCCGACGCGGAAGCCCGGCTCGTCGGCGCGCTGGTCGCGCGGGGCGTCGGTGGCATCCGGATGGATGTGATCGACGGCGACGACGCGACCGCTGATGCGCGGCGCCGTTGCATCGAGCTCGCCGGGCTCGGCGACGCGGTCGATGTCCGCGTGGGCCGGCTCGACGATTGGGCCGACGACGGCTGCCACGGAATCCTGCTGGCCGATGCGCTGCACGCCCAGGCCTCCCCGGAAGCGATGCTCGACGCCCTGGCGCCGGCGATCGACCACGGCGCCCTGCTCCTCTTCACCGGTCGCATCGCCGCCGGTCCCGTGCAGCTCTCGGCCTCGACGCTGATGCGCCTCGAGGAACTCTGGCAGTTCCTGCCGGAGCCGCTGGCCACGAGCGACGGACTCGGCACGCCGCCCTTCCGAGGCGATGACGGCGGCTGCCCCGCCATCCACGCCGACCTCGCGCGTGTGCTCTGCGATCGCTTCGCACCGGTCGCACTCGCGGGCTTCGGGCACCTCGCCGACCTCGTGGTCGGACCGAACCGGGGCTTCGCGCTGTCCGACGAGCAGGCCGACGCGCTCCAGCTCCTCGAATCCGTGTTGGCCATCGACGAGAGCCGCGCGCTCACCGAGTCTCTGCCGCCGCGCCACGGCGTCGGCGCCTTCGCCCGCACGAGCGCGGGACCGACGGAGGTCTACGGGCTGGGTTGGCCCTGCCTCGACCCGGCCTAGCAGCCGCAGGAGCTTCGCCCCGCGTCGCGGACCCCGAGCGGCGTGGCGTCTAGGAGAGCACCGACGGCACGACCAGCGCGAGCCGTCCGTCCTTCGCCGACTCCAGGCGTCCGCCGACGCCCCCGGCCACCTCGTGCATCCCGGCCACCGGCGCGAGGGATGCGCCACCCGCGTCCACCTCCACGCGCAGGGACGCGCCGGCGTCTTCGGTGACGTCGACCCGCACCTTCTCTTCGCCGGTCGCATCGAGCGCCTCGCGACCCATCGCGACGACGAGCCCGCCGAGCCAACCCGGATCCGACTCGAGGTCGTCCGGCAGGGACCTCTCGCAGCGCACGTCGATCGCCAGGCCGCGGGTCGCCGCCTCCCGTTCGAGGCAGCCGCGCACGTCCGCCAACCACTCCCGGAGGACCATCGGCTCGGGGTGCATCTCGAGATCCGCAGCGACGTCGTCACTCGCTTCGTCCGCAGTCGCTACGCGCGGCGACGCCTGCGCCGGCGCCGCTGCGACCGACGGGCGCAAGAGACCGACGATCGCGAGCGCAGCGACGATCGCGAACAGCACCAGCGGAGGCAGCCACAGGCTCGCGAGCCAGGCCGAGAGCCCGACCGGAGGTGCCTCCGCCTCGAGGAGCGCCAGGGTCGTGGCGACGCCGCCGTCCGGTCGCGCCAGCGGTCGCCCGAGCACCAGGGCGCCGTCGGCCTCGAAGACCGTAGTCCCGTCGGGCTCCGCGAAGACCCGCGTCGTGAGCGCGCCGAGTCGGGTGAGCGTCGCCTCGTCGCGGGTCGCCGGGTCGAGCGGCCGACCTTCGACACTGACGAGGGTGATCCGATGACCCGTCGGCATCATCTGCGCGAGGCGGGTCGAGACGTCGGTCAGGTCGATCACGGCGACGAGCGCACCCTGGACGAGCTGACCCGCGTCGTGGAGACCGATGGCGGCGCGAGAGACCGGTCGCGCGATCACGCCCTCGAAGGAGACCTCGCCGCGCTCGACGCGCCGCCCCGCGGACTGGACCGCGCTGTCGACTTCGTCCGCATACCACAGCGCCTTGGCGACGCCCTCGCGCTCGTCCGGGGCCCATCCGCTCACGGTCGCGCGGCCCTCCCCGTCGCGTTCGACGCCCAACAAGCGCAGCCCGTCGTGTCCGGCCACGACGATCTCGAGCGCGGAGAACGCATCGACGCCGACCAGCGCGCGCCGGAGCGCCGCCTCGAGCCGGCGACCGTCGATCTCGCCCCGGTCGCCCGGGGTCGCGGACGCGCCGCTCCCATCGGCTTCGAACGCGCCGGATTCGCTCCAGGCGCCCTGGGCGCGAAGCTCCGTGCGCAGGCGTTCGAGCTCTCCGTCGATCCGGCCCTCCTCCGCCACGTGCAGCGCGTTCACGACGTCTGCGAGGCCCGCGAGGGATGCCTCGGTCTCGACGCGAGCGCGCTGCGCAGACGACGTCACGTCGTACCCCGCGAGACCCGCTGTTAAGAGCCAGGCGAGCGCCACGCCTGCGACGATCGCGAGGCGAACGCGAGCACTGCGCGGCGCGGCGTGGGCTTCGGCCAAGACGGAATCTCCCCGTCGCAGCGCGGCCGAGCGGAGAACCGCTCCGCTGCGCCGGACTTGCGTGTGTTCTGCATCGGCGTGATGGGTCCACGCGCTTGAGGAGAACGACGCCGAAAGTCCGGCTCGTCGTCGCGACCTCGGGCAAAGGCCGGACGCGACGACGGGCCTTTCACGCAGCACGGGCCTCGGGTCCCGTTCGCATCGCCCCCACCTACGAGATAGCCTCCGCGCATCATGGACAGCGCGGGCATCCTCGGCATCATCGTCAATCCTCATTCCGGTCGCGACGCTCGACGTCTCTTCGCTCGGGCGGGCACTTCGACCATCGACGACAAGCGAAACCAGGTGACGCGGATCGTCGTGGGCGCCGCCGCCTCGGGCGTGAAGAAGATCCTCCTCTCCCGGGACTCGTTCCGGATCGCCTCGGCCGCGACCGAAGCACTGACCCTCGACGTCGAGTGCGAGCTCGTCGAGACCGAACTGACCGGCCACGGGGTCGACAGCCAGAAGGCCGCCCTCGCCATGAAGGACGCCGGCTGCGGTGCGGTCGTCGCCCTGGGCGGAGACGGCACGAGCCGCGCGATCACCCAGTGCTGGCGCGACGTGGTCCTGCTGCCGCTCTCGACCGGCACCAACAACGTCTTCCCCTTCGACGTCGAGGCGACCGTCGCGGGCGCCGCCGCAGGCCTGATCGCTTCGGCACGCCTGCCCCTCGAAGACGGCGCGCGCCGCGCGAAGATCGTCGAGATCCTGTGCGAGGACGGCCGCGAGAGTCAGGCGCTCATCGACGCCGCACTGCTCGTCGACGACCACCCGGGCTCGCTGCTGCAGGCGGATCCCGAGAAGCTCTCGCGCGTCCTCCTCACCCGAGCCGAGCCGGCGAGCGTGGGCCTGTCCCCCGTCGGCGGCCTCCTGATGCCGTGCTTCGCCGACGACGACTTCGGGGTCGAGGTGCACACACGCCCGGAACCGAATCCCGAGAAGACGGGCAAGTCCCTACGCATTCCGATCTCGCCCGGCCTCTACGCGAACGTCGGCCTCGACGGCGTGTCCCGGGTCGAGCTCGGGGACGAGGTCCGATGGTCCGGCCCCGGCCTGCTCGCCTTCGACGGCGATCGCGAGATCGTGCTGCACGAGAGCCAGAGCGCGATCCTGCGCGTCACGCGCGCGGGGCCGTGGGTGATCGATCCGAACCGGGCAATGGTCGCCGCGGCCGAACGGGGGCTCTACCGCGACCTCGGTCACTGGCACGACCAGCGCTCGGGGGCGACCGGCTGCTGCTAGGCGGTGCGCCGCGAGCGCCGAGGAGGAGTTCCGATGAGCGACGAGCAGGTTCGGGAAGCACTCGAGACGGTGCGTGGCTGGATTCGGGAAGCGAGCTCGGTCGCCGTCCTGACCGGCGCCGGCATCTCGACGGACTCCGGCATCCCGGACTTCCGCGGACCCCAGGGCGTCTGGACGAAGGACCCGGACGCCGAGAAGATGGCGACGCTCCAGGTCTACGTCTCGGACCCCGCGGTCCGCAAGCGCTCCTGGCGTTGGCGCCTCGAGACCGAGGCCAACAAGCGCCAGCCGAACGCGGGCCACCAGGCCCTCGTGGACCTCGAACGAACGGGTCATCTCGACACCCTCGTCACCCAGAACGTCGACGGGCTCCACCAGGCCGCGGGTACCGATCCTGCTCGCATGGTCGAGATCCACGGCACCCTCGAAGAAGTACAGTGCCTCGACTGCGGGGAGCGGGCGCCGATGGCGAGGGCCCTCGCGCGAGTCGAGGCCGGCGAAGAAGATCCCGACTGTCGGACCTGCGGCGGGATGCTGAAGAGCGCGACGATCTCCTTCGGTCAGGGACTCGTCGAGCGCGACCTCGCCCGGGCCTTCGCCGCCGCGGAAGCATGCGACCTGCTCCTCGCCGTGGGGACGACGCTGGCGGTCTACCCGATTGCCTCGATGGTCCCGATCGCCAAGGAAGCCGGCGCGCGGGTCGTGATCGTGAACGGTGAGGCGACCGGGATGGACGCGGCGGCCGACGCGCTGCTGTGCGGATCGATCAGCGACATCCTGCCGGCGCTCGTCCCCGAGCCCTGATCCGCCGGCCAGCCGCACCTACCAGCCTAAGGCCCGAGCCCGCGCGACGATCAGGTCGGCCGCGCCATCCGTTCCGATCAGCTCGGTGTTGAGCACCATGTGATAGTGGACGGGGTCGTTCCAGTCCCGGCCGTAGTTCTCTTTGTGGTACCGCGCGCGATTCAGGTCGTGCTCGTCCAGCGAGGCGGCCGCCTCCACCTCTCCGAGCCCGAGCTCGTGCATCGCCAGACCGATCCGATACTCCCGCGACGCCACGAGTCGCACGTGCAGGACCTCGCTCTCGCGCGCCAGCACCGCGGCCGCGGCGCGGCCGACCATCACGATCCGATCGCGACGACCGAGATCCTCGATCAGCTCCTTGGTCATGTGCGCGAGCTTGACGGCGTCGGGCTCTTCCATCGCCGTCGGCGTGGATACCAGGAACTCGGGGAACGAGAGCGCCGACGATTGGGCGAAGCGTTCGAGGAAGGTCGGCACGCTCTCTTCGAGACTCTGGACGTCGTTCTTGCTCAGACCAGACTTCTCGGCGATCGCGTCGATGAAGTCGTCGTCGACGACGGTCCAGTCGAGCTGCTCGGCGATCCGCCGGGCGACGTCGGCGGCACCGGCCAGGTACTGGCGGGAGATCGTGATCAACATGGCGCGTTCCTCCTCGGCGAGCCGAAGCGGTGGAGAGAGACTAACGAATCAGGATTCACGAAGCTTTCGGCGCACCCGGTCGTCCACACCGCGCAGGCGTGGACTCCCGAGGTAGACGCCGATCGCCAAGGCGAGCGCGAGCACACACGCGCCGGCGACCGCGGTCGGTGCCCCGTAGGTCCCCGTGATGTGAGTCACCGGGAGACCGCCCAACAACGGCAGCGAAACGCTCATCATCAGGAAGCTGGACACGCGACCCCGCACCTCGTCCGGGATGACGAGCTGGATGGAGACGTTGTTGAGCGTGCTGAAGATGCTCGCCCCGATGTTGCCGAGGAACGCCAGGGCCACCGCCGGCCAGAAGCTCGGCGAGAGCGCGAAGGCCACGATGAACAGACAGAAGGCGACCACGCTCGCCATCATCATCGGGAGGCGGCGCTTCTCCTGGTCGCGTGCCGCGATGTACATCGAGCCCACGACCGCGCCGACCCCCGTCGAGGCGCTGAGAATCCCGAGGCCCTGCGGTCCGGTTTCCCAGACGTCGCGCGCGAAGACGGGGAGCACCTGCTGGAACGGCATCGCGAGGAACTGGGGCACGAGACCGAAGACGAGCAGGATCGCGACCATCCGGTCGGCGCGGAGATAACGGAACCCCTCGATCATGTTCGTCGTGAGCGATTCCTGGGACTTCACCGCCGGCGGCGCCCGCCGCACCACCAGCATCGCCGCGATCGCGACCACGTAGAGCACGAGGTTGACCGCGTAGGCGCCCTCGATCTCGATGGCGGCGATCAGCACTCCGGCGACCGCGGGCCCGACCACGCGCGTGACGTTCACGCCCGTCATGTTCAGCCCCATCGCCGCGCCCAGGCGCTTGCGATCGACGAGGTTCGCGACGATCGCCGAACGAGCGGGCATCTGGATCGGAAAACACGCGCCGAGCGAAACCGAAGCGACGATCAGGTGCCAGAACTCGATCCGATCCGTGAGCACGAGGCCGTACACGATCAGCTCGGTCAGGAGCGCCAGGCTCAGCGCCGAGACGATCATGAACCGACGATCGAAGCGATCCGCGAGCGCCCCTCCGAGCGGAGACAGGAACAGCATCGGCACCGCCATCGCCGCACCGGTGAGCCCCAGCGCGAACGGATCGTCGGTGATCTCGAGGGCGATCCAGGGGCGAACGATGCCCTGCCCGCCCATGGCCAGGAAGAAGGCCATGTTGCCGATGAAGAGCCAGCGAAACTCCCGGATCTGAAGCGATTCGGTCGCCCGCCCCCAGCCGGAGTCCTGCCGCGGGGCCTGCGCTTGTTCGGTCGGCTGTCGCATCCGCCGAGGATCGTCGCCCAGTCGAAGGACCGGCGCATCCGATCCGCGTGAGAATCAGGCCTGCTGCACTTCCCGATCGCTCATCCCGATCAGATAGAGGATGCCGTCGAGTCCGAGGTTCGAGATCACCTGCTCGGCGCTGGCCCGCACCTTCGGCTTCGCGTGGAAAGCGATCCCGAGTCCGGCCGCGTCGAGCATCGGCAGGTCGTTCGCGCCGTCGCCGACCGCGATCGTCTGTTCGAGGCGGAGGTTCTCGCGCTCGGCGAGCTCGCGCAGGAGCGATGCCTTCCGCGCGCCATCGACGATCGGGCCGTCGACGCGTCCGGTGAGCTTGCCGTCTTCGATCTCGAGCTCGTTCGCGAAGACGTAGTCGATGCCGAGGCGCTGCTGGAGGTGACGACCGAAATAGGTGAAACCACCGGAGAGGATCGCCGTCCGATAGTCGAGCGAGCGCAGGGTCGCGACCAGCCGCTCCGCCCCGGGCGTGATCGGCAGCCGCTCGGCGATCTCCGAGAGGACGCGTTCGTCGAGCCCCTTCAAGAGACCGACGCGCCGCTCGAGGCTGGCCGTGAAATCGAGCTCGCCGTTCATCGCCGCTTCCGTGATCGCCGCGACCTCTTCGCCGACGCCCGCGGCGCTCGCCAACTCGTCGATCACCTCGGTCTGGATCAGCGTCGAGTCCATGTCGAACACGACGAGCCGCCGGTTGCGGCGATAGACGTCGTCGACCTGGAACGCGATGTCGACGTCGAGCTCCTGCGCGAGGGAGAGCAGATCCCCACGAAGGGCCGACGAATCGTCCGGCGTCCCGCGCAGCGAGAGCTCGACGCAGGAACGCGGCTCGCCCTGGTCCGAGCGAAGGGATACGCGGCCCGAAAGACGCGTGATGTTGTCGATGTTGAGACCATGGTCGGTCGCGACGCGCCCGAGGCCCGCGAGGTGGGCCGCGGTCAGCTGGCTGCCGATCAGCGTCATGATGTGTCGCGGCTGCCCCTGCGCCCCGACCCAGCGCTCGTACTCCGCGAGCCCGACCGGCGTGAAGCGGGCCTGCAGCTCGAACTCGTGGGACTTGAAGAGCACGTCCTTGAGCACCGGATGTCCGTCGGATTCCGGGGGCATCTCGATCAGGATCCCGAGCGTCAGCGTGTCGTGGATGACCGCCTGCCCGATGTCGAGCACGCGCACGTCGTGCTGGGCGAGGATCTCCGAGAGATCCCGCGTGATCCCGGGACGGTCCGCTCCCGTGAGGTTGATGAGGATGACCTCGGACATCGGACGCTTCTTTCCTTGGGCCTCGTGGAGGGACCGGGGGGCGGCGGAAGGATCCGCGATCCCTTGACACGCGCAAGAGCGCCCTCTCTTCATCGAAAGAACGTCGACCGAACGTCAGCCAATCGTGAGCGAGAGCTTCGCCAGGCCGCGCAGGAAGAGCGACGCTCGAAAGACGGGCTCCTCGGCGAAATCGAATCGGGGAAAGCGGGTGATGAGCGTGCCGACCGCGGTCGCGATCTCCGCGCGCGCCAGCGAGGCGCCCAGGCAGAAGTGGCGCCCCATCCCGAACCCGAGATGGGACGGTGTGGCGCGCTCGACGTCTAGGCGGTCCGGGTCCGCGAAGCGTGCGGGGTCCCGGTTGGCGGCCCCGTTCATCACGACGCAGACGTCGCCGGCGGGGATGCGCTGACCGCCGACCTCGATGTCTTCACTGCCGATGCGCTGGCTGATCTGGACCGACGTGTCCCAGCGGATGAACTCGTCGGCCGCCGCGGCGACGCGTCCCGGCTCCGCGCGCAGCAGGGCGAGCTGGTCCGGATGCAGGAGCAGCCCCCGCGTCGCCATCGAGATCAGGTCGGCGGTCGTCTCGTGGCCGGCCTGGAGCAGGATCACGCAGGTCGAGACGACTTCCTCGTCGGAGAGGCGCCCGGTCTCGTCCTCGACTTCGACGAGCGCAGAGATCAGATCGTCCCCGAGCGTCTGCCGCCGCGACCGCGCGAGATCCAGGAAGTAATCGCGGAAGCCTGCCGAAGCGACCTCGCCCTTCTCGATCACGTCGTCCGTGACTGCCGAGACGTCGCCGCGCCGCGCGAAGTCGTGGGCCCAGGCGAGGAACGTGTCGCGGTCGGACTGCGGAATGCCCATCATCTCGCAGATCACGGCGATCGGGAGCGGATAGCCGAAGTCCGCGACGAGCTCCGCCTTCCCCGCGTCCTCGACACGGTCGAGCAGGCGATCGACCTCGGCCTGGATGCGCGGACGCCTCGACTCGACGGCCCGCGGCGTGAACGCCTTCGTGACGAGGCCGCGAATCCTGTCGTGATCCGGCGGGTCGAGGTAGAGCAGCAGCTTCTGCATCACCTCGAAGAACGTCCGACCCGAGGGCCCGGTGTCGAAGAGCTCGATCGCACTGGTGTCGCTATGCAGACGCAGATCGCGCAACACCCGGTCGGCCTCGTCGAAGCGCGTGAGGATCCAGGCGCGTCGTCCGAGCAGCGTCTCGTCCTCGAGGATCGGCGCCCGCTCACGCAACGCGTGATAGAGCGGATAGAGCGCACCGCGTCGTTCCGGGTCGAGGATCGCCGCGAAGATCTCGGCGGGATCGTCGGATTCGATCGGGGGAGCCTCGGCCATCGTGTCTCCGCGGGCCGCACAGGTCGTGCGCCCCGGCCTCCACTATAGACGCGCCAGACTCGCGCGCTGCCGGCGCCCGCCTACACTCGGGAGTCACGACGCGCCGTCGCGGAGGTGCCCGTTTCCGGGTCCGTCACGCGCTGTTGCGCGGAGCGGAGGATGGAGATGCCGGGTCCCCTCGACGGAGTGCGCGTGATCGAGATGACCTCGACGGTCTCGGGTCCGATGGGCGCGCTCGTGCTCGCGGACCAGGGCGCCGACGTGATCAAGGTCGAGCCCCCGATGTTCGGCGACACCTGCCGATACCTGGGCAGCACCCGCGCCGGGATCGGCGGGATGTACGCTGTCCTCAACCGCAACAAGCGTGCGATCGCCCTGGACCTGAAGGACCCGACCGAGAAGGCGCTCCTGATCGACCTCGTAGAGACGGCCGACGTGCTCCTCGAGAACTACCGGCCCGGGGTCCTCGACCGGCAGGACCTCGGCTATGCGGATCTCTCGAAAGTGAATCCGCGCCTGATCTACGCCTCGGTCACGGGCTACGGCCCCGACGGCCCCTATCAGAACCGCCGCGTCTACGACCCGCTGATCCAGGCGACGGTCGGTATGACGGCCACCCAGGGCGACCTCGGCGAGCGACCGGAAAACGTCCGCACGATCATGTTCGACAAGGTCACGGGACTGACCGCGGCCCAGGCCATCACCGCCGCCCTCTTCCAGCGGTCGACGACCGGACGCGGACAGCACCTGCCGGTCTCGATGATGGACGCAGCCCTCTACTACACCTGGCCCGACGTGATGTGGTCCCGGATTCTGCAGGGCGGCGGCATCACGCACGTCGGTGAGCTCGCGGATTACTTCCACGTCCTCAAGGCGAAGGACGGCTACGTCTCGGTGATCCTGATCGCGGACGAAGCGTTCCAGCTCCTGTGCGTCTGGCGAGAATCCGAGCTCCACCTCGATCCGCGCTTCGCCCAGATCGCCGGGCGCGTCGCGAATCGCGACGTGTTCATCCCCGCGCTCGAGGAGATGCTCGCCGACGTCACGACCGAAGAGGTCTGCACGATGCTGGATTCGTTCGGCGTGCCGGTCGCCCGGGTGAACAGCCTCGACACCGTGCACGACGACGAGCAGGTCATCCAGCAGCAGAGCCTCGTCGAACGCGAGCACCCGGACCTCGGGCCGATGCGCTTCCCGCGCCCGCCCGTCCGGTTCGAGGGGCAGGAGCCGATCGAGGACTTCCCGCTCCGCGACGTCGCCTACATCGGCGCCGACACACGAGAGATCCTCGAAGAGCTCGGCGTGGACGAAGCCGTGATCGCGGGCCTGGAGAAGCGCGACGCCGAACAGGCCGCGCAGCTCGAGGCGGCGATGGGCGCGGCCTAGCAGCCGGGGCCGTCACAGCTGGGCCCAGAACGTCGCCCAGCGGTCGAGCCAGGGATCCAGCCATCGCCGCGCTTCCTCGCGCGGATCTCGTACCGGATCGAGGGCGCGCCCGTCCGGTCCGAAGTGCTCGTGGATCCACTTGGGCACGTCCGACCCGGCGAAGACCGCGTTGACCTCGCAGCTGTGCTGCAGGCTCTGACGATCGAGGTTCGACGTCCCGACGACCGCGATCCGGTCGTCGAAGGCAGCGAGCTTCGCGTGCACCATGGCGTGGGATTCCTCGTAGACGCGCACCCCGTGCCGAACGAGGCGCGGGCAGATCGCGCGGGCGGCCCGACGAAGGATCGGATGGTCCGTGTGACCCGCGAGGACGAGATCGATCTCGACGCCGCGATCCCGCGCGGCCGCGAGGGCGTCGAGCACCCGCGCGCCCGGCGCGAAGTACGGACTGACGAGCAACACGCGGGATCGCGCGTGCTGCAACTCGTCGACGAAGAAGTCCCGCACGCGCCGCCGGCGATAGCTCGGGCCGTCGGCCAGGATCGCGACGGACGCGTCGCCGTCCGCCTCGGATTCCGTCGCGACGAGCTTCCGCCAGTCGAAGCTGCTGCCCCCGGAGCGGAACCAGCTCTCGACGAAGAGCGCCTCGAGCTCAGCAACTTGCGGCCCTTCGAGGCCCAGGTGCGCATCCCGCCAGGGCCGCCCGTCGGGCCCGCCGCTCGCGTATTCGTCGCCGATGTTCAAACCGCCGAGGAAGGCGACCCGCCCGTCGACCAGCAGGAGCTTGCGGTGATCCCGCCGCCGCGGACGGAAGCGCCAGAACCACCTCGACGGGGGATTGAACTCCGCGAATTCGATCCCCTCCGCCGCATAACGTGCGACTCGGGTCGCATCGAGCCCCCGAGATCCGAGCGCGTCGTAGACGACCCGGACGGCGACTCCCGCCCTCGCCCGTTCCGCCAACGCATCGAGCAGCCGCGTCCCGACGCCGTCGGTCCGCAGGATGTATGTCTCGAGATGCACGTGATCGACGGCGGCGGCGATTGCCGCTTCCATTTCCCCGAACACGACCGCGCCCTCGTGATGGAGCGCGACGCGATGCCCGCCGCGGTAGCGCAGGATCTCCGTCGAACGCCCGACGTCGCCGTCCGCTTGCATCCAGGCCTTCTTCCGGGGGTCAGAGCGCGCGCTTGATGCGCTCGTAGCCTTGCTTCAGCTCGTCGACGAGGAGCCGCGTCGCATCTTCGACGTCGTCCGTCGTCTCGTGCGTCGCGTCGCTCACGCGGGCGATCCGGCCCTCGAGATGCTCCCAGGATGTCTCGAGCTTCGCCCAGGCATCCCGCACCTCGGTCGCGCCGAGGTGGAGCTGTACGCGGAGCTCGTCCCGCGTGCGACGCAAGACGTCGAGCTCGTCGTGAATCCAGTCCTGCATGTCCGAAGCCATTCGCTCGTTCCTCCCCTCGTCGGGACCCGACGAGATGCGGGCGCGTCCCGATGGAGGACAAAGCAGAGATCGTGCCAGCGCGAGAACAGGCTGGGGCCTCGGGCGCGCCTCGAAGCGCGCGTTTCGGGTGCGCGTTGCCTCCGATCGAGGCGGAATGCCCCAGCGCTGGATCGGTCAGGCGACGCCGACGACGCCTTCGACCACCCCGTCCCAGGGCGGCTCGCCGGGGTTCCGCATGTAGTGGAGCGGACTTCGGAGCCCGTCACTGCCGTAGTACCAGCCGTTGCCCTCGAGCGGCTCGAAGAGACAGTGCCTGATGCTGAGCGTGCCCTCTTCGGGCGTCTTCGAGGGGCCGTCGTGCCCGACGAGCTTCGTCCGGATCCAACCCGGACTCGTGCAGCTGATCTGAAGATCCGGGTACGTAGAGGCGCAGAGCATCATGTAGAGGGACAACAGCGCCTTCGAGAGGCCATACCCGCCGTTCACATCCGCAGCCGAACCCAGCCCCGAAGATCCGTTCGCGCTCCCGGCGAGGAGCGCCTCGATCGCCGCCCAATCCGCCGGCCCGGTACAGAGCGCGGGCTGTTGGTCGAGCGGGCAGCGACTCACATAGCCCGGCCCCGAGCCCGACCCGACGTTGACGACCCGCTCCGCCACGAGTCCTTCCGCGACGAACGCCTCGACCATCCGCTTCACGCCGTAGAGGTTCGTGTCGACGACTTGGTCGGGGGTCACGCCGGTGGCGAGGCGTGCCTCGCTGGCAGCAACAAGATCCGTATCCGATATTGCCATTGCGCGATCGATCTCCGAATCGCGGACGACGATCGCCGGAATTCGCGATGCGCGCGAGCGGCAAACCGCAATGTCGGCTTCGCTCCGGATTGCCCCGTGCTCCGCAGCACGTCGATTGGCGACGCGACACTGACGAATGGTGGCGTCTCTATCTCGTAAGGTGAGGGCTGATTCGAAACCCCAGTGCCCTGATCCCACGACGCCCCCTAACAGAAACGGCCCCGATCCAAAGGATCGAGGCCGTCGTAGTCTGGAGCGCGAGACCGGGATCGAACCGGCGACCCCGAGCTTGGGAAGCTCGTGCTCTACCAACTGAGCTACTCGCGCGACCGAGGCAAGCTAGCAGAAGCACTCCGTCACTCGCGAAACCCGCCGACTCCGCGGTTCTTCTTTCGCCGAACCTTCGCTACGGTGAAATCGTTCCCGGTCCCACGGAACATCACCCATGAATCCGCCCACGACTGTTGATCTCTCAGTCGCACGCCAGACCTCGGTCGACTCCGGAGCAGAACCGCCGATCCCCTCGACCGATCCCGCGATCCCGAATCCGCGCTTTCGAGACTACTGGCCCACCGTCGAGACGCAGCTCCGGTTCACGACCCAGGACACCGGCAACGTCGAGAACTACCTCGTCTGCTGGCACGAAGTGGAACGGCTGGAAGATCCTCTCTTCGGCAACCTCGGCGACCTCCCTCTTCGCAGATGGACGAGAGCCACCGCACTCGCCGTCATCCGTGCGCTCGGCGACAAGTCGACCGGCGAGCCGCGCTCGCTCTCGACGCTCACTTGCAAGGTGAACGCGCTGGCTGCCGTCTTTCGCCGGGCGGCGGAAGATCGCCATCCGCTCACGGATGAACCGATCTTCGATCGCCCCAATCCATTCCGCTCGAAGATGACGCTCCTACGCGAAGCATTCGGGAACCATGAACTGGTTCGACGCGGCCCAGGTGACGAAGTCAGGCCCTACGGACGCGACGAGCTGAATCGCCTCCTCGCAACCTCGCGCGCACGGAGCTGGTCCGACTACCTGGCCCTGCTTCTGTGCGTCCGATGCGGACTCCGTAGATCCGAAGCCATCGCCCTACGCTGGCCAGACTTCGACGACGACGCCCGCACGGTCTCGATCCGTCGCAAAGCGTCGAAGCCGCGCAACGTGGCCGTCCGCGTTTCCAGCCAGCAAAACCGAGAATTCGCGACGAACCGTCCCGGTCCCGGCCGACGCCATGCAGGAAGTGCGACTGTGGAGAGCGCATTGCGATCAGGCAGCGGCGCGAGGCGCGAGCCCCTATGCGCGATACACGCAGCCGAGCCGCGCACGTCCATCACGAGAGCCGAGTTCGTACCTGTTTCCGCCGCGTCGCCCCTCGAAGACCGATGCGCCGGTGCTCGATCCGGACGCGTGGGCCCAACGCATCAAGGGTGACCTCTCGGCGGCCGGCGTCGACCTCACGGGCCGGTGTCATTTCGCGCACAACCTACGGCACACCTATGCAAGCGAGCTGCTCGCACGCGGTGCCGATCTCGTCGTGGTCGCCAAGCTCCTTGGGGACACGCTCGAGGTCGCGGAGAACTGCTACGCACACCTCGTCCGGAGCCGTGCACTACAGGCACTGACCGACAGCCTCGCCGACGACGTTTAAAGTCTTCGCGACAGGCGACGCGCGTTAGGTGAGAAGCTTGGGAAGCTGATGCTCTACCAACTGAGCTACTCGCGCATCCGGATCCACATTAGCAGATCCACCTACGCGACGAGCTGAGTGGGCGGTGCCCTACTCCTCGATCAGCTCCACGAACGCGTCCTCGATCGGTTCGCCGTCGGCGGCATCGAGGGGCGTGAGCTCCGCTTCGAGGATCTCGGCTTCCGCGGTCGGCAGCGCGGGGGCGACCGCCGCATCTGGCACCGCGGGATCGACCGGGTACTGGGTGACCGACGGCGGATCGACGTCGAACTCGAGGGCGTCGACGGTCTGCTCGGCGATCGGGGAAGAGATCGGCGCGGGCGGAGTCGCGGCCTCTTCGAGGGCCGCTTCGAGTCCCTGGTCGAGGTCGAGCGTAGGCGCGACCGCCGCGGGCGCGTCGAGCTCGGGGGCGAGCTCGAAGTCGCCGACCGGGTCGTCGAGGTCGAGGGACGGCGCGACGACCGGCGGTGCGATCGGATCGCTCGGGCCCGACGCGAGGGTCGGGTCCGGCGGGACCGGGGCGGCGGCGAGCTGGCTGTAGGTGGTGCCCGGGTCCGGGCCGATACCGAGGTCGGCGGCGGCGCGCTCGACGTCGCTCGCGTCGATCGCGGCGCGACCGGACAGGTAGGCCTCGAAGAGCGCGTTGTCCGCCAGCGTGTTGATCAGGCGCGGGCGACCGCGGCCGAACTTGAAGAGCGCTTCCGTCGACGGCGGCGGCAGGATGGCGGGATCGCCGCCGACCGCGTCGAGGCGGTGGCTGAGATAGGCGGATGCGTTGGGCATGTCGAGGGGCTGCAGGCGGACGCGCACGTCGACGCGCTGCATGATGCTCGCGTCGTTCTGTACGAGCCGGTCCAGCTCGGGCGAACCCACGAAGAGCATCGACAGCAGTCGGCGATCCTCGTACTCGAGGTTCAGCAGACCCGAGAGCTCCGCGAAGACCTCCGGCGTCATGATCTGCGCATCGTCGATCATCAGCACGGCGTGCCGACCGTCCTCGCGGACGATGGCAAGCTGTTCGTAGAGCTGAGCGAGAAGGCCGGCGCGGTCGGCCGCGGGCTCCTCGCAGCCGAGCTGACGGGCGAAGCGCTGGAGGATGCCGGTCGCGTCGGCGGCGCCGGGCAGCATCACCAACAGGGTCGCCTCGAAGACCTCTTCCTCGAGCGCCTCGAGGATCCGGCGCGCGAGCAACGTCTTGCCCATGCCACCGTCACCCGTGAGCAGCGTCAGGCCCTTGTGCTGCCGCAGGCCGCGCTCGACGCGGCGCTGGGCGTCCAGGTGACTTCCGCTCTCGAAGAAGAAGCGCAAGTCGGGCTCGTTGCTGAAGGGGTCCTGGTTCAGTCCGAAATGATGGAGATGTTCCACGGTGTCCTTGCCACTTCCGGCCCCGTCGGGTGGGCCCGTCCTGAGGGGGGCATCGTCCGGCTCCGCGCCGCGCGCGGAGATCAGACGAAGGAGATCTTCTTCTTGCGGCCGCCCTTGCGCGGGACGGTCTGGGTGTCGTCGTTGTTCGGGCGCTCGCTCTCTTCCGCTACGGCTTCGGCTCCCGGCTCGGCCGGCGTCGCCGCTTCCGGGACGAAGTCGGCATCGTCGAGCACGGCTTCCGCCTCGCTCACCACGTCGTCGAAAGACTCGAAGGCTTCGCTGCCCGCGGCTTCCGCCACGGCGCCGTCGCCATCCTCGTCATCGTCGTCGTCCTCGAAGAGCTCGTCGAAGGACTCGAACGCTTCGCCGGGCTCGCCGAGCTCCGGCGTCGTCATCGCGCCCGTTTCGAGGGCGGCCAGACGATCCGCGGCGCCGGGGAACGCGGGGTCGAGCTCGAGAACGCGGCGCACGCTGCCGCACGCCCGCTCGAGATCCCCCGAGCCCTCTTCCGCGATCGACAGGTCGAAGTAGACCCCGGCCATTCGATCTTCGGGCAGGTCGGGGAGCGCCAGGGCCTGCTCGAGGTGACTCACGGCGTCCTCGTATCGACCGAGGTCCCGGGCGCAGAGCCCCATGAGATACAGGCTGTCGAAGCGTCGGTTCGGCGAATCCAGACAGAACCGGAACTCGCCGATCGCGTCGTCGTAGAGGCCCATCTCGCGATAGGCGATCCCGAGGTCGTAGCGGGTGTCGAAGTCACCCTCGTCGAGGGTCTCGGTCACGCCCTTCTTGAAGTCGGAGAAGATCGACTCGAAGCCGTCCTCGACGGTCGACTGCACGCTGCTCGTGGCGTTGGGGTCTTCCTCGGACTCGTCGTCCTCGGTCAGGACGTCCGCGAGCGCCTCGCGCAGGTCGAAAGACTCTGCTGCGTCCGTCTCCTCGGCGTCGCCCGCGTCCGCTTCATCGCCGGCCTCACGGACGACCACCTCGGTGTCGTCGTCCGCAGCGACCTCGATCTCCTGGTCTTCGTCCGCCGCATCGTCGGAGGCGTCGTCGACGAGTATCTCCTCGTCGGCCTCCTCCGAATCGGCGAGCACCAGCTCCTCGTCGGCCTCCTCCGAATCGGCGATCACTAGCTCCTCGTCGTCCGACGCGTCGAGGTCGATGTCCGACTCGGTCGCGTCGTCGGCGGCGTCTTCTTCGTCGTCGTCGTCGTCGAAGTCCACCTCGACTTCGAAATCGTCGTCGTCATCGAAGCGCGCTGTGATCTCGAGATCCGGCCCCTTGGCCTTCGTGTCGAGACCCGACTGCGTGGTCGCATCGTCGGGCTCGCCGCCCTTCGCCGCGGCGACCTCGCCCATGCGGAGCATCGCGGCGGGATGGTTGGGCGCGACGGCCAGGATCCGCTGAAGGATCCCCTCGGCCTCGTCGTACATCTCCTGGGCGATGTAGAACTCGGCTTCCTCGAGCTCCTCGGCGATCCGCGCGGCCGTCGCGGTGCTCTGAGCGGCGACGGATTCGCTAGGCGGCTGGGTCAGCTCGCCGCCCTCGTAGTCGAACTCCACGGAGACGTCTTCGTCCGCATCGACGGACAACGCCTCGTCGTCTTCCGCGAGATCGCCCGACTCGACTGCGAACTCGAAGTCCTCGTCGGCGTCGTCTGCAGGGGCGTCGTCGTCCGACAGGTCGAGCTCGAACTCCGGCGTCGTCTCTTCGACGACGGGACAGGCTTCCGACGACACCGACGAGTTCGTCACGTCGGGCGGCCCGTCGAAGGTCACGGAGTCTTCGTCGAGCTCGATCTCGAAGTCGTCGCTCTCGTTTCCGAAGTCGAAGCCAGTCTGGGTCTCGCTCGCGGCGACTTCGTCGATCGCGCCGTCGAGGTCGAGCTCGACCTCCACGTCGAGGTCGAGATCCATCGCAGGAGTCGAGAGCTCGTCGACGTCCGGTTCGACGTCCGGGAACGGCGGCTCGGGGGCGCCCGCCGGGTCGATGTCGCCGATCTGATCCGCCATGGCCGGATCGAGACTCGCGATGCGGTCCTTTAGGACCGCGAGGCCCTCCGCGTCGCCGTCGGCCCGGATCTGCTCGGCGGCCTGCATCCAGGCCGCGACGGCTTCGGACTGCTGACCGTCGTCGGCGTAGGCCTCGCCGAGCTTTTCGAGCGCGGCGCGATGACCGGGCTCCTGGGCGAGGATGCCGCGCAGACTCGCGATCGCCTGATCGCGCTTGCCGTAGCGGAGGTAGACGCTCGCCTCGGCCAGGAGCTGATCGGGATCGCCCTCGGGCAGCGGCGGCTCGGGCGCGGGGGCCTCGTCGTCCCCGCCGAGATCGAGGATCGGCTCCTCGTCGAGCTCGAGTTCCGGCTCGGCCTCCGGATCCGCCGCGAGGCTGGCATCCGATGCTTCTTCGTCGAGCGACAGGAAGTCGTCGTCGTCGTCGAGCAGCTCGTCTTCTTCGAGATCCGGCTCCTCGACCTCGGACACATCGACGGCGAGGCGGCTGCTGGAACCGACCTCCTCGACGGGCAGGCGCTGCATCAGCTCCCGCGCCTTCTCTTCGTCGCCGCGGTCGCGGTAGAGCTTCGCGAGTCCACGCGTCGCGTCGGCGAGCTTCGCCTCGTCGCCCATCTGGGCGTAGAGATCCATCAGGAGCTCGAACTGCGGCGCCGACGCGTCGACGTTCAGCGCGCGCACGGCCATCGGCTCCGCGCGGTCGAGCTCCCCCGCGACCATCAGCTGCCGCACGAGTCCGGTGAGCGCACCGATGCTGTCGGGCTTCACCTCGAGAATCCGCTCGAGCACCGTCACGAGCTGATCGCGATCGTCCTGGCTCTCGAGCTCTTCGATGACCGCTTCGTACTCGGCGACGGCCTCCGAGTCCATGCCCTCCTGGCGAAGGAGCTCGGCGACCTTCAGGCGGCTCGTCGTGTTGGTCGGGTCGAGGGCCGCCATCTGCCGAAGCAGATCGAGCGCCTCGGTCTTGCGGCCCTCCTTGTGGTAGCCGTCGGCGGCCGTCTGCAGTGCGCCGACGGCCTCGGAGTCGAGGCCCATGCGCTGGTAGAGTTCGGAGAGCGTGACGTACGCGCCGTAGTTCTTCGGGTCGAGGTTCAGGATCTGCTTGAAGACCGCGACTGCGCGCGCGTCGAAGCCGTCCTGACGATATTGCTGGGCGACCTTGCCGTATTGGGCGATCGCCTCTTCGTTCTGGCCCCAGCGTCGATAGGCGTCGCCGACCTCGAGCAACAGCTTCGCGTCGCGCGGGTCCTCGTTCAGGAGCTTGTTGTACTCCTTGAGGGCCTTCGCCTTGGCGCCCTTCTGCGCGTGCTTGCGCGCAGCGTCCAGTACTTTCCGTTTGTTCAGCGCCAATGAACCCTCAGCACGGCGGAATGGCCTACGAGAACACCACCGCTCGTCATGGGGTGACGGCGGTCCTCTTCTTCCCGTATCGGCCGCCCGCACCGCCCCTTGAGGCGCATGCGTGGGGGTCGAGGGACGCTTCGCGTCCTACCCGTGGGGCAGCATCGGCGAACGCGTGGCCGTGGCGGGACACCCCGCCCAGACGTCCGCAGCATGCGCTCAACACGCGCAAGCAGCCCTCTCCGGGCGGGGCAGGCGCAGCTTGGTGCAGGCGCTCAGTCAGCGACGCGGAGCGCCAGCGCCTCGAGCGCGAAGCGGTAGCCGTCGGCACCAAGTCCACAAATCACCCCCACGGCGGTCGGAGACACGTAGGACTCCCGCCGGAAGGGCTCGCGCGCGTGAACATTGGAAAGGTGGACTTCGACGACCGGCAGCTCGACGGCAATCAGCGCGTCGGCGAGCGCGACGCTCGTATGCGTCAGGCCGCCAGGATTGATCACGATCCCGGACGCGTCGCCGAGGGCCTCGTGGATCCGATCGATCAGCACGCCCTCGTGATTCGACTGGAAGCACTCGACCTCGACGCCGAGCTCCTTGGCGGCGGCCTCGAGGGAGGCGTCGATGTCCGCGAGGGTCTGGGTCCCGTAGACCTCGGGCTCACGCCGGCCCAACAGGTTCAGGTTCGGCCCGTGGAGCACGAGAATCTTCGTGGTCGCGTTCGTCATGGGCCCCTCCTCCGGGCACCCGGTCGCCCGGGTTCGTCGTGGCCCGATCAGCGCGCGGGTTCAGAGCTCCGCGCGGACGTCCACGGCGTATCGGCGGATGAGGTAGCGCGCCTTGCCGAGATTGCCATCGGGCGACAGCGCGAGCACCAGCACCAGGTCGTCGTCGATGGTGTGGAAGACCAGGTTGACGCGGTCCAGCGAGATCACCGCCTCGCGCATCTGACCGGTCGCGAGTGAGTCCGACGCCTTCGTGACGTCGGCCAGGATGCGCCCGAATTCGATGCCCGCCGTCGTGACGTCGCCTTCGAGCGGATCGCCCGCCGGGGGATCACTCGCCACGACCTGCGCGATCGCGATCCCGTCGAGACCCATCAAGGCGCCGCCGAAGCCGCCACCACAGTCGTCCACGATCGTCTGAAGAATGCGCTCGAAGCTCATTGCGCCCTCCCCGCTCGGATGTTCTCGAGCCAACGCTCGAGAGTGTTCAGAACCAGAGCACGCGGCGGGCGCTCGCCCGACGCGTGTATTTCCTCGATCGAGTTGGTGATCGGCTCGACCGCAGCGGCCGCCGAGTCGTTCGCGATCGGCTCGGGCCAGATCGGCGCGGCGGCGCAGGCGGCGTCGGTCGCAGGCGGCTCGACTGCGGCGTCGCCGACGTCGGCGGCGAATCGTTCGGCCGCGTAATCCGGGTCGACCTCACCGAGATCGTCGTCGATGCCTTCGTAGGCGTTGCCGTCGAGCTCGGCCAGACCGAGGGGTTCGGCGTCGAGCACGCGACCCGCGATGTCGTTGACGTCGTGCATCTCGTCGGTCTGGGCCTCGGCCTCGGCGAAGGCGCGCTCCAGCTCGTCGACCTCGATCGGCGCTCCTAGCGCATCAGGCGAATCGATCGCGCCCGCCGGCCCGGCGGCGTTCTCAGCACGGAACGCGATCGTCGGCGAGAGCAGGTCTTCCGCGAGCGCGTCTTCGGGATCGACGACGAACTCGGGCTCCGCTTCGTCGGCCTCGGACGCGGCTTCGTCTTCATCGGGGGTCGCGGCGTCGACCATGGCGGGATCGAGCGGATCCAGGTCGGTCTCCGCGGCCCAGTCGTCGAGGGTCGCCTCGAGGATCTCGCGCGCGTCGGCGCCCTCGTCGTCGGCGAGCTTCGCGAGCGCGAGCACCAGGCGCGCCGGCCACTCGCTCGCCTCACCGAGACTCGCGAGCGCGACGTCCACGCGTCCTGCGCGACGATCCCGCTCCGCCTCCGCGATCCGCTCGAGGCGTTCGCGGCGGGTCCATGTGGATACTTCGAGCTCCACGCTGTCCGGCCCCCCTCCGGTTCGACTTCGACTGATTCCGTGTGGCGGTCTCTCGCTCGCCTCAAGGTCGCCAACCGGCCGGGAGGATCTCCCGGGCCGTCAGCGCCACCGTGCCGGATTTCCCAATGCCTGCCAGCACGACGAAGTGAATCTTGCCGCCTCGCTTCTTCTTATCGACGGCGATCGCAGATAGATAAGCAGATCGCGGGCGATTCGGGGCGCGGGTGGGAAGTCCGGCGCGCGCGAGCACGTTCTCGATACGTTCCCGGGTGCCAGCGGGGGCGAATCCCAACTCTTCTGAGCGCTGGGCAGCGAAAACCATCCCGATGGCGACGGCCTCGCCATGAAGCATGCCCGTGTACCCGGCGTGCTTCTCGATCGCGTGTGCCAGGGTATGACCGAAGTTCAGCAGGCGGCGCAGGTCCCCTTCCCGCTCGTCGCGCTCGACCACCTCGCCCTTGATCTCACAGGAACGCTCGAGGGCCGGCAGCACGACCGACGGCTTCAGCTCGAGGAAGTCCTCGATCCGGGACTCGAGCCAGTCGAAGAGGTCCGCGTCCCAGATCGCTGCGTGTTTGATCAACTCCGCGGCGCCCGCGGCGCGCTCTCGCCGGGGCAGCGAGCGCAGGGTCGCGATGTCCATGAAGACGCCCTTCGGCTGGTGGAAGGCGCCGACGAGGTTCTTGCCCTGGGCGAGGTTCACGCCGGTCTTGCCGCCGATCGAGGCGTCGACCATCGCGAGCACGGTCGTGGGCACCTGCACGAAGGGAATACCGCGCAGGAAGCTCGCCGCCGCGAAGCCGCCGAGATCACCCGCGACCCCGCCACCCAGGGTGACGACCCCGGAGCTGCGATCCATGTCGTGATCGAGGAACCGGTCGTAAAGGACGCCCAGCTGCTTCAGGTTCTTGGTCGCGTCCCCATCGGGTACGACGATCCGTTCGACCTTTGCGCCCCGCGCGGTCAGCCCCCGCGTGAGGAGCGGCGCATAACGGCGGGCGACGGTCGGCACGGTCACGATCGCCACGCGCTCTGCCCGCAACCGATCGGCTGCCCGGCGACCGATCGTCTCCAGCCAATCGCTCCCGAGCTCGACGTCGTAGCCTCGTTCGCCCAGGTCGACGGTCACGCTCGCGCGCATCCGGCCCTTGCCCTTGAGCCGCCCGGCCGTGGTCTTCTTTTGCGTGCGCTGCCTCGCAGGCATGCTTCCTTCCCGTCGCGCCGCGCGCGGCTAGTCCTGGTGGAGGGCGGCGACGATCGCGTCGACGACCGCCTCGGCGTTCCGGGTCGCGTCCACCCGGATCGAGGCCCGCGCATAATAGGGCTTCCGCTCGTCGAGGAGGGCCTCGAGCTTCGCCTTCTGTCCGTTCGGGCCGAGACCCGCGAGGAGCGGCCGACTCTCGGCGTCGCCGATCCGGTCGAGGATCGTGTCCGGATCGGCTTCGAGCCAGACGATCCGACCGACCGAGATCAGCCGATCGGCCATGCCCTCCTGGGCGATCGCGCCGCCACCGAGCGACACGACGGCTGCCTGGGTCGAGACCGCCTCGATCGTGGCGAGCTCGCGCGCCCGGAACCCCGCCTCGCCTTCGCGGTCGAAGATCTCGGCGATCGTGCAGCCGGCTTCACGCTCGACCTCATGGTCGGTGTCGACGAAGGTTCGGCCGAGGCGCGCGGCGAGCCCGGGCCCGACCGTCGACTTGCCCGTCCCCATCATGCCCACGAGGAAGATCGGCCGTCCCGGGCCGGAAGGGTCTGCGTTCAGCTCCGTCACGGACCCATGATAAAAAAAACGAGGGGAGCAAGCTCCCCCCGTTCTTCGGGGTCGTTCGTCTGCGTCTCGCTGGACGCTGGTGTCGAAAGGCCCGATTAGTTGCTCGCCATCTCCGGGAGCCGCACGATGCGCGGCGTCACGAAGACCAGGAGCTCCTTGCGGGAGTCCCGCACCTGGTTGTTCTTGAAGGCGTTCCCGATGACCGGAATCCGGTGCAGGTAGGGAATGCGACTCTGGGTGTTCGACTTGGTGATCGTGTAGATCCCGCCGAGCACGAGGGTCTGACCGTCCTTCACCAGGGTCTCGGTCTGCGCCTGGTTCTTGGCGATCGCGGGCGAACCGGTCGGCGTCGGGACGGTGTCGTCCGGTGCGTTTCGGCTGACCGCGATCTCCATGATGATGCTCTCGTCGGCCGTGATGTGCGGCGTGACGATGAGCGACAGAACCGCGTCGATGAACTCGAGCTTGGCGTCGCCACCTTCGAAGGTCTGGAACGGAATCGAAACACCCTGCTGGATGCTCGCCTTGGTGTTGTCGAGGGTCACGATCCGCGGGCTGGAGACGACCTTGCCATCACCCGTGGACTCCGCCGCCTGGATCTGAGCATCGACCCGGAAGTCCCGGTCGAGAATCAGGGCGCCGACCGTCAGGAGCCCGGTGGGCACCGCGGCGATCGGGTTCGCGAAGGCGAGACTGTTCTCATCGATCAGGTTGACGCCGTCCGACGCGAAGTCGAGATCCGTCCGCTGCGTATCCGGATCGAAGGGATCCGTGAAGCGCTGCGTCTGGATGCCCCAGACCGAACCCAGCTCGCGGCTGAAGTCCAGGCTGGCCTCGACGATCTTCGCCTCGATCATGACCTGCGGCGTCTGCGTGTCGATCGCCGAGATGAGCGCGCTGGCCTCGTCGATCACGGACGCAATGTCCTTGATGATCAGCGTGTTCGTGCGCTCGTCCAGGTTGACCGTGCCGCGGGCGGAGAGGAGACGCTTCACGAGCCCCTCCGTGTCCTTGACCGAGGCGTAGTTGATGGGCAGGAGCTTGACCTCGAGGTCCTCGAGCTTCTCCTTGTTGCGGCGCTCCTGGAGCCGGACCTCTTCCTCTGCCTTGAGCACGTCGGAGGGCGCGATCCGGAGGACGTTGCCCACCCGGACGAAGCCCAGGCCCTTCGTCATGAGGATGACATCCAGCGCCTGGTCCCAGGGCACGTCCACGAGTCGGATCGTGACGTTCCCGGAGACCTCGTCGCCGGCGATGATGTTGAGATCACTGACCTCGGCGATCAACCGCAGCACGTCCGCGATCGCGACGTCCTTGAAGTCCAGCGACACACGTCGACCGCGGTACTCCTTGCCGTCGATCAAGCCGCCCTCTTCGAGCACCTCGATCGCAGCCGGCACTTCGACCGCCGCGGGGTTCGCCGGCGCTGCTTGCGGCGTGTCCCACATCGCGTTCGGGTCCGCGACCGGCATGGCCTGGATGGCCCCACCGCTCTCGAAACCCGGATCCGCCGCCGCGGCCACCTCGATCGGGGCCTCCGGCGTCGCGATCGAGGCGACCGGAGTCGGCTCCGACGTCGCGTTGGAGGGCGCCGTGACCGGCGCCTCCATCGCATAGGGATCCGTCATCGGCGTCGCCGCCGCGACCGGCTCTTCCACCGGCACCGTCGGTTCGGCGATCACCGGCTCCACGAACGTCGGCGCAGCCTCAGGGGCCGGCGTCTCCGTAATCGTGAGTCCGGTCGACGCGTGCGTCGCACCCGCGTTCGGGAACGCCGGCGGCGCGGCCGCCGCGACACCCATGTCCTGGAAGTCCACGAAGAGCATCGAACCCCGGCGGCTCACTACCGGCTCCTGGTTCGGCGCTCGCGTGAAGACCACGCGTACCTCGGGCGTCTCCACCTCCGGCTGCTGGAACGCATGGATCATCGAGACCGGCCCACCCTGGTTCGGGAAGATCCGGTCCGACGCCTCCTCACTGATCTGCGCGCCGGGCATGCTGATCACGAAAGTGCCAGCGTCCGGCGAGCTGGTCGTGTAGGCCAGCGTGTCGTCAGCGAGGATCGCCGTGCGATCGAGTCCTTCGCTTCGCTCGTAGTGGAGGCCGTAGACCTCGGCGAGCTGGAGGGACGCGAGCGCGGCCTCGTCCGCCGCCATCGGCGCAGTCTCGGTCGCGGGATCCGCCGCAGCGGGCACCTCGACCACCGGCTCGACTCCGTCGAACGCGAACTCGGGCGTCTCGGCGACCGCGACGACTTCTTCCGTCTCGACCGGGGCGTCGAATGCGACCGGCTCTTCCGTCGCGACCGCTTCCTCGAAGGCGATCGGCTCTTCGGTCGCGACCGCTTCCTCGAACGCGATCGGCGCTTCCGTCGCGACCGCTTCCTCGAAGGCCACCGGCGCTTCCGCATCGGTCGGCTCGGCAGTCGCGCTGGCGATCCAGGCCGCGTCCGCCGTATCGAGCGCCTCGGTCATCGCCTGCGCGAGAGCATCGCCCCCGCCCACAGCGATCCAGAGGCCGGTCGTGCCGGGCATGATCTGGCGACCGGAGAAGTCTCCGACCGCCTCGCCGCCGTCGATCACGACTCGGACCTTGCCCGAGTGCGCACCGAGGCGAACGCCCTCGACCAGATCGGAATCCAGTTCGACGTTCGTTGCCGAGCTCGCCGCGGCGATTCCGGGCAGGTCGACGACCAGGCGCGCCGGATCCTCGAGGGTGAAGGCCTCGAGCGCGCCGATTCCGCCGTCCGTTCTGAGTCCCACGAGCACGCCACCGTCGGTGGCCTGCGCCGAGACGCCCGTCAGGGTCGTCGCGGCCGGCGGAGCCGGCACGTCCACGACCGCAGCCGATTCCGGCTCGGCGTCGAAGGACACGTCGTTCGTCACAGGCTCCGCCTGCCACGGTTCGGCGACCGTCTCCTCGGCCCAGTTCTCGGACACGTCGACGTTTCCGATCTCGACCGGAGACGGCTGGACGCGAATCTCGAGACCGGCGACCGTGGAAACCACGTCCGCCGTCCCGGCATCCGCCATCACGATCTCGACGCGGGTGAGCGGCGTGCCGCCATCCTCGTCGTAGGTCGAGACGGTGACCAGGTCGACGACGCCGTCATAGGCAGCCACCTGCTGGTCTTCGTCACGCACCGCGCCCATCAGATCGTCCTCGGCGGGCTTGCCCACGCCGACCAGGTCGATCACCAACAGGTTCTCGTCCCCCGGCGTCGTCACCGAGTAGATCGGGTCCACGAGACCCGCGAGGGTCACGACAGAGTCGTCACCATCCCGCGAGACCGAGACCTCCCCGATCGTCTGAACCATCGAGCTCGCGGATTCGCCCGAGGGCGCCTCCGGCGTTGCACAGCCCGAAGCCATGATGGCGACAACGATCGTTGCCATCGTGCTCCGGATTTCCATAGAAAGCCATCCGTTATTCGGATCGACCATTGAGCTCACCCTCCCGCGCTCAAACGAATCCGCAACTCCACGTCCTTCGTCGTCTGTTCACCTGCGAAGTTCTCGTAGGTTTCCTTGACGAGGACGAGGTTGTCACCGATGTGAATCACCTGACCGTTGTTCTTCCCGATCGCACTGCCCTGTCGCACGATGTACGAGCGGCCCCCCGGATCGAGGATCAGGGCACGCGGATTGTTCGCGTCCCAGATCACCGCCTGGAGCTCGAGCTGACCCAGCTCGAAGTCTCCCAACGGTCCGAAGTCCTTCTTCTCTTCGCCCGAGTCTTCATCCGCGAACTGGATCGATCGAAAGGGGTCGCGCTTGCCGCGCGGATCGTAGAAGTAGTCGCGCTCGCCCGCGGCGTAGCCCGTACCTCCAGTGGTCCCCTTCGCCTTCCCCTTCGCCCGCTTCTTCTCTTTCTTCTTCTTGGCCCCGGCCGTCTTGTCGCGGTTCGCGAGCGCCTGCCGCTCCTTCTCGAACTCGGCGACGCCGGGCTTGCCCGTGTGATCTTCCTCTGCGCATCCCGTCGTGATCCACACGAGGGACAGCGCGAACAAGAGCACGATGGCCAGTTTCAGAGTCTTCACAGCTCCCCGCTCCTCGGCTCGCACACTCATTGGATCAGGCCTCGCCACTCAGGAATCGGAAGGTGGTCGCCTTGCCCGAGACCTTGAGTCGCGTCGAAGTCCGGGACTCCTTGCCGACCTTGATCTCGAGCGCGCCCACGTTCACGATCCGCGGAAGCGTCGCCACCATCTCGAAGAACCGTGCGAGATCGTGGTAGGTGCCCTCGATCTCCAGGTTGAAGGGGACTTCGGCGTAGAAGTCGCGTTCGACCTCCTTCTTCCGATCGATCGATTTGATCGAGACGCCCACCTTCTTGCCGGCCGTGCTGATGTCCTGAAGGAGATCCTCGAACTGCTTTCGGTTGGGGAGCTGCTTCAGAGCGAGATCCAGATCACGCTCGAGCTCCGCGACCTCGGCTTCGAAGGCCGGAAGGTTGTTCGCGACGGTGCGAGCGTTGTTCAGCTCACGCTGCAGCTCCTGGGCCCGCGAGACGAGTTCGCCTCGTTGCACCCGTGCCGGCTCGTACGACACGTACCAGTAGCCGGCAGCCACGGCGACGAGCAGCCCGGAGACGACGGCGAGTCGAACCGCCTTGGGAATCCGCGCGAGCTGTTCGAGCTTCTCGTCGAAATCGACGTTGATGTCCAGCGCCATGCTTCCCCCTTGCTCAGGACTTGGCCTCGTCGGCCTTCTCGATCTTGGCCGGCGAAGTCATGTCTGCGCGAATCTCGAAGTTCACCAGGCGGACGCCCTTGACGACCTTGCCACCGGACGTCTTGTCGAGATCGACGTTCTTGAAGTACGGCGACGCGTTGAGACCGCGGAGGAAGTCCGCGACCACGCCGGTGTCCAGGCTCTGGCCCTGGAGCTTGATGCCCTTGCCCTTGGTCTTGATCGACGTCAGCCAGAGGCGATCCGGCACGCGGGACGACAGCTCGTCGAGGACCCGAACCGGTCCGTTGCGCGCCCGCTCGAGGCTGTTGATGATGTCGAGCTTGCTCTGAAGCTGCTTCTTCCGCTTCTTGAACTTCTTGACCATCTTCTTCTGCGGCTTGAAGCGTTCGATGTCGGCTTCGAGCTGCGCGACGTTCGCCTCGGCCGCAGCGAGATCACTCGCCACGCCCTTGTCGGTGATGAAGATTCCACCGCCGACCAGCACGACGCCGAGCACCAACAAGGCGACGGTCTCGCGGAGGTCCGCCGCGCGTCGCGCTTCGCGATGCGGCAGCAGGTTGATTTCCATCATCATCAGTCGACCCTCCTCGTGGCCAGTCCGATCGCCACCGAGAGCAGCGGCCCCATCGTCTCGAGATACTGCGCTTCGAAGCCCTTGCTCGGCAGCATGTGCGCGAGCGGGTTCAGCAGATCGGTTTCGAGTCCGGTTCGCTCGGCGAAGGCCGGGGCGAAGCCAGAGATCTTCGATCCCCCGCCCGAGAGCAGCACCTTCGTGATGCGGGCGTCGGCGGAGGTCGCTGCGAAGAAGTCGAGGGAGCGGCTGATCTCACCGATCACCGTGTCCGAGACGCTCCGCATGGCCTGCTCGACCTCTTGCGGGATCACGTCCTGGACCTGGCCGTCCTCCCCGGGCGTACCGCCCATCTTGATGCGCTCGGCCTCGTCGAAGGAGACCGAGAGCGCTTTCTGGATCTCTTCGGTGTACTGCGCGCCGCCGGTCATGATGTCGCGGGTGAAGGCCGGGATGCCGTTGCGGAGCACGTTGATGTTGACGACCTGCGCCCCGATGTTCACGAGGGCGGTGACCGCGTCGGGATCCTGCTCGTAGTTCGCCTCGAAGGCGTTCTGGACGGCGAACCCGGCGACGTCGATGGCGACGGGGTTGAGCCCGGCCTCGCTGATCACCTGCACGTAGTCGTCGATCAGGTCCTTCTTGGCCGCGACGAGGAGGACGTCCATCTGGCCCTCCTCCTCGTTCGAGTCGAGGATCTGGAAGTCGAGGTTGACCTCGTTCACGTCGAAGGGGATGTACTGCTCCGCCTCCCACTGGATCTGGTCCTCGAGTTCCTCTCGCGTCATCTGCGGCAGGTTCACGCGCTTCACGATCACGCTGTGACCCGATACGGCCGCCGCGACGTCCTTCGAGCCGATCTTGCCGGCCTCGACCGCTTCACGGATCGCGTCGACGATCGCGCTCGAGTTGAGGAACGCGCCCTGCACGATCGCCTCGGAAGCGAGCGGCGCCTGGCCGAGGCTCTTGAGCTCGAAGCCCTTGTCGCGACTCTTCGTGGAGATCTCGACCGCTTTGACGGAACTCGAACCGATGTCGAGTCCGATCAGCGATGCCTTACCGAAGCTCGGTAGCGAAAACTTCATCGCGAGGATTCCCCCTGTCCTACTGCCGGTAGCCCGAGAAGCCGGAATCGTCCGAGCTCCCGAGCGTCTCCGGGACGTCCACCTGGCCGAATACCCGGTCCTTGTCCGAGACCTTCAAGCCGAGCGCGAGCAGGATCTTGCGCTTCGTATCGAGGCGACACGGACGCCCCGCTTCGACCCGATCGATCGTGAGCGTCGAGAGCCCCGCCTTACGCGCGAGTTCTGCTTTGCTCATCATGAGGTTCTCGCGAAACCTCTGAACCTGATTACTGGCCACCGGTCATCCTCCGGGACCCGAGCCGCTCTGGTCGGGTCCGACTTCAGGCCTATCGGGTCGCTGTTTCAGGGACTTGAGGGCGCCCGACGCGGCTTCGTTGTGCGGCGGATCACATCTGATACGCGCGCAACGGAATCGCACGCCCCTATTCGACCGTAGGCATTTCGCAGCGCGCAAATCATTTCAGGGCGGAACGCGATCGGCCGATGAACGGTTCATGTTCGACCGCATTCTCGTGATCGACGACGACGAAGCGCTCCGGGAAAGCCTGGAGTTGATCCTGTCCGCCGAGGGCTACGAAGTCCTGACGGCAGATCGGGGGGAGACCGCCCTCGAAGTGATCGAATCGTCGACCGTCGATGCGGTGCTATGCGACCTGCGCATGCCCGGTCTCGACGGCTTCGACCTCCTGCCGCAGATCACGCGGCAACTCCCCGGCGCGCCAATCATCCTGATGTCGGCCCACGGGACGGACGACCTCGCGATCGAAGCGATCCAGCGCGGCGCCTACGACTACCTGGCGAAGCCCTTCCAGCCGGCCGAGGTCCGACTCACCCTCTTGAAGGCTCACGAGCGGGAACAGCTCCGACGCAGGAGCGAGCTGCTCCAGCGGGACATGCGCCATTCACTCGGCGAGCGCGCGATCGTCGCGGCGTCCGACGGCATGATCGAGCTTCTCGAGATGCTCGACCGAACCGCTGGCTACAAGTCGACGGTGCTCGTGACCGGAGAGAGCGGCACGGGGAAAGAGGTGATCGCTCGCGCGATCCACGCCCAGTCCCCGCGGCGCGAGTCGCCCTTCGTGGCCGTCAACTGCGGAGCGATCCCCGAAAACCTGCTCGAGAGCGAGCTCTTCGGGCACGCGAAGGGGGCATTCACCGGCGCCAATCGCGCCCATCGAGGCCTCTTCGCCGAGGCCGACCAGGGCACGCTCTTCCTCGACGAGATCGCGGAGATGCCCGTCGCACTCCAGGTGAAGCTGCTGCGCGCGATCCAGGAAGAAGAGATTCGACCGGTCGGCGAGAGCAAGTCGCAGCGCGTCGACGTGCGCGTGATCGCCGCGACGGCGCGCAACCTCGAACGCGAGATCGCCGAGGGTCGATTCCGCGAGGACCTCTTCTACCGACTCAACGTGGTGCGCCTGGAAGTGCCTCCCTTGCGAGATCGCCGAGAGGACATTCCGCTCCTCGTCGACCACTTCCTGGCCCGCTTCCGCGAACAGCTGGGCAAGCCGGTCCGAGCGGTGGCCGACGATGCGCTCGACCTGCTGGTCGGGTACGAGTGGCCCGGCAACGTGCGCGAGCTCGAGAACCTGATCGAGCGCGCGGTGATCCTGTCCGATGGCGACGCGGTCGAAGCGAGCGCCCTGCCGTCGGTCGTGTCCACTTCGGCGGGGACGAAGGCGATCGCGGTCGAGGACGATCCCGACGAGGATCTCTGCCTGAAGCGCGCGCGCCAGGTCTTCGAGGCCGGCGTGATCCGTAAGGCGCTGGCGCGCACCGGCGGCAACCGCACTCACGCGGCCAAGCTCCTCGAGATCAGCCACCGCGCCCTACTCTACAAGATCAAGGACTACGGCATCCGCGACTGAGTCGACCACGCTAGGCGTCGGCGTCGCGCACGAGGAAGCGGCTCGCCCCCGAGCCGGCCCGGGCATCCTGCGACGCGCGAGGGAGCCGGAAGGCGAAGCTCGCTCCGCCGAGGGGCGACGCTCCGTCCTCGAGCGTTACGTCCCCGCCCATCTCCTGGGCGAGGCGTCTCGCGTTCGCGAGACCGAGGCCAGTGCCCTCTCCGGGCGCCTTCGTCGTGAAGAACGGATCGAAGATCCGCTCCGGATCATCGAGCTCGACGCCAGGTCCCGAATCCGCCACGCGGACGCGAACGGCGTCGAAACGCGCATCGGGCACGTCGCCTTCGCCCTCCGCCGCCCGGGGCATCGTCATCGCGCGCTGCACCTCGACTCGCACGCGTCGCTCGTCCACGCCCTCGAGCGCGGCGGCCGCGTTGATCGCCAGGTTCAGGATGATCTGGGCGGCCACACTGGAGTCGCCGAGTGCATGGCCCACGCCCTCTTCCAGCTCGACGTCGAACTCGATGTCGGAGTACACGCGCTGTGCCCGGACGAGCTCGACCGCCTGCCGGGAGATCGCGCCGAGGTCGATCGGTCCGTGGCTCACCTGGGGCGGACGCGAGAAGTCGAGGAGCTGTCGCAGGATCACGCGCACCCGCTCACCCTGCTCCCCCGCCTTGTCCAGGCAGCGGCGAGAGTCGGCGGAGAGACCTTCGTCGCGACCCGCGATGTCGAGGAACGCGAGCAGTGCCGCCATCGGATTGCCGACTTCGTGCGCGACGCCCGCCGCGAGGCTGCCGACCATCGCCAAACGCTCTGCGCGATCGAGTCCTTCGCGCGCCTGCAAGAGCGAAGCGTTCGCCCCGCGCAGATCGACGACGGCCTTTTCGAGGGCACCGGTTCTCGCCGCGAGCGCGTCCTGCATCTCGTTGAATGCGGACCCGAGCGCTTCGATCTCGCCGACGCCCTCGACCGGGAGATCCGCGGGGCCGTCTTGCGTGCCGATTTCGCGCACGCCCTCGGCGAGTCGCCGCAGCGGTCCGACGACGCGCCGCCGCAGGAGCGTCACCCCGAAGAGGCCGAAGATCAGGACGTTCGTCGTGACGAGCAGGGAGAGCACGGCCGGGGAGACCGGAGCATCGATCCGGCCGCCGATCGCCTCGTCCCCCCGCGCGTTCGGGCCCGCGAACCGGATCGGCTGCCAGGGCGCGCCCGAGAGCACGATCGGCTCCCCGGTCGCGAGGGCTTCCCGGGCGAGCGCCTCGGTCTCGGGGTCGATTTCGAAGGCTGACGCGTTCAGGCCGCTCGTGCGCCCCTGCGCATCCACGCTCCACCAGCGACCTTCTTCGGGCGGCGCGAACTCGAAGACGGGCTCGCGGCTGATCGCGACGAATCCCCGGCCGAGGAACTCGTGGAGGGCCGCTACGCGCGCGCCGGATATCTCGAAGAGCACCGCGGCGAGCAGCCCGGTGCCGGTGATCATCACGAGCGCGAGGGACAGCAACACCTCCGCCTGCACGCTCTTCCGAAAGGCGGCGAGCCGCTCACGAACGGCAGGACCTTCGCTGGCCACGTCAGCCCGCTCGCCGGGGATCCTCGACCCCGAGCTTCTCGAGTCGATAGCGGAACGACCGGAACGAGATCCCGAGCAACCGTGCGGCCTGCTTCTTGACGCCGCCGGACTGAACGAGCGCCTCTTCGAGGAGCGATCGTTCGTAGTCGGCGACCAGGCTCTCGAGGTCCACGCCCTCCTGGGAGATCCGCGGCGTCGCGGCTTGCGCCGGCGCGCTCTTGACCGTCGGCGGCAGCAGATCGGGTCCGATCACGGGCCCGCGCGCCAGGGCGACCGCGCGCTCGATCAGATTCTCGAGCTCGCGAACGTTTCCCGGGAACCCGTAGGCGTCGAGCTGATCGAATGCCTCCGCGTCCATGCCCTCGACTTCCTTGCCGAGCTCCACGGCGAAGCGCCGGATGAAGTGCTGAGCGAGGAGCGGGATGTCTTCCTTGCGTTCGCGCAGCGGCGGCAGGGTCAGCTGGATCACGTTGAGGCGGTAGTACACGTCCTCGCGGAAGCGACCCTCGGCGACCTCTTCTTCGAGGCGGCGATTGGTCGCGGAGACGATCCGGGCGTCGATCTCGCGATCGACGGTGTCGCCGACGCGCCGAATGCTCTTCTCCTGCAGGGCCCGCAACAGCTTCACCTGCAGCGGCTGGGAGAGCTCACCGATCTCATCGAGAAAGAGCGTCCCGCCGGTCGCGGTCTCGAAGAGGCCTTCCTTGTTCTGGACAGCGCCGGTGAACGCGCCCTTCACGTGACCGAAGAGCTCGCTCTCCAGCAGGTTCTCAGGAATCGCGCCACAGTTGATCGCCACGAAGTTTTCGGAAGCACGGTCGCTTTGTTCGTGGATGGCGCGGGCGACGAGCTCCTTGCCGGTGCCGCTTTCGCCAGCGACCAGCACGTTCGTCTTGGTCTCCGCCACCTGGGCGATGAGATCGAATACCTCCTGCATGGCGCGGCTATGCCCGATGATGTTCCGGTCGCGGGACTGGCTGAGGAGCTCCTCGCGCAACCGCCGGTTCTCGTTCGAGAGCAGCTTTTTCTCGAGCGCCTTCTCGATGACGATGCGCAGCTCGTCGACCTTGAAGGGCTTCGTCAGATAGTCGTACGCGCCTTCCTTCATCGCGGAGATGGCGCTGTCCGTGGTGCCGAAGGCGGTCACCACGATCATGAGCGTCTCGGGAGATACGTCTCGCGCGGCGAGGAGCAGGTCGAGCCCGGTCTTCTCCGGCATCTGCATGTCGGTGATCACGAGATCGATCTCGTCGTTCTCGAGGTGCGCGATCGCCATGTCGACGCCGGACGCGGTCGAGACGGCATAGCCCTCCCGGCGCAGGAAGATCTCGAGGAACTCCCGCATGCTCTGCTCGTCGTCGACGACGAGCAGTCGCGCCCTGGGCTCACCCCGCGTGCCGGCCTCCTCGCTCACGCTCACCTTTCTCGGGCCGCCGCGAGCACGACGCGAAAGCAGGTGCCCACGCCGGCCTCGGTCGAGACCGCGATCGATCCGCCGTGTTGTTCGACCAGCCGCTGCACCGTCGCCAATCCCAATCCCGTCCCGTCCTTCTTCGTCGTGAAGAAGGGCTCGAAGATCTGCTCTTCGACCGCGGGCGAGAGTCCCGGTCCCGTGTCTTCGATCTCGAGCACGATGCTCCAGACCGACGACACCGCGGGCGCGGGCCCTCCGCCATCTTCGTTACGGCCCGTCGAGACGGGGACTTGAGGGGGGTTCTGCACCCGGAATGCATCTTCCTTGGTCCGTCGAAGTCGCACCACGAGCGTCCCGCTCCCTCCTGCTTCACTCATCGCCTCGATCGCGTTGTTCCAGAGGTTCCAGACGACCGCTGTCAGCTGCGCCGGATCGCCGATCACCCAGGCCTCGTCCTCGATCTCGAGGCGAAGCTCCGGGGCGTCCGGTCCCGCCTGGCCGCGCGCGATCGCGGCGACCTCGCGCAGGAGCGCCGCCAGGTCGAGGCGTTCCGGTCGAGTAGGAGCCGGCCGCGAATATCGGAGGAAGTCGGAGATCAGGACGTTCAGGCGATCGACCTCGCGAACGACGATCCCCATCAGCCGCTCGTGTTCGGGATCGCGGGCGTCCGCGGCCGGCCCTGACTGGAGGACCTGGACGCTGCCCGAGATCGACGCCAGCGGGTTGCGGATCTCGTGTGCGATCCGTGCCGCCATTTCGCCCACCGCCGCGAGACGCTCGGACCGTCGAAGCTCGAGCTCCATACCGACGACGGCGGTGACGTCCTGGAAGATCACGACGTGGCCCAGCTGAATTCCGTCCTCGTCTGTCAGTCGCGAGGCGGCGAGCCCGAGATGGAGATCGTCGCCCTCCGTGTTGCGGTAGGCGACGCGATCGCGGCCGACCGTCTGTTCGTCGCCCCGACCCTCCGTGCTCGCTGCGACGATCTCCCCGGCCCCGGGGATCAGCGCTTCGAGCGTGCGCCCGACGACCGCCCCGGCCGTGAGACCGGTGATGCGCTCCGCCTCGGGATTGAAGGACGTCACCTGCCCACCACCGTCGGTCGTGATCAGACCGCTGCCGATGCTCTCGACGGTGCGAAGGTGCAGGTCGCGCAGCCGCCGCAGGTCGCTCGTTCGTCGATCGAGCGCAGCGCCCGTGCGGCGCAGCTCGGCGGACAGCGTGTTCGCCAGCATCCCGAGCACGACGAGCGCGCCGGCGTAGAACGCCCAGTAGGCCGCGAGGAGGGAAAGCGGTCGGCCGCGGTCTTCGATGGCCTCCGCAGGCAGCATTCCCAGCTCGGCGCCGAAGAGCACAAGCCCGTAGCCCGTTGCCGCGAGCGCGCAGGACAGCGCGACCCCGCCTCGATCCAGGAAGAGCGCGCCGTAGAGGACCACCAGCGCGTAGAGGAACGTGAAGAAGGACTCCCCGCCCCCCGAGAAGTAGACGAGCGCGGTCACGATCGCGACGTCGATGCCGACCTGCAGCGTCGCGAAGCGCGCCGGATCCGCGGTCCGATGGACCATGCGGGCGGAGATGATCGTCGCGACGAAGGCGGCGACGACCGTCCAATAGACGCCCGAGATCCCCTCGCTGTCCGCTCCGCCCTCGAGCCGATCGATCGCGACGGCGAGGCCGAGCGAGAGTCCCGCGAGCAGGAGTCGGCCACCGATCAGGTAGCCGAGTCCCGTGCGCGCTTTGTTGTCGACGATGGTTGCCGCGGCGAGCCCCACTGGCGAGCGCCCTCCCCGTCTCGCGCCGATCACCGTCGCGAGGTCGCTTCCGCGACCCGGATCAGGTGATCGTGTCGGCGATCGTGAAGATCGGGAGGTACATCGCGATCAGGATCGTACCGATCGAGCCGCCCATGAAGACCATCATGATCGGTTCGAGCATCGCGGTGAGCCCGCCCACGGCCGCGTCGACTTCTTCGTCGTAGAAGTCCGCGATCTTGGTGAGCATCGCCTCCATCGAGCCGGTTTCCTCACCGACCTGGACCATCTGGACCATCATGCCGGGGAAGATCTTCGAGCCCTGGAGTGGCTCGGCGATCGTCTTGCCCTCGGAGATCGACTGCCGTGTGAATTGCAGCTCTTCTTCGATGATCATGTTGCCGGCCGTCTTCGCGACGATGTCGAGACCGTCGAGGATCGGGACACCCGAGGAGATCATCGTTCCGAGCGTGCGCGTGAACCGCGCCACCGCGACCTTCTTGATGATGTTTCCGAAGACGGGCAGGTTCAGCATGATCTTGTCCGTGTTGTAACGGAACGCCAGGCTGCGACTGCGTGCCTGCTGATACGAGACCACGACCGCGGTCACGCCACCCAGCATGAAGTGGATGTAGGACTGCAGCCAGTTCGACAGGCTGATGACCATCTGCGTCGGACCCGGCAGCGTTCCGCCGAAGTCGGCGAACATCTGCTCGAAGACCGGGATGACCTTGACCAGCAGCAGCACGATACAGGCGATCGCGATCACGGAGACCGTCGCCGGGTAGACCATCGCGCCCTTGAGCTGCTTGCGGAGCTTCTCCTGCTTCTCGAGCTGGATGGCGAGGCGGTTCAGGATCGTGTCCAGGATGCCGCCGACCTCGCCGGCCGCGACCAGGTTCACGAAGAGATCATCGAAGACCTTCGGATGCTTGCCCAGCGAGTCCGCGAAGGTGAGACCCGACTCGACGTCGCTCCGCACGGCGCGGAGAGTGTTCTTGAACGTGATGTTCTCCTGCTGCTCCGACAGGATCGACAGGCACTGCACGAGCGGAAGACCCGCGTCGACCATCACGGCGAACTGGCGGGTGAACACGACGAGCTCGTTGATCCCCACCTTCGGCGCGAGGAAGGGGAAGATCTCGGAGATGTCCTTCGGCTTCTCCTTCACCTTGTCGGGAATCATCCCCATGTTCTTCAGGTGAAGCGCGGCCGCCTCGGGCGTCGCCGCCTCGAGCTCGCCCTTCTTCTTGTCGCCGGCGCGGTTCTTTCCGTTCCAGAGATAGATCGGCATTGGTCGGTCTCCCACACGCGCGGTTTCGGCCGCGCGCGGAATCGTCTGGCGCCGGGCCTAGCCCGAGCGCCGGCCTCCAGCGGCACCCATCGCGTCGGGTCCCTTGGTAATCAGCTGCTGCAGTTCGTCGACGTCCGGACTACGGCCCTTGGCCATCTCCGGGTCGACGATGCGGCGCTGGACGAGCGAGGCGAGGCACTGGTTCATGGTCTGCATGCCGGACTTGCCCTGGCCCATCTGCATCGACGAGTAGATCTGGTGGATCTTGTCGTCGCGCATCAGCGCTCGGATGGCGGAGTTCGGCACCATGACTTCGAGGGCGAGCGCGCGGCCGGGCCCGTTCGCCCGGGGCAGCAGCGTCTGACACATGACCGCCTCGAGCACGAACGAGAGCTGCTGGCGGATCTGCGACTGCTGATAGGGCGGGAATACGTCGACGATCCGGTTGATCGTCTGGATCGCGGAGTTCGTATGCAGCGTCGCGAAAGCGAGGTGGCCGGTCTCGGCGACGGTCAGGGCCGCTTCGATCGTCTCGAGGTCGCGGAGCTCGCCGATCAGCACGACGTCCGGGTCCTGACGCAGGATGTATTTCAGGGCGTCCTTGAAAGAGGCGCTGTCCGAACCGATCTCGCGTTGGTTGACGATGCAGCCCTTGTGCGGGTGCAGGTACTCGATCGGGTCCTCGATCGTGACGATGTGCTCGTTCCGCTCGCGATTGATGCTGTCGATGATCGACGCCAGCGTCGTGGACTTGCCCGAGCCCGTCGGTCCGGTCACGAGGATCAGGCCGCGCGGCTTCTTGGCCATCTCGGCCACGACCGGCGGAACGCCGAGCTCCTCGAAGGAGAGGATCTTGAACGGGATCGCGCGGAAGGCGCCGGCGACGTTGCCGCGCTGGATGAAGACATTGCCGCGGAAGCGAGACAGCTTCTGGACGGAGAACGACAGGTCGAGCTCGTTCGTCTCCTCGAAGCGGTGCTTCTGGGCGTCCGTGAGGACCGAGTAGCAGAGCTGCTTGGTCTCTTGCGGAGACAACGGCGGCATCTTGAGCGGATGGAGCTTGCCATCGATGCGCAGCTGCGGCGGAGACCCCGTCGTGATGTGAAGGTCCGAAGCGCCCTTCTCGATCATCGCCTTCAGGAGCTGATGCATGTTCGCCAAGACGAAACCCTCTTTCTTCCCGTGACCCGGACCGGGCTACGCCGCGTCCGAGGCGCTGACCCGGAACACTTCCGAGATCGTCGTGACGCCTTCGAGCATCTTGTTGAGCGCGCTGCGGCGGAGGGTGACCATCCCGCCGCGAATCGCCTCGCGCTTGATCTCGGCACCGGAAGCGCCGTTCAGCACGAATTCCTTGAGCGAATCGGTCATCACCATGACCTCGTAGATCGCGACCCGGCCCTTGAAGCCGGTGTCCGAGCAGGCGCTGCAGCCGGCGCCCTTCTTCGCCTGGTAGGACTTCACTTCTTCGTCGGAGAGGCCCGCGTCGCGGACCTGCTCCATGTCGACCTCGGGATCGTCGGTGACGCACTCGGAGCAGATCCGACGTGCGAGGCGCTGGGCGACGATGCAGTTGACCGCCGAGGCGACGAGGAAGGGCTCGATGCCCATATTGAGGAGCCGGTTGATCGTCGAGGGGGCGTCGTTCGTATGCAGCGTCGACAGGACCATATGGCCCGTCAGCGCCGCCTTGACGGAGATCTCGGCGGTCTCGAAATCACGAATCTCACCGACCATGATGATGTCGGGGTCCTGACGCAGGAACGATCGGAGGGCCGCGGCGAAGTTCAGGCCGATGTCTTCGTGCATCTGGACCTGGTTGATGCCACCGAGGTTGAACTCGACGGGATCCTCGGCCGTCGACAGGTTCTCGCTCGTCTGGTTCAGCTCCGACAGCGCCGAGTAGAGCGTCGTCGTCTTGCCGGAACCGGTCGGGCCGGTGACGAGCACCATGCCGAAGGGCTGATGGATCGACTCCTTGAAGTCGTCGAGCTGAGGCGTTTCGAAGCCCAGCTTGGTCATGTCGAGCTGCAGGTTGCTCTTGTCGAGCAAGCGGAGGACGATCTTCTCGCCGAAGAGCGTCGGCAGGACCGAGACACGAAAGTCCATCTCGCGGCCCTTGCCCATCTTCAGCTTGATGCGGCCATCCTGCGGCAGTCGACGCTCGGCGATGTCGAGCTCGCTCATGATCTTGACGCGCGACGTGAGCGCGTTCTTCAGCTTGAGCGGCGGCTTCATCACCTCGTAGAGCACCCCGTCGATCCGGTACCGGACGCGGAAGCTCTTCTCGTAGGGCTCGATGTGGATATCCGACGCGTTCTTCTTGATCGCATCGGTCAGGATCAGGTTGACGAGCTTGACGACGGGAGCGTCCTCGGCCTCCTTGGCCAGGGCGCCGGTGTCCTCGTCTTCCTCACCCGAGACGAAGTCGATGCCTTCGTCGTCGAAGCCGGCCATCACGTCGTCGAGGAGGTCTTCCTCGGGCTCGGCGTAGTAGGTCTCGATCGCGCCGCGAATCGCGTCCTCGGACGCGACGACGGGCTGGATGTTGTATCCGGTCAGGAACTTGATGTCGTCGAGAGCGAAGATGTTCGACGGATCCGACGTCGCGAGGATCAGCGTGGAGCCCGCGCGGTTCACCGGAACGACGCCGTGCTTGTTCGCGACATCCTCGGGAATCAGCGCGAGGACTTCCGGCTCGATCTCGAAGTCGTCGAGGTTGATCGACGGGACGCCGTACTGCTTCGCGACGAACTCGGTGAGCTCGTCTTCGTCCATGAAGCCGAGCGCCGTGATCTGGGCGCCCAGTCGCTTGCCCTTGGTGGCGGCTTCCTCGCGGGCCTTGAGCAACTGCTCCGACGAGAGCAGATTCTCTTTGACCAGCAGCTCTCCGATGCGCTCGTTCAACGGTACCCCTCCCCCGCTCGCCGATGCGCGCGGTCGGCCCACGCGATCCACTCACAGGTCGCCTGCCGCCCCTGCTGCACGTCGCAAAAGGGGCGCAATCTCGCTGAGTTATCGGCGGGCTCGGGCGGGGACTTGAACCCTCGGCGCAGATGGCTGGGGGTTGCCTCGGAAGGGCAGTGATGGGGGATACACCCTACGGCGCACCCTCGGAGGCACGCGGGCCGGCGAGCCGGGGCGATGCCGGTGGCGGTCGCATGGGCGCGTCGAAAGTCCCCGAAATCCGACGCGAATCCGGCGGCCGGGTCTCGCGAGCGGCGCTCAGCCCAGGAGCCGGCGCCGGGCCTCGTCGACGTCTCGGCCGATCTGCTCGCGGAGGGCGTCGACCGACTCGAAGCGCTGCTCCCCGCGGAGCCGCCCCTCGAACGTCAGATCGATCTCGACGCCGTAGAGGTCGCCGGAGAAGTCGATCACGTGGGCTTCGGCCACGAGGTCGCGCCCGTCGCGGAAGGTCGGGCGGTACCCGACGTTCGTGACGACGGGCAAGGTCTGGCCTTCCCACTCGCCCCCGCCCCGCAGACAGTGGAGGTGACCGAAATAGACTCCCGGGCCGGGGAGGATCTCGGTCTCCGGCGCCAGGTTCGCGGTCGGGAAGCCGATCGTGCGGCCGCGCTGCTCGCCCTCGGTCACTTCGCCCCGCGCTCGGAACGGGCGGCCGAGCAGCCCGGCAGCCTCCTCGACCTCGCCCTGCGCCAACAGCTGCCGGATGCGGGTCGAGTTCACGTCACGGCCCTCGAAGGAGACCTCGGGGATGACCGTGACCGAGAAGCCGAGGTGCGGGCCCCGCTCGGTCAGCATCCGCATCGAGCCCTCTCGGTCCTTCCCGAAGTGGAAGTCGTACCCGACGTACACCTCCGCAGGACCGATCGATTCGTGCAGGTAGTGCTCGATGAAGCGCTCGGGGCTGACCTTCGCGAAGCCGGGATCGAAGGGTTCGGCGATCACGGCGTCGAGGCCGTGGGACTCGAGGGTCTCCATCTTCTGCTCGAAGGTCTCGAGCAGCCGCAGATCCCGTTCCGGCTGCAACACCCGCCGCGGGTGCGGCTCGAAGGTGAAGAGGATCGATTCGCCGTCGAGCGCGTTCGCGCGCTCGATCACCTTCGCGAGGATCGCCTGGTGCCCGCGGTGGACCCCGTCGAAGTTGCCGATCGTCACGACGGGCCGGGTGAACCGACGGGTCAGCTCAGCTATGCCGCGATAGATCTCCAACGATCGCTCCGTGTTCCGATTCGCGGGGGCATCGCGCGCGACAGACCGCCTCCACGCTCGGACCCGGTTGCGCCCCGCCGAATGTCGCGTCCAACCTGAGTGCTAGACTCGGCCCCGTGCGGATCCTCTCGCACTACTTCGCTGCCCGCTTCGTCAGCCTCTTCTTCGTGGTGCTCGTCGCGGGCCTGCTGGTCCTGGCGACGATCGAACTCGTCCTGAATCTGGAGGACGTGACGGGCTTCCGCGATTCGGCGGAGGCTGGCATCGAGCACGGCCTGCTCGATCACGCGGCCTCGGCCACCCGCTATCTCGGTCTCCGCCTCACATCGTACTACCTGGGCGACGTCCTTCCGATCGCGAGCTTCATCGCCGTCTTCGTCGTCCTGGCCTTCTCGGGTCGCGCGATGGAACTCGTCGCGATCGAGGCCGGCGGCATTCGGCCCGCCCGGGTCGTCTTCCCGGTGCTGGCCTCGGCCCTGATCCTATCGCTTGCGTCGCTGCTTCTCCACGAGACCGTGATTCTTCGCGCGGACCGGGCCTGGTCGCGTGCGGAGCGAGACGTGCCGATCGAGGCCGAGATCGACTTCGCTCGGCGAGCGTTCTGGGTCCAGAAGGGGCCGCTGATCACCAACGTCGGCCACGCGGATCCCGTCGAGCGCACCCTCCACGACGTCGAGATCTTCGAGCGCAGCCAGCTCGGCGCGGTCGTCCGCGTGATCCGGACCGACGAGGTCACGATCGAGGATTCGGGCACCTGGCAGATCGACCATGCGACCGTGTGGCGATTCGACCCGATCAACGCCGCGACGGACCCGATCGTCCAGCGCGGCGTGCCGCTCTCCCTCGATCTCGAGGCACTCCAGGCGGACCTGCTGCTCTCGGCGGACCCCGCCCTGCTCCCGCTCCCGGATCTCGCCGCCTATCTGTCGAGCGATCCCCGGTCGACCCCCTCGGCGCTCCGGCGGGTCGAGAGTCGCCTGCACGAGCGGTTGGCGAAACCCTGGCTCGTCGTGCTCTTCGCGTGGCTCGCGGTGCCCTTCGCCCTCCGCGTGGACGCCCGCGGCCACATCGCCGGGCCGGCCGTCGCCGCCGTCGCCACGATCTCGCTCTTCTACGCCGCGCAGACCGCCGGGCGGACACTCGCCCAGCGCGAACTGCTCCCGGTCGGCGTGACGCCCTGGGCGACGATGGCGCTGTTCGCGGTCCTACCGATCGTCGCGCTGCGATTCCGCCCGCGCTGACGTCGCTTTCTCAGGGCGGCCCGGTAGAGACCGCCGCCGGGTCGAGGAACTTGAAGAACTCGTGATCCGGCGGCACGACGAGCGTCGTGTTCTCGCCGAGCGTCTTGCGATAGGCCTCGAGGCTGCGAACGAACGCGTAGAAATCGGCGTCCTTGCTGTACGCCGACGCGTAGATGCCGGCGGCTTCGGCATCGCCCTGCCCTCGCAGCACCTCGGACTCGGCCCGCGCCTCGGCCACGATCTCGCGTGCTTCGCGATCTGCCTTGGCGCGGATCTCTCGTGCTTCGCGTTCGCCGATCGCGCGGCGTTCGCGAGAGATCGCGCGGCGCTGCTCGCGCATCTGCTCGAAGGTCGACGTCTGGGTGAGGAGAGGAAGCTCCGTGCGGCTGATGCGCACGTCGATCACGCGAACCCCATTGGGTCCGAGATCTTCGGTCGCCGACGCGTCGAGGGTCTCCAGAACCTCCGCGCGCGCGAGGAGTTCAGCCATCGACAGTCCGCCGACTGCGTCGCGCACGAGCGAGGCGACGGTGCGCTGGATCCGCTCCTTCGCCTCATCCATTCCGCCCGGGAAGCTCCGCCTGAATTCGAGCGGCGATTCGATCTGCCACAAGGCGTAGAAGTCGACGATCAACCGCTCGTTGCCTGCGATCTCGAACTCGGCCGGCGCCGCGTTGAGGTACTGGATCTTCTTGTCGAAGACGAGCACCTCGTCGAAGAAGGGCAGACGAATGAATGGGGCGCGGAAGGGGAGTTCGATCCCGAAGAAGTCGTCGGTCATCGCCACGCCGGGCTCTATGAGCTCCGGCTGAGGCACGCCGAGACGGAGCACCAGCCGATATTCGTCCGCCTGATTGATCACGATGGGGCCGCTGTCGTATTGCGCCGCCCAGAGTGCCCCGACGGCGATTGCCCCGAGAACGATGAGCATGGAGAGGAGTCGCATCATCGCGGACCACCTCCCACCGGAGCGGCCTGCCCACCGAGCGGAAGCATGGGCAGCATGTTCACCGTGTTCGGCTCGACGACCATCTTGTCGACGCCCGGAAGGATCTCTTCCATCGTCTCCAGGTACAGCCGGCGGCGGGTGACTTCAGGGGCGGCGCGGTACTCGACCAGCAACGCCTCGAATCGCGTGGCCTCGCCGCGCGCTTCGATGATCTTCGCGCGTTTGTAGGCTTCCGCCTGTTCACGCAGCTCCGCGGCCTCGGACCGGGCTTGCTCGAGGATCTCCTTGACGTCGCCCCCGGCCTGGAGGGTCGATCGTTTCTCGTCCTGCCCAGCGCTCACGACGTCGGCGAAGGCCTCACGCACGGCCTCGGGCGCCTGGGGCTTCTCGAGGTTGATGCGGTCGACGGCGAAAGCGGCTTCATGGCCCACTTCGGTGACGTAGGACGTGAGCAGCCGCTCCAGGATCGCCTCGGCCTCACGTTTGATCTGACTGAGATCCTGAGAGAGCACGTCATCGATCGTCCGCGTACCGACGACGTTCCGCATCGCGGCTTCCGTCGCGTCGTGCAGGATCTCGGCGGGGTCGGCCATCGAGAATCGATAGGCGTAGGCGTCTCCAACCTTGTACTGCAGCTCGTAAGCGACGTTCACGATGTTGTTGTCGGCGGTCTGAATGGCGTCGCGCTCGATGCGCTCGGCGATCGATGCCTCTTCTGCATCGAAGGGCTCACCCGGCGTCGTACGCGTCGGTCGAGTGCCGAAGGACTCCGTCCGCAGGCGGCTGGTATTCACGATATCGTGCGACTCGAGCGGTGGCGGTAGGTGTCCCCACCAGCCTTCGACCGCACGAATCCGGTCGAACGCACCGAGCCGAAGGATCACGGCGGATTCGCCGGGTTTCAGCTTGAAGACACCCTGGCTAGCCCACGCGCCCAGCAACAGGATCGAGGCCAGCAACACCAGACCATTCAAGATCGACCGCGTCACGCCGCGCCCTGCCTCGGTCGCGGCGTCTTCCTTGCCTTCCTGCTTGGCCAACTACGCGTCTCCGGACGGCAGCCCGGGGGTTGTGCCCGGCGATCCGGACGCGTCCTTCTCTGCGCTCGCCATCAGCTGATCGTAGAAGGGCCGCACGAGGTCGATCGGAACGGGGAAGATCGTCGTCGAACTCTTCTCGCCGCCCGCGATCTCGGCGAGGGTCTGCAGGTAACGGAGCTGGAGGCCGGAGGGTTCGCTCGACAGCGTCGCGGCCGCGTCCGCGAGACGCTGCGCGGCCTGCAGCTCGCCGTCCGCGAGCGTGACCTTGGCGCGCTTCTCGCGCTCGGCCTCGGCCTGCTTCGCCATCACGCGCTGCATCTCCTGCGGGAGATCGATCTGCTTGAGCTCGACCGCGCGAACCTTCACGCCCCACGGCTCGGTCTGCTGGTCGATGATCTCCTGGAGCTGTTGGTTGATCTGTTCACGATCCGCCAGCAGCTGATCGAGCTCGGCCTGGCCGCAGACGCTGCGCAGGGTCGTCTGCGCGAGCTGGCTCGTACCGTAGAGGTAGTTCTCGACCTGGATGACCGATTTCTCGGGGTGGAGCACCCGGAAGTAGAGCACGGCGTTGACCTTCACCGACACGTTGTCGAGGGTGATCACCTCCTGCGCGGGGACGTCCATGACGATCTCGCGCAGGCTGATCCGTACCATCCGATCGACGCCGGGAATGATCCAGCGGAAGCCGGCCTCACGGATGCCGACATAGCGACCGAGGCGGAAGACCACCCCGCGTTCGTACTCGTTCAGGATCCGGATCCCGAACATGAACAGCAAGATCGTCAGGAAGAAGACGATGAGAATGCCGAGCACAACCCCTCTCTTTCTTTTCTGCGGCGCTTAGATTTCCTGGAGAGCTAGCTCGGGGACGATCCGCCGTCCGCGGCCGACCGGACGCGCAGCGTCAACCCGTCGATCGCCAGGATCTCGACTCGATCTCCCGCTGCGATCGGCTCCTCTGCCGTGCAATTCCAATATTCGCCGCGTACGAAGACCTTTCCCTTGCCCGCGCCCTCCTGGGGCCCGGGGATCGCCGACTCACAACGTCCGACGAGACCGATCATCTCGTGTACGCCCGCCGTCTGCTGCGAGAACAACGTCCGCCCCAGACTGTAGGCGATCACGGCGCCGAAGATCGACATTGCGACGGTCATCGGAAAGAGCACCTGCCAGAAATCGACGGTCAAGTCCGATACCTCCGGCCGGTCGAAGATCATCGTGCCGCCGATCAGGAAACACGTGACCCCCCCCGCGAAGAGCAACCCGAAGCTCGCAACGAAGAGCTCCGCGATCAACAACCCGATCCCGAGCAGCATGAAGAGCATGCCGATCCAGGAGAAAGGCAGGATCTGGAGGGCGAAACCGAGCAGGATGAATGCCACGACGCCGATCGCGCCAGGCACGATCAGCCCCGGGCTCTGAAACTCCATGTAGAGACCGAGCGCGCCGATCGCGAGCAGGATCGTGGCGACATTCGGATCCGAGAGGAAGTTGAAGATCGACTGGAGGAGCGTCTTCTCGACGACGACGGGGGTCGCACTCGCGACCTCGATCGTCCCGGTGTCGCCTCCGAGCTGCACCTCGCGTCCGTCGACCGCGGCGAGCAGCGCCTCGCGGCTGTCGACGACGAGGTCGATCACCTTCAGCTCGAGGGCCTTCTCAGCGGTCACGGCGACCGATCGTCGGACGGCATCCTGGGCCCACTCGACGTTGCGGTCTCGCTGGCTCGCGATCGACTCGACGTAGGCCGCGAGATAGTTCTCCATCTTCTCGGTGACGACGTCCTTGGCCGGCGCGCCGGAGCCGCCCTCCTCGCCTTCCGCCGGCGGCGGTGCGCCGCCGAAGAGACTCACGGGATGGGCCGCGCCGATGCTCGTGCCGGGCATCATCGCCGCGATGTTCGCCGCGAGCGTGATGAACGTGCCGGCGGACGTCGCCGTCGCGCCCCGGGGCGTCACGAACACGATCGTCGGCACGCTCGAGTTGAGCATCGCCTGGATGATGTCCTGGGTGGAAGAGACCAATCCGCCCGGCGTGTCCAGCTCGATCAGGACGGCGGCCGCGTTGGCCTCCTCGGCGTCCTCGATCGCGCCGATCAGGTAATCGGCACTCGCGGGATTGATCGATCCGTCGATCGTGACGACGAAGACGTCGCGCGCGTTCGCGACGGCAGGCAAGGCCATGAGCATCAGCGCCGCCAGCGCCAGCCAGCGGGCGCCGCGAGTTCCGTGCGCCCGGTCCCGAGACTTCGTCATCCGCCCTCTCTCAGCTTCTCGATCCGATCGAAGAGCTGCGCCGCGACTCCCGTCTTGGGCAACAGCGGCAGCTCCTCGACCTCGCCGCTGGGCCAGACGAAGAGCACCGCGTTCTCGTCGACCTCGAAGCCGGCGTCGGAACGGGAAATGTCGTTCGCGACGATCAAGTCACATCCCTTGCGGGCGAGCTTGCGCTGGGCGGCGGCCACGACGTCGTGACTCTCTGCCGCGAAGCCGACGATCGTGCGATCGCCCTTCTGCGCGCTGATCTCCCGGAGGATGTCCGGGTTCTGCTCGAGCTCGAGGGTCATTCGCGCGCCGTCGGCGAGATCTTCCTTCTTGATCTTGCGATCACTCGCGTGCACCGGACGAAAATCCGCGACGGCGGCCGCCTTCACGACGATTGCCGCGTCGTCGAACGCCGCGTGCACGGCGTCGCGCATCTCGAGGGCGCTGCCGACGTCGACGCGATCGACACCATGGGGCGCGGGCAGGCTCGTGATCCCGGCGACGAGCGTCACTCGGGCGCCGCGACGGGCGGCCTCACCCGCGATGGCGAATCCCATCTTGCCTGAAGATCGATTGGTGACGGACCGGACCGCATCGATCGGCTCGGCCGTGCCCCCTGCAGTGACGAGCACATGCAGCCCATCGAGGGTCGCCGGAACCAGCATGCCCTCGGCCGCTTCGGCGATCACGGCGGGATCGCTCATCCGACCGAGCCCCTCCCAGCCACACGCCAGCTCCCCCGCGTCGGGTCCCACCATCTGGACGCCCCGCGCACGCAGAGTCACGACATTCGCCCGGGTCGCCGGATGGCTCCACATGTTCACGTTCATCGCGGGGGCCACGAGAATCGGCGCTCGCGTCGCCAGCAGGGCGGCACTCACGAGGTCGTCGGCGATTCCGTGGGTCATCTTCGCCAGGAGGTTCGCCGTCGCCGGAGCGACGAGCACGAGATCCGCCTGGTCGGCGAGGCCGATGTGGTCGATCTCGCCCTCCTCACCGGGGTCGAAGAGGTCGCGACGCACCGACTGCCCGGACACGGCCTGCAGCGAGAGCGGCGAGACGAAGCGCTCGGCCTCTGGCGTCAGCGCGCAGCGCACCTCGTGGCCCGCGCGCTTCAGGGCGCGGACGAGCTCGGGCGCCTTGTAGGCGGCGATCCCCCCCGAGATCGCGAGCAAGATGCGTCGCGGCTCCATACCGGTCGGTCCTCCGACTTCGGTCCCCTTCGGGCCGACGAGGCCCTCAGGGTACCGAGTCCCCATTCTCAGGCCAATTCGGCACATCGAGGCCAGGACTCGAGTGCCGCCTGATCCTCTCAGGGCTCCGCGCGGCTATTGCGACGAGAGTTTTCGCTTGAGGGCGGCCGCCACGACGGGCGGCACGAACTCGTCGACGCTGGCGCCGAAGCGCACCAGCTCCTTGAGTCGCGAGGAGCTCACGTAGAGGTATTCCTGGCTCGTCATGAAGAAGAGGATCTCGACGTCGGGCGCGAGATGCTTGTTCATCAGCGCCATCTCGAACTCGTATTCGAAATCCGACATCGCGCGCAGGCCACGAATGATCGCGCTCGCACCGATCTGTTGCGCATGGTGCACGACGAGCCCGTCGAACTCTTGAACCGAGACGTCGTCCATCCCGGCGCTGACCGCCTGCAGAATCTCCATCCGCTCCGGAGCATCGAAGGTCGCGCTCTTCGACACGTTACGGGCGACCGCGATCACGGTCTCGTCGAAGAGCGCTCGGCTGCGTTCGATCAGGTCGAGATGACCGTTCGTGATCGGGTCGAAGCTCGCGGGAAAGAGAGCCAGGCGGTGGCCGGGCTTCCGGTCCGACATCGTTTCGTTCACTCCGGAGGCAACGGCCCCGTCCGGTCTGCGCCGGGCGTGAGCCACGTGAGCATCGTGTCGCCGTAGCGACGCTCGTCCACCACCCGGACCCCGGGCAGGGGCGGAAGAGGATGGCGTGTCGGGCCCTCGACCACCACCGTTGCGTCCGGCACGAGGAGCGACGAAGCGAATAGCGCCTCGAGAGCCGGTTCTCGTTCGCTTTCCCGGCCTTCCACGTAGGGCGGATCGATGAAAGCGAGATCGAAGGGACCCGCGTCGCCGGCCGACAGCCGCGCGACCGCGCGGCGCGCGTCGGTCTCGACCACGCGGATCGACGATTCCCCTTCCAGCCCGAACGCTTCGATGCGCTTCTTCAAGGCACGCGCGACGCGCTTCGATCGTTCGACGAACACGACCGACTCGGCCCCACGGGAATACGCTTCGAGACCGAGCGCTCCGGTCCCGGCGAACAGATCGAGCACGTTGCACCCGTCGACCGAACCGAGGGACGAGAACAGCGACTCCCGGACCCGATCCGTCGTCGGTCGAACCCCGTCCGGTACGCGCCCGAGGTCCCGACCGCGAAGACGTCCGCTGATGATCCGCATCTCGCGCTGGCTCGCCCTTCTCGATCCGTCGTGTGACGCGGAACCACCCTCGTTCCGGGCCGGTCACCGGCGATCGCGCGCCGTAGCCTAACCGAAAGATGAACGTCCGTGCGTCGCATCACATCGACTGCATGTTTCCGACCGCGCAGTCGCCGCAAGCAACGCAGAATGGGGTTGCCGCTCCCGGACCCGCTCTATAGACTCGGCGCGTTCCAGACCACAGGTCGACTTCATTACGCAATACGGTGTCACTGGCGCGTTCTTCGGAACGAACCGACCCCACCGAATGGTGCCCGCGCGCCGAGTCACGATTCGCGCGCAGTCCGGCGAGAATCGAGGCGCCGTCAGCGACCGACGCGAGCGCACAGCGTTCCGTCGAGCCAGAACTTCGTGCCGCGCGCGCCCAGCAGGCCAGAATCAGGAAAGGGATCCCCGTCCATGTCCAGTGCCGCCATCAAGCGGATCAAGAAGAAGCTCCCGGAACGCCTCGCCGAAGTTCGGGGTGACCGGTCGCAGCGCCAATTCGCGCGCGACCTCGGCGTGTTCCAGCAGAACGTGAACCGGTACGAGAACGGCACCACTCCGCACACCGACTTCCTGATCACACTCTGCACGAAGGAGAACGTCTCCCTCGACTGGTTGCTCTTCGGCAAGGGACGCATGCGGCGCACGCGCTGACCCCAACCCGATCCGGTTCGAGATCTCTCGAGAGGCCCGCAAGCCACCCGCTTGCGGGCCTCTTGCGTTCGGGCTGCCGCGGCGAGCGACGCACCCGATCCACCCACGAAGGGAACTCCACTTCCACTCCCCTCCGGGCCTGCCTGCTCGGGAGCTGGCAGCGCCCCCTCGATGCCGCCGCGCTCCCTCGACTTTCGACGACGGGTGCCGGGCGCGGCACGGCGCTTGCTCCTAACGAGCTCCGAACGACCCGAGCCCGGAGCCCCCATGCTGCGACTCTTCGCCATCACCACGATCCTGCTGACCTGTGCTGATCACTGGACGACCTACCTGTGTCTGCAGGCTCCGGTCTCGGGCTGGAACGTCACCGAGGCGAACCCCGTCGCGGACTGGCTCTTCCAGTGGGCCGGGCTCTCCGGCGGGCTGATGATCGACTCGCTGATCACCCTCGGCGCGGTCCTCTTCCTGATCACGACGCGCGTCTTCGATCGGCACATGAAGATTGGCATGCTCGCGCTGATCACCTGCACCACGGGCTACGCGGTCGTGAACAACCTCGACGCGATCCATCGCATGGGCATCTCGCCCTGGACGGGGCTCGCCTGAGATGGACCGCATCGTCCTCGCCCTGCTCGGGGTCTGCGCCCTGATCGGCGCGGGGCTGGTCACGGACGCTCCGGATTCCGACGCGTCTTCGCCCGCGACCTACGCGCTCGCTGCCGACGGAGCGCCGATTCCCGTCGTGGCGCTGCCGCCTGCCGCGAAGGCGCTGTACGCGGACGCGCGCAGCGAACGCGACGTGGATCTGCACACGATCGCGCAGATCCTCGACCGCTTCGCGATGCGCCACACGGCGCTCGCCGAGCGGGAGCGGACGCGCGTCGCGCGCGTGATCGTCGAAGAAGCGCGCGCACACGATCTCGCCCCCGACCTCGTGATGGCGGTGATCGAGGTCGAGAGCGCGGGATACCACCTCGCCGAGAGCCACGTCGGTGCGCTCGGTCTCATGCAGCTCCTGCCGTCGACCGGACGCGAGCTCGCCGGCAAGCTCGGGATCGAATGGAAGGGACCGGACACGCTCTTCGACCCGGTGATCAACGTGCGCCTCGGCACGGCCTACCTCCGCGAGCTCGCCGATCGATACGACGGCGACGTCAACACCGCCCTCGCCGCCTACAACTGGGGTCCCGGCCGGATCGATCGACGCATCCGACGCGGCGCGACCGTGCCGCGGCTCTACATCGAGCAGGTGCGACGCGCAGTCGACCGCTACGCCTTGGTGACGCCCCGAGAATCCTGAGCACTCGGCGAGGCCCGGCTCATTTCGCCGCGACGAGTTTCGTGTCGAGCAGCGCCCCGGCGAGCCGGTCGACCGAGTCCATCGCCGCAGCGCCTCCGCGCGCGAATCCGTTCACGACGATCGAGAAGACGAGGGTCTCGCCGTCGGCACGCTCGGCGTAGCCCGAGAGCGACGTGACCTTCGCATCCGCCAGGAGTCCTGTCTTCGCTCGAATGCGCCCCGCCCGCCCCTTGAGCCGATTCTCGAGCGTGCCGTCGCGCTCGGCGATCGGCAGCGAGGCCATGAACTCCGGCGCGATCCCGAAATCCCGTCGGCCGACCTCGAGCGCGCTCACGAGGATCCGCGGCGAGAGCCGGTTCTGGGTGGAGAGTCCCGAGCCGTCCACCAGGTTCGCGTCCCCGAGCTCGATCCCGAGGCGTGAGAGCTCGGCACGAAGCGCGCGTACGCCCCCGGGCCAGTCTCCCTGACGTGCCGGCGCTCCGCACGCGTCCACCCCGTCCCACGCCCCGAGGTTCTTGAGGAGCGCCTCCGCGATCGAGTTGTTGCTGTACTTCATGCACAGCGAGACGATCTCGGCGAGGCGACGGCCGGAGTCGTGCTCGTGGAGCAGGACCCAACTCTCCTCCTTGGCGAGCGGTGCCCGACGCACGTCCCCGTCGACGAAGATTTCGTTCGCCTCGAGCTGATAGGCGAAGAGCGCGCCGGCGTAGAGGCCCGGGTCGGTGATGCTCCGGTAGATCGTGTCGATCTCGTCGCCGACGCGCGCGACGCCGTCGACCACGACGACCTCGTCGGCCGGTCCCTCCCGCGTGCGACCCGGAGCACGATCGACGGACAGCCGCGGACGCGCGCCCTTCTTCGCGGTCCTCGCGCGATTGCGCACGCGCAGGTATTCGACCGGGGGATCGACGGCGACCTCTGCCGGGAGCCCCACGTTCTTCGCCGGCCCGACAGCGACCCGAAATCCCCCGTAGTTGGCCGTCAGTGCACCGACCGGCGCGTGATAGGCGCGCGCGGAGACCCGGCCCCAGCTCGGGTGCCAACCCGGTCCGTCGAAGTGGCTGTCGTCGATCCGCAGGTCCCCGCGCACACCGCGCAGTCCCTCGTGCCGCAGGTTGGACGCCAGACGCCACCAGTCTTCGGAGTTCGTGGCCGGATCGCCGCCGCCTTCGACCAGCAGCGAATCGACGAGGCCGTCGGCGTCCGGCCACGCGTTCGCCCAGATCCGTGTGGTGAAGTGATGGGAGGGCCCGAAGCGGGAGAGCGACGCGAGCGCGGTCAGGATCTTCTGGTTCGAGGCCGGGATCAGCATCCGGTCGGCGCCCCGCGAATACACGACCTCGCCGTCCGAGGCGCGCACGACGAGCATCCCGACGCTCGCCCGTGCCAGCGGGGGCTCGCGGGCGATCAGCCGATCGAGACGCTCTGCGAACGCCGATTCGCCCCTGGCCGCGGTCGCCTCGGCCTCCGCGGCCCGCGCGACCTTCGTCGGTCCGGCGCAGCCGAAGACGGCGACGGCGAGTCCGACGACGAGAAGCGAGATCCGGCGCACGCTGACGCCCTCCACCCCGACCGGTCGCGCTTCAAGCGGCGACGGGCCGTCCACGCCGCAGCTCCGGGGCTTCGGCTCGATTTCCCTCGCGGCGTGCCGCGAGTGTTGAACTCTTCGGGGGGTGTCCGCTCACACTTGACGACGACCGCGACGGTCGACGCTTCGCGCTTGACTCGAGCGAGGTTATCGGGGAGCCTGCGGGCGAGCAATCGCGGTGGGTCAGGGGGGATCCACGGCGCGCTGCTGCGTCCCACGAGGAATGGACGAATCCGTCCCACGAGGAACGGACGAATCCGTCCCACGAGGAACGGACGAATCCGTCCCACGAGGAACGGACGAATCCGTTCCACAAGGACCGGGCAGGACCGGGGGGTTCGATGCTCAACGCCATCTGGCTGGTGATCGCGCTCGCGGCGCTGCTCTTCGGTGCCTGGAATGGGCTGCTACCGGAGGTGATGGCGTCCCTCTTCGACAGCGCGAAGAGCGCCGTCCAGCTCGTGATCGGCCTCGTCGGCGTCATGGTCTTCTTCCTCGGCCTGATGCGAGTCGTCTTCGACGCCGGATTGCGGGACGTGGTCGCACACACGCTGACCCCGATCACCCGCCGCCTGTTCCCGGAAGTGCCGTCGGACCATCCCGCGATGGGCGCCATGATCATGAACATGGCGTCGAACATGCTGGGCATGGCCCACGCGGCGACGCCCTTCGGCCTCAAGGCCATGAGCGAGCTGTCGAAGCTGAATCGCGGTTCCGGCTCGGCCTCGAACGCGATGGTGCTCTTCCTGGCGATCAATGCCTCCGCCGTCACGATCATCCCGCCGCTCGGCACGATCGGCGTGCGGGCCGCGGCCGGCTCGTCCGATCCGTGGGCGATCTGGATGCCCACCCTCTTCGCGACCATCTGTTCGACCACGACGGCGGTCACCGCGTACTTCCTTCTCTACAGGCTGCCGATCTTTCGCCACCGGCCCGAGCTGCCAGGCGATCCGAACGCGCCCACCTTCGACGACGTCGACGCGGACGCCGGAACGAGCGGAGCCGAGAGGTCTCTCCCGATCGAACCCGAGTGGCGCCCGGTATTGCGATGGCTGCTGGTCGGGGGCATCGCCGTCTATACGCTCGGGCTGATCGGGTCGAACGCGATCGATTCGTTCTCGAACGGCGGTGTGGTGGGCGCGATCCGGGACACGCTGCGCGTGTGGGCGCTCCCGGCGCTGCTGGTGGCCGCGCTCACCTACGGTCTCGCGAAGCGCGTGCGCATCTACGACTCGATGGTCGCGGGTGGGCGCGACGCACTCGCGGTCGCGACGACGATCGTGCCCTATCTGGTCGTGATCCTCGTCGCGCTCGGCATGTTCCGCGCTTCCGGCGCCCTGGACCTCGTCGTCGGCGGGATCGATCCCTTCACGAGTCTGATCGGCGTGCCACCGGAAGTCCTCCCGATGGCCTTGATGCGGCCGCTCTCGGGCAGCGGCGCCCTCGGTGTCATGAGCGAGATCCTCACGGCGCACGGCCCCGACTCCTTCATCGGACTGCTCACGTCGACGCTGATGGGCTCGACGGAAACGACCTTCTACGTCCTGGCGGTCTACCTGGGCGCCGCGGGCGTGGTCGACGGGCGGCACGCCCTCTTCTCCTGCCTCGCGGGCGACACCGCCGGATTCTTCGGCGCCGTCGCCGCGTGTCACTTCTTCTTCGGTTAGGCGACGTGGCGAGCGGCGAAGGAGACGCGGACCAGGCGGCGCTCGTCGCACGCGACCACGAGCGCCTGCGCGCGGTCGTGGTCGAACACCTCGGTCGCACGCTCGTGCGTGCGGAGCCCATGCCCGCCGGCCTCGGAACGCGACGCTTCCACCGACTCTTCTTCGCCGAAGAACCGACGCGCCTGGTCGCGCGAATCGAGGATGACGGCGCGGCGCCTCGAGGACCGAAGACGGACTGGCCCGCCGCACCGCCCTGGCGGGACGAGCCGCCGCTCGAGCCGCTGCGAACGATCCTTGCCGACGCTGGGCTCCCCGTCCCCCGGAGCGCGCTTCATCTCGCCGACGCCGGCATCGACCTGCTCGAGGACGTCGGCGACACGAACCTGCTCGATGTCTCCGCCAACGAACGCGCGGCCCGCACCCTCGACGCCTGCGAGCTCGTCCCGAGACTCCAGGCGCTCGAAGCGGATCCCGCGGACGCGCCCGCGTTCGGCCGCAGCTACGACGCGACGCTGATTTCGACCAAGGCCTGGAAGTTCCTGAACTGGACGATTCCGATGCTGTTGCACCGGAAGCCGGAGCCCGCCGAGGTCGAAGCGATCACCGCCCTCTTCGAGCACGTCGCCACCCTCGCCGGCGACGCGCCCAAGCGCCTGGCCCACCGGGACTTCAAGGCAGAGAACCTCCACCTCGTCCGGTCCCCCGATGGCCACGGCCGGATGGTCATGATCGACATCCAGGGCGCCTTCCTCGCGCCGCCGGAATACGATCTCGCGTGCCTCCTCTATGACCTCCAGGTCGACCACGACGAGGCCTTCGTCCAGGACGCGCTCGCTCGAACCCGCCCTCTGCTCCCGGACGCGCCGGAGGAGGGCCTCTTCGGCGAACGATCCGATGCGCTCGCGCTCGCGCGACTCTGCAAGGACGTCTCCCACGTGGTCCATGCCGGGGTCGCGCGCGGCGACCGGCGACGGTGGCGCGAGATTTCGAGGGGGCTGGCGTTGATCGAACGAATCGCGGGGCGACGAGCACACACCTTCCCGGGCCTCCGGGTACTCACTTCGGTGACCTCCGCCCTTACGACGGCCCTGGAACCGGCCGATAGTGGGAATCGGAGCTGAGCGAGCCGCGCGAGCGGGTCCTGGGAACGAGACGGGCGACGAGATGGGGGAGACGAATTGCCGGAAGCGGCACACATGCGGGCGATGATCCTGGCGGCGGGCCTCGGCACGCGCATGCGCCCCCTCTCGGACCATCGCGCGAAGCCCGCCCTTCCGGTGCAGGGTCGCCCGGTGATCAGCCTCCTCCTCGAGCTGCTGGCGCATTCCGGCGTGCGCGAAGTCCTGATCAACCTCCATCACCTGCCGGAGACGATCCGCGAGGCGGTCGAGCGCGACCATCCGGCGGAGCTCGTGATCACGTGGTCGATCGAGGACGAACCCCTCGGCACGGGTGGCGGGATCCGACGCGCCGCGGAGTTTCTGCGCGGCGGCGAGGACTGTCTCGTGCTCGCCGGCGACATGCTGCTCGACGTCGACCTGGCCACGCTCCTCGAGCGTCATCGCGCCGCCGACCGCGACGTGACCGTCGTCCTCTGCGACGACCCGCGCCTCGACGTCTTCGGATCGATCGGCCTCGACGCCGACGGCCGCGTCGTGCGAATCGGCGAGACCCCGGTCGACGCCCACGACGCCGGGCCCGAAGCCGCGGCGGGACTCTTCACGAGCGTGCGCTTCTTCGGCCGCGACGCGCTCTGCGCCTGGCCCGCTTCGCCCGGCCCGGCGTTCGAGGATCTACGCGACTGGCTGATTCCGCGCGTCGAAGCCGGCTCGCTGCGACTCGGCGGCGAGATCGTTCCACCTTCGGACTGTGCCTGGGAGCCGGTCGGCACGCCGGACGAATATCTCCGCGCCAACCTCGCGCCGCCGGCCCTCGAGGCCCTCGGCGGCGGCGCTCCGACCTGGCGCGGCGACGTGGACGTCGACGCGACGCACGGGAGCGTGGTCGCGCGCGCCGCCGCGATCGCCGAAGACGCCCGGCTCGAGCGCTGCGTCGTGTGGGACGGCGAACGGGTACCCGCGGGCTTTCGCGGACGTGACGGTGTATATGCCGGGGGCACCTTTCATCCGTGCGCTGAGGCAGAGCGAGCCTCCGCGAGCGATGTCGCGAGTGGGAGCGCGGGGTGAGCGAAGTCGTCTTCATCGGAACCAGTGATGCGTTCGGCGCCGGGGGGCGGCGCCAGTCCGCAGTCTTCGCGCGCGGAGAGCGGGGGGGCATGCTCTTCGACTGCGGTGGCACGACGAATACCGGCCTCGCCGATCTCGGGCTGTCGCGCGACGAGATCGACGTGATCCTGATCTCGCATTTCCACGGCGATCACTTCGGTGGCATTCCCGCCTTCCTCTACGCCGCCCTCTACACGGATCACCGCAAGCACGCGCTCGAAATCGTCGGCCCGCCGGAGATCGAAGCGCGCGTCCACGCCCTGGCCGACGCGATGGGCCACCACCTCGCTGATCGCGAGTGGTCCTTCCCGATCCACTACCGCGAGATCCACGCCGGCGAGACGATCTCCGCGGGCCCGGCGGAGCTCCAGGCCTTCGCGACCCAGCATCAGCCCGAGGCGAATCCCCAGGGCTATCGCGTGCGACTCGGCCGCGAACAGATCGCCTACTCCGGTGACACCGGCTGGTTCGACGGCCTACCTCGCCACGTCGCCGAGTCCGACCTCTTCATCTGCGAGTGCACGCTGCACCGCGCCGAGCTCGACTTCCACCTGAGCCTCGAGGAGATGCGCGAACACCGCGACGACCTCGACTGCGGGCGCCTGATCCTCACGCACCTCGGCGACGAGATGTCCCGCGAGCGAGGACAAATCGAGATCGAGACCGCGGACGACGGGATGGCGGTCAAGCTCTAGGCGTCTAACGCAGCCACTCCCGCCCGTGGATCACGCCGAGCACCCGCGCGGTCTCGACACCGGTCACCGACGGCAAGTGGTTCGGGAGGCCGAGCAGCGCGTTCCGGCCCATCAGCGAGAACGCCATCGCCTCGGCCGCCGCAGCCGGCACGCCCGCCGCATCCATCGCCTCGACGGACACGCCGGGCAGCGCGCGCGCGAGCTCCGACATCACGTAGGTGTTCCGGGCGCCACCGCCGCCCACGAGCAGCCGGCCGCTCTCGGCGCCGCCGGAACGCGCTGCCCAGGCGTCCGCGACCGCGCGGACGCTCGCCGCGACGAGCGTCGCCAGGAGGTCGTCGACCGACACGCCCTCGCGCTCGGCGCGCGCCCACCATTCCGCGGCCTCCGCCGCGCCGTAGTGCTCGCGACCGGTCGACTTCGGCGGCGGTCGCTCGAGGTACGGGTCGTCGAGCATCTCCGCGAGCCAGTCTTCGCGCAGCGTCCCGTTCGCCGCCCGCGCGCCTTCCGCGTCGAAGCGCTCCGCGCCCTCGGTCGCGAGGGCGATCACGCCGTCGGTGAGTGAGTTCGCCGGCCCGACGTCGTAGGCGATGACGCCGGCGGGGTCGCCGCCCGCCGGCAGCCAGGTGAGGTTCGCGATCCCGCCGAGGTTGAGGACGCCGCGCGGCTCGCTCGCGTCGGAGAAGACGGCGTGATGAAAGAACGGAGCGAGGGGGGCGCCCTCGCCGCCCATCGCCATGTCGCGACGGCGGAAGTCCGCGACGACCGGTCGCTGGAGGCACTCGGCGATCCGGGCGGGACAACCGATCTGGAGCGTGCCGCCGTGCTCGGGATGGTGGGCGATCGTCTGGCCATGGCTGGCGATCGCAGCGACGTCCCCGGCTGCGATACCCGATTCCGCGAGCAGCGCGCGGGTCGCCTCGGCGAACGCGTCCCCGAGGACCGCATCGAGTCGCACCTGCTCGGACAACACGTCCGCCGCGGGCAGATCGAGGGCCGCCAGGCGGTGGATCGCCTCCTGCAGCTTCGCCGGGTGGGGCGTCTCCCGATAGGCGAGAAGCTCGAAAGGCGTCGCGGCGCCGTCGTCCGGCCACTCGACGAGGGCCGCATCGATTCCGTCCGCGGAGGTGCCCGACATCAGGCCGACGATCTTCATGGGACGGATTCTACGTCGGATCGCGATTCGGCCCCACGTCCACGATCCGAAACGCTCGGCCGGGAGCCAATCCGCCGCCGCCTAGCACCCACGCTATGCTCACGATCCCGCTCGAGGAGCGGGCCTGGGACGGGGACCGCTCGAGGTTCCCATGCTGCCGCTCCGTCTCGTCCGCTCCGTCCTGCTGACCCTGTACTTCTGTGCCCCACTCGCCGCGAGCGACGCCTTCGCACAGACCTACATCGAGCTCGACTTCGTCCCGGTCGGGATCTCCGGCGACGGCCAGATCGTCGTGGGTGAGGAAGGACTCTGGTCTCCGACGCTGGGCGACCTCGGCAGTCCGGTCGTGAGCGCCGACCTGGTCGCCACCAACGAGGACGGGAGCATCGTCGCCGGCGATTTCAGTCGGAGCCTCGTCCGCGAAGCGTTCGTCGCCACCGATCCGACGGGCGTGCAGACCACCGGATTCAGGGATCTCGGGTACATCATCAACGCAGCGAAGGCGATGTCGGGAAACGGGGCGTTCGTCGCCCTCGATTCAGTCAGTCCCAGCGGGCGCGAATACGACCTCTGGACCCCCGCCACGAACGACTTCGTCGAGATCGACGTCACCATCGTCCCCGGTGCGACCCCGCCGATCTTGAACGACATCTCGAACGGTGGTGTCGTCGTGGGCCGGGATGGCAATGCCGAGGCGTTCCGATGGGGCCCGGTCAACGGCAGCGGATTTCTCGACGTGCCCGTCGGCTCGGCGAGCGAAGCCGCGGCGATCTCAGACGCCGGCGACTGGATCGCCGGTCAGGCCGGCACGGAAGCGGTCCGTTGGAACGCAGCCGGCGCACGATCGTCGTTGGGCGTGCCCGGCGGACTCGCGTCCTGGGCGTCGTCGATCTCGGGCGACGGATCGACGATCGGCGGCGGCGCATTCGGGTTCGATGGCGCGTTCCTGTGGACCGAGCCAGACGGCTACCAGAATCTCGCCGTCATGCTGACCGCGATGGGCATCGACTACGGCAGCCCGTTCTGGGTGCTTCGCGACGTCGTTGACATCTCGACGGACGGCCGCACGATCGTCGGCACGCGATTCAATGCCGGAGGTGGGTCCGCAGGCTTCTATTTCGTCGTGCCCGAGCCCGGCACGGGCCTGCTGCTCGGACTCGGCCTCGCAGCGCTGACTCGTCGCAGGCAGCCCGCGAATCCCCTGCCGGGGCGCGATTCAACTGCTTGACAGGCAAAGGGAATCCGGAATACTCCGCCCGCTGCGGCCCCCCGGCCCCACCACAGTCCCGCGCGCTGCCTTTCGGCGATGCCTCGAGGTCCGACGATAACCTCGGCGACCTCGGCGTGCTCCCGCTGGCGACCCCCTCTCAACGACCATGAGGCCCCCGATGAACGAGACCTCCCGCAACCAGGGCTGGGCGATCACCGCCGCCGCCGGCGTCGCCGCCCTGCTCTTCGTGATCGGCATCCTGAACGGCAGCTATCTCGCCCTCGCGATCCCGGTCGCGATCGTCACGCTCTTCGCCCTCGGCCTCGTCGCCTGGGTCGGGTACACGATCGCCACGATCCAGGTCGAAGCGGACGTTTCCGTCGCCTCCGAGGACTCCAGCGAGGACACGGCGACCGACGACGCGGACGACGAGCAGTCCGCGACGAACGCGGCCTAGTACCGGTCGACGCCGTTCGATGCGCATCGCTCTTCTCACGTACCGCGGCAACATGTTCTGCGGCGGCCAGGGAATCTACGCCGCCTATCTCGCACGCGAGTGGAAGCGCGCCGGCCACGACGTCCACGTCTTCGCCGGTCCGCCCTTTCCGGAGCTCGAGGAAGGCATCCCGCTCCACGAGATCCCGAACGACAACGTCTTCGGGCAGACGATGGACGAGGCGTTCGATCCGAAGCAGCCCTTCTCGCTGCTCAAGCCGCTCTCGCTCTGGGAGCTCGGCGTGTCGCGCTTCGGTGTGTTCCCGGAGATGCAGACGTTCGGCTTCCGCCTGATGCGACGCTGGCGCGAGATCCAGAAGCGTTACCGCTTCGACGTCGTGTTCGACAACCAGTGTCTGTCGTGGGGACTCCTCGGGATCCAGGCGATGGGCGTGCCCGTCGTCTCGGTCATCCACCACCCTCTCCACATCGACCGCGAGGCGGACTTCACGATCGACCCGTCGCTCAAGAAACGGGTCGAGCGCACGCTCTACTTCCCCCTGATGATGCAGCAGACCGTCGCACCCCGACTGTCGAAGATCGTGACCGTGTCCGAGGCTTCGCGCGGCGCGATCGAGAAGTACTTCAAGATCCCCGAGAAGGACGTCGCGATCGTCTACAACGGGACCGACACCGACATCTTCCACCCGATCGACAAGCCCAAGGAAGCGGACCTCCTCTTCGTGGGCCGGACCGAGGATCGCAAGAAGGGCATCGGCACGATGTTCGAGGCGCTCTCGATGCTGCCCGATCACGTGACGCTCAAGATCGTCGACGGGCGGATCCCGGGACACGGTCTCGTGCCGCGACTCACGAAGCAGTACGGCCTGCAGGATCGCGTCCAGATCGTCGACCGGATGCTCACGGTGCCGGAGCTCGTCGAGCAGTACTCGAGCGCGAAGGTCGCCCTGGTGCCGTCGTTCTTCGAAGGCTTCGGCTTCCCGGCGAGCGAGGCGATGGCCTGCGGGTTGTCGGTGATCGCGAACGCGGCGGGCGCGCTGCCCGAGGTCGTCGGGACGGATGGCCACGCCGGTCGGCTCGTGCCCCAGCGCGACGCCAAGGCGATGGCCGACGCAATGTGGGAGATCCTGCGCGATCCCGAGGAGACCGAACGCATGGGCCGCGCCGCTCGCGCGCGCGTCGAGAAGCTCTTCCAATGGGACCAGGCCGCGGGCGAGATGGTCGATGTCTTCGAGGAGGTGATCGTTGCCTCGCGTGGCGGAGCCCGACAGGAGGTGATCCATGCTGCTCACCGTCGATCTCGAGCGGCTTGACATCCAGCCGGGTCACCGGCTGCTGGACGCGGGCTGCGGCGAAGGCCGCCACTGCTTCGGCTCGCTCTACCGCGGCGCCACCGTCGTCGGTCTCGATCTCGACCTCGACGCCATGCGCGAGGCCTCGAAGAACCTGCGAGCGCGCGGCGAGGAGCACGGGCGGATGGGCGCGATGCTCCAGGGCGACGCGTTCCACCTCCCCTTCGCGAGCGGCTCCTTCGATCGCATCATCTGCAGCGAGGTCATGGAGCACGTCCACGACTACCGCGGCGCGATCCGCGAGCTCTACCGCGTGGCGAAGCCGGGCGCGAAGGTCGCGATCACGATCCCGACCGCCACCAGCGAGCAGATCTACCTGCGGCTCGGCGACGAATACTTCGAGAGTCCCGGCGGCCACATCCGGATCTTCCGCCCGCGCGTCCTCGCGGAGGGCATGGCCGCCGCTGGCTTCGACGCGGTCGGCTGCGGATTCGCCCACGGCTTCCACACGCCCTACTGGGTGCTGCGCAGCGTGATGCATCTGCCGGATGCCGACGAGAGTCGGCTCGTGCGGGCCTATCGCGAGTTCCTGATCCGCGCGACGGGCTCGCCCCTGATGGCGAAGCTCGAGGGCGCCCTCAACTTCGTCTGTCCGAAGAGCATCATCCTCTACGGCGAGAAGCGCGCCGCGCGCTTCGGAGTCACGTCGACCGACGCTGCGGGCGCTGACGCGCCCTCGGCTCCGGCGAAGGCTGCATAGCCGTCATGTCCGCGCCCGGGCGCAAGCTCCGGATCGCTTTCGTCGCCTATCGCGGGAACATGACCTCCGGTGGCCAGGGGATCTACCTCTGGTATCTGGCCCGCGAGATGGCCCGCCTGGGACACGACGTCCACGTCCTCGTCGGCCCCCCCTACCCCCACGAGATGCCCTGGGCGACGGTCGAGACGTTCCCGAATCAGCAGTTCTGGGCGAAGTGGGTCCTCGAGCAATACGACAAGATCGTCCCCGACGACGATCCGACCCAGGTCCTGTCGCCCCTCAACTTCTACGAGCTCGCCGCCAGCCGGATCGGCTTCCTGCCCGAACCCTTCGCGTTCAGCGTGCGGGCCTTCCGTCGCGTCGCCGACCTCATCCGTGCAGGCAAGCACTTCGACATCGTCCACGACGTGCAGTGCCTCGGCTACGGACTCCTCGGGCTGAAGGCGATGGGGCTGCCAGTCGTCACCACCGTTCATCACCCCCTGACCGTCGACCGGCGCGCATCGTTCGTGCGCGACGAGACGTTCACGGACGCCGTCGGGACGATGAAGTTCTACCCGATCGGCATGCAGGCGTTCGTCGCGCGCCGACTGGACACCGTCTTCACGTCGTCGGAAGTCAGTGGCCGGCAGATCGTGCAGGACTTCGGCGTGCGCCCCGACCGCCTGCGCAACGTCCGCAACGGACTCGACGTCGAACATTTCGCGCCGGACGCGAACGTCGCGAAGGGCGAGACGTCCCTGCTCTGCGTCGGGCGCTCCACGGATCCGAACAAGGGCATCCGCACGCTGATCCACGCGCTCTCGAAGCTGCCCGACCACGTCAGCCTCACACTGGTCGACGACGACAGCCCCGACAATCAAGTGCGAGACTGGGCCCGGGAAGTCGGCGTATCGGAACGCCTGCGCCTGACCGGACGCGTCGAGTCCGACGAGCTCGTCCGGCTCTATCGCGAAGCCGCGGTCGTCGTCGTGCCGTCCCGCTACGAGGGCTTCGGCCTGCCGGCCGTCGAGGCAATGGCCTGCGGCACGCCGGTCGTCGCGACCCGCGCCGGCGCGCTGACTGAGGTCATGCAACTGACCGAGGGTGGGCTGCTGGCAGAGCGAGACGATCCGGACTCGATCGCGATCGGCGTACGCACGCTCCTCGAGAATCCGGAGACGCGGGCGATGATGGCGAAGCGGGGGCGGGAGCGGGTGGTCGAGAGCCTCTCGTGGCCGCGCGTCGCGGCGGTGACGGAAGAGGTCTACCAGGAGGTGGTGACGCGGCGGCGCGTCGGGCGTTGATGAGCGCTGTTCGTCGGGCGCCCTCGACCCTTCGTGACGCTTAAGGCTCTCGCGGGCCTTGCCATCGGTATTGACGGGGGATGTGCTTCGGACGCATTCGCCCGTGGGTGGCGCCTGGGATGTTCGGACGCCGTGCCGTGGGGCCGGGTTAGCCCGGGATCTCCGAGAGCGAGATCGGGCCGCCGCCTCTCTGCCAGCCTTTGGCGAGTAGCCAGGACCTCGGCCGTGCGACCTCGATCTTCGGGATCGCTTTGATCCGCTCCTTCCAGCCTTCGAAGAAGCGACCGGAAGAGGCCGAATCGGGCGCGTTGCTTCTGCCGCGCAGATCGCCACGCTGACCGCGGTGCTTCCGATCGTTGAGGAGCACGTAGCGCAGCGCGTTCCGGACCTGGCGAGGGCTCGCGAGTACGACCGAGCGGAAGCGACCGTCCAGGACCGGTCCCTTCCTGCGGAACACGCGGTTCACCGCCAGGGCGATGCGAGCGCCGATGCTCATCATCCCCGACGCGAGCGCCTGCTTGTCCGTCGCCTCCAGGGTCATGTGAACGTGATCGCGCTGAACGGAGTAGTGAGCGACGCGGAAGTCACCGCGCTCGCATCCACGCTCGAGCGTCTCCCGAAACGCGCGCAGCCAGCGCCCACTCCGAAGCGAGGGAACGTCCCGACGCATGCGAAGCGTGACGTGAACGGGGTGTTCCTTCCGAACCGCCACGCGCTCTCGACGAAGAACCCGCGCTCGCCGAGCAGGCTTCCGCCCGGGCTTCCTCTTTCGCCGCGAAGCCGCGCGGCGATGCACGAAGCACTGATCGATCGAGAGTTGCCGGGGGTCTGCCATCACCTAACAAGAATAAGGGCGATGGTCCACCGAATCGAGCACGGAACCAGCGTTCACACCGAATCTGATCCGCGACCAGGCCCCAAGGCAGAGCGTCCGCCTAACACCCCACCACCCCCACCAACACCGAGGGCACGGCCGCCGAAAATCGCATCGCCGGGACCGACCACACCCCTCCGCGCCCGCCCTACCCCGTCACCTTCGGCCGCCCCACGATCACGACCACGTCCGCGAGCGTCGGGAACCGTCGCGCCAACCCGTCCAGCCCGCGCAGCAACGCGAATGCGAACGGTCGCGGCAGGCGGCACACCAGGGTCGCCCAGCCGGGCAGGCCCCAGCCGATCGATATGCCGAGGGCCATCTCGATGTCGACGTGCCGTGAGGCCTGTTCGCGCATCAGGTCGAGTTCGTAGCGGGTGAAGTGATCGCTCGGCGTGTCGTAGCCGCGGCGCCCGCGGAGGGGCGGCCAGCCGAGCCAGTCTTCGCGGATCTGGTCGATCGTGCGGGTCGCGCGGCACGCGAAGGAGTCGAAGTTCGCGATCGCGAGGACGACGCGGCCGTCGCGCTTCGTGACGCGCGCCATCTCGGCGATGGCGGCCTCGGGATCGTCGAAGTGGTCCATCGCACCCTTGCAGAACGAGGCGTCGAACGTGTCGTTCGCAAAGGGGAGCGCGTCCGCCCAGCCGCTCACCCACTCGGGCCCGCGCTGGTCAGCGGAGACCTTCTCGGCGCTGAAGAGCTTCGCCATCTCGGTCATGCGTGCCGACGGCTCGGCGCCGATCACGCGCGCTCCGTCGCGGGCGAGCGCGACGGAGTCCTGGCCGACGCCGCTCGCGACGTCGAGCACGACGCGACCGGGATCCGCACAGGTCGCGTGCAATGTCGCTTCCGTCATCCGGTCGAAGAGGAATTCGCTGTCCGGCGACATCCCGGTCGGGATGACGTCACTCATGTCTCGGTCGAGGTCCACGACGCGCATGGCGGCGAACGTTAGCGGGTTCGACGGCCCTGTTGGGCGACTCCAGCGCTACTCCGGGACCCGTCCCGGGGGTACACTGCGGCGCGATGACCGCGCCCGAATCGAACGCCGAATCGAGAGATCCCGTGCACCCCGCGAGCGGCGGATCGACGACCGACCGCATCGCGGATCCGGAAGCCGTCGGACGGCGCGACCGCTTCAGCGCGTTCTATGCTTTCTACGTCGGGCTCTTCTCGCTCCTCTTCGCCTATCTGATCAGCGTGTGGCTCCTCGAGGCCTATCTCGGCGCCGAGTTCCACGCACGCGTGAACCGCGCCGTGGCGATCGAGCGCTTCGACCGCCCCCTCGGCGTCCAGCTCGCCGAACGGATCGGCGCGACGGTCCACGAGTCCGGCTGGGTGCGCTGGGGCGGCCTCGACGTGTCGACCCTCGTGCTGGCCCAGGACGGCGAGACCTGGCTCTACGTCGACGGCTACGGCAGCGCCGCGCTCTCGGGCGCCTTGCCCGAAGGCGGGTCCCCGAGCGAATGGATGGAGCTGCTGCCGGCGACCGCGAACGTTTCGGTCACGTTGCCGCACAATGCGCTCGCCGCGAACGGGATCCTGATCCTGTACTCGACGCTGCTCATCATAGTCGTCTACGTCGCCAACCACCGGGTGACCAACCGCGAACGCGCGCGCCTCGGCGAAGCGCTCACGGATCGCAATACCGCGGCCGAACGGGCGGCGCGGATCGAGAGCGAGCTCACCGAGACCCGCGCCCGCCTCGGCGCAATCGAGCCCCCCGAACGCCATCACAGCGAGGAAGTCGACGCGCTCCAGCGCGAGCGCGAGTCACTCCAGTCGCGGCTCGTCGACCTCGCGGAGCGCGAGGAAGAACTCCGCACCCGGGCCGACAGTGCGGTGGGGTTGGCCCAGGAGGTGCGCGCCCTCGAGGACCTGCTCGAGGAGGCGACCGGCGACCTCGATGCGAAGGACGGCGAGATCGACCGCCTGGAGAAGAATCTGAAGCGTGCTTCGCGCTCGGGCGGTCGCGCCCGCACCCGCGAGTCGGAGCGCATCGCGAAACGCTTCGCGACGCTCTACAAGACTGTCGAGATCGACGACCGCGCGGTCGACGCAATTGCCGAGCTCGGCGACGAGTCGCTCCGCCTGAAGGCCGAGGAAGCGATCAAGCGTCTGGCCGACGATGCGGAGAACGTCGCCGTGCGTCGCAAGGTCGGCGGGCTCCCGGACCGCGTGCAGGTCTTCGAACTCGGCTTCGCGGGCAAGGGCCGCATCTACTACGGCCGTGGGCAGTCGCGCCGGTTTCGGATCCTGCTCGTCGGCGCGAAGAACACGCAGTCGACGGATCTCGAGACGCTCCGCGGGATGTCGCTCGACGCCTGAGGTCGCGCGACGTCAAGCGTCGTCGAGCGCTGCCTGGATCTCCGCCTTCAGCTCGGCGTCGTCCCAGGGCTTTCCGAGCACCGCCGCACAGCCCGCCGCCGCGAGCGCACGCGGCTCGATCTCGGAGGTCCAGCCCGAGAGCAGGATGCGGGCGGTCGCCGGGGAGCTTCGCCGGATCTCCCGCAGAAGCTCGATGCCCGTGCGGCCGGGCATCTTGTGATCCGAGATCACGAGGTCCACGGCGGGGCCTGTCGCCATTCGCGCGAGCGCTTCTGCAGCATTGGAAGCGGTCTCGATCACGAGGCCCTCCCGGCGAAGCGTACGCTTGAGCGCAGACAGCATGCGCGGTTCGTCGTCGACGAGCAGGACGACCGGGCGATCCGCCACCTCAGCTCGCCGCGTCGGAGGCCGGGGGTGTCGTCGGGAGCCACACCTCGAAGACCGTCCCCACGCCCTGCTCGCTCTCGACCGTGATCCGGCCGCCGTGTCGTTCGACGATGTTGAAGCAGGTCGACAGGCCGAGGCCTGTGCCGGCTCCGACTGGCTTGGTCGTGAAGAAGGGCTCGAAGATGCGCGAGCGCGCGTCTTCCGGGATCCCGATCCCAGTGTCCGCGATCCGGACGACGATCTCGTCGCCGACAGCCTCCGTCTCGATCCGGATGACTCCCTGCTCGCCCTCGCCCCGCGCCTCGGGCGACCGCTCGCTGGCCTGCTCGATGGCCTGCTCGATGGCCTGCTCGATGGCATAGTGCGCGTTCACGAGCAGGTTCATGAACACCTGCTTGAGCTGCATCGGGTAGGCCTCGATCTTCGGCAGCTCTTGATAGTTCTTCTCGAGCGCGACGCTGTGCTTCATCATCGTGTAGACGATGCTGGCGGTCGAATCGATCGCTTGATTCACGTCGGCGGGGGAGCGCGCGGGCAGGTCGGGTCGCGAGAAGTCGCGCAGGTCCTTCACGATGTGACGGATGCGTTCGGCGCCCTCGCCCGACTCCATCAGCGCCTTCTCGAAGTCCGAGCGTACGAATTCGAGGTCGATCTCCCGAGCGATCACCTGCACGTCCTCGGCGGCCGCGCGGATCACTTCGAGATCGCCCTCGACCGCGGCGCGCTGGAGCCGATCGGTCGCCTCGAAATACTTCTCGAGATCCGTCAGGTACTCGGACATCTGGTGCAGGTTCGCGTGGATGAACCCCATCGGATTGTTCACTTCGTGGGCGACGCCCGCGGCGAGCTGGCCGATCGAGGCCATCTTCTCCGTCTGCCGGACCTGGAGCTCGAGCTCCTTGATCTCCGAGAGATCCTGGAACACCGCAACGACCCCGCGCGACTGCCCGCTCCCGTCGAGGCGAGGCGAGCACGAGATCCCGACCGGAATCCAGGCGCCGTCTCCGCGCTGGACGAGGGTCTCGGCGCCGCGGCTCCTGGCCCCGTCTTCGAGACACGCCGCGATCGGGTTGGTCTCGTCCCCCGGCGGCGCGAACCAGTCGTCGATCTGCCGGCCACCGAGGTCGCCGTCGCGACCGCCGAGGATCTTCTCCGCCGCCGGGTTCGCAAAGCTGATGCGTCCGGCCAGATCGACCACGATCAGCGCGCTGTTGATGTTTTCGATGATGTCCCGCGTGTCGCGGCGCAGGGACTCGAGCCGCTCCGACAGCCACTCGCTCTCGGTCACGTCCGAGAGCACGAGGAGCGACCGATCGCCTTCATCGAGGCGTCGATGTCGGACCTCGTAGGCCCGCGGCGTCCCCTCGGAGTCGCTCGCGCGCACGAGGCGTTGGAGCGATTCGGCACCCATGCGCCCGTCCCCGCTATCGCGCTCGGCGGCCTGGACGGCCTCCATGATCTCGACCGGCAGCCGCGCGGCGAGGAATTCGGTCGATTCGGTGCCGGGTGCCGCGCGGGTCGGGAACAGGCGCGCGAACTCGGGATTCTCCGCGACGATCAGTCCGCCGTCGTCGACCACGACGAGCCCGGCGGGCATCGCGGACACGATGCCGGCGTTCAGCTCTTCGAGCCAACGAATGCGCTGCCGGGATACGCGACGCTGGCGATCGCCGCGCCAGCGGCCGACCTGCTCGAGCAACACGACCGGCAGCACGTTTTCGTACTCCGGCCCGAAGTGGACGCAATCCGATGCGCCCGCGCGGAACGCCTCGAGGGCGTCCGCCTCGCGATCGCCGTCGATCACCACGATCGACGGGGGGCCGTCCGCGGGAATCGCGGCGAGTCCTCGCGCGGTCGCGTGCGCGTCCAGTCGATCGAAGAGGACCAGGTCGATCGACGGGTCGGGTACCAGCGACGACAGCTCGTCGGGTCCCTCCGCGCGCAACAACTCGACCGGGTCGCCCAGTCGCGCGAGCGCCGCCGTCGTCTCGACGGACATGGGCGCCGGTCCACCGAGGGGATCGGTCCCCGACGTCAGGACGATCACACGGATCACCCCGAGATGGGACTCGGCCCCGGAATCGGGCAGCACGCCCGCGTTCTTCCCCTGCGCTCGCTGCGACATCTGCTGCGTTCGCTGCCGAAGGGCGACCGAATGGGGTCGCGCCGACAGGAATCTCCCTCGCGTCGACCCGTCGGGCCGGCGCTTCCTGCGCGGGGGGACCTGGAATCTAGCCGATCCCCCATCGCGGGTCATCGAAGCACCCGGATCGGCTCCGGAGTCCGCCCGACGTGCCGCGAGGCAAGGCTTCGGTACACTGCGGCTGCCCCCTCCGCCAGGCGGAGTCCACCCTGCAGTCCCTGTCTCCTTCGACCGTCCTCGTCGTCGACGATGAGGAGCTGTATCGCCGCGCCATCGAGCGCATCCTGCTGAGGGTCGGCCATCAAGTCGCCACGGCCCCGGACGCCGCGGAAGCCCTGCACGTCGTTGCGAGCGAGCACATCGACCTCGTGCTCTGCGACATCCAGATGCCGGGCATCAACGGTCTCGAGCTCGTGCGTCAGATGCACGACCTCGCCCCGGACCTCCCGTGCATCGTGATGACCGGGTACAACACGCCCGAGAACTCCCTCGACGCACTCCAGGCCGGCGCGTTCTGGTACCTCGAGAAGCCCTTCGAGCAGGAGCGCCTCGACGTCGTCCGCAAGCTCGTCGACCAGGCGATCGAACACGGCCGGCTGAAGAGCGAGAACCGCACGCTCCATCGCCAGCTCCAGGCCCGCCACAAATTCGAGAACATCATCGGCAAGAGCGACAGCCTCGGCCGCACGTTGTCGATCGTCGAACGCGTCGCCGACACCGAGAGCACGGTCCTGATCACCGGCGAGAGCGGCACCGGCAAGGAGCTCGTCGCCCGCGCGCTCCACTACAACAGCGGGCGCGCCGAGCGGCCCCTGGTGACCGTGAATTGCGGCGCCATCCCGGAAGAGCTCCTCGAGTCCGAGCTCTTCGGCCACGTGAAGGGCGCCTTCACGAACGCCGTCAGTCACCGCGAGGGCCGCTTCGCCCTCGCCCACGGCGGCACGATCTTCCTCGACGAGATCGGGGACATGAGCCCGAGTCTCCAGGTGAAGCTGCTGCGCGTGTTGCAGGAGCGGACCTTCGAGCCCGTCGGCTCGTCCAAGACCCAGAAGGTCGACGTCCGCGTGATCGCTGCGACCCACCGCGATCTGCCGCGCATGATCGAGACCGGCGACTTCCGCGAGGACCTCTTCTACCGACTGAACGTCCTGCCGGTCGAGGTCCCGTCCCTGCGCGACCGGATCGAAGACCTGCCGCTGCTCGTCCATCACTTCCTGGACATCGCGCGGCAGGATCGCGGCTGCCGCGTCGCCGGCATGTCGGACGAAGCGATGCAGCGGCTCATGGACTACCACTGGCCCGGCAACGTGCGAGAGCTCGAGAACCTGATGGAGCGCTTGACCGTCCTCGTGGGCGAGGGCGACATCGAGGCCGAGGATCTGCCGGCGCAGGTCCGCGCGGAGCCGACCGCCCAGACCCTCGCGCCACGCGTCCCGTCGACGGGTCTCGATTTCAATGCGGTCGTCGCGCGCCTCGAGACCGAGCTGATCGAGCAGGCGCTGGACCATACGCACTGGAACAAGAACCGTGCGGCCGGGCTGCTCGGGCTGAACCGCACGACCCTGATCGAGAAGATCAAGAAGCGCGGCATCGTCCCGCCCGCCGAGTAGGCGCCCCCGACACCGCCTCGGGTCGGGGCCCGCCCGCGCCATTGCAGAACGAAGCAGCGCGCTGCGCTGTGAAGCGTTTTGCAATGCAAGAAATGGCGAAGCGTCGAGGCATTGACGCTTCTGCCATTCCGTCGCACGCGGCGCCGCGCAAGGCGGCGGCAACCCCGAGCAGAACCCCCGATCTCAGGCACGTGCGTTTCCTCCGGCAACGCCGGCGGTTCGCTCGACTTTCCCGAGCGCTCCTGCTGCATCGCGCATTCGAGCGCCAAAAATAGGGGGGAATCCCTAGAAAGTTTCACGCGTTGGCACGTCGCGTGCTTTCTGGTGCGTTCGTATCGCACCGCTCGCGCAACGCCGCGCGCGCCGATGCCTCGGATGCACGAGTCGCGACACCCCCATCGCGACGGAAACGGGCGGGACATGACGGAAAAGACGGTCGAGATGGGCGAAATGGAAATCATGATGCGCGACGCCCGCGAGGAGTTCGACGAAATCCCGCCTCCGCTCCGAGAGCAGATCGTCCTCGAACACACGCCGCTGATCCGATACATCGTGAACCGGATCGCCGTCCGCCTGCCCTCCCACATCGACCTCGACGATCTCCACAACACGGGCGTGATCGGCCTGATGGACGCGATCGAGAAGTACGACCACGAGAAGAACTGCAAGTTCAAGACCTACGCGGAGTTTCGAATCAAGGGCGCGATCCTCGACCAGCTCCGGTCCCTCGACTGGGTCCCGCGCTCCGTGCGCCAGAAGGGCCGCAAGCTCGAGCGCGCCTACGGGGAGGTCGAGCAGCGCCTCGGCCGCCAGGCCAGCGAAGACGAGGTCGCCGACTCCCTGGGTCTCGAGATCGACAAGTTTCACGTGTTGATCAACCAGGTGCGCGGCATCAGCCTCGTGAACCTGGAAGAGATCCGCGGTACGAACTCCGACGGCGACCGCGCCGGCACCTTCGCCGACATCATCGAGGACGTGCACTCGGAGAACCCCTTCGCCTCCCTCAAGCTGATGGAGACGAAGCACGTCATTTCGGACACCATCGGCTCGCTCCCGGAGAAGGAGCGCCTCGTGATCTCGCTCTACTACTACGAGGATCTCAACATGAAGGAGATCGGCGGGATTCTCGGCATCACCGAGTCACGCGTGTGCCAGATCCACACGAAGGCCGTGATGCGGCTGCGCTCCAAGCTCAAGGGCATGGTCGACCGCTGAGCCGGTCTCGCGCCGCTAGTCGTCCTTTTCGTAGCGGACCAGCAGGACGGTGATGTTGTCCTGACCACCGGCGCTGTTCGCCGCGTCGACGAGCCCGGAGGCCGCGGCTTCCAGGTCTTCCTCGTCAGCGACGCGCTCTGCGATCTCGTCGTCTTGGACGTGGGTCGTGAGGCCATCGCTGCACAGGACGAAGACGTCGCCCTCTTGCGGCGTCATCTCGGCGAGGTCTGGCTCGGTGCGTGGTCGGACGCCGAGGGCGCGGGTCAAGACGTGGCGGTGGGGATGCTGCGCGGCATCCTCCTCGGAGATCTCGTGTCGTCGCAGCAGCTCGCCGACGATCGAGTGATCGTCGGTGAGACCGCGGAGCCGTCCCTGTCGTAGCAGGTACGCGCGGCTGTCGCCCACGTGGGCCAGCGCGAGGCGTTCTCCGCCGAAGAGCATTCCGACGAAGGTCGTGCCCATCCCCTGGAGCTCGGTCTTGGCCTGCGCCGCGGTGAAGATCTCCCGGTTGGCGCAGGCGACGGCGTGGCGCAATCGCTCCGCCAGGCTCACGGAGGCGCCCTGCAGCGCCTCGATCGCGCGGATCGCCCCTTCGGCGGCGAGGTGGCTGGCCACCTGACCGGCCTTGTGCCCGCCCATCCCGTCGGCGACGAGGTAGAGCCCGAGCTCCGGCACGATCGCGTAGCGGTCTTCGTTCGCCTGTCGGCGCATGCCGACGTGGGTGCTCGCAGCCGAGCGAAGCAGCATGGATCTCCTCACGCCGCGCGATGCGGCTCCATTCTCGTCCTATCGGAGCGGTTCGTGAACGGCTTGACCGCGGCGGCCCGGACTTTCCGATCCGACACCGCTCCGCGAGACGCCCCCAGGTCTTGCCTCAGCGACCGGCAAAAAACCATTCAATCATGTGCAACATCGGGACGATAAGCCCATCGAGCGGTACGCTCGTTGCCGGATACGGGTCTGAAGGCCCGAATTGGGGGGGTCCAATGTCCAAAAAGCTTCTGCTGGCCGATGACTCGGTCGTGATCCAAAAGCTCGTCGGTCTCTCGTTCGCGAACGAGGACTTCGAGATCGTGTCGACCGACAACGGCGACGACGCCGTCTCGATGGCGCGCGAGATCCAGCCGGACGTCGTCCTGGCGGACGTCGTGATGCCCGGGTTGAGCGGGTACGAGGTCTGCGAAGCGATCCGACAGGATCCCGCCCTCGCCCAGACGCCGGTCCTGCTCCTGACGGGGACCTTCGAGGCCTTCGACGAGGATCGTGCGAGCGCCGCAGGCGCGAACGGCCAGATCACCAAGCCCTTCGAGGCCCAGGCCCTGGTCGAGCGCGTCAACGAGGTCATGTCGGCCCCCGTGGCCGCGCCCGAGACGCCGGCAGCCCCCGCGGACACCGTGATCGAGGCGACCGCCACGCCGATCCCGCCCGTCGGTGACGCCGACGAGACGATCGTGACGTCCCTCGGCAGCACACCCGAGTCCGCAGATCTCTTCGGCGCGAACGACGGCTCCCTCGGCGCGGACGCCGCGGCCGCCGACGCCAGCTTCGACATCACGCCGCAGCTCGACCCGAACGAAGAGAGCTCCAGCCAGCTCTTCGGCGCGCCCGGCGACGGTGCCGCCGACGTCCTCGACCAGAGCGGCGGCAGCATGGCCCTCGGACAGGCGATGTCGAGCGCCCCCGACGCGGAGGACGCGACGATCGCGGTCCTTCCGAACGAAGGGCTCCCGCCCATCGCCGACACGCCAGCCGCCCCCGCATCCGAGCCGCTCGGTTCGCCCACCTCGCCCACCTCGGCCGCGTCCTCCGACCCCTTCGAGCGACCGGCCGGCGAAGAGACGCCTGCTGATCCGCTGCCGACCGCGCGTCCCGTCGATCTCGACGCCGCGCTCGACGCCGTTCCGATCGACGAGGAGCCCACGATCCTCGTCGCCACAGACGATATCAACGCGACGACCTCTCCGAACCTGGGGGATCCGCTCGCGGACCTCGACGGGGGGCCGCCCACCGGCGGATTCGAGGACCTGACGGTCCACGTGCCCTCGGCGGACATCGATCAGGATGGCGCAACCGCGCCGACTCCGGATGTGATGGCCGACACGTCCGCGAGTCCCGATGCCACGCGCGTCGCGGACCTCGACGCTGCGCTCGCGAACGAACCGATCGCACCGGTCAGCGACGCCTTCGGTGTCGTGGAGCCGCCGGCCGCGGATGCGACCGCGGACCCGGACGCCACGATCGTCCAGATCGCCGACGACCCGGTCGTCACGGACGATCCTGCTGTCGAAGTCGGTCCGACCGCTGCCGATCCGCTCGGCCTCGCCCCGGCCAACGCGTCCGCCGACGACATGGACTTCGCGTTCGACGTCTCGGAGCAGGTCGCGGCAGATCAGAGCCAGAGCGCGAACCCGATGGACGACTCCTTCTCATCGCTGATGGACATCTCCGAGTCGGCGATCCTCCGTGCGGACGGCGGCTCGACGCCGACGCAGACGCAGACGGATGAGGCCCCCGCCCCGCCGACGCCCGCGGCCGAGACGATCGTCGCTGGCTACGACGTGTCTTCGAGTGACATCGCGACCGCGACCGCGCCGGACGCCGCCGCAGACGCGACGCCGCCGCCGGTCCCGGAGCCCGAGCCCCTGATCGAGGTGCCCGAACTCCCGCAGGCCTATCAGCCGGAGCCCGCGACCGACGCGGACGCCGAGCCGATCACCGGCAGCCCCGATCTCTTCGACGACCTCGCGACCGGATCTGCGCTCGACGAAGTGCAGTCTTTTGGTGAGGCGCAGCCGCTCGACGAGGCGCCCGCCTTCGACACCTTCAGCTCCGCGGGCGACATCGATCCCGGCGACGCCTTCGACGCCGGGACGGCCGTCGACCCGGGCGACACGTTCGGCTCGGCCGGGGACCCCGAAGTCGGCGACGACCTGCTCGCCACCGAACTCTCGGTCGACCTCGGCGACGAGAGCGATGCCGGAGACCACGAGCCCATCGTGGCGCCGATCGAGGTCCGCGAGGCCGACGAAGCGTTCTCGATCGGCAGCGCGCCGAGCGAGCCCGACGCCGACCGCCCGATCGCCGATCTCTCGCCGATCATGGAGCAGCGCATCCACGAGACCCTCGAGAAGGTCGCCTGGGAGGCCTTCTCGGATCTCTCCGAGTCGATCGTCAAGCAGGTGATCGGCCGCGTCGAGCAGATCGCCTGGGAGGTGATCCCCGAGATGGCGGAGACCCTCGTCCGCGAGGAGATCCGCAAGATGAAGGGTGACGACGACTGAGCGGACGGCCACCCGCCGCCCGGGACCACGCCCTGCGATAGACTCCGCGCCCGATCGATCCCGATCACTGCGCCCGGAGAGCGACCCGCCGTGTCCCCCGAGAACAAGTCCGTCGCCCCGCCGCCGGTCGACGACTGGTCGGTCCTGCTGGATCTCGCCCTCTCCGAGGACATCGGCGCCGGCGACCTCACCAGCGCGCTGACCGTCGACGCGGATCGCGAAGGTCGCGCGCGCATCGAAGCCCGGCAGGACCTCGTGGTCTGCGGGTTGCCGATCGCGCAGGAGGTCTTCCGCCGCGTCGATCCCGCCCTCGAAGTCGTCGTGGTCGACGGGATCGCGGACGGCGTGCGCGCCGACCCCGGCGCCCCGCTCCTGCGCATCACCGGTCGTTATGCCTCGATCCTGACCGCCGAGCGCACCGCCCTCAACTTCATGGGTCGACTCTGCGGCATCGCGAGCCAGACCCGGCGGCTCGTCGACGCGGTGGCCGACACCGGGGTGGATCTCGTCGACACCCGCAAGACGACCCCGGGATGGCGCCTGCTCGAGAAGTACGCGGTCGCCGTCGGCGGGGCCGTGAATCACCGGATCGGGCTCTTCGACGCGCTGCTGGTCAAGGACAATCACATCGCCGCCGCCGGTGGGCTCGACGCCGCCGTCGAGCGCGCGGTCCAGAAGGCGCCGGCGGGCGTGCCGGTCCAGGTCGAGGTGGAGAGCGAAGCCGCCGCGGCCCGGGCGATCGAGCTCGGCTGCACGTTCCTGCTCCTCGACAACCTCGACCCCGACACCATTCGCCGCATCGTGGCTCGACACGGCGGCGACGTCGTCCTCGAAGCGTCGGGCGGCATCCACGAGGGCAACCTGCGCGCCTACGCAGAGACCGGGGTGGCGCGCATCTCGATGGGCGCCCTCACCCACTCCGTCGTGTCCGCGGACGTGGCCCTCGAGGTCGATCTGCTGCCCAGCGAGGCGCGCGGAGCGTGAGCGGCGCAGAAGAAGTCCTCGCCGCTCTGCACGCCGCCGGCGATGCGCCGCTCTCGGGCGAAGCGCTGTCGAGCGAGCTCGGCGTGACCCGAGCGCAGGTGTGGAAGCACGTCGGCGCGCTCCGCAAGCGCGGCTACGCCATCGAGGGCGAGCGCGGCGGCGGCTATCGCCTGACGGGCATCCCCGACCGGCTCTTCGCCGACGAAGTCCAGCGCGACCTCGACACGCGCTGGGTCGGACACACCTACGAACACCTCGAGGACACGGACTCCACGAATCGGGTCGCCTTCGATCTCGGTCGCGCGGGCGCACCAGCCGGTGCCGTCGTCGTCGCGGAGGCGCAGACCGCGGGACGCGGCCGCCTCGGGCGCAGCTTCTATTCGCCGCCCCATCAGAACCTCTACACGTCCGTGCTCCTGCGTCCAACCGGATCGATCGCCGACGCGCCGACCCTCATCTTCTGCGGGGCGGTCGCGGTCGCCGAGAGCGTCGCGACCTTCCTCGGCGACGACGACGCGGTCGAGATCAAATGGCCGAACGACGTCCTGATCCGACGCCGCAAGACCTCCGGCATCCTGATGGAGAGCAGCGCCGAGGGCACGCGGATCGCCTTCGCGGTGCTCGGCATCGGCGTGAACCTCAACGTCGATCGGGAGACCTTTCCGGACGAGTTCCGACCCCACGCGACGAGCCTGTCGAGCGAGCTCGGCCGGCCGGTCGATCGGGCGGCGTTCACGCGCTGTCTCTTCGAGCGCCTCGAGCGCCAGCTCGACCTGCACGCCGCCGGCGGCTTCGACGCGGTGCGCCCACGCTTCGAGGCCTTCTTCCGCATGACCGGCGAGCGGATCGGCGTCGACGAGATCGGCGCCTCGCGCCGGGAGGGCGTGGCCCTGGGCATCGCCCCGGACGGCGCCCTCGAGATCGAGCTCTCGGAGGGCCCCCAGGTCGGCGAGCGGGTCCGGGTGATGGCCGGGGACGTCACGCTGGCGAAGCCCACCCCGGACGCGCGATGATCCGGCCGCGGCGCCGGAATCGCGCCACCGCACCCACCCGAAAGCCCCTCCCCGCGAGAGGAATCCAGCCGTGAGTTCCCCCGTTCTACTCGTGATCGACGTCGGCAACACGAACGTGTCCCTCGGCGTGTACGACTACGACGAGTCCGGCGAGGGCAGGCTCTCCCAGCATTGGCGAGTGTCGACCCACCGCGAGCAGACGTCCGACGAGCTCGTCGTGTCCCTGTCCGCGCTCTTCGGGACGGAAGGTCGGCGGACGGACGAGATCACCGACGTGATCCTGTCGAGCGTGGTGCCCCCGGTCGTGCCGATCTGGGAACGCGTCTCGTCGAAGCTTTTCGGTCAGCCTCCGCAGATCGTCGGTCCCGGCATGCGAACCGGCATGCCCGTCCGCTACGAGAACCCGCACGAGGTCGGCGCCGACCGGATCGTCAACGCCGTCGCGGCGTTCGAACTCTTCGGCGGACCGATCATCGCGGTCGACTTCGGAACGGCGACGACCTTCGACTGCATCTCCGAGCGCGGGGAATATCTCGGCGGCGTGATCACACCCGGCATCCACATCTCGATGGAGGCCCTCTTCGAGCGCGCGTCGAAGCTCCACCGGGTCGAGATTGCGCGACCGAAATCCGTCATCGGTCGAACGACCACCGGCGCACTGCAATCGGGCCTCCTCTACGGCTACTCGGGTCTCGTCGACTCGATGATCGGCCGGATCCGCGAGGAGCTCGGCGCCGACGCTCGGGTGATCGCGACGGGCGGCCTCGCACGTCGCATCGCCGAGGAGAGCAAGGCGATCGACCAGGTCGTGCCCTTCCTGACCCTGGACGGTCTGCGAATCCTCTTCGAGAAGAATCGCAGCGAGGGTTGACCCCCCCGCCATCAAGTCCGGTTCTTGCCTGACCGATGCACTCTGCGGATGAATACGCCGCACGGGTCCGCCTGCGGCGTGCGTGATTCGATCGCTCCCTCGGAGCGCCCGGACAGGAGTGACGCGCGTTGTCGAATGCCCCGCAGGACTCGAGCCCCGGCCCGTCGTCGGTCAAGGTGAAGCTCACGCTCTCCGCCCAGGCGGAGAAGTACGCGCGCCGCGACGCGCCCCTCGAAGCGCGCCAGATGGCGGCGCGCGGCGCCCTGCCCCTCGAGCCGATCGAGCTGGCCACCGTGCTCTTCGTGCTGGCGAACGATGCCGACGCCTCGGTCAAGGACACGGCGCGCACGAGCCTCGAAGAATTGCCCGAGCACGTGCTCGGCACCGTTCTCTCGGGCCCGGCCCATCCCGCGCTGCTCTCCTTCCTCGGTCGCGTGCACGAGGAGAACGAATCGTGGTGCGAAGCGCTCGCGCTCAACGCCGCGACCGATGACGCGACGATCGCCTGGCTCGCCTCGCTGCCCCACAGCCGGGTCGTCGATATCATCAGTCAGAATCAGGAGCGCATGATGCGCTGCGAGGAGATCGTCGACGCCCTGGGCGCGAACCCGCTCACGGGTCGAGCGGTCATCGAGCGGATCCTCTCGTTCCTCGGCCTCGAGGAGCGCGAGACGACCGACGAGGAGGAGATCGACGAGTCGGAGGCGGAAGCCGCGGTCCTCGAGATGCTCGGTGAGGACATGAGCGACGTCGCCAAGCTCCTGGCGCAGGAGTCCGAGGACGACATCGAGGACGAAGAGGTCGAGGGAAGCCTCTACGCCGCGGTCCAGAAGATGACCGTGATGCAGAAGATCAAGCTCTCTCGCGTCGGCGGCAAGGAAGCGCGCGCGCTCCTCATCAAGGACCGCAACAAGATCGTGTCGACGTCCGTGCTCGGCAGCCCGAAGATCACCGAGACCGAGATCATCGGATTCACGCAGAACCGCTCGATCGGAGAAGAGCTGCTCCGGATCATCTCCGGGAACCGGGACTGGACGAAGAACTATCAGATCAAGGTCGCGCTGGTCACGAATCCCAAGACGCCGCAGCCGGTCGCAATCAAGTTCATCAACTACCTGCAGGACAAGGATCTGCGCTCGCTCATGAAGAGCAAGGACGTGTCGAGCAACATCAGCGCACAGGCTCGACGGATCCTCACGAAGAAGGGAAAGGTCTGATGTCGGACGGAACGAACCGAGTGATGGAGGCCGCCTGATGTCCGAGGTCAACGCACGCATCCTGCTCTGGGGCATCGCCGGGTCCGGCAAGACCACGACCCTCGAGACGATCCACGCGAAGCTTCGCGACGACCTGCGCGGGGATCTGCGTCGGGAACCGACGCGACTCGATCCGACCGTCCACTACGAGGCCCTGCCGATCACCCTCGGCGAGGTCGGTGGGGTCGGTACGCAGATCGAGCTGATCGCGGTGCCGGGCGCGGAAGACCAGGCGATGACCCGCAAGCAGCTGCTCGACGAGGTCGACGGCATCGTGCTCGTCCTCGACTGCTCGCCTGAGCGCATCCGGGACAACGGCCCTGCCCTCGAGGAGCTCCGGCAGTCCCTCGCCGCCTACGGCCGACGCGTCGACGCGTTCCCGATCGTGCTCCAGTACAACAAACGCGACGTCGCGGACCCGTTCGCGATCGAGGATCTCCACCGCCAGATCGGGCTCGACCAGGCCGCCGTCTTCGAGACGATCGCGACCACGGGCCACGGCATCCTGCCCACCCTCACCACGATCTCGAAGCACGTCGTCCGCGCGCGCCGCGGCGGCAGCGGCGAGATCGATGCCGAGACCGCAGCGGCGGCCGCCGAGGGGGCGGCCGTCCCGGAAGCGCCGGCCCCGCCCCCGGAACCGCCGGTCGTGGCGCCGGAAGAGCTCAGCCTCGACGTGATGCCCGAGACGATTCTCGACGAGATCGAGCCGCTCGATGAAGTAGAGCCCCTCGAAGCGGTCGAGATCGACGCCGATCCGAACGAGACGTCGACCGCGGAGCTGCTCGAGTCGGCGATCCTCGCCGAGGGTGAGGAGCAGAACTTCCAGACGCTCGGCGCGCTCGAGGTCGACCTCGAGCGCGATGCGCCGCCGTGGGCGGATGAAGAGGACGCGGCGAAGCCGGCTCAGGGTTCGCTCCGGGTCGTCTCCGTCGGTCAGGCCACGGTCGAAGCCGACGGCGGCGTGCGTCTGCCGCTCGTGGTCGGGGATGAAGACGGCAGCTCCCGCAGCGTCGTGCTCTCGCTGCGACTCGATGCCTTCACCACCGAGGACGACGAAAACTGATGCGCGATCTGCTCGCGAACCGGAGCCCGGCCTGATGCGCCGCCGGCTTGGCATCTGGGGCGCCAGCGAGGAGTCCCTGCGACTCCTGCGGCTCCTGTCGGGCAATCCCGCGGTCGAGGTCACCCGGATCTATGACCGCAGCGCGTCGGAAGCGCTCGAACGCGCTCGATCCCTCGGCACCGCCCTGGCCCACGCCGTCGCGCCGCTTCTAGTCGACGACCGAGCGGCGTTCTTCGCCGAGCAGGACTTCGACGCGATCATCGACTCCAGCGGCGACTTCGCGAGCCACGTCCCCGCCGGCCCGCGCACTGCACTCCAGGTCGTGACGCCTCTGACCGCGCGACTGCTCTGGGGCTACGGCGTGGCGCCGCGCGACCGCAAGGCCGAGCTCCTCCAGGCCCTTCACGAGGTCGTCGAGAGCGTCGACCTCACGGTCGAGGCGGACGAGCTCTTCGAACGCATGCTCGAGATCGCGGTCGGCGTGACCAGCGCCGAGGGCGGCAGCTTGATGCTGCTCGATCCCGCCGCCGGTGTGCTTCGGATCCGGGTCGCACGCGGGGTCGAACCGGAGCTGTGGCCGAAGATCCGGGTGGCGCTCGGCCAGGGCATCTCGGGCCGCGTCGCGGCCGAGGGCCGACCGATCCACATTCGAGGCCGCGCCGACGCCGCGAACTGGGATCTGGTCCGCGAGCGCGTCGACGTCGAGTCCGCGCTCTGTGTGCCGCTGATCCATCACGGCAAGGTGCTCGGCGTCCTGAACGTCCATCACTCGCGCCGCGCCGACGTGTTCTCCGACGACGACCTCCAGTTCATGGAGCAGCTCGCGAGTCTCGACGCGCAGATCATCGCCCGCGCCCAGGAGCACGAGAGCCTGCGCACCCAGGCCGCGCGCTACGACGCCGTGCGCGAGGTCCAGCGCATCCTGCGCGGCCCGGCGATCCTCGCCGACCGCCTCGAGGAGTTCTGTCGCTTCGTCGCCGAGCGCGCCAGCAAGGGCATCGCCCAGCTCTATCTCCGGGAGGCCGACGGCGGCCTGCGCATGGCCGCCACCTCCCTCGCCGGCGGTGGCTTCGGCGGTGAGTACCGCCTCGAGTCCGGCGTGGGCGTCGACGGCGACGCGATCCGACATCAGCGCGCCGCGGTCCTGCGACACGAAGACGGTCGAATCGGGTATGCCGCCCTGCCCCTCGTCGCGGGCAGTCAGCTCGTCGGCCTGCTCTCGCTCCAGACCGGCCGCACCGGCGAACAGGACCGGGGCACCCTCGAGAGCTGGCAGGAGATCGCCGCCGCCGCGGCGGACACGATCGCGCGGAGCGACCGAGAGGCGCGCATGGCCAGCCAGGCCGAGCGCATCAACGCCATCAACGAGACCTCGATCCGGATGCTGTCGTGCACCGAACCCAACGAGGTCGCACGTCTGGCCACGTCGTCCGCGTCGATGATCCTCGAAGCCGACCACGCGATCCTGCGACTCCAGGATCCGACGACCCGACGTTATTCGATCCGCTCGTATTTCGGTGCCGCGGACGGTGCCGCCCAGGAGGCGCTCTTCCGCCTCGACAAGGCGGTGACCGTGGACGCGATCCGCCGCCGCGCGCCGCACCTGACCCAGGACGCGAGCCTCGACCCGAACCTGGGCGAGCACGTCGACGAGATGCGCTCGGTCCTGTCGGCACCGCTCAAGCGGAACGGCGAGGTGATCGGCTCGCTCTCGATCTACGACAAGGTCGCCCTCGACCGCTTCTTCGCGAGCCGCTTCGACGACGAGGACCTGCAGGTCTTCGGACGCTTCGTCTCGTACGTGGAGCGGGCACTCGACCACGCGATGAGCCATCGCGAGAACAAGCAGAACCGGAACTTCGACGACGAGACGGGACTCCCCAACGCGGGCTACCTGGACAAGCGACTCGCGGAGGAGATCGCGAGAGCCGCAGGGCGTGAGAACGCGCTCGCGCTCTGTATCTGCAAGCTCGAGAACCGCGCGGAGCTCACCGCCGAGGCCGGGGCCGCCCAGGTAGGGCGCGTGATCCAGCTCCTCGCGGAGGCGCTCCAGACCCACCTGCGCGAGTTCGACGTGCTCGCACGCATCGACCGCGACGAGTTCGCGGTGCTGATGCCCGAGCCCGGACGCACCCCCGGCGAGCGGGTCTTCGAGCTCGCCCGCGCGGTCGCGGACGTCGTGTCGAAGGACGAGGCGCTGAACCAGCCCGTCCGGATCGGCCTGGCGTTCGGGTACGGCGTACACCCGGCCGACGGGGACGAGCGCGAAACCCTCGTCACGCACGCGCGCGAGCCGCGCATTCGGATGGTGTAGGCGAGCGGCGGACGCACGTTTCCGTACGTTCTCCCCATGCACCCGACGCCCACGCCCGCACGATCCGCGTACGCGCGCGCCCTCGCCGCCGCGTGCAACACGATCGGTCCGGCGATCGAGCAGGCGTTCGCGGCCGTGCCTCGCGAGGCGTTCCTTCCCCCGCCGCCCTGGCGAATGCCGAGCGCCGACGGCGATGAGATCACCAGCGACCCCGACGATCTCCATCGCGATCGGCTGGTCGCAATCGATCCGAGCCGCGGGCTCAACAACGGTGCACCGAGCCTGTGGGCTGGCGTCTACGATGCGCTCGCGATCCAGCCGGGCCAGCGCGTTGCTCATCTGGGCTGCGGCGCCGGCTACTACTCCGCGATCCTCGCCGAGCTCGTCGGTACATCGGGACGTGTGACCGCCGTCGAAATCGACCCCTCGCTCGCCGACCGCGCGCGCTCGAACCTCCGCGACTGGTCCCACGTCGAGGTCCGACCCGGATCCGCGATCGACCACCCTCGCGAGCCCGTCGACGTCATCATCGTGAACGCGGGCGCGACCCGGATCCACGCAGGCTGGCTCGAAGCACTGACACCAGGCGGCTCGCTCTACGTCCCGCTCACGTCGTCGCCGAAGGACCCGGAAGGCGAAGCTCTCGGCATCGGAATCGGCCCGGGCGTCGTGCTCCGGCACTCCGCGCCCGACGGGATCGAAGCGCGGACGCTGGACGTCGTCGGCATCTACCCGCTCGTCGGCGCGCGCTCGCGCGAGGAGGACGCCGCGATCCACCGCGCGCTGTCGCGAGGCGCGGAAGCGGCGAGACGGGTCGCGAGCTACCGGACCGACGTCCATCCGGAGAGTCCCGAGTGCTGGCTGCACCTGCACGACAGCTGTCTCTCGTACCGGCGACTCGAAGGCGGCTCGGCCTAGCGACGCGACGCGGTGTCACAAATCGCTCGGAGCGTGTGCCCACGACCTCATGCGCGGTGGTAGGCACGGGTCTAGCCCACGCAGGTTCGTTTCTGACGGATGACCGGCATTCTCGGAAATCGCGGCCGCGATTTCGGGGGATGGGCGTAGGCTGGAATCACCGGTCGAAAGCGTGGGCGGAGGAGACCGAATAGAGAAGAGAGCCGTGGCCCTTCAGGCCGGACTCCTTGATGAACGCGGCGATGTCAGGTCATCGCGGCACGATCTCCTCCGCCCCCACCGCCGCCCTCTTCGGGCACGGCGGTCGGCGCAGCCGGCGGCTGACGAAGACGCCTTCCATGTAGGCAGTTCCGTCAACCCCGAAGGTTGAAGATTTGGTCGAAGACTACATCAGTCCGTTTCCTTCATGGTCTCGCTGATTCGCCGGCGGCTTCATCGAGGGTGGGGCATCTGCCCGCACGACCTTCCATCCGTGTCGTCGTCTGTGCGACGAACACAAGAGCCTGTTTACGCCTTGGGCGTCGAAGCCGGGAACACACCACCCCTTCTAA